>Ga0222425_100023_pt1 | contig 471930 bp, 417 predicted proteins | sample 2B1ome_2_FD_180089 | JGI IMG/M metagenome (GOLD analysis project Ga0222425, IMG submission 180089) | Enriched microbial communities from leaf-cutter ant dump, University of Wisconsin, Madison, United States - 2B150A (version 2) | ecosystem: Environmental > Terrestrial > Nest > Insects nest >...
TCGTGCGGGGCATCCTGCCCCGTACGAAAACGGCGCACATCCCTGTGCGCCGCCCCTGCGGGGTTTGACCCGCCGGGACTGCCGGACCTAAAGGGGGCCCCGAAAAGCGATGCGGATGCATCCGGAGCCCCGGCAAGCTCCGCGTTTACTGCCATGACACAAGACACAAGAGCGCTACCAGCGATAAAAGCAGCCGTCATTCCATGACCGTCGTCTTGCCGTTGCTGTTGCTGTTGCTTCCCGCTTTGGGGCCCCATCTAGGCGCGGCGAGGGGACCGGGTAAACCCGCAGGGCGCCGCCCTGGATGGGCGGCGTTTTCGTAGGGCACAGGGATGTGCCTTACGAAAATTCCCGGTCCCCTCGCGGACCCGGAGCGCGCAGCGCGGAGGGCGCGCCGCCTGGGGTGTGTTTCTTTGCCTACTTTCTTTGCACAAGCAAAGAAAGTAGGGCCCCCGCGGCGAGCGGCACCATGTTTCCCGGAAGGGAAAGCCAACCCGTCAGGCCACTGACCAGGCTATTCGACCAATCCGGCGCTTCACCGCGCTCCCTGTTCCCACAACGAGTCCTCACAGGCGACGGGCTTCGTTGCCCCTCACCCCAACCCCTCTCCCGCAGGGAGAGGGGCCTTGTTTCCCGGCTTGCGGGAAAGACGCTCGGCTCGGCTCAGCCCAATTCGAACCGATCCGCATCCAGCATCGCCGGAAACCGCTCCCGGTGCGCCGCCAGCGCCTCCGCCGACACCACCGTCGTCACGATCCCCTCCCCCGCCGGCAACTCCACCACCGGCTGCCCGAGGAAATCGATCACCGCGCTGTCGCCCGCATATTCCAGCCCGTTCCCGTCGATGCCGGCGCGGTTCACCGCCGCCACGTAGCACAGGTTCTCGATCGCCCGCGCCCGGAGCAGCGTCTTCCACGGATACGCCCGCGCCGCCGGCCAGTTGGCGACGAAGAGCTGCAGGTCGAAATCCAGCTGCCCCGGGCGCTCCACGTCGTAGCGGTTGCGCGCGAACACCGGGAAGCGCAGGTCGTAGCAGACCAGCGGATTGATCCGCCAGCCCTTCCACTCCACCGTCAACCGGTCGCGCCCGCCCGCGTAGCGCTTGTGCTCGTTGGCGTAGCGGAACAGGTGGCGCTTGTCGTAATGCCGGAGCCCGCCGTCCGGGGTGGCGAACAGCAGGCGGTTGAACACCCCTTCTTCGGTGCGCAGCTGCACGCTGCCGGTCACCGCCGCGCCGAGCCGCGCCGCCTGGTCGCGGATCCACGCCACCGTCGCCCCGTCCATGCCCTCGGCCTGGTCGATGGCCTCGTTGCTGAAGCCGCTGGTGAACGTCTCCGGCAGGACCACCAGGTCGGTCTGCCCGGCCAGCGGCGCGATCAGCGCGCCGTAGTAGTCGCGGTTGCCCGCCGGGTCGTGCCAGCGGGTTTCGCCCTGGACGAGGGAAATGCGGAGGTCCTGCATGGGTTCTTTCTCCAGGCCGCCATCATGACGACAGCCGCAATGTATCCGGCGTCATCCCAGCGCAAGCTGGGATCCATTTTGCTTTTGCTATTTTCCAGTGAAGAGCAAAGCAAAAGCCAATGGGTCCCGGCGTTCGCCGGGACGACGGTCAGAGCCTCTTCAACCGCGCGATCGCCGCCTCCAGCGTCGCCTCGTTCTTCGCGAAGCACAGCCGCGCCAACCGCTGGCCGGGCGGCGGCGTCTCGTAGAACGGCGACAGCGGGATGGCGGTGACGCCGTGCTCGACGGTCAGCCACTTCACGAACTCGGCGTCCGGCAGGTCGCTGACCGCGGAATAGTCCACCAGCTGGAAATAGCCGCCCGGCACCGCCAGCGGTTTCAGCTTCGTGTCCAGCAGCTGTTCGCGGAAGCGGTCGCGCTTGTCCTGGTAGAACGCGCCCAGCTGCTCGTAGTGCTCCGGCTCCTCGCGGATCATCGCGGCGAAGGCGTGCTGCGCCGGCGCGAACGTGCAGAACACGTTGTACTGGTGGACCTTGCGGAACTCCGCGCTCAGCGCCGGCGGCGCGATGGCGTAGCCGATCTTCCAGCCGGTGCAGTGGTAGGTCTTGCCGAAGCTGGACACCACGAACGCGCGCGCGGCCAGTTCCGGGTAGCGCAGCACGGACTCGTGGCGGCGGCCGTCGAACACGATGTGCTCGTACACCTCGTCGGAGACCAGGTAGATGCCGGTGCCTTCCAGCAGCGCGGCCAGCGCGCGCAGATCGGACTCGTCGAACATCGCGCCGGACGGGTTGTGCGGGCTGTTGACGATCAACAGGCGGGTGCGCGGGGTGATCGCGGCGCGCACGCGGTCCCAGTCCACCGCAAAGGTGCGCGGGTCCAGCGGCACGTGCACGGCGCGCGCGCCGGCCAGCTCGATGGCCGGCTCGTAGCTGTCGTAGGCGGGATCGAGGACGATGACCTCCTCGCCCGGCCGCACCACCGCGTGGATGGCGTTGAACAGCGCCTCGGTGGCGCCGCTGGTGACGGTGATCTCGGCGTCCGGGTCCACCTGCCGGCCGTAGCAGCGCAGCACCTTCTCGGCGATGGCCTGGCGCAGCGGCGCCACCCCGGTCATCGGCGCGTACTGGTTGTGGCCGGCGCGCATGGCGCGGTCCAGTTCCTCCACCAGCCGCGGCGGGACGGCGAAATCGGGGAAGCCCTGCCCCAGGTTGACGGCGCCGTGCTCGGCGGCCAGTTGCGACATCACGGTGAAGATGGTGGTGCCCACCTTGGGCAGCTTGGTCTGGAGGTGCGGCATCCCGGTGGTCCGGCACTCGTTTCGGGGGGAAGCCGGAGTGTACGCGCTCGGCAAGACGCGCGATGATGCGGCCATGGACGAACACAGTGTTCCTGCCGGGGGCGCCGGGACCGGGGAGGTCCCCGAGACCGAGCGGGCCCGCTTGGCCACGGCGTGGGCGGCGGCGCACTACTTCGTGACCGTCGGCCGCCAGGAATGGCTGTTCTGCGCCGGCCTGACCGCGCCGGACGTCGAGCGGCAGGTGATGGCGGACCGCTATCTGTTCATCACCGCCTGGAATCCCCCGCCCGGCGAATCCCCACGCGCGGCGAACGACGCCGCGCAGGAACGCCTGCACGCGCGCCTGCAGGCGCTGGGGCTGTCGTTCCATCCGGCGCTGGGCTGCAACAGCCGCGGTGGCATGGTCGAGTACGGCTGCGTGGTGCTGGACGCCACCGTGGAGCAGGCCGACGCGCTGGCGCGGGAATTCGGCCAGGGCGGCACGCTGTTCTGGCACGCCGGCGAACCCGTCCGCCTGCGGATGATGTGGCCGCGCCCGCCGCAGGCCGACGGCGACCCGCATACCGACTGGGTCGGCTAGGGCCTGCTGGCGCCCGGGGCCCGTGCCGCACCGCCCCCGCGGACATTCGCGCCGATGACGCCGCTGCGGGCGTCCGCAGGGCCAACTCTGCGGACGGTCTCCCGATGGCCGCCACGCGGCCTGGGCCCCGGGCGTCGACAAGCCCCCGGGGCGCGACCGTCTGTCGCAGGCGGCCGGACCGGCGCCTCCGTTTAGAATGGGCGGCTGAGCCCCCAGGACACCCCAGCCTCCCGCCCGGGAACGCCCGATCCGATGACCGACGCCGCTCCCTCCCACCCGCCGTTGCTGGCCGCCCGCGGCCTGGCGTTCTCGCGCAACGACGAGCCGGTGTTCGGGCCGCTGGACTTCGCCGTGGACGCGGGCGAGGCCCTGCTGGTGCAGGGCGGCAACGGCGTCGGCAAGACCACCCTGCTGCGGGTGCTGGCCGGGCTGCTGCGGGCCGACGCCGGCCAGATCGACATCGACGGCCAGCCCGCCGGCCCGGCGCGCCGGGCCCATGCGATGGCCTACCTGGGCCACCTGCCGGCGCTGAAGGCGGACCTGAACACGCTGGAGAACCTCAACTTCCTCTGCGGCCTGCACGGCCGCCGCGCCCGCCAGATGCCCGGCAACGCGCTGGCGATGGTCGGCCTGGCCGGCTACGAGGACGCGCTGGCGCGCCAGCTGTCCGCCGGCCAGAAGAAGCGCCTGTCGCTGGCCCGCCTGTGGCTGTCGCCCTCGCCTCTGTGGCTGCTGGACGAGCCCTACGCCAACCTCGACCTGGACGGCATCACGCTGGTCAACCGGATGATCTCCGCGCACCTGCGCGACGGCGGCGCCGCGCTGGTGACCACCCATGGCGCCTACGCGGCGCCGCCGGTGCAGACGCGGATGCTGGTGATGGAGAGGGCCGCCGCATGATGGGGAATGTCTGGCGTCGAAGCGGGAACGGGGATCGGGGAACGGGGAATGGCCGTTTCCCGATGACGGACCCTGCCCGATGCTCCAGCAAGCCTTCATTCCCTGTTCCCCGTTCCCCGTTCCCGCGCTTGCGGCTCTCCGCCCCATGACGCCCGCCCCCTCGCTCCTCCAGACCGCCCGCGCCCTGGTCGTCCGCGACCTGCAGCTGCTGTGGCGCCGCCGCGGCGACGCGCTGCAGCCGGCGCTGTTCGCGCTGCTGGTGGTGGTGCTGTTCGCCCTCGGCCTGGGTACCGCGCCGCAGGCGCTGTCGAAGGTGGCCCCGGCGGTGCTGTGGGTGGCCGTGCTGCTGGCCGGCCTGCTGTCGCTGGACACGCTGTTCCGCGGCGACGCCGAGGACGGTTCGCTCGAACAATGGATCCTGGCGCCGGTGCCGCTGGCGTGGCTGGTGCTGGTGCGCGTGCTGACCCACTGGGCCACCACCGCGCTGCCGCTGGTGCTGGCCACGCCGCTGCTGGGCGAGATGCTGCACCTGCCGCGCAGCGAACTGCCGATGCTGCTGGCCACGCTGGCGCTGGGCACGCCGCTGCTGAGCCTGCTCGGCGCGGTGGTGGCCGCGCTGACGGTCGGCATGAGGCGCTCTGGTATCCTTGTGGCCCTGCTGGCGCTGCCGTTGTACGTGCCCGTGCTGGTGTTCGGCGCCGGCGCCGTGGCCGCCGGCGCGCAAGGGCTGGATGCCTCCGGCGCCCTCCTCTGGCTGGGCGCCGGCCTGCTGCTGTCGCTGCTGCTGGCGCCGCTGGCCGCCGCCGCGGCGATCCGCATCGCCCTGACCTGAAGACCGCCGCCGCATGAATCCTCTCGTCCGCTGGTTCCACCAACTCGGTTCGCCCCCCTACTTCGACCGCTTCGCCGCGCGCTGGACGCCGTGGTGCTACCTGGCGGCGATCGTGCTGCTGGGGCTGGGCCTGTGGCAGGCGCTGTTCGTGGCCCCGGCCGACTACCAGCAGGGCGACAGCTTCCGCATCCTCTACATCCACGTGCCCAGCGCGTGGATGAGCATGTTCGTGTTCGGCCTGATGGCGTTCTACGCGGCCATCGCGCTGGTCTGGCGGATCAAGCTGTGCGAGATCCTGGCGATGGCCTGCGCGCCCACCGGCGCCGCGTTCACCGTCATCACCTTGGCCACCGGCAGCATCTGGGGCAAGCCGATGTGGGGCACGTGGTGGGACTGGGACCCGCGCCTGACCACCGAACTGATCCTGCTGTTCCTCTACCTGGGCGTGATGGGCCTGTACGGCGCCATCGACGACCGCCGCAGCGCCGCGCGCGCAGCCGGCCTGCTGGCCATCGTCGGCGTGGCGCTGCTGCCGGTGATCCGCTACTCGGTGGTGTGGTGGAACTCGCTGCACCAGGGCCAGACCATCCGCGTGTTCGGCGAATCCAGCATGGACGACAGCATGCTGTTGCCGCTGGTGCTGATGGTGGCGGCGACCAAGTTCTGGTTCGCCGGCTCGCTGCTGGCGCGCGCGCGCGCCGACAACCTGCGCCGCGAGGCCGGCAAGGACTGGGTGGCGAAGCTGGCCGCCGCGAAGGGAGCCGCGCCGTGAGCTACCTGGAATACGTCGTCGGCGCCTACGCCGTGTTCGCCGCCGTGCTGGCCTGGGATTTCCTGTCCCCGCGCCTGCAGGTGCGCCGCGAACTGCGCGCCGCCCGCCTGCGCGCCGCGCGCGACGCCCGCCGCACCGCCGCCCCCGCCGAACTGGAACGCTGACCGATGAATCCCGTCCGCCGCCGCCGCCTGCTGTTCGTGCTGCTCGCCGTCGTGGTGGCCGGCATCGCCACCGCGTTGATCGCGATGGCCCTGCAGCGCAACGTGGCCTATCTCTACACCCCGGCCGAAGTGCTGCGCGGCGACGCCGGCGAGCGCGCGCGCTTCCGCCTGGGCGGCATGGTCGAGAAGGGTTCGTTCACCCGCGAGACCGGCTCGCTGGTCTCGCACTTCCGCGTCACCGACGGCGACGCCCAGCTGACCGTGCGCTACGACAAGATCCTGCCGGACCTGTTCCGCGAGGGCCAGGCGGTGGTGGCCACCGGCGCCATGCAGGACGGCGTGTTCGTGGCCGAGGACGTGCTGGCCAAGCACGACGAGGCCTACATGCCCAAGGAAGTGGCCGACAAGATGGGCCTGGCGCACCAGAAGCACGACGTGCAGGCCGCGCCGGCGGAGCAGGCGCCTTGACCGGTTTCCGGAAGAAGGCCGGAGGCCGGAGGCCAGGGGCCAGGGAAAATCCACAGCGGCCGCGTTTCCGTCCTTCGCCTCTCCCGGCCTCCGGCCCCTGGCCCCCGACCCCGGCTCCCCATGCTCCCTGAACTCGGACAAATCGCGCTGATCCTGGCGTTGCTGGTCGCCCTGCTGCAGGGGCTGCTGCCGCTGGCCGGCGCCCAGCGCGGCAAGGCCGCGTGGATGGAAGTGGCGCGGCCGGCCGCCTACGCGCAGCTGTGGCTGGTGGCGCTGGCCTTCATCGCCCTGACCGTCGCCTTCGTGCAACAGGATTTCTCGGTCAAGTACGTGGCCGAGAACTCCAATTCGCTGCTGCCGATGATCTACCGCTACACCGCGGTGTGGGGTTCGCACGAAGGCTCGCTGCTGCTGTGGGCGCTGGTGCTGGCGGTGTGGACCGCGGTCGTGGCGTTGTTCTCGCGCAACCTGCCGGACGTGGTGGTGGCGCGCGTGCTGGGCACGATGGGCGTGGTGGCGGTGGGCTTCCTCGCCTTCCTGATCTTCACCTCCAATCCCTTCATCCGCCTGCTGCCCTCGCCCGGCGAAGGCCGCGACCTCAATCCGCTGCTGCAGGACCCGGGCATGATCATCCACCCGCCCCTGCTGTACGTGGGCTACGTGGGCTTCGTGGTGCCGTTCGCCTTCGCCATCGCCGCGCTGCTGGACGGCCGCGTGGACGCGCGCTGGCTGCGCTGGACGCGGCCGTGGACGAACATCGCCTGGGGCTTCCTGACCCTGGGCATCGCGCTGGGCAGCTGGTGGGCCTACTACGAACTGGGCTGGGGCGGCTGGTGGTTCTGGGACCCGGTGGAGAACGCCAGCTTCATGCCGTGGCTGGTGGGCGCGGCGCTGATCCACTCGCAGGCGGTCACCGAGAAGCGCGGCGCGTTCCGCGGCTGGACGCTGCTGCTGGCCATCGCCGCGTTCTCGCTGTCGCTGCTGGGCACGTTCCTGGTGCGCTCGGGCGTGCTGACCAGCGTGCATGCCTTCGCCGCCGACCCGACCCGCGGCCTGTTCGTGCTGATCTTCCTCGGCGTGGTGATCGGCAGCTCGCTGCTGCTGTACGCCTGGCGCGCGCCGCAGCTGGCCGACGACGCCTCGGAGAAGGCGTACTTCGCCGCCAGTTCGCGCGAGACGCTGCTGCTGGCCAACAACCTGCTGCTGGCCGCGGCCTGCGCGATGGTGCTGCTGGGCACGCTGTACCCGCTGATCGCCGACGCGCTGGACCTGGGCAAGATCTCGGTCGGCCCGCCCTACTTCAGCCTGCTGTTCGTGGTGCTGATGGCGCCGCTGGTGGCGCTGGTGCCGTTCGGGCCGATCACCAAGTGGCAGCGCGACACCGCGTCCAAGCCGGCGGCGATGCTGCTGCCCTGGGCCGTGCTGGCGGTGGCGCTCGCCGTCGTCGCCTATTTCCTCGCGCCGCAGGGCAAGCTCAAGGCCGCGGCCGGCATCCTCGGCGCGGCCTGGGTCGGCCTGGGCACGCTGCGCTTCGTCTGGTCGCGGCTGCGCGCCAACGGCCGCTTCACCCCGGAGATGCTCGGCATGACGCTGGCGCACACCGGCATCGCCGTGTTCCTGGTCGGCGCGCTGCTGGTGGAGGCGCTGAACGTGCAGCGCGAACTGGCGGTGAAGCCGGGCCAGACCGTCGAGGTCGGCCGCTGGGGCTTCCACTTCCAGGGCGTGGACGAGACCCAGGGCCCCAACTACCTGTCCGACCGCGGCCACGTGCAGGTGCTGCGCGACGGCACGCCGTTGACGCTGCTGCACCCGGAAAAGCGCGCCTACGCCAGCGGCGGCCAGGTGATGACCGAGGCCGGCATCCGCCCCGGCGTGCTCGGCGACGTCTACGTCGCGCTCGGCGAACCGCTGGGCGACGGCGCCTGGGCGCTGCGCGTGCACGTCAAGCCCTTCGTCCGCTGGATCTGGCTGGGCGCCGCGCTGATGGCGCTGGGCGGATTCGTCACCGCGGCGGACCGCCGCTTCACCCGCCGGCCGGACGAGAACCGCCGCAAACCCGAGGCGACCGCATGAACGACGCGTCCGAACTCCCGCCCTCCCCGCCGCGCTCGCGCGGTGCGCTGACCTTCGCGCTGGTCATCATCGGCCTGTTCTTCGTCGGCCTGATGGGCCTGCTGTACTACGGCGTGAAGCAGTCCGACCGCGCCGGCCGCGACGCGCTGCCCTCGCCGCTGATCGGCAAGCCCGCGCCCGCGTTCGACCTGCCGCTGCTGCACGAGCCCGGCAAGCGCGTCACCAACGCCGACCTCGCCGGCGAGCCCTACGTGATGAACGTGTGGGGCAGCTGGTGCCCGGAATGCCGCGTGGAGCACCCGGTGCTGACGCAGTTCGCGCTGACCAAGCGCGTGCGCGTCATCGGCTACAACCTGAAGGACGAGCGCGAGGACGCGCTGCGCTGGCTCGACCAGTTCGGCAACCCGTACCTGATGGTGCTCGCCGACCTGGAAGGCCGCACCGCGATCGACTGGGGCATCTACGGCGCGCCGGAGACGTTCCTGGTGGACGGCGACGGCATCGTGCGCTGGAAGCACGTCGGCGCCGTCGATCCGGCCCTCATCGAGCACCAGCTGATCCCGGCGCTCGAGAAGATCGAAGCCGGCCGATGAACATGATGCTTCGCCGGTGGGTGCGCAGGCGGCCTTCGGGGCCGCGAGCCAGGAGCGTCGGGGCTGAAGCCCCTCCTGCACGGGGGCGCGGTGTCGCCTGGCTGTTGCTGCTGGCCTGGCTGGCCTGCGCCAACGCCTTCGCCCAGGCCAGCGATCCCACCCCGCTGCAGTTCCGCGACGCCGCCGAGGAAGCCCGCTTCCACCGCCTCACCACCGAACTGCGCTGCGTGATGTGCCAGAACCAGTCGCTGGCCGATTCCAACGCGCAGATCGCGCACGACCTGCGCCGCGAAGTGCTGGACCTGATGCGCCAGGGCAAGGACGATGCGCAGGTGAAGCGCTTCCTGGTAGACCGCTACGGCGAGTTCGTGCTGTACAAGCCGGCGATGGCGCCGGGCACCTACTTCCTGTGGTTCGGACCGGTGCTGTTGCTGCTGGGCGGCGGCGTCGTGCTGTGGCGCATCGTCGCCCGCCGCGCGAGGCAGCCCGCCCCCGCCACCGACGACAACGAACAGGAGTGGTGATGGCCACCTTCGCGATCCTCGCCATCGTGCTGACCGCGGCGGTGCTGCTGGCGGTGCTGTGGCCGCTGTGGCGCGACGCCCGCGCGCTGGTGCTGGGCGGCGTCGCCGCGCTCGGCATCGCCACGTTCGCCCTCTACCGCGTGGTCGGCACGCCCGCCGCGCTGGCGCCGGACGCCGCCGCGGCCGCAGCGCCCGCCACGCTGGAAGACGCGGTGGCGCAGCTGGTGGCGGAACTGGAGAAGCAGCCCAACGAGCCGGAAGGCTGGCGCCTGCTGGGCAAGTCCTACGCCGCGCTGCAGCGCTACGGCGACGCGCAGAAGGCGTTCGAGCGCGCGGTGGAACTGATGCCCACCGACGCCGACCTGCTGGTCGAGGCCGCGCAGGCGCGCCTGTTCGCCAACGCCGACCGCAAGCTCGACGCCCAGGCGATGGCCCTGCTCGACCGCGCCCGCCAGATCAATCCCGGCCACCAGCGCGCGCTGTGGTTCATCGGCCTGGCGCAGCGGCAGGAAGGCAAGCCCGCCGAGGCCGCGAAGACCTGGGAGCCGCTGCTGGCCCAGGTCGACCCCAACACCGCCGCCACCCTGCGCACGCAGATCGACGAAGCCCGCGCCGAAGCCGGCCTGCCGCCGTTGCCGGCGGCCGCCCCCGCGGCGCCGGCGGTCGACGCGGCACCCGCGCTGCTGACCGTGACGGTGGACCTGGCGCCCGCGCTGAAAGACAAGCTCGCGCCCGGCGACACCCTGTTCGTGTTCGCCCGCCAGACCGGCGGCCCGCCGATGCCGGTCGCGGCCAAGCGCCTGCCGGTCGCCGCGTTCCCGATGACCGTGCCGCTGGGCGACGGCGACAGCCCCATGCCCACGCTCAAGCTGTCGCAGCTGCCGCAGGTGCACCTGGTGGCGCGCATCTCCAAGGGCGGCGCCGCCACCGCGCAACCCGGCGACCTGGAGGCCGGCGCCCTCACCGCCGACGTCAAGCCCGGCAGCGCCTACACGCTGACGATCGATCGCGTGGTGCCCTGATGACCCGCTCACCGTAGGAGCGCCCCATGGGCGCGATGCTTTTTGCGCCTGATCTTGGCATCCGGGAAAAGCATCGCGCCCATGGGGCGCTCCTACGGTATGGCAGGCGTGGAATGCTGCGATGCCCCGTTGAAATGGCGTCGCCACGGCGCTTTGCCTACACTGCGCCGATGACCGAATTCATCCCCCCCGGCACCCGCTTCCATCCCCTGCCCTCGCCGTTCCGCATGAAGCGCGGCGGCGCGCTGCATGGCGCGCGCGTGGCGTACGAAACCTGGGGCACGTTGAACGAACGCCGCGACAACGCGGTGCTGATCGTCACCGGCCTGTCGCCCGACGCGCATGCCGCGCGCAACGCCGGCAACGCCGAGGACGGCTGGTGGGAGGCGATGCTGGGCCCCGGCAAGCCGATCGACACCGACCGCTGGTTCGTCGTCTGCGTCAATTCGCTGGGCAGCTGCAAGGGCTCGACCGGTCCGGCCTCGGTCAATCCGGACACCGGCGATCTCTATCGCCTCGACTTCCCCGAACTGTCGGTGGAGGACGGCGCCAACGCCGCCTTCGACGTCGTGCGCGGGCTGGGCATCGAACAGCTGGCCTGCATCATCGGCAACTCGATGGGCGGCATGACCGCGCTGGCCTACCTGCTGTTGCACCCGGGCGCGGCGCGCACGCACATCAACATCTCCGGCAGCGCGCAGGCGCTGCCGTTCTCCATCGCCATCCGCTCGCTGCAGCGCGAGGCGATCCGGCTGGACCCCAACTGGAACGGCGGCCGGTACGACGATGCCACCTACCCGGAATCCGGCATGCGCATGGCGCGCAAGCTGGGTGTGATCACCTACCGCTCGGCGCTGGAATGGGACGGCCGCTTCGGCCGCGTGCGGCTGGAATCCGACCGCCCGGACGAAGACCCGTTCGGCCTGGAATTCCAGGTGGAAAGCTACCTGGAAGGCCACGCGCGCCGCTTCGTGCGCCGCTTCGACCCCAACTGCTACCTCTACCTCAGCCGCTCGATGGACTGGTTCGACCTGGCCGAGTACGCCGGCGACCGGCAGGCCGACGGCGACGTGCTGAAGGGACTGGCGAAGATCCGCGTGCAGCGCGCGCTGGCCATCGGCGCCACCACCGACATCCTGTTCCCGCTGCAACAGCAGCAGCAGATCGCCGAAGGCCTGGCGGCCGGCGGCGCGCAGGCCGAGTTCCTGCCGCTGGATTCCCCGCAGGGGCACGATGCCTTCCTGGTGGATTTCGAGCGCTTCGGGCCGGCGGTGCGGGATTTCCTGGCGGGAATCTGATTCCTTCTCCCTCCGGAGGAAGCGCCTGCCCCGTACTCGATACGGCGTGGCGCAAAGCGCCGGATGAGGGTGTGCGGGCCGCCGAACCCTCCTACCTCTGCGGGCCCTCTCCCCGCCCCTCGCCCGGCGGGAAAGGGGCTTTCCGCGCCGTCCCGCACCGCACGAAACCTTTCCAGACCCCCGGCTAGAATGGCTCCACACTCTCACCAGGGCCGCACCATGACCCTCGATTTCCCCGGTTCAGACAAACTGATCGCCTCGCTCGACGCCGCCGTCGTGCTGGGCGACGACCGCGCCGTCACCGACGCCCTGCGCAAGTCGCTGTGCGAACTGATCTGCGACGAAGGCGTGCGCCTGCCCGCCTGCGTGCTGGAGCCGATCTCCGACCACTACGCCCGCCGCGAGCTGTACACCAGCCCCGAGCACGGCTACAGCGTCATCGCGATGACCTGGGGCCCGGGCCAGGGCACCAAGATCCACGACCATTCCGGCATGTGGTGCGTGGAAGGCGTGTGGCGCGGACGGCTGGAGATCACCCAGTACGAACTGGCCGAGCACGACGACGTCCGCTACCGCTTCGTCCCGGCCGCCACCATCGAGGCCGGCACCGGCTCCGCCGGCAGCCTGATCCCGCCGCACGAGTACCACACCATCCGCAACCCCAGCGATTCGTCCATCGCCGTCAGCCTGCACGTCTACCAGCGCACCATGGTCCGCTGCGGCATCTACACCCCGGAGGAGGACGCGGGCGTGGACGGCTGGCAGCGCCGCGGCGAGCGCCTGCTGGGCACGGACCAGGTCCACTAGCCGGCCCTGTCGGCCGGGCCGTCGCCTCGGCTATACTCGCCGTCCGCGCCGGAGTGGCGGAATGGTAGACGCAGCGGACTCAAAATCCGCCGCCCTTAAAAGCGTGTGGGTTCGAGTCCCACCTCCGGCACCACGATCAAACCCCGGACCTCCGGGGTTTTTTCGTTTCCGGTGCCCCTCAACAGGCCGCGGGAGCGTTGCGGCCTTCGATGGCGGGCCGATCCACTCATGGACCCGACGGCTCGCCCCAAACCATGCCCATGAAGGCTTCGGCAATCCCGGCCTGAAGGGCGATTCACATGAGCATTTGCCGTAGAGTCCTGATGCCAAGCCCGGAACGGAAGACACACGCCCAACGCCTGAATTAAGCCGACCCGCGATGTGGGTTTGGCTTGAATGAATTGTTAGGTGGCCTCTTGTGATCTCTACGCATACGCCAAAGGACGAATGCATTGGCCGCCGGGGTACAGAAGAAAACCATCACGACGAGGACAACTGCCGGATCCTTGGCACCGGACCAGTAACCGATAAGTCCTTGAGCGCCAAGGATGGCTGCAGCTAAGACCACAAATGCATAGGCTGCAGCCAGCGCGTAGTACATAGCACCACGCAGGAAGTACTTGATGGGGACGAGTAAAACAATCCCGGCCAGCATTGACGGTAGCGCAGCCATGAGACGAGTTGTCCAAGGTGGTGTCTCATGGGAATGAGGAATGAAACCAAGTACGTCAGCCAAGCCAGAGAAGAGAGCGAACGAGCCAAGTAGGTAGCCCGTAAGCCTTATGAGGCTGAAGATCGCTTTCATGGTTGGTAGGCTGCCTAACCCCTGACTTAAGCCGCGCCGCGAAGCGGCGTCAGCGTGAATGAATTGTCAGGGCCTAAGCTAGTCAAGGCAAATGCCCGCGACCACTGTGCCACTCTCAATCTTGTCATAGCAGCCATAGCTGTCATGGGTATTCTTCTGACAGGTTCCCATTGAGCGAGAACCAACAACGCTTCCCTCCAGCGCCATGCACAGCCCCTGGCACTCCGACTTGCCTGAGCAAATCTTACCCGCATCTTGAAAAGGCTTGACGCATGCGGGGATGCCAAACATTCCGACGCCACGGATAGCACCACCCTCGGCTTTGCATTGCTCTTGGTCGATCTTGGCAAGAGCAGCAGCGCGAGAATGCTCTACGCTTTTCTTCATCCGCCAATTGCGCCAGGAACTACAGCCGCACACAAGACACACGACAATCAGAATTGTGAGCGCGCGAATGCTGGACATGGGCCCTAACGCCTGAATTAAACCGACCCGCGAAGCGGGTTCGACTTGAATGAATTGTTAGGGCTCATGCCGCGTACGAGGCAAAATGCGGCGGCGGCGCTTAACCCACACGCCCCAAAGAATGAGACGCCACCTAAATACTGAAGCCAGCCAGCCATTGTGGGCACGCCATTAACCAGAGTGTCGACACCGTTGGCCGAAGCATACGACCCTGGGCTTGCGTAGCGTAGCGGCCAAGAGAAAATCCCAGCCGGGACGGCACCCAACACAAAGCCTGCGAGAAGCGCGCTCCACCAACGAAGCAAACCACACCAGCGAAGCAAGAAGTATGCGGGCACTCCCAGCATAATGACGTGAGCTGCCGAAATGGCTAGACAAATGATGAGGAAGCCGCGAGTGCGAATCCAGATATAGGGATCATTTGCGTCGAACATAGTGAACTGGCCATAGAGGTACCAGCCGACAAGCGCGAGAGAAGGTGTCAGAATCGCTACTACGAATGCGAAGATGAGCCTCATGAGCTCTAACGCCTGAATTAAGCCGCGCCGCGAAGCGGCGCCGGCTTGAATGAGTTGTTAGGCCACACGCCAGTTACGCATATCCATGCGTCCTGCCTGGAAATGACCGGCTTGCCCTCCGAGTACAGAAATTTCCACCACTCCCCCGAGCATGAACTCTTGTCTCTCCTACAGAGCATAAGCTCACCGCCCGTAGCAGAGAACCACTGCTCAATAGGGTAAGTCATCTTTCCGGCTGGAAAGTTGGGGCTTGAATCTGCGAGCAGCCGTAGCTGATCTGCATTTGGTGGTGAGATGGCCGAAACTTGCCATTGCTCCGCCGTTCCGCTGCCACACAACGACGGAAGACTACTCTCCCGATACGTTGAGCAGCCTGTGAAGGTTATTGCCGCCATCAAGAGTAAGAGTTCTTTCATGTGTGGCCTAACGCCTGAATTAAGCCGCGCCGCGTAGCGGCGTCGGCTTAAATGAGTTGTTAGGTGGCAATCGCGTCACAGTTGCGCATATATTGTTGAGAACGCCTTGTCACCACGTTTGTAGCCTTGTCTAGCGTGCGAGAAAGTCTCTGCTAGAACCGTCAATCCATGCATGTCAGAGACGTGGAAAAGCTTCCAGCCACGATATTCACCAGAGCTGCTGCCTCCGCCCACTTGATAGGCGCGCAAGGCCTTATGGCCTTTGTCATCAATGCCATATGTGTGTGGCTCGACGGTGCGATTGTAGCCGTCGTAGGTGAAAGCGAGTAGTTGCTTCCCTGCAATTGCCTGTGAGATGTCCATTGCCACCTAACGCCTGAATTAAGCCGCGCCGCGAAGCGGCGTCGGCTTGAATGAATTTTTAGATTGCAACTGGCTATAGATTGACGAGAGCAAACACCAGAGCTGCAACACCTGCTCCGAACATTCCAAATGATAAATTTGCAATCAATTTTTCTGTTTGAATGTTGCGAGGAATCTTGAATCTACTTCGATCCGTAAAGGAGTTTGAGCCTGCACGCAGGCGCTCTACCAAAACCTGTTGTGCTTGTAGCGACAAAACTGCTGCAAGAAATAACAGGCCAATTGCGATCAACACAAGTGGCCGCATGGGGCTGTCAGAAAAGACGGTTCCTACTAATGCCGCCCCACCGCCCGCGCCCGCAAGAGATAAGCCTGATAGTTGCTTTAAGAAGTCAAAGGAGAGAGAGGCAATTGTGTCTTGAGAAATTGATTCTTGTGATTTATCAGCATCCATGGAGAATCCTTTGCAATCTAACGCCTATTAGGCCCCCAAACGGGGCATAACGCGATTCTGGAGCCGGATTGCTTGTTCCGTCAATCACCAATAAATTCTGCATGATCAATAACTTGTGAACATCATATGCTTCTAGTGCATACACGAGCTGATGTTATCCGGCGTGGTGACAGTCCAATGCGCTATGGCGGTGGATCTGCGGTGCTAATAGCTCGAAGAAGTGGTGACGGCCCAAGGACTGCACCCATCGGCAACGGTCACGACGCATCGTGGCAAGCCGATCAACACGAAGAAGAATGGGGCCTGTCGGCCCCATCCTGTCTTACCCGGTCGTTTCCAACGCGGCGTGCGCAACTTAACTCACCGCTTCACCACCTCGTCCCCGCCGGCACTGCTGCTGTCACCGGTACGCAGGATCAATGCAGCGAACCGCTGAAGGTCACCCCGATCCAGCGCGGGATGCCGGGCTTGTAGGAGTTCCAGGTCAGCGGGATGCCGGTGTCCTGGTCGAACACGTTCTTGGCCACCAGGCTGACGTCGAAGCGGCCGTCCTGGCGCCCCAGGCCGATGGAGAAGTCCGCCACGCCGAAGCCGTCGGCGCGCGCGTAGCGGGACAGCCGAGTGTCGGCGTAGTAGCTGCTCTGGAAGTTGTAGTTGAGGTTGGTGTGGAACACCCAGTCGTTGCGCAGCGGGTAGGAGAAGTCGGCGAACAGGTTGCCGCTCACCCGTGGCGCACCCGGCAGCTGCTTGCCGCTGGCGTCGAAGTACGGGCCGGCCGGGTTGGCACCGCCCAGTTCGGCCGGCACGGGCGCGCGCGGGAACTCCACGTAGTACGCGTCGGTGTAGGCGCCGGAGAAGCGCAGCGTGGTGTACGGGATGCCGAAGTACGCCACGTCCAGTTCCAGGCCGCGCGTGCGCACCTTGGGCACGTTGCCGAGTGCGGCCAGGTAGGCCGGCTGGCCGTTGTTGTTCAACTGCGTCTGCACTTCGTCGTAGACGAAGGTGTTCTGCAGGTAGTCGTCGATGTCCTGCCGGAACAGCGTGCCCGCCACCGACAGCGTATTGTCCAGCAGCAGCGACTTGAAGCCCAGTTCGAACGCCCGGGTGCTCTCGGTGCCGGCCGGCACTGACTTGCCGCCCAGCGCGGTGGCGCCGACGATCTGCGCGATGCCGGGCTTCTCGCCGTACTTGAACGAGGTGTACAGCGTCAGCGCGTCGCTGGCGCGGTAGCTGGCGCCCAGGGTGCCGTTGTACAGCGTCTCGGCGTAGTCTTCGGCATCGGCCGGCAGGTACAGCCCGCCGATGCGCGCGGCGCGGATGGCCTTGGCGGCGCCGACCTGCTGGCGCTGGAAGTCGCTCAGGCCGGCGTAGCTGGCCACGCCGAAGTACTTCTGCGCAACGAAGTCGGCCAGCGCCAGTTGCCCGGCCGTGTTGCCGGCCAGCAGCACGCCCTGGGCATTGCTGGCGAAGCCGTTGAGGGTGACGTTGTTGACCGCGGCCGGATTGAGTTCGGCGCCATAGCCGTCGGACAGGATGTTGTTGCTGGCGGTGGTCTCGCGCGTCTCGCGGCCGATGCGCAGGCCGGCGTTGAGGCTCAGCGCGTCGGTGGCCGCCCAGGTCAGGTTGGAGAACAGCGCGGACGACTCATTGAAGTAGCGCTCGCGGCGCTGGGTGACCAGGCCGTGCACCGAGTTGAGCAGCAGCACGCGCCCGGCGGGGTCCACCAGGCCGGGTTGCGCCGGGTCGACCGGGTCCAGCAGCGCGTACTGCGCCGCGGTGGCGTAGTACGCGCCGCCGTCGGAGCCGTAGCGCTCGGTCTGCGTGTAGTACGGGAACTTGCCACGGAAGTAGTACAGCCCGGCCTGCAGGTCCAGCGCGTCGTTCAACTGCGCGTCCAGGCGCAGTTCCTGGCTGAGCTGTTCGTACTTGGTCTGGGTGCCGCGCGGTTCGCGCAGCCACTCGAAGCCGGCATGGGAGCCGGCGCCCTGCGAGAACTGGTAGTCGCGGTAGCCGGTGATGGAGGTCAGCGCGGTGCGCTCGTCGAAGCGGTAGACCACGTTGGCGGTGCCGCCGCGCGTCTCGTAGGTGTTGGGGTACTCGCCGATGGTGTTGATCCGCGGCGCGTAGTAGTCGTCGATCGTGTAGTCCGGCTTCTGCGCGAACCAGCGCCGCTGCAGCTTGCCGAACACGTCCTCGGCGTAGTTCACCGCGCCGGGCAGGCCGGTGGCCGGGTTGATCCAGTCGTAGGCGGCCGGCGTCTTGCTGTTGAACCAGAAGCAGTTCTCGCAGATCTCGCGCCCCTCGGGCGTGATGTCCAGCGAGACGTTGGCCTCCAGCCTGTCGCTGGGCGTGAACAGGAACTGCGCGCGCACGTTGGTACGGTCGGTGTTGCGCCAGGTGAAGGTGCCGTCGTTGGCGTTCTTGTACGGGCCGTCGGCGGTTTCGCGGTTGACGGTCAGGCGGTAGGCCAGGGTCTCGTCGATGATGGGGCCGCCGATGGCCGCGGTGGCGATGGCCGTGTTGAGCTGGCCCAGGGTGATCGTGGCGCGCGCCTCGGGCGAGAAGCTCGGCTTGCGTGTGGTGATGCTGACGCGGCCGACGTTGGAGGCCTTGCCGCCGTCCACGCCGGCCGGGCCGCGGGTGACTTCCACCGACTCGATGTCCAGGTAGTTGCTGAGCGCGGAGATCGAACTGATGCCGTGGCTGACGCCGTCCACGGTCACGCCGACGCTGGGGTCCAGCACGCCGGCGCCGGCCGCCCAGCCGACGCCGCGGATGAAGATGGAGGCGGTGTTGGGGTTCTGCCACGAGGTGCGCACGTTGCCGATGCGGTTGACGATGTCACGGAAGTTGTTGACGTGGAACTTCTCCAGTTCCTCGCCGGTGACCGCCGAGATGGAATCGGGCACGTCCTTGATCTGCTCGCTCTTGACGATCACCGCGTCGAGCAACTGCGCGTCGCCGATCTGGGCGCCCACCGGGGTGGAGGGCGACGCGGGCGGCGCGGCGGCGGGTGCTGCTACGGCGGCCGCCGGCGCGGGGGCGGCCGGTGCCGGCGCATCGGCCGCGCCCAGCGCCTGCCGGAGCCGCGCGACTTCCTCCTTGAGGCGCTGGTTCTCCGCCTGCAGTTCCTGCTGCGACTGGGCCTGCGCGAGGGGCGCGGCCAGCAGCAGCGGACCGGCCAGCGTCGCGACGACGACGGTGGCGAGCGCCGTCCTGCGGAGACGGGGGGCGGGAGGTTCGGCGAAACGGCTTCGCGGAGTGCGGGGGGCACGGACGATCGGCATCGAGGGCGCTCACTGTGTGACGTGGGGCGCACATCGTAGGAATGCGTCATCGCGGATGAACAATCATCTCGCCGAATATCGAGATAACCCGGTTCCGGCATGACGAAATAGCCGGCGGTACATGCCGGTGCGCCATGAGGATGCTGCCGAGTGCAGGGGGATCGCTTTCTTCCGCCGTGGTCGCCGCGGAACACCCGTGCATGGGCGTGTTGAGGATGCGGGATTCGATGCCCGGTCGCACCCGCATCGCCGGACCCGGCAGGTCGATGAAGAGCACGCCCGTGCGTTCCGGCAACGGGAAGCCGCGCTGACGGGCGCATGGCCCGTCGCCGGCCATATCTCGGGCCATCGATGCCGTGATGGATTCGCAGGCCTTGCGCAAGCCGTCCGGATGCCGGCGCACACTCCGGCCGTGCAGGCGCATCGGATACCGGAGCCATGCGAAGCGCGGGCACGACGACGGCCTGCGGAAGACGCGGCACCGTCGCATTCGCACCACCTCCCTGCGGTTTCATCGCCGGATAGGACGTTCCATCCGTTGCCGGTGGTTCCTTCCTTCACCCTGTGACAGCCTGTGTGCGAGAGGGGCATCGAGCCTCGGCACGTATGGTGGAGTACCGGCATGACGACGAAGCGGACACGACGCATCGGGACCTGGACACGGCGCGCCGCGGCGCTCGCCGTGTTGCTGCTCGCCCACGCCGCGGCAGCGGCCGGGCCGGCCCTGCCCTGCCAGGTGGGCAGCTACCGGCTGGAGGACGGCCGCGCGCTCGACATCGGGCCGGGCGCCGAGGGCCAGTTGCGCTGGCGGCTGGCCGACGGCCGTACCGGGGCGCTGGCGCCGCAGCCCGACGGCGGCTGGACCAGCACGCTGGGCTGGACGGAACGGCCGGATGGCCATCGCGTGCGGTTCACCGACTGCGGGCGCGGTGGCCTCCGTTTCGATGGGCTCGCCGGCACGCGCGTGCCGCTGGTGGAGATCGACACGCGCTTCGCCGGCAGTGGCGCCACCCTCGCCGGCCGACTGACGCTGCCGCCGGGCGACGGTCCGGTGCCGCTGGTGGTGCTGGTGCATGGCGCCGAGCGCGATCCGGCCTTGCCGCGCTATTCGCTGCAACGCGAATTCGCCAGCGCCGGCATCGGCGTGTTCGCCTACGACAAGCGCGGCACCGGCGCGTCCGGCGGCGACTACACGCAGGACTACCTGACGCTGGCCGTCGATGCCATCCACGCCATGCGCGAGGCCCGGCGCCTGGCCGGCGCGCGCGCCGGGCGCGTGGGCTATCAGGGCGGCAGCCAGGGCGGCTGGGTGGCGCCGCTGGCGGCGCGCATCGCGCCGGTGGACTTCGTCGTCGTCGGCTTCGGGCTGGCGGTGTCACCGCTGGACGAGGACCGCGAAGCCATCGCCTGGGACATCGAGCGCGCCGGCTACGGCGCGGAGGCGATGGCCGGCGCGATGGCGATCGCCGACGCCAGCGCGCGGTTGGTCGAGAGCGGCTTCACCGACGGCTACGAGGCGCTCGCGGCGGCGAAGGCGAAATACGGCAAGGCGCCGTGGTATCCGGCGGTGCGCGGCAACATCACCTGGTACCTGCTGGGCACCGATCCGGACACCATCCGCCGGGACGCGCCGGCGCTGCTGCGCGGCGTGCCCGCGCACTACGATCCGATGCCGGTGCTGGAGACATTGGACGTGCCGCAACTGTGGCTGCTCGGCGGCCAGGACCGCGATGCGCCGCCCCGCGAGACGCTGCGCCGGCTGGCGGCGTTGCAGCGCGCGGGCCGGCCGATCACGCGCCTGGTGTTCCCGCATGCGGACCACGGCATGTACGAGTTCGAGACCGCCACCGACGGCGAACGGTTGTCCACGCGCCAGCCCGACGGGTATTTCCGCGCGATGGTTGACTTCATCCATGGCCGGCCGCTGCATCCGGCGTATGGCGAGGCGGCAACGGTCTCCGGGCCGTAGCGGCACGGCACGGCGCGATGAAGGCACGCGATGGGCGCACGTGCACGCGGCAGGCGCATGGCCGCGTCGCGGCTTCCTGCATCGCTTGGCCGATGCGCTTCTCTCTGCCGGACGCAGCGGCACGGGCGCATCGGGGCAACGAAGGGGGACCTGGTGCCGTATCGTCCGCAGCGCTTTCCCGCCTGCTACCGGGATGCCTGCGACATGCGCAGGGCGAGTCGCTCTCCTTGCACCGGCGCGGGTCAGCGCGACGGCGCCACGTCGGACGCGGCGTCCTGGTGCGCCTTGAACACCGCGTGCAGGCGGTCGTACACGTATTCGTGGTCTTCGGGTGCGGCGAGCTTCAGCGCGGCGCTCGCCAGGTTCGACCAGATCTCCGCGCGCGACGCGGCGGACGAGGTGGCGTAGAGCGTGTCCAGTTGCCGGTCGATCGCATCGACCATCGCGTCCAGGTCCGGACGCGGCTTGAAGCTGGCGTGGGTCATGGCGGCGTCTTCCGCACAGGGGCCCATGAAGCTGCCCAAGGCGCCGTTACCCGCCGGTTAAAACCGCGCCGCGGCATCGTGCCGGCTGGTTATCCGGTCATGCCCGCGCGGCATGAGCCGCCGCCACGCGGTTGCGCGGGGCAATGCGGCGCCCCGCTTCGCGCCCGCGGCACCCGGGTTGATCGGTCGTACCGGCGGTTCGTCGCACCCGGGTGGCGTCCCGCGGCCCGGGCCGCCATGCTGGGCCGGTTCCGACTGCCGACACCGTGCCGCTACCAAGGAGTCCCCCCATGAAGACGCTCGTCGCCCTGCTCGCCTGGTGCATCCTGTTCGTCCTGTGCTGGCCGCTGGCCCTGCTGGCGCTGGTGCTGTGGCCGCTGGTGTGGCTGCTGGCGCTGCCGTTCCGGCTGGTGGGCATCACCTTTTCCGCCCTGTTCGCCTTCCTGCACGCGCTGCTGATGCTGCCGGCCAGGCTGCTGGGCGGCGGCCCGCGCGCCTCGACGGCGGCGGCATGACCCCACCCCTTCGCTTTCCACGGACACACGCCATGCTGAAACAAGCGCTTTCCCTCGCCGCGGGCATCGGCCTGCTCGCCTGCACGGCCCAGGCCGGCGCCTCGCCGTCGCCCGACCGCACGCCCGAGGAACTGACCCGCGTGGTCGCCGCGCTGGACGCGGCGGTGTTCGACACGTTCAACACCTGCGCCGATCCCGCGCAGCTGGCCAAGCATGCCGAGTACTTCGACGAGGGCGTGGAGTTCTACCACGACAACGGCGGGGTCACCTGGACGCGCGAGGAGATGATCGGCCGCACGCGCGCCAACGTGTGCGGCAACTACCGGCGCGAACTGGTGCCGGGCACGCTGGAGGTCTTCCCCATCAAGGGCTTCGGCGCCATCGCCCAGGGCACGCACCGCTTCTGCGGACTGTCCGCGACGGACTGTCCCGGCGAAGCCGACTTCGTGATCGTCTGGCGCGAACGAGACGGCCGCTGGCAGGTCACGCGCGTGCTGAGCTACGCCCACCGCGCGGCGCCGGCCGCGCCCTGACGCGGCGCGCCGTCAGGGACGGCTCTCGGTGATCTCTTCGAGGATGCCCCAGCCGCGGCCATCGCACGCGCCCACCCGCAGGGACACGGGGCTGGTGTAGTCCTTCAGCACCGAATGACGCATGGCGGTGATCCGCACCGCGTCGCCCTCGGGCGCGAACCTGGCGTCCGAGAACGTGCTGCGGTCGCCGCGCCGTTGGGCGACCGGCATCGCGGCGCGGATGAGGTCCCGGTAGCGGGACGCGGGCAGTTCCAGCGTGCGCGAGGTGCCGTCGGGATGGCGGCGCGTGTTGCGCACCTGCGCCGCGTCGCAATAGAGGTCGGCGAGCGCGGGATCGTAGGCGTCGGCCAGTTGCTGGTAGCGCTGGAACAGCGTGCGGGCGGCCTCCAACCCGCTGGCCCGGGACGGCGCCGGCATCGACGCCAGCAGCGCCGCCAGGCCCGTGGCCACGATCTTCCGCATGGGCGCCGCTCCGCCTGGACAGGGCTTCGCAGTCTAGTCGACGCCGTAACGCGCACGGCGCGGTCCAGGCGGGATGCGCCCGCCGGCAGCGCGAGCCGACACCATCGTCGGTGTCGAGGATCCGGGCGCACTTCGCGCCCGCTTCACACAGCCCCCGTCGCGGACCCACCCGCCCGATCCAGCATGCGCCGGGCGATGGCGCCCGGACGATCGGAGACGTGGCGATGGCGAGCGATACCCTTCCTTCCGCGGCACCGTGGGTCCGGCGGCTGCGGCCGCTGGCGTGGGGCGGCGCGGCGGCGTTGCTGCTGGCGCCGTGGGTGGCGATGCGGTTCACCGGCGAGGTCGTGTGGACGATCTCCGATTTCGCGCTGTTCGGCGCGCTGCTGCTGGTCGCGTGCGTGGCCTTCGAGACGGTGGCGCGCGCCGCGCGTGGCCCCGCCTACCTGGCCGCGGGCGTGGTCGCGATCGGCGCGGCCTTCCTGCTGGTGTGGGCGAACCTGGCGGTCGGCATCGTCGAGGGACCGGAACACCCGGCCAACCGGATGCAGGCCGGCGTGCTGCTGGTCGGCATCGCCGGTGCCCTGCTCGCGCGGCTGCGGCCGCGCGGCATGGCGCGCACGCTGGTGGCGATGGCGGCGATGCAGGCCGTCGCCGGGGGCGTCGCGCTGTGGATGGACACGCGCGAGCCGGCGGCGTTCGTGCTGGCGTTCACCGGCCTGTACGTGGCCGCGTGGCTGCTGTCGGCGGCGCTGTTCCGCAAGGCGGCGGACGCGCGGCGCTGACCGGCGCTCGCCGTCGGGACCGCCGCGGCATGGACGCGATCATGCTCCTGGCGCTGTCGTCGCTCCTCCTGCCGTCGCTGCTCCCGGGCTGGCGGGCGATGCTCGTCGGCACCGGCGTGCTCGCGCTGGCGCTGGCCCTCCTGTTGCTCCTGGCGCTGCGGCAACTGGAGCACGCATCCGGCGGCGAAGGCCCGGCGTTCGCCACCCTGATGCTGCTCTACGGTGCCGCGCAGGCGCTGCTGCTGGGCGCCTGCGTGGCGCGTACCCTCCTGTCCGCGCTGCTGGCGCGGTTGTCGTCGCGAGGGCGTGCCGCCTGGCGGCGACGGTTGCAGTGGAGCGGCGGCGGCGCGGGCGTGGCGGCCGCCGCCGGCGCGCTGGCGCACTACCTGCCGGTCGCGTTGGCGGTGCTGGCCGGTATTGCCGGGCTGTGGCTATGCGTGGCCGCTTGGCGCCCGCTGCCGCTGGACCCGCACGGGAGCGGCAGGCACGAGGCCGCGTGAGCCGGCGTCCGCCCGCCGCCGTGCGATGGCGGCTGTTCGTCCTGCTGGCCGTGTGCGCGGGCTGCGGCCGCGATCCCGCCCACGTCGAATACCGACCGGCGGCGGATGGCGGCAAACCGGACGTGTTCGAGTTCGGCCACGTGCAGGTCTGCACGCTGGCGCCCGGCCACCTGCCGGTCCTGCTGCAGCGCGTCGATGCCTTCGCCCGGGGACGATGGATGTATCCGCACGCCGCGGCCCGCCCGGGCGCGCGGACCGTGGCGGTGCACACGCGGGGAGCGCCGATGCGGGTGCACCTGATGGTCGAGCGGCTCGCGCGCGATCGCTACCGCGTCGGGATTTCCTCGCACGGGGGCGCCGGCTGCGACGAGGTCTGCGCCCGCGCCGCCGCGTACGATTTCTGCCCGTCCGCGGGCGCCTTGCCTCGCGATGCGGTCAGCGCGGCTTGGAATGCCACAGCGCGTTGACGATGATCCAGCGGCCGTCGAAGCGGCCCATGTGGAAGTGGTCGACGAACCACGGGGTTTCCAGCCGCACGGCGGCGGTGTCGGTGGTGACGTCGAGCACGCGGCAGCTGCGGTTCCACTGCTCTTTTGGCGTCTTCAGCGCGCCCTGCCGGGTCAGCTCGACCAGTTCGTCCTTCGACATGCGGCGCAGGCCCAGGCGTTCGTCGGGCGTGTCGCCGACCACGCGGCGCTTGGCCAGGTCCGGGTGCAGCGCGCGGGCCACGCGCGCGGGATCGCCTTCCAACTGGCCGTCCACGTAGTCGAGGCAGGTGGCCTCGATGGCGGCGAGCGTGGCCGCATCGGCCAGGGGCGCCGGCGTGGCGGCGGCGGCCGCGGCCATGACCAGGGACAGCATCGACATCGTGGATCACCTCGTGTGCGTGGGGGACGGGACCGGCATCCCACAGGACACGGGAACGGCGGCGCCGGCGGGCCATCATCCCGGCCTGCCACGGCCGGGACACGTGCCGGAAGTGGGTCGGCGACGATGCGTGCGATGCGTCGGCGGCTGCACTCCGTGCCCGGACCGGGAAGGCCGCCGCCTCCGGTGTCGCGGCGCGTGCCACCCTCCTTCCCCGGACCGGGCCATCTCCGATGGCGCGCAGGGAGCGCCACTGGATGGCTACGCGGACCTGCAGGCAAAGGCGTAGCCGCTCTTGTTCCTGTCGGCGCCGGGCTAAGGCAGCCAGAGTTTCTCGAGTTCGCGGAAGCCCCACTTGGCCGGCGATTCCACGCCCACGATGCGCTCGCGGTCGCCCGACGCAGACAGGTCCACGTCGGTCATCAGCAGGTGCGTGCGCGACCGCGCGGAATAGAACACGCGCACGCGCGGCGCCAGCAGCGTGGCCGGGTTCTGTTCCACCACCACCGCCAGGCGGTCGCTGGACAGCCGCACCAGCGCGCCAACCGGGTAGATGCCCACGCTGCGCACGAAGGCCTTCATCAGCGCGTCGTCGAAATGGCCCCGCCAGCTGGCCATGCGGCGCAGCGACTCGGCCGGGTCCCAGCCAGCCTTGTAGGGGCGGTCGGAGGTGATGGCGTCGTAGACGTCGCAGATGGTGCTCATGCGGGTCAGCAGCGGCAGCTCGGCGCAGGACAGGCGCTGCGGGTAGCCGCCGCCGTCGACCTTCTCGTGGTGGTGGCGGGCGATGTGCAGGATCGCATCCTGGGTGATGCCGCCCTCGCGCAGCAGCCGCTCGCCGTGCAGCGGGTGCTGGCGGACGATCTCGAACTCGTCCTCGGTCAGCCTGCCGGGCTTGTTCAGCACCTCGTGCGGCAGCAGCGCCTTGCCCATGTCGTGCAGCAGGCCGCCGAGCGCGGCGTCGCGCACCTGCTCCTCGGGCAGCCGCAGCTGCCGCGCCAGCATGGCCATCAGCGCGCCGACGGCGACCGAATGCAGGTAGGTGTAGCTGTCGGCGTCCTTGAGCCGGGCGACGCTGACCAGCGCGGTGGGATGGCGGTCGACCGAGCCGGTGATCTCGTCCAGCAGCGGCAGCACGCGGCCGGCGTCCACGCCGTGGCCCAGCCGCACTTCGCGGAACATCGCCTCCACCGCTTCCCGGCCTTCGTCGCAGATGCGGCGCGCGCGGGTCAGTTCGGCGGCCAGGTCGACCGGACCCTCGGGCACGAACACGCGGCGGCGTTCGGCGACCGGCGCTTGCGCGCTGTCCGCGCCGGGCCGGTCGTCCGGCGCCGCGTCGGGCGCGTCGGCCGGATCGTCCGCGTCTTCCATCCGGCTGCGCGCCAGGTCGACCACGACCTGCTCGACGCCGCTGTCCTGCAGTTCGGCCAGGCGCGCCTCATCCACCAGGAAGGAGGTGCGCCAGAACGGATGCTGCATCCACGGGCCCAGCAGCTTCTGCACGTACATGCCCGACCGGAGGTCGGCGACATCGACGGTTTGCAGCATGCACGGCTCCGGGTGGAGGGGGTCCGGTATGCTCGCCATCGACCGGGCACGGCGGGGCGACCCCGACGGTCCCCGGATCGATATCGGCACAGGAAGCCGCTTGCTGAAGGCCTGTCCCAGGGGCCGCCACCCTGGCGAGATCCATTTCCAGGTGGAACTCGGCCTGAGACAGCCCACCAGCCGCTGCGACGCCCGGTCTGCCGGCGCAACCGCTTCCGGCCGGCCATCGTGCGCCGGACCGCTTCCGCCTGCTGGCCGGCGCTGGCGCACCGACCCGGCGCCGGTCCGACACCCCGGGCAACGCGCACCGTCTCTGCGCACCTGCGGCATGCAACCGTTCGGCAGTGGCATTGCAGCCATTCGGCATCGGCGAGGGCAACAACGCGCCCAGCGAAGGGCGCTTCCATTGGGGTGAACCCGGCGAACGCCACGCCCGAAGGATCGGACGCCGCGCCGGTCGTCTCCATCGATGGCGCGCACGACCGCCCGCAGGACGCGCCGTCCCGCTGTTCCGCTGCCGGTAGCGCGGCCGGCCCGGATGCGGCCCACCGGCAGGCGTCACGGTCGCGCGGCCTTTTTTGCTAGGCTGGGGACCACGTCGCCCACCGGCCACGCACAGGTATGTCCCCGTGAGCATCTCCTCCGACCATCTGGAAAACGTTTTCAGCGACACGCCGCCCACCGCTTCGCCGCTGCGGCCGCGACCGCAGGTGGACCTGTGCAGGCGCGGCGAGATCCGGGCGGAGAAATTCCTCGACGCCGCCACCGAGGTCTTCGCCGAGAAGGGCTACCAGCACGCGCGCCTGAGCGAGATCGTGGCGCGCGCCGGCGGTTCGCTGGCCACGCTGTACCGCATCTTCGGCGACAAGGAAGGGCTGGCCAGCGCGATCCTGGAACGCCGGCTGGACATGCACATCCACCTGCTGAGCGACCTCAACCTGACCGAGCTGCCGCCCGAGCAGGCGCTGCGGCGGGTGGCGATCCGCATGGCGCAGGTGATGGCGCGCACCGACTCGCAGGTGGTGTACCGCATCGTGATCGGCGAAGGGCAGTCCTTCCCGGCGCTGCGCGACTGGTTCTTCGACCACGCCGTGGCCTCCATCCGCAGCACCCTGGCCGACTACTTCGAGCAGCAGGTGGCGGCCGGGCGCATGCAGCTGGCCTCGCCGGAGGCAGCCGCCGCGCAGTTCTACATGAGCCTGTTCGGCGACCAGATCGTCCGGCTGGCCGCGGGCAGCACGCACCTGCCCGACGTGGACACGCTGGAAGCGCAGGCGCTGGCGGCGGTGGACCTGTTCCTGCAGGGCGCGCTGCCGCGCTGACCGCGCGGCGCCTTCACCCTGCCCTGCGGCGCCCCCTGCCAGCATGGCCGCGTCATACAGGCGCGGGACATGCATGGACCTGAAGAGCGGATACCCCTTCTGGGCGGTCAGCAACGGCCTGATGCAGGCCTTCCCGGCGCTCGAGCGCGACCATCGCTGCGACGTCGCCGTGCTGGGCGGCGGCATCACCGGCGCGCTGATCGCGGACGAACTGGCCCGGCATGGCTTCGACGTGGCGGTGCTGGAGCAGCGCGACATCGGCTGGGGCAGCACGGCAGCCAGCACCGCGCTGCTGCAGTACGAGATCGACACCCACCTGGCCGACCTGGCCCGGCGCTACGGAGAAACCGACGCCGCCCTCGCCTACCGCGCCTGCGCCGACGCCATCGACCGGCTGCGCGAGGTCGCGGCGCCGTGGCGCGACGTCGGCTTCGCGCGCAACCGCAGCCTGTACTACGCCAGCCGCCGCCGCGACGTGCGCGGGCTGGAGGAAGAACACGCGCTGCGCCGGCGCCACGGCCTGCAGGTCGAACTGCTGGACGCCGGCCGGATACGGGAGGACTACGGCTTCGACGCGCCGGCGGCGCTGCTCAGCGAACAGGCCGCGCGGGTGGACCCGTACCGCCTGGCGCACCGGCTGCTGCAGCGGCTGCAACGCCAGGGCGCGGCGGTGTTCGACCGCACCCGGGTGGTGGACCTGCGCGCCACCGCGCGCGGCGTGCGCCTGCGCACGCAGACGGGCTTCGAGGTGCGCGCCGCGCACCTGGTGGTCGCGGCCGGCTACGCCAGCCAGCACTGGCTGCGCCGGAGCGTCGCGCGCAACCGCAGCAGCTACGCCTTCATCAGCGACCCGGTGCCGGACGAGCGCCTCGGCTTCCTCAGCGACACCCTGCTATGGGAAACCGCCCGCCCCTACCTGTACGCCCGCAGCACGTCCGACCGCCGCCTGCTGCTGGGCGGCGAGGACGACGCGGTGGACATCCCCGCCCGGCGCGACGCGCGCGTGGAGAAGAAGGCGCGCACGCTGCTCAAGCGCCTGCACGCCCTGTTCCCCGCGCTGGAGGTCATCCCGGCGTTCTCGTGGGCCGGCACGTTCGCCGAGACCGCGGACGGCCTGCCCTTCTTCGGCCCGCATCCGCAATGGGGGCCGCGCGTGCACTTCGCGATGGCCTACGGCGGCAACGGCATCACCTACAGCATGCTCGGCGCCGGCCTGCTGCGCGCGCTGATCGAGCGCCGCGCGCACGCGCTGTGGCCGCTGTTCTCCTTCCAGCGCATCGAACGCCGGAACCGGCGTTGACATCGTCGTCATGCGGCGCGCGCGAGGCTGGCGTTCCATGCCATGCGGGAGTAAGCGCCATGCCACGCGGAGACAAGTCAGCCTACACCGACAAGCAGAAGCGGCAGGCCGAGCACATCGAAGAGAGCGAGCTGGACCGCGGCCGCTCGCGCGACGCCGCCGAGCGCATCGCGTGGGCCACCGTCAACAAGCAGGACGGCGGCGGCAGGAAGTCGGGGTCGGGGCGCAAGACGGCGAAAAAGGCCGGCGCCAGGAAGGCGGCGAAGAAAACGGCAAAGAAAGCGACGAAGAAGACGGCGAAAAAGGCAACGAAGAAGACTGCCACGAAGACGGCAAGGAAGAGCCCCGCCAAAAAGGCGGCCAGGAAGGTGGCGAAGAAAGCCGCGAAGAAGTCGTCGGCCAGGAAGACGACGAAGAAGGCCACCAAGCGCGCGAGCAAGGCGCCGGCGCGCAAGTCCGCGCGCAAGGCGGCTGGGAAGACCGCGAAAAAGGCCACGAGGAAGGCCGCGAAGAAGACGGCCAGAAAGACGACGCGCCGCGGGTGATCCAATGAGAAGGCCCAGTCACGTCGGGATGTCTCCCGGGTGGCTGGGCCCTCCTTGCCGAGTCGCATCGGGCGTGCCGGTGCGTGCTTCGGACGCTGCCTACGCTAGACCCCCAGGCGTGTGCAGCAGGTGAAACCGGGCGACCGTCCGTCGGTCACCGTCCCGGCCACCAGCCCCGGCCGGTCAGGGCGTAGCGGTCGGCAGCGCGCTCGAACGGATTGCGCACACTGACGCCGCCGCACAGCAGGTAGACCGGCAGGAACAGCGGCCCCAGCACCATGTACTGGTAGACGTGCGCGCGCTCGTGGTCTCCCAGGCGGATGCGCGGGTGCTGCGTGCGCCCGGCGCGGTGCTCGTAGGTGATGCATTCCGATTCCAGCGTGTCGCCGGTGTGCAGGATGCTGTTGCCGAAGGTGATGGCCCCGCCCGGGCCCCAGGGCCAGCGATGGAAGACCAGGGCGAAGTCGCGCCGGCTCCACTCCACGCGCGCGCCGAATCCCAGGCCGGCGGCGCCGGCCACCAAGCCGATCAGCGTGTTGGGAACGGCCCAGGCCACGCCCAGCCCGCGCGCGACCCAGAGCCCGGCCGACGCCACGGCTCAGTCCTGTTCGTTGGGCATCAGCAGCCACAGGATCAGGTAGACCAGGATCCCGGGGAACGCCGCGGACGCGATCGACACGATCACGAAGATCACCCGCAGCAGCGTGGAACTCCAGCCGAAGCGGTGGGCGATGCCGCCCATCACGCCAGCGATCATGCGATCGTTCAGCGACCGTGCGAACGGTTTGGAAGCGGTGTTCATCGCCAGCAACTCCCCACGGTTGACCGCGGCCAGTCTAGCGCGTCAGCGGCCGGGCGCGCCTGAACCGCGCAGTGCATCCAGCCGCTGCCTGAACCACGTCGCGGCCGGCTGCACCGGCTGTCCGGGGCAACGCACCTGGTAGGCGCGCCCGCTGATGCTGCTCCGGCTGGCGGCGCGTTCGATGAACAGCTCCGCGGTGTCCGCCAGGTCGCGCTTGCGCAGGTAGTCGTACTTGCGCTGCAGGTGCTTGCGCGCCTCTTCGCGCCCGTGCCAGGTGCCGTTGCGCTGGAACTCGCAGGACGACGCGGACAGCGCGTCCATCAGCCGGCCGATTTCCTGTTCGGCCTGCGGCGAAGGCGCGGCCAGCGCCGCCGGCACGGCGAAGGCCAACAGGCAGGCGAAGGGGAACAGGCATGGGCGCATGGCGACACCCTATCGCAGCGCAGGTGAATGGCGCAGCCTCCCCTGCCCCCTCCTGTAGGAGCGACGTCAGTCGCGACCGGATTCTTGCAGGCCCACGCATCGCCTGACGTAGCCGCTGCGCACGTACCTCGACGGTCCGGGCGGTTCGTGCCCGCGGTCGCGACTGACGTCGCTCCTACAGGGGCGTGGGCCGGATCAGCGCACTGTGCATGGCTGGACACGTAGATGCCGATGCGGCCGCCTTCGAAGCACAGTTCCCTCACCCTCTGTTGTGGGAGCGACGTAAGTCGCGACGGTGACCACAACCGCCCCAAGCCAACACGAAGCGGGCACAAGCGGTTGCGCCAAAGGATGGGGACCGGAAAGAAGCCCGTCGCGACTGACGTCGCTCCCACAGGGAGGGACGCCGGCCGGGTCAGCGTGCGCGCTGGCCCAGCCAGTGGTGGATCGCGGTCGGGACTTCGCGCTGGGCGCGGCTGGAGACGTAGATGCCGATGTGGCCGCCCTTGAAGCTCAGTTCGGTGTAGTCGTCCGTGCCCACCACGTTCTTGAGCGCGCGGGAGGCGTCCGGCGGCACCAGGTGGTCCTGCTCGGCGTAGATGTTCAGCACCGGCATGTCGACGAACCCCAGGTCCACCGTGTCGCCGCCGATCTCGATGCCGCCGTTGATGAAGCCGTTGCGCTGGTAGAAGTGCCGGATGAACTGGCGGAAGGCTTCGCCCGCCAGGTCCGGCGAGTCGAAGATCCACTTCTCCATGCGCAGGAAATCCTCGATCGCGCGCTTGTCGTCGAGGATGTCCACCAGCCCCACATACTTCTGCAGGTTCAGCCGGAACGGCTTCAGCATCAAGTAGCAGGCGTTCATCATGTCGGCCGGGACGTTGCCCAGCGACTCGACGAACAGGTCCACGTCCAGCTCGCGCGTCCAGTGCGAGAGCATGTTGTCGGGGGTGTGGAAGTCCACCGGCGTGACCATCGTGATCAGGTTCTTGACCTTCGCCGGGTGCAGCGACGCGTAGCACAGCGAGAACGCGCCGCCCTGGCAGATGCCCAGCACGTTGACCGCCTCGCGCCCGCCGGCGCCGCGCAGGTGGTCCACCGCGCCGTCGATGAAGCGGTTGATGTAGTCGTCCAGCTCCAGGTAGCGGTCGGAGCGGTCCGGATAGCCCCAGTCGATGACGTACACGTCCTGGCCCTGCGCCAGCAGGCCCTTCACCAGCGAGCGGTCGTGCTGCAGGTCGACCATGTACGGGCGGTTGACCAGCGCGTAGACGATCAGCAGCGGGATCCGGGCGGTGGGCGCCTTCTCGCCGATGAAGCGGTACAGCACCACCTTGCCGTCGCGCCACACCTCCTGCTTCTGGGTGGCGCCGTAATGGACGTCCTCCACCTCCGGCAGCGTGTGCAGGCCGGCGGAGAGTTTCTGCGCCAGCGTGGTGGCCTCCTGGGCCAGCGCTTCGGCGGTGAAGTGGATCGGTCCGTTCACTTGCGGCTACTCCGCTTGGTCTTCCGGTCGGCCCTGGGCGCGTCGGCGGTCGCGCCGCGCAGGGCGTTGCGCGCGACCCAGTCCTTCATCGACACCACCGACGCCGGCGCCGCGGTCGCGGACGAAGACGGCTTCCGCGACGCGGCGGGCTTCTTCGGTGCGGCCTTCGGCACCGCCTTCTTCGATGCGGGCTTCTGCAGTACGGGCTTCGCCGCAGGCTTCTTCGGCGCCGCCTTCCCGGCCGCCTTCCCGGCCTTGGCCGGCTTGCGCACCGTGGTCCTGGCCGTCGCCGCGACGCGCTCCTGCCGCATCGCGACCGGGGCCGCCGCTGCGACGGCCCGGCGCACGCGCTTCTTCGTCGCGGTCTTCTTGGCGGCTGCCCGCGGTTTCGGGGCCGCCTTCGGCGGGGCCTTGCGGCGGGCCGGCGCGCGCTTCTTCGCCGCCTTCGGCTTCGCCGGCACGGGTGCCTGCGCCTGCCTGGCCTCGGCTTCCTGCGCCGGGGCCGGGGCCGCCTCGCGCTGCGCTGGCGCGCGACGCGGCGCGGCCGCCTGCGCACGCGCGGCCTTGCGCAATGCACGCTCCAGTTCGACGATCTTGCGGTGCGCGGAGTCCACCTCGGTCCGCGTCGGCATGCCGAACAGCGCGCAGACCTGCTCCACCTCGCGCTGCACGGCCAGGCGCAGGCCGGCCTGCGCATTGGCCAGTCCGCCGTAGACGTGGCGGAAGTCGTCGGACATCGCGACCTGCGCGTAGGCCTCCTCGGCCGCGTCGATCCACAGGTCGAACAGCGCGCGCGCGTTCTGCAGCTGGCGGCCGGGTTCGGCGCGTTCCTCCAGCTTGCCCTCGAAGCGCGCGAACGCGTCCTGCGCGACCTTCAGCATCAGCTGGTCGTACTCGCCCATCCGGCGCTGGTAGTCCTGGTGCGCCTGCGCCAGCTGCTGCCAGCGCTCCTGGTGCTCGCGCGCCAGGCCGAACGTGGGCAGGTGCAGCCAGCGGTCGCCGTCGCGCTGCAGGTTCTCCAGCCACGGGCGCACCTGCTGCATCCAGCCGTCCAGGCCGTGCGCGCCGCCCTGCATGCTGCGGAAGATGTCGGCGAAGGGATTGTGGGCCGGGACGGGATCGGCCATGCCCAGCGCCTCGCGCCAGGCGCGGCCGATGTCCGAGGCCGCCGGGTCGCGGCCGACGAACTGCGCGGCGACCTGCTGCATCTGGCCGAACCAGTCGCTGGCCTGCCGCTGGAAGCGGCCGACCACGTCGTTCACCTGGCCGTGCCCGCCGGGCACCAGCTTCGACCACCAGTCGACGGTCTGCTGCCAGCCCGGCGCGCCGCCGTGCAGGGAGGCCGCGGGAGCCGCGCCCGCCTGCCGCAGGGCGTCGCCCCAGAGACTCCAGTACTGCTGGGCCACCGACTCGAAGTCGCCCGGCCACGGTGGAACGTTGATCGCCATGTGCCCTCCCTTCCCGGCCGATTCTAGCCGCGGCCGGCGACGCGTGCATGGCGCCGCCCTCACCTCACGCGATCAGGGCTTGGGGATGCGCAGGGTCTTGCTGACCATCAGCGTGCCGGACACGGCGTACAGCAGCACCAGCGGGTGCAGCAGCCAGGGCCCCAGCTTCACCGCGCCCAGCCACAGGTCCGCGCCCACGTGGCCCAGGTAGGCGGCCACCGCGAGCACGATGACCAGCGCCAGGCTGGTCGGGATGGGCGTGCCCTCGAAGAACTTGACCTTGTCGCCGCCGTCGGCCAGGGCCTCGGCGGTGACGTTGTAGCGCGCCAGCCGGCTGACCCCGCAGGCGACGAAGTACGACAGCACCAGCCAGTCCCAGCCGCCCTGCATGCCGCAGGCGTAGGCCAGCGCGGCCGGGGCGACGCCGAAGGAGATCACGTCGGCCAGCGAATCCAGTTCGCGCCCCAGCACCGAGGCCTGCTTGCGCCAGCGCGCCACGCGGCCGTCCAGCGCGTCGAAGATGAAAGCCAGCGGGATCAGCGCCATGCCGACCAGCAGGTCGCGCAGGCTGCCCTCCTGCAGGAAGCGCATCGCGGCGAAGATCGCCCCGGTGCCGCAGAACGCGTTGCCCAGCGTGAACCAGTCGGCCAGCTGGAAATCGCGGATCATCGAGAAGTGTCGGGACATGGCGGCGTGCGTGGCGGGACCGGCCTACAGGGTAAGCCGAAGCGGGTGAAACCGTCGTGGGTCCGCCCGCCTTCCTGTAGGAGCGACGTAAGTCGCGACCGCACGCCCGCCGCTGCGAGGCGGCTTGGCCTGCCGGTCGATCTCAAGGCGACTTTATTCCCGCGGTCGCGACTTACGTCGCTCCTACAGTCAAAGCCAGGGCAAGGCCTACCTCGGAATGGCGAACTGGCTGGCCTCCACGCTGCCGGCGCCGCGGGGGTGGGCGTTGATCAGGGCGTTGGCCGGCAGTTCGCGGGTACCGTCCAGGGCGGCGTCGACCTGGTCCAGCGCGGCGTAGACGTAGGGCAGCAGCGGCACGTAGCGCGCGCCGTAGGCCGGCAGGGCCAGGAAGCCGTCGAAGTGCTGCGCGTGCCGCACCTGCCAGTAGCGCACGTCGGGATTGGCCGCTCGCGCGGCCTGCACGTAGGGCGCGCTGGAGAAGGCCGGCGGCACCAGGCCGTCGTCGAGGCCGTGGATCACCACCACCGGGCGGCGCGTGCGCGGGAAGCGCGCGGCGGTCTGCGCGATGCCCGCCTGCACCCGCAGCGCGTCGTCGCCCGCGCCGGTCTGCAGCGCGCGCAGGCACTGCAGGCCCGGCAGGGTGAAGTCCGGCGGCGCCAGCCGGGTGTCGACGATGCCCACGCCGGCGCCCGGCGGGATGCCGCTGCCGTCGGCCCACCAGGCCGCGCGTTCGGCCGCGGTCGCCGCGCGGGCGGTGAAGTCGGCGTTCTGCGCGGCGAAACCGAACCCGCACGGGTGCTCGCCCACGCCGTAGCGGCCGTAGGCCGACGCATACGTCGCCGCCACCGCGCGCCACAGGTCGAAGCCCACGCTCAGCGCGCCGGACACCAGGGCCTCGTCGGTCCAGCCGTTCGCCTTCAGCTGCGCATGCGCCGACGCCGCCTGCGCCTTCGCGTCCGCGCCGGTCACCAGGCCGGCCGCCTTCAGCGTGGCGCAGCGCGCCGTCCACAGCGGCTCGACCTGCGCGCGCAGCGGCGGCTGCGGCAGCGTCTCCGCGGGCAGGTGCAGCAGCGCGCACGGCATCAGCAGCGCGGCCTCGGTGGTGTAGTCGTACAGCGAGCGCGCGCCGGGCGCGTCCGCGGCGTAGATGTTGGGCTCGGCGGCGACCACCGCGTCCAGCCAGCCGCCGTCCTCCTCGCTGGCGCGCAGCACCGCGCCGCCGCCGTTGGAGATGCCGACGGCGATGACCCGGGTGTTGTCGAAGCGGAACGGCGCCGCCTGCGGGAAGGCCTGGTCCAGCGCGGCCAGCGCGAACTCGGCCGCCTGCTTCACATGCCGGCCCCAGTCGGCCTCCGGGTTGTCCTTGGAATGCGCGTGCTTGACCGCCACCCCGCTCGCGCCCACCGGCGCATCGGGCACGAACGCCAGCGCATCGGTACCGAGGGCGCCCACGGTGCCGTCCTCGCGCGCGCCCTGCTGCTCGTCCAGGTCGAAGTAGTCGGTGCCGGCGCCCTTGTCGGTATAGGCCACCGCGCAGCCCTTCGGCAGCGCCCACGGCGCCGCCACCGCGATGGCGCCGTAGATGCCGCGCGAGCCGGAGGAGGCGGTCACGACGATGCAGCGCTTGCCGGCATCGAACTCGTCCGGCACCTGCACCAGCACGCGGTGCGGCTGAGTGGCGCCCGGCACCTTCGCCAGCGCCGAGTACTCGCGTCCCGGCACGCCGGCCATGCTGCCGTAGGCCTGCCCGTAGCCGCCGGTGGGCGACAGGTCGGCGATGCCGCGCCAGTTGCCCCAGATCGCGCGGCGGCGCAGCTCGGCGGGCGTGGGGTTGGCCGCGTCGGCGAACGCGGGCGCGGCCATCGCGCGCAGCCCGTCCAGGCCCAGGCCGGCGGTCATCAGATCGTCGTTGCCGCGGTGCTCGGTGACGCGCTGGGGCTGGATCATGTGGGCCACGGCCTCGGGCTTGGGAGGAGCGCTGCCGCAGGCGGCAAGAGCCGCCGCCAGCACGGCGGCACTGGAAAGTCGCATCGTCGCGTTCATGCCTGGAGGGCGTCCATGGTTCCGGTCAGTGCCACGAAACTACTCCGCTGCGGAAGCCCCGTCATCGTACTTTGGTACCACGAAGTCGTCGCGGCATCTTGCTACCCTAGCCCGCAGCACGCAGGAGACCCCCATGCAGCAGACCCACACCCTCCTCATCACCGGCGCGGCCAGCGGCATCGGCGCCGGCATCGCCGCGCAGCTGGCCGAAGCCGGCCGCCACGTCGTCGTCAGCGACCTCGACCTCGACGCCGCCGAAACGGTGGCCGCGCAGATCCGCGGAGCCGGCGGTTCCGCCGAAGCCGTCGCGCTGGACGTCACCTCGCAGGACAGCATCGACGCCGCGCTGGCGAAGATCTCGCGCCCGATCGACGTGCTGGTCAACAACGCCGGCCTCCAGCACGTCTCGCCGCTGGAGGAGTTCCCGATCGAGAAGTGGGACTTCCTGGTGCAGGTGATGCTGGTCGGCGTGGCGCGCCTGACCCGCGCGGTGCTGCCGGGCATGCGCGCGCGCGGCTTCGGCCGCATCGTCAACATCGGCAGCATCCACGCGCTGGTCGCCAGCCCGTACAAGAGCGCCTACGTGGCCGCCAAGCACGGCCTGGTCGGCTTCTCCAAGGTGATCGCGCTGGAAACCGCCGACACCGACATCACCATCAACACCGTCTGCCCCAGCTACGTGAAGACCCCGCTGGTGGACAGGCAGATCGCCGACCAGGCCCGCACCCGCGGCATCTCGGAGGCGGACGTGGTCAGCCAGGTGATGCTGAAGCCGATGCCCAAGGGCGTGTTCATCGGCCTGGACGAACTGGCCGGCATCACCGCCTTCCTCACCTCGCCCGCCGCCCGCAACATCACCGGTCAGACGATCGTGGTGGACGGGGGCTGGACGGTGCAGTGAGGCGAGGAGTGAGTGGAGAGGAGTGAGGAGTGAGCGAAAGCCCCCCCTCCCACCCCCACCCCACTCACTTCTCACTCCTCTCCACTCACTCCTCACCTGATGCCCAGCCTCCTGATCGCCGACGACCATCCGCTGTTCCGCGCCGCCCTGCGGGGCGCGGCAGCCGACGCCGTGGCGCAGCTGTGCGTGCGCGAGGCCGAGTCGCTGGACGGCGTGCTGGAGGTGCTGGAGACGCACGACGACATCGACCTGGTGCTGCTGGACCTGCACATGCCCGGCAACCACGGGTTGGCGGGACTGGCCGCGATCCGGGCGCAGTTCCCGGCGGTGGCGGTGGTGGTGGTGTCGGCCAACGACGATCCGCGCGTGGTGCGGCGCGCCTTGGACCATGGCGCGGCCGGCTACCTGCCGAAGAGTTCCGGGCTGGACGAACTGCGCGACGCCATCCGCAGCGTGCTCGCCTGCGAGCAATGGCTGCCGGCCTCGCTGCGCGGCGCGGTGGCGCGGGCGCAGTCGTCGGCCCACGACGCCGACCTGGCCGCGCGCCTGGCCAGCCTGTCGCCGCAGCAGTTCCGCGTGCTCACGCTGGTGGCGCAGGGCCTGTTGAACAAGCAGATCGCCGACCGCCTGGACGTGCAGGAACGCACGGTGAAGGCGCACCTGTCCGCGATCTTCGACCGCCTGGGCGTGCGCAACCGCACGCAGGCCGGGGTAGTGCTGCGGGAACTGGAACTGGCGGACCCGGCGCGGCAGATCGAAGGCTGAGAACCGGGCGTGCCTTCGTGTCGGCATGCCGTTGCCTTCCGGATACCCTTATTCTTCCGGACGCCATCGCCCTCCGACCGTCTTCGCTCTTCCAGCCTTCGTCGCCCTCCCACTTTCGTCCCGCGGAAGCAAAGGCCCGGTGCCTTTCTTGCCGCAGGGAGTCCGCGAATACTCGTCGTTGGGCTACGGCTTTCCCTGATGACGGGACTGGTTGCAGGGATGGCGTGGGCGCGACCGCAGCCGCAGGGAGTTCGCGAACACCGGTCGCTGGGGCACGGCGTTTCCTGACGACGGGACTGGTTGCGGAGATGGCGTGGGCACGACCGCTGCAACCGCACGCGCTCCCACGTGGAACATGCCGGCTTCGCGGCGCGCTTCCACCCTGGTCATTTTTTCGCCATACGCCTTGACAGCCTTGCGGCGCCAGGGCCGGCGACGGTTATCCACATGTTGATCGACAGACCATCCACACGGGGTGTGGACAACCCCGCGACCGGCCCGTCACCGGCTGGTCAATTTTTCGCCATCCATCTTGACAGGCTTGCGCCACAAGGCGCCTGCACGGTTATCCACACGCTTTCCCAACCGCCCTCCACACCCCGTGTGGACAAACCGCGGCGTGGAACACCTCGGCTCCCCCTGTAGGAGCGACGTAAGTCGCGACCGGAACGCCGGACAGCCGTTGCGCCCGCGATTGGCGTGGATCCCCGTGGATGAGGCCGTTCTTCGATCCGCTTCCCTCCGTGCCCTCTGAGGCCAACGGTTATCTCGAATCCGCGGTCGCGACTTACGTCGCTCCTACAGGGATCGGCAAGGCAGGGGCGCCGCGGAATGCGGCGTCAGATCCGCGAATAGGTCCAGGACACCATGCGGCCGTCGCGGTACGGCATGACGCCGTGGAAGCCGCGCGGGTCGTCGTCGAACACCAGCGGCAGGAAATGGCGGTCGCCGTCCCACAGCGGCAGGTCCATGATCTTCTCCACCGGCACCCATTCCAGCGTGCCCTCGGGATTGCGCTCGAACGGCGTGCCGCTGTACGCCGTGACCACGAAGACGAAGCCCAGCCAGTCCTCGCCGTGCTTGCCGAAGCCCGGCCAGCTGATCGTGCCGCGCAGCGCCATCGCGTCGCAGTCGATGCCGGCCTCCTCGTGGATCTCGCGGCGCATGCCGGCCACCACGTCCTCGTCGCGCTCGATCTTGCCTCCCAGGCCGTTGTACTTGCCCAGGTGCTGGTCGTCCGGGCGGGCGTTGCGGTGGATCAGCAGGACCTGCGAGCGGTCGGGCGACAGCACGTAGCCCAGGGTGGCGACGATGGGGGTGTAGGGCATGGGGGGATCCATGGCAAAGCACGGGATTCTACCGCCTGCGCCCGGCGTCCCGGTGCGGGCTGAGCCTGGCAGTTTCGCGGGTGCCCCGGGGTTACAAGCCACATGGGTCCCAGCTTGCGCTGGGACGACGGATTCGGGCGTCCTCGCTCTCACCGCCATTTCGCTCTCCATCGTCATTCCCGCTCACCCTCCGCCGTCATTCCCGCTCATCCTTCACCGCGTCATTCCGGCGAACGCCGGAATCCATTTTGCTGTTGCCTGGACTGGCCGCATCTCACAGGAAGCAAAAGCAAAATGGGTCTCAGCTTGCGCTGGGACGACGGATGGGTGCGTGCTTCGCTCTTCCGGCCATTTCACTCGCCGCCGTCGTTCCCGCTCACCCGCCGCCGTCATTCCGGCGAACGCCGGAATCCAATGTGCCGTTGCCTTCGCTCGAAGCCGCTCGCGCCCGCCGGAAAGCATCCGCCAGAGGGATCCCACCACGCCGGAATGGCACTTCCAACGCCAGCCACCGGCACTCTACGCAGCGCGCGCCGCCAGCAGCCGGTCCAGCACCGACTTCAGCGCCAGCGGCCGCACGGGCTTGGCCAGCAGCGGCAGGTCGGCGTCGCGCACGGCGCGGCGCACGGCGTCGGTCTGGTCGGCGGTGAGGACCAGGCACGGGCGCGGGTCGAAGCGCTCGCGCAAACGTCCGGCCAGCGCCACGCCGGTGTCGCCGGCGTCCAGGTGGTAGTCGAACAGCCACAGGTCGGCGACGCGCATGCGCAGCGCCGCTTCGGCCGCTTCGCCATCGCCCGCAACGGCGACGCTGCATCCCCAACCCTCCAGCACCTGCCGCAGCGCGGCCAGTGCGGCGGGGTCGTTGTCGACCGCCAGCACGTGGCGCCCGGCCAGGCCGGGCTTGCCCGGCGATGGCGGCGCGGGCACCGGCGCCGCCACCCGCGCCAGGTCCACGGCGAAGACCGCGCCGCGCCCCGGCCGGCTGCGCAGCGACAGCGGCGCGTCCAGCAGCGCGGCGATGCGGTCGGCGATCGACAGCCCCAGGCCCAGCCCCTGCCCCGGCACGTCGTCGCCGCGCCGGAACTCCTCGAAGATCCGGCGCTGGTCGGCCGCGGCGATGCCCGGCCCGGTGTCCCAGACTTCCACGCGTACCTGCGCGCCGCGCCGGCGCACGCCGAGCAGCACGCCGCCGCGCGCGGTGTAGCGCACGGCGTTGGCGAGGAAGTTCTGCAGGATGCGGCGCAGCAGCTGCGGGTCGGTATGCACCCACGCCCGCGTCGGCACCATGCCGAACGAGAGCCCGCGCTCGTGCGCCAGCACGCGGAACTCCGACGCCAGCGGCTCCAGCACCTCCATCAGCGGCAGGTCGCGCGGCTCCGGCAGCAGGCCGCCCGCTTCCAGCCGCGACATGTCGAGCAGGCCGGTCAGCAGGTCGGTGGTCGAATCGAGCGCGCCGCGCACCTGCAGCGCGGTCTCGCGCTGGCGCGCCTCGGGCAGCTGCTGCGACAGCGCGTCGGTGAACAGCTGCGCCGCGTGCAGCGGCTGCAGCAGGTCGTGGCCGATGGCGGTCAGGAAGCGGCTCTTGGCGTCGTTCGCGTGCTCGGCGTCGCGCTTGGCGGTCTCCAGCAGCGCGGTGCGCTCGGCGACGCGCTGCTCCAGCGTCTCGTTGGCCTGCTTCAGTTCGCGCTCGGCCTGCCGCGACGCGGTGACGTCGGTGTAGGTGGCCACGAAGCCGCCGCCCGGCATCGGGTTGCCGCGCACCTCGACGATGCTGCCGTCCGGGAACACGCGCTCGGTCAGGTGCGGCGTGCCGGCGCGCATGAAGGCCAGGCGCCGCTCCAGCGCGCGCTCGTCGTGTCCGCGCTGCGGCATGCGCCGCAATGCCCAGCGGGTGAGGTCGGCGATCGGCCGTCCCACCTGCAGCAGGTCGCGCGGGAAGCCGAACATCTGTTCGTAGCGGCGGTTCCACGCCACCAGCCGCTGCTCGCGGTCGATCACGCTGATGCCCTGGCTCATGTTCTGCAACGCCGCCTGCAGCACCTGCTGGTTGAAGCGCAGGTCCTGCGAGGCTTCGCCGACGATGGCCGCCACCGTCTCCAGGTCGCCGCTCTCGCGCCGCGCCGCGTCCAGCAGCAGGCGCGCGGAGGCCGAGCCGAGCACCGCCGACAGTTCGCGTTCCAGCCGCGCCTCGATGGGCGCCGGCACCGGGCCGCTGCGCGGCGCGTCGGCCAACAGTTCCTCGACGCGCTCGAACGACAGGAAGCGCCGGCCCGCGTCACGCAGCGTGCGGGCGTCGAAGCCGCGGCTGTCGGCGCGGCGCGGCGCCAGCCCGCGCCAGCCCATCGCCAGCAGCGTCACCGCGGTGCCGAGGAACAGGCTGACGCCGACCGCGCGCCCCAGCCGGCTCCAGCCGGTCAGGCCGAAGAACCCGTCCGGCGACAGGCCGGCGATGCCGAACGGCCCGCGCTGCAGCCAGCCCGGCGAGACGCCGCGCGCGTCCATCGTCACCGGCAGCAGCAGCAGCCACGCCCAGACCACGAAGCCCGCGACGATGCCGGCGATCACCGCCCGCGGCGGCGTCTGCGGGCGCCAGATGGCGAACCCGAGCGCCGGCGCCAGCGTCGCCAGCGCGGAGAACGACACCGCGCCGACGTCCGCCAGCGCATCGTTGCCGGCGATCAGGCGGCTGTACGCCCACGCCAGCAGCATCACCGCCACGATGCCCACCCGGCGCTGCGCGAGCACGGCGCCGCGCAGGTCGCCGCCGGTGCCGCGCAGCCAGCCGCCGCGCAGCAGGCCCGGCGCCAGCCAGTGGTTGCCGATCATCAGGCTGAGCGTCAGCGTGCTGACCACCACCATGCCGGTGGCCGCGCTCAGGCCGCCGAGGAAGGCCAGCAGCGCGAGGCCCTGCTGCCCCTGCGACAGCGGCAGCGCCAGCACGTAGAGGTCGGACGGCACCGCATCGCCGAACATCGCGCCGCCGGCGCGCGCCAGCGGCAGCAGCGGCGCGGCCATCAGCACCATGTACAGCGGGAACAGCCAGCGCGCGGTGCGCACGTGGCGCTCGTCGCGGCACTCCACCACGCCCACGTGCACCTGGTGCGGCAGGGTGAACATCGCCAGCACGCCCAGCGCCACCAGCGGCAGGAAGCCGTAGGTGGTGGAAGCCGGCGCGTGCGCCGGCGCCGGCGGCGCGACGTTCCCCTCCGGCAGGCCGAACCAGACGAACAGGCCCAGCGCCAGCATCGCCGCCAGCTTGAACAGCGATTCGAACGCCATCGCCAGGACCAGCCCCCGGTTGTGCTCGGCCGCGCTCGCGCGGCGGGTGCCGAACAGCATGGCGAACACCGCCATCGCCAGCGCCACGTACAGCGCGCTGTCCTGCCACGCCGGCAGCGCGTCGTTGCCCGGCGAGCGCGTCAGCAGCGCGAAGCTCATCGCCACCGCCTTCAGCTGCAGCGCGATGTACGGGACCAGCCCCAGCGCGGCCACCAGCGTGATGGTGGCGGCCAGCCAGCCGTCCTTGCCCAGCCGCGTGGCGATCAGGTCGGCCAGCGAGGTGGCGTTGGATTCGCGCGCCATCCGCACCAGCCGCACCAGCAGGAAGGCACCGAAGGCGTACAGCAAAATGGTGCCGACGAACGTGGGCGGCAGCGGCCAGCCGTAGCGCGCGGCCTGCGTCACCGTGCCGAAGAAGGTCCACGAGGTGCAGTACACCGCCAGCGACAGCGCGTAGATGTACGGCCACTGCACCGCCAGCACGCGCGGATGGCGCTCGGCGTACAGGGCGGAACCGAACAGCAGGCCCAGCCACAGCAGGGCCGCCAACACGACGATGCCGACGCTCAGCATGGAAGCCCCTGTAGGAGCGGCGTCAGCCGCGACCGCACGCCCACAGGTGGCAGATTATCCGTGCAGCGGGCGGCCTTTCCGGACCATGCGTTTCCGCGGTCGCGGCTGACGCCGCTCCTACAGGGAAACACGGGTATCGGGGGCGATGTCGGCATGGCCGGAGCATAACGCAGCAACGGCGGACCTTCGCCCGCCGTTGCCGGTTCACGCCGTGTCGCCGTGGACGCGCTCAGAAATCGTAGCGCGCCGTCAGGCTGTACTGGCGCGGCGGACCGTAGAACCCGGTCAGCACGCCGTAGGCGGCGATGTTGTAGCCGGTGGTCCGGTACTCCTCGTCCGCCAGGTTGGTGCCCTGCAGCGACAGGGTCCATGCGTCGTTGACCTTCCAGATCACGCCCGCGTTGACCAGGCCGTAGCCTTCCTGCTTGATCGCCGGGCTCAGGTCGGTGGTGGGCCAGACTTCCGACTGGTAGGAATAGCCCACGCGCGCCGACAGGTTGCCCCCGTTGGCCAGATCGGTGCGGTACTCCACGTTCAGCGCGCCCGAGAACTCCGGCGCGTTGGTGAAGTACTGCGTGTCGGCGATGTTGACGCCGGCGCTCATGAACTCGTCGTACTTGGCGTCCAGCCAGGCCAGGTTGCCGCTGATCAGCCAGTTCTTCGTGGGCAGGAACTGGTACTCCACCTCCACGCCCTGCACCGTGCCCTTGCCAGCGTTGGTGAAGTCGCCGAAGAAGCTCTGTGAGCCGTCCGGCAGCGTGTACGAGGTGAACACCGACAGCTGGATGTCCTCGTACTTATTGTAGAAGTAGGCCAGGTTCAGGAAGGCGCGCTGGTCGAAGAACGCCATCTTGCTGCCGACCTCGAAGCTGTCGACCTGCTCGTCGTCGAACGGCTCGCCCGAGCGCGGCACCGAGGTGGTGTTGGCGCGGATGTTGTAGCCGCCGGACTTGAAACCGCGCGAGGCCAGGCCGTAGACCATGATGTCCGGGGTGATCCGGTAGTCCAGCGAGACCTTCGGCGAGACGTTCTTGAAGTTGACGGTCTTGTCGAAGTTGGCCGCCGTGCCCCAGGACGTTTCGTACTGGTTGCTGGTGTAGAAGCGGTTCAGCGCGACGGCGTGCTTGTCCTCGTCCGTGTAGCGCGCGCCGACGTCCAGGGTCAGGCGGTCGGTCAGGTCGAAGGTCCAGTCGGCGTACAGCGCGATGCTCTTGGTGTTGACCACGCCCTGGGTGTCGCCGAACAGGGGATTGGTCAGGCTGGTCGCCAGCGCCGGGTTCCAGAAGTAGTTCAGCACCTGGCCGCCGGCGTCGCCGTTGAACCAGTACAGGCCCATCACGCCGCGGGCGCGGCCGCCGCCGTCGTAGTTGGCCTGCAGCTCCTGGCTGACCTGGCTGTCGCTGTAGAACGCGCGCACGTCCACCAGCGGCAGCGGTGTGGTGTCGAAGTCGATGTTGGTCTCGGTGTCCGACTCGCGCTTGGCCGCCACGTACTTGAACGCCCAGTTGTCGTTCGGCCGCCAGTTGGCGGTGATCGAGGCGCCCTTCATCTCGGTGTCGTTGACGTTCTTCATGCCGCTGCGGATGTCGTAGCGGTCGCTGGTCGGCGGATAGGCCGGCGCCAGCGGGTTGGCGGCCAGCATCTTGGCGCCGCGCACGCCGGACTGGTCGTCCATGTAGTCGAAGGCGAACTGCACGTCGAAATCGTCCTCCGAATACGCGCCCAGCTGGGCACGCACGGCGTTGATCTCCTTGTCGCTGACCTCCTGCCCGGTGTAGGTGTTGTCGCCGAAACCGTCGCGGTTCATGCTGGCCACCGACACCCGGCCACGCAGGCCGCTGTCCCGGCCGCCGATGGCGCCGCCCAGCGCCGCCTTCACGTCCAGCTGGTTGTAGTTGCCCACGGTGACCGAGGCGAAGCCGCTGGTCTCCTGCGGCAGGCCGCGCGAGATGTACTTGATCGCGCCGCCGATGGTGTTCTTGCCGTACAGCGTGCCCTGCGGGCCGCGCAGCACCTCGATGCGCTCGACGTCGAACACGTCCAGCAGCGCGCCCTGCGGGCGGGCGATGTAGACGTCGTCCAGGTAGATGCCCACGCCCGGGTCCACGCCCCACAGCGGGTCGGCCTGGCCGACGCCGCGGATGTAGGCGGTGACCGTGCTGGTGGAGCCGCGCGCGGCGTAGATGGTCAGGTTGGGCACCTGCGCGTCCAGGTCGCCCAGGTCCTTGACGTTGAGCTTGTCCAGCGTCTCCGGCGTGAACGCGGTGACGGCCACCGGCACGTCCTGCAGGGTCTCCTCGCGCTTGCGCGCGGTGACCTTGACCGAATCGAGCGTGGTGGCGGAACTGGCTGGCGTGTCGCCGGCCGCGGCGGCGTCCTGCGCCGATGCCGCCAGCGGCACGGACGACAACAGGACGCAACCGATGGCCAGGCTCAGGTGCTTGCGCTTCATGGGTCTCCCCTCCTCCCGGGTATGACGTGGCGGCGGGCGGATGCCGCCGATTGCAGCGAACGTTAGGGCCGCGCCCGGGCGGGCGGCATCGTACCTTCGTACAGGGGGACGGCCGCCGCGCGGCTGCCGATACTCGCCGCACCCGCAACCGGCACTGGGCCGTGGAGTCGCGGATGTCGAGGAGTAACGGATGTCGTTCCTGATCGTGCTGGCCGCGCTGTGCTTCCTGATGTTCGTGGCCTACCGCGGCTACAGCGTGATCCTGTTCGCGCCCATCGCGGCGCTGGGCGCGGTGCTGCTGACCGACCCGGCGCTGGTGGCGCCGATGTTCACCGGCCTGTTCATGGACAAGATGGTCGGCTTCCTGAAGCTGTACTTCCCGGTGTTCCTGCTGGGCGCGGTGTTTGGCAAGCTGATCGAGATCTCCGGCTTCTCCAAGGCGATCGTGGCCGCCACCATCAAGGTGGTGGGCGCGCAGCGGGCGATGCTGTCCATCGTGCTGGTGTGCGCGCTGCTGACCTACGGCGGGGTGTCGCTGTTCGTGGTGGTGTTCGCGGTGTACCCGTTCGCGGCCGAACTGTTCCGCCAGAGCGACATCCCCAAGCGGCTGGTGCCCGGCACCATCGCGCTGGGCGCGTTCACCTTCACCATGGACGCGCTGCCGGGCACGCCGCAGATCCAGAACATCATCCCCACCTCGTTCTTCGGCACCACCGGCTGGGCCGCGCCGGTGCTGGGCACGCTCGGCGGCGTGTTCATCCTGGCGGTGGGCATGACCTACCTGGAGTGGCGCCGGCGGGTGGCCGCACGCAACGGCGAGGGCTATGCCGGCAGCGAGGAACTGCGCAACGAGCCGGAGCCGTTCAAGGGCGACCGCCTGGCGCACCCGCTGGTCGCGATCCTGCCGCTGCTGCTGGTCGGCGTGGCCAACTTCCTGTTCACCCGCTGGATTCCGGGCTTCTACGGCGAGAGCCAGTCGTTCGTGCCGGCGGTGATCGGCAGCCCGGCACCGGTCGTGCAGGAGGTGTCGAAGGTCGCCGCCATCTGGGCGGTGCAGGGCGCGCTGCTGGTTGGCATCGTGACCGTCATCGCGACCGCGTGGAAACCGGTGTTCGCCAGTTTCGCCGAAGGCACGAAGAGCGCCATCGGCGGCGCGCTGCTGGCCTCGATGAACACCGCGTCGGAATACGGCTTCGGCGCGGTGATCGCCGCCCTGCCCGGCTTCCTGGTGGTCGCCAACGCGTTGCAGGCCATCCCGAATCCACTGGTCAACGAGGCGATCTCGGTCACCGCGCTGGCCGGCATCACCGGGTCGGCGTCGGGCGGCATGAGCATCGCGCTGGCGGCGATGGCGGAGAGCTTCATCGCCAACGCCAACGCGGCCGGCATCCCGATGGAGGTGCTGCACCGGGTGGCGTCGATGGCCTCCGGCGGCATGGACACCCTGCCCCACAACGGGGCGGTGATCACGCTGCTGGCCGTCACCGGCCTGACCCACCGGCAGTCCTACAAGGACGTCTTCGCGATCACCCTGATCAAGACCCTGGCCGTGTTCGTGGTGATCGGCGTGTTCTACGCCACCGGCCTGGTGTGACGCCACGCCGGCCGGATGACCGGCCTGTGCACCCGGTCGCAAACGACACCGGCGGATTGGCCAATACTGCGCGCATTCCGGGGAAGATGGGGTACACCGCATGGCCCGATACACGGTGCTGTGGCGTCGTTTCACGTGGCGGGGTCCGGTCAGGCGCAGGACCGGCGCGCTGGCCGCGCGGCGCGTCTCCGGTGCGGGCGCCACACCCGTTTCCGGCGCACCGGCCACCCCGGCCGCGCCCGATCTCGCCGCCCAGGTCCGGCAGCGCCTGAACCGGCTGTACGGCTGGAAGGGCGGCGAACGCCCCAGCCCGAAGGACACCACGCCCGCGCCCGCGCCGGAGGCCGCCGTCGCCGCCGGCGGGCGCGTGATGATGGGCCAGTCGGAGCCGCGGCTGCTGACGATGGCGCGGCCGCCGTTCGCGGTGCAGGCGCTCAACAACCTCAGCTACGGCGCCACCGCCGCGACCATCGCCGAGTTCAACGCGCTGGGCGGCAACGACCGCCAGCGGCTGGCAAACTACGTGGACTGGCAGCTGGCCTGGGACGCCATCGACGACAGCGCCGTCACCAGCCGGCTCAACGCCGCCGGCTACACCACGCTGAACAAGTCGCTGACCCAGCTGTGGGCCGACCACGTGGTGCCGGACCCGGAGTACAGCGTCCGCATCCGCCCGGCCAACGAGGTGCAGCGCGCCGCGTTCGTGCGCGCGGTCTACTCGCGCCGCCAGCTGCGCGAGGTGCTGGTCAACTTCTGGCACGACCACTTCAACGTGCTGGGCAACGACTTCAGCACCGGCCCGGTGTTCGCGCACTACGACCGCGACGTGATCCGCGCGCACGCCAAGGGCAACTTCCGCGCCATGCTGGAGGAGGTGGCCAAGAGCACGGCGATGCTCTACTACCTGGACAACATCAGCAATTCGCGCTCCGGCCCCAACGAGAACTTCGCCCGCGAGCTGCTGGAACTGCACACCTTCGGCGCGGAGAACTACCTGGGCTTCATGGACCCGTTCCAGGTGCCGCCCTGCCCCGAGGACCCCAGCTACCCGATCGGCTACACCGACATCGACGTCTACGAGACCTCGGCCGCGTTCACCGGCTGGTCGGCGAAGAACGGGCACTGGCAGTTCCCGACCGAGAACGACGGCAGCTTCGTCTACCGCCAGTCCTGGCACGACGCTGGCCCGAAGTTCCTGCTCGGCATGCTGATCTATCCCGAGCAGCCGGCGATGAAGGACGGCCGCGACGTGCTGGACCGCCTGGCCAGCCATCCGCGGGTGGCCAAGTTCATCTGCAAGAAGCTGATCCGCCGCTTCATCGGCGACACGCCGAAACAGGCGCTGATCGACAGCGCGGCGGCTATCTTCCGCGCCAACTGGCGCGCGTCGAACCAGATCGAACTGGTGCTGCGCCACATCCTCACCTCGGACGACTTCATCAATGGCTTCGGCCAGAAGAACCGCCGCCCGTTCGACGCCGCGGTCGCGGCGATGCGCACGCTCGGCGGCGACTGGACGATCCGCCTGGACCATGGGCGCAGCAACGACTTCATGTGGCTGTACGGCTTCACCGGCCACACGCCGTACAACTGGCCGGCGCCGAACGGCTACCCCGACACCGGGCAGGCCTGGTCCGGCGCCAACTCCTTCGCCATGACCTGGCGCGTGCTCGGCTGGCTGACCGAGAGCAAGGACGGCGAGGTGCCGCTGCATCCGGTCGTCGACACCACGCGCGCCGGCGTGCCGGTGGCCAACTGGACAGCGAACACCCTGGTGACATTCTGGTGCAACCGCCTGCTGGGCTACCAGCCCGAAGCCGCGCGCAGGCAGGCGCTGGCCGCCTTCATGGCGCAGAACGGCGACCCGGCCACCTACGTCATCACCGACACCAACACGTGGCAGGGCGGCGACCTGAAGCGGCACTACAACCACGAGCGCCTGCGCAGCCTGGTGGCGCTGATCCTGATGACTCCCGAATTCATGAGCCGCTGAGGGCCCGCCATGCGCGATTTCCGACTGACCCGACGCGAGTTCGTCAAAGGCTGCGGCGCGGCCGCCATCGTCGGCACCACCGGCGCCAGCCTGATGTTCGCCGACGACGCCGGCGCGGCGGCCAACGGCTACGACACCGTCGTGCACCTGTTCCTGCGCGGCGGCATCGACGGGCTGAACCTGGTGGTCCCGACCAGCGGCGTGGACCGCGGCTTCTACGAGGAAGCCCGCCCCAGCCTGCAGATCGCCACCAGCGGCGCCTACGGCGCCTTGCCGCTGACGCTGGCCGGCGGTGCTGGCACCGGCTTCGGCCTGCATCCGTCCGCCACCGGCCTGCGCGACCTGTGGAACGACGGCCGCCTGGCCATCGTGCACGCCTGCGGCATGGCCACCACGGTGACGCGCAGCCACTTCGATGCCCAGCTGTACATCGACCTGGGCACGCCGGGGAAGTACGGCTCGCCGACCGGCTGGATGACGCGCGCCTGGGAAACGCGCGCGAACGGCACCGGCACCCTGCCCGCGCTCGGCGTGAGCGGCACGCAGCCGGCCGGGCTGATGGGCGCGGTGGACGCGCTGACGATGAGCAGTCCGGGCGACTTCTCGCTCAACACCACCGCGTGGAGCTGGCAGCGCACGCGCGCGGATTCGCCCGCCGGCCTGCGCGGCGTCAACGAGACACTGGCCTCGCTGTGGAACGGCCAGACCGGGCTGGAGACCAGCGGCCGCCGCGCCGACGGCGCGCTGCGCCTGATTGGCCAGCAGGGCTATGCCAGCCTGCCGGCCAGCTGGCCGACCGGCACGTTCGCGCAGCAGCTGTGGACCATCGCGCAGACCATCCGCTTCGACCTGGGCCTGCGCTACGCCACCCTGGATCTGGGCGGCTGGGACACGCACGAAGGCCAGGGCACGGCCGGCAGCGGCTACCACTACTACCAGAACAAGATCAACGAACTGTCCGCGGCGCTGGCGGCGTTCTACGCCGAGCTCAACGCCACCGGGCAGATGTCGCGGGTGACGGTGATCGTGCAGTCTGAGTTCGGCCGCCGCGTGCGCGCCAACGCCAACGGCGGCACCGACCACGGCTACGGCAACCCGATGCTGGTGCTCGGCGGCCCGGTGAACGGGCGGCGCTTCTACGGCAGTTGGCCCGGCCTGAACCCGGAGACCCTGTCGCCCACCTTCGGCGACGTGCCGGTGACCACCGACTACCGCCGCGTCGTGTCGGAAATCCTGATCCGCCGCATGGGCAACGCCAACCTCAGCCAAGTGTTCCCCGGCTATACCGGCTACGCGCCGCTGGGCATCGTGCAGGGCACGGACCTGGCGCCGAAGGTCGACGCCGGCGCGACCACCGCCACCGCGATCCCGTCGCTGGTGGTGCCGGGCGCCGCCACGACGGTGCCCGCCGCTACCGCGCCCGCGGAACGCGTCGTTCCCGACTGGCAGCGCCGTGGCCCGGTGGACCGGATGCTGGTGCGGCGCGAACGCTGAAGGGGCGCGCCGGCCTCGCATGGCCGGCGCTTGAAAGCGCCGGGAAAGGTGTGATGTGCTTGCCGCTCCCTGGACGCTTGCCCTGACAGGATGCCCTCACGCCGCCTGCTGCCGGTTTCGATCATCGTCCTCCTGGTCGCCGCCGCCGCCGGCATCGGCTGGTATGGCGGGCGCACCAGCCAGGCCGAACACGCCGCCCAGCCGGCCAGCACCGCACAGGCCGGCGCGGCCGCCAAAGGCAGTCCGCCGCCTTCGCCGCCGGCCGCCGCGCCACGCCCGGCGGACCGCCCGCTGCCGGCCCTGGACCGGCCCCTGCGCACGACCCTGCCCGAGCTGAAGCAGCGCGCCGACGCGGGTGAAGCCGCCGCGGCCTGCCGGCTGGCCGCCGAACTGGATTTCTGCGCACAGACCCGCATGCGCCTGGAGGGCACCGCCGACATGCTGCGCGCCACCGAGCAGGCCGCCGCCGCCCGCGACAGCACCGGCATCAACACCGAGCAGCGGGAACAGCGCCGGCGCGCCATGCTCGCGCAGAGCGAGCGGGTGCTGGAGGAAAGCGCGCATTGCGACGGCGTGCCGGAATCCACGCCCACCCAGCGTACCGGCTACTGGCGCAGCGCCGCACTGGCGGGCAATCCGATGGCGCTGCGCTTCTATGCCAGCGGCGGCGCCTTCCGCCAGGAGAACCTGCTGGAGCAACTGGACGCCTTGCGCGTCTACCGGGGCGAAGCCGAATCGCTGGCTCTGCGCGCCGCCCGGGCCGGCGATCGCGGCATGGTGATGGCGCTGGCCCACGCCTATTCACCCAACAACCCGGGGCGGCACTCGCTGCTGGCGCAGGCGGTCGAGCCGGACGGCGTGCGCGCGCTGGCCTTCTCCCTGCGCGCGCAGGACTACCTCCGCGAAAATACGCCCCGGGCGCCCACTGGCGCGCGGGCCGGCCGCAGGCAGGGGAACCTCGACGACCGCCTGGCCGAATCCATCCGGGAGCTGGAAACGCAACTGGATGCCGACGCGCGCGCCCGCGCCCGGCAACTGGCCGCCGACCTGGGCCGTGCGCCCGCGCCCGCGCTTCCCGACTTTCCTTCCCCTTCCGACGACAGCCGGCGCATGCCGGGCGGGCCCTGGCGCGCCCAGTGCGGGGAAAGCCTGTAGCGTGGCGCGTGCCGCCGGCCGGCGGCGTCAGCCCTGCCGCGCGTGCCAGGCCTTCAGCAGTTCGGCTTCCTTCTCGCGGGTGATGCCGGCATTGAGCGTGGCCTGGCGTTCCGCGGGCAGGCTGCGGAACCACGCGAGCAGGTCGGCCACGGTGGTCGCCAGCGGCCGGAACGTCAGCCCCGCGGCGATGGCGCGCCGGTTGTCGACCGCGCCGTAGCCGGCGTACGGGCTGTCCTTCGACGGCACCCAGATCGGCAGGCCGACCTGCTGTTCGTCCAGGAACGCCGGCGACACGTGCGTCAGCGTCATGCCGCCGCCGGTGACCGCCTGGCAGCCGTGCAGCATGGCGTCCATCGACAGCGCGTAGTCCGGGCCGCAGGCGTTGAAGGTGCCGGTGGTGCCGGCTTCGGCCAGGCGGATCATCCATTCGCCCAGGTCGCGGCCGTCGATGATCTGGAGGGGGTCCTGGCCGTCGCCCGGCACCAGGATCTCGCCGCCCTGCGCCACCCGGTGCGGCCAGTAGGTGAAGCGGTCGGTGTCGTCGCGCGGGCCGACGATGTAGCCCGGCCGCACGATGGTGACCTTGCTGCCGAACTGCCTGCGGGCCTCGGCTTCGCTCAACGCCTTCAGCGGGCCGTAGAGGTTCTCGATGTCGCCGCGCAGGCTTTCGTGCGTTTCGGCCATCGCGTCCTTGCCCTTGTACCGCGCCAGCGCGGCATCCTCGGCGATGCCGGGCTTGCTGCCATCGGCGTAGACCGAGATGGTGGAAATGAAGAGGTAGTGGCCCACGTTGCCCTTCAGCACCCGGCCGGCGTCGCGCACCCAGAACGGCAGGCTGGTGGGGTTGTCGATGCAGACGTCCCACTTCCTGCCCTTCAGCGCCGCCAGGTCGCCGGTGTTGCGGTCGCCATGCAGTTGCTCGACTTCGCCCGGCCATTCCGGCGAGGGGCGCTTGCCGCGGTTGAACAGGGTGACCCTGTGCCCGCGCCTGAGCGCGTAATCGACCTGGAACGGCCCGGTGAACCCGGTGCCGCCGAGGATCAGGATGTCCAGCGGCTTCGCCGCCCGGGCGACGGGCTTCGCGTCGCCGGCGGAGGTGGATGAGGAGGAAGCGAACGACGGCAACGCGGCGGCCGCGGCCGCCAGGGCCCCGAGCTTGAACAGGTCGCGACGGGTGGTGGTCATGCGAAGGCTCCCCAGGACGGGCCGGACTGGCCGCGACCCCACTAGATAGCACCCCGCCGGCGGACCGGCCCCTGTCGAAAGTCGTGATGACCTTCCGCTCGCTCCGGAGGCCATCGCCGCGCCTGCTCCGCCCACCCTGTCACGCCCGCCTTCCCGCCGGGGGCCGATACTGCGGCCGCACCCGTCCGCGGCGTGCGTTGGATATTCCGGGCCACCTCCAGGGAGCCGTGCGATGCCCGCCTCGCAGTCGTTGATGACCACCCGCAGCGGCGAGTTCCGCACGCTGTACCGCGCCCTGGCCCGGAAGCCGGCCGCCTTCGCCTCCACGCCCATCGTCTTCTGCGAGGGCGACTCGTGGTTCTCCACGCCGCTCACGATGAACCTGCTGGACTGGCTGGTGTATCCGGCGCCGGAGGACGAAAGGAAGGGCGTACCGCTGTTCGGCGCCGGCGGCCTGTTCTTCCGCGCCGAGGAGAGCGGCGACCTGGCCACCGACATGTTCGCCGCGCGCGGCATCCGCGCCCTCTCCCGGTGGTACCGCGGCTTCGCGTTCGACCTGGTGCTGGTCAGCGCCGGCGGCAACGACTTCGTCGACAGCTTCCTGCAGGCCACGTTCCGCGGCGCCGCCCCGATGAGCCCCGCGGAGGCCCATCGTCGCGTCCTTGATACCGGACGCTATGCGCAGGTGCTGGAGCGCTACCGCGCGTTCGTCATGGCGTTCCAGGCCATCCATCCGCACACGCCGATCCTCGCCCACACCTACGACTACCCGCGCGAACTGGGCCGCCCCGCGCAGCTGACGCTGGGCAACCTGGGCGCCGCGGCGCTGCTGAAGAAGGGCGTGGGGCCGTGGATCGGCAACCGGATGGCGCACGTGCTGCCGCGCATCGAACAGCAGCGCGAATTCGCGCGCCTGCTGATCGACGGCTTCGTCGAGCACGTCCTGGTGCCCCTGCGCGACGACCGCACCACCGGCCAGGTGTTCGACTTCGTCGACCTGCGCGGCGTGCTGACCGGCAGCAGCCAGTGGTTCGACGAGATGCACCCGACGGGCGCGGGCTTCGCCGCGCTGGCGGCGAAGTTCCGCCAGCAGATGCGGGCGAAGCTGGAAATCAAGCTGGGCAGCTGAGCCGGCGGTAACCCCGTAGCCCGGGTAAGCGCAGCGCACCCGGGATCATCCACACAAATCATTGGTCGAAGTCCCGGGTGCGGCCTGTCGGCCTTACCCGGGCTACGCTGGCTTGTCCGGACTACGCTGGCCGGTGTATTCGACGCATGCCAATGCCCGATCCCGCGGGCGCCGCCGCTAGTGCCACGTGTCTTCCAGGTACCGCGGCCGGCAGGCCAGGTGACCGCCGATCAGCAGCACCATCACGCAAACACCCAGGAACGCCATCGGCCAGCCCCAGCCGTGCGTCCGTTCGTGCAGCAGGCCGAAGGCCACCGGCCCCAGGCAGGACAGCGTGTAGCCCACGCCCTGCATGAAGCCCGACAGCGAGGCCGAGCCCTCGGGCGTGCGCGTGCGCAGGTTGATCATCGTCAGCGCCAGCGGGAACGTGCTAGGCCCCAGGCCGAGCAGCGCTACCCACAGCATCGGCGCGGACATCGGCGCCAGCAGCAGGCCGGCGAACGCCATGGCGTAGAACCCCGCGCAGGCGACCACCACCAGGAAGGGATTGCGCATGCGCACCGCCAGCGACGGCATGGTCAGCGACGCCACCAGGCCCAGCGTGGAGAACAGCGCCACCATCGCCCCGCCCAGCGCGGGCGTGCCGCCGGCCTCGACCAGCAGTTTCGGCAGCCAGGTGAACATCGAGTACGTCACCAGCGAGGTCATGCCGAACATCAGTGCCATGCCCCACGCCACCGGTGAGCGCCAGGCGCGGCCGGCCGGGCGCGGCGCCGCCAGTTCGGGGGCTTCGTCGGCGACGGTGACCGCCTGGTCGTGCACGCGCGCCAGCGGCGTGTCGTGCCGCCGTTCCTGCCACAGCACCAGCACCCACGGCACGGCGGAGGCCGCCGCGAACACCGCCCACAGGCCCAGCGACACGCGCCAGCCGGCGGCCTCCATCACCGGCACCGCCACCAGCGCGGGCAGGATGGTGCCGGCCTGCAGCACGGTGATGTACAGCGTGCTGACCGTGCCCACGCGGTCGGCGAAATAGCGCTTCACCAGCGGCGGCAACACGATGTTGCCGATGCCCATGCCGGCCAGCGCGGTCAGCGACGCCGCGAGCAGCGCGCCGGTGTCGCCCGCCCCGCTGCGCAGCATCAGGCCCAGCATCGCCAGCAACATGGCCAGCAAGGCGGTGCGCTCCAGGCCGACGCGATGCGCCAGGGCCGGCGTCGCCACGCCGAACACCGCGAACGCCGCCGTCGGCAGCATCCCGAACACGCCGGTCATCGTCGCGCCGAACCCGAACGCATCGCCCAGCGCGCCCAGCAACGGCGTCAGCGACGTCACCGCCGTGCGCAGGTTGAAAGCCGACAGCACGATGCCCAGCAGCACCAGCCCGCGGCCGGACCAGAGCGATGCCGGCGCGCGCGCGGCGGCCCGATGTGGGGTGGAATCCATGGCGCGCATTATCGCCGACGCAGAAGTAGCGGGCATTGCATCCGAGGAGACAATGCGTCCTGTGTAGATGGCCGGCTCGTTTCCAAATTGACCTTCAAAGATGAAAAGGCCTTGGGCGGTTGGCTTTGCTCCAGATCCACTGGCGGGAGCGTGAACATCAATTCTTGCCGTATTTACTCCATAATTCTTATAAATTATTCCAACCAGCTGTTCTCGCTGCCCTCTAGTTAATCCCATATAGCTTGGATTCGGGTTTTCGCGCTCCTTTTCGACGACCATCAGGATCGATGAACTTATATGGATTTCCAGCTGCGTAACGGTAGCAATTGAAGTAGAGCGGATCACCAATGCTATACGCCGTCACCGGATCAACGCTGAGGAACAATCCGATCTGCGGATCATAGTAGCGCTGAACACTCTGACCCGACGCGGGTTCCGCCTGTTGCTGCGATCAACCCTTGATGCGGCGGGCTATTCCGTCGCCAACTCGCTTTGATGCACGTCTTGCCATTCTCGCCGAAGCCCTTGAAGCGACTTTCGGCTGGTATCGCCATGGCGTCAAGCAGGGGGCCAGCGATGTCCCGATTATCCGGTTCGGCTTCAGCCGAGATCGGCCGTCGGCTCCGGCAACATCGGGCCAGCAGGGGGAAGTTATTGCGACTTCGGGGTGTTGGGGCAGCACCCCAACGCTGACGCTTCGGATGCACCCGGCTCCGCAGGCCCCCAGGGCGGCAACGACCGTGGAGGATGGATATTTACCTGCGCATGGCCAACGCACCATCTGGAGCCCACGCAAGGCGTTCCATGTGCCATGCGCCGACGAAGCCTATAGCTGACGAACCCGCTCGCTGGCCAGCACCTGCATTGCTTCCAACTGACGCTGCGTCCGCTCCAGCGCGTCCCGCACATCCTTCAACCTCGCCCTATCTGCCGCTTCTCATTGCTCTCGCTGGTCTGCCACAATGTGATGTAGCGTCATAGGTTGCTGCTGCAGCCTATGCGCTAGCTGGCTCAACGTCACGAGGGCAACGAGCAAGGCGCTGTGCTCGTCGCGGGCGTATAGCGGCCACTGTTGCAGGCGGGAACGGATCAGCATCGTGATCCAGTCAGCCAGGCTACGGCTTTCCGCAGAGGCAGCTGCCCGCACCACCCTCACTTCTTCCAACTTCAAGGTGATGCTCAGGCGCCCGGTCCTGGCCTGCAATGCCCACGCCGGAAGACTCACCTCGGCATGCACGCCATCCAGTACCGTGACCATCACGCGTCGCAGCGCAGCACGCGCACAACAAAAAGCCCGCTCGGAGAGCGGGCTTTTTGTGTATGAATTGGGCATTCACCCGAGGTCAATGCCTTTTCAAGAAGCCACCATCTACGTCCGATGTCGGCTCATTGAGTTCATCATTGAATCTTTCCCTGATTGCACTTAGAGCAATCTGCGCGTCTACTCCATAACCCGACTCAAGCGCTTTCGAAAGGTGGCGCGCAACATCTGCCAGGATTACTCCCCATGCCTTCTCCTCCGAAATCTTAGATGTTTCTTTATACATTCCAACCTTCATCGAGCAATGGAGCTTCTTTGCAGCAATCCACACTCGAAGCATCTCAACGGAATTCTCATCCTCCAGAGCCGCTTCCGGAATAGGACGCTCATTCATGGTCTGACTCCTCACTGACTTGGAGGCCTAATGTTTCGATCTTCCCACTTGCTTGGTGAAACTTCATTGCGCTTGTTGTCCAAATTATCCTTTCCTCCGCGATCATTCATTGCTTGCTGTTCTTTGTTCTGACGATCAGCCCGATCACCCTTCTTATAGCTGTCGACTCTTTCCGCACCCTTTCGATCTCGACCATCGGAACTATCACGTTCACGCCTACTCATATCATCGGACGAACCAATGTAGTCCTTTCCTGACTCCGTGTTGGCGCCATCAACACAGTAAATACACCCCTCATCACTCTCTGCGTCCCCTGGCTGAGGCTGTGATTCCGCTTCTTGCTCAGGACGCGCTTCTTCACGCCTTTGAATATTCTCAATCGCGTTCCGAAGCAGTCGGCCGCCATATACCGTGCCAACGTAGAGGTAATCCACTGCGCACGTAAACCCGCTACTGCAATCAATCGTGCACGAACTCTGGTTACACACAGCAGCTCGTCCGTCCGGATCGGTGAACCTGTAAGGATTGTTGTTGGTGTACCGATAACGGTGGAACTGCCCCACCGGATTGCTGTACGCCGTCACCGGGTCGACACTGAGGAACAGTCCGATCTGCGGGTCGTAGTAGCGCTGCTGCATGTACGTCAGCCCGGTGGCCGCATCCTCGGCATGCCCGGTATAGCCCACACCATCCCGCGCAGCCCGGTTGCCCACCCGCCCGTACGGCTCGTACTCGCTCCGTTCGATGACCGTGCGCGAGGCATCCGTCACCGCCACCGGACTGCCCAGCGCGTCGGTGTGCTGGTACTTGACCGTTGCCGTACCTCCCGCCGTCGGTACCTCGCGGGTAGCCACCAGGCTTCCATTGAGCTGGATGTAGTCCACCGCCTTCCCTGTGCGGTCATTGCGCTGGAACCTCAACGCACCGTCCTGTCCGTACACCGAGCGCAGGGCGCCCCCGCTATGCCAGGAGCGGGCACGCCGGCCGTGGGCATCGTAGCGGTAGCTCTCGATCCAGGTGGAACCCTGCTGGACCAGTCGCAACCGGTTGCCGTAGTCGAAGGTGTGCCCCACCCCATTCCGGTTTGCCAGGTTGCCCTGCACGTCGTATTCCAGCCCGATCACCGTCGCCCCGGAGCACCCGCTGGTCTTCACGTTGCTCAATCGCCGCGTGTTGCTGTCATAGCAATAGTGGTGGTCGCGAGCCGCCAGGTTCGCCGTGGCGCCCACCTGCACCCGGGTCAGGTTGTCCAGTACGTCGTACGCATAGGTCGCCGTCCCGAACATGGGCGAGACCGTGCCCGTCAGGCGGTCCAGGCCATCGTAGGTCATCGTCCGGTTGCCGCGGTTGCCGGTGCGCCCGTCCGTGATGGCGGCCACATTGCCGTTGCGGTCGTAGCCGTAGCCATCGTTCAGGACGGCCGCCGCGCCGCAGGCGCCGTAGGCATCGCAGCTGCTGGACGGCAAGCCGCGGGCGTTTTGCAACAACTGATGGACGATGCCGTTGCCGTAGGTGAACTGCTTGGCCGCCCCGTTGGGGTAGTACGTCACCGCCGTCGCATAGGTGCCGGCCTGGGTCGGCTGACCCAGGGCATTGGGCGCATAGGCCACGGTCAGCCCGGAGGGATAGGCATGGCTGGCCAGGTGACCGTTGGCGTTGTAGCCATAGCCCAGGGTACTGAACAGCTCGCCCGGCTGGTTCTGGGTTTCCTGTACCAGCAGGCGGCGCCGGTTGTAGGTATAGGCGTTGACGACCTGGCTGCCGCCTTCGGTATTCACCGTGGTGATCTGTGCCGGCAGGCCATCGGCGGTGTAGGTCCAGCTCTGATTGCCGTTGTTGTCGGGGAAGGCGATGGTCGCTACCCGGTTGCGGCCGTCGTAGGTGCGTACCGAGCGGCGTGCCTGGATGGGGCTGACCAGCCCGGTCGCATGGCAGGCGGTCGCGGCAGGCAGGCCGCTGGCCGACCAAGTCAGGTTGCCTGCGCCGTCGTATCCCATCAGCGTGGCGCCGGTCTCCGGCTCCACCGAGCGGCATAGTTCCTGGTTGGCGTTGTAGGTGTAACTGCGCGTCAGCGACACCGTGTTGGCGTTGTTCCGCTTGCGGATGGACAGCGGCTTGCCGAACACGTCGCGGGTGATGTCGATCGCCGCCCGCTCGGGCTTGTTCTGCGCCAGGTCGATCAGTACCGGGAACTCATAGGTGGGCTGGTCGAACATCTGGTAGCGGGTGACCGTCTGGGTACCCCGGGGGTCCGTGGTGCGGGTATACGGACCGGTACTGTCGCCCGAGTAGGCGGTCAGCGTCGTCAGCGCGCCCAGTTCGCTGTCCTGGGTGACTGAGGTTGTACGGCCCAATGCGTCGTATTCCGTCCAAGTGCCCGTGCTCAAGGCATCGGTGGTGCCCGGGTACGAGGCGAAGGTCACCCGGCCCTCGTGGTCGTAGGTGAAGCGCTGGAAACGCTTGGTGCCCGCTTCGTTGGCCGTGTCGTACTCGCGCGTGACCAGTGGCCGCCACAGGGCATCGAAGTAGGTGATCTTGCGGGCATTGCCGGTGCTGATGGTCTGGCGCCAGTGGCCGGCCGGAATGCCGTACTCGGTTGCCGAGACCGGCTTGAAGACCTGGGTGGTGGTCGCCCAGGTCGTGGTCGCACATGTGTTCGTCACAGTCTCAGATGGATATGTGGCCTGGGAAATACGGCCCATGAGGTCGTAGCTATAGCAGGTCTTGTACCCGTTCTCGTCGGTAACTGATGTGATCCAGCCACTGTCGTCGACTACCGCAACCCGCGTGGCGCCCGAGGGCGAATCAGGCGTAGCCGGGTACTTGATCGACTGCGGTTTGCCACGCTTCCAATTAGATAGCGCAGTTAGGTTTCCGTTACCATCACTAACGGTGGCAACGGTCCCATCATTTGAATAGGTATAGCTCCGAGCTACAGCGCCAAAGATCTTTTCCACTGTCGGCCGGGACAGTCCATCAAACAAGGTCTGCTGAGTCGTTATTCCGTTGACTGATACAGACGAAATCTGTCCGAGCTTCCAGTTATTGAAGTCATCGTGGTAGGTAGTGATCTCCCCTCGAACTTGTGCCCAAGACTGGGCCGACCACGGAAGGGATACTGCAAAGAGTGCAATAGCAGGATACTTGATGACCATACGACTATTGCGCCACAACGCTGCGCCAGCTCTTACAGTCATGGCGAACCTCCAGGAATCATCGGGGGACTAGGAGGAGGCTGAGTCGCCGATGGCGTGGAGTGCTTCACAACCTCCACAGGTCGTGCGAAAGCATCAAAGGTGCTGGCCTGCCAGTAAAAGTAGCGGCCTTGCTGCTCAATTCTGCGCTGCCGAACGGGAATGACACGTTCATGCGAGCGGTGGCAGCGATGGCATGGATCTCTGCCGTAAACGACTGGGAACACCTGGTTTGGGTCGGTATTGTAGGAGATTACCTCCTGCTGAAGCATCGTAGCTCCTTCGCCTATCTCCGAAGAGATGAGAAATCCCTCCGTGTCACCAAATACCGAACTGAAAGTTCGCTTTTCCCATGTCCCGTCGGACTTTGAGATGGTAACAACCCTTGTTTGTGGGCACGCTTGATTAGCACAATCGCTCACATAGCCCGAAGTCAGAGAACTGTAGTTGAAGCTCCAACCATAGTCGAAATCCCAGCTATATGTAGGAATGCCTGGCCCTGACAAATCCTTCTTGGTCAAAGAGACGACGGGGTACCTATCTGGATCTTGAATGAAGGATGTCCCATAACCGTCAGTTATGCATTGGCGCGGCGCGTGCGTTCGGCCATGACTTCGCTTTATGAAATGGAAGTCCCCTCGCAGGCCAGAAGGATGAATGATGTAACCTTGCATCGGGTAGCCAAGCAAAGGATTCGGCGGATCCGCACAGTTGGTCGCACCCAGTCCGTATCCAACCTCATAACCACTGAGGGGGAGATTAAATATCCACCTTGACTGGTCAGGCAGCACGACTTCAGATAGCGAGGTCCCTGTTCCGTTCGGGTTAGTGAAGTAGTTGTAGATCCACGTGCGCCCCGCTGCACTAACCGCACTCAGTCTAGAGTTATTGTAGGAGAGTTCTATCAGCCTCCCATCACTGGCTGATATGGAGGTAAGTTGATTGGAAGAATTGAAGTGATAGCGAACCCAGTTTCCATTTTCGTCGGTAACTTCAGTCGGGTAGAACATCACCTTCTTTCGAGCAAGTCTTGAAGTCAGGTGATAGATGCCGTTGCCTGCGGACTTTTCAATGTGCTTGTAAGCATTCTCCACAACCCAATCAAACCTATAGGTGTGACCATTTGGAGATCTGGCGAGGAATGCTTCACCGGGCTTTCCATTTGCGGTATTTGGCAGACAACTGAAGACCCAGTTGCCACTTGTTATCCAATAGTAAGCGCCATGATTGAAGGAAGTGTTCTCCGCTGTCAGGACCAGCATTCGCTGATCGCCCGCACCCGGAAGGTGTAGGTCGTTCCCGTACCAGTACTCCGCACTGGAAAACCCAAAGTTTGCTGGCTGAGCACCAGCACTCGTACCGAACGCATTAGGTGGCGTCGCCTGAATGAAGTTCTGCCTATTGACGCTACATCTCTGGTTTGGGAAACCAGGCGTGGAAACTTGCCATCCACCACTGGCAAATATGCCCACCAGGCGAGGAAACTCAAGCTCCCAGTCTCCCAAAAGGTAGTTGTCTTTGCCCCATTCTTTGCGCAATCTCCTGTGTACAGCAACCTCGAGGCCATTGTTTCCCGGCACGCTTACATCTGTGGTGAAGAATTCTGTCTCGCCCGTGTATAGATTGTGGCGCTCACCAAATGCACCAGAGCCTAGGGCCGCAACATCCCACTTCGGCAATGCACGAAGATCGTAGTCTTGTCCTACCTTGGCCTGTTGTGCCATCAAACTCGTCGGCGTAACGGCGACGACGAGGCCTATTAGACCCCTTAATAGTGAGTTGATCATTCTTACTCCCCCAAGCTAACGAAATCGCGAATCACACCACCCTGAATAAAAAACTACGCGATTGGCGAAGGTAAATGCAATTACTCCTAATTGGCGACCTTTGGGGTCCCTAGGGGACCTCTGAACAAGTCGACCCTGATCGCCGACAATACCGTTTCCTGACCGAAGGGGCGATGCGATGACGCAGTTGAGCTTCTCCGATGCCGAGCATGCGGGCAAACGCAAGCAGGCGCGGCACGAGGTGTTCCTGGCCAAGATGGAACAGGTGGCGCCTTGGAGCGGGCTGTTATCGCAGATCGAACTGCACTATCCGAAGGCCGGGCGCGGCCGTCATCCCTACGCAATGGAGTCAATGCTGCGCATCCACCCTGCAACAGTGGCATGCCCTGAGCGATCTGGCGATATGAGGAAGCACTGTACGAGATTGCCTCGATGCGCCAGTTCGCCCGACTGTCGTTGCTGGAGCCGATCCCGGACAAGACGACGATCCTGAACTTCCGTCACTTGCTGGAGCGGCACGGGTTGGCTGCGAAGCTGCTGGAAGCAGTGAACCACCATCTGCAAGGCAGGGGCGTGCTGCTGTGGCGAGGCACGATCGTGGACGCCACGATCATCGACGCGCCCAGTTCAACGAAGAACCGCAGCCGGACGCGGGATCCCGAGATGCACCAGACGAAGAAGGGGAACCAGTGGTTCTTCGGGATGAAGGTGCACATCGGGGTGGATCGGGACTCGCGTGAAGCACCCGTCCCGGGTGATCAAGCGGCAGTTCGGCTACACGAAGGTCCGCTACCGCGGTCTGGCGAAGAACACCGGGCAACTGAACATCCTGTTTGCTCTGTCGAACCTGTGGACGGTGCGCAAGCGATTGTTGACGATGGTGGGGAAGGTGCGTCCCGGGACCGGAAGAAAAGGAGTTTTGCAGGAGAATCAGGCCTGAAATGACCGCTCCGGGCAGTATCTCTTGCCCTCGGCCGATTGAAGATCGAGTGCGCCCGGAGGCGCAGTTCGGATTGATGGCTTGATCAAAGGATCCCTAGCGCCGTTCCGGCGACCGGCCGCGCACCCGGCGGCGCCAAATGAGAATGACTCCACCGCTCCGGGTGGGGCTTCCGTACAATGTGCGCTCTTCCTCCTCCGGGGAGTAGCCCACCCGTTCCGACGGGTTCCGCGCGTCAACACACTTGGTCGCCGACCATGGTGCGCGGGACGAAGCGATCCGCTTCGCCGGGCAAGACCGAAGGCAGGCGTCGCGCTTACCCGGGCCGGGCAGTGCGGCGTTTGCCTTCGCGCCCGCCGCGAATGCCTGGCCCCGGAGCTCCTGAATGCTGTCCCTGCACGCCCTGCTGGTGTCCACCGGCACCGTCACCCTGGCCGAGATCGGCGACAAGACCCAGTTGCTCGCCCTGCTGCTGGCGGCGCGCTACCGCAAGCCCTGGCCGATCGCGCTGGGCATCCTGGCCGCCACGCTGGTCAACCACGCCATCTCCGCGTGGCTGGGGGCGGAACTGACCGCATGGCTGTCGCCGGAAGTACTGCGCTGGGGCGTGGCGGCCAGTTTCCTGGCGGTGGCGCTGTGGACGCTCAAGCCCGACACGCTGGAGGACGAGGCCGACAACCTGCCCGCCCATGGTGCCTTCCTGGCCACCACCGTGGCCTTCTTCCTGGCCGAGATCGGCGACAAGACGCAGGTGGCCACCGTGCTGCTGGCGACCAAGTACGCCCCGCTGTGGCAGGTGATCGCCGGCACCACGGTCGGCATGCTGCTGGCCAACCTGCCGGTGGTCTGGCTGGGCCACCGCTTCGCCGACCGGCTGCCGCTGAAGCTGGCGCGGACGCTGGCGGCGGCGGTGTTCCTCGCCCTGGCGGCCTGGGTCGCCTGGCGCGGGGTCGGCTGAACGGCCGGGCGGCCGGGCGGCCGCCACGCGGCTGCTAGACTGCGCGGTCAGAACAACAGGCAAGGCTGGGGGATTTCATGCTGGATGTCTTGGGGCGGATCGGCTTCGGCCTGTTCGGCCTGGCGGTGCTGATCGGCATCGTCTGGCTGTTTTCCAACAACCGGAAGGCCGTCGACTGGAAGCTGGTCGCCACCGGCATCACCCTGCAGATCGGCTTCGCCGCGCTGGTGCTGCTGGTGCCGGGCGGGCGCGAGGTGTTCGACGCGCTGGGCCACGGCTTCGTGAAGATCCTGAGCTTCGTCAACGCCGGCTCCGGGTTCATCTTCGGCAGCCTGATGAATACGGAAACCTACGGCTTCATCTTCGCCTTCCAGGTGCTGCCCACCATCATCTTCTTCGCCGCGCTGATGGGCGTGCTGTACCACCTGGGGGTGATGCAGTTCATCGTGCGGATCATGGCGCTGGCCATCACCAAGGTGATGAAGGTGTCCGGCGCCGAGACCACCAGCGTCTGCGCCAGCGTGTTCATCGGCCAGACCGAGGCGCCGCTGACGGTGCGCCCGTACATCCCGCGCATGACCGAGTCCGAACTGATCACCATGATGATCGGCGGCATGGCGCATATCGCCGGCGGCGTGCTGGCGGCCTACGTGGGCATGCTCGGCGGCGGCGACCCGGAGCAGCAGGCCTTCTACGCCAAGCACCTGCTGGCGGCCAGCATCATGGCCGCGCCCGCCACGCTGGTGGTGGCCAAGCTGCTGATCCCCGAGACCGGCACGCCGCTGACCCGCGGCACGGTGAAGATGGAAGTGGAGAAGACCTCCAGCAACCTGATCGACGCGGCTGCCGCCGGCGCCGGCGACGGCCTGCGGCTGGCGCTGAATATCGGCGCGATGCTGCTGGCCTTCATCGCGCTGATCGCGCTGCTCAACTGGCCGCTGACCTGGTTCGGCGAGGTCACTGGCCTGGCCGCCGCGATCGGCAAGCCGACCGACCTGGCGACCATCTTCGGCTACCTGCTGGCGCCGATCGCCTGGGTGATCGGCGTGCCGTGGCAGGACGCGACCACGGTCGGCTCGCTGATCGGCCAGAAGGTGGTGATCAACGAGTTCGTCGCCTACCTGCAGCTGGCCGACATCGTGAACGGCAAGGTCGCCGGGGTGGCGCTGTCCGACGAGGGCAAGCTGATCGCGACCTACGCGCTGTGCGGCTTCGCCAACTTCAGCTCGATCGCGATCCAGATCGGCGGCATCGGCGGACTGGCGCCCGAGCGGCGCTCGGACCTGGCCCGGTTCGGCCTGCGCGCCGTGCTGGGCGGCACCATCGCCACGCTGATGACGGCCACCATCGCCGGCGTGCTGTCGCACTTCGGCTGATCCGGGGTGCGGCGGCCCCGGCCGCCCGCCGCCTTCCGTCTACGTTCCACTCCCGTGACCGCGGCGCCGCCGCGGCCCGGACCTCGGATATCGCACCATGAACACGCCGTCTTCCCCTGCCGCCCGCGTCGTCGTCGTGGGTTCCTTCAACGTCGACTACGTGTGGCGCTGCGACGCCCTGCCCGCTGCCGGCGCGACCATCGCCGGCCGCTACGCCAGCGGTCCCGGCGGCAAGGGCTTCAACCAGGCCATCGCCGCGGCCCGCGCCGGCGCGGCGACCGCCTTCGTCTGCGCGCTGGGCGACGACGCCGGCGGCCGGCTGGCCCGCGACCTGGCGGCGGCCGACGGGCTGGACCTGCGCGCGCAGGCCAGCGGCGAGCCCACCGGCACCGCCGGCATCTACGTGGACGCGCACGGGCGCAACACCATCGTCATCGGCGCGGGCGCGAACGCGCTGCTCGACGCCGGCTTCGTCGCGCGCCAGGACGACGCGCTGGCCGCCTCCGCCGTGCTGCTCGCGCAGCTGGAATCGCCGGCCGACACCGTGCTGTCCGCGCTGCAGTCGGCGCGCCGGCACGGCGTGCTGACGCTGCTGAACCCGGCGCCCGCCAACGCCGGGACGACGACCGAACTGCTTGCGCAGGCCGACATCGTCACTCCCAACGAGACCGAGTTCGCCGCCCTGCTCGGCCGCCACCTGGGCGAGCGCATCACCGCCGACGACGTCGCCACGCTGGACGGCGTCAGCCTGCACCAGCACTGCCGCCAGCTGTTCCCACACGGCACCGTGGTGGTGACGCTGGGCGCGACCGGCGTGTTCGTGTCCCATCCGGAGGACGCGCTGCGCGGCGACGCCCGCGCGCACTACCGCGTGCCCGCCGAAGCGGCCGCCGCCATCGACACCACCGGCGCCGGCGATGCCTTCAACGGCGCGCTGGCGGCGTCGCTGGCCGAGGGCGCGGCGGCGACCTTCGCCGACCACGTGCGCTTCGCCAACCGCTACGCGGCGCTGTCGACCGAGCGGCCCGGCGCGGCGCTGGCGATGCCGTCGCGCGCGGACCTGGCGGCGCGCTTCGGCGACTGAGCCGCGGCGCCCGCCCCGCAGAACGGCCACGCGGGATGCGCCGGGTCCCCGCCAGGCGCGGCACGGCCGGCCGCTTCCACCGCCTGCCGGTCCCGCGCAAGCGGCACCGCCTGCATTCCGCCATCGCAAGGCGTTAAGCTCGGCCGGCCACAACCGACAGGAGGTTCCCATGGCAGGCAAGTTCGAGATCACCACCCGCAAGAACGGCGAATTCCAGTTCAACCTGAAAGCCGGCAACGGACAGGTCATCCTGACCAGCGAAGGCTACGCCGCCAAGGCGTCGGCGCTCAACGGGATCGAGTCGGTGAAGAAGAACAGTCCGCAGGACGGACGCTACGAACGCAAGACGTCCAGCAACGGCAAATGGTTCTTCAACCTGCTGGCGACCAACGGCCAGGTGATCGGGGCCAGCGAGATGTACGAAAGCGAAGCCGGCCGCGAGAACGGCATCGAATCGGTGAAGAAGAACGCACCCGACGCCGATACGGTGGACAAGACGACCTGACGCCAACGCCGCCCGCACCCTTGTTGGAGGGGCTTCAGCCCCGACCGATGATCGGAACCGCCTTGGCGCTGGATCGGCACGGATGGGCGAACGACACGGACGGGGCTCGTCCTGGCCCGTCCGTGTTTCCCCCCGACCGGTTGCTGGCCTGTATCTAGCGGTCGGGGCTGAAGCCCCTCCCACAACAGGGGTGTGGGGGCGGCGGTACAATCCGCGCCATGCAGATCGGCCCCTACCGCATCGACCCGCCGGTGATGCTGGCCCCCATGGCCGGCGTCACCGACAAGCCGTTCCGGCTGCTGTGCAAGCGGCTGGGCGCGGGCCTGGCGGTGTCGGAGATGACGATCAGCGATCCGCGCTTCTGGAACACCAACAAATCACTGCGTCGCATGGATCACGACGGCGAGCCCAGCCCGGTCAGCGTGCAGATCGCCGGCACCGAACCGGAACAGCTGGCGAATGCCGCGCGCTACAACGCCGACCACGGCGCGCAGATCATCGACATCAACATGGGCTGCCCGGCGAAGAAGGTCTGCAACGCCTGGGCCGGTTCGGCGCTGATGCGCGACGAGGCGCTGGTGGGCCGCATCCTGGAAGCGGTGGTGAAGGCCGTCGACGTGCCGGTCACGCTGAAGATCCGCACCGGCTGGGACGGCGACCACCGCAACGGCCCGGTGATCGCGCGCATCGCGCAGGAAAGCGGCATCGCCGCGCTGGCGGTGCATGGCCGCACCCGCGACCAACACTACGCCGGCTCCGCCGAGTACGACACCATCGCGGCGATCAAGGCCGCGCTGCGCATCCCGGTGGTCGCCAACGGCGACATCGATTCGCCGGACAAGGCCGCGCACGTGCTGGCGAAGACCGGCGCCGACGCGGTGATGATCGGCCGCGCCGCGCAGGGGCGGCCGTGGATCTTCCGCGAGATCGCGCATTTCCTCGCCACCGGCGAGCGCCTGCCGCCGCCCACGCTGACCGAGGTCCGCGACCTCCTGCTCGGCCACCTGCACGCGCTGCACGGGTTCTACGGCGAGCCGCAGGGCGTGCGCATCGCCCGCAAGCACCTGGGCTGGTACGCGAAGGACCGGCCCGAGAACGCGGCGTTCCGCGCGGTGGTCAACCGCGCCGACAGCGCCGGCGAGCAGGTCCGCCTGACCCGCGACTACTTCGACGCGCTGGCGGCGGGCGTGGCGCCCGGCCTGCCTGCCGCCGCCTGACCGTTCCGCCGGAGGACACCATGAGCGACGCCAGCCCGTCCCCCACCTACCTGCACGGCTTCTCGCCGGTGGAACAGGCGCGCCTGGCGAAGCAGGCACGCCTGCTCGAAAGCACGCTGTTCAACCACGTGGACTACACCGGCGCGCGCCGCCTGCTGGAGGTCGGCAGCGGCGTGGGCGCGCAGACCGAGATCCTGCTGCGCCGCTTCCCCGACGTGCACGTCACCTGCGTCGACCTCAACGAAGTGCAGCTGGACGCCGCGCGCCAGAACCTGGCGACCATGCCCTGGTGCCGCGACCGCTACACGCTGCAGCAGGCCGACGCCAGCCGGCTGCCGTACGCCGCGCGCGACTTCGACGCGGCGTTCCTGTGCTGGATCCTGGAGCACGTGCCCAACCCCGCGCGCGTGCTCAGCGAAGTGCGGCGCGTGCTGGCGCCCGGCTCGCCGATCTACGTCACCGAGGTGATGAACTCCTCGTTCCTGCTGCACCCGTACTCGCCCAACACCTGGCGCTACTGGATGGCGTTCAACGACTTCCAGTACGACAACGGCGGCGATCCCTTCATCGGCGCCAAGCTCGGCAACCTGCTGCTGGCCGGCGGCTACCGCGACGTCGCCACCGAGATCAAGACGGTGCACTTCGACAACCGCGAGCCGGCGCGGCGCAAGGACATGATCGCGTTCTGGGAGGAACTGCTGCTGTCCGCCGCCGATTCGCTGGTGGCCGCCGGGCGCGTCACCGCGGACGTGGTGGACGGCATGCGCCGCGAGATGCGCGACGTGCAGAACGACCCCGACGCGGTGTTCTTCTACGCCTTCGTGCAGGCGCGCGCGACGGTCTACTGACGAAGTTGTACGCACGGTAAACATGACCGGAGTCACGGTGCTTTCCGGCACTGGGGCCGCCCCGGCGGCCGCGCGACGATGGCCGCGCCGGTTCCCCTGCCGGCCTGCGCGGAAGCGCAGCCAACAAGCGGTTACCACCTCCTTCCTCCGGAGGCCGTCATGAACACACGTACCACCATGCTCCTCGTCGCCCTCCTGGCCCTGCCCTTCTCCGTGCAGGCCAGCGACACCGTCAAGCAACTGTCCGACCACACCGGCCTGAGCGAACGCCAGGTGCAGATGGTGATCGGACCACGCACCGCCTACCCGGAATACCGGGCTTCCTACCAGCGATCCGTGGCGAAATTCCGCGCCTCGCTGGGCGAAGAGAACTACCGGCGGGCGATGAACGGCGAATCCTTCGTGCTGGAACGCCGCGGCGTCCCTGACGACGCCGACAAGGCCACGGCCGATGCCATGCCACCCACGCCGTCCCGCCAGGAACGCGTCACCGGTTCCTGACCCCCACGGGCCGGCGGCCTCCGGGCTGCCGGCCCCATCCGCGCCATTGCACCTCCCGTGCCGTCACCCGCGACCGGGGCGTCAGCCGATGGCCGCGCGCACCGGCTCCGCCGACGGATGCCGGATGCGCCACCACATCGCGGCCAGCAGTTGCCGCAGGCCGTCCCAGCCGGAGACCGGCATCGACCACGGCTGCTGCACGGGCGCGATGGCGTGCCAGCCGCCGTCGCGCTGCTCGGCCACCTGGAAGCGGAAGTTGTAGTCCGGCTCCATGCCCATGCGCAGGTCCGACAGCACCAGTTGGCCGTCCTGCACCTGCGCGCGCATGAACCCGTGGTTGAACCACGCGAGCCGCCGCACGGCGGGGATGGCGGCGGCCTCGCGCAGGGCCTGCACGTTGGACGGGTAGCCGCGGAACCGCAGCGGCCCTTCGTCGACCAGCACCGAGCGCTCCGCCTCCACGTAGCCGGAGGGCGTCATCGCCACTACCCGCCACAGCAGCGTGTTGAACGGCATCGGCACGGAAAAGTACGGCGCATCGGCCAGTCCCATCGCGGCGAGCGTGCGTTCCGCCTCGCGGTCCACCATCGACTTGGCCAGCAGCGACCAGCCCAGGTAGGCGCTGCTCAGCGCGAGGCCCAGCACCAGCACGCCCCGCGCCGACGCCCGCGCGCGCAGGCACCACGCGGCGACGCAGGCGGCGAGCAGCCACACCGTGTACAGCGGATCGATGATGAAGACGCTGGACCACATCGTCGGCGGCGGCGACAGCGGCCACCACAGCTGCGTGCCGTAGACGGTGAACGCGTCCAGCAGCGGATGCGTGACCAGCGCCAGCTGGATCGCCCAGCACCAGCGCGCGGGCGACGCCGCCACCCGTCCGTGCCCGAACCGCTTGAACAGCCACCACACCAGCCAGCCGACCAGCGGCAGCACGAACAGCGAGTGGCTGAAGCTGCGGTGCACCGTCATCAGTACGACCGGATCGTCCGACAGCAGCGCGATCGGCAGGCTGTCGAGGTCCGGCAGGGTGCCGAGCGCCGCCCCCGCGAGCAGCGCGGCGCGGCGATGGGCGGCGGGGGCGATGGCGGCGGCGACCGCGCCGCCGAGGACGATCTGGCTGAGGGAATCCATGCCTCGATGCTAGCAGCGCCCGCCCGGCCTGTAGGAGGGGCTTCAGCCCCGACCGCACCCGATGGCAGGTATGCGTGCACGGTGATCGCGCGTACCCGAGCGATGAGCGGCCGGCGGTGTCGTTCGGGTACGCGGTCGGGGCTGAAGCCCCTCCTACACAGGCAACGTCACGCGGCGCGCGGCACGTCCTGCGGCACCAGCCGCAGGCGCGGCGCCACCTCGGCCAGCACCTGGCCGGCGTGCGACAGCAGGCGCAGCGTGCCGTCGGCTTCCTCGCCGAGGGCGGTCAGGCTCTCGACCCAGTCGCCGTCGTTCGCGTACAGCAATCCGTCGTGCTGGAACAGCGCCGCGCGGTGGATGTGCCCGCAGACGATCCCGTCCAGCCCACGGCGCCGCGCATCGTCCAGGCCCGCCTGCACGAAGCGGCCGATGTAGCGTTCGGCGGCGTCGCTCTGCCGCTTGAGGTACTCGGCCAGCGACCAGTAGCGCAGGCCGAGCCGGCGGCGCACCTGGTTGGTGAGGCGGTTGCCGGTGAGGATGCGGTAGTACAGCCAGTCGCCGAACTTCTCCTGCAACCCGCCGAAATGGGTGACGCCGTCGTAGTCGTCGCCGTGCGTCACCAGCAGGCGGCGCCCGTCGAACGTCGTGTGGATCGTGCGGCGGCGCACCTGCATGGCCGGCAGCACCAGGCCGCAGAAGCGGCGGACCGGGCGGTCGTGGTTGCCCGGCACGTAGACCAGTTCGGTGCCGTCGCGCGCCAGCGCGTGCAGGGCCTCGACCACGCGGTTGTGGGCGGCGTCCCAGGCCGCGCGGCGCTGCGCCATCCACCACAGGTCGACGATGTCGCCGACCAGGTACAGCCGCCGGCAGCGCAGGCCACCGAGGAAATCGGCAAACTCGGCCGCGTGGCAGTGCTTGGAGCCGAGGTGGACGTCGGAGACGAAGACCGCGCGGCGCATCGGGACCGGCGCGGCCAGCGGGCTCATGCCGCGGCCTCCGCCGGGGTCCGCGCTTCGCCCAGGTAGCGGGCGCGCTTCTTCGGCCGGATCCGTTGCAGGTCCACCTCGATCAACCCGTCGATGGAGTCGCTGAAGCCCGGGTCCACGCCGAAGGCGAGGAACCGCGTGCCGCCGGGCTCGCACAGCTCGGTGTACTGCTTGTAGAGCATCGGCACCGCCGCGCCCAGCGCGTCGAGGTTGGTCTTCAGCACGCGGAAGGCGGTCTCCGCGTCCAGCGCGTCGAAGCACGGCGGCGTGGCGGTGTAGCGGAACGGGTGGCGCGACCGGGCCTCGCCGCTGCGGTCGCCGTAGTAGTGCGCGTAGTAGGCCACGATCTGCTCGCGCGCGTGCAACGGCAGCGCGGCGCTCATCGACACCGCGCCGAACAGGTAGCGCACGCGCGGGTGCCGGCGCAGGTAGGCGCCGATGCCCTGCCACAGGTAGTCGATGCTGCGGCTGCCCCAGTATTCCGGCGCCACGAAGCTGCGGCCCAGCTCCATGCCTTCGGCCAGCCGCGGCAGGGCGTCGTCGGCGTACTGGAACAGCGACGCCGTGTAGAGCCCCTTCAGTCCCTGCGCGGCCAGCACCGGCGCGCCGCGCGCGATGCGGTAGGCGCCGGCGATCTTCCGCTGCGCGGCGTCCCACAGCACGATGTGCTCGTACCAGGCGTCGTAGGGATCGATGTCCATGCGCTTGCCGGTGCCCTCGCCCACCGCGCGGAAAGTCAGTTCGCGCAGGCGGCCGATCTCGCGCAGCAGCGGCGAACCGCCGGCCAGGCGGCCCACGCAGATGCGCTTGCCGTCGGTGGTCTCGCCGAGCGCGTCGAGCGCGTCGATGGCGGCCTGCAGCACGCGCGGATCGACAGCTTCCACCAGCGGCTCGGGCGCGTCCGGCGCATCGGGCCCGGGGGCCTCGCCCCGGCGCCCCAACGCGTACAGCGCGCGGCGCACCCGCGCCAGCAGCGCGCCGGGATCGGCGTCGCGGTCCAGGCGCATGGCGTGGCCCACCCGCAGCACGATGCGACGCTGGCTGCGGCGGAACATCTCCCGCGCCAGCAGCATCGTCCCGGCCGGCTTGAACAGCGCGGAGGCGCCGTAGAAGAGCGCGGAATTGCGGGCCTGCACGCGCACCGGCAGCACCGGCGCATCGGTGCTGCGCGCGAACCGGACGAAGCCGCGCCGCCAGCGCGCGTCGCGGACGCCGCGCGGCCCCAGCCGCGAGACCTCGCCGGCAGGGAACACGATCACGCACTGCTCGGCCAGCAGGGCCTGCTCCACCGCGCGCACGCTGTCGGCGCCGGGCCGGCCGCCGAGGATGCGCACCGGCAGCAGCAGCTCGCCCAGCGGTTCCAGGCCGGCAAGCAGGTCGTTCGCCACGATCTTCACGTCCTGCCGCACGCTGCCCACCAGGTGCAGCAGCGCCAGCGCGTCCAGCGCGCCGGACGGATGGTTGGCGACCACCAGCAGGCGGCCCCGGGCGGGGATGCGCGCGCGCTCGGCCGGGTCGACCGTGACGCGCAGGTTGAGGAAATCCGTGGCCGCCTCGACGAAGGCCAGCCCGCGCAGGTGGGCGTGCCCGGCCAGGAAGGCGTAGGCCCGGTCCAGCTTCGACCAGCGGCCGAGCGTGCGCAGCAGCGGACGGGCCAGGCCCGCGCGGCGGCCGCGGAACCAGTGGAGATAGCGTTCGGCGATCTGGTGTTCCAGCGGGCGCATGGGCGGGAGCCGGCGGCGGGGTTTCGCCGCGAAGCCTGCGCCCGGCCGGCGACAGCCCGGTTGCCGTTTTCTGGCAGTCCGGTGACAGCCCGGGATGTCATGCCGGCTTAACCCGGGGCAACCCTGAACGCCGCAGAATGCACGCACTGCCCCCGGCGTGTATCATGCGCGCCCATCTTTTCATCCGAATCAAAGGATATAAGCCCGATGTCCAGCTACCTGTTCACCTCCGAATCGGTCTCCGAAGGCCATCCGGACAAGATCGCCGACCAGATCTCCGACGCGGTGCTGGACGCCATCCTGGCCCAGGACAAGCGCGCGCGCGTGGCGTGCGAGACGCTGGTGAAGACGGGCGCCGCCATCGTGGCCGGCGAAGTCACCACCACCGCCTGGGTGGACATCGAGTCGCTGGCGCGCAAGGTCATCAACGACATCGGCTACGACAACTCGGACGTCGGCTTCGACGGCCACACCTGCGCCATCATCAACATGCTCGGCAAGCAGTCGCCCGACATCAACCAGGGCGTGGACCGCAAGAAGCCCGAGGAACAGGGCGCGGGCGACCAGGGCCTGATGTTCGGCTACGCCTGCAACGAGGCGCCGGAATTCATGCCCGCGCCGCTGTACTACAGCCACCGCCTGGTCGAGCAGCAGGCCAAGGTGCGCAAGAACGGCAAGCTGAAGTGGCTGCGCCCGGACGCCAAGAGCCAGGTCACCCTGCGCTACGACGGCAACACGGTCCTCGGCCTGGATGCCGTGGTGCTGTCGACCCAGCACGACCCGGACATCAAGCAGAAGGACCTGATCGAGGCCGTGCGCGAGAGCATCCTCAAGCCGGTGCTGCCGAAGAAGTGGCTGGACGCGCTGCCGAAGAACAAGGTGCACATCAACCCGACCGGCAAGTTCGTGATCGGCGGCCCGGTGGGCGACTGCGGCCTGACCGGCCGCAAGATCATCGTCGACAGCTACGGCGGCATGGCCCGCCACGGCGGCGGCGCGTTCTCGGGCAAGGATCCGTCGAAGGTGGACCGTTCGGCCGCCTACGCCGCGCGCTACGTGGCCAAGAACATCGTGGCCGCCGGCCTGGCCGACAAGTGCGAAGTGCAGGTCTCCTACGCCATCGGCGTGGCCGAGCCGACCTCGATCTCGGTCACCACCTTCGGCACCGGCAAGGTGAGCGACGACGTGATCGAGAAGCTGATCCGCAAGCACTTCGACCTGCGCCCGTACGGCATCACCCGCATGCTGGACCTGGAGCACCCCATCTACCAGCCGACCGCCAGCTACGGCCACTTCGGCCGCAAGCCGAAGGCGATCTCCTACCTCGATGGCGCCGGCAAGAAGCACACCGCCACCGCCTTCTCGTGGGAGAAGACCGACCGCGCCGAAGCCCTGAGGAAAGACGCGAAGATCAAGTGACGGCCTGGCGCGCCTGCGCAAGCGCAGGCGCCCTTGCCAGGCCGTCATCCCCGCGAAGGCGGGGATCCAGCGCCTTGGCTTTCGCCGTTGCCGTTGTCTTGAAGAACGGGCCGCCCCCAAGCGGCCCGTTCTGCTTTTCATCCCCCACCCGGCCAACCCAAGACCGCACAAAGCCCACCCCGAGCATCGCGGCACCCCGCCCCTCACCCCAATCCCTCTCCCGACGGGAGAGGGGCTTTCAAGCTTCCCGCCCCCACCCTCTCCAACACCCCACCGAATCCGTTAGCCTCCACGCACCACCCCCGCCGGGACCCGGCCATGCACTCCCTCAAGCCCCACCAGCTCTCCATGACCGTGCTGATGACCCCGGACATGGCCAACTTCTCCGGCAAGGTGCACGGCGGCGCCATCCTCAAGCTGCTCGACCAGGTGGCCTACGCCTGCGGCAGCCGCTACGCCGGCAAGTACGTGGTCACGCTGTCGGTGGACCAGGTGATGTTCCGCCAGGCGATCAACGTGGGCGAACTGGTCACCTTCCTGGCCTCGGTCAACCACACCGGCACGTCGTCGATGGAGATCGGCATCAAGGTGGTGGCCGAGGACATCCGCAAGCAGAGCGTGCGCCACGCCAACAGCTGCTTCTTCACCATGGTGGCGGTGGACGACGACGGCCTGCCCACGCCGGTGCCGCCGCTGGAACCGCAGACCGCGGACGAACGCCGGCGCCACGCCGCCGCGCGCATCCGCCGCCAGTTGCGCGAAGAGATGGAGCAGCGCCAGGCGGCCCTGCTCGCCGACCGCGGGACCGGCGGCGCCTGAAGCCCGGGAGCGGCGCCGCGTCTGGCGCGGCTACCGCTTCACGCCGGCGGCGCGCCGCAGTTCGTCCGCCACGCGCTGCTTGACCCGCGCGGATGCGTCGCCGCCCGGGCCGGTGTAGTCCAGCGCCTGCACCACCCACACCGTCATCGCGCCCGCCTCGATGCAGTACGCCACCAGCGCCTTGCCGTCGCCGCGGGGGCCGGCTATGTGCAGGGCCAGCTTGCCCTGGTCCTGCCGGGTCCGGGTGACGTAGCCGGCCGCGTCGGCGCCGCGCTTCACCGCCGCCGCGCAGGACGCCACCGACAACCGCGCCGCCGGCACGCGCTCGACGTCGTAGTCCAGGCCGAAATCGCCAGCCGCCGCGCCGGCGGACATCGCCAGCAGCGCACCGGCCAGCAGGCCCCGCTTCCCCATCGTCATCATTCCGCTCCTTTGTCGTGGGGCACCCGGCGCGGCCGGCACGCCCGTGGCGTGCTCAGGTACGCACGAAGATCTCGACGCGCCGGTTGAGCTGGCGCCCGGCCGGGTTGTCCTTGCCGCCGAGTTCGTTCGGCGCCACCGGCTGCGATTCGCCGTAGCCGCGCGCGTCGGCCTGCTGCGCGGCGCCGCGCTGGCGCAGCGCGTCGGCCACCGAGCGCGCCCGCCGCTCCGACAGCGACTGGTTGTAGTCGTCGCTGCCCTTGGCGTCGGTGTGCCCGCGTATCTCCATGGCGCGCGCGTCCACCTTCTGCAGCGCGGCCGCCAGCGCGTCCAGCACCCTGGCCGCGTCCGCGCGGATGTCGGACTTGTCGAAGTCGAACAGCACGCTGTCGTTGAGCGTGACGATGAAGCCGCAGGGCGCGCCGGGCGGAGCGAACTTCTTCAGCGGCGGGAAGCGCCCCGCCGGCGCCACGTTCGGGACCGGCGGCATCCTTGCCTCGCGCCCCGGCGTGCCGACGCGGCCGGTGCCGTCGCCGTTGTTCACCACCAGCCCGTCCGGGCCGTTCCACGTACCCGAGCCGTCGCGGTCGATGGCGACGATGCCCTGCGGCCCGTTCCAGGTGCCGGAGCCGTCGCCGTTGTTGCGGATGATGCCGTGGTCGCCGTTCCAGGTGCCGGCGCCCTTGCCGTCCAGGGTGATGATGCCGTAGCGCCCGTTGTAGCTGCCGGAGCCGTCCGCCTCCACGGTGATGATGGCGTCGTCGGCGCCGTCCTCGCCGCTGCCGTTGATGGTGCCACTGCCGTCGGCGTTCACCGTGACGATGCCGCCGCCGTAGTTGGCGGTGCCGCTGCCGTCCGCGCCGATGCGGAAGATGCCCTCGTCGCCGTTGCGCACCAGGTTGCCCTGTGCATCCACGCTGGTGATGCCGGCGTCGTTGACCAGCGCGCCGTCGGTGGCGCAGTGGGCCGGCCGCACGCTGATCCCGGCCATGGGGTCGATGACGTCCTGCATCGAGGCTTCCAGGCGCCGCTGCGCCGGCGTGATGCCGACGATCTCCGGCACCACGATCATCGGGATGGCGGGGAACTCGGGCACGCTTGGTTCCGCCTCGCCGGCGGGCGCCTGCGTCCGTTCCGCCACCGCCGCCGCGGGCGCCGGCCCGCCCTGCGCCTCCGCCGTTCCCGGCGCCCGGCCGCACCCGGCCGTCGCCCCCATCACCGCCACCACGCCGAACACCATCGCCAGGGATCGCATGCGCTCCACAACTCCTTCGCCATACCGGGTTCCATCGCGCGCGCCAGCCTGCCGCACCGGCGCGCGCCCGTCCTTCGCCCCGCGACGCTACCACCGCAAAGGTTAGAATGAGGTCATGTCCCTCATGCAATTCCAGCGGGTCGACTTCAGCGTCGGCGGGCCGCTCCTCCTCGAACACGTCGACCTGTCCATCGAACCCGGCGAACGCGTCTGCATCGTCGGCCGCAACGGCATGGGCAAGTCCACGCTGATGCGGCTGATGGCCGGCGAACTGAAGCCCGACGACGGCGAGATCCGCGTGCAGAACGGCGTGGTGGTCGCGCGCATGGCGCAGGAAGTGCCGCAGGACACCCAGGGCACGGTGTTCGACGTGGTCGCGCAGGGCCTGGGCGACCTCGGCCGGCTGCTGGCGCGCTACCACCACGCGCTGCACGACGGCGACATGGACGCGATGGGCGAGGCGCAGGCGCTGATCGAGGCCCAGCACGGCTGGGACCTGGACCGCCGCGTGCAGCAGGTGCTGGAGCGGCTGGAACTGCCGGAGGATACCGACTTCGCCGCGCTGTCCGGCGGCATGAAGCGCCGCGTGCTGCTGGCGCAGGCGCTGGTGCGCAAGCCCGACATCCTGCTGCTGGACGAGCCCACCAACCACCTCGACATCGAGGCGATCGCCTGGCTGGAAGGCTTCCTGAAGCAGTTCGACGGCAGCATCGTCTTCGTCACCCACGACCGCAGCTTCCTGCGCGCGCTGGCCACGCGCATCCTCGAGATCGACCGCGGCCGGCTGACCAGTTGGCCTGGCGACTACGACAACTACCTGCGCCGGCGCGAGGAACGCCTGCACGCCGAGGCGCAGGAGAACGCGCGCTTCGACAAGCTGCTGGCGCAGGAGGAAGTCTGGATCCGCCAGGGCATCAAGGCGCGCCGCACCCGCAATGAGGACCGGGTGACCGCGCTGAAGGCGATGCGCCGCGAGCGCGCGCAGCGGCGCGACCTGTCCGGCAATGTCAGGATGGAGGCCGCCGCCGCGCAGGCCTCCGGCCGCAAGGTCGTCGAGGCCACGGGCGTCACCCAGGCCTACGGCGGCCGCGTGCTGCTGGACGACGTGTCGGCGACGATCATGCGCGGCGACCGCGTCGGCATCGTCGGCCCCAACGGCGCCGGCAAGTCCACCCTGCTGAAGATCCTGCTGGGCGAACTGGCGCCGCAGCGGGGCGAGGTGAAGCTGGGCACCGGCCTGCAGATCGCCTACTTCGACCAGCACCGCAGCCAGCTGGACGAATCGCGCACCGCGCTGGAAAACGTCGCCGAGGGCCGCGACTTCGTCGAGATCAACGGCAGCCGCAAGCACGTCATCGGCTACCTGCAGGACTTCCTGTTCTCGCCCGAGCGCGCCCGCGCGCCGATCACCCGCCTGTCCGGCGGCGAACGCAACCGCCTGCTGCTGGCCCGGCTGTTCGCCCAGCCCTCCAACCTGCTGGTGATGGACGAACCCACCAACGACCTGGACGTGGAAACGCTGGAACTGCTGGAGGAACTGCTGCTCGACTACAAGGGCACGCTGCTGCTGGTCAGCCACGACCGCGACTTCCTCGACAACGTGGTCACCAGCACCCTGGTGCTGGAAGGCGAAGGCCGGCTGGGCGACTACGTCGGCGGCTACAGCGACTGGCTGCGGCAACGCCGTCCGCCTGCGCCTCCCGCCGCCGCGTCCGCCAAGCCGGCAGCGACCCCGGCGCCAGCGCCCGCGGCCGCCATCGCGTCCGCCAAGCGCAAGCTCGGCTACAAGGAAACCCGCGAACTGGAGCAACTGCCGGCGCGCATCGAGGCCCTGGAAGCCGAGATTGCGGAGCGCACCGGAGCGATGAACGACCCGGCCTACTACCAGCAATCCCCCGCCGACCTGCAGCGCGCCAACGAAGACCTCGCCGCCCGCCAGGCCGAACTCGACCACGCCTACCAGCGCTGGTCCGAACTCGACGGCTGAAAGCCTTCCTGTGGGAGCGACGCAAGTCGCGACTGGGAAAGCAGAGAAGCGGAAGACACGGATCAGAGCAGATAAACACGGATGAGCACGGATCAGGCCTTGCATCCGATCCGTGGTTTTCCGCCTTGATCCTCGTCGAAACGCTCTGCTTTATCCACCCTATCCGCGCCCATCCGTGGCTAAAGCAGGCTTCCACCTCCACGGTCGCGGCTGAAGCCGCTCCTACAGCGGCCACGCCCTTCCTGTAGGAGCGGCTTCAGCCGCGACCGGAAAAACGAAACAGCGGAAAACACGGATCAACGCGGATGGCACGGATCAGGCCTTGCACTTCGATCCGCGGTTTCCGCCTTGGTCCAGTCGAAACGGCTCGCTTTATCCGCCCTGTCCGCGCCGATCCGTGGCTAAAGCAGGCTTCCACCTCCACGGTCGCGGCTGAAGCCGCTCCTGCAATGGCAGGTGCGCCATGGTGCAGGCTGCGGTCGTTCGGCGTCAGCCGGTATTCTGCACGCCCTGCGACACGCCATTGATGCTCGCCACCAGCGCGCGCAGCAGCGCCTCGTCCTCGCGCCCGCTGTCGCGCCAGCGCTTCAGCAGGTCGGCCTGCATCACGCTGATCGGGTCGATGTAGGGGTTGCGCAGGCGGATCGACAGCGCCAGCCGCTGGTCGTGCTGCAGCAGCCACTCGTTGCCGTTGAGCGCGAGCACCCAGCGCACGGTCGCGGCGTGCTCGCGCTGTACCTGCGGGAAGAACGCCCCGTGCAGGTCGCCGGCCATCCTCGAATACATCTCGGCGATGCTCAGGTCGCCCTTGGCCAGCACCATCGAGACGTCGTCGAGGAAGGTCTTGAAGAACGGCCAGTCGCGGGCCATCTCCTTCAGCGCGTCCTCGCCGTGCGCGTCCACCGCGGCCTGCAATCCCGTGCCGACGCCGTACCAGCCGGGGACCACCGCGCGCGCCTGGCTCCAGGCGAACACCCACGGGATCGCGCGCAGGTTGCCCAGCGCCGCGTCCTGCCCCAGCCGGCGCGAGGGGCGCGAGCCCAGCGTCATCCGCTCGATCACGTCGATCGGCGTGGCGCTGCGGAAATAGTCCATGAAGCCCGGCGACTGCACGAAGGCGCGGTAGGCCTGCGAACTCTCCTGCGAGACCCGCGCCATGACCTCGCGCCAGCGCGCCTCGCGCGGCTCCGGCGGGCGCGGCCGCAGGCTCGACAGCAGCACCGCCCCGACCGACTGCTCCAGCGAACGCAGCGCCAGCGCGCGGATGCCGTACTTGCGGTGGATCACCTCGCCCTGCTCGGTCACGCGCAGGCGGCCGTCCACGCTGCCGCGCGGCGCCGCCTCCAGCGCGCGCGTGGTCTTGCCGCCGCCGCGGATGATCGATCCGCCGCGGCCGTGGAAGAACGTCAGCCGGATGCCCAGTTCCTGCGCCGCGTCGACCAGGTCCACCTGCGCCCGCTGCAACCCCCAGCGCGAGGCGGCGATGCCGCCGTCCTTGCCGCTGTCGGAATAGCCCAGCATCACCATCTGCACGTTGCCGCGCGCCGCCAGGTGGGCGCGGTAGACAGGGTCGGCCAGCAGGTCGCGCAGCACCTCGGTGCCGTGGCCGAGGTCCTCGATGGTCTCGAACAGCGGCGCGATGTCCAGCGGCACCTGCCCGGCGTCGTCGACCAGCCCGCCGCGGCGCGCCAGCGCCAGCACGGTCAACACGTCGGCGCGGCTGTGCGCCATGCTGATGATGTAGGTGCCCAGCGCGTCGATGCCGTGGCGCGCACGCGCGTCGGCCAGCGCGCCGAACACGGCGTCGAGCCGTCCGTTGCCTTCCTCGCCGCTGGCGGGCAGCGTCTTTCCGCCGCCGGCGTAGGGGCCGAGCAGCGCCGCGCGCTCGATCGCGTCGCGCCGCTCCCAGTCGCCGTCGCCGAGCGCGGCCGCCACCGCGCGCGCGTGCACGCTCGATTCCTGCCGCACGTCCAGCCGCGCCAGGTGGAAGCCGAAGGTGCGCACGCGCCACGCCAGCCGGCGCACCGCGAACCAGCCGGCGTGGATGCCGCGGTTGGTCTCCAAGCTGTGCAGGATCAGGTCGATGTCGTGCGCCAGTTCCTCCGGCGAGCCGTAGCCTTCGGGACGGTCTTCCAGCGTCGCCTGCAGGCGCGCGCGCATCAGGTCGTTGAGCAGGCGGTACGGCATGTCGCCGTGGCGCGGGCGCGATTGCTTCGCGGCCTCCGGCAGCAGCGCGCGGTATTCCTTCACGCGCGCGGCCACCTCCGGCGAGACGCCGACGACGGCGGTGGACTGGCTGAGCAGCGTGGTGAGCTGGCGCAGTTCCTTCAGGTAGCGCGCCAGGATGGCGCGGCGCTGCGCGTCGAGCGTGGCCGTCACGGTGCCGGCGTCCACGTTCGGATTGCCGTCCATGTCGCCGCCCACCCAGGTGCCGAAGCGCAGTACGCGCGGCAGCCGCGCCGTGAGCTGCGGCGCCGCGCCGTAGACCTCGGTGATCGCGCTTTCGAGGGTTTCGTACAGCACCGGGATGACGCGGTACAGCACCTCGATCAGGTAGAAGCCGACGTGCTCGCGCTCGTCCTCCACGCCCGGGCGCACCGGCGAGGAATCGGAGGTCTGCCAGGCCGAGGTCAGCGCCATGCGGAAGCGCGCGGTGTCGGTGGCCTGCTCGCCCGGCGTGCGGGTGCCGTCCAGCCCGTTGATCAGGCTGGCGACCATCAACTGTTCCTTCTCCAGCAGCGCGCGGCGCACGGCCTCGGTCGGGTGCGCGGTGAACACCGGCTCCACGTCGATGCGCGGCAGCCACTGCGCCAGTTCCTCCAGGGTCACGCCCTGCGCTTTCAGCTTGGACAGCGTGTCGTGCAGGCCGTCGGGCTGCGGCCGGGCGCTGCCGGCGCGCTGGTAGTCGCGGCGGCGGCGGATGCGGTGCACCCGCTCGGCGATGTTGACCACCTGGAAGTAGGTGCTGAAGGCGCGGATCAGCGCTTCGGCCTGCTCCGGCGGCTGGCCGTCCAGCAGCCCGGCCAGCGACTGCGGCGGCTCGCCCGCCAGCCGGCGCGCGATGGCGGTCGTGCGCACGCGCTCCACGTCGACCAGGAACCCGGGAGACACCTGTTCGGCCAGCATCTCGCCGACCAGCGCGCCGAGCCGGCGCACGTCCTCGCGCAGAGGGACATCGGGGGGAGCGAATTCGAGGCTGCGGGGGCTGTTCATGCGCGGCGCGTGGATCCCGTCGTTCGTTTGGCCTGGATTGGTATTGTCCCGGAGGACAAGTGGTCTGCTGCAGGGCAGCAATCCGAAGCCTACCCGATCAAGCGGGTCCATGCGCCATCGTTTCATCCGGAACAAGCGATATAATGCGCACCGCCGAGGGGCGCTGCGACCGTGATGTCTTTCCAACAGGCAAGGCACGGCCAGGCTCGGCAGGAACCTGCAACGGCGCCCGGTCAAGCACGCGAGCCCCGCTCGCCACTTTCCGGAGCCAACCCATGAACGCCGTACGCACGTTTTCCACCCAGGGCGACTACAAGGTCGCCGACATCTCCCTGGCCGACTGGGGCCGCAAGGAACTGGACATCGCCGAGCACGAGATGCCGGGCCTGATGTCGATCCGCCGCAAGCACGCCGCCGCCAAGCCGCTGAAGGGCGTGCGCGTGACCGGCAGCCTGCACATGACCATCCAGACCGCGGTGCTGATCGAGACGCTGAAGGACATCGGCGCCGACGTGCGCTGGGCCTCGTGCAACATCTTCTCCACCCAGGACCACGCCGCCGCCGCGATCGCCGCCAGCGGCACGCCGGTGTTCGCCTGGAAGGGCGAGACGCTGGAGGAATACTGGGACTGCACGCTCGACGCGCTGACCTTCACCCTGGCCGACGGCACCCTGACCGGCCCGGAACTGGTGGTCGACGACGGCGGCGACGTGACCCTGCTGATCCACAAGGGCTACGAACTGGAGAACGGTTCGACGTGGGTCGACGAGCCGGCCTCCTCGCACGAGGAAGGCGTGATCAAGGCGCTGCTCAAGCGCGTCGCGGTCGAGCGCCCGGGCTACTGGACCCGCGTGGTCAAGGACTGGAAGGGCGTGTCCGAGGAAACCACCACCGGCGTGCACCGCCTGTACCAGATCGCCGAGGCCGGCAAGCTGCTGGTGCCCGCGATCAACGTCAACGACTCGGTCACCAAGTCCAAGTTCGACAACCTGTACGGCTGCCGCGAGTCGCTGGCCGACGGCCTGAAGCGCGCGATGGACGTGATGCTGGCCGGCAAGGTCGCCGTGGTCTGCGGCTACGGCGACGTCGGCAAGGGCTCGGCGCACTCGCTGCGCGCCTACGGCGCCCGCGTGATCGTCACCGAGATCGACCCGATCTGCGCGCTGCAGGCGGCGATGGAAGGCTTCGAGGTCAACACGGTGGAAGACACCCTGGGCCAGGCCGACATCTACGTCACCACCACCGGCAACAAGGACATCATCACCCTCGACCACATGAAGGCGATGAAGGACCAGGCCATCGTCTGCAACATCGGCCACTTCGACAACGAGATCCAGGTCGATGCGCTGTACGCGTCTGGCGCGGTGAAGACCAACATCAAGCCGCAGGTGGACAAGTTCACGTTCGGCAACGGCAACAGCATCTTCCTGCTGGCCGAAGGCCGCCTGGTCAACCTGGGCTGCGCCACCGGCCACCCGAGCTTCGTGATGTCGAACTCGTTCGCCAACCAGACCCTGGCGCAGATCGACCTGTGGGCGAACAAGGACGTGTACGAGAAGACCGTCTACCGCCTGCCTAAGCAGCTGGACGAGGAAGTCGCGCGCCTGCACCTGGAGAAGATCGGCGTGAAGCTGACCACGCTGACGAAGGACCAGGCCGACTACCTGGGCGTGCCGGTGGAAGGCCCGTACAAGCCGGACCACTACCGCTACTGACCGCCCTGCCGGTCCGGCCCGCGGCGACGCCGTGGGCCGGAACCGCTGCCTCCCGCGGGCACCGCGCGCGCAGGCGTTCCTCCCGCCACAAGGACGTAGCCGCATGTTCGGTATTTTCAGGAAGAAGAAGACCCCCGGCACCCTCACGCTGACCCTCAACGCGCGGCTGCAGCCAGCCCACCGCGGCGAACTGGAAGACGCGTTCGACCAGATCGCCGACGAGAACAAGCTCGGCGCGCGCGTGGTCGGCGGCGGCACCGCGCTGTCGCCGGCGGGCGAGGTGGAGAACTGCGACATCGAGATCGCACTGGACGACTGCACGCGCGAAGCGGCCGAACACATCGCCGGCATCTTCGCCGCCATGCTGGCGCCGAAGGGGTCGTGCCTGCACCTGCCGGACGGCGCCGGGCGCATCCCGTTCGGCGCGCACGAGGGCCTGGCCCTCTACCTCAACGGCACCGACCTGCCGGAAGAGGTCTACGCCTCCTGCGACTCCAACCACGTGTACGACGAGTGCATCCGCCTGCTCGACGGCGCGGGCATGGTCAACAGCCACTGGCAGGGACCGACCGAGACCGCGCTGTACATGTACGGCCGCAGCTTCGACGAGATGCAGGCCCGGATCGCCGGCTTCCTTGCCGACTATCCGCTGTGCCGCGACTGCCGCGTGGTCCGCATCGCCTGAAGGACCGGGGCCGGTGGCGCGACGCCGCCCCCCATTGTTCCGTTAGTCCGTCTCGCCAGCCGCCCACGGGCCTGGCGCCGGTCCACCGCGCCGGACTTCAGCGCCAGTTGGCGTTGTGCTCCCAGAACGCCACCGCGCGCCGATAGGCGTCGCGGTCGATGGGCACGCCCGAACCGCCCTCCTCCACCCCCAGCGCGTTGCGCATCATGGTGATGGGCGCCATCGGGATCTCCTCCGGCTCGGCCGTGTACAGGCAGCCGACCACGCCCCAGTCGGCGTCGATCGGCGTGCCCTCCTTCGCCATCTGTCCGCGGCTGTAGAGGATCGCCACCAGGTAGGCGGCCACCGGCGGCTCGATGCCCTCGAACCAGCGCACCAGCACCGGCAGTTCCTCGCGGCTGCGCGCCTCGTAGGCCGAGCGCAGCGCGTGGCGGTTGCCGTCGGTGACCGGCACGGTCAGGCAGCGGGTGCTCGTCCAGTTGCGGTGCACGTGCAGCCGGCAGAACGGCGCGTAGCCGGGCAGCACCTTCACCGGCGCCTCCTCGTTGAGGCGCCGCTCGAACGCCTCCGGCGTGCAGTCGCGGATGGTGTTGCCGCGCGGCTCGCGGGGGAACAGGCGGGTACGGGCGAAAGGCGTGAGGACGATGGACATGCGGCGGGCGAGGCGTGCGGGAAAGGCGACAGGGTAGCGTCGGCCACCCCCGAAGGGCAGTAAATTAAATACATCCATCGCGATAAAGAGATATACTTTCGCCGGACATCACCGGCTGCCGCCCATGCCCTCTCTCAGTTTCGAGTTCTATCCGCCCAAGACCGACGAACAGCGCGCGCAGCTGGACCGCGCCGCGGACAAGCTGAAGGCGTACGCGCCCGAGTACGTGTCGTGCACCTTCGGTGCCGGCGGCTCCACCCTCAGCTACACGTCCGAAACGGTCCGCCACCTGCACCAGCACCACGGCTTCGAGGCCGTGCCGCACCTGTCCTGCGTCGGCGGCAGCCGCGAGGAGATCCGCGAACTGCTGCGCCTGTACCGCGCGCTGGGCTGCAAGCGCATCGTCGCGCTGCGCGGCGACCTGCCCTCGGGCATGGGCTTCCCCGGCGACATGCGCTACGCCTCCGAGCTGATCGCCTTCATCCGCGCCGAGCACGGCGACACTTTCCACATCGAGGTCGGCGCGTACCCCGAGACGCACCCGCAGGCCGAGGACGCGCTGGCCGACCTGCGCCACTTCAAGGCCAAGGTGGACGCCGGCGCGGACGCGGCGATCACGCAGTACTTCTACAACCCCGACGCCTACTTCCACTTCGTCGACGCGGTGCGCAAGCTGGGCGTGGAGATCCCGATCATCCCCGGCATCATGCCGATCTCGAACTTCTCCCAGCTGCGCCGCTTCTCCGACGCCTGCGGCGCGGAGATCCCGCGCTGGATCGGCAAGCGCATGCAGGCCCTGGGCGACGACGCCGAAGCGATCCGCGACTTCGGCGCGGACGTGGTGGCCAACCTGTGCGAACGCCTGGTGGCCGGCGGCGCGCCCTCGCTGCACTTCTACACGTTGAACCTGGCCAGGCCCACCCAGGCCGTGCTCTCGCGCCTGGGCTGGCAGGCCTGAGGCGCGTCCACCACGACGGCCGTCCCACCGCCAGGTGAATGGCCGCCGCAATCCGCGCATCCGCGCGATGACCCGGGCGCGACCGCGGATTAGGCTGGCCGCATGCGATCGCCGATCTTCCTCGCCCTGCTCTGCCTCGCCGCCTGGGCCTGCCCGCAAGTCCCTTCGGCCCAAGCCCAGCAGCAAGGCGTGCAACGCTGCACCACGATGTCCGGCGAGGCCGTCTACACCGACAAGCGCTGCGAGGACGTCGGCGCGATGGACCGGCTGCCTTCGGCCGGCACCGTCATCGCCGCGCCGGGCGCCCTGTACCGCGGCGGCTGCTCGCGCACGCTCAGCGACCTGGTGATGCAGGTCTCGTCGGCGATCGGCGCGAAGGACGTGAACCGGCTCGCCGGCGTCTACCACTGGAGCGGCACCTCGGACGCCGCCGCGCTGCGCATCCTCGACCGGCTGGACGCCGTCGCGCAGCGGCCGCTGGTCGACATCGTCCCGGTCCGCCCCGCACCCGCGCCGGTGCTCGACGCCGACGGGCAGGTGGTGGACGCCAACCAGGACGGCTACTACCCGCATACCGCGCAACCGCAGCGCCCCATCGGCCTGCGCGTGGTGCAGACGCTGAAGAACAGCGCCACGCCCGCCGACACGACGTTCGGCCTGCGCCGCGCCTACAACTGCTTCTGGATCACCCTGTGAAACGGGCGCGGGGCATCACGCGCCCGGCGGCTCGTCGCTGGCGGATTCCACCGGCGCGTCCCGCAGCGGCGAGAACCGCAGCGTGGCCACCACGCCCTTCGGTTCGCCCGGGCGCACGCCGACCTGCCAGCCGTACAGGGCGCACAGGCGGCTGACGATCGACAGGCCGATGCCGCCGCCCTGCGAATGGCCCGCATGGGTGCCGCGGTAGCCGCGCTCGAACAGGCGCGCGGCGTCCTCCTTGCTGAGCCCGGGCCCGGAATCGACGACCTCGACGGCGTCGGGCAGCAGCCGCACCAGCACCTCACCTTCCTTGGTGTACTTCACCGCGTTGCCGATCAGGTTGCCCAGCGCCACGGACAGCGCCGCCTCGGGCGAATCGACGAAGACGCCGCCCTCGCCTTCCACCCGCAGCGCCAGCGGCTTGCCGCCCAGCGTGGCCCGGTGGGCGTCGAGCAACTGGTCGACCACGCGCGCGACGTCGGTGTTGCCATAGCCGCGCTCGTTGCGCGACAGCAGCAGCAACGCACTGATCAGGTCGGTGCACTGCTGCTCCGCGCGCTGGATGCGCTGGATGCGGGTGCGGGTCTTCTCGTCCATGTCCGGGCGCGACAGCATCAGCTCCACCGAACCGCGGATGATGGCCAGCGGCGTGCGCAGTTCGTGGCTGACGTCGGCGTTGAACTCGCGGTCGCGCTGGACGACCTCGGTCAGGCGCTCGGAATAGTCGTCGAGCGCCTTCGCGAGTTCGCCGACCTCGTCTTCCGGGAAGTGCGGCGCCAGCTGGCGCGGATTGCTGCTGCCGCGGTACGCGCGCAGGCGCGAGGCCAGCTCGGACACGGGGCTCATCACGCGCGAAGCCGACCACCAGCCGACCACGAGCGAGAAGGCCGTGAACACGATGATCGAACCGTACACGGCGCGCTTGAACTGCACCTCGGCGCGCGCGGTCTGGCCCATGTCGTAGGCCAGGAAGAACCACACCTGCGGCGTCTTCCTGACCCCGAGCTTGAAGGGATAGGGCCTGCCGTCGTCGCCGATGTCGGTGATGTTGTGGATGCCGTCCGGCAGCGCGTACCACTCGGGCTTGTTGACCCGCAGGCTCTCGAACCTGTCGGGCAGGTAGTAGTAGGCCTTCACCTGCTCGAAGGGCGCACCGATGACCTGGCCGTCGCTCTGCGCGAAACGCCGCCACGATTCGTCCAGGTTGCGGTTCATGACGTCTTCGACCAGCTGGTTCTCGACGCGCTGCCGCGCCACGATGGTCGCGTAGGCGAACAGGACCGTCAGGCCGAAGCCCAGCAGCACGAACGACAGGATGATGCGGGTGCGCAGCCGCCGCCGGAAGCGGCGGTGGCGACGGGGCTTCGACGGTTCAGCTGCTGGCATCGGGCGCGGCGATGCGGTATCCGATGCCGTGGCGGGTCTGGATGTACGGCGCGTCGAACGGCTTGTCGACCACCGCGCGCAGGCCATGGATGTGCACGCGCAGCGAGTCCGAATCGGGCAGCTCCTCGCCCCAGACGCGCGTTTCCAGTTCCTGGCGCGTCACCACCGCGGGCGAAGCCTCCATCAGCGCCTGCAGGATCTTCAGCGCCGTGGGATTGAGCTGCAGCAGCTTGCCCTGGCGGCGCACTTCCAGCGTGTCCAGGTTGTATTCCAGCTCGCCCACCTCCAGCACGCGCGTCTGCACGCCCTTGCCGCGCCGCGACAGCGCGTTGAGGCGCACCTCGACTTCCTGCAGCGCGAACGGCTTGATCAGGTAGTCGTCGGCCCCGGAGTCGAAGCCGGCCAGCTTGTTGTCCAGCGAATCGCGCGCCGTCAGCATCAGCACCGGCGTCTGCTTGCGCGCCTCGTTGCGCAGCTTGCGGCAGACCTCCAGCCCGTCCATGCCGGGCAGGTTGAGGTCCAGCACGATCGCGTCGAACTCGTGCACCACCGCCAGGTGCAGGCCGGTCACGCCGTCGGCCGCGAAGTCGACGGTGTGACCGCGCTCTTCCAGGTAGTCGCCCAGGTTGGCGGCGATGTCGCTGTTGTCTTCGATGACGAGGATGCGCATGTTCATTGCTTCTTCAGCGTCGAGCCACCCAACGACCTGCGCATGTGCTCCTGCGCTTCCTCCCTCATCTTGCGGCGCTGGGCGACGGTGAGACACTGGGTGCTCGAAATCCGGGTACTGACACTCTTCTCCCGCTTGCAGACCATACGACTGTCCTCACCGGCCCGCGTCAGGATGGTGTTGATCAGCTCCTGATCGTTGAATAGCCGTAAACGCTGTTCTGTGCTGAGAGCGTCGACCGAACCGGCGGACTCGATCTGCTGGGCTATACGGTTCAATGCGCTGCGCACGTCTTGTTGCTCTTGCTGGGAAATTTCACTGTACTTTTCGCCTGCCGCCAGTTCGGAAAGGATGCGTTGGTGCTGCTCTTGAAAGGGCGCCTCGACATTGAGGGCTTGAGAGCGGTCGGTACTCCGAACCGGGTCCGACTCGATCTTGGCACTGGCGATCAACGGCGCCGACAGCAGCAGAGACATCAACAGAACCTTGCGCATTCGTCACCTCAGCAGAATGGATGGCAGTAATTTAACAACAGCATGGCGCGTCCGGATTCTGGCACATTCGCCCTAACCACTTTCTTCCGGCAGTTTGGACGCAAAAAAGCCCAAGCGGGCGGGCGCCCGCTTGGGCCAAACTAATGCCCCGATTACCGTAATCCTGTGCTTTCCAGATGTATCACCGGGAGGAACGCAGAGCTGCGGTCCGACCAAGGCTACGCGGGAATCGATTAAAGCGCCGTTAAAAATCCGCGTTAAGGCCGCGTGAAATGGCGGGATCCGTCACGGACGACGCCTGGCCTGCCCTGTTCAGCCTGAACGGACAGGTGCTCGACGATGCAGCCGGCCACGTCGACCCCGCAGACCCCCTCGATCCCCTCCAGCCCGGGGGTCGAGTTGACCTCCAGGACCAGCGGGCCGCGCCGGGCCCGGATCAGGTCCACCCCGGCCACGCCCAGCCCCAGCACGCGCGCCGCGCGCACCGCCACCGCGCACTCCTCGTCGCCGGCCACCGCGCGTTCGGCGGTGCCGCCGCGATGCAGGTTCGACCGGAAGTCCCCTTCCGGCGCCTGCCGCCGCATGCTGGCCACCACCCGGTCGCCCACCACGAAGCAGCGCAGGTCGGCGCCGTCCGCTTCGCCGATGAATTCCTGCACCACGAAGCTGGCGTACAGGCCGCGCAGCGCTTCCACCACGCTGCGTGACGCGGAGGGCTTTTCGGTCAGCATCACCCCGGCGCCCTGCGCCCCTTCGTTCAACTTGATGACGTGCGGCGGCGGGCCGAGCATCGACAACAGGTCGGTGGTGTCGTCGGGGTTGTCGCCGAACACCGTGACCGGCAGGTCGATCCCCTGCGCCGCCAGCAGCTGGTGCGCGCGCAGCTTGTCGCGTGCCCGCAGGATGGCGTCGGAGGGATTGGGGGTGTATGCGCCCATCAGTTCGAATTGGCGCAGCACGGCGGTGCCGTAGCGGGTGATCGACGCGCCGATGCGCGGGATCACCGCGTCGTAGCCGGCCAGCGAGCGGCCCTTGTAGTGCAGTTGGAATCCCGTTGCGGCAATGCGCATGTAGCAGCGCAGCGGGTCGAGCACGCGTACGGTATGCCCACGCTGGCGCGCCGCGTCCACCAGCCGCCGGGTCGAGTACAGCCTGCTGTTGCGCGACAGGATGGCGAGCTTCATGGGAAGGGGGATCGCGGGGACCGCGCACAGCATGACACGCCCGGGGCGGGCGATGGCGGCGGCGGGAAGGGATGCGGAGGATGGAGCGGGTGATGGGAATCGAACCCACGCTAGCAGCTTGGGAAGCTGCAGTTCTACCATTGAACTACACCCGCGCGGATGCGGTGAGTCTATGCCGCGCCGGGCGGCAAGGCAATGCGGCGCCGGTCGCCGGCGCCGCATGCCGAGGTCCTTCAGAAGCTGCCGCTGAGGGTCATGAAGGCGGTGGTGTTGGTGCCGCCGCCCTGGTTGACCGTGGTGGTCACGCCCAGGTCGGCGTCCAGGCCGAACAGCCGGGTGCGCGCGCCGAGCAGCAGGGTGCCGTAGCTGTCGTCGGTGTCCAGCCCCGGCACCGCGTAGGGCGCGGTGCCGGGCAGCGACACGGCCTGCGCGAACACCTCGCCGGCCGGGTCCTCGAACTCCCGGTCCACCGTCAGGCGGGCATATGGCCGCAGGTGGTCGTTGATCGCGTAGCTGGCCTGCCAGCCGGCGCTGCCGATCAGCGAGTCGACGTCCTGGTCCGGGTAGGCCAGCGCCGTGGAGCTGGCGTTGCTCTCGGTGTAGCCGTCCATCTCGATGGTCTGCGACACCAGGCTGACCACCGGCCCGTGGCGGAACGCGCCTTCGCCGAACTCGAAGCCGGCGCTGGCGCCGACGGTCAGGTTGGTGCCGTCCGGGGAGCCGCTGTGGCGCCGCGTCGCGCCACCCAGTTGCACCTCGCGGTCCACGTCGTAGGACAGCCAGCTGTGGCTGACCTGGGCGTTGGCCCAGAAGCGTTCGCCGTACCAGCCGACGAAGCCGCCCAGGGTGGCGTCGGACTCGTCGAAGCTGCCGCGGCGCAGGCCGAAGTCGTACTTGGCGCGGCCGTAGCCGGCGAAGCCGCCGTAGACCCAGGAACCGCGGGACCAGTCCACGCCGAACGTGCCCATCGGGCCGGCGCCGTCGTACAGGTCGCCGTGCCCGTAGCGCAGGAAGTCGCCGCGCACGTCGCCCCACCAGCGCATGCCGTCGCCCTCGGGCTTGCCGCCGACGTGCGAGGCCACGCGGTCGGCGCGCGCGCGCCCGTGCACGGACGCGGTGTACGGCAGCAGCGCGATCTGGCGCGGGCCTTCCAGCATCGACACCGCGTACTGCGACAGGATGCCGTGCGCCTTCGAGGACGGATGCACGCCGTCGGCGAACGCGTAGACGTCGGCCGCGTTCGGCGTGGCGTAGTTGAGCGGGCTGCAGGTCACCGAGGACGCGGTGATCTGCGGATTGCAGGCGGTGCCGGTGACGTTGCCGAAGCCGTACTCGGCCGGGCTGGCCACGATCTCGCGCAGCAGGGTGAAGGTGTCCAGCGGGATCACGCGCAGGCCGGCGGTATTGATGGCGCCGTACAGCGCCGTGTTGTAGGTGGTGGCCAGCTGGGTGCCGACGGCCATGTTCGCGGCCCCGCCCGCGCGGAACTGCGGCGTCACGCCGAGGTCCGGGATCGTCGGCACCAGGATGTAGCGGGCGCCCGCGTTCTGCAGCGTGCCGATGATGCCGACCTGCGCGGTCACCGCGCCGCCGATGGTCGTTGCGGGATCGGCGCCGCCGGCGACGGCGAACAGGTCGTTCGCGCCGCCCCACACGGTGTACAGCGCGTTCGGATCGGCGCGGCCCCCGTTGGCCGACAGGTAGCTGTTGACCTGGGTGGTCAGCGCCGGGATCGCGCCGAGCGCGCCGCTGGTGTTGGTACCCACGCGGGCGCCGCCGACGGCGTAGTTGGTGCCGCCCTGGTTGGCGCTGGCGGCGCCGGTGCCGTAGTACTCGGCCAGGTATTCGGACCACACCAGGCCCGGGTTGGTGGTGAAGCGGCCCAGGATGGCGCCGTTCGGGCCCACCGCCTGGATCAGCGCCGGGCGGAAGTGGCCCGAGTCGGTCAGGCTGTCGCCGAAGAACACGGTCTGCGAATACGGGCCGTCGGCCAGGGCCGGCGTCGCCGCCACCGCCAGCGCGATGGCCAGCAGCGAACGGACGGGCGGAATGGAATGCTTCATGGAATCTCCCGGGGCAATGGAGGGTGGGCGGCGCGCCGGCTTTGCCATACGGCTGCGCATGGCGCGCATCCTTCCACCAAGCCCGCCGCCGCACACGCTGCATTGCGGCAATCGAAGGCCCCATCGGCGACAATGCCCCGCATGGATATCCAGTTGAATGGCCACCCCCACGCGCTGGCCGAGCACAGCACCCTCCTCTCCCTGCTCGAGCAACAGGGCCTGGCCGAGCGCCGCGTCGCCGTCGAGGTCAACGGCGAGATCGTGCCCCGCGGCCGCCACGCGCAGCTCACGCTCCAGGCCGGCGACCGCGTCGAGATCGTGCACGCGCTGGGCGGCGGCTGAAACCGCGCCGCGGGACGCGCCGGCGCGACATGGGCGATAATCGCCGCATGTCCAACACCGCCCCCCATGACCCGCTGGTGATCGCGGGCAAGACCTACCGTTCCCGCCTGCTGACCGGCACCGGCAAGTTCAAGGATTTCGAGGAAACCCGCCTGGCCACCGAGGCCGCGGGCGCCGAGATCGTCACCGTCGCCATCCGCCGCACCAACCTGGGCCAGTCGCCCAACGAGCCCAACCTGCTCGACGTGCTGCCGCCGGACCGCTACACCATCCTGCCCAACACCGCCGGCTGCTACACCGCCGACGACGCCGTGCGCACCTGCCGGCTGGCGCGCGAACTGCTCGACGGCCACACCCTGGTGAAGCTGGAAGTGCTGGGCGACCAGAAGACCCTCTACCCCGACGTGGTGCAGACCCTGGCCGCCGCCGAGACGCTGGTCGCCGACGGCTTCCAGGTGATGGTCTACACCAGCGACGACCCCATCCTCGCCCGCCGCCTGGAGGAGATCGGCTGCGTGGCGGTGATGCCGCTGGCCGCGCCGATCGGCTCCGGCCTGGGCGTGCAGAACAGGTACAACCTGCTGGAGATCATCGAGAACGCCAGGGTCCCGGTGCTGGTCGACGCCGGCGTCGGCACCGCGTCCGACGCCGCCATCGCCATGGAACTGGGCTGCGACGGCGTGCTGATGAACACCGCCATCGCCGGCGCGAAACACCCCGTCCTGATGGCCAGCGCGATGAGGAAGGCGGTGGAAGCCGGCCGCGAAGCCTTCCTGGCCGGCCGCATCCCGCGCAGGCGCAACGCCTCGGCCTCCAGCCCGGTCGACGGGCTCATCGGCTGATGACCGATCCGTTCTCCAGCCCGGGAGCGAAGACCCCGCCCAAGCCCTTCACGGTCACCGAGGGCCGGCGCGAGGTCCGCAGCTTCGTGCTGCGCCAGGGCCGCTTCACCGACGCGCAGCAGCGCGCGTTCGACACCCAGTGGCCGCGCTTCGGGCTGGACTACGCCGGCCAGCCGCGCGATTTCGATGCGGTGTTCGGCCGCCGCGCGCCGCGCGTGCTGGAGATCGGCTTCGGCAACGGCGAGGCGCTGCGCTACGCCGCGGCCCGCGACAAGGCCCGCGACTACATCGGCATCGAGGTGCACGCGCCCGGCGTGGGCCGCCTGCTCAACGCGCTGGCCGAGGACGGCAGCGACCACGTGCGCCTCTACCACCACGACGCGGTGGAAGTGCTGCAGCACGAAGTGGCCGACGGATCGCTGGACGAAGTGCGCATCTACTTCCCCGACCCGTGGCACAAGAAGCGCCACAACAAGCGCCGCCTGGTGCAGCCGGAGTTCGCCGCCCTGCTGGTGCGCAAGCTGCGCCCCGGCGGCCGCCTGCACGCCGCCACCGACTGGGAGGCCTACGCCGAGCACATGTGGGACGTGCTGGACGCCACCCCCGGCCTGGCCAACCGCGCCGGCCCGCGCGGCAGCGTGCCGCGCCCCGACTGGCGGCCGCAGACGCATTTCGAGACCCGCGGCCAGAAGCTGGGGCACGGGGTGTGGGATCTTCTGTACGACAGGGTCTAGGGACCAGAGACCGGGGTTGGACACCAGGATTTGAACGGGTCATGACATCGAACGGAAACACGCCATGGCGGCCCCGCCCTTGCATCGCGCCGCAGGGTCCCGCGGCGCCCCCCGCGCGCGCCGCATGCCGGGCGCCGGCCCCTTCCTGCGCCCGTCACCGCCTCAGTTCCCCGGCCCCTGACCTCCGGCCCACGGCCCCTGCCCGCTGATGGACAACGCCCTGACGCTGACCAACGACATGAAGCTCGTCCTCGGGCTGGTCGGCTTCACGATGGCGATGTTCCTGTTCGAACGCATCCGCGCCGACCTGGTCGCGCTGGTGGTGCTGGTGGTGCTGGGCATCACCGGGCTGATCGCGCCGGAGGAGATCTTCGGCGGCTTCTCCGGCAACGCGGTGATGAGCATCATCGCCACCATGATCCTCGGCGCCGGGCTGGACCGCACCGGCGCGCTGAACCGGCTGGCCTCGTGGCTGCTGCGGCGCGGGCACGGCATCGAGCAGCGGCTGCTGCTGATGACCACCGCCATCGCCAGTTTCAACTCCTCCTTCATGCAGAACCCCTCGGTGATGGCGCTGTTCATGCCGGTGGCCTCGCGGCTGTCCTCGCGCACCGGGCTGTCGCTGCAGCGGCTGCTGCTGCCGATCGCCGCCGCCATCGTGATGGGCGGCGCGTTCACCATGGTCGGCAACTCGCCGCTGATCCTGCTGAACGACCTGCTGGTCTCGGCCAACAACAACCTGCCCTCCGGCATGGCCACGCTGGAGCCGCTGCGCATGTTCGCGCCGTGGCCCATCGGCCTGGCGCTGGTGATCGCCTCGCTGCTGTACTTCCGCTTCCACGGCGACGCCAAGCTGAAGGAGGAGACCGAGACCAACGTGACGCCGGCGCGCACCGAGAGCTACTTCGCCAACACCTACGGCATCGAGGGCGACGTGTTCGAACTGGTCGTCACCGCCGAGAGCCCGCTGGTCGGCATGTCGCTGGGCGAGGCCGAGGCGCTGCACGACGCGCCGCTGATGCTGGCGCTGCAGACCGGCAACGACACCCGACTGGCGCCGCCGGCGGACATGCGCATCTGGGTGGGCAGCGTACTCGGCGTGATGGGCCCGCGGCAGGACGTGGCCGACTTCGCGCAGAACCAGTTCCTGCGCCTGTCCTCGCGCCTGCGCCACTTCGGCGACCTGTTCAACCCCAGCCGCGCCGGCATCTCCGAGGCGGTGGTGCCGCCGACCTCGCGCTTCATCGGCAAGACCGCGCGCGAGCTGCGCCTGCGCAAGCAGAACGGCATCAGCCTGCTGGCGATCAACCGCGACAAGAAGGTCATCCGCGAGAACGTGCGCGACGAGAAGCTGCGCGCCGGCGACATGCTGGTGTTCCACAGCATCTGGCAGGACCTGGGCCAGGCGGCGGAGAGCCGCGACTTCGTGGTGGTGACCGACTACCCGAAGGGCGAGCAGCGCCCGCACAAGTTCAAGATCGCGATGACCATCTTCGCCATCACCATCGTCATCGCGCTGACCTCCAAGCTGCCGGTGGCGCTGACGCTGATGACCGGCGTGGCCGGCATGCTGCTGACCGGCGTGCTGCGCATGGACGAGGCCTACGGCGCGATCAACTGGAAGACCGTGTTCCTGATGGCGGGCCTGATCCCGCTGGGCTGGGCGATGGACAGCAGCGGCGCGGCGGCGTGGGTGGCCGGGCACACGGTCGAACGACTGCCGGACGGCATCCCCGTGTGGGCGCTGGAGATCGCCATCGCCCTGCTGACGACCGCGTTCTCGCTGGTGATCAGCCACGTCGGCGCGACCATCGTGATGGTGCCGATGGCGATCAACCTGGCGCTGGCCGCCGGCGGCAACCCCACCGCGTTCGCGCTGATCGTGGCGCTGTCGGCGTCCAACAACCTGATGACGGCGTCCAACCCGGTGATCTCGATGATCGTCGGCCCGGCCAACTACACCTCGCGCCAGCTGTGGCGCGTCGGCGGCCCGCTGTCGCTGATCTACACCGTGGTCGCGGTGCTGATGGTCAACCTGCTGTTCTGGTGGGACGGGCGCGCGGGATGACGGCGCTGGCGCTGGCCCTGCTGCCGGCGCGGTACGCCGTGGCGCAGCTGCCCGCCGGTTCCGGCCTGCCCGGCTGGTGGCCGTGCAGCGGAATGCGGCACGCGGGCTGGACGGACGACGAACTCTCGCTGGTCTGCGAAGAGGCCCACGTGCCGGACGACGTGCGCTGCCAGCGCGGTTGGCGGGCCTTCAAGCTGCAGGGGCCGTTCGACTTCGCGCAGACGGGCATCCTGAAGTCCGTGCTGGATCCGCTCGCCGAGGCAGGAGTCGGCATCTTCGCCCTCTCCACCTACGACACGGACTATGTGCTGGTGCAGTCGCACCAGTTGGACGTGGCGACGCGGGCGCTGCGGAGTGCCGGCCATCGGCTCCAGGGTGATGGGCTCGAAGGTCGGAACTAGGGCGTTTTCGTTTCAAGTCATGGCATATCCGTCGTCCCCGCGAAGGCGGGGACCCAGTGTCTTTGCCGTTGGCCAAAGCTTGAAGTCGCTGGGTCCCCGCCTTCGCGGGGACGACGGAAGAGTGCAGAGTTAGGCGGTGCTGCGCTGGCGATTCAATCGCAGCTCAACCGCGACGCAACAGCAGCCGCGCAAGCACCGCACCGAAGTGCAGCCAGATGGCGCCGAACACGCCCGCCTGCGTGATCATGCCGCATTGCGCGGCCTCGAACGTGCGGAAGTAGCGCCACAGGCCGCGGTGCTTGTGCCATTCCACGAACACGGGGCGCGCGCGGCTGGACACGCCGCGCAGGTGCAGCACGCGGATGTCGTTGGCGACGGCGACCCGCGCGCCGGCCTGGCGCGCGCGCCGGCACAGGTCCATGTCCTCGGCGTGCAGGCGGTAGCCTTCGTCCAGCCCGCCGAGGCGGTCGAAAAGCCCGCGCGGCAGCAGCATCAGGGCGCCGGACACGGCGTCCACGGGCTGCAGCGCCGCGTCCTCGTCCACCGGCACGCCGAGCCGGGAGGCGCCGGCCGGCGAGCGCAGCATCGCGGCGAACACCGGGTCGCGGCGGCGCGCGGCGGCATCGCGCACGCCGTCCTCGCCCACCAGGTCCACGCCCAGCAGGACGTCGCCGCCGGCGTCGCCCGCATGCGCGCGCAGGCGCGACAGCGTGTCCGCCTCGACCATCAGGTCGGGGTTGACGAACGCCAGCCACGGCGACCGCGAGTCGCGCGCGCCCTGGTTGCAGCCCACGGCGAAGCCGGGGTTGTCGGGGTTGGCGATGAAGCGCACGCGCGCGTCCTGCAGCGCATGCCGCTGCACGATCTCCAGGGTGCCGTCGGTGGAGGCGTTGTCGACCACGCGGATCTCGTCCACGCCATGCGCCACCCGCAGGCGCATCAGGCAGTCGTCGATGCTGGCAGCGCTCTCGTGGGCGACCACCACCACGGCGATGCCGGCGGGCTCAGCCGAAGAGGTCACGCTGGCGCTCCGGCGATCCGGTTTCGGCATGCAGCGCCGCCAACCGCGCGCGCGGCTCGCGCAGCGGGTCTTCCATCAGGAAGGTCGCCAGCCGCGGCGCGAACGCCGGCCAGCGCGCGTTGAGCGCATCCATGTCGCCGTCGGCCGGCCCGCACTCGCCGCCGCGCGCGACGAACGCGGTCTCGCACAGCACGTTGCGCCAGCCCAGCCCGGCCAGCCGCAGCGACAGGTCGACCAGCGCGGCGTACCACGAGCCGTAGCTGGCGGCGTCCAGCCCGCCGACGCGCTTGCGCGCGCGGCCGCGCAGGGCGACGGCATGGGCGACGGCGGCGGGCAGTTCCGGATGCAGCGGCGCCATCGCCGCGCAGGCCTGCGAAGTGCGCTCGGAATCCGCCGGCGGCGGGCCCACTTCGCCCAGCCGCGGCCAGGCGGCGGCTTCGCCGGCGTTGCACCAGGGCGTGGCGGTGGCGATGGCGGCGTCGCGGGCGAGGCAGGCGGCCAGCTGCTGCAGCCAGCCCGGCAGCGGCCGCGCGTCCGGCGCCAGCACCACCACGTCGGCGTCGCCGCAGGCGGCGAGCATCTCGTCCATGTGCGCGACCTCACCCAGCATGCGCGGGCGCCGGGTGTAGTCGGCCTGCAACGGCGTGCGCGCCAGCCAGCGCTCGATGATGGCCAGCCCGCGCGGCCCGGCCTGCGCGTCGTCGGCCAGCCACAGGCGGGTGCCGGGCGGCGTGCCGGCGTCCAGCGCGCCCAGGCAGGCGTCGAGCGCATCGTCGTCGGTGCCGACCGGCAGCAGGACGACGGGCAGCGCGGAAGCGGCGTTCGGCGTCACTTCTTGGGCGGTGCGTGCAGGGGTTCCAGCGCGCGGAACCGCTGGCCGTACTCGTCGGTCAGGGCGTTGGCTTCCTGCGGGTTGCGGACGATGGTCGGCGTCAGCAGCACGATGACCTCGCTGCGGTCGTTGCTGTTGGTCTGCCGGCCGAACAGGCCGCCGATGATCGGCAGCCGGCTCAGGCCCGGGAAGCCGCGCGAGCCCTTGGTCACGCCGTCGCTGATCAATCCCGCCAGCATCACCGTGTTGCCCGCTTCCACCGCGACTTCGGTCTTGAAGCGCCGGGTGTTGATGCGCACGTTGCCGTTGTCGTCGGGCACGTCGCCCGGCGTGCTGACTTCCTGCACGATGTCGAGGAAGACGATGCCGTCCTTGGTGATCCGCGGCCGCACCTTCAGGATGATGCCGGTGTCGAGGTACTGCACCTGGCTGAACGAGTTGTCGGTCCCCAGGCCCGGGTTGATGGTCACCGACGAGATCGGGATGCGGCTGCCGACGTTGAGGGTGGCCTCGACGTTGTTCCGCGCGAAGATCGACGGCGTCTGCAGCAGGCGCACGTCGGTCACTTCGTCCAGCGCCGAGATGATCGCCGCGGCGTTGCGGCCGAGGAACGTCCAGCTGGCGCCGGGATTGACGCCACCCACCGTGCTGCCGGCGATGTTGCCCGCCAGCTGGCTCCAGGTCGTCCGGCCGACCGCGTTCGGCAGGCCGGCGTCGGTCACGGCGCGCTCGAAGTACCAGTTCACCCCGTAGCTCAGGTCGCCGGTCAGCGACACCTCGGCGATCTGCGCCTCGATGTGCACCTGCATCGGCATCACGTCCAGCTTCTCGACCACTTCGCGGATCGAATGCCAGGCGCTGGGGCTGGCGCGCACCAGCAGGGTGTTGGTCTCCTCCACCGCCGCCACGCCCACGCGCGCGCCGTCGACTTCCAGGGTGACCGCGGCGTTGCCGTTGTCGCGCTGGTTGAGCGAGAGCGTTCCGCTGCCCAGGCCGCCGCCGGAGCCGCCGCTGCCGCCGAAGTCCACCGTGCCGCCGGTGCCGTTCATGCCGCCGTCGTTGATCTGCACGGGATCGGTGCCCGGCATCAGCGACACGTTGCCCGCGCCGCCGGTGGAACGGCTGTCGCCGCTGCCGTTCCCGCTCGAAGCGCCGAACACCTCCGCCAGCCGCTGCGCCAGTTCCTTGGCCTTGATGTACTTCAGCTCATAGGAGAACAGCCGGCTGCCCTCCCCCGCGCCGTCGATGCGCTCCAGCCACTGCTGGATCTGGTCGAGGTAGGCGGGCTGCGACGTGATCACCAGCACCGCGTTGGCGCCTTCCAGCGGCATGAAGCGGAACATGCCGGCGCTGGGCGTCTTGCTGTCGTTGCCGAACACCTTCTCGAGGTCGGCGACCACGCGGGTGGCGCGGCCGGACTGCAGCGGGAACACGCCCACCGACATGCCGGACAGCCAGTCCACGTCGAAGATCTCGACCGTGCGCAGGTAGTTCTCCAGTTCGGCGCGCGTGCCCGCGACGGTGATGACGTTGCGGGTCGAATCCACGTTGACGATGGCGTTGGGGCGCGCGTACGGCTCCAGCACCTTCTTCATCTCGCTGGCGGAGATGAAGCGCAGCGGCACCACGCGCACCTCGTAGCCGCGCGCGTTGGCCGGGCTGCCGGTCGACGGCGCCACGCTGCCGGCCAGCGCCTGGTCGGCGGGCACGATGTTGTAGCGGCCGCCGCTGTAGACCATCCGCGCGTTGTTCCAGCCCAGCACCATCTCCAGCAGGTTCAGCGCCTCGGCCGGCGACACCGGCTTGGGCGTGCCCAGCGTGACCGTGCCCTGCACGCCCGGCGCGATCACGTAGTTCTGCCCCAGCATGTCGCCGAGGATCGCCTTGACCACCGCGTGCACGGATTCGCCTTCGAAGTTGAAGGTCGCCGGACCGCCGGTGGCGCCGCCCAGCGACGGCATCGGCGCCGCCGCCGCGCTGCGGTTGATCATCTGCCCGTTGCCGCGGCGGATCTGCGCCTGCGGTCCGGCGACCGGCGTTCCGGCTTCCGTCAGCGGCGTGGTCTGCGCGCTGCCGGGCACGACCTCGCCGGGGGGCGGGGCGCTGCCGCGGCGCACGTCGGGCGTCGGTGCGGTCGCGCAACCGGCCAGCAGGCCCAGGCCGAGGGAAAACAGGATCACACGTAACGTCATGCCGGCACTCTACTGTGTCTTGCCGGGCGTTGCCGGCGGCGTGGTGGGTTGGGCCTGCTGCTGGCGCAGCTGCGCGCGGCGCTGTTCGATGCGCTGGCGGATGGCTTCCATCTGCTGGTCCGTGGTGGGCGCCGGCTGGGCCTCCGACGCGGCGTCCGCCGAGGCCGCCGCGGGCGCCGGGACCGGTGCCGGCGCCTGGCCCGGCGCGTTCGGCATCGCCACCGGGGCCTGGTTGCCGCCGGTGGCGCGGGGCGCCGCCGGGCCGGCCGGGGGCGCCATCGGCACCGGCCCGGGCGCGCCCCGCGCGATCGCGGTCGGCGGCTGCCCGCCGGTGCCGTCGAACACGCGCAGCGCCAGTTCGCGGCGCCCGTCCGGTCCTTCGAACACCGCGCGGCGCGGCTCCAGTTCGACCAGCCGCCAGCCGGCGAACCCGGCGGGCGCGTCGCCCACCTTCACCCGCAGCCCCTCGCCGCCCTGCGCCGGCTGCACGATGGCCAGCCGCAGCGCGGGCGTGATCAGCACGCTGCTCAGCACCAGGTCGAAGGCCGGCGCGGCGGTTTCCTCGCCGGACAGGAAGAACGGCTTGGGCCGGCGGTCCTCCGAGAACAGCGGGCGCTGGCCGACCTCGGCGTACTGCGGCAGCGCGCCCAGGCGTTCCGGCGGGCTGGCGGGCAGGCTCGGCAGCGCCTGCACCAGCGCCGGGTCGGCGGGCAGCGGGGCGATGCGGCTGCCCAGCCCGAACAGCGCCAGCAGCGCGGCCAGCAGCGCCCATCCCGCCACCGCGGCGAGCAGCCAGGTGCGGGCGGTCCAGGCGTCACGGCGCACGCGGGGCCTCCGGCGCGACGACGGGCGCGGGCTTGAGGTAGCCGTACAGGTCGAAGTTCACGTCCAGCCCGCCCGCGCCGCTCTCGTTGGCCTGGAAGGCGTAGCGCTGCGCGAGGATGTTGAGGTTCTCGACGAACAGCCGCGGGCTGCCCGATTCGATCTGGTGCAGCACCGAGGCCAGTTCCGGCGCGCCGCAGCGCAGGCGCACCTGCACCACCACGCGCGGATAGACCTCGCGGCCCGGGACCGCCAGCGGCGACTGGTTGGCGATCGCGCAGCTGCGGTTGCCCGGGCTGGCCTGCCTGACGATGGTTTCCAGCCGCTGCACCAGGCCGGCGGTGGCCAGTTCGACCGTCGCCTCCGGCAGGAAGCCCGGGCGCTGCGCCTGCTGCGCCAGCGCGGCGGCCAGTTCGCGCTGCACCTGCGGCGCCTGTTCGAGCTGGGTGCGGATGCGCAGTTCGCGCTCGCGCAGTTCGGCCACGCGGGCGTTGACCTCCTGCATCGGCACCGTCCACCACGGGTGGACCAGCACGAAGTAGCCGAGCAGCAGCGCGCCCAGCAGCAGCGCCAGCGCCAGCCAGCGGTCGCGGTCAGTGACGGCCGGCGGCATCGACGCCTCCCGGAGTGCCGGCCGCGGCCGGGTCCTGTTTGCCCACCAGTTCGGCGGTCAGGGTGAACCGGTCCATGCGCGTGCGCGGGTCCGGCTGCAGCGCGCCGCTCAGCGCGGGATTGCGCCACAGCGGCGATTCCTGCAGCCGCGCGACCAGCCCCGACGCTTCCGGGCTGAAGCCGATCAGGGTCAGCCGGTCGCCCTCGATGGCGAGCTTTTCCAGGTAGGTGTTGTCGGGCAGCCGCCGGGTCACGTCGTCCATCACCTCCAGCGCGGTGGGACGGCGCGCGCTGGTCTGGTTCAGGGTGACGGTGCCGGCGACCAGGTCGACCAGTTGCTGCCGCTGCGCGGCCACCCGCCGCGCTTCGTCGGCGCGGCTGTCCACCTGTTCGGCGAAGGCGTCCGCGGCCACGCGCCGGTTGTCGAGCACCACCCAGGCGGCGAACACCACCGCGACGAGCGCGACCGCGGCCAGCGCCCGGTGCAGGCCGCGGTGCGGCGCCTGCCGGGCCACGCGCGAAGCCTCGGGCAGCAGGTTCACGCCCAGCGGCGCGCCGTCGGCGTCCTCCACGTCGGCGCCGGCCATGTCGCCGGCCAGCGCGCCCAGCCGCGCCAGGCCGTCGGCGAAGGCCGACTTCGGCGCCGCCACCAGTTCGACGTCCAGCTGCCCGTCCTCGCGCACGGCGACCACGCGCGCGTCGAAGCAGGCGTCGTCGGCGGCGAACGGCGTCTGCCGGTCGAGTTCGAAGCGCAGCACGTCGCGCAGGCGGTCGGTCGCCGCCGCCGGCAGCAGGACGCGGCGCCGCAGCACCATGCCGGCCGGCACCAGCCACCAGCGCGGCAGGTCGGCCAGGCGACTGCCCAGCAGCGCGTGCAGTTCGTCCGGCGTCACCGTGGCCGGCAGCCGCGCCAGCGCGTGCCGCTGCGTCCCTTCGCGCCAGGTCATGTCCAGTTCGTCGCCCTGGTGCTGGAAGAACAGCCGGTCGCCGGTCAGGCCGAGCAGCACGCGCCAGCGCGCCGGCACCCAGGTCGCCAGCGCCTGCCGCCACCACGCCATGAAGCTGCGCGGCCCGGGGCCCAGGCGCGCACGGAACTGCTGCAGGGTGTCGCGCAAGCCGCTCATTGTGGTGCCGCTCCCTCCTCCCAGCGCAACAAGGTGTAGGCCGAACCCGGTACCGGGCTGGCACCCGCGCGCACCACCGTCCACAACGACGCCTCGCGGCCATCGGCCAGCCGCGCGCGGCTCTCGATACTATACGTGCCGCTGCCGGTGCCGACGAGTTGCGGATTGACCGTGGCGCCGCTGGCGTTGCGCTGCGCCAGCCACGCCGCCGCGTCCAGGCCCATCGCCGCCAGCACCGGCCCCGGCGCGTAGGAGGCGTCCGGCTGCGCGCGCCCCGAGTGCAAAGTGAGGAAAGGCGCCAGCCGCGCGTAGAGTTCCGGCGTCATGCCCAGCACCTGCTCGACCTCGGCGATGGATTCGAACGGCGCGTCCTTGGCGCCGTAGTCGCGCCCGGCCGCCGCATAGTCGCCGTCCTCGGCGCCGCCGACCGGCTGGGTCAGGTCGTCCGCGTCGCGCCAGTCGACGATGGCCGCCGCGAGCGCGTCGCTGGCGTCCGGCGGCTGGCCCAGCGCCTGCATCAGGCGCGACAGCAGCGGCAGGTCGGCCTGGTTGAGGTCGACCTTGCCGGTCTCGTCGACGATGCGCACCCGCACCTCGTGGCCATCGAACGTCCACGCGTGCGCGCGGCCGTCGGGCGGCCAGTGCGTCTCCGGGTTGCGGTCGGCCACCCGCACCAGCGCGTACTCCATGCCGGCGCGCGCGATCTCCAGGGTCATCGCGCCCTGGTTGCCGACCCGGCCCTGCAACGCCTCCATCCGCGCGGTCAGCGCGAACGCGCCCACCAGCGCGGTGAGCAGCACCACCAGCCACAGCACCAGCAACAGGGCGGCGCCGCGCTCGCGCTTCATGGCAGCACCGGGGCCGCGCCGCCGGGCAGCAGGCCGCCGCCCGCGCCGCCTTCGCTGCGGATCAGCGTGACCACCAGGTCCGGCCAGCGTCCGCCGTCCACGGCCTCCATTTCCACCTTCACCTGCAGGGGCAGCATCTCCGAGGTTTCCCAGCGGTCCTGCCACGGGCCGAGCCGGTTGTCCGCGTCCAGCCCGCGGTACTGGAAACGCACCGCGCGCAGGCCGTCGGCCAGCCGTTCGGGGCGCAGCCCGCGCGCCCGCAGGTCGACGTCCTCCAGCGACGCCTCCGGCCGCGCGACCGAGAACGCGACCTGCAGCCGCCCCTCGTCGTCCGCCACCAGGTCGTGGAGATACGGCCCGCCGTAGCCCAGGTAGTCGGGCAGGTCGGCGACGAAGCGCATGCGCTGCGGCGCGCCGAGGAAGCGCGCCTGCCGCAGCGTGCCGCGGTCGGTGGCGAACACGATCGGCTGCGCCGACGCCAGCCGCGCGCGCAGGTAGCCGTGCACCGCGCGCATGCGCTCGCTGGCCTGGGCCATGTCCTCGCCGCGCGCGGCGACCGCGGTAGTCGAGCGCAGCGTGGCGAATGCCAGCGCCAGCCCGGCCGCCAGCAGCACCAGCGCCAGCAGTACCTCGATCAGCGTGAACCCGCCGGCGCGCCGCGGCATCACGGCGGCGCCGCCTGGTTGAGGTCGCGCGGCGCCAGCCGCAGCGTCCGCCACTGCCGCGCCTGCGCGCGCTCGTCGCCCCAGCGCACCTGCAGGCGCACGTCGAGCAGCTGCGGCGCGCCCGGATCCAGCTGCGCGCGCGCCGCCAGCGGATCGGCGAACGGCGCCACCTCCAGCCGCCAGCGGTAGCGGTCGCCTTCGAAGCCGCCCTCCTGCACGCCGGGTCGCAGCGGTTCGCCCGTGCCCAGTTGCGCGAGCAGCGATTGCGCGTGCAGCGTCGCGCGGCTGCCGTCGGCCGATTCGCGCACCTGCCGGGCCGCGCCCGACAGCGACCCGAGCAGCAGGGTCAGTGCCAGCGCCAGCAGCGCGAACGCAACGATGACCTCGAGCAGGGTGAAGCCGCGCTGGCGGCCGCGCGCGGCGGGCCTCACGGCGCGGCTCCCGGCGGATCGCGCAGCAGCCGCACTTCGCCGGTCAGCCAGGCCACGTCGACGCTCCACGCCGCCTGTCCGGCGGCGAGGGTGACGCGGCCGCCGGTGGAGCCGCCGTCGGGGAAGAACAGGATCGCGCCCTCGCCCGCGCGGGCCTGCGCCTGGCGCGCGCCGGTGAAGCGCACCGACAGCGAGGCGTCGATGTCGCCGCGGTGCTCGTCCGCCGCTTCCCACACGTGCCGGGCCGGATCGATGCGGAAGCGCTGCGGCTGCCCGGTGGCGATGGCGCGCGTGCGCGTGTAGCGCAGCTGCGCGGCGATCTCCTTCGACTCCGCGCGCAGGCGGATGCCCTCGACGCCGCCGGTGAACGCCATCGCCGCCAGCAGCGCGGCGGCCGCCATCAGCGCCAGGACGAGCAGCACTTCGAGCAGGGTGAAGCCGCCCATGCGCGCGGCCCGGCGCCGGGCCGCGTGCGGAGCCGCGCGCGCGGCGGCGGTGCGGGATGCCACGGTGGCGTCCGTCGCCGCTTACTCGTTCTTGATGTCCGCGTTGACGCTGTCGCCGCCGGCCTTGCCGTCGGCGCCCAGGCTGATCAGGTCGAAGCGCTGCGACTCGCCGGGGATGCGGTACTCGATGGGATTCTTCCAGGGGTCCTGCAGGTCGCTTTCCTTGGCGTAGGGCCCGAGCCAGCCGCTGACGTTGCCCGGCTGCGTGACCAGGTCGGACAGCTGGGTCGGGTAGCGGCCGGTGTCCAGCTGGAACGTCTCGATCTTGCCGGACAGCGTCTGCAGCTGCGATTGCGCCAGCTTCACCCGGCCGCTGTCGGCGCCGCCCATCACGCGGCTGCCCACCAGCACCAGGATGCCGCCGATCAGCACCAGCACGATGATGATCTCCAGCAGGCTGAAGCCCTGCTGCAAGCGCGGGGACCGGAAGGCGTTCATCGGGCGCGTGCGGGACATGGTGGCGTGCTCTCCGTTCTCAGTTGATGGCGCCGGTCAGATCGTACAGCGGGACCAGCACGGCGACGATGACGATGCCCACCACGGCGGCCAGGACCAGGGTGATGGCGGGGACCAGGGCGGCCAGCATACGGTCCAGCACCTGAGCGGTTTCCTGCTCGAAGGTCTCGGCGGTCTTCAGCAGCATCCCGTCGAGGGCGCCGGACTCCTCGCCCACCTGGATCATTTGCAGGGCCAGCCGCGGGAAGCGCTTGCCCTTGCCCAGCGAGGAGGACAGGCCGTGGCCGTTCTTCACGTCCTCGGCGGCGGCGTCGACGTCGGCCGCCAGCGCGCGGTTGCCCAGCACGTTGCGGGCGATGCCCAGCGCGGTCAGCAGCGGCACGCCGTTCTTCAGCAGCGTGCCCAGGGTCCGCGCCAGGCGGGCGGTCTCCAGCCGCGCCAGCAGCGGCCCGGCCAGCGGGCGGCCGAGCAGCCAGGCGTCCAGCCGGCCGCGGAAGGCGGGATCGCGGCGGCGGCGGTCGAACCACAGCACCGCCAGCGCCGGCACGGCGAGCAGCACGAACCAGAAATCGCGCACGAATTCGCCCACCCACAGCACGCCGCGGGTGAACCACGGCAGCGCCACGTCCAGGCTCTCGTACATCACCGCGAACTGCGGCACCACGTAGCCCAGCAGGAACAGCAGCGCCAGCCCCACCACCACCAGCAGGATCGCCGGATACACCAGCGCGTTGACCACGCGCCCCTTCAGCGCGCGGCTGCGCTCCAGGTAGTCGCCCAGCCGCTGCAGCGTGTCGTGCAGGCTGCCGCCCGCCTCGCCGGCGCGCACCATGTTGATGTACAGCCGCGAGAACACGCCGTGCTGCCGGTCCAGCGCCGCCGACAGCGGCGCGCCGCCGCGCACGGCGTCGCGGATGTCGGCGATCGCGCGCCGCGCCTTCTCGTCTTCCGGCAGGTCCAGCAGGATGCCCAGCGCGCGGTCCAGCGGCTGGCCGGCGCCGAGCAGCGTGGCGAGCTGCTGGGTGAACCGCACCAGCCGGTCGCCGGCGAACGCGTTCGGCCGCCACAGCTGCGCCCAGTTGCGGCCGCCGCCGGCCGCGGCCAGGGCGGCCTCGACCGGCAGGTGCCCCTGCTCCTGCAGGCGCGCCACCACTTCGGCGTCGCTGGCGGCCTCCATCTGGCCGTCCAGCATTTCGCCGTGCGCGTCGAGTGCCTTGTAGCGGTAGAGCGGCATGCCGGGGGCGGATCGGGGGAAGTGCGCCAAGTTACCGCATTCCGGCGGGCACCGTCATGCGCCCACGCCCGCGCCGGACATGGAACGGCCCCGGAAACCGGGGCCGTCGCCATGCGCGCGGGCGCGTCCGGTCACGGCGCGGTGAAGCTGCCCCGCACGCTCACGTTGGCGAACGCCGTCTTGCCCACCAGCGACACGTAGTACGTGCCCGCCTGCGGCGCGGCGATGTTGATCACCTCGTTGTTGCCCGGGCGCACCGAGCGCAGGTCGTAGTTGGTCGCGGTGGCCGCGCTGCCGAACTTCACGTACACGTCGGCGTTGCCGCTGCCGCCGTAGCTGATGAACGACAGGCTGGTCGCACCGGCGGGGACGACCAGCGCGTACTGCACCACCGCGTCCTTGGCCCCGCTGTTGCCGCCGACGGCGACGTTGTTGGTCAGCGGCGTCGCGGTCGGCGGTTCGCCGCCGCCGATCACCGCCTCCACCGCCGCCGCGGCGTTGACGATGCCCGCGCCGATCGGCCGGTTGGCCGGCGGCGCGACCGGGAACGGGCGCGCGGTGGACTTCAGCGTGGCCAGCACCTGCGCCGGCGTCAGCGGGGTTTCCGCCACGCTCTGCATCAGCGCCACCACCGCGGCCACGTGCGGCGCCGCCATCGAGGTGCCGCCCATGCCGAAGTAGGTCTCCGTCGTCGGCACGGTGGCGCCGGCGTTGCCGGCCGACCACACGTAGCCGCCGGGGTTGCCGTCCACGCTGCCGCCGCCGCCCGGCGCCGAGAGGTCGATGCGGGTGCCGTAGTTGGAGTACGACGCGATGCCGCCGGTGATGCGGGTCGCGGCCACGGTGATCACGCCCGCGCAGTTGCCGGGCGAATAGCCGCTGACGTTGCCGGCGTCGTTGCCGGCGGCGACCACCACCGTGCTGCCGTTGGCGATGGCGATGTTGAACGCGTTCTGCTCGACCGCGCTGCACGCGCCCTCGCCGCCCAGGCTGAGGTTGATGACTTCCGCCGGGTTGGCGTTGGCCGGCACGCCGGCGACGGTGCCGCCGGAGGCCCAGATCACCGCGTCGGAGATGTCCGAGGTATAGCCGCCGCAGCGGCCCAGCACGCGCGCCGGCACCACCTTGGCGTTGAACGCCGCGCCCGCCATGCCCTTGGCGTTGTTGGTCACCTCGGCGACGGTGCCGGCGACGTGCGTGCCGTGCCAGCTGCTGTCCTGCACCGGCGATCCCGTGTAGCACTCGCCGGCCACCGGGTTCCAGTCGCCCTCGTCGCGCGGGTTGGCGTCGCGGCCGTCGCCGTCGCGCGAGACGAACGTGTCGCTGATGAAGTCGTAGCCCGGCAGGATGTTCGCGTCCAGGTCGCTGTGCGGGGTGATGCCGGTGTCGACCACGGCGACCACCACGCCCGCGCCGGTCGCGTTGTCCCAGGCCGCCGGCAGGTTGATGCCGCCGACCGGATCCTTGAAATGCCACTGGTACTGGTTGTAGTAGGTGTCGTTGGGCACCAGGCGCGCGTAGCGGCGCGCGTCGACTTCGACGAAGTCCACGTCCGGATCCGCGGCGAGCTGGCGCAGCAGGCTCTCCGCTTCGACGCGGTCCAGCTTGCGCGAGGTCTGCACTAGGTCGGCGCCGATGGCGAGGCGGCGCAGCTTGGCGGCGCCCACCGCGGACCGGCCCTGCGCGGCGCCCAGCCCCGCGCGCGACACCGCGCCCAGCAGGGACTTCTGCAACGCCGCGCCGCCGGCGAGGCTGCTGCTGCCGTCGCGGTACTTCACGATGAACCGGTCGTAGTTTTCGCCGTCGCGCAGCCCGGCGGTGCTGACCTCGCCCGCGGAAGCGGATGCTGCGAGCGCGCCGAATGCGGCGAGTGCGACGAGCGACGCGGCCAGCGGATGGCGGCGCGGATGACGGAAAGAGGAATGTGATTTCACTTGACCTGCTCCATGTCTGCAAGGAAACAACGAGTATGTATACGCGTTTACGACGTGACTTCTCAGCGACTTGCGACTTCCTTCTCAAGCGGATCGTCGAGGTACCCCTGTTTACCTGCCACGACACTCTTCACGCGGCGAACACACGGCGTACACATGGCGTTAACGCCTTGTTTTCAGCGGTTTCGTCGCGTTCCGCCGAACGTATCAAATCTCTCGCAAATTGCACAACGCGGCGTTAGTGTTCGAGCACACGGAGTCGTCTTGCGTCATCTCGGGAGAGGAGATGGGGAATGCGGGAAGCCATCTTTCATGCGTTGTTCCGTTCGGATTTTCCACTTGGCGACACTTGCCTGTCCGCGACCTGCGGCCCGCGTCCCCGGCCGTCCGCATCGCCGCGCGCAGGCGCGCGCTTTTTCTTGAACGCATGCCGCACGACGCTGCACGACCCTTCGCGTGATCCGGCGACGCGCCTCCCCTGTCGCGCGCCGCGCTGTCCGTTCCCCTGACGTAGTCCGCCGTAGAACGCCCGCCGCCCTGGCGCCGGGTGCTGTCGTATTCCCCCGAAAACACAGAATGAAGGACGTGATCCATGAACAGGATTTACAGCAAGGTGTGGAACCCTTCCCTGGGCGTGCTGGTGGTGGCTTCGGAGCTGGCGCACCGCGCGCACGGCGTCGCGGTGTCCGGTGCGCGCGTGCGCGCGCGGCTGGGCGTGGCGCTGCTGACGGCGGCCCTGCTCGCGGGCGCGCCGTTCGGCGCGGCGCTGGCGCACGACAAGCAGAAGAACCCGCCACAGAAGCAGCAGCCGCAGAAGAGCCCGCCACACAAGGGCCAGCCGCAGAACGACAAGCCGCAGATCGGAACGGGCCCCGCCTACTGCGTGGACGCGCGCGGCAACCCGATCACGGACGGACGGCCCGGCGAGAACGCCGTGGCCTGCGGCGACGACGTCGACGCGTCCGGCCGCCATGCCGTGGCGGTCGGCTACAAGAGCGTCGCCAACAAGGCCGGCGCGACCGCGGTCGGCGGCTACGCCGAGGCCAAGGGCGTGAACGCCACCGCGGTGGGCTACGACAGCAGCGCGACCGCGCAGGGCGCGACGGCGCTGGGCAGCCAGAGCAACGCGACCGGCCAGAACGCCACCGCCGCCGGCACGCTGGCGAACGCCACGGGCGCGGGCGCCAGCGCCGTGGGCACCGGCAGCCACGCCAGCGGCGCGTATGCCGGCGCCTTCGGCAGCGCGTCCACGGCCTCGGGCACGCAGGCGCTGGCCGCCGGCCACACCAGCAGCGCGACCGGCACCGCCACGGTGGCGGTCGGCGGTTTCGCCAACGCGTCCGGCGCGTTCGACACCGCGGTGGGCTACGGTTCCGATGCCAGCGGCGGCGACAGCACCGCACTGGGTTCGGGCTCCCTCGCCACCGGCTACAACAGCGTGGCGGTCGGCGGGTCGCTGCTCGGCCTCCTGCCGACGGAAGCCTCCGGCGACTTCTCCACGGCGGTAGGCGGCGGCGCCTGGGCGCCCGGCACCAACGCCAGCGCGTTCGGCAACCTCGCCTCGGCGATCGCCGACAACAGCGTCGCCCTCGGCGGCGATTCGGTGGCCGATCGCGAGGACACGGTGTCCGTCGGCAGCGCCGGCAGCGAACGGCAGATCACCAACGTCGCCGCCGGCACCGAGGGCACGGATGCGGTGAACTTGGACCAGCTCAATTCCGTGGCCGAAGCCTCGGAGAACGTCACGCGCTACTTCAAGGCCAATGGTGCGAACGACGGCACGGACGATGCCACCGCCACCGGTGATTACGCCACCGCGTCCGGTTCGGCCGCGCTGGCGGAAGGCGTGGGGGCGACGGCGACGGGTTCCGGTGCCTTCGCACTGGCCGATGGCGCCACGGCGACCGGCTTCAACGCCACGGCGACCGGGACGAGCAGCGTCGCCAACGGCGCCGGTGCGCAGGCGGCGGGCAGCGGCGCGGTCGCGGTCGGCGGACAACGCCAGCTGTTCGATGAAAACGGGGATCCGATCCTCGATGCCGACGGCAATCCGGTCTATGCCAGCACCGAAGCCACGGCGGACGATGCCACCGCGCTCGGCAGCGGCGCGGTCGCCGGCGAAACCGGCGCGAGCGCCGTCGGTGCAGGCTCCAGTGCGTCCGGCGCGTACTCGTCGGCGGTCGGCACCGAGAGCGCCGCTTCCGGCATCCAGGCCACCGCGGTCGGCTTCCGCAGCGACGCGTCCGACGATGCGGCCACCGCCATCGGCAGCTACAGCAGCGCGTCGAACTTCGGTGCCTCGGCCTTCGGCTACGGCGCGGAAGCCAGCGGCAACAGCGCCACGGCGCTCGGTTTTGGCGCCGTCGCGAGCAACTGGGATTCCACCGCGCTCGGCTCGAACGCCATCGCCAGCGGCGACAACAGCGTCGCGGTCGGCGGGGCGTTCTTCGGCTTCCTGCCGACCGAAGCCTCTGGCGACTACTCCGTGGCCGTCGGCGGCGGGGCCTACACGCCGGGCTTCAACGCGGTGGCGCTGGGCAACCTGGCTACCGCCGAAGCCGACAACAGCGTCGCCATCGGTGGCGATTCGGTGGCGGATCGCGAGGACACCGTCTCGGTCGGCAGCGCCGGCAGCGAACGGCAGATCACCAACGTGGCCGCGGGCACCGAAGGCACGGATGCGGTCAATCTCGACCAGTTGAACGCCGTCGCCGATGCCTCGGAAGCGGCCACGCGCTACTTCAAGGCCAACGGCGCCAACGACGGCACCGACGACGCGACCGCCTCCGGCGAGTACGCCACCGCCTCCGGTTCGGCCAGCATCGCCGAGGGCACCGGCGCGACCGCCACCGGCTCGGGCGCGTTCGCGCTGGGCGAGTTCAGCACCGCCACCGGCTTCAACGCGGTGGCCACCGGCGAGAACAGCCTCGCCAACGGCAGCAGCGCCGAAGCCACCGGCGATTCCAGCATCGCCATCGGCGGCCAGGTGAACGCGTTTGACGCCAGCGGCAACCCGATCACCGTCAACACCGTCGCCTCCGGCCTGGGCGCGACCGCGGTCGGTTCCGGCAGCCTGGCGTCGGCGCTGGGCAGTTCCTCGTTCGGCGTGCTCAGCGAAGCCAGCGGCGAGGCCAGTTCCGCGTTCGGCTACGGCAGCACCGCGACGGGTTCCTACGCGTCCAGCTTCGGCCATGCCAGCGGCGCCAGCGGCGACTACAGCGTCGCGGTCGGCGGCCCGGCCGACCTGATCCCGGGCTGGGGCCTGCTGGTCTACACCCAGGCCAGCGGCTTCAGCGCGGCGGCGTTCGGTTCCGGTGCGATCGCGGCCGGCGACTACAGCCTGGCCGCCGGCAGCCTGTCGGAAGCCTCCGGCTTGGAGAGCACCGCGGCCGGCTTCTTCTCCTACGCCCCGGGCGACTACGCGACCGCGCTGGGCGCCGAGTCTTGGGCCAGCGGCGACAACAGCACCGCCGTCGGCTTCTACAGCACTGCGCTGGGCGACAACAGCGTGGCGCTGGGCGCGAACTCGACGGCCGACCGCGACAACACCGTGTCGGTGGGCGACGCCGGCAGCGAGCGGCAGATCACCAACGTGGCCGCGGGCACCGAGGGCACGGACGCGGTGAACCTCGACCAGTTGAACGCGGTGGCCGAAGCCTCGGAGAACGCGACGCGCTACTTCAAGGCCAACGGCGCCGGCGACGGCACCGACGATGCGACAGCGTCCGGCGACTACGCCACGGCCTCCGGTTCGGCCGCGCTGGCGGAAGGCGTGGGCGCGACGGCGACGGGTTCCGGCGCCTTTGCACTGGCCGATGGCGCCACGGCGACCGGTTTCAACGCCACGGCGACCGGGGCGAACAGCGTCGCCAACGGCGCGGGTGCGCAGGCGGCGGGCAGCGGCGCGGTCGCGGTCGGCGGACAGCGCCAGCTGTTCGACGAGGACGGCAATCCCCTGCTGGACGAAGACGGCAACCCGGTCTACGCCAGCACCGAGGCGGGCGCCGACGACGCTACCGCGCTGGGCGCGGGTGCCGTCGCCAGCGAAGCCGGTGCGAGCGCCATCGGTGCGGGCTCCAGTGCGTCCGGCGCCTACTCGTCGGCGGTCGGCACCGAGAGCGCCGCTTCCGGCATCCAGGCCACCGCGGTCGGCTTCCGCAGCGACGCGTCCGACGATGCGGCCACCGCCATCGGCAGCTACAGCAGCGCGTCGAACTTCGGCGCCTCGGCCTTCGGCTACGGCGCGGAAGCCAGCGGCAACAGCGCCACGGCGCTCGGTTTTGGCGCCGTCGCCAGCAACTGGGATTCCACCGCGCTCGGCTCGAACGCCATCGCCAGCGGCGACAACAGCGTCGCGGTCGGCGGCGCGTTCTTCGGCTTCCTCCCGACCGAAGCTGCCGGCGACTACTCCGTGGCCGTCGGCGGCGGAGCGTACACGCCCGGCTTCAACGCGGTCGCGCTGGGTAACCTGGCTACCGCCGAAGCCGACAACAGCGTCGCCATCGGAGGCGATTCGGTGGCGGATCGCGAGGACACTGTCTCGGTCGGCTCCGCCGGCAGCGAACGGCAGATCACCAACGTCGCCGCCGGCACCGAGGGCACCGACGCGGTGAACCTGGACCAGCTCAACGCGGTGGCCGAGGCATCGGGCAACGCGACGCGCTACTTCAAGGCCAACGGCGCCGGCGACGGCACCGACGATGCGACGGCCACCGGCGAGTACGCCACCGCCTCCGGTTCGGCGGCGCTGGCGGAAGGCACCGGCGCCACCGCGACCGGTTCCGGCGCCTTCGCGCTGGCCGACGGCGCCACGGCCACCGGCTTCAACGCCACGGCCACCGGTGCGAACAGCGTCGCCAACGGCGCGGGCGCGCAGGCGACCGGCGCCGGTTCGACCGCCGTCGGCGGACAGCGGCAGCTGTTCGACGACGACGGCAATCCGTTGCTCGATGCCGACGGCAACCCGGTCTACGCCAGCACCGAGGCCGCCGCCGACGATGCCACCGCGCTCGGCGCGGGCGCGGTCGCCGGCGACAGCGGGGCGACCGCCACCGGCGCGGGCGCCACGGCGTCGGGGGCGTACGCCACCGCGACCGGCACGGAAAGCGCGGCGTCGGGGCTGCAGGCCACCGCGGCCGGCTTCCGCAGCGACGCGTCCGGCGATGCGGCCTCCAGCATCGGCAGCTACAGCAGCGCGTCCGCGTTCGCGGCCTCGGCGTTCGGCTACGGCGCGGAAGCATCGGGCGAAAGCGCGACCGCGCTCGGCTTCGGCGCGGTGGCCAGCAACTACGACGCGACCGCGCTGGGTTCCAATGCCGTCGCCAGCGGCGACAACAGCGTGGCCGTCGGTGGCGCGTTCTTCGGTTTCCTCCCGACCGAAGCCTCCGGCGACTACTCCGTGGCCGTCGGCGGCGGCGCCTACACGCCGGGCTTCAACGCGGTCGCGCTGGGCAACCTGGCCACGGCCGAGGCGGACAACAGCGTCGCCATCGGCGGCGATTCGGTCGCCGATCGCGAGGACACCGTCTCCGTCGGCCGCGCCGGCGGCGAGCGGCAGGTCACCAACGTGGCGGCCGGCACCGCGGCCACCGACGCGGTGAACCTGTCGCAGCTGAGCTTCGTGGCCAGCGCGCTGGGCGGCGGCGCCGGGTTCTCCGGCGGCGTGTTCATCGCGCCCAGCTACACGATCCAGGGCACGGCGTACAACAACGTGGGGGCGGCGTTCACCGCGGTCGACGCCAAGCTCAACGAGCTGTACGGCATGTACGACGGCCTGGCCGGCGGCGGCACGACCACCGCGGCCGCCGAAGCCGCGCCACCCGCGCAGGCCAGCCAGGCCCGGAGCGCGGGCGAGGCGGCGTCGACGGGCACGGCCTCCGGCGGCACCGGCACGGCACCGGCGCGTGGCACCGCGACTGCATTGGCCGACGGCAACGGCGACACCGGCGCGGTCGCCAGCGGCCAGCCCGCGGTCGCGGCGACGGCCGAGGCCGCCGACGTCCCCGCCGGCGCGGCGGCATACGCCGATGCGGGCGACGCCAACACGCTCAGCAGCGCGCGCGCTTATGCCGATGCGGCCTCGGCGGACACGCTGGCCAGCGCGAAGGCCTACGCGGACTTCCAGGTCAAGGCGCTGGAGGACGACTTCAACGCCTTCCGCGGCGACGTGGACCGCCGGTTCTCCGAGCAGGACCGCCGGCTCGACAAGATGGGCGCGATGAGCTCGGCGATGCTGAACATGGCCATCAACGCCGCCGGCAGCCGCAGCCCGCGGGGCCGCATCGCGGTCGGCGCGGGCTGGCAGAATGGCGAGAACGCGCTCTCGGTCGGCTATTCCAAGCCGATCGGCGAGCGCGCGTCGTTCAGCATCGGCGGCGCGTTCAGCGGCGACGAGAAGTCGGCGGGCGTGGGTTTCGGTATCGACCTGTAGGCGTCGGCGGCGCAACGAAGAAAGGCCCGGCATCGGCCGGGCCTTTTTTTGTATCCGGATTCCGAGCGTGGGATCGCATCCAGACGGATGCGTCCGGGGTCATGGCCCCAGATCCATGCACCGCAGGGTACGTCGGGGGCGTAGCCCCGACCTACCGTAGGTCGGCCCTGCGTGGCCGACGCACAGGGACTCTCACGCCCCTGCAAACACCCGTTCCCGGAATCACGTCCAGCGCCCACGAGGTCTTTCCAGACGCCATGTGCCCGGGAAAACGCCTTCGGGAGAAACCCCTGCACTGGAATCCGGATACCCTTTTGGGGCCGCACCGCGCAGGCGCAGTCAGTCGCAGGACACGCGCCCGGACGGGACGACCCGCGGATTGCCGAGCGCGAACGCCACCACCGGCTGCTTCCACATCTCGAACGAGGAAACGCCCGGGGTCAGTCCACAGGTGCTGGTGTAGGTGAAGCGCTCGCCGTCGGTGGAGATGTAGAGATCGAACTTGACCGCGACCGGCAGGTCGCTGCTCACCGTCAACATCGTCTCGGCGGCATCGCCGCTGCGCGTCGCGCGCAGGTTGCCCGGGCCCTCGCCCGCGGGCGACGACGCGACCACCTCGCCGTCGGCGATCTCCACCTGCAGCGCCAGCACCGGCGCGCCGCTGCCGACCGCGAAGCCGGCCGGAAGCGCATCGCGCGCCAGCGGCGTCGGCGCCGGCCGGCCCGCGGCCGCCAGGGGCAGCACCGCGAGCAAGGCGATGGCCACGGCGCATGCGGCGACGGCCTTCTTCATGACTCAGCCCTCCTCGGTGACCCGCAGCACTTCCTCGATGGTGGTCTCGCCGGCCAGCGCCTTGGCGATGCCGTCCTCGTACATCGTGCGCATGCCCGACGCGCGCGCGAGCTGCTCGATCTCGCCCATGCCGGCATGGCGCATGATGGCGCGGCGGATCTCGTCGTTCATCACCAGGAACTCGACGATCGTCGTGCGCCCCAGATAGCCGGTGGGCGCGAGGGCCGAGCCGCGCGGCCGGTACAGGAAGATCTCGCCCTGCGGCTGGAAGCGGCGCAGGCCGAACTTCTCGATCTCCTCCGGCGAAGCCGGGTACTTCTCCGCGTGCGTCGGCTCCAGCCGGCGCACCAGGCGCTGGGCGAGGATGCCGTTGACCGTGGAGGTCATCAGGTAGTCCTCCACGCCCATGTCGAGCATGCGGGTGATGCCGCCGGCCGCGTTGTTGGTGTGCAGCGTGCTGAGCACCAGGTGGCCGGTCAGCGCGGACTGGATGGCGATGCGCGCGGTTTCCAGGTCGCGCATCTCGCCGATCATGATGATGTCCGGGTCCTGGCGGACGATGCTGCGCAGCGCGTTGGCGAAGTCGAGCCCGATCTGCGGCTTGGCCTGGATCTGGTTGATGCCCTCGATCTGGTATTCGACCGGGTCCTCGACCGTGATGATCTTGACGTCCGGCGTGTTGAGCTTGCTCAGCGCGGTGTACAGCGTGGTGGTCTTGCCCGAGCCGGTCGGGCCGGTCACCAGCAGGATGCCGTGCGGCTGCTCCAGCACCTTCTGGAACTGCGGCAGGAAGGCGTCGGTGAAGCCGAGCCGCTTGAAGTCGAACACCACCGTCTCGCGGTCGAGCAGGCGCATCACCACGCTCTCGCCGTGCGCGGTGGGCACGGTGCTGACGCGCAGGTCCAGTTCCTTGCCCTGCACGCGCAGCATGATGCGGCCGTCCTGCGGCAGGCGGCGCTCGGCGATGTTGAGGCGGGCCATGATCTTGACGCGGCTGATCACCGCGGCGGTCAGGTTGGCCGGCGGGCTTTCGCCCTCCTCCAGCACGCCGTCGATGCGGTAGCGCACCTTCAGCCGGTTCTCGAACGGCTCGATGTGGATGTCCGAGGCGCGCAGCTCGACCGCGCGCTGGATCACCAGGTTGACCAGGCGGATGACCGGCGCCTCGGACGCCAGGTCGCGCAGGTGCTCGACGTCGTCCAGGTCGGCGGTGGCTTCGCCGTCGGCGTTCTCGACGATGGCGCCCATCGCGCTGCGGCCCTGGCCGTAGTAGCGCTCGATCAGGTCGCTGATCTCCGAGCGCAGCGCCACCCGCGGCCGCACCGCGCGCCCGGTCGCCAGGCGCACGGCCTCCTGCGCGTAGTGGTCCTGCGGGTCGGCCATCAGCAGATCGACGTGGCCCTCGTCCTCGCCCACCGGGCAGACATGGAACTGCTTGAGGAAGCGCAACGACAGCGCGACCGATTCCGGCGGCGCGTCGGGCGCGTCCTTGGCGGCGACCAGCGGCAGGGCCAGCACCTCGGCGGCGGTCTCCGCGTGGTCGCGCTCGGACACCAGTCCCAGCCTCGACAGCAGCGCCAACAGGCCGCCGCCGGTCTCTTCCTGCAGCCGCCGCGCGCGCGCCAGGTCGGCGTCCTTCAACCGCCCGCGAGCCAGCAGGGCCGCGACGATGCGCTCATCGTCGGAAAGCGGGTTGTCCTGCACGGCAGCGTTCATGGAAATCCCTCCGAGGCGCCGACTTTAGCAGGTCCGCCCGCTCCTCCCGGTCGCCGCCGCGCCTAGGCCAGCGGGACGAAGAAATCGACGCCGTCGAGGCGGATGCGGGTCCCGAGGCTGCCGTCCCACGTCACCGTCGCGCCATGCGCTTCCAGCACGGGAATGACCTCCTCCCGCATCAGCGCGGTCACGATCCGCCCGTACTGTCGCTCGCGCTCGGCGTCGGGCAGCGCGGTCCATTCGGCCTCGGTCGTCCACGCGTCGAGGAACGCGCCGTAGCCGATGTAGGTGCTGCGGTCGTCGAGCAGGCCTTCGGTGTCCTGCTGGTGGTAGTAGACGTAGCCGCGCCAGGTGCGGCTGTCGTCGCGCTCGTCGAAGATCTCTCCCGACGCGCAGGTGCCGCAGCAGCTGAAGTTCTCGCGGGCGACGATCCCGCGCGCCGCGAGCGCCTCGAACGCGCGGGTCAGCGCGGTCTTCGGCAACGCGGGCCACGCCGCCTGCTGCGCCCGGCGCGCCGCGACGACGGCGGAGAACGCGGCCCTGACCGTGTCCTCGCCGATCCCCCAGGCCTCGGCCTCGTCTTCCTGGCATTCGGCGAACGCATCGGCGTCGGCGTCGCCGCGCACCACGAAGCGCCACGCCTCCCCGCGCAGCGCTTCCTCGACCTGCGGGTCCAGGCCGAGCGCCGCGGGCAGCCGGAAGCCGTCGGGCTGCGCGTTCGGGTCCAAGCCGCGGCCGTCCGCAGCGGTGCCCGCAGCGGCGTCCGCCTGGCCGTCGCGCTTGCCGCGCGTGAAACGGTCGAACCATCCCATCCCGTTCTCCTTCCCGGACTCGCTGCCGATCGATCCTGCGGGCGGAGGAACCGCGCGGCGACGGGCAGCACCCACCGCCGCGCGGACCGCCGGTCCATCACCCCACCCACGCCCGCGCGTTGCGGAACATGCGCAGCCACGGCGAGTCCTCCGGCCAGTCGGCCGGGTGCCAGCTGTGGTTGGCGCTGCGCGGGGTGCGCTCGGGATGCGGCATCAGCAGGGTGGCGCGGCCGTCGTCGCTGGTCAGGCCGGTGATGCCGTCGGGCGAGCCGTTCGGGTTCTGCGGGTACAGCGTGGCGACGGCGCCCTCGCCGTCCACGTAGCGCAGCGCCACGCGCGCGGCCGCCTGGTCGACGGCGCTGTCGAACTCGGCGCGGCCCTCGCCGTGCGCCACCGCCACCGGGATGCGCGAGCCGGCCATGCCGCGGAAGAACACCGACGGCGATTCCAGCACCTCCAGCAGCGACACGCGCGCCTCGAACTGCTCGCTGCGGTTGCGCAGGAACGTCGGCCAGTGCTGCGCGCCGGGGATGATGCCCTTCAGCTGGCTCATCATCTGGCAGCCGTTGCACACGCCCAGCGAGAACGTGTCCGGCCGCGCGAAGAACGCCGCGAACGCATCGCGCAGCGCGCCGCGCTCCAGGATCGACGTCGCCCAGCCGCGGCCCGCGCCCAGCACGTCGCCGTAGCTGAAGCCGCCGCACGCGGCCAGGCCGCTGAAGCCGTCCAGCGCGACGCGGCCGGCGACCAGGTCGCTCATGTGCACGTCGAAGGCGTCGAAGCCGGCGCGGGTGAACGCCGAGGCCATCTCGATCTGCCCGTTGACGCCCTGCTCGCGCAGGATCGCCACCTTCGGGCGCCTGCCGGTGGCGATGAACGGCGCGGCGACGTCCTCGGCGGCGTCGAAGGACAGTTTCGGCTTCAGGCCCGGGCGGCCGAACTGGCGCGCGACCTCGCGCTCCTGGTCGGCGGCTTCCGGATTGTCGCGCAGCGTCTGCATGGCGTGGGTGACCGACCACCAGGCGTCGAACAGCTCCTCCCAGCGCCATTCGGCCAGCACGTCGCCCTCCTGCTGCACGCGCACCGCCGACGCGGTGGTCGGGCGCGCGATGCGCTGCGCGCACTCGGTCAGCGCGTGGCGCTCGACCAGATCGGCGAAGGCGGCACGGTCCTCGGCCGCCACCTGCACCACCGCGCCCAGTTCCTCGGCGAACAGAGTGCGGAACGGGTCGTCGCCCCAGCCGTCCAGGTTGATGTCCAGGCCGCAGTGCGAGGCGAACGCCATTTCGCACAGCGCGGCGAACGCGCCGCCGTCGCTGCGGTCGTGGTAGGCCAGCAGCAGGCCGGCCTCGCGCGCGTCGGCGACCAGGTGGAAGAAATCGCGCAGCCGCTGCGGATCGTCCAGGTCGGGCACGCTCTCCTCGCGGTCGTCGCCGGCGAACGCCGGCCACGCGCCGTCGCCGCCGGCCCGCGGATACACCTGCGCCAGCACCGACCCGCCGAGGCGCTTCTTGCCCGCGCCCAGCCCGATCAGCCACAACTCGCTGTCGTCCTCGCGCGCCAGCAGCGGCGTCAGTTGCCGGCGCACGTCGGTGACGGGGGCGAAGGCGCTGATGATGAGGGAGACGGGGGAGACGGATTTGTGGAGGCGGGACCCGGGACCCGGGACCCGGGACCCGGGAGAAGCGGGGTCGGCGACATCGGATGGGCCATCGGCCAGGGAATCGCGCTGTTGTTCCTGATTTTCCCCGGTCCCCGGTCCCCGGTCCCCGGTCCCCGCTCCACCCCACTGCGCCTGCATCGACAGCGAGTCCTTGCCCACCGGGATGCTGATGTCCAGGTCCGGGCACAGTTCCATGCCCACGGCCTTCACGGCGTCGAACAGCAGTGCGTCCTCGCCGGGGTGGCCGGCGGCGGCCATCCAGTTGGCGGACAGCTTCACCCGGTGCAGCGACTCGACCGGCGCGGCGCACAGGTTGGTGATCGCTTCGCCCACGGCCATGCGCGCGGCGGCGGCGGCGTCGAGCAGCGCCAGCGGCGTGCGTTCGCCGATGGCCATCGCTTCGCCGACGAAGCCTTCGTAGCCGCTCAGCGTGATCGCGCAGTCGGCCACCGGCATCTGCCATGGGCCGACCAGCTGGTCGCGCGCGGTCAGGCCGCCGACGCTGCGGTCGCCGATGGTGACGAGGAACTGCTTGGCCGCCACCGTGGGATGCGCCAGCACGCGCAGGCCGGCCTCGTGCAGGTCGAGCGCGGCGGTCTGCAGCGCGGGCCACTTCGGCGCCGGCGGATGCGCGGTGTCGCGGTGCATCTTCGGCGGCTTGCCGAAGAGGACGTCCATGGGGAGGTCGATGGGGTGTTGTTGTCGGGACCCGGGACCCGGGACCCGGGACCCGGGAGAAGCGGGGTTGGCCAGCGCGGCGGGATCGGTGTTCGCCAAGGATACGGGGCTCGCCGGGCCCTGTTTTTGCGCTTCCCCGGTCCCCGGTCCCCGGTCCCCGGTCCCGAGGACGCCATAGCCGACGACCAGCCGCTCCTCCTCCGTCGCCACCCCCACCGCCGCGAACGGACACCGCTCGCGCTCGCAGATCGCGGCGAATTCGGCCAGCCGCGCCTGCGGCACGCCCAGCACGTAGCGCTCCTGCGACTCGTTGCACCACAGTTGCATCGGCGACAGCGAGGGATCGTCGCTGGGCACGCGGCCCAGGTCGATCACGCCGCCGACGCCGGAGTCGTGCAGCAGTTCCGGGATGGCGTTGGACAGGCCGCCGGCGCCGACGTCGTGGAACCACAGGATGGGGTTGTCCTCGCCCATCGCCACGCAGCGGTCGATGACTTCCTGGCAGCGGCGCTCCATCTCGGGGTTGTCGCGCTGCACGCTGGCGAAGTCGAGCTCCTCGGCGCTCTCGCCGGAGGCCACCGAACTGGCCGCGCCGCCGCCCAGGCCGATCAGCATAGCCGGGCCGCCGAGCACGATGACGGCGTCGCCGGGCGAGAGCCGCTTCTTCTCCACCTGGATGCGGTCGATCGCGCCCAGGCCGCCGGCCAGCATGATCGGCTTGTCGTAGGCGCGGGTCAGTCCCTCGCCCTCCGGCAGCTCGAAGCTGCGGAAGTAGCCCAGCAGGTTGGGCCGGCCGAACTCGTTGTTGAACGCGGCGCCGCCGAGCGGGCCGTCCAGCATGATCTCCAGCGCCGGCGCCATGCGCGGGTTCAGCGGGCGCGCCGTCTCCCACGGCTGCGGCAGCGTGGGGATGCGCAGGTGCGAGACCGAGAAGCCGGTCAGGCCGGCCTTGGGCTTGCCGCCGCGGCCGGTGGCGCCCTCGTCGCGGATCTCGCCGCCGGCGCCGGTGCTGGCGCCGGGGAACGGCGCGATCGCGGTCGGGTGGTTGTGCGTTTCCACCTTGATGCAGAACGCCGAATCGACCGTGGCCTCGATGCGGTAGCGGCCGTCGCCATCGGGGCGGAAGCGCGCGGCCGGGTAGCCTTCCAGCACGGCCGCGTTGTCGCTGTAGGCGCTGAGCGTGTGCTCGGGCGTCTGCGCGTGGGTGTGCTTGATCATCCGGAACAGGGAGCGGTCCTGGTCCTTGCCGTCGATGGTCCAGCTGGCGTTGAAGATCTTGTGCCGGCAGTGCTCGGAGTTGGCCTGCGCGAACATCATCAGTTCGACGTCGGACGGGTCGCGGCCGAGCTCGCCGTAGCGCATGCGCAGGTAGTCGATCTCGTCCTCGGCCAGCGCCAGGCCCAGGCGGGCGTTGGCCGCTTCCAGCTGCGCCAGCGGGATGCGCTCCAGCTCGCCGCGCGGCGGCGCGTCGAACAGCGCCTGCGCCTGTTCGCGGGTGGCGAGCAGGGATTGCGTCATCGGGTCGTGCAGGGCCTTGGCCAGCGCCGGCTGCGCGTCGTCCCAGCCTTCCAGGTCGATGCGCAGGCCGCGCTCGACGCGCTTCACCGGCTGGCCGGCGCCGCGCAGCAGTTCGGTGGCCTTGCTGGCCCACGGCGACAGCGTGCCCAGGCGCGGGGTGACGAAGCGCGAGACCGCGCCCCCGGCCAGCGGCGCGTCCTGGTCCCCCGCCTGCAGGATGCGGCGCAGCGTGGCCGGGTCCGGGGTCGCGCCGGCCTCGGGCTCGACGAAATAAACGTGCCAGGCGCCGCGGATGCGGACCGAGGGAGCGATGGACTGGAGCTTGGATTCGAGCCGCGCGCGGCGGAAGTGCGACAAGGCCGGCTGGCCTTCGAGGACGATCATGTCCGGAACCGTGGGGGCGTGCCGTCAGGACGGGGCCCGCTATTGTAGCGAAGCCGGCGCGGGGCCGGCTTCGGACGGGTCACGGGGCGGCGCCTGCCGGGGCGGCGGGCGCCCGCTGGGCGGCCAGTTCGTCCAGCTTGGCCCGCATCGTCGCCGGCGGCAGGTAGCCGCCCAGTTGGACGCCCTCGGCGGTGTAGATGGCCGGGGTGCCGCTGACGCCGATGCGCTGGCCGACGTCGAACTCCATGGTCACCGGGTTCTTGCAGTCGCGCGACGGCACCGGCTTGCCGGCCTTGGCGTCGGTCAGGGCGCGCTTGCGGTCCGGGGCGCACCAGACCGAGATCATGTCCTTGTGGTCCTGGCTGCCCAGGCCCATGCGCGGGAACGCCAGGTATTCGACCGCGATGCCGAGCCGGTTGAGCTCGGCGATCTCGCCGTGCAGCTTGCGGCAGTAGCCGCATTCGATGTCGGTGAACACGCTGACGGTGTACTTGGCGTTCGGCGGCGCGAACACGATCTTCTCGCTGTGCGGGATGGTCGCGATCAGCCTGCTGCGGTGGCCGGCCAGCGCCGGGCTGGTCTGCATCAGGTCCTGCTGCTGCTGCAGGTCCAGCACCGCGCCCTGCATCAGGTAGCGGCCGTCGTCGCTGACGTACAGCAACTGGCCGCCGGCGATCACCTCGCGGAAGCCCGCCAGCGGCGCGGCGCCGACGTAGTCCACCTTCGCGTTCGGATTGAGCTGGGCGATCGCCGAGCGGGCGCGCTCGTCCGGGGTCGCGCCCTCGCCCGCCTTGAGCGGGCGCACCGGCGCCGGCGGGGCGGCCGCGGCGTCGGCCTGCGCGGGCGGCTGGGGGGCCTGCGCGCAGGCGGTCAGGCTGAGGGCGCCCAGCAGGGCGGCGGTGATCAGGCGGGGCATCAGGAGCATCCGGGGAAGCCGCGGGGCGGCATGGAGAGCGGGAACAGGCCGCGATTCTGGCATACCGCGGCCGGCAGGCGGCTTAACCGCCCGCCGGCGCGGCCGCGGTCATGCGCGCGGATGGTGGCGGCCGTGCAGCTGTTTCAGGTGCTCGCGCGCGACCAGGGTGTAGATCTGCGTGGTCGACAGCGAACTGTGCCCGAGCAGCAGTTGCAGCGCGCGCAGGTCGGCGCCGCGGTTGAGCAGGTGGGTGGCGAAGCTGTGCCGCAGCCCGTGCGGGCTGATGCGGGCCGGGTCGATGCCGGCGGCGGCGGCGTAGCGCTTCACCAGGCCCCAGAACTGCTGGCGGGTCGGCGGCTTGCGCGTGGCCTCGATGAACAGCGGCACCTCGCCGTCGGCCGTCTTCGGCACCGGCCTGCCGCCGGCCAGCGGCGTGCGGCCCGCCTGCAGGTACTGTTCCAGCCAGTGCTGGGACTCTTCGCCCAGCGGCACCAGCCGGTCCTTGCTGCCCTTGCCGGTCACGCGGATGACCCCCTGGCGCAGGTTCACCCCGTTGGCGGGCAGCGTCACCAGTTCGCTGACGCGCAGGCCGGCCGCGTACATCAGTTCCAGCATGGCGCGGTCGCGCAGGCCCCGCGGCGTGGCCACGTCCGGGACCGCCAGCAGCGCGTCGATCTCGGACTCGGAGAGCGCCTTCGGCAGCGACCGCGGCAGGCGCGGCGGTTCGAGCAGCGCGGTGGGATCGTCCTGGCGCTCGCCGCGGCGCAGCCGGTAGGCGAAGAACGCGCGCAGCGCCGTCAGCAGGCGGGCGTTGCTGCGCGGCGAATAGCCTTCGCGCGCGCGCCAGGCCAGGTAGTCGAACAGCGCCGCGCGGTCGGCCGCCGCCAGCCCGCCATCCCGCCCGTTGCGCCAGCGCGCGAAGCCGGCCAGGTCGCGCCGGTAGCTGTCCAGCGACGGCCGCGCCAGGCCGTTTTCGGCCCAGATCGCGTCCAGGAACGCGTCGATGGCCGCGGCGTCGGCGTCGGGCAGCGGAGGAAGCGCCTGCGCCTGCTGGCGGCGCTCGGCGGGCGTGCGGGAAGACATGCGGCAAGCTTAGGCCATGCGCGTCGTGCCTGTGGGAGCGACCTTGTGGGAGCGACGTCAGTCGCGACGGGGGCGACGAGAGGGCGGAAGGTTGCCGGTCGCACGGAGGAATGCGGATGGAGCCCTCCGCCTCCGTGCCTGTCCACCGAATCCTTGGCCCAGTCATCGGGAATGGCCGTCGCGACTGACGTCGCTCCCACAGTCGGGAGGGCGCGGCGAGCCGGTATCCTGTCGCGATGACGGATTCCGCGCCTGCCCCCGACAAACCCCGCGCCCTGATCGGCTGGCGCCTGCTTTCGCTGCTGTACGACGTCTGGCCGGTGCTGGCGCTGTGGATGGTGCTGTCCGCGCTGTTCACGCTCGGCTACACCTTCCTCGGCCACCACGCCACGCGCGAGAACATCGCGCCCTTCAGTGCGCTGCAAGGGCTGCTGTGGGCGTGCTGCTGGGGCGTCACCGGCCTGTATGCCGTCCTCAGCTGGCGGCGCGGCGGGCAGACGCTGGGCATGCGCCCGTGGCGGCTGAAGGTGGTCGCCGCGGACGGCGGCGCGCCCACCCGCGGCGCGCTCTGGCTGCGCTACGCGCTGGCCTCGGTGTCGGTGCTGGCGGCGGGGCTGGGCTTCTGGTGGGCGTGGCTGGACCGCGGGCGGCTGACCTTCCACGACCGCTTCAGCGGCACCCGCCTGGTGCGGCTGCCGAAGCGCTGACACCGCCCCGCCGTAGGAGCGCCCCATGGGCGCGATGCTCTTCGCTGGAAACCGGAACAAGAGCATCGCGCCCATGGGGCGCTCCTACAACGGGTACACCGGGATCGCAACGACGCGGCCGGGCGCCGCCGCTAGCGGCTCCGGCGCCGGAACATCAGCCAGGAGATGCCCAGCAGGGCGATCGGCGGCACCGCGTAGGCCAGACGGTAGTCCAGCCGGAACGCGCCGGCCAGGCGCACGAACATGGTCTGCAGCACCCAGAAGCCGACCGCGAACACGATGCCGAGGAACAGCCGCTTGCCCATGCCGCCGCTGCGCAGGCTGCCGAAGGCGAACGGGATCGCGGCCAGGCACAGCGCCAGCACGTTGAGCGGGTAGAACCAGCGCGCCCAGTACTGGTCCTCGAAGTCGCGCGCGTCCAGGCCGTTGCGCTTGCGGTAGTCGATGTTCTGGCTCAGCTCGTGGCTGGGCATGTTGCGCGCGCGCACCAGGCTGGACGACAGCACCGAGGCGTCCAGCTCCGATTCCCAGCGTTCGCCCAGCACCGTAGTCTGCACCGCGGAGCGCTCCTTGAAGGTGGTGCGACGCACGTTCTTCAGCAGCCAGTAGCCGTCCAGGTGCTCGGCGACGGCCGCGTGCGCGATCGAGGCCAGGCGCCCGTCGTCGGCCAGTTCGTACAGGCGCACGTCGCGCAGCTGCAGCGACACCTTGCCGCCGCCCTGGTCCCGTTCCTCGCCGCTCTGGGCGTAGAGGAAGGTGTTGCCCTCGCGCGCCCACAGGCCCGAGTAGCGGTCCATCGCGACGTTGCCGGTGCGGGCGCTCATCTTCAGCACGTCGGCCTGGCGCTGGCCCCACGGGCCCAGCGTCTCGCCGCTGAACACCATCAGCCCGGTCAGCAGCGCCAGCGCGGCGGCCACGGAGATGCTCAGCCGCATGCGCGACAGGCCCAGCGCGCGCAGCGCGGTCAGCTCGGAACTGGCGGCCAGCTGGCCCAGCCCCATCAGCGAACCGATCACCGCCGCCGTGGGGAACATCGTGTAGGCGCGGCGCGGCACCGTGTACAGCACCCAGGCCACGGCATGGCCGAAGGTGTAGTTGCCCGTCCCCAGGTCGCCGATCTCGCCGGACAGGGCCATCACCACGTCCAGCCCCACCAGCACCGCCCACGTCAGCAGGACGGTGACCAGGACGACCTGGCCCACGTAGGTGTCGTGCAGGCGCGGCAGCAGCCTCATGCGGGCCTCCGCGGGCGCGACAGCCTGCCGTCGCGCAGGTAGAACCACACCGCCGCCGCCAGCAGCGGCAGGCTCAGCCACCACAGGCCGGCCACGCCCGGCAGCTTGCCGTCGGCGAGCAGTTGGGTGCCGTTGATCATCAGGCTGACGCCGACCAGGTAGGCCAGGAAGCCCAGCATCACGCGCCCGTAGCGCGCCTGCCGCGGCGAGCTGCGCGACAGCGGCAGGGTCAGCAGGGCGAAGGCCAGCGCCAGCAGCGGCGGGGTCAGGCGGGCGTGGACCTGGGCGTTGGCGTCGGGCCGCGGGTCGGCGAGCAGTTGGCGGGTCGGCAGCAGCGCCGGATCGTCCTTGTCCAGGGTGTCGGCCCGGTCCGGCAGGGCGACCTCATTGGACTTGTAGCGGATCAGCCGGTAGTCCAGCCCGGCGCCGTCCGGGCCCTCGACCCGGAAACCGTCGTCCAGCCGCAGGTAGCGGTCGCGCTCGCCCTCGAAGAACATCTGCCCCGACCTGGCCGTCACCACGTCGATGCGGCCCTCGTTCGCCCGGTGCATGAAGACCTTGCTCAGGCCGGTGCCGTCCGGCGACAGCGCGCTCACGTAGACCACCGCGCCGCTGGACAGCACGGTGAACTTGCCCGCGTCCAGCCCCGACACCACCAGGCTGCGGTTGGCGTGGTCCAGCATGGCCTGGGCGGTGCGCAGCGCCCACGGCCCCAGCCACAGCGAGCACAGGCCGACCAGGACCACCACCGGCACCACCAGCATCAGCAGCGGGCGCAGCAGCCGGCGCGGGCCGATGCCGGCGGCCGTCAGCACCGCCATCTCCGAGTCCCGGTACAGGCGCGAGAACGCCAGCAGCAGGCCCAGCATCAGCGCCAGCGGGATGATGTAGGGCATGTAGTTGAGGAACTGCAGGCCCAGCTGCGACAGCAGCAGCCGCGCCGGCACCTTGCCGTCGGCCACGTCGCCCAGCAGGTCCGCCATCACGCCGCCCACGCTGACCATCAGCAGGATGATCAGGGTGGCCAGGAAGCTCTGGGTGAATTCCCGGAAGAGATAGCGGTCCAGCTTCGGCATCGGGGGGGCTTGATTTACAATCTCGGGCTTGTGCGCCGCGCCTGCGGCGGCGGTCTCTGCGGTCCGGGATGGCGCCAGCCATCGTGCGTCCGGCCCGCGATTGTACGTAACTGAACCGGGAATCTGATCAATGACGCTGGAATTCACCCTGAACCACGAAGCCCCCGCCCAGGCCGGCGTCGACTGCATCGTGGTAGGCGCCTTCGCCGACAAGAGCCTGACCCCGGCCGCCCAGGCCGTGGACGCGGCCAGCGGCGGCAAGCTGTCGGCGCTGCTGCAGCGGGGCGACATCGGCGGCAAGACCGGCAAGGCCACCCTGCTGCACGACCTGGCGGGCGTGGCCGCGCCGCGGGTGCTGGTGATCGGCCTGGGCGAGGCCGCCAAGTTCGGCGTGCCGCAGTACCTGAAGGCGGTCGGCGACGCCGCCCGCGCCCTGAAGGCCGGCCCGGTCCGCAGCGCGCTGTTCACCCTGTCCGAGGTGGACGTGAAGGACCGCGACGCGGCGTGGAAGATCCGCCAGGCGGTGATCGCCGCCGACCACGCCTGCTACCGCTACACCGCCACCCTGGGCAAGAAGAAGAACGACGAGCCCGGCCTGGTCCGCTTCGACGTGGCCGGCGACGACGCCGTGGCGCTGGCGCAGGGCGTGGCCATCGCCGCCGGCGTGCAATACACCCGCGAACTGGGCAACCTGCCGCCGAACATCTGCAACCCGGCCTACCTGGCCGAGCAGGCGCAGAAGTTCGCGTCGGAGCATGGCGCCGAGGCCGAGATCCTCGACGAGGCGCAGATGGAGGCGCTGGGCATGGGCTCGCTGCTGGCCGTGGCCCGCGGCTCGGCCAACCGCCCGCGCCTGATCGTGCTGAAGTGGAACGGCGCGGCGCAGGCCGACGCCCGGCCCTACGTGCTGGTCGGCAAGGGCATCACCTTCGACACCGGCGGCGTCAACCTGAAGACCCAGGGCGGCATCGAGGAGATGAAGTACGACATGCTGGGCGCCGGCAGCGTCATCGGCGCCTTCGTGGCCGCCGTGAAGATGAAGCTGCCGCTGAACCTGGTGGTGGTGGTGCCGGCGGTGGAGAACGCCATCGACGGCAACGCCTACCGCCCCTCCGACGTCATCACCAGCATGTCCGGCAAGACCATCGAGGTCGGCAACACCGACGCCGAGGGCCGCCTGATCCTGTGCGACGCGCTGACCTACGCCGAGCGCTTCAAGCCGGCCGCGCTGGTCGACGTGGCCACCCTGACCGGCGCCTGCATCGTCGCCCTGGGCCGCTACGCCAGCGGCCTGATGAGCAAGCACGACGACCTCAGCGGCGAACTGCTGGCCGCCGGCGAGACCGTGTTCGACCGCGCCTGGCGCCTGCCGCTGTGGGACGAGTACCAGACCCAGCTGGAATCCAGCTTCGCCGACGTCTACAACATCGGCGGCCGCTGGGCCGGCGCGATCACCGCCGGCTGCTTCCTGGCCCGCTTCGCCGAGGGCCAGCGCTGGGCGCACCTGGACATCGCCGGCGTCGCCAACGACGAAGGCAAGCGCGGCATGGCCACCGGTCGCCCGGTCGGCCTGCTGAGCCAGTGGCTGCTGGACCGGAGCAGCGAGAAGTGAGCGCAGAGGAGTGAGCAGGAGCCCCGCTCCCCCCTCACTTCTCACTCCTCCCAACTCACTCCTGCCCCTATGCCTCGCGCCGACTTCTACCTGATCGCCAAGCCGCGCTTCCTCGAGGAGCCGCTCAAGCTCGTCTGCGAACTGGCCCGCAAGGCCTACGACAGCAACCAGTGGACGCTGGTGCTGGCGCGCGACGCGGCGCAGGCCGAGGAACTGGACGAACTGCTGTGGGAGTTCGACCCGGACGCCTACATCCCGCACCAGGTCGCCGGCGACGAGGAGGACGAGCTGACGCCCGTGCTGATCGCCACGCCGGATGTCGACGCCCCCGCCCGCGCGCTGGTGATCAACCTGCGCGACGCCGCCTTCGACGGCCCCTGCGAACGCGTGCTGGAAGTGGTGCCCGCCGACCCGTCCGCGCGCGAACCGCTGCGCGAGCGCTGGAAGCAGTACAAGGCGCGCGGCTTCGACGTGAACAAGCACGACATGTAGACGCCAGGAACGAGTGGAGAGGAACGAGGAGCGAGTGGAAGCCGCAATCTCTTCGATTCCTTCACTTCATCGCCCCGGTCGTTCTCTATCCATCCGAGCAGCCCCCCCTCTCGTTTCTCGTTCCTCCTCACTTCCGACTCGCTTATGTCCCTGGCCCCCAGCTACGACCCGAAATCCTTCGAATCCCGCCTGTACGCGCAGTGGGAAGCCGCCGGCTACTTCAAGCCCAGCGGCACGGGCCAGCCGTACACGGTGCTGCTGCCGCCGCCGAACGTCACCGGCACCCTGCACATGGGCCATGCGTTCCAGCACACGCTGATGGACGCGCTGGTGCGCTACCACCGCATGCGCGGCTACGACACGCTGTGGCAGATGGGCACCGACCACGCCGGCATCGCCACCGAGATGGTGGTCAGCCGCAACCTGGCGCTGGAAGGCAAGGGCGAAACGCGCGATTCGCTGGGCCGCGACGGCTTCATTGCCCGGGTGTGGGACTGGAAGGCGCAGTCCGGCGACACCATCGAGCGGCAGATGCGCCGCATGGGCGCGTCGGGCGACTGGTCGCGCAGTACCTTCACGATGGACGAGCAGGCGTCGGAGGCGGTCATCGAAGCCTTCGTCCGCTGGCACGAGGAAGGCCTGATCTACCGCGGCCAGCGCCTGGTCAACTGGGACCCGGTGCTGAAAACCGCGATCTCCGACCTGGAAGTGGAAAGCGTCGAGGAGGACGGCTTCCTGTGGTCGATCGAATACCCGCTGGCCGACGGCAGCGGCTCGCTGACCGTGGCCACGACGCGCCCGGAGACCATGCTGGGCGACGCGGCGGTGATGGTGCACCCGGAGGACGAGCGCTACGCGCACCTGATCGGCAAAAAGGTGAAGCTGCCGCTGACCGGCCGCGAGATCCCGGTGATCGCCGACGACTACGTGGACCGCGAGTTCGGCACCGGCGTGGTCAAGGTGACGCCGGCGCACGACTTCAACGACTACGCCGTGTGGCAGCGCCACGTCGACGGCGGCGCCTTCGACGCCGTGCCCAAGCGCGGGCTGATCAACCTGTTCACGCCCGACGCCCGCATCAAGTGGAGCCTGCACCACGACCATGGCCTGGGCAGGGCGGTCGGCGACGACGGCATGGTCGAGGTCGACGGCATCCGGATCGGCGAAATCGGCCGCGAGGAACTGGGCGCGATCGCCGACCTCATCCCCGCCAAGTACCAGCGCCTGGACCGCTACGAGGCACGCAAGGCCGTGCTGGCCGACCTGGAGGATGCCGGCCTGCTGGTCGAGACCAAGCCGCACAAGCTGCAGGTGCCCAAGGGCGACCGCACCGGCCAGGTGATCGAGCCCTACCTGACCGACCAGTGGTTCGTGAGGATGGACGCGCTGGCCCGGCGCGGCCTCGATCTCGTCGAGTCCGGCGAAGTGAAGTTCGTCCCACCGAACTGGATCAACACCTACCGCCACTGGATGGAGAACATCCAGGACTGGTGCATCAGCCGTCAGCTGTGGTGGGGCCACCGCATCCCGGCGTGGTTCGACCAGCACGGCAACTGCTACGTCGCCCGCACCGAAGAAGAAGCCTACGCCCAGGCCGCCGCCGCTGCAGGAGGGGCTTCAGCCCCGACCGCATCGGCGCCGGCGACCATCGGGGCTGAAGCCCCGCCTGCAGCGGACATCACGCTCACCCGCGACAGCGACGTGCTGGAGACCTGGTTCTCCTCGCAGCTGTGGCCGTTCAGCACGATGGGCTGGCCGAACGCGCAGGCGATGGCCGAGCGCGGCTTCGACCGCTACCTGCCCTCGTCGGTGCTGGTGACCGGCTTCGACATCATCTTCTTCTGGGTGGCGCGCATGATCATGGCCACCGACCATTTCACCGGCCGGGTGCCGTTCCGCGACGTCTACATCACCGGCCTGATCCGCGACAAGGACGGGCAGAAGATGTCCAAGTCCAAGGGCAACGTGCTGGACCCGCTGGACATCATCGACGGCATCTCGCTGGAAGACCTGGTGGCCAAGCGCACCGGCGGCCTGATGCAGCCGAAGATGGCGGAGAAGATCGAGAAGGCCACGCGCAAGGAATTCCCCGACGGCATCGTCGCGCACGGCGCCGACGCGCTGCGCTTCACCATCGCCGCGCTGGCGACCCACGGCCGCGACATCAAGTTCGACATGGGCCGCGCCGAGGGCTACAAGAACTTCTGCAACAAGCTGTGGAACGCCACCCGCTTCGTGCTGATGAACACCCAGGGCTTCGCCACTGTAGGAGGGGCTTCAGCCCCGACGGCTGCCGGAGCGAATGCGGTCGGGGCTGAAGCCCCTCCTGCAGCGGCTCCGGTCACCGATGCGGAGAAGTGGATCCTCTCCCGCCTGGCCCGCGTCGCCGCGGAGGCCGAAACCCATTTCGCGCAGTACCGCTTCGACCTGCTGGCGCAGGCGCTGTACGAGTTCGCGTGGAACGAGTTCTGCGACTGGTTCGTCGAACTCGCCAAGCCGGCGCTGAACGGCGACGACGCCGCGGCCGCCGACAGCACCCGCCACACCCTGCTGCACGTGCTGGAATCGCTGCTGCGCCTGCTGCACCCGCTGATCCCGTTCGTCACCGAGAAGCTGTGGCAGCAGGTCGCGCCGAAGCTGGGCATCGCCGGCGACACGATCTCGCTGCGGCCCTACCCGGCCGCCGCCGACGTCGCCGGCCAGGACTACGCCCAGGCCGACGCCGACGTGGAGTGGCTGAAGACGATGGTGTCCACGCTGCGCCGCGTGCGCAGCGAACTGAACGTGTCGCCCGCGAAGACGGTCCGCCTGCTGCTGCAGAACGGCGGCGACAACGACCGCACCCGCATCGCGCGCTTCGCGCCGTCGCTGTCGTTCCTGCTGAAGCTGGAGGACATCGCCTGGCTCGACGCCGGCGCCGACGCGCCCGCCTCGGCCGCCGCCGTGGTCGGCGAGCTGAAGCTGCTGGTGCCGCTGGAAGGCCTGGTGGACCTGGACGCCGAACGCGCGCGCCTGGACAAGGAGATCGCCCGCGTGGCCGGCGAGAAGGACAAGAGCGAGGCCAAGCTGGCGAAGTTCACCGACAAGGTGCCGCCGGCCGTGGTCGAACAGGAGCGCCAGCGCCTGGCCGACTGGAGCGGCCAGCTCGCCGCCCTGCACGCGCAGCGCGCGAAGCTCTGAAGAACAGGAACGAGCGGAGAGAAACGAGGAAAGAGTGGAGCGCTTTTACTCGTTCCTCACTCCTCTCCACTCGTTCCTCACCCTACAACGGCGGCATCGTGCTGATGTCGTCGGCCACCAGTTCGATTGCCATCACCAGCGCGTCCTCGCGGCCGTCGCGGGCGGGGTAATAGCGCGGGCGGCGGCCGATCTCGTTGAAGCCCTCGCTGTGGTACAGCGCGATGGCGCCCGGGTTGGACGGGCGCACTTCCAGGAACACGCGCTGCACGCGCTGGTCGCGCGCGATCTTCACCAGCGCCCGCAGCAGGTGGCGGCCCAGGCCGCGGCCCTGCCGCTCCGGCGCCACGCAGATGTTCAGCACGTGCGCTTCATCGGCGGCGATGCTGAGCAGCCCGTAGCCGATCACCAGTCCGTGCTCGGTCATCACCCACGACGGGTAGCCGGCCTTCAGACAGTCGCGGAAGATGCCGCGCGTCCACGGGAACGGATAGGCGCGCTGCTCGATCGCCATCACCGCGTCGAGGTCGCCCTCGCGCATCGGCCGCAGGCCGGGCGCGGAAGCGGCGGTCGCCTCGACGCCCAGCGCGCTCACGGCGTCGCGCCCCGCCGCAGCCGGCGCAGCATGGGCCACAGCGCGCGCTTGGCGGCCGGGTTGCCGCGCAGTTCGGCGGACGACGGCCACTGCGCGAACAGCTCGGCCGCGCCGGGCGCGTTCGGATTGCAGCCCGAGGCGCGGATCAGCGCGAAATGCAGCCGGTCGGGCATGCGCGAGCCGGGCGCGCGCGGCGCGGGGGCCGGGCGCGGCGGCGGTGCGGGCGGTGCGGCGTCGATGGCATCGCTCGCCGGCGCGCGGGGGCGCGCGGGCCGTGCGGGCGGTGCCGGCGCCAGGTCTTCCGCCGGCGCGGGGCGCTGGTCGGCGACCTGCGGCGGCGCGCCGGCCTCGGTCGGCCAGTCGGCCGGCAGGTAGATGGCATGGCCGAGCGCGCGCAGCCAGCCCTGCTGCTCGGCCGACCACAGGCGGTCCGCCGCCAGCGTCACGCCGCGGCGTCCTTCTGCCGCCGCGCGCGCTGCCACAGCCAGTAGCCGGGCCCCGACAGCGCGTACGCCACGCCCACCGCGAACAGCGTGCGCGGCAGGTCGATGAAGAGGATCGCCAGCGCCAGCGGCACCAGCGCCAGCACCACGAACGGGATGCGGTCGGCCTTCGCGCCGCCCTCGCCGGTGCCCTTGAAGCTCCAGAAGCGGATGCGGCTGACCATCAGCAGCGCCGCCGCCAGCGTCACCGCCAGCGCCACGTAGCGCAGCTGCTCGCCGGACCAGCCCAGCTCGCCGTCGGCGAAGGCCCAGACGAAGGACATCATCAGCCCGGCGGCCGCCGGGCTGGCCAGGCCGACAAACCAGCGCTTGTCCACCGTGCCCACCTGGGTGTTGAAGCGGGCCAGCCGCAGCGCGGCGCAGGCGGCGTACAGGAAGGCGACCACCCAGCCCACGCGCCCCATCACCCCGCCGTCGAACTTCAGCGCCGACAGCGACCAGTGGTACATGACCAGCGCCGGCGCCAGCCCGAAGCTGACCAGGTCGGCCAGCGAGTCGTACTGCACGCCGAATTCGCTGCTGGTGCCGGTCAGCCGCGCCACCCGTCCGTCGATGCCGTCCATCAGGCCCGCCACGAACACCGCGATGGCGGCGTGGACGAACTGCCCGTTGGCCGCCGCGATGATCGCGTAGAACCCGGCGAACAGGCCGGCGGTGGTGAACAGGTTGGGCAGCAGGTAGATCCCGCGCGAGCGCGGGGGCGGCTTGATTTCGTCCATGGGTCGCAGTTTAGCCCAGCGGTCCGCCGCCCGGCTTGCCTGGGCGCCGCCGGGGTGCTGCAATCGGGGTTCCCGTGATCCCGGAGCTTCCCATGCGCCTCCTGCCCTGCCTCTCCGTGCTGGCGCTCTGCCTGGCGGCCGCGTCCACCGCGCAGGCCCAGCAGATCTACCAGTGGAAGGACAAGAACGGCGTGACCCACTATTCGGACAGCCCGCCGCCCAGCCAGCCGGCGCAGAACCGGCGCATCAACCAGTACGGCGCGCCGGTGCAGGAAGCCGAGCCGGCGGGCAAGCCGGTCGAGAACCCGCAATGCAACACCGCGCGGGCGAACCTGCAGATCCTGGCCAGTTCCACCGGCGCCGTGCAGCAGGACACCGACGGCGACGGCAAGCCGGACGTCACCCTGGACGACACCGGCCGCGCCAACCAGCGCGCCCTCGCCGAGGCCGCCGTGAAGGCCTACTGCAAGCCCGCCGCCGGGACCTGAGCCCGCCGCATGCGCGCCTGGCTGGCCATCGTGGCGGGCATCGCGCTGGGCGGCGGCATCGCATGGTGGCTCGCCCATGAATCGCCGGAAGCGGAGGCGCGGAAGCAGGCGCGCGCCAGCCAGGCCGCCGCCGCGCAGGCCGACGACACCCGGCATTCCCTCTACCGCTGGCGCGACGAGGCCGGCGTGCTGCAGATCACCGAGCAACCGCCGAAGGGGCGGCGCTACGAGCGCATCGGGCGCGAGACGCCGGCGGGGATCGTGGTGAGCGGGGAGGTGGGGGCGCAGGAACGGGGAACAGGGAACGGGGAACAGGGAACGGGGAATGACGTTTCCCTGGCGGCTCGCCGCGCCGGCACGCCCGGCATCCAGCCGGAACGCCTGATTCCTCACCTCACCGCCAAACCCGCATTCGCCGTTCCCCGTTCCCGCTTCCGCCGCATCCATTCCCCGCCCCTCGCCCAACGCTGGCAAAATAGCCGATTCGTCCCCCTGGATCGCCCTGCCGATGCGCCTGTCGCAGTTCCACCTCCGCACCACCAAGGAAACCCCGGCCGACGCCGAACTGGTCAGCCACCAGCTGATGCTGCGCGCCGGCATGATCCGCAAGCTGGCCGCCGGCCTGTACACCTGGTCGCCGCTGGGCCTGCGCGTGCTGCGCAAGGTGGAGACCGTGGTGCGCGAGGAGATGGACCGCGCCGGCGCGATCGAGATGGTCATGCCGACCATCCAGCCGCGCGAGCTGTGGGACGAGACCGGCCGCTGGGAAAAGTTCGGCGGCCAGCTGCTGAAGATCACCGACCGCAAGGAGCAGCAGTTCTGCTACAGCCCGACCGCGGAGGAAGCCGTCACCGACTTCGCCCGCCAGGAGCTGTCCAGCTACAAGCAGCTGCCGGTCAACTTCTACCAGATCCAGACCAAGTTCCGCGACGAGATCCGCCCGCGCTTCGGGGTGATGCGCGCGCGCGAGTTCGTGATGAAGGACGCCTACTCCTTCCACATCACCGACGAGGACCTGGTGCGCGAGTACCGCAACATGCACGCGGCCTACACGCGCATCTTCACCCGCCTGGGGCTGGACTTCCGCGCGGTGCAGGCCGACAGCGGCGCCATCGGCGGCGACGCCTCGCAGGAATTCCACGTGCTGGCCGAGTCCGGCGAGGACGCGATCGCCTTCTCCACCGGCTCGGACTACGCGGCGAACGTCGAGGCCGCGCAGGCCGCGGCGCCCGGCCCGCGCCCGACGCCCTCCGAGACCCTGGACAAGGTCGCCACGCCCACGCAGAAGACCTGCGAGGACGTCGCCGCGCTGCTCGGCATCCCGCTGCGGCGCACGGTGAAGTCGGTCGCCGTGATGACCGACGGCGGCTTCGTGCTCGCGCTGGTGCGCGGCGACCATGCCGTCAACGAGATCAAGCTGGCCAAGGTGCCGGGCCTGGCCGGCTACCGGATGGCGACCGAGGCCGAGATCCTCGCCCACCTGGGCAGCGAACCCGGCTTCCTCGGCCCGGTCGGCCCGCGCCAGGCGATCCGCGTGGTCGCCGACCGCGACGTCGCGGCGATGGCCGACTTCGTCGTCGGCGCCAACGAGGCCGGCTTCCACCTCGCCGGCGTCAACTGGGGCCGCGACCTGCCCGAGCCGGACACCGTCGCCGACATCCGCAACGTGGTCGAGGGCGACAGGGCGGCCGACGGCGGCGAGATCCGCATCGTGCGCGGCATCGAGGTGGGCCACGTGTTCCAGCTCGGCCGCACCTACAGCGAGGCGATGAAGTTCACCGTGCTGGACGAGACCGGCAAGGCCGCCACCCCGGCGATGGGCTGCTACGGCATCGGTGTGTCGCGCATCGTCGCCGCCGCCATCGAACAGAACCACGACGCCAACGGCATCGTCTGGCCGGCGCCGATGGCGCCGTGGGCGGTGGCCGTGTGCGTGATCAACCCGAAGCAGGACGCCGCCGTGAACGCGGCCGCCGAGCAGCTGCTGGCCGACCTGCAGGCGCAGGGCATCGAGGCGGTGCTCGACGACCGCGGCCTGCGGCCCGGCGCGATGTTCGCCGACATCGAACTGATCGGCATCCCGCACCGCGTGGTGGTGTCCGAGCGCGGGCTGGCGGCGGGCACGTTCGAATACCGCGCGCGCCGCGCGGAAAATGCCGAGAATATCGGGCGGGAAGAACTGCTCGCGCGGCTGCGAGGATAATCCCGCTGCACGGAAACGTGGCCCGAATCACGTTTTCACGCGGATATCCGGCGCCCGTGGCAGGTGCCCCGATTATGCGGGTCGATTATCATCGACCGCCTGCCAAGGAGGGTTCTTCCTATCCTGACTGGAGAAATTGATGTCGATCGATTTGCGTAACCTGTCCGCCAAGGAACTTGGCGCCCTGATCGCCAAGGCCAAGGAACAACAGACCAAGCTGGCCAAGCGCACTCCCATCGCCACCATCCGCAGCAAGATCACCAAGTTCGCCAAGGCCGAGGGCTACACGCTGGAAGAGCTGTTCGGCAACCTGGGCGCGCTTGGCACCGCCAAGGCCGGCGCCAAGCCCGCCTCGCGCGCGGGCCGCAAGCTGGGCAAGGTGGCGCCGAAGTACCGCAACCCGGCCAACCCGAAGGAAACCTGGACCGGCCGCGGCAAGCATCCGCGCTGGATGGCCGCGCTGATCGCGAAGGGCAAGAAGGCCGACGACTTCCTGATCAAGAAGAAGTAAGCGCCATCGCGCAATGAACGAAGAAACGGGAGGCCTGGCCTCCCGTTTTCTTTTGGAGATCCCGCGTGCGTCGGCCGCGTAGGGCCGACCTACGCTGCGGTCTTGCGTAGGTCGGGGCTACGCCCCCGACGTGCCCGCCAAGCGCAGCTTCCACGCCAGAATCCGGATACTTCTTATCTTTTGCCCGCTCAGAGATTCTTGCGCGAGGAGATCAGCAGGTTGCCGAACAGCAGGCCGGCGATCAGCGCCATCACCACGTTGGTCACGCTGAGCAGCGCGGACTGGCCCACGCCCACGTCCTGCTGCTGCACCAGCGTCAGCAGGCCGCGCAGGCTGGTGCTGCCGGGCACCAGCATCAGGATGCCCGGCACCCGGATCAACGCGCCGGGGCGGTTGGCCCAGCGCGCGAACGCGTTGCCCGCCGCGGTCAGCGTCAGCGCCGACAGGAAGATGCCCACCGGGCTGCCCCAGGCCTGCCCGGCGTAGCGGGAGATGCTGTAGCCGGCGATCGCCGCCGCCATCACCCAGAAATAGTCGCGGCGGTGCGCCTTGAACAGCACGGCGAAGGCGTAGGCCGCCACCACCATCGAGCCCCACTCCACCCATTCCGGCTGCGGCCGCGAGGCGCGCACGTCCGGGTACAGGCCCAGCAGCTGCGCCAGCGTCACCGCGATCATGCTGCCCACGGTCAGCTTGAGCACCGTGGCCAGCGCGCCGGCGAAGCGGGCCACGCCGGAGACCAGGTGCTGGCTGGTGAGTTCGTTCACCGCGTTGGTCAGCGCCATGCCGGGGAGCAGCACGATCAGCGATGCGATGATCACCGTGTTGAGGTTCAGCGGCGCGATGAAGTTGGCCACCAGGATCGCGACGAAGCCCGCCACCAGCGCCGAGATGGCATCGCTGGCCTCTTTCATCTTCGGCCGCCGCGCGATCAGTTCGCCCAGCACGCCGATCAGCACGCCGATCAGGCCGGCCGTGGCCATGTCCAGCCACGGCAACCGCCACAGGCCGGCCACCGCGGCGGCGGCCAGCCCCGAGGCGAAGATCTGCATCGCCCGCCAGCGCAGGCCGGGCTTGCGGTCCAGCGCGCGCAGCGCGGTGTGGCCCTGGGCGATGCTCATCTGCCCGGACGACACCGCGTCGGCGATGCGGTCGGCCTCGCTGAGCTTGTGCAGGTCGGTCTCGCCCGGCGCCAGGCGGATGACGCGGGTGCTGTCGCTGGCGCCCAGCGGCCGCGCGGGGTCGCTGAAGCTCAGGATCAGGCCGGTGGGGTTGGACCATGGTTCGCAGTCCAGCCCCAGCCGCTGGGACAGGCCGACGACCGTGCCCTCCAGCCGCTGCGCGGTGGTGCCGTAGCTGTGCAGGCGCCCGGCGATCTCGCACACGAAGGCGATGCGCTGGGCGTAGGTGGCGGAAATCAGCGGGTCGTCGGCCATCGGCACAGTATCGCCCAAGGCGCCGCCCGCTGGCTTCATGCGGCTCTGCTTACACTAGCCGCCGACGACAGGGGACGGGGGTGCGGTGGGAATCGGCGAAGCCATGGCGCTGGGCAGTGCCGCCGCGTGGGCGGTGGGCGTGATCCTGGCGCGCCAGCTGGGCGCGCACCTGCCGCCGCTCGCCCTCAACCTGCTCAAGAACGGGCTGGTGCTGTGCGTGCTGGCGCCGGTCGCGCTGCTGCTGCATGCGGGCGCGTGGCCGTCGATGCCGGCGCGCGACCTGCTCATCGTGCTGGCCAGCGGCGTGATCGGGATCGCGCTGGCGGACACGCTGTACTTCCGCGCGCTCAACGAACTCGGCGCCGGCCGCATGGGCGTGATCGGCAACCTCTACAGCCCGCTGGTGCTGCTGCTGGGCTTCGCGTTCCTCGACGAGCGCCTCGGCGGCATGCAGTGGCTGGGCTTCGGGCTGGTGGCGGCCGGCGTGTGGCTGGTCAGCCGGCCGTCGCGCGAGCGCCCGGCGGACCCGCGGCACACGCTGCGCGGCATCGCGCTGGGCCTGCTGGCGATCGCGCTGATGGCCGTGGCCATCGTGATGGTGAAGCGGACGCTGGAGACGCAGCCGCTGCTGTGGGTCACCCTGCTGCGCCTGTGCGGCGCGGTGGCGGGCCTGCTGCTGCTCGCCCTGCTGCCGTCCATGCGCCAGCGCATGCGCTTCGATCCCACCCGCGTCGCCTGGCACCGGCTGGTGCTGGCGGCGCTGGTCGGCCAGGGGCTGTCGATGGTGCTGTGGCTGGGCGGCTACAAGTTCACCTCGGCCTCGGTGGCGGCCATCCTCAACGAGTCCGCCTCGGTGTTCCTGGTGGTGCTCGCCGCCCTGTGGCTGCGCGAGCCGCTGGGCCGGCGGGCCTTCGTCGGCGTGCTGCTCACGTTCAGCGGGATAGCCTGTATGCTCCTTGGCCGAGCGACGCCATGACCCCCGCCTTTGCCCGCCCGCAGTACGAAGCCGACCCTTCCGACCCCCAGCGGGTGCGGCTGGCCGGCGACTGGACGCTCGCCAGCGCGCTGACGGTGGCCGAGCAGCTGCGCACGCTGCCCGAGTCGGTCAGCCGGCTCGACGCCACCGCCATCGGCCGGATCGACTCCGCGGGCGTGCTGCAGCTGCTGCGCTTCGCCAAGCGCCGCGGCATGGAGCTGGCGGACATCGACTTCCGCGCCGACCACCAGGCGCTGGTCAGCACCATCGAGGACGTCGCCGACGACCGCCCGCCGCGCAAGCGCGACTACGGCTTCCTCGCCGCGCTCTCGCGCCTGGGCTACCGCGTGCACGAGAACGGGCAGGAGATCGTCTCCCTGCTCAGCTTCACCGGCGAGAACCTGGCCAAGCTGGCGCGCATGGCGAAGGAGCCGCGGCGCTTCCGCCCCACCGCCACGGTGGCGCACATGGAGGCGGTGGGACTGGACGCGGTGCCGCTGGTGATCCTGCTCTCGTACATGGTCGGCGCGGTGATCGCCTTCCTCGGCTCCACCGTGCTGCGCGACTTCGGCGCGGAGATCTACGTGGTGGAACTGGTGAGCATCGCGTTCCTGCGCGAGTTCGCCGTGCTGATGACCGCCATCGTGCTGGCCGGCCGCACCGCCTCGGCGTTCACCGCGCAGATCGGCGCGATGAAGAGCCGGGAGGAGATCGACGCGATCCGCACGCTCGGCCTGGACCCGATCGACCTGCTGGTGATCCCGCGCCTGATCGCCCTGCTGGTGATGCTGCCGCTGCTGACCTTCATCTCGATGATGGCCGGCCTGGCCGGCGGCGTCACCGTCGGCGCCTTCGACCTTGGCATCCCGCCGCAGATGTACATCGCGCGGATGCACGAGACGATGGAGGTGCGCCACTTCCTGGTGGGCCTGTCGAAGGCGCCCGTGTTCGCGCTGGTGATCGGCCTGATCGGCTGCCTGGAAGGCCTGCGCGTGGAGGGCACCGCGCAATCCGTCGGCGAGCGCACCACGTCGAGCGTGGTGCAGACCATCTCGCTGGTCATCATCATCGACGCGCTGGCCGCGTTGTGGTTCATGCACATGGATTGGTGACGATGGCACCGGGATTCGCGATGCGTGGTGCGGGATCCGCAATGGCGCCGTCCGGGCGGGGAGGCCGCCTTGGCTAGTCCCGGATCCCCGGCCCCGGTTTGCGATGGCCATGGCGCCGATCCCGGCGCCGGACGCCCGGACGAACCGATCATCTCCGTCCGCGGCCTGGTCAACCGCTTCGGCCAGCAGACCGTGCACGACGGCCTGGACCTGGACGTGCGCCGCGGCGAGATCCTCGGCGTGGTCGGCGGTTCGGGCACCGGCAAGTCGGTGCTGATGCGCTCCATCCTCGGCCTGCGCCAGCCCAACGAAGGGCGGATCACCGTGCTCGGCGAGGACGCCCGTTCGGAGGACCCGGCCGCGCGCCAGCACATCGAGCGCAACACCGGCGTGCTGTTCCAGGACGGCGCGCTGTTCTCGTCGCTGACCGTGGGCGAGAACGTGCAGGTCCCGCTGAAGGAACACCACCCGGAACTGCCCGACAGCTGGCGCTACGAACTGGCGCTGCTGAAGGTGAAGCTGGCGGGCCTGCCGGCCGACGCGATCAACAAGCTGCCGTCGCAGCTGTCCGGCGGCATGCGCAAGCGCGCCGGCCTGGCGCGTGCGCTGGCGCTGGACCCGCCGCTGCTGTTCCTCGACGAGCCCACGGCCGGCCTGGACCCGATCGGCGCCGCCGCCTTCGACCGCCTGATCAAGACGCTGCAGGAAGCGCTGGGGCTGACCGTCTTCCTGATCACGCACGACCTGGACACCCTGTACGCCATCTGCGACCGCGTCGCCGTGCTGGCGGACAAGCGGGTCGTCACGGTGGCGCCGCTGGCCGAGGTGGAACGCTTCGACCATCCCTGGGTGCAGGACTACTTCCACGGTCCGCGCGCGCGCGCCGCGCGCGACGGACAGCAGGCCCGCGGGCCTTCCCCCTTCCAAACGGCGGTCTGATCCATGGAAACGCGCGCCAACTACGTCCTCATCGGGGCCTTCACCCTCATCATCGCCAGCGCGCTGCTGCTGTTCGGCCTGTGGGCGGCGAAGTATTCGTCCGAGCGCACCTGGCAGGAGTACCAGGTGGTGTTCCGCGAGGCAGTGACCGGCCTGTCGGTCGGCAGCCCGGTGCAGTACAACGGCATCGCCGTGGGCTCGATCACCAGGCTGTCGCTCGCGCCGAACGACCCGCGCCAGGTGATCGCGCGCATCCGCGTGGAGTCGTACACGCCGGTCAAGACCGACACCCGCGCCAAGCTGGCCATCACCAGCCTGACCGGCCCGACCATCATCCAGCTCAGCGGCGGCACGCCGCAGGCGCCGGCGCTGACCAGCGTGGACTCGCGCGAGGCGCCGGTGATCCAGACCGCGCCGTCGGCGCTGCAGAACATCACCGACACCGCCAACCGCATCGTCGAGCGCCTGGACCAGGTGCTCAGCGACAAGAACGTGGCCAGCATCACCGCCACGCTGGAGAACCTGGAATCGATGAGCCAGTCGCTGGCCAGCCGCGAGGACGGCCTGCAGTCGCTGATCGTCAGCGCCCGCGACGCGGCGAAGAACCTGGACGCCACCCTCACCACCACCAACGGCACCATCGAGCGGCTGGACAGGAACCTGGTGCGCGAACTGCCCGGCCTCCTCGACAAGCTGGACAGGACGCTGGCGAAGCTGGATTCGGCCGCCGGCAACGCCGACGCGATCCTCGGCGAGAACCGCGCCGCCATCAACAGCTTCGCCAACGACGGCCTGGGCCAGCTCGGCCCCACGCTGACCGAGCTGCGCGGCCTGGTGCGCGACCTGCGACGCGTCAGCGACCGCCTCGAAGGCAACCCCGCGCGCTACCTGCTCGGCCGCGACGCACCCAAGGAGTTCGACCCGAAATGAAGCCCCTGCGTCTCTTCCTCGCCCTCCCCTTCGCCCTCGTCCTCGCCCTGGGCGGCTGCTCCATCCTGGGCAGCGAACAGCGCGACCCGGTCACCATCTACGCGCCCGACGTGCGCGTGGCGCCCGCCGCCGACTGGCCCAGCGTGGCGTGGACGCTGGTCATCGCCAAGCCCACCGCCGCGCGCGTGATCGACAGCCCGCGCATCAGCGTGCGGCCGGCGCCCGGCGAACTGCAGGTGTATCGCGGCGTGGCGTGGGCGCAACCGGCCACCGACCTGCTGCAGGACGCCGTGCAGCGCACGCTGGAGGACTCCGGCCGGATCCCCGCCGTCGCCAGCGCCGAGGCCGGCATCCTGGGCGACTACAAGCTGGTCATGGACCTGCGCCGCTTCGAGGCCGACTACGCCGGCGGCGCGCTGCCGTCCGCGGTCGTCGAAGTGAACGCCAAGCTGGTCAACAACCGCGACCAGCGCGTGGTGGCCTCGCGCACGTTCCTGCAGCAACGGCCGGCGGGCGGCGTGGAGGTGGCGCGGGTCGCCGATGCGTTCGAGCAAGCGCTGGAAGCGGCGACCGGCGACATCGTCGGCTGGGTGCTGGCGTCCGGCAACGGCGATCCCGCCGGCGCCGCGCATCAGCGCCGGTAGGCGGGATCGATCCAGCGGAATGTGAGATTGATCCGCAGCGCCACCGGCTTCGCCGTCCGCGGCAGCGCGTGCCGGTAGAGACGCTGCGTGTCGCCCGCCATCACCAGCAGGCTGCCGTGCGGCAGGTCGATCGCACGCCGCAGCGCCGGATCCCGGCGATGCTTCAGCGCGAAACGGCGCACGCCACCCAGGCTGACCGAGGCGATCACCGGTCGCGGCCCCAGTTCCGGCTCGTCGTCGCTGTGCCAGCCCATCGCATCGCGGCCGTCGCGGTACAGGTTCGCCAGCACGCTGTTGAAGGGAACGCCCAGCTCTTCCCGCAGGCGCGCGCGCAGGTCCGCCAGCGCCGCATTCCAGGGATGCGGCGCGAAATCGGTGCCCGAATACCGGTAGACCGCTCCCATATCGCCGATCCACGCACTGAGCCTCGGCGAATCGACGCTGCGTCCGAACAGCCGGATGCGGTGCACGCTCCAGGGCAGCGTATCGCGCAGGTGTCCGAACAGCCGGTCGGCCGCCTCGCCCGTCAGCCAATCCGGCCGCAGCACCAGCGATGCGCCGGGCAGCGCCGCGTCGATTCCATCCGCGGGGAACGGCAGGGGTATGGTCATGCCGGCGATGCTCGCGGATTTGCCCCGCCCCGCGCAAACCCCGAAAATACCGGCAGCCTAACGCCATGCTGGAGCCGAGCCCGATGTCCGATGCCGAACGCGATGTGATGGAGTACGACGTCGTGACGGTCGGCGCGGGGCCGGCCGGCCTGGCGTTCGCGATCCGCCTGAAGCAGCTCGATCCGGAGATCTCGGTCTGCGTGATCGAGAAGGCCAGCACCATCGGCGCGCACATCCTGTCCGGCGCGGTGATCGAACCCGGCCCGCTGGACGCGCTGCTGCCGGGCTGGCGCGACAACCCGCCGCCGGTCTGCGTGCCGGCCGGCGAGGACGAGTTCTGGTTCTTCAGCAAGGACGGCGGGCGCAAGTTCCCCCTCGTGCCGCCCGGCATGCGCAACCACGGCAACTTCATCGTCTCGCTGGGCGCGATGTGCGCGTGGCTGGCGCCGCAGGCCGAAGCGCTGGGCGTGGAGATCTATCCTGGCTTCGCCGCCGCCGAAACCCTGCACGACACCAACCCCGATGGGAGCCTCGGCAAGGTGATCGGCGTGCGCATCGGCGACATGGGCGTGGCGAAGGACGGCTCGCACAAGCCCGGCTACACGCAGGGCATCGACATCCGCGCCAAGGTCACCGTGCTGGCCGAAGGCGCGCGCGGCCACCTGACCAAGCGGCTGGTGAAGCGGTTCGCCCTGGACCAGGACAGCGACCCGCAGGCGTATTCCATCGGCATCAAGGAACTGTGGCAGGTACCGCCCGGCCGCGTCACCCCGGGTAAGATCGTGCACACGCTCGGCTGGCCGGCCAGCAACGACATCTACGGCGGCAGCTTCCTGTACCACCTGGACGGCGACCGCATCGCGCTGGGCTACGTCAGCGGCCTGGACTACAAGGATCCCGAGTACAAGCCGTGGGAGGCCTTCCAGCAATGGAAGAACCACCCGCTGATCAAGCCGCTGCTGGACGGCGGCAACATCCTCTCCGCCGGCGCGCGCGCCATCGTCACCGGCGGCTGGCAGTCGCTGCCGAAGGTCGAGATGCCCGGCGCCCTGCTGATCGGCGACACCGCCGGCCTGCTCAACGTGCCCAAGATCAAGGGCACCCACCAGGCGATCCGCAGCGGCATGCTCGCCGCAGAACACCTCGTTTCGTCGCAACTCGCGCCGGAAGGCTTCGATGCGAAGCTGCGTAGTTCCGACGCGATGGCGGAACTGAAGTCCGTCCGCAACATCAAGCCCGGCTTCAAGAAGGGCCTATGGTTCGGCCTGGCCAACGCCGCCTGGGAAACCGCCGTCGGCGGCCACTCGCCGTGGACGCTGAAGGTGAAGCCGGACTGGTCGTCGCTGGACAAGGTCGGCGAGCACGAAGAACCGAAACGCGACTACGTCGAACGCACCCTCGCCCCGCGCGACCGCCTGCAGGGCGTCTACTACGCCGCCACCGAACACGACGAAGACCAGCCCGTGCACCTGCGCGTGCACGACACCTCCGTCTGCGTGACCCGCTGCGCGGAGGAATACGACAACCCCTGCACGCGCTTCTGCCCGGCAGGGGTCTACGAGATCGCCGACGACGGCTCCGGCAAGCGCCTGCAGATCAACGCCGCCAACTGCGTCCACTGCAAGACCTGCGACATCAAGGACCCCTACCAGATCATCGACTGGGTGACGCCGGAGGGCGGGGCGGGGCCGAATTACCAGAACCTGTAGACATATTCCGCAAACCCCAGGACTCATTCCCCCCCGCTTGCCGGCACCGGGACCCGCCGGAGCGGGCGACTTGGCATGTCGCCCTTCCCAGCCTGCAACCATCGTTCGGGCCAACCCCAAAAAAAACGGCCGGGTACGCCTTGTACCCGGCCGTCTTCATGTTCTCCCTGCAACAATCCGCAAGCGGCGGCTTCACCGCCGCCCTGCAGGTCCTTGAACCTTATTGCCCACTGACAGGTACAACCTGCCAGGCCTGCGATGCGACCGTTGCCGGCGTCTGCTCGGTTGCCTTGTTGCCCGACAACCAGATCCGATGGGCACCGCTGCTGGTATTGCGCCAGAAGATGTCCGACCTGCCGTCGCCGTTGTAATCACCCACGCCCACGACCTTCCATGCCTGCGAGGCGATCGTCGTCATCTTCTGCTGCGTGGCCTTGTTGCCCGACAGCCAGATGGTGTTCGCGCCAGTGCTGCTGTTGCGCCACAGCACGTCCGACTTGCCGTCGCCATTGAAATCGCCCACGCCGACGACCTTCCAGGCCTGCGAGGCCACCGTTTCTGGCGTCTGTTCGGTCGTCTTGCTGCCCGACAACCAGATCCGATGGGCACCGGTGCTGGTGTTGCGCCAGAAGACGTCCGACTTGCCGTCGCCGTTGAAGTCGCCCACGCCGACGATCTTCCAGGCTTGCGAGGCGACCGTTGCCGGCGTCTGCTCGGTCGTCTTGCTACCCGACAACCAGATCCGATGGGCACCGGTGCTGGTGTTGCGCCAGAAGACGTCCGACTTGCCGTCGCCATTGAAGTCGCCCACGCCAGCGACCTTCCAGGCCTGCGAGGCGACCGTTGCCGGCGTCTGCTCGGTCGTCTTGCTGCCCGACAACCAGATCCGATGGGCACCGGTGCTGGTGTTGCGCCAGAAGATGTCCGACTTGCCGTCGCCGTTGAAATCGCCGACGCCGACGACCTTCCAGGCCTGCGAGGCGATCGTCGTCATCTTCTGCTGCGTGGCCTTGCTGCCCGACAGCCAGATGGTGTTGGCGCCGGTGCTGCTGTTGCGCCAGATCACGTCCGACTTGCCGTCCGCGTTGAAATCGTTTTGCGCCTTGCCGAACGGCACCACCGTGTCCCGGAACTGCGCCACCACCGGAATCGTCTGGTTCAGGCTGCGCGCATTGTCTTCGCTATTGGCCACGCCGCAAGGAAGATTGCCGCTGCTGCCGCAGGTGCTCTTCAGCGGGGTGGAGAAGATGCGGTGCGCGATCTGGCCGCTGTCGCCGTAGGCCATCACCGTATAGAAGTTGCCGGCGGCGGCCGAGGTCCTGTAACCGAACGAATACGCATAGCGGCCGTACTGCAACGCGCCACCCGTCGTCTTCGAATTGTCACGGTCGTGCGCCGAGCCCATCAGGTGCGCGGCTTCGTGCACCAGCGTTTCGTCGGCGCAGTAATAGGTCTTGCCGTCGGTGCCCTGGTCGTAGCCATCGCTGATGACGGCATAGCCCCAGGCTGCGTCGGCCTTCGTGATGGCGGTCTGGCCCGCACCGTTCAACCAGGCGATGCCGCACCCCTCGTTCTCGGGAGTGCTGAACTTGCGGACCAGTACGGCGATATCCGCGCCGTAATCATCGCGCGCCTTGCGCAGGGTCGCCAGGCTGGCGGGAATGGTGACGGACGACTGACCGTTGCTGCCGGTCAGTTCGGACAGCGCGGTCTGGTTCGTGTTGGTGTTGGTGTAGCTGACCTGCAGCGCGTTGACGATGCGCAGGTAGCCGTTGACGTTGCTGTTGGAGAAGGCCTGGTTGCCCACCTGGATCAGGTAGACCAGGCGCGTCGCCGCGCCCGATGCGCCACCATTGGCGGTCGCGAATTCGGGCGTGTAGCCGATCGCCACGTCGACCGTGTTGGCGCCGGTTGCCGGGGCGCCCTGGGCGACCGCGGTCGCCGCCTGGCTGACCTGCGCCGACTGGCTGACGGCGGCCCCCATGGAGGAACGCAGGGCGGCCGCTTCCGGCACCATGATGTCCACGTGGCCCTTGGTCGCCGAGACCACCTTCGACGGATCGGTCTGCACGGCGAACACCGTGCCCTGGCGGGTCTGCAGGCTCAGCGCCGGCTTGCCGTCGGCTTGCGGGATGGAGCCGAACACCGCCTTCTCGCCGAAGGTGATGATGGCTTCCTGCATCGGGTCGCCGCCGACCACCCGGCCGATCCAGGTCCAGTTGCCGTCGATCTCCTCGACGTGGCGCTCGTAGCGCAGCTTCACCTGGCTGCCGTCCGGGGCGGGCACCGTCATCTCGCCCGTCGCCACGCCCTTGAACGCGTGCGCTTCGCTGATGGCGACCGGATACCACGTATAGGCGCCTTCCCGCTTGGTGGGCGCGGCCTTGTTGGGGTAGGACATCAGCGCGCCGCGATCCGGCGCGTTCGCGATGGACGCGCCGATCGCGCGCGACAACGGCAGGGAGGGCAGCGTGCCCGACGCGCCCGTCGCCGCCACGCCCCGCATCCCGGCCACGCCATCCGACTCTGGGCTGCCTCCATTGCACCCGGCCAAAACCAACATCAAGGCGCAAGCGCCGACCCGGAGTTTCATACGTACCCTCTGAAAAAAACGAATAGAGCCCCTGAACGGACAATATAGCCCAGCCGGCCGGGCCACAAACAGTCAGCAGGTTCCAATACCGTTATCGACAGGGCCGCGTACAGCTTAAAGTCAGGCGTGTGCGCTGGCGCACCGCAGGCGGAACTGCGTCACGCCTTGGCCGCCGGCCGCCTCAGGCGGCGCGGCGGAATGGGACGCCCGTCCGGGTCCGCAGTTCGTCCTCGGTCACGCCATCGGCCATCTCGACCAGCGCCAGCCCGTCCGGTGTCACATCGAAGACCGCCAGGTCCGTGATGATCCTGTCGACGACCCCCACCCCGGTCAGCGGCAGGTCGCACTGCGGGAGGATCTTGTGGCTGCCGTCCTTCGCCACGTGCTCCATCAGCACCACGATGCGCTTGACGCCCGCCACCAGGTCCATCGCCCCGCCCATGCCCTTGACCATCTTGCCGGGGACCATCCAGTTGGCCAGGTCGCCCTTGTCGGTCACCTGCATGGCGCCCAGCACGGCCAGGTCGATGTGGCCGCCGCGGATCATGCCGAAGGAGTCGTGGCTGCCGAAGTAGCTGGCGCCGGGACGGGCGGTGACGGTCTGCTTGCCGGCGTTGATCAGGTCGGCGTCGACCTCGTCCTCGGTCGGGAACGGGCCGATGCCCAGCAGGCCGTTCTCGGACTGCAGCCAGACGTCGATGCCGGCCGGGATGTGGTTGGCCACCAGGGTCGGCAGGCCGATGCCCAGGTTCACGTAGGCGCCGTCGGTCAGCTCGCGGGCGGCGCGCTGCGCCATTTCATCGCGGGTCCAGGGCATCACTTGTCTCCTTGGCGGACGGTGCGCTGCTCGATGCGCTTCTCGGGGGTCGGGTTGTGGACGATGCGGTCCACGTAGATGCCCGGCAGGTGCACGTGGTCGGGGTCGATCTCGCCGATCTCCACCACCTCCTCGACCTCGGCGATGCAGACCTTGCCCGCCATCGCGCAGGCCGGGTTGAAGTTGCGCGCGGTCTTGCGGAACACCAGGTTGCCGGCCTTGTCGGCCTTCCATGCCTTGACCAGCGCCACGTCGGCGACCAGCGCGGTCTCCATCACGTACCAGTGCTCGCCGAACTGGCGGGTTTCCTTGCCCTCGGCCACCACCGTGCCGTAGCCGGTGCGGGTGAAGAACGCCGGGATGCCCGCCCCGCCGGCGCGCAGGCGCTCGGCCAGGGTGCCCTGCGGGTTGAACTCCAGTTCCAGCTCGCCGGACAGGAACTGCCGCTCGAATTCCTTGTTCTCGCCCACGTAGGACGAAATCATCTTGCCGATCTGTCGGGTCTCCAGCAGCAGGCCCAGGCCGAAGCCGTCCACGCCGGCGTTGTTGGAAATGGCCGTCAGCCCCTTCACGCCGCTGTCGCGCAGCGCGCCGATCAGCGCCTCGGGGATGCCGCACAGGCCGAAGCCGCCGACCGCCAGCGTCTGGCCGTCGGCCACCACGCCCTGCAGCGCCGCCGCCGCGCTGGGATAGAGCTTCTGCTTGCCTCCGGAGGCCGGGTTACCCGCCATGGCGCGATCCATTCGATGAGGAAAGCCCGCATTCTACCCATCGCCCCGGCCACGACACAGGTACTTTCGGGCAATGGGAATCGCGCAGGGGACGTGCGCGTACACTGGACGGCATGAAGACCCTCGCGCTCGTCACCGCGGTCGCCGCGACCGGCCATGACGATGATCTGGTACCCCTGCTCGATGCCTGCGCCGACGCGGGCCTGCATGCCCGCGCCGTGGCCTGGGACGATCCCACCGTGAACTGGGCGCGCTTCGACGCCGTGCTGCTGCGCTCGCCCTGGGACTACACCGAGCGGCTGCCCGGATTCCTGGCCTGGTGCGAGCACGTGGACCGGGTGGCGCGGCTGCTGAACCCGCTGAACGTGGTGCGCTGGAACACGGACAAGCATTACCTCGCGGACCTGGCCACCGTCGGCATCTCCATCGTCCCCACCCACTTCGTGGAGCCGGACGCCGAACCGATGGAGGCTCTGGCGGCATTCCTGGACGCCTTCGATGCCCCGGAGTTCGTCGTCAAGCCGGCCGTCAGCGCCGGCGCCCGCGACACCCATCGCTATGCCCGCGACCAGCAGTTCGCCGCCGGCAACCACATCGCCCGGCTGCTCGACCAGGAACGGAGCGCGATGCTGCAGCCTTACGTCGCCTCGGTGGACCAGCGCGGCGAGACCGCGCTGCTGTACTTCGGCGGACGCTTCAGCCACGCCGCCTGCAAGAGCGCCCAGCTGGCGCCGGGCGAAGGGGCCCGCCAGGCCCCGATGGCCCTCGGCGGGATCGCCGCGGGCACGGCCACGCCGGCCGAACAGGCGCTGGCCGAACGGGTGCTCGCCGCCACGGCCCGCCTGCGGCAGCTCGACGCGCCCCTCGCCTATGCCCGCATCGACCTGCTGACCGGCGCCGACGGCCAGCCCTGCCTGCTGGAACTGGAACTGACCGAGCCCTCGCTTTTCTTCGCCCAGGCCCCGGGCAGCGCCGCGCGTTTCGCCGAGGTTCTGGCGGACCGGCTCGCGGACGCCACCGTACGGACTCGCATGGCCCCCGCCTGACGGCTAAAATCCGCCTTCTGCCCTCGGCCAGCCGCCGCGGCCGGGCCTCTCCTCCGTCGCATACAGGAATTCCCGCAGGATGAAGATTCTCGTCGCCTACAAGCGCGTGGTGGACTACAACGTCCGCATCCAGGTCAAGCCGGACGGCTCCGGCGTGGTCACCGACGGCGTCAAGCTGTCGCCCAACCCCTTCGACGAGATCGCGCTGGAAGAAGCCCTGCGCTTGCGCGACAAGGGCATCGCCACCGAAGTGGTCGTCGCCACGATCGCCCCGGCCGACGCCCAGGCCCATCTGCGCAACGGCCTGGCCATGGGCGCCAACCGCGCGGTCCACGTGGTCACCGACCAGGCCATCCAGCCGCTGACCGCCGCCCGTACCCTGCTCAAGCTGGTCGAGAAGGAAGCGCCGGACCTGGTGATCCTGGGCAAGCAGGCCATCGACGACGACGCCAACCAGACCGGCCAGATGCTGGCCACCCTGTGGGGCCGCCCTCAGGCGACGTTCGCGTCGAAGCTGGAGATCGCCGACGGCAAGGCCACGGTGACCCGCGAAGTCGACGCCGGCCTGGAGACGCTGGAAGTCGACCTGCCGGCCGTGGTCACCACCGACCTGCGCCTCAACGAGCCGCGCTTCATCAAGCTGCCGGACATCATGAAGGCCAAGAGCAAGCCGCTGGAGACGCTGCAGCTCGCCGACCTGGGCGTGGATGCCGCGGATACGCACAAGACCACCCAGTACGCCCCGCCCGCCAAGCGCAGCAAGGGCGTGATGGTGAAGGACGCCGCCGAACTGGTCGCCGCACTGAAGGCCAAGGGACTGCTCTGAAGCTCGTCGTCCCCGCGTAGCGCCTGCCCCCGCGCAGGCGGAAGCGGGGATCCAGTGACTTTTCCGCGCCAGGCCGCTTCCGCAGCGCCGCGCCTTGAAAACAAGGAAACCGCAATGTCCAAAGTCCTCGTCATCGCCGAACACCTGGACGGCAAGCTCAACAGCTCCACCGCCAAGACCGTCAGCGCCGCGCTGGCGCTGAAGCCGGACGGCATCGACGTCGCCGTGCTGGCCGCCGACCCGGCCGCCATCGCCGCCGACGCCGCGCGGATCGCCGGCGTCGCCAAGGTGCTGGCCGTGGCCAACGCCGCCAACGCGAACGCCATCGCCCAGGTGCTGGCCCCGCAGATCGCCAAGCTCGCGGACGGCTACACCCACGTGTTCGCCCCCTCGACCACCTTCGGCAAGGACTTGCTGCCCTGCGTGGCCGCCCTGCTCGGCGTCAACCAGGTCTCCGACCTGATGGCCGTGGAAGGCCCGCACACCTTCAAGCGCCCGATCTACGCCGGCAACGCGATCATCACCGTCGAAGTCCCGGCCGACCAGCCGGTGGTCGCCACCGTGCGCACAGCTTCCTGGCCGGAAGCCGCCCAGGGCGGCAATGCCGCCGTCGAGAGCGTCACGGTCGATGCCGCGCTGCCGACCCACACCCGCCACGTCGGCCTGGCCGCCGGCAAGTCCGACCGCCCCGACCTGCAGAGCGCCAAGCGCGTCGTCTCCGGCGGCCGCGGCGTCGGCTCCGCCGAGAACTTCAAGGTCATCTACGCCCTGGCCGACAAGCTCGGCGCCGCCGTCGGCGCCTCCCGCGCCGCGGTCGACGCCGGCTACGTACCCAACGAACTGCAGGTCGGCCAGACCGGCAAGATCATCGCCCCCGAACTGTACGTGGCCGTCGGCATCTCCGGCGCCATCCAGCATCTCACCGGCATCAAGGACGCCGGCACCATCGTGGCGATCAACAAGGATGCGGAAGCGCCGATCTTCGAGATCGCAGATATCGGGTTGGTGGGGGATTTGTTTGCGCTGCTGCCGGAGTTGGAAACGGCCCTGGGCTGATGCTTCGCTTCCGGCAATGCACGCCATGACGCGTCGGGTGATGCTCGTTTTCGGCACCCGCCCGGAAGCCATCAAGATGGCCCCGGTCGTGGCGGCGCTGCGCGCGCAGCCGGGCCTGGAGGTACGGGTCGCCGTCACCGCGCAACACCGGCACATGCTCGACCAGGTGCTCGACTTGTTCGCCATCGAGCCGGACGAGGACCTGGACGCGATGACGCCGTCGCAGTCGCTGCCGGACCTGTTCACGCGCATCCTTGGCGGCATGAGCGACGTGCTGGCGCGCCACCGGCCGGACATGGTGCTGGTCCACGGAGACACCAGCACCACGCTGGCCACGGCTCTGGCCGCGTTCTATGCGCGGATCCCGGTCGCGCACGTGGAAGCCGGCCTGCGCACCGGCGACATGTCCGCGCCGTGGCCGGAAGAAGCCAACCGGCGCCTGACCGCACCGCTGGCCTCACTGCATTTCGCCCCGACTGGGCGCGCGCGCGACAACCTGCTCGCCGAGGGGGTTGCTTCCGATCGCGTGTACGTTACCGGCAATACCGTGGTCGATGCGCTGCTGGAAGTGGCCGCGCGAATCCAGGTCGATCCGCTGCTGCAGGCCGCACTGGACGCGCGCCTGCCGCCCCTCGATCCGGAGCATCGCATCGTGCTGGTGACCGGGCATCGCCGCGAGAACTTCGGGGCGGGCATGGAGGACATCTGCGGCGCGCTGGCGGATATCGCCGATGCGCGCGACGTGCAGGTCGTCTATCCGGTACACCTGAATCCGAATGTGCAGGAACCGGTGAAGCGCCTGCTCGGCACGCACCCACGGGTGCACCTGGTCGAACCCTTGGATTACCTGCCGTTCGTGCGCCTGATGGGCCGGGCGCACGTGATCCTCACCGACTCGGGCGGCATCCAGGAGGAGGCGCCCTCGCTGGGCAAGCCGGTGCTGGTGATGCGCGATACCACCGAACGCCCGGAGGCGATCGATGCCGGCACCGTCCGGCTGGTGGGCACCGACCGCGGCCGGATCGTCGGCGAAACCTTGCGCCTGCTCGACGACCCGTCCGCCTACGCGGAAATGGCGCGGGCACACAACCCCTACGGCGACGGCCAGGCCGCGGCCAGGATCGCCAAGGCGGTCCAGGCCTGGACCTACCCCGCTGCTCCGTGACCGAGGCGGCCCCAACGCCGCCTGTACGCCAGCATCGCCAAGGCGGCCCGCAAACGGCGCATATGCGAGAATCGCCCCCCTCCTCCCTGCCTAGATCAATCCTGGAGCGTTCGATGAAAGCCTGGACCCACCTCGCCACCCTGACGCTGCTGGCCGCCGTGCTCGCCGGCTGCACCCGTGACGACCAGTCCGGCAACGAGCCCGCCCAGCCGGTTGCCGAGGCGGTCACGACCAAGCAGCTGAAGAAGCCGGTGGCGAAGGACGTGAACCTCACCTTCACCTACCACCTTCGCCGCGATCGCGTCGAAGAAGTGAAGCCCGACGTGTTCCAGCGCCGGATCCTGATGGAATACCTGAAGCTGGACCAGCAACAGGCGGCCGACGCCATCAGCGCCAACATGATCAGCGCCGGCTACCAGACAGCCGAATCCTCGCGCCTCGATGATGGGCGCATCCGTCTGGTCTTCCAGAAAGGCAAGCAGAAGATCAGGGTCCTGGTACGCGAAGGCGGCAAGTTGCAGAACCCCGAGGCCAAGGGCCTCATCCGGATCGACGTCCCGGCCAAGGCGCCCAAGGCCAAGACGGATGCCGCGCAGGACCAGGACGCGGACGCGCCTGCCGCTGGCGAACCGGCGACGAACTGACCGCTGCCTGACAGCACGCATGGGCGTGGACGGCTCCATGCCGCGCCCGGGCATCCGGCCGTCGCGTTAGCTGAGTAATCCCGCCATCGGCCACGTGAAACTGGCCGTCGCGGGCATCACGCAGTGACGCGACCGGCCCCATGGGTCGCTGCGCGCAGGCAGTCAGGCAAGCCTACCGCCCTATCCGTTCATGCCCTGTAATCATTCGATCTTCCGTGGCGCCGCCATAACCCGCCTCATGCCGTCCGAGTACCGAACGGTGTCCATCTTCACGGTTTCCCGCCTGTGAACACGAGCGGTCGGCCGGGTATAGTATCTGGCTGTTTTTAACGGGAATCCTGCAATGTCCGTGTCCGTCCAGATCGATGACCGCATCCGCGTCGCCAACGATGCCCCGTTCGTTTTGTTCGGCGGGCTCAACGTGCTGGAGGACCTGGACTCGACCCTGTTCGCCGCCGCGCACTACGTCGAGGTCACCGGCAAGCTCGGCATCCCGTTCGTGTTCAAGGCCTCGTTCGACAAGGCCAATCGCTCCTCGATCCGCTCCTACCGCGGCGTCGGCCTAGAAGAAGGCCTGCGCATCTTCGAGGAGGTCAAGCGGCGCTTCGGCGTACCGGTGATCACCGACGTGCACGAGCCGGCGCAGGCCGCGCCAGTGGCCGAGGTGGTGGACGTGCTTCAGATCCCGGCGTTCCTCGCGCGGCAGACCGACCTGGTGGCGGCCATCGCCCGTACCGGCCGTGCGATCAACATCAAGAAGCCGCAGTTCCTCAGCCCCACCCAGATGAAGAACATCGCCGAGAAGATCCGCGAGGCCGGCAACGAACGCATCATCTTGTGCGAGCGCGGCAGCCAGTTCGGCTACGACAACCTGGTGGTGGACATGCTCGGCTTCCGCGAGATGATCGACGCCACCGGCGGGCTGCCGGCGCTCTTCGACGTGACCCACAGCCTGCAACGGCGCGAAGCCGGTGCCGAAGCCTCCGGCGGCCGCCGTCGCCAGGTGGCCGAACTCGCGCGCGCGGGCATGGCCGTAGGCCTGGCCGGGCTGTTCCTGGAAGCGCATCCGGATCCGGACCACGCACGTTGCGACGGCCCCAGTGCGCTGCCGCTGGCAGTGCTGGAGCCATTCCTGGCCCAGATCAAGGCGATCGATGATCTGGTGAAGGGCTTCGCGCCGCTGCAGATCCGCTGACGCATGTCCAGCCTGTACCAGGGGCCGATCCGGCTCGTGCTGTTCGATGTCGACGGCGTCCTGACCGACGGAACGCTGTTCCTCGACGGACAGGGCGAACTGGTCAAGCCGTTCAATGTCCGCGACGGACTGGCGGTCGGGCTGCTGCGCGCCCATGGCATCCTCTCCGGCGTGCTGTCCGGCAAGGCCAGTGCGCCGCTGGACTATCGCATCCGCCAGCTCAAGTTCGACGTCGCCGTTACCGGCAAGCTCGAGAAGCGCGAGGCGTATGCCGCGCTCAAGCGCGAGCACGCCCTGGAAGACGCGGAGATCGCTTACGTCGGCGACGATGTCGTCGACCTGCCGCTGGCCGGCCTGGTGGGCCGCTTCTACGCGCCGGCGGACGCGCATCCCCTGGTCCTGGCCCGCGCCGACCATGTGGTCGGCGCCAAGGGAGGCCATGGCGTGGCGCGCGAGGTTGCCGAACACGTTCTCCACTCCGGCGGGCTCGGTCTCGCGCATGCCTACCAGCCGCTCATCGACCAATGGGATCGCCACCATGCCGTCCAGTAGGCCAGCGCTGCGCGTAGTGGTACCGGCGCGCTACGCGTCCTCGCGCCTGCCGGGAAAACCCTTGCTCGACCTGGCCGGCAAGCCGATGGTGGTGCGCGTCCACGAGGCCGTACGCAGAGCCCTGCCGGACGCGGACATCGTGGTCGCCGTCGACGATGGGCGCGTACTGGATGCGCTCACCAACCATGGCATAGCCGTCGCCATGACGGACCCCGGCCATGAATCGGGCACCGACCGCGTGGCCGAAGTCGCGCGCGCGCTGGGCTGGTCCGATGCGGACATCGTCTGCAACGTGCAGGGCGACGAGCCATTGGTCCCGGAAGACATGTTGCGCGCTTTTGCCGGGTTCTGCGCCGGCCGCACTTCCTTCTCCATGGCGACCATCGCCGTGCCGGCCGGTTCGAAGCGGGAAATCCATGAACCCAACGTGGTGAAACTGACGGTGGACATGGCGGGCGACGCCATCGCTTTCTCGCGCGCACCGCTGCCGTTCAACCGCGACCTGCCCCCGTCGGAGTGGCCTCTTGAGGATTACCTGCGCCACGTCGGCATCTACGCGTATCGCAACGACGTCCTGCAGCGGCTGACGGGCACCCTGCCGTGCACGTTGGAGAAGGCCGAGAAACTCGAACAGCTGCGTGCGCTGTGGCTGGGAATCCCGATCCACGTCATGCGCTGGCACCGATCCCCCCCCCTTGGGGTCGACACGCCGGACGACGCTGCGCGCGTCGCGGCGATTTTCGGAGGAACGAAAGGATGAACACCGCTATCCACAGCACCATCGACTACCGCGCTTCGGCGCTGCGCGTCTTCGCCATCGAAGCCGAAGCCGTAGGCAACCTGGCCAGGCAGATCGACGGGGATTTCCCGCGCGCCGTGGATCGGATCCTGCAGTCCCGCGGGCGCACCATCGTCTGCGGCATGGGCAAGTCGGGCATCATCGGCAAGAAGATCGCCGCTACCCTGGCCAGTACGGGCACTCCCAGTTTCTTCATGCATCCGGGCGAGGCCTACCACGGCGACCTGGGCATGGTCACATCCGACGACACGTTCGTCGCCATCTCCTTCTCCGGCGAAACGGACGAGGTGATCAAGCTGTTGCCGTTCCTCAAGGACAACGGCAACTTCATCGTGGCCATCACCGGCAACCCGGAATCCACGCTGGCGACGGCGGCGAACTGCCATCTCAACGTGCAGGTCAGCCAGGAAGCCTGCCCGTTGCGCCTGGCGCCCACCTCATCGACCACCGCCACGCTGGCCATGGGGGATGCACTGGCGGTCACGCTGATGGAGGCCCGCGACTTCAAACCCGAGAACTTCGCCCGTTTCCACCCGGGCGGCTCGCTGGGCCGCCGCCTTCTGAGCCGTGTCGAACATGAGATGGTCAAGGACAACCTCCCTCTCGTTTCGACCCGCGCATCGGTCATGGAGGTCATTACCGCGATCACCCGCTCCAGCCTGGGCCTGGCGATTGTCCAGGGTGGCGAAAACTGGGCGATCATCACCGATGGCGATGTACGGCGCGCCATGGAACGTTACGGCAAGGATGTCTTCGAGCACCAGGCATCGGACCTGATGTCGCGCGATCCGGTACAGGTACCGGTCGGAACCCGCGTGGAGGATGCGCTGCAACTGATGGAACGGCGCCGGATTTCCTCGCTCCTCGTGTTCGACGGCAATGATCTCGTCGGCATATTCAAGAAATGATTGCCGACGCAGGCAAGTACTCCGCCTTACCTCCACCTGTCGTGCAATCCCGCGATGCACTCTCCCGGAACGGACCGACGGTGGACGCCTGCCGGCTACTCGCCCCCCCAGGACCGCTCCGCCAACCGCTGCATGTCGCAATAGGTCGCGGTCATGGACCGCATCTGTTCTCTCGCCTTCGCGCTGAACAAGGGGCGATGCATGCCGATGTTCCGGCTTGAGGCCGCAGGATCGAAGTGGCTGCTGCCACCGTCGTCGACCACGCCGGCAAGCAGCCACTCGCGCACCTGCCCGCGGAACTCCGGATCCATGACGAAACGCTCGAACGGCACTTCGCGCAGGTTCTTCAATCCCGCCCCCTTGCCGGTCCGGTAGGCGACGTACCTGCGTAGCCCACGGCCGTACAGGTCGGCCAGCAGCCGCGGCGTCCTCCAGTGGTTCTTGTCCTGGCGCTTGCGGTCGGCATAGACGTCAAGCGGATCGCGGAAAACCACGACCGCCCTGCATGTCCTGAACATGCGCAGCATCTCCGCTTCGCGTCCGAAGACCGCGTTGTTGAACAGCACCGCCTTGCCGCCCTTCTGTTCCACCAGCATGCGGCAAAGGGACTCGGTGGTGTCCTCGAACAGTTCCTGCAATCCGCCCCGCACCGGCGATTCCAGCAGGGCGGCATATGCCTCGAAGAACCCGCGGAACGGCCGCGTGTACAGCGGACCATGGCATCGCACGTTGTTCGCCGCCGCCGCACAGCTCTTGTAGTCGTTGTAGCCGATCCCGGACAGTCCCGCCACATGCAGGCAGAGCAGGTCCCACAACCGCTGCCACGCGATCCGGCCGGTCGCCCGCGCCGCCATCCACGAATCGCCCAGGCCCGCATCCGCCTGGATGAAAGTGGCTTCGGTATCCGAATCCGCATTCAACAACGGGGCGTTGCCCGCACCCTGGAACTCGCTGAATCCCTCGGCTCCGCGGATGTCGTCGTAGACCGCGCCCGAACCGGACCAGCCGAAGCCGCAAACGAAGACCTTGGGTACGCCCTCTTCCGGCTCCCGCGAAGACTCCTCGAGCAGCTCCGGTGGCAATTCGGGAGAGCGCCCACGCAGCGCCACGACAATTCCGAGCATCGCGCGACAGTCTTCCTCCATGGCCTGGATCCGCTCCAGGCCGGCATACCGCGCATGGATCGCGCGCTTCATGGCCACTGCGGCCAAATCCGGGTCATCCAGCACAAGGGCGACGTGGGCGAGCATGGCGAGCGCATCGGGCTCCCCCGATACACGCTCGACCAGTCGCCCCAGTTCCCCGTCGCCGAGAGCGGCAACCGCGATGCCGGGATCCGTGCGCGCGCTCGCATACAGCATCGCGGCCGAATCGAGCGGAGACACGTCGGGATGGTCGGATATGCCGCGGTACAACCTCGCGGCCAGTTCCAGCTTCCTGAAAGTAAAGCAGAGTCGCGCCAGCCCGAGGAGCGTGTCTGCAGCGCCTTGTTCCTGGCCGGATTGCATTTGATACAACTGGCGCGACAAGCGCCCGGGATCCTTCGGCGCATACTCGAGAACGATCGACGGAAACTGCGATACCACGCGCCGCGCCTCGTCGGGCGACCGTGCGAAAGAAGCCAAGGCCCTGCCGGCTTCACCATAGTGGCCATGGCTTGCCAGCAACCCCGCCAGCCACACCGTATGCCCGGGCGGAAAACCGACTTCGCGCCGGGCGTGCTCGACGAGCCAGCGAACCCGCGCCATTTCACCAGACGCGACCGCGGCCGGAAGACGGTCCACCAGGACATCGGAACCCAAGGGCGTCTGCTCGTGGATCAGGCCCCAGCATCGCACCGCGAGATCCAGCACACCCACATGCTCCAGTTCGACCGCCAAGCGCCGCAATATCTCCGTGTCGAACGGCCGGCCCGTCATGATCACCAGTTTGTAGACGATGAACCGTGTGCGCGGCCCGCACGAATCGATCCATCTCCTCAGATGTTGCTTGAGCGTGCTCACTTCAGAATGAAGACCTTTCCCGGACCGGTCATGCCTGATGGCCGCTCCGGACGATGCGATGAATGATACCAAAGGGCCCGCAGGCGAGGCCTGAATCGCCGGTCGCATGGCCATGCCCGGCATGGGTCGAGGCCATACGCAGACTCATGGACGTTTCGGGGTAATGACCCGGCACGCATTCCGCGTGCACGTTCCGGCGGCGTGCTGCGACCGCTTTCACAGGATGCAGCCGTCAATACACGAGAATGGCGGAAACATGCAGAAATATGTTCGCTCCCATCCGATTGCATTCCGATCCCCACACCGCATCCTGTCCGCTGGACATGCTTGTTGCATGACGTGAACATATGGACGTGCAGCATCCGACGCGGGCACCGCGTTGCCATCCCAAGAGGCCATAGGCCAGGAATCAGAATGGTCCAGACTACGAATCCCGATGCGACCTCGACTGACAAGGAGGCCTACAAGGCCTCCCGCGTCAAGCTGGCAAAGGATGCGGTCATCGAGTACGAATCGCCCATCAACCTGATGGGGCCGATAGAAATCAGCAAGCCCATACGCATTGGCGCCTACACCTACATCATCGGGCCTGCGAGGATCGGCAGCGTTCCATCGATCGGCAGGTTCTGCAGCATCGCACCAGGACTCAGCGCCGGGCCATCCGATCATCCTGTCGACTGGCTGAGCACCTCTCCCTTCCAGTATTCGAAGAGGAAATTCGCTTTTTCCGACTGGCACGAAGGGTTCGTCTTTACCCGGCGCACCCGGAAGAACGATCCGACCCGCGCATTGGATCCGGCCACCATCGGCAACGATGTCTGGATCGGAACGGGAGTCACCATATTGAACGGAGCGAGCATCGGGGATGGTGCTATCGTCGCCGCGGGATCCGTCGTGACGAAGCCCGTTCCTCCTTACGCGATCGTCGGCGGCATTCCCGCCAGGCTGATCCGTATGCGGTTCCCCGAGAAGACGATCGACCGGCTCCTGGAAATGAAATGGTGGCGATTCGATGCAAAGGCACTCTCTGGCCTGCCATTCCACAGTCCCACGCGGGCCCTCAAAGTGCTTGAAGCCCGGATCAAGAGCGGCGAAGCCGTCGAGGTCCCGCCAGCGTTCAGGGTGATGGAGCAAGCACGCTGAACGTCCATCGGCAGCGTGCCGACGGCTTATCGCAGTCACTGTTCCTGCTGCCCGATGGACATTGCTGCGTCCTCGATCCACCGATGGCGACGGACACGACCATCGCAATAGCTCCGCAATACCCCCGGCCCCGACCAGACGGCCCGGGCGATCATCCGCATCGGCGCATGCGAATCGCGAGGCCACCAGGCTGTCGCCCACATCGGGCCGGGTACGGCCCCTGATCCCCGCCGGATCCCATGCCCGGGCATGCTCCATCGTCCCAAGCACCGAATACGTGCACCGCAGTACGCTCGATATCTCCGCGTCATGCGGCGGCCGGGCCCATGCGCCGTGGAAAGCTATCATGGGCCCTGGATCCGGCACTTGGATGTCTCCGCCGTTGTCTCACCGGCGTATCCGGTCGTTGGGATCGCCGCTACAGGAGCACTCATGGTCATCGCAAGCAAGAAGCATCCCAAGGTAGGAACGGACGTGCACGCATTCCGCGCGTTCCTTGCCGCCTACCAACTGCTGTTCGATCTGCGACGCACTCATTCAGGCCGGCGGGTGCGTCTCCTGGACATCGGCGGCTCGCACGGCGTGCATGCGAGATTCTTCCGTCGTCACGGGCTGGAGGTCGACCTCGTCGACATGGTCGCGGGCAACGAGCCGCCCGTATTCGTCGGCGACTACCTCGACTTCGAACCAGGGCGGAAGTACGACGTCATATGGTCGAGCCACGTACTCGAGCATGTCCGCAATACCGGCCTGTTCATAGACAAGATGGCCCGCGACCTGGCGCCCGACGGCTATTGCGCCACAACCGTTCCTCCCATGCGCGGAGAAAGGATGGCATTCAACCATCTCAGCTTCTGGAACCCCGGGATGCTACTCCTCAACTTCGGCATGTCGGGGTTCGACATGTCGAGCGCCCGGCTGGCCCAGTACGGCTACAATGCGAGCATCATCGCCCGGCTGGCGGAAACGGTTCCAGAGGACATCAAGGACGGGTTTCCATCGGCCCTGGTCCTCTCGGATCTCCACTTCAACGGCGATCTCCGGTTCCACAACTGGGAGAAGGGGCTGCAGAAATACAGAAGCGCCATGCCGCTGGCGGCTACCGTGTTCGGATCGTACGGCGAAGCGGAAGAGGCCATGGCCCGGGACGGCTCCAAGCTCTTCTGCCTTGTCGCGTCAGGCGAGAAGAGGGCGCTGTACTACATGGACGATGGACACCTGATCCGCGCACAGTAGCGCTCGCAATCAATGCCTCCTTTCGTCCACCGCCGGCCTGTCTCCGCTGGACATCACCTCCGTTTCGACAGCCGTGGCCGTGCCTTCCACGCCTTCGCTCGGCACAGGGCCGCCCGCTTCGCGCAAGTGGGGCGCGAACGGGTTCTCCACTTTCACGGCGTGCTCGAATACCGGAGCCGGCACCGGCACCTGCAGGCTGGCTTCCGCCAACCGATCGTCGAGTTCTGCGTTCGATATGGGCGAAATGCAACCATCGTCGACCAAGTAGAACCATTTCTTGACTGGAATGCGCCACGTGCCATACCGGGCGTTCAGGTACTCGTACACGCTGCCGGGGACCAGCACGTGAGGATGCGTTTCGGATATCGGCTGCAGATTGTCGAAGTGGTAACGCGGAACCTTCCACTGGAATACCTTCACGAACAGGCGTGTGAGCAGCCGCTCCTTCCAGGTGCGGGCCTGCTCGATCTTCTTCAGCGACTGCCCTATTCGGCCGGTGGCATTGAGCTTCTCGGCGACGATGCAAAGGCTATAGCCCGGATGGCGGGCGACGAACGACAGCTTCTTGCCCGGGCTTGCCCTCACTGGACCATTGATCTCGCGATAGGCGTGGCGGGGATATTTCGACCTGGCGGATACCAGCGGGTAGGGCTGCGGCGACCATGCGACATCGCCATTCCGGAAGAACATGTGTACCGACAGGGGTAGCGTCGTCCGCTTGTGCCCCGGGAAGGAGCTCAGCAGGAGTGCATAGGGGACGCCCTTGAGCCACTTCTCGCGGTACCAGAGGGAATATCTCTCCGCGATCGTACGGCAGACTTTCCTTGCCTTCTCGAAATCGTCGATCCAGATGCCGAGGTCGATGTCCTTTTCCCAATCGTTCAGGCGCCCGTAGCGAACCAGGCCAAGCAGCGACCCGCTATCCACCCAACAATGGACGCCCTGCTCCTTGAACGACCGCAGCAATTGGTCGCACTGCTCCCCGAGCGAAAGGTCATCTCCTTCCAGCTTGGACAATCCATCGCCGATCGGTTCCCGCACGGATACGAACGGTATGTGCGTTGCATCGGGGATATCGATTGCGACGGGCCCGTTCATGGCGCCATCCCCGCCTGACGCCACGCAGCCGACTCCGGCAAGCAGTTCGCGCAACCGGTCGCCGATGGCCGAAACATCGTCGTAGTGGACCATGTACTTCTTCGTGTAGTACCAGAGGAATTTCCTTATCTCGCCGTCGTTCGCGCGCGACCAGTCCCTGCCATCCAGCACCGCGTAAAGCTCGTTTTCCGTCCTGACTCGCCTGGTGGCGGCGGCGTAGTCCGATCCCCCGGTGGTGACCACCGGCTTGAGTTGGAGCAACGCCTCGGCACCGACGCCGGAGTTCACCGTGACCACGCAGGCCGCCCCTGCCACCAACTGATGGATGCTCGCGCTGGAGACGCGGATGTGGCCCGCGAGCTCCGCCTCTTCGATGGTTTGCGCGATCTCCGTGCTGCGGCACATCGGATGGCGCTTCACCACCACGGTGGCGCCAGTGATGCGGGCCCAGTTCACGAGCGACCTGAGCAGGGACAACGTATCGATGTCCGCCAAGCGCGCGACCGTGTCGTTGGCCACCTGCATGGGCAGGAAGACGTATTCGCCCCACTCGGCGGGCAGCGCTTCGTCTCCCTGCGCATACTTCGACTTTCCGCCAGCCACCAGTTCGTCATGCAGCCACTGCCAGTGGGCATCGGCGGCCATCTGGTCGACCCCCCGGATGAGCTCCGGCAACTGCCTGTCCGCAATCGAACTCCAGCCGCTATAGCCCCTGGAATCGATGATGAAATGGCCGAACAGAGTGCCGATCTTGAGGTGGAACTGGCCTTGCCGCCCCGCATCCAGGGTATGCCAGGTGAGCGCCGGGCGGATCGCCGACACCGGCGTGGCGCCATCGATACCCGCCTGCAGGCGCGGGTAGACGGCGAAGCCCGAAGCCAGCAGCAGATCGACGAGATGCTGCGAGAACGTCAACTGCGACGAACGGTAAGGGCGCTGCTCCTCGTCCTTCAGGTCGCGCGACAGGCTCGACAGGAGATAAAGCTCGACCGCTCGTCGGCCCTCGTCCCTGCCAGCCAGTTCCACGACCTCTCCCCGGGGGGTAATGCACATCTGCAGGTCCGCGTCCGCCACCTCATTGCGCGCGGCCAGGTCGATGACCCCGGCAAAAGGCCCGAGTGCCTGCAAACGCTCGAGGAGCTCCCGGGGTACCACGTCGTCCTTCTTCCGGTACCAGGCCTCCGCACTCCTGAGCATCCCGAGTTCCTGCAGAAGCTCCCTGCCGGCCGTGCTGGATGGCGCATGTATCGTGCGGAAGAGCCTCGCCAGGCTGTCCCTCCACGCGCCACGGCTGAACCTGATGGCCGACGCGGCGCTCTGCGCCTGGTAGAGGTTCTGCGCCTGCGCCTTGTCCGACTGCCTGCCCCATTTCTCGAGCTGGGAACCCGCTTCGAAGAACCGCCCCTTCTTCACCAGCGCCTTCATCGAGGCAGGCTGTCCGTTCGCCATCTTGGGGTTCGAAGCGCGGCCTGCGGGCTTCTTCTTGCCCCCGGCCCTGCGTTTTTTCACCGCGGCCGCCGCCCGGGTGAGCAGGAGGCTCGAGAAATCCGGTGCGGCGTAAGTCTGCAGAAGGGGACGACGCGGCTCGGTTCCGACCGCGTCCCGGATGGCGGCGGCGGCCAAGGCGCCACATCCACCGCGCTGCACGAAACACTCCTGTACGAGTTCCTCGTTCGCCTCCCGATAAGGATTCTTTCCGACAAGGTCTTCCACCACGTGGCGCAGTTCCTCGGCGCGCGTCACGTAGGGGCCGATGCGGTGCCTCTGCGAGATCTCGATCGCCGAATCGTCCGCCTTCTTGTGTTCGACGAAGCTGGCGCCCTCGTCGCCGACCAGCACCACGGGCTTGTGGCAATACAGGGCGTCGAAGATCGCGCCGGACATGTCCGAAACGACCACGTCAGCCACTTCCTGCAGATGCAGCCCCAGATCGAGCATCGGCGGGAACGAATCGGCGTAGATGAGCCCCGAAGCACGCTCGCCCTCTTCCTTCCGGTCCCTGATCGGACTCAAGTGATGCGGACGGAGGATCACGTTGAACTCGTCGCTGAACCCGTCGAGCGCGGCCATGAACGCATTCGAGGTTCCCAGGTCGCCCCAAGTCGGCAGATAGACCAGGGTCCTCTTGCGTGGATCGAGACGGCTACGCACGAGATCGACGGAGCTGGGATTGAGGCGGCGTTCGAAATAGGGGTCGAAGCGCGGGTTGCCCGACTGGGAAGCCTGGCACATCTGGCCGATGATGGACTCACTGTAGGCGCCGTACACCAGCCCGCGGTCCGCCGCGAACCAGCGCGCGTTGTAGGCCGTCTTCGGTTTGGCCAGCGAATACTGCTGCATGACCAACCTGGTCCGCTTCCAGGGCTGGGCGAGTGGCGGCCGGAACTGGGTAACGATCGCGTCGTACTGGCCGTCGAGGGAATCCAGGTCGAGCTCCGAAAGGAACCGGCAGTACGCGCCATACGGCACCAGCCAGGAAGGATCGAACCCCTTCAATGCCGCAGGGTTGCGGTCGATGAAAATGAAATCCGGCTCATCGAAGTGCCTGGCGATTTCAACGGAATGTGCGACCTGGAACTGGTTCCAGACGAGGAATCCTATACGCATGGTGGGATGTCATCCATTCGACGGGACAGCGCGAACACGAGCCACTGTCAGGTTGCGGAGCCAGTGGTCGGCGCGGGCGGCACGCTGTAGTTGCCTTTCACTTGCCCAAGCGCGGTGCCGAGCAGTTCGGCCAACTCGACCGCGGAAACGATCCTGAGATTGTTGTCTGCCCTTCCCGGCGTGATCATCTCGCCAACGAGGCCCATTGCCGCTTCGGGATCGGGCACGTACCGGCGGAAGAACTCCCCGACCTGGAGTTCCGCGAAGAGGGCGGACAGGCGGACCGAGAACTCCTGAATGTCCACATGCCCGACGGCTCGCGCCAGATCTTGCAGCCTCCCGTCGTCGGCAGCAGCATTGAACCTCATCAAGGCCGGCAGAGTGAAGCTGCAGGCAATGCCATGCGGAAGGTTGAACTTCGTCGTCAAGGGGTAGGAGATCGAATGCGCCAGCGCCGTGCGTGTCTGGCTGATGGCCAGGCCGGCCAACAAGCTGGCCTGCATCATCAGGCCGCGGGCCGCCGGATCACGCGAATTTTCCTTGAGGCGGGCCAGCGCGGGGAGCGACAGCTGCAGCGACTTCGCGGCGAGGCCCAAGGTGATGGGATTTGCGCTGCGGCTCCAGGTCGACTCGAGCGCATGCGATATGGCGTCGAGGCCGGAGGATACGGTCACGTCCTCCGGCAGCTCCAGCGTCAGTTCCGGGTCGAGGATGGCCGCGGCCGGATACAGATCGGGGCCGGTCACGGAATACTTCTTGCCCAGCTCGAAATCCCAGATGGTACCGAACGGCGTCACCTCGGCACCGGTGCCCGCCGTGGTGGGGATCGCGATTACCGGCAAGGCCTTGCAGGCCGTCGAAACCGGCGCTCCCTCGCGGAAATGCGCGGCCAGGGTCGCTCCGGCAGGCTGGGTCAACAACCGCGCCAGGCCCTTGGCCGTGTCGATGCTGCTGCCCCCGCCCAGTGCGACGATGCAATCCGGCGCCAGTCCGCGCAGGATGCTGGCCTGCGCATCCACGTCGCGGACGTCGGGGTTCGGCTTGACGTCGTCCAGCACTGCCACCAGCCGCCCGCCCAGCGAGGCACGGATGCGATCGACCGTGCCGCGGCGGGTGAAGCCCGGGCTGGTCACCAGCGCGATCCGCTGGAAGTCGATGTGCTCGGCCAACCGCGCGGAGCTTCCAGCGGCGGAAACCACCCGCACCGGGTTGAAGTATGTCCAGTTCGTCACGGTCACTGCTGTGCTTTCACCATCGGGAATCAGGGAATGGCGGCAACCGTTGACGGGTTGCCGCCTGCAACGGCTACAGGCCGAGCCGCTTCATCAAGGCGTCGCGATTCTCGACCGGGCTCGATTTCGGCCGGCCCAGGTCATCGCGCGCGCCCTTGTTGACGCGGATCTCCAGCAGCACCGGCCCTTCGCTTCCGGACAGGCGCTCCAGGGCCGACTTGACTTCGCCGGGCTCGGATACCGAAAGCGCCTGCGTGTAACCGCAGGCCCTGGCGACGCCGATCAGATCCACGTCGAAACCGGCGGTGGGCTGGCCGCCGACCGAGTCGTGGGCGCCGTTGTTGATCACCACATGCACCAGGTTCGACAGCCCGGACTGGCCGATGATGGCCAGCGAGCCCATGTGCATCAGCACCGAGCCGTCGCCGTCCATGCACACGACGTGGCGACCCGGCTGCGCCCGCGCCACGCCCATCGCGATCGAGGCGGTATGCCCCATCGCGCCGACGGTCAGGAAGTCGCTGCCATGGCCGTCGCCGCGCGCCGCGCGGTACTCGTACAACTCGCGCGAGGTCTTGCCGGTGGTTGAGATGACCACATCGTCCTTGCCGAGCAGGTCGACCACGCACTTCACCGCGCCCTCGCGGTCCATCGGGAAGTCGGTGATCCGGTCCTTCTTCAGCTTGTACTTGGCGAAGGCGCCCTTGCGCACCAGCAGCGCGACCGGGATCTTGCGCTCCCGCATCAGCCCGCAGGCCTTGGCGACGACTTCGCCGGCATCGTCCATCGAGGCGTCGAGTTCGAACCACGGCACCTCCATGGCGTCGAGCATGGCGGTCATCACCCGGCCCTGCTTGACGTGCTGGGGTTCGTCCTTGACCCCCGGCTCGCCGCGCCAGCCGATCAGCAGCAGCATCGGCAGGCTGTAGACCTCCTCGTCGGCCAGCGACAGCAGCGGGTTGACCGCGTTGCCCAGCCCCGAGTTCTGCATGTAGACCAGCGCCGGCTCGCCGGTACCCAGGTAGTGGCCTGCGGCCAGTGCGATGGCGTTGCCCTCGTTCGCCGTGATCACGTGGTCGCTGTCCGGCGCGTGGTCGGTGACGTAGGCGCAGAAATCGGCCAGCAGCGAATCCGGCACACCGGTGAACAGGCGCACGCCCTGCGCGCGGATCTGCTCGAAGGTCTTCTCGGGCTGCAGCATCACTTCGTCCCCGGGATGAGTTCGAGGATGTCCTTGATCGACAGCAGCTTGGAATCGATCTCCTTCGAGCGGCCGTGCTCGAGGATGGAAACGGCCGCATCCATCATCGCCGGGTACGCCGCACGCAGCAGGTGGTTCGCGTAGATCACCACCTGCACGCCGCGGTCGATGAGTTCCTGCTCGGTCACCTGGTTGTAACTGGAGGGCACTACGATGAGGGGGGGGCGATGTTCGAATTTCGCGTAGCGATCACAAAACTCGAAAATCTCGTCCGGGGTCTTCCGCCGGCTGTGGATCAGGATGCCGTCGGCGCCGGCCTTGACGTAGGCCTCGGCACGCGCGACCGCGTCTTCGATGCCCTGATCCAGGATCAGGCTTTCGATGCGCGCGACGATCATGAAGTCGTCGGTCACCTGCGCGGCCTTGCCGGCCCTGATCTTCTCGCAGAATCCTTCGATGGTGTCCTGCTGCTGCGGCACTTCGGTGCCGAACAGCGAGTTCTTCTTCAGGCCGACCTTGTCCTCGATGATCGCCACGGACACGCCCAGGCGCTCCAGCGTGCGCACCGTGAACTGGAAATGCTCGATCTTGCCGCCGGTGTCGGCGTCATAGACGATCGGCTTGGTGGTCACCTCGAGGATGTCGTGCAGGGTGTTGGTGCGCGAGGTCACGTCCACCGCTTCGATGTCGGGCTTGCCCTTGGCGGTGGACTCGGTGAGGCTGCTGCCCCACATGCCGTCGAACTCGCGGCGCCCTTCCGGGCCTTCGAATGCGGCGTTCTCCACGATCAGGCCGGTCAGGCCGTTGTGCGCCTCCATCAGCCTCACCAGCGGCTTGGCGTCGAGCAGGCGGCGGAACTTGTTGCGGCGGATGTCCGGGGTGGTGCCAATCTCGCGCAGCGCCTTGTTCAACTGCGTCGAGGAAATGCCGTCGGTATAGCCGACCTCGACCAGTTCGCCGCCCCATTCGGCCAGCGTGTCGATGACCGCCTGGCGCACCTGGCGCTGCACCCCTTCGCGCCAATCGTCGCCATGGACCACGTAGTCGGGCTTGTACTGGCGCAGGTTCGGGACGTAGTCGAGGGTTTCCTGCGGAACGACGCGGGCCACGCCCTTGAGCTGCTCGACGACCTGGCGGCGCTGCTCGTAGGTCATGTAGGGCAGGCGCTTGTAGCTGGCGATCGCCCGGTCGGTCAGCAGGCCGACCGTGACTTCGCCGAGCTCGGCGGCCTTGCTGATCACGTTCAGGTGCCCCGGATGGACCAGATCCGCGCTCATTCCCACATAAACAGTCTTTTCCATCATTTCCTCATTGGTTGATGCGCCGCCCACGGAAGTGGACGTGCCATTGTTGCCAAAAACAGGGATTTGGCATCGTTCGGCCGGCTGGATTGGTGCCGACCCTGGGCCAGGGATTCCGCCGGTCAATCTTACGATGCCGGCCTTTCCCCGGGGGTTATTTCATGTTCCAGGAGAATCCGGGAAAACCGGATCGAAACGACTCGGTACACGTGAAACGGTTCCGGCCGATCGACCCGGATGCCATTCAGCAATGTGAGAGCGACACGCTCCATGCGGCCCTCCTTGCCGCAATGCGCTCTCAACACAGCGCCAGCCCCGACTCGCCTTCCAGGCTGCCGACCCGCAGCGACCGCGACCGGAATTCGTCCTCGTCGATGGTCCAGGTATGGAAGCCTTCCTGCGCACTCCGGCAGCGCACGAAATTGAATCCGTCCATGGCCAGCACGTCCAGGCCTGCCTCGTAGCAACGGCGGATGAAATCCGAATCCGAACCCCCGCGCCGACGCTCCGAGAACGGCACTTCTTCGAGCACCCGCCGATGTCCGCCCAGGGTTCCACCAGCCACCAGCGCCGAACGCGCGGTCGCGGCGTCGTGCACCAGGTTGGCATGCCGCGCCCATTCCACGTCCCAGAGCAGTTCGTCGCTGCTTTCCAGGTAATTGAACACCGGCGGTTTTCCGAACACGTCGAACTTGCCGATGCGCTGGTAGAGCATGATGTCGCTCAGGTAGTGGGTGCCGTACAGATCGTCGTCGTCCACCTTGGTCCAGTACGGCGCGTCGGTCTGGGAGGCGGCGAGGTTGAGGCATGCGCCGAGGCCGAGGCTCTTCCCCGCCTGCAGGAACCGGATCGGCTCGCCCTCGCGCACCAGCTTGCGGCACTCCTCGAGGCCGGCATCGTTGCCATGGACGACCACGACCAGTTCCTTGTCCGGATAGGCATCGTTGCGGAACCGCTCGATGCAGCCACGCAGGCGGTCGGGCCGCATGGTCACCAGCAGGCAGGCGATCGGCGGGTCCGGCGGAAGGAAACGCCCCCCCGTGCCGAGGCTGTCGGCGATGTGCTGGAGGCGGTGGGCGACGGTATGGGCCGACATCAGCCCACGCCAGGTTTGGTGCCGCCAGCGCGCACTCGCCACCGGGTCGGCCATGAGCGCGCGCAGCGCGGCCAGGGGGTCGCCGCCGCCATCCGGCAGGCGCAGTTCCGGCAACCAGGGCGGCGCTCCGTCCAGGCGGGCGACCAGGCTCCCCGACGCTGCCGAACGCGCCATGCCCAGCGCACTGCGCCACGCACCGGCCAGCGGCGCAGCGGCGAACACCTCGGCGCCCTGCAGGCGGCTCATGACCAGCTTTTCCTCGCGGTCCAGGCAACCGATGGTCCAGTCGCGGAAGTCGTCGGCGTCGTCGAGCCGCACCCTCGAGAAATCCCAATGGCTTTCGGCCACCAACAGGCCGCTGTCCTTCAGGTCGCGTAGTCCGGGCAGTTCGGGCAACCCGTTCTGCAGATCCCACCAGCCATCGAACACGACGCTGCCGCCCAGGGCATCCGCGGCCTCCATCAATCCGTAGCTGCGCAACGGGTTGTGCAGCGCCGGCTGGATGGCCGGCGGCAGGAACTCGGCCTTCGTCCGCGGGAAATCGCCGCGCAGCCGCTCCAGCACTTCCGCATCGGCCGCGCAGACGAGATCGGCCTGGCCGGCCAGCCAGGCGAAACGGGGATAGTTGTCCGGCGTCTCGCGGAACCAGACGACCAGGGGGAGCGATATCTCCCTGCAGCGTTCCAGCACGCGCCGGAACGCCTCCTGGTTCCCCTCCCCGGTCAACGCGTAGCGCCAGTGCCGATGCCCCACGTGCCACACCGTCTCCACGAGCAGGAAGCACAGCGCACCCGGCACGAGCACGTCGCACCAGTTGTCTTCGTCCAGCACGGCCACGCGCGCATCGAAGGAAAGCTCGGTGCGCAACTCGGTGCTGCCGATGAAACCGATGGCGGGAGGATCCTGTCTCCGGCCCCGGTATTCGCCACCCGTTTCCGCCATTGCGCCGGCGAGGGCCAGTCGCACGTCCTCGGCAACGAGCCCGTCCAGCCCCGGGAAGAGGTTGATCCGGCGGCAGGTGGCATTGGCCGTCTCCAGATCATCGAAATCCGGCTTGAGCAGGCCGGCCGGCAAGCCGGCCAAGCCACTCGCCACCACATCGGGCGGCGGTCCGGCCGCTGTTTCGTCGCTCTGTCCGTGCCGCTGACGCTGGAAGGCGGTCTTGAGCCAGCGCAACGGCGCCGTCAGTCGCCAGGAGGTGCTCCGGCGCATCTCGTCGATCAGGGCGGAACTCTGCGCGGCCCGCTCGCTGCTTTCGGCCCGTTCGCTCGCGAGCGTGGCTTCGAGTTGCCTTGTTTCGCGGCGCGCGTCCTTCAGTTGCCTGCCGAGGTCGCGCAGGTTCGGAAGCTCCATAGGTCAGTACCCCTGTCCCGCCGGCAGCCCCGAGGATACGCGCGTCTCGCCGACGAGGCGCGCCAAGGTCGCGGCCAAGCGCTGCGCCAACTGGCCCCAGCCGAATTCGGCGACGATCTGCCCGCCCAGGTCGAGGCCGTTGCCGGCGTCCAGCAGTCCGGCCTGCTTCCGCGCCACCAAGTCGCGCAGCAGCGCCTCCACCTCACCGCGGTCGGCGCAGGTCCAGCCGCGACGCCGCTCGCGGATCAGGGCCGCCGAGACATCCTCCTCCACGATGTTGCCGGTGTGCAGGATCGGGCGTCGCGCGCCGAGATATTCGTAGATCTTGCCCGGCACCTGGCAGGGATTGTCGTTGGCGATGTTGACCAGCGCATCGGCCTGGCGCTGCAACGCCAGCACGCCGACATGCGGCATGAAGCCCAGCAGCCTGAACTTCTCCGGCTGCGCTTCGATCCGCGCCCGCAGCCAGTCCGGGATGGCCGACGAGGCCACGTTCAACCTGACCCCGGGCACGGCCAGGACCGCATCGATAAGCGCATCCGGCCGGCGGAACTGGTAGAACGAGCCGGTGTACAGGAGTTCCAGCAGCCCGCCATCGAAGAAATCCCGGGGCACCGGCGCGGTGGATCCACCCTGGTCGTCGAACCCCTGCGTCAGCACCTCGATCCCCGCCTCCCCCGCCGCGGGCTTGCCATGCCGTTCGAGCAGGAGCTGGCGCGTGCCGGGCGCGGTCACGATGATGCCGTCGGCGAGCTTCATCACCCGCCGCTCCACCTTGAGGGCCCGCCGGTGCCAACGCTCGGGCGTATAGTCGGCCAGGACCGGGTCGCCCAGGTCGGCCAGCCACGGGATACCGTGGCGGCGCTTCATGTGGATGCCCAGCTCCAGCGTGGTCGCCGGTTCATGCGAGCTCACCACGACATCCGGCCTGAATTCCCCGATCAGCCGATCGATGGCTTTCCGGGCAGGGAAATACCATTCCGCGCGGGTGTCCGGGAACAGCAGGTGCATCGCGAGCTTCTTCAGCCGCTCGACCAGTCGTCCTTTCCAGTTCAGGCGCGATTCGCGCAACGCGACAACCGGCGCCACGGCGTCGCCCGCAGGCACCGGCACGCCACCGCCTGCGGGTGCCGCAGGAGCGCCGGTCCGGCCACGCGCCCGCATCCTGGCCTCCTGCCGCTTGGCCAGCATCGCCATCGCACTGGTGATCGGCCCACCCGTGATGCGATGGATACGGATCCGTTCCGGAAGCTCCGGCAACCCCGCCACGGCCCAGGCCGGCTCGGTCGTGATCACCTGCACCTCGTGCCCGGCCCGTACCAGCCCGCGTGCGAGGTAGGCCCAACGCAGCGACTGCGGCGATGGGCTGGGGGGGAATTCGTAGGCGATCAGCAGTATCCGCATGCTCGGCTTCATTCGCTGCGGGTATGTTCGATGCGGCCAGGCTCCCGCACGGTCCGATCGCCCTGGTCCGGTCGCAGCGCCGGCCCCCCCGGGACCTCCGACGCGGCCTGCATCGCCGCCCGGGTCAGCCTTCTCGCTTTCAGCATCGCTCTTTCCTTGATCAGGCGCGCTTTTTCGGCTTTCGCTTCCCAGAACGCGGGGTCGGCCGCGGCCGCTTCGGTACCGCCACCCGCCAGCAGAGGCTTGCCTTCCCCGGCCGTCGCCTGCTGTTTCGCCACCCAGACCGCACGCAACCTGGCCTTCTTCTGGGCCAACAGCGCCTTGGCCGCCTTCGCCTGCCAGTACGCCGGATCTTTCGGGGTCAGCCGCGGATCGGTTCTCGCCAACGCTTCGTCGGCCAGGTCCGCGGCGCGCTGCGACTTCGCCAGCCTGACCGCGCAGGCCGCCCTCCATTTCGCCATCTGCTTCGCCAGCCGTGCCTTTTCGGCCCTCGCCTCCCAGAAGGCCGGATCGGGCACCTGCGGCACGGGGACGGAAGCATCCTGCTCTCCGCCGGCCTGTGCGGCGGCTTGCCGCAGGCTCGCGGCCCGGGCTGCCCGCCGCGTTGCCATTTCCTCCACCAGTTGCGCCTTGGCGGCCTTCGCCTTCCAGTAGGCCGGATCGGACGGGGTCAGCTGCGGATTCGCGCCTGCCAGCGCCGCGTCGGCCCGCTTGGCCGCGCGCTGCAGCTTCGCCAACCGGGCCGCGCGCTGCTTCCGTTCGGCCCGCGCCGCCAGCAGCGCCGGATCGACCGGCGGGTACAGGCGGCGGTATTCGGCCAATGTCTCGGACACGCCGCCATCGAACACCACCCGACCCATGTCGATCAGGAGCGCCCGGTTGCACAGCTTGTGCAGCAGCGCGTCGTTGTGGCTGGCCACGACCACGATCTTGCTGCCTTCCATGCGGTCCAGCATCCGCCGCCGCGCACGGCGCAGGAACTGCGCGTCGCCGGCACCGAACCATTCGTCGAGCAGCATGATGTCGGTGGGCACCGCCGTGGAAATGGCGAAACCCAGGCGCATGCGCTGGCCGCTGGAAAGCGTGAACAGGCGGCGGTTGGCGACCTCCCTCAATCCGGAGAACTCGAGCACCGGCTCGACCATGTGGCGGATGTCCGCGGAAGGAACGCCCATCGCGGTAGCCCGCAGATAGATGTTCTCCATGATGGTGGCCTCGGCATTGAAGCCCAGGCCGATGCTGAGCAGCGCCTGGCGGCTGCCGTTGACCTGCACCGTGCCTCCGGTCGGCTCGAACGCGCCCGCCAGCACGCGCAGCAACGTGCTCTTGCCCGCACCGTTGCGGCCCACCAGGGCCACGCGCTCTCCTTCCTGGATGGTGAAGCTCACGCCGTCCAGCAGAGTGGCGAAACGCCGCTTCGGCACGGACATCGCGGCGCCGAGCAGGGTGGAAAGCCAGGATGAAGCGACCTTGTCCGGCTGCGCGTAGTAAGGGACCACCAGCGACAGATCGCGGACCTCGATGGACGCCGCCGGCATGGAGGCGTCAGATCCAGATCGGGACATAGCGCGAATACCGTCGGCAAAGGATGATGGCGAGCAGCCAACCGGACAGGGTCAGCAAGGCGACGTAGACGATCGAATGGCTCGGCGGCATCCGCCCGAACAGCGGCTCGCGGACGATTTCCAGCATGTGGTACGCGGGATTGAGCCTGACGATGATGCCGCCGATGCTGTCCGGGGGATAGCGATCGCCTTCCCAGATGATCGGAGTGAACAGGAAGCCGACCATCAGCACCGTGTTCAGCACTTCGCCCAGGTCCGGCAGGCGCGCACCGAGGATGCTCAGGCTGTAGCCCACCCAGACCATGTTGACCAGCACCACCGGGATGGTGACGAACAGGGTCAGGATGGCGAGCACGGGGACCGCCGGCGACCAGACCAGCACCGCCAGCATGCCGACCATCGAGAAGGCGAAGTAGAACAGCGACTTGGCGATCGACTTCAGCGTGTAGTCGGTCAGCCGCGTGTTGCCGTCCAGGATGAAGGACTTGTTGCCGCGCAATACGCCGACGGAATCGTTGAGCACCATCACCATCAGGCGCCAGACCGCGTAGCCCATGCCGAGATGGATCATGTACGAAGCCAGGTCGCGGTTGAACACCTTGGCGTACAACGGCCCGGTGATCAGCATGAATACGGTCACCGGCGCCAGCAACCAGAAGAGGCCCAGGCGGGTCCGCCGGTAGCGGGTGACGATGTCCAGCCAGCTGGAATACGCCCAGAACTCCGGCCTCCGGATGCTCTCGGAGAGTTGCGAGAAGATCCGAGTGGTCATCGGGTTTCCCGGATGTCCCGCACGGACCGGGCCGCGGGACACGCGAAACGGCAGGTCACGACAGCGCGGCCTCGATGTCGTGCCGCAGGTCGCCGGCGTCTTCCACGCCCACGCTCAACCGCACCAGGCCATCCGTGATCCCCAACCGCTCCCGCCGCTCCACCGGCACCGACGCATGCGTCATCACCGCGGGATGGTTGACCAGGCTCTCCACGCCGCCCAGCGATTCGGCGAGGGTGAACAGTTTGGTGTTCTCGCAGAAGGTGCGCGCGGCATCGAAGCCGCCCTTCAGCACGATGGAGATGATGCCGCCGTAGCCCTGCATCTGCCGGGTGGCGAGGCCGTGCTGGGGGTGGGACTCCAGGCCGGGATAGATGACCTTCTCGATCGCGGGATGCGTTTCCAGCCATTGCGCCAGCGCCAGCGCGTTCTCGCAATGCGCCTTCATCCGCAGGTGCAGGGTCTTCAGGCCGCGCAGGGCCAGGAAGCTGTCGAACGGGCCCTGCACGGCGCCGATGGAGTTCTGCAGGAAGGCCAGCTGCTCGGCCAGGCCGGCGTCGTCGCCGACCACCACCATGCCGCCGACCATGTCGGAGTGGCCGTTGAGGTACTTGGTGGCCGAGTGCATCACGATGTCGGCGCCCAGCAGCAGGGGGCGCTGCAGGATCGGCGAGGCGAAGGTGTTGTCGACCACCACGCGCAGGCCGCGCCGGTGGGCGATCCCGCAGACGGCGGCGATGTCGACGATCTTCAGCATCGGGTTGGTCGGGGTTTCCACCCAGACCAGCCGCGTCTCCGGGCGGATGGCGGCTTCGAACGCCGCCAGGTCGGTCAGGTCGACGAAGCTGAAGTCCAGTCCCGCGGTGCGCCGGCGCACGCGCTCGAACAGGCGGTAGCTGCCGCCGTACAGGTCGTCCATGGCGATGACGTGGCTGCCGCTGTCCAGCAGTTCCAGCACCGTCGAGGTCGCGGCCATGCCGGAGGCGAACGCGAAGCCGCGGCTGCCGCCTTCCAGCGCCGCCACGCAGCGCTCGTAGGCGAAGCGCGTGGGGTTGTGGGTGCGCGAGTACTCGAAGCCCTGGTGCACGCCCGGGCTGCTCTGCGCATAGGTCGAGGTCGCGTAGATCGGCGGCATGACCGCGCCGGTGCTGGGATCCGGCGACTGGCCGCCATGGATCGCCAGGGTGCCCAGCGCGGGATCGCCGGCTTCGCCGCCGGCACGGGAGGGGGTTTGCGCCATGTTCTTGTTCCTTGAAACAGCCGGCGATTCTACCAGCCGGGCCTTAACGTACCGTCCATGTCACGCCGCCGCCCGCACCCCGGCACGGGCGGTGTCCCACGCCTACTGTGCGCGGCGTCTCAGGTAGTTGAGCAGGTCGATGCGGGTGATCAGGCCCAGGAAGGCGTCGCCGTCGGTGATGATCGCGACCTGGCCGCGGTCGAACACCGGCAACAGGGCCTCGATCGGCGAGCGCACGTCCAGCCGGTCCAGCTTGCTGACCATGGCGGTGGACACGGGGTCGCGGAAACGGGCCTCGTCGCCGTAGACGTGCAGCAGCACGTCGCTCTCGTCGACGATGCCGGCGAGCTTGTCGCCGTCCATGACCGGCAACTGGGAGACGTCGTACAGCTTCATCCGCTGGTAGGCGGTGGTCAGCAGGTCGGTCGGGCTGACCACCACGGTGTCGCGCTGGCTGTACGGCCGCAGGATCAGGTCGCGCAGGTCACCGTATCGGGGCCGGTCGATGAAGCCGTTGTCCAGCATCCAGTAGTCGTTGTACATCTTGGACAGGTACTTGTTGCCGGTGTCGCAGACGAACACCAGCACCTTCTTCGGCGTGGTCTGCTCGCGGCAGTACTTCAGCGCCGCGGCCAGCAGGGTGCCGGTGGACGAGCCGCCCAGGATGCCCTCCTTCGCCAGCAGCTCGCGCGCAGTCAGGAAGCTTTCGCGGTCGCTGATCGCGTAGGCCTTCTTCACCCGGCTGAAATCCGAGATCTGCGGCAAGAAGTCCTCGCCGATGCCCTCCACCAGCCAGCTGCCGGACTTCTCGCTCAGCGTGCCCTCGTTGATGTACTGCGTGAGGATCGAGCCGACCGGGTCGGCCAGCACCAGTTCGGTCGCCGGGGAGTGCTCGGCGAAGCAGCGCGACAGGCCGGTCATGGTGCCGGAACTGCCGCAGCCGAACACGATGGCGTCCAGCTGGCCGTCCATCTGGCGCAGGATTTCCGGGCCGGTGCCGAACTCGTGCGCGGCCGGGTTGTCCGGGTTGCCGAATTGGTTGATGAAGTAGGCCCCCGGCGTTTCGCCGGCGATGCGCGCGGCCAGGTCCTGGTAGTACTCCGGGTGCCCCTTGGCCACGTCCGAACGGGTCAGGATGACCTCGGCGCCCATCGCCTTCAGGTTGAAGATCTTCTCCCGGCTCATCTTGTCCGGGACCACCAGCACCAGCTTGTAGCCCTTCTGCTGGGCCACCAGCGCCAGGCCGATGCCGGTGTTGCCGGCCGTGCCCTCCACCAGGGTGGCGCCGGGCTTCAGGTCGCCCCGCTTCTCGGCCGCCTCGATCATCGACATGCCGATGCGGTCCTTGATCGAGCCGCCGGGGTTGGCGCTTTCCAGCTTCAGGTAGAGGGTGCAGAGCCCGGTGTCGAGGCGCCTGGCCTGGACGATCGGCGTCTCGCCGATCAGCTCGAGTACGGAGGAGTGGATCGCCATGCGGGCGCGCGTCCGGTGCGGGAAGTGGCCCGGATTATCGCATCGGGTGACGCGGACGGCGACGGCCGACGAGGAGGCCGCCGCCGCCCGCGACGAGAAACTCGGGCGAGGTCAGTGCGGCTTGGCGTCGTAGATCCGGAGCAATCGCTCCTTGGCGTGCAGCTTCTCGCGCTTCATCTGGCCGAGCAGGTTGTCGTCGATGGGCAGCACGCCCAGTTCGGCGTCGGTGACCTTCTTGTCGAGCTCGCGATGGCGCTGGTACAGCTGCTTGAACTCCGGATCGGCCTTGATGAGTGCGTCGATTTCGGCCTGCGGTTGACCTTCGAACATGATCGTTACCTCCTTCAGCGGAAATACGAACGCCCCGGCCTTTTCGGGCACGGGGCGTTGGCTTGGGAGCGGAGCGTCCGGCCGGCGGCGCGGGTCCTTCCCACCGGAAAACCCGCGACGGCCTGGTTGCCGGCGGCGGTCTCCTGCGGGATCGGTACGGGCGTCATCGGGACGATTCTCCGGTGAGCCAAGCGACGTGGGTCGCTTGGGTATACGACCCTACTCCTCGTCGCCGACCCCGGCAAGGCCTGCCGCAAGTGGTTGATTTGCCATCGGATGCCTTCGCGGATGGGCGTTCAGGCAACTGCGCCGGAACGCCCCGGGCTCCATGCAACCCACTGATTCCACACAGGAAATCAGTGCGTGACGACGATCTCCACCGCGCGCGTCTTGCTGCCGGTCCCCTTCCCGGCGCTCTGCAGCCGCGCCCTGGGGACGCCGGCCGCGACCAGGGCATCGCGCAGGGCGTCGGCGCGCCGCTGCCCGGGGGTCTGCTTGTCGCCATAGCCTTCGACCCGGGCGCGGGCCTTGGGGTTGGCCTGCAGGTAGGCGGCCAGGGCACTGGCGCTGGAGGTGCCGGCGGCGGACAGCTTGGCGGAGCCGGCGGCGAAGGCGTCCGCGCCCAGTGTGAACACTTCGCCGCGGCTCTCGAACTTGGAGGCCGGCAGCTTGGCGCCGGAGACCAGTTCGGCCTCCTCGCGGGCCAGCTTCAGCTCCCGCTGGCGCGCCGCGCTCAGGCGGTTGGCCTGCTGGCCGGCCACGGTGTCCAGGGTGGTCTCGGCTTCCTGGCGCGCCAGCGCCTCGGCTTCCGCGGCCTGCCGCAGGCGTTCGGCCTCCTCGGCCTGGATCTGGGCCTGCACGCGCAGGCGCTCGGCCTCGCGGCGGGCGCGCTCGGCCTCGCGGCGGCTGGCTTCGACCAGCAGCTCGCTGCGGGTCCGGTCCAGGCGGTCGGCCTCGCGGCGGGCGGCCTGCGTGCGGGCGGCGATCTCGGCGATCTCCACGCGCCGCTCGGCCACGTACTGGGCGGTCTCGCGCTGGCTGCGGCGGGCCTTGTCGAAGGCGGCGATGGCGTTCTGGGCCTGCAGCTTCTCGTAGGCGGCCAGGTCGGCCAGCGCCGGGTCGGCATGCAGCGCGGCCAGGCGCTGGTTGAGCTGCACGACCACCGGGTTGTCCGCCGCCGCGGCGGCCACCGCGGCCGACATCAGCGCCAGGCCCAGCGCGCCGGCCCGGAGCGTCTGGCGGAGGGCGCTCATCGGCCGCCCTCCGCGCCGAGCTGGCGCTGGAGGTCGGCGATCTCCGCCTTCCGCTGGGCGACTTCGGCCTCGGCGACGGCCTCCAGGCTGCGCGCGCGCGCCAGGTCCGCATCGACCGCGGCCCGGAGGGCCAGGTCCGCCGCGTCCTTCTTGTTGCGCGCGGCCTGCGCCTGCGCGAGCGCCTGCCGGGCCGCGGCCAGCGGCTCGGGCGCGTACTGGTCGGCGTCGGCCTGGTCGGCGCGCTGCACGGCCTGGACCGCCGCTTCCAGTTCCGGGGTCGATGCGTTCTGCGCGAACGCGGGCGTACCGGACACGGCCATTGCCGCTACTGCGGCGGCCATCACATGCAGGGGCCTGCGGAAGTGTGCGAAGCTAACAGTCATTGGGGTGCCGTGACGTTGAGGGGTGCGCGCGGCCATTGTCGGAAGCCTTCGGCGCCGTTGCAACGGCACGCCGCGCATCTTGGGGAGCATTGCACATGGACATCGGCTATTTCCTGAAGCTGATGACCGAGAAGAACGCCTCGGACATGTTCCTGACCACCGGGGCGCCGGTCTACATCAAGATCGAAGGCAAGCTCTACCCGCTGGGCAACACCGGCCTGCCGCCGGGCATGGTCAAGAAGATCGCCTACTCGCTGATGGACGAAGGCCAGGTGCCGGTGTTCGAGCGCGAGCTGGAGCTCAACATGGCGATCGCCCTGCAGGACGCCGGCCGCTTCCGCGTCAACGTGTTCAAGCAGCGCGGCGAGGTGGGCATGGTGATCCGCGCCATCCGCAGCGTGATCCCGAGCATCGAGGAGCTGAACCTGCCGCCGGTGCTGAAGGACATCATCATGACCCCGCGCGGGCTGGTGCTGATCGTCGGCTCCACCGGCTCGGGCAAGTCGACCTCGCTGGCGTCGATGATCGACTACCGCAACACCACCAGCACCGGCCACATCCTCACCATCGAGGACCCGATCGAGTACCTGCACAAGCACAAGCAGTCGATCGTCAACCAGCGCGAGGTCGGCCTGGACACGCACGCCTTCCACAACGCGCTGAAGAACGCGATGCGCGAGGCGCCGGACGTGATCCTGATCGGCGAGATCCTGGATGCGACCACGATGGAGGCGGCCATCGCCTTCGCCGAGACCGGCCACCTGTGCCTGGCGACGCTGCACTCCAACAACGCCGACCAGACCATCGAGCGCATCCTCAATTTCTTCCCGGAAAGCGCGCACAAGAACGTGCTGATGAACCTGGCGCTGAACCTGCGCGCGGTGGTGTCGCAGCGCTTGGTCAAGGGCATCGACGGGCGCCGGATGCCGGCGGCGGAAGTGCTGATCAACACGCCGATGATCCGCGACCTGCTGCGCCGCGGCCAGGTGCACGAGATCAAGGCGGCGATGGAGGAGTCGCTGGAGGAAGGCATGGAGACGTTCGACCAATGCCTGTTCCGCATGGTCAAGGAAGGCCAGATCGAGCAGGAGGAAGCGCTGCGAGCGGCCGATTCGCGCGACGGCCTGGCGCTGAAGTTCCGCCTGTCCGAGGGCAGCAAGGGCGAACACGACCCCTACGCGGACTACGACACCGGCGGCAGCTCGCCGCGCATCACCCACGGCTTCGGCTGAGCCGGCCCGCGCGGCGGAACGCGCCGCGCTTCCATCGCCACCCGGGGATCAACGGCCGCGGCGGAGCGATGGCTCCGCCCCGCGCCGTCAGAGCTGCGCGTCGGGCTGCTTCTCGGGCCGCGCCTGCTCGAAGGCCAGCAGGGCCAGGCAGGCCTGCTCGATGCGCACGAGGGTCGGGAACGCCGACATGTCCACGCCGAAGCGGCGCGCGTTGAACACCTGCGGCACCAGGCAGCAGTCCGCCAGGCCCGGCGTCTGCCCGTGGCAGAAGGTGCCGGTGGCGGCATCCTCGGCCAGCAGCGCCTCCATCGGCGCGAATCCTTCCACGATCCAGTGCTTGACCCAGTCGTCGCGCTCGGCCTGCGGCACGTTCCAGGTGCCGTCGAAGTACTGCAGCACGCGCAGGTTGTTCAGCGGGTGGATGTCGCAGGCGACCATCTGCGCCAGCGCACGCACGCGGGCGCGGTCGCGGGCCGTCATCGGCAGCAGCCGCGGCGACGGCCAGGCTTCGTCGAGGTACTCGAGGATGGCCAGCGACTGCCGGATCACGCGCACGCCGTGCTGCAGCGTGGGCACCATGTGCTGGGGGTTGCGGGCGACGTAGTCGGGCTTGTGCTGCTGGCCGCCGTCGCGGACCAGGTGCACCGGCACCGTCTCGTAGGCCAGGCCCTTGAGGTTCAGCCCGATGCGCACGCGGTAGGCGGCGCTGGAACGCCAGTAGGAATACAGCCGCAATTGCTCAGCCATGCAAGCCGCTCCCCGCGGATTGCGCCATCGATCGTCCGGAATCCGCGTCCATGTCCGCCTCGCATCGTCCAGCGTTCACACTGGCCCCGGGCACGCCTTCAAGGCAAGGGCTGCGGCTCGATCCGTTGCTCGATCACGCCGAAAATGGAACGGCCGTCACGGTCCTTCATTTCGATGCGGACCACGTCGCCGAACTTCATGAAGGGGGTCGAGGGCTTGCCGTCGCGCAGGGTCTCCACCGTGCGCTTCTCGGCGAAGCACGAGGCGCCCAGGGACACGTCCTCGTTGGCGATGGTGCCCGAGCCGACGAGGGTGCCGGCCGACAGCGGCCGGGTCCTGGCCGCGTGCGCCACCAGCTGGGCGAAGTCGAACTGCATGTCCACGCCGGCCTCGGGCGCGCCGAACCATTCGCCGTTGATGTGCGTGACCAGCGGCAGGTGCACCTTGTTGTCGCGCCAGGCGCCGTCCAGCTCGTCCGGGGTCACGAACACCGGCGACAGCGCCGAGCGCGGCTTGGACTGCAGGAAGCCGAAGCCCTTCGCCAGCTCCGGCGGGATCAGGTTGCGCAGCGAGACGTCGTTCACCAGCCCGACCAGCTGGATGTGGCCGGCGGCCTGCGCCGGCGTGACCGCCATCGGCACGTCGTCGGTGACGACGACGATCTCGGCCTCCAGGTCGATGCCGTAGTCCTCGCTGACCACCTTGACCGGATCGCGCGGCCCGTAGAAGGCGGCGCTGGTGGCTTGGTACATCAGCGGGTCGGTGTAGAAGCTGGCCGGCACTTCCGCGTTGCGGGCGCGGCGCACGCGCTCCACGTGCGGCAGGTAGGCGCTGCCGTCGACGAATTCGTAGGCGCGCGGCAACGGCGCGGCCAGCGCCTGGAAATCGACGTCGAACACGCCGTCGGCGTCGCCCGCGTTGAGCGCCTCGTACAGCGCGTTGAGGCGCGGCGCGGCGTTGCTCCAGTCCTCCAGCGCCTGCTGCAGCGTCGGCGCGATGCCCGTGGCGCGCACGGCGCGCGCCAAGTCGCGGGACACCACGATCAGGGTGCCGTCGCGACCGCCTTCCTTCAGGGAACCCAGCTTCATCGGAACTCCAGATGCCGGCGCGACTGCGCCATGGTTTCAATTGTAACGAAATACCGCCGCGATCAACCCGTGCCCGGATCGCCCTGGAACCCACCCTGGCGGAAGGTCAGCACCAGCGTATCGCGATGGCCCTGCCCGTCCAGCGGCTGAATCGGGGTGGATTCGTGGATGACGCGCTCGTCGTCGAGGAACAGCAGGGACCACGGCGCCTCCAGGGTGAACCGCTGCCCGTCCGGGCCGGCGGCGGCGAAGACGCGGGTCTCGCCCCCCTTGATCCCCACCCGGCCCACCAGCAGCACCGCCACGAAGTCCACGCCGTCGCGGTGCGCGCCCTCCGGCGTCGGCCGGCCGATGCCGTCGGTGGTGTCGATGCGGAACTGGTGCGCCTCCACGTGCCACGGGCGCTCGCCCTTCAGCACGGAGCACCACTGGCCCAGCCCCAGCAGCAGTTGCCGCCAGGCTGGATGGCCGGCCACGGCCGGCTCGATCGGCTCGAACCAGCGCTGCATGCCGCCGTGCAGGGCGTTGTAGTCCAGCGATTGCCAGTGCGCGCGGTGCGGGGCCTGGCGCACGTCGTCGGTCCCGACAACGAAGCAGGAGTGCCGGCGGCGCCGGTAGCGCCCGCCGTCCTTCAGGTACTGGTCGGGTTCCAGCCGCTCCCAGCTGGGCAGCAGCGGCGCCAGCGCCGCCAGGTCGACGCCGACCCCCTGCGCCATGGCCTCGGACGCCAGCACGGCGTAGCCGCGCTCGCGCATGCGCGGCAGCGCCTCGCCGGCCGGGCAGAACGGGGGTTGGAACATGGCGACCATAGGCGGAACCCCTCAACGCAAAAACCCGCCTGAGGCGGGCTTTTGCGGATGTCCAGTGGACTTCGAGTTGGCAGCCCCGGATGGATTCGAACCACCGAATGCCTGAGTCAGAGTCAGGTGCCTTACCGCTTGGCGACGGGGCTGTGTAACCAGTGACGCGTAGTGTAGCGCGTCTGTTAGCGCTTGGAGAACTGCGTGGCGCGACGCGCCTTGTGCAGGCCGACCTTCTTGCGCTCGACTTCGCGGGCGTCGCGGGTCATGAAGCCTGCCTTGCGCAGTTCCGACTTCAGGCTCTCATCGTACTCCACCAGCGCGCGGGCGATGCCCAGGCGGATGGCGCCGGCCTGGCCGGTGATGCCGCCGCCGGTGGTGGTGACGGTGATGTCGAAGTTGTCGGTGTTCTTGGTCAGCTCCAGCGGCTGGCGCACGATCATGCGGCCGGTCTCGCGGCCGAAGAACTCGTCCAGCGGACGACCGTTGACCGTGATGTTGCCGGAACCCTTGCGCAGGAACACGCGGGCGGTGGAGGACTTGCGACGGCCGGTGCCGTAGTTCTGAGTGATAGCCATGATTAGATGTCCAGGACCTGCGGCTGCTGGGCGGCGTGCGGATGGTTCGGGCCGGCGTAGACCTTGAGCTTGCGGTACATGTCGCGGCCCAGCGGGCCCTTCGGCAGCATGCCCTTGACGGCGGTTTCGATGACGCGCTCCGGGTGGCGCTCGAGCGCCTGCGCCAGGGTCTCGGTCTTCAGGTTGCCGATGTAGCCGGTGAAGCGGTGGTACTTCTTGTCCGCCAGCTTGTTGCCGGTCACGTGGATCTTCTCGGCGTTGATCACCACCAGGTAATCGCCGGTATCGACGTGCGGGGTGTAGACGGGCTTGTGCTTGCCGCGGAGGCGGCGGGCCAGCTCGGTGGACAGGCGGCCGAGCGTCTTGCCGGTGGCGTCGACGACGTACCAGTCGCGCTGGACGGTCTCGGACTTGGCGGTGAAGGTGGTCATGCGGATCTCGTGTGTCTGGTCGGGCGGATTCCGCGGTCTTCCCGGCCGGAACTTTGCCACGCGTTGTGAAAGGTGGAACGCAAGAGGCGGAATTGTAAGGGGCATCGCGGCAGCGCGCAAGTCCGCGCCACGCCCCCGGACGGGACCCGGGCAGACGGGCGCGGCGGGAGCCGGCACAATGCCGCGCATGAGAACCCGGACCTTCTCCCCCCTGGACCACTGGCTGACGGAGGCCCAGCGCGGGCTGGACACCGTCTTCGGCAACCCGCCCGCCCAGCGGGCCAATCCCGCCGCCGACACCGCGGACGTGGAACTCGACCCCGCCGAGCGGCGCCACGCCGCCGGCCTGATGCGGATCAACCACGTCGGCGAGGTCTGCGCGCAGGGCCTGTACTTCGGCCAGGCCGCGGTCGCCCGCGACGCCGGCACCCGCCGGCACCTGCTGGAAGCCGCCCAGGAGGAAACCGACCACCTCGCCTGGTGCGCGGACCGCCTGCGCGAGCTGGACAGCCGCCCCAGCCTGTTCAACCCGCTGTGGTACGCCGGCAGCTATGCGCTGGGCGCCCTGGCCGGCCTGCGCGGGGACGGCTGGAGCCTGGGCTTCGTGGTCGAGACCGAGCGGCAGGTGGAAGCCCACCTGGACGAGCACCTGGAAACCCTGCCCCCGGCGGACCTGCGCAGCCGCGAGATCCTGACGGTGATGAAGGCCGACGAGGCCCGCCATGCCGAACACGCCGAACAGGCCGGCGCCCGCGCGCTGCCCGCGCCCATCCCGACCCTGATGGCGGCCGCCTCGCACCTGATGAAGGCCGTGGCTTATCGGGTGTAGCGCCCGCCCGCACCTGATGCGGGGCGGCGCACCGTTGCCATCCAGGCACCCGCGACGGCATGCGACGAAGTCGCTTCGCCAGACCATCGCCTTGCCGAAGGATCGACATGGCGGGCTTGAGCCCACCCGACGACATAGGTCGGGGCTACGCCCCCGACGACCGCCTACCCTGCGGTGCCCGGGGACAATCCTCCGCCCGGCACGCTCGGAACCGGGCGTCGGCCCGGTAGGGCCGACCTACCGCCGCCCGCGCCCATCCGGTCGCCGTCTCGAAACGGTCAATGGCGCAGGGTGGGCCCCGGCCCACCATTGCCATGCCTCACTCACGGCGGCACTCGACGAAGTCGCTTCGCCAGGCCGCCGTCTTGGCCGATGGATCGACATGGTGGGCTTGAGCCCACCCTACGACGGCGACGTCAGCTTCAGGCCGACGATGCCGGCCACGATCAGGCCCACGCAGACCAGCCGCGCCGCCGTCGCCGGCTCCTTGAACAGCCACATGCCGACGAAGGCCGTGCCCACGGCGCCGATGCCGACCCAGATCGCGTAGCCCGTCCCCAGCGGGATGTGCTTCAGCGACAGGGCCAGCAGCCAGAAGCTGGCCGCCGTCGCCACCACCGTGATCACGCTGGGCACCAGCCGGCTGAAGCCCTCCGAATACTTCAGGCCCACCGCCCACACCACTTCCAGCACGCCCGCCATTACCAGGTATATCCACGCCATGCGCCTTCTCCTCGGTTGTCGCCCGGGCCGCAACGAAAAAACGGCCCGGAACTCGCGTTCCGGACCGCCGTCGGTCCTGGTGCGCGGCTCGCGCCGCGGGCGGGTCGTCCCGCCTTCAATCGTGCGCGCAGGCTACCGCGGGCCGCCCGAACCGGGCGTGACCCGCGGCGGCCGCCCCGTCATTCCGACAGGTTGCGCCCGTGGTACAGCTCCTCGATCTCCCGCCGCAGGCGCGCCTCGATCTTCATGCGCTCCTTGAACGACAGGTTCTTGGCCTTCTCCTCGAACAGGTAGTTGTCCAGGTCGAAGTCCTTCAGGTGCATCTTCGTGTGGAAGATGTTCTCCTGGTAGACGTTCACGTCGAGCATCTCGTAGCGCGACTTGATGTTCTTGGCCAGGAAGTCCTGGATCGAGTTGATCTTGTGGTCGATGTAGTGCTTCTTGCCCTTCACGTCGCGGGTGAAGCCGCGCACCCGGTAGTCCATGATGACGATGTCGGACTCCAGGCTCTCGATCAGGTAGTTCAGCGCCTTCAGCGGCGAGATCACGCCGCAGGTCGCCACGTCGATGTCGGCGCGGAAGGTCGCGATGCCGTTGTCCGGGTGGGTCTCCGGGTAGGTGTGCACCGTGATGTGCGACTTGTCCATGTGCGCCACCACCGCGTCGGAGATGATCTCCTTGCCCGCGTCCTTCTTGTCGATCACCGGCTCCTCGGAGATGAGGATCGTCACCGACGCGCCCTGCGGATCGTAGTCCTGGCGGGCCACGTTGAGGATGTTGGCGCCGATGATCTCCGCCACGTCCGTGAGGATCTGGGTCAGGCGGTCGGCGTTGTACTCCTCGTCGATGTACTCGATGTACCGGCGGCGCTCGTCCTCGGACGAGGCGTAGCACACGTCGTAGATGTTGAAGCTCAGCGCCTTGGTGAGGTTGTTGAAGCCTTGCAGCCGCAGGCGAGGCAGGGGTTTTACCACGGCGGTGGTCCCTCTTGGGGGGGTGTCGGACAGGGGGGCGAATTATGCGCCATATGGGGTGACAGCGGAATGTCCGCGCCGTCCCCGCCGGCAAGCCGCCGCGGGACTGGCCCGGCCCTTGCATGGCCTGCGTTTGCCGTTGGCTACGTATTCGGACTAAGCTTCCGGAATTATCAAGCCGCGACCACCATGAGCCTAGGCATCCCTCTTTCAGCCCCCGCTCGCCCCGCCGCCAGTCCCCTGACGCCGGACAACGCCACGCTTGAGCGCTTCCTGGCCCACAGCCACCGCCGGCGCTACCCCGCCCGCGCGGACGTCTTCCGCCCCGGCGACCCGGCCGGGACGCTCTATTACGTGGTCAGCGGCTCGGTCAGCATCATCACCGAGGAAGACGACGACCGCGAGCTGGTCCTCGGCTACTTCGGCGCCGGCGAGTTCGTCGGCGAGATGGGCCTGTTCATCGAATCCGACCGGCGGGAAGTGATCCTGCGCACGCGCACCCAATGTGAGTTGGCCGAGATCAGCTACGAGCGCCTGCACCAGCTGTTCCTGGGCACGCTGTCGGCCGATGCGCCCAAGGTGCTCTACGCCATCGGCGCCCAGCTGTCGCGCCGCCTGCTGGACACCAGCAGGAAAGCCAGCCGCCTGGCCTTCCTGGACGTCACCGACCGCATCGTGCGCACGCTGCACGACCTGGCCCGCGAGCCGGAGGCCATGAGCCATCCGCAGGGCACCCAGCTGCGCGTCTCGCGGCAGGAACTGGCGCGCCTGGTGGGCTGTTCGCGCGAAATGGCCGGCCGCGTGCTGAAGAAGCTGCAGGCCGACGGCGCCCTCCACGCGCGCGGCAAGACCGTCGTCCTGTACGGCACCCGCTGACCCCCGATGGGGCGTGCCGGCCATCCCCTGCGACCGGCCGCCGCCCCCGCGAAGCCCCACTCCCTCGACATCCGCCCGGCCATGCCGGGGGATGGCGACGACGTCGCCCGGCTGCTCGCGCACCTCGGCTATCCCTGCACGCCCGCGGAAGCCGCCGACCGCATCCACGCCGTCGCCGACGACCGCCAGCAGGTGCTGCTGGTGGCGCGGCATGATGGCATCGCCGGCCTGATGGGCCTGCATTTCCTCTACTACCTGCCGCTCGGCGCCCTGATCTGCCGCCTCACCGCACTGGTCGTGGCGCTGGATGCGCGCGGCCGGGGCATCGGCCGCCACCTGCTCGAAGAAGCCGCCCGCCGCGCGCGGCAGGCCGGCGGCGTGCGCCTCGAACTGACGACGGCCCTGCACCGCACCGAAGCCCACGCGTTCTACCGCGCCTGCGGCTTCAGCGAGAGTTCGCTGCGTTTCACCCGCACGCTCGGCGAGGCCTGACCGTCCGCACCCTGTATCCTTCGGGCCAGTAGCCTCGGCTCCCCGCGCCGGCAGGAAACACAGGATGGAGTTTGGCAGCGAGTTCTTCTGGTTCATCCTCATCGGCCTGGGCGCCCAACTCGTGGACGGCGCGCTGGGCATGGCCTTCGGCCTGATCTGCTCCTCGATCCTGCTCGGCATGGGACTGCCGCCCGCCGCCGTCAGCGCCAGCGTCCACGCCGCCGAGGTGGTCACCACCGGCGTCTCGGGCGCCTCGCACGCCTACTTCCGCAACATCGACAAGCGCCTGTTCTGGCGGCTGACGATCTCCGGCTCGATCGGCGGCGCCCTGGGCGCCTACGTGCTCACGCAGTTGCCGGGCGACGCCATCCGCCCGTTCGTCTACCTCTACCTGCTGGCGCTGGCGGTGCTGATCCTGGTCCGCTCGTTCGGCCGCTGGGTGCCGCGCGAAGAAGTGAAGCGGGTGCCGGTGCTGGGCTTCTTCGCCGGCCTGCTGGACGCCTCCGGCGGCGGCGGCTGGGGCCCGCTGGCCACGTCCACCCTACTGGCCCGCGGCGGCGCCGCGCGGACCACCATCGGCACCGTCAGCGCGTCGGAATTCGTCATCACGCTGGTGGTGTCGCTGACGTTCTTCCTGACCATCGGCCTGCAGCACCTGGAGATCGTGCTGGGCCTGCTCATCGGCGGCGCCATCGCCGCCCCCTTCGCCGCCTGGTTCGTGCGGCACGTCTCCGAGCGCATCGTGCTGAAGGTGGTGGGCGTGCTGGTGCTGAGCATCAGCCTGTACCAGATCGGGCGGGCGTGGGTGTTCTGAGGCACCGGTGAAACGTAAGGCTCGCGCGAATGGCTGCCGCCGTATCGCGCAACGATTCCTCCACGCCGGATCGCGGAAGACCGCCTGCCCGTCCCACTGCGATTGCACCCTGTACCCAACCGTCGACACCGCCCGCGTGGCGAAACGGGACTCGCATTCACCATCGGTCAGCCGGTATGCGATGCAACTCGACATGTCCCACGCCCGCGAACAGCCCACGCGATGCCCCATCCCGGAACCGGCCAACACCGGCGATTGCGAGTTGCGCGGGACCTCACCGGACCCCTCGCCGGACCACCGTCCAGACGCGCCCCAACCGACATTACCCGGCGAACCGTTGACCGCCCCGGCGGCGCACATTACAAACGCAGGCAACACGCCTGCTCCGGTACGTCCCCATGCAATGCCCCAAATGCCACGGCACGATGGAACTGATCGTCGAACCCGAAGCCAGCGTGCATCGCTGCACCCGGTGCAAGGGGTTGTGGTTCGAGATGATGGCGCACGAGACGCTCAAGCATCGGGCCGAGGAAATCGACACCGGCGATCCGGCGCAGGGCGAGGCGTGCAACACGGTCGACCGGATCAAGTGCCCGGTGTGCATCGGCAACCGCGACCTGGTCCGCATGGTCGATCCGCAACAGCCCCACATCTGGTTCGAGAGCTGCAAGAACTGCTACGGGCGCTTCTACGATGCCGGCGAATACCAGGACTTCGCGGAGATCGGATTGGCGGACCTGATCAAGGGCTGGAACGCGCCCGAGCGGTTCTGATCGGTGTAGGGTGCGCCTTGGCGCACCACCACCCCGCCATGCCTTCCCATGCCTTCGTCGTCGATGGCGAATGGCGAAACGGCTGCGCTTGCGTCTTCGCCGATGCAGGAGCGCGACGGTGCGCCGGGGCGCACCCTACGCGGAGGCGCCGCCGCGTTCCTTGCAACCCCAGTTGAGGATCGGCGTGCCCGGCGGCAGCACGCGGCGGAACATCGCCACGCGGGCGGGCTTGGGGTTCACCACCACCGGGGCGCGCGCAGCCTTCAATAGTGGCAGGTCGGCGCTGCTGTCCGAATAGGCCACGGCGACGTCGCCGTAGCCGCGTTCGCACAGCATGCGCATCTTCTCTTCGTTGTGGCAATGGCGGGTGGCCACCACGGCGCCGAAGCGCGGGCCGACCGCGGTGCCGATGACCGGCACGTCCTCGTGCGCGACGAACGCCAGGATGGCGCGCGCCAGTTCCGGCGGTGCGCCGGTGGCGACGACGACGCGGTCGCCGTTGGCGCGGTGTTCGCGGAACACCTCCAGCGCGTGTGGCAGCAGGCGTTGTTGCACGTCGTCCCGGTGCGTGGCCACGTACTGGTCGATCAGCGCATCGAAGCTGCGCCGGCCGTGCAGGCCGAAGGTACCGATCCAGATGTAGCCGGAGATGCCGCGCCGGCGGGTGGGCAGGAACGCCACCATCGGCCCCAGCACCACCGAGGCCAGCAGGGCGACCGTTGCGCGCAGGGGATTGCGCTTGATCAGCCAGCCGACCAGGTGGCCGCCGGAGTCGCCGTCGTACAGGGTGTGGTCGAAGTCGAAGACCACGACCGGCGCATCCTGGCGTGGCATGGGATAGGTCGCGTCCGTCATGCCGCGAAGAATAGCTGACGCAGCGCCTCGCCGGGCTCTTCGGCGCGCATGAAGGTTTCGCCCACGAGGAACGCGTTGATGCCGGCATCGCGCATCCGCGCCACATCGTCCGGCACCAGGATGCCGCTCTCGGTCACCAGTAGCCGGTCCTTCGGCACGGCATCGCGCATCGACAGGGTGACGTCCAGCGATACCTCGAACGTGCGCAGGTTGCGGTTGTTGATGCCGACCAGCGGCACCGGCACCTGCAGCGCGCGCTCCAGTTCGTCGATGTCGTGCACTTCCACCAGCACGTCCATGTCCAGCTGCATCGCCAGCCCGGACAGGTCGACCAGTTGCGCGTCGTCCAGCGCGGCCACGATCAGCAGGATGCAGTCCGCGCCCAGCGTGCGCGCCTCGTACACCTGGTACGGATCGACGGTGAAGTCCTTGCGCAGCACCGGCAGCGTGCAGGCGTCGCGCGCCTGCCGCAGGTAGTCGTCGGCGCCCTGGAAGAAGTCCACGTCGGTCAGCACCGACAGGCACGCCGCGCCGCCGAACTCGTAGCTCACCGCGATGTCGGCCGGGCGGAAGTCGGGGCGGATCACGCCCTTCGACGGGCTGGCCTTCTTCACTTCCGCGATCACCGCCGGGTCGCCCTGCGCGGCCATCGCGTTCAGCGCATCGGCGAAGCCGCGGGTCGGCGGCGCGTCGGCCGCACGCGCGCGCAGGTCGGCCAGCGGCACGCGGGCGCTGCGCTCGGCGATTTCTTCCGCCTTGCGGGCGAGGATGGTGGTGAGGATGTCGCTCATTGAACCCTTGTGGTCCGCTTTCGGTGGGTGCGTGGATGCCCGTATTGTCGCATCCGGGCCGTGTAGGAGGGGCTTCAGCTCCGACCGGCCTTTTTCAGGCTCGGGCAAGCCCCAGGACTCCGGCTGTTCCCCCCTACGGGCGCGCTGCGGCGCGTTCGTCACCACACGGATGGCAAGGCTATCGCGGCGCGGGCTGAAGCCCCTCCTACAGGGCGCCGGTGCGGTCCCAGCCGTAGGCACGCTCGACCTTGGCCACGCGCAGTTCGAAATGGTCGTACCAGTCGCGGCGGCCCTGCTCGCGGGCGGCCGTGTGCTCGGCGTGCTGGCGCCAGGCGCGGATGGCGTCCTCGCTGTCCCAATAGGCCACGGTGATGCCGAAGCCGTCGGCGCCGCGCGTGGATTCCACGCCCAGGAAACCGGGCTGCTCGGCGGCCAGTTCCACCATCCGCTGCGCCATCGCGCCGTAGCCTTCGTCGTCGTGGCCATTGCGCTGCGAGGAAAAGATCACCGCGTAGTACGGCGGCCTGGGGAGCGCCGCGAATCCGTTGCCCGACATGTCGCTATCCTCCCGCCTGCCGGCCCAGCGCCTGCGTCGTCGCCACGAACCGCTGCAACCGCTCCAGCGCACGGCCGCTGGCGATGGCCTCGCGCGCGGCGGCGATGCCGTCCTCGATGCGCTCCACCACGCCCGCCACGTACAGCGCGGCGCCGGCGTTCAGCACCACGATCTCGCGCGCCGGCCCGGGCGTGTCGTCCAGCACGCCCAGCAGCATCGCCTTGGACTCGGCCGCGTCGGCCACGCGCAGGTTGCGGCTGGCGGCCATGGCGATGCCGAAGTCCTCGGGATGCAGTTCGTATTCGCGCACCTGGCCGTCGCGCAGTTCGCCGACCAGCGTGCCGGCGCCGAGCGAGAGTTCGTCCATGCCGTCGCGGCCCCACACCACCAGCGCGCGCTCGGCGCCCAGTTCCTGCAGCACGCGCGCCTGGATGCCGACCAGGTCGGGATGGAACACGCCCATCAGGATGCTCGGCGCGCCGGCCGGGTTGGTCAGCGGGCCGAGGATGTTGAAGATGGTGCGCACGCCCATCTCGCGGCGCACCGGCGCCACCACCTTCATCGCCGGGTGGTGCACCGGCGCGAACATGAAGCCGATGCCGGACTGCGCGATGGACTGCGCCACCTGTTCCGGCTGCAGTTCGATGTCCACGCCGAGCGCTTCCAGCACGTCCGCGCTGCCGGACTTGGACGACACGCTGCGGTTGCCGTGCTTGGCGATCTTGGCGCCGGCCGCGGCCGCGACGAACATCGAGCAGGTCGAGATGTTGAAGGTGTGCGAGCCGTCGCCGCCGGTGCCGACGATGTCGACCAGGTGCGTGCGGTCGGCCACGTCCACGGTGCGCGAGAACTCGCGCATCACCGTGGCGGCGCCGGCGATCTCGCCGACGGTCTCCTTCTTCACCCGCAGGCCAGTCAGGATAGCGGCGGTCATCGTCGGCGACACGTCGCCGCGCATGACCTGCCGCATCAGGTCGACCATCTCGTCGTGGAAGATCTCGCGGTGCTCGATGGTGCGTTGCAGGGCTTCTTGGGGGGTCAGCGGCATCTTCGGTTGCCTGTATGGGAGCGGGCTTCATGCCCCGCATGGGGTACATGCCCGCGATGCTCTATGGTGCCCGGCCGGAAAAGCATCGCGGGCATGGCCCGCTCCTACCAAGGCAGGTGTCGGAGATCATCTCTCCAGGAAATTCTTCAGCAAGGCGTGGCCGTGTTCGGTCAGGATCGACTCGGGATGGAACTGCACGCCTTCGACCGGGAACTCGCGATGGCGCAGGCCCATGATCTCCTCGAAGCTGCCGTCGTCGTTCTCCGTCCACGCCGTCACCTCCAGCGCGTCCGGCAGGCTGCCGCGCTCGACCACCAGCGAATGGTAGCGCGTCGCCTCGTAGGCATCCGGCAGGCCGGCGAACACGCCCCTGCCCTCGTGGCGGATGCGCGAGGTCTTGCCGTGCATGATCCGGCCGGCGCGGATGACGTTGCCGCCGTAGGCCTGGCCGATGCTCTGGTGGCCCAGGCAGACGCCGAGGATCGGCGTGGTCGGGCCGAGCTTCCCGATCACCTCCAGCGACACGCCCGCCTCGTTGGGCGTGCACGGGCCCGGCGAGATGACGATGCGCTCGGGCGCGAGCTTCGCGATCTCGTCCACCGTCATCGCATCGTTGCGCACGACCTTCACCTCGGCGCCCAGCGCCTGCAGGTACTGCACGAGGTTGTAGGTGAAGCTGTCGTAGTTGTCGATCATCAAGAGCATGGCTTCACCCCTTACAGTCCCTTCGCCGCTTCGGCCACCGCGCGGAACAGCGCGCGGCCCTTGTTCATCGTCTCGTCCCATTCCTTCTCGGGATCGGAGTCGTAGACGATGCCGGCGCCGGCCTGCACGTGCAGGCGGCCGTCCTTGATGACGGCGGTGCGGATGGCGATGGCGGTGTCGGCGTCGCCGTGCCAGCCGATGTAGCCGATGCTGCCGGCGTAGACGTTGCGCTTGATCGGCTCCAGTTCGCGGATCACTTCCAGCGCGCGGATCTTCGGCGCGCCGCTGACGGTGCCGGCCGGGAAGGTGGCGCGCAGCACGTCGGCGTAGCTCAGGCCGGGCAGCAGCCTGCCGGTGACTTCGCTGACGATGTGCATGACGTGGCTGTAGCGCTCGATGACGAACTGTTCGCCCACCTGCACGGTGCCGGCTTCCGACACGCGGCCGGTGTCGTTGCGGCCCAGGTCGATCAGCATCAGGTGCTCGGCGCGTTCCTTGGGGTCGGCCAGCAGTTCGGCTTCCAGCGCGAGGTCCTCGTCGTGGGTCCGGCCGCGCGGACGGGTGCCGGCGATGGGGCGCACGGTGACCTCGTTGTTCTCCAGGCGGACCAGGATCTCCGGCGAGGAGCCCACGACCTGCACGTCGCCGACGTCGAGGAAGTACATGTACGGCGACGGGTTCAGCGCGCGCAGGGCGCGGTACACGTCCACCGGGCGCGCGTTGAACGGCACGCTCAGGCGCTGGCTCAGCACCACCTGGAAGATGTCGCCGGCGCGGATGTACTCCTTCGACTTCTCCACCGCGGCGATGAAGCCGTCGTGGGTGAAGCCGGAGACGAAATGGCTTTCGTCCAGCACATCGCGGGTGATCGGCGCGGGGTACGAACCGGGCTGGCGCAGCTTGGCGGTCAACGCGTCCAGCCGCGCCTGCGCCTGTTCCCAGGCGCCGTCCTCGCGCGGGTCGGCGTGCACGATCAGGTACAGCCGGCCCTTGAGGTTGTCGAAGACGGCGATCTCTTCGGACAGCATCAGCAGGATGTCCGGCGTGCCGAGTTCGTCCGGCTTGTCGCCCGTCGCCAGCCGCGGCTCGATGTAGCCGATGCACTCGAACCCGAACCAGCCCACCAGCCCGCCGGTGAAGCCCGGCAGCCCTTCCAGCCTGGGGACGGAATAGGCGGCGCGCAGCGCTTCGACTTCGGCGAACGGATCGTCGACGTCGCGCGCTTCGATCAGCGCGCCGTGCTCGCGGATTTCCAGCCGGTGGCCGCGGAAAGTGGCCACGCGGCGCACCGGCAGGCCGATGATGGAATAGCGGCCGAAGCGTTCGCCGCCTTCCACCGATTCGAACAGGTAGGTGTGCGGGGCGTCGGCGAGTTTCAGGTAGACCGAGAGCGGCGTGTCCAGGTCGGACAGCACTTCGCGGACGACGGGGATGCGGGTGAAGCCTTCAGCAGCGTACTGCTGGAACTGGGCGTGCGGGATCAAGCGGGCTTTCCTTCCGGGGCGCGGTGGCGGTGGGGACGACGGCGACGGGCCACCATCGCCAGCAACGGCGTGCGGAATGTTGGGAAAGCGGGATCGTATGGTGGGACACGCGCCTACTGTACCCGATGGCCCGGGCGGCGGGCCAGCCTGTGGCCGGGAGAACACGGCTCGCGACGGGGTAAAAAACGATGCGGGGATTCCGGGGTGGGATCGCACTGTCGGGGACGGTGCCCCGACCTGCCTCGTGGGTCGGCTCTACGGGGTCGATGCGTGCGGACCTTGTTCGTGCTGCATACGCCTGATGGTGGCGCCTGCGCCAACCGTGCCGTGCGCCTTGGAGAAGGGCTGGGGGATATCGCGTGCGCTGGAAGGCCAGGGCTCCGGGAATACCGGGGGTCGGGGCTGAAGCCCCTCCTACAGGGACTTTTGGAAGGGGGGTGCGAGTCCGTGGGTTGGCCGTTGGCCCTATGGGGCCGGCGCATGTGGCCTTTGTCCGTGTCGCATACGCCCGATTGTGGCGCCCGTGCCCGTCGTGCCGTGCGCGTGGGAAAAGGCCGGGGGATATCTCATGCGCTGGAATTCCAGGGCTTCGGGAATACCGGGGTCGGGGCTGAAGCCCCTCCTACAGGGGTTGGGCCGGCGGGGGCGTTAGCAGGGGGCACTCCGGCGGCAGGTGCATGCGCAGGCGGGCCGGGACGCATTCGATGCGGAACAGTTTCGATTGCACCGGTTCGCCGTCCAGGTTGAGCGTCAGCGGCGCGTCGGAGGCCAGTTCCACCCAGGCGAGCCGCGCCCGCACGGCCACGCGGTCCAGCGCCGCATGCTTGCCGTCCTTGACCAGGGTGCCGAGGGTGGCCGCGACCTCGCCCGACAGTTCCGGCACGATCGTCAGGTCGAGCAGGCCGTCGTCGACCCGCGCGTCCGGGCACAGCGCCTGCCCGCCGCCGGCCTGGCGGCCGTTGCCGACGCCCAGCGCGATGAAGTCGCCTTCCCAGGCGAAGTCCGGGCCGTGCAGGCGCGCGCGCACCGGTTCGATGCGGCCCAGTTTCGCGATGCCGGTGACAAGGTAGGCCAGGCCGCCGAGCATCTTCTTCAGGCCTTCGTCGGTCTCCACCGTCACCTCGGTGCCGAAGCCGCCGCTGGCGAGGTTGGCGCACCAGTGGGTGCCGTCTTCGGCCTCGATGCGCAGCAGGTCCAGCGCGACCGGCGCGTTGTCGCGGACCAGGTGCAGCGCATCGCGCGGCGCGTCGGGAATGCCGGCAGCCGCGGCGAAGTCGTTGGCGGTTCCCAGCGGCACCAGGCCCAGCGAGGGCAGCGCGTCCGCGGTCCCGTCGCGGTGGGCCAGCGTGGCGGCGACGTCGCTCAGCGTGCCGTCGCCGCCGGCCGCGACGAGGGTGTCCACGCCGTCGGCGATGGCCTCGGCGACGTAGCGCTCGGCATCGCCGTCCTCCCAGGTGACGCGCACGTCCAGCGCGACGCCCGCCTCGCGCAGCGCGCCGACGGCGGCGCGCAGGTCGTCGTCGCCCGTGGATTTTCCGTTGAGGATCAGGCGCCAGCGGGGTGCGGTCATCGAGGATCCTTTCGTGGACCGGCAAAGCCTATCCGCTTCCCTGTAGGAGCGACGTGAGTCGCGACCGTGGGCCATCAGGCCCTTGGGCCCTTGTCGGCGGACAGGCCGCTTGCCTTCCTGATGCTTCCCGGTCATTCGGAACTCGCGGTCGCGACTCACGTCGCTCCTACACGGGCACAGGGACCGCCGTCATCCGGCCGTCACACGCGGGGCGTAGCGTGGGAGGCCATAGCAGGGACGACGGGCGGAGGCAGGATCAGCCTCCAATCTTCCGGGGCGGTGGCGCGGGCCATCGCCCTTCTTCGTGCCCGGTCGCCCGCGGAATCGCCCTGTTGCCCGTCTTCACGCCTCTTGACCGGCAAATCCGGGAAGCCCGGACGGCGATGGCGCAGCCCGATCCCGTGCTGCGGCTCGGATCAACCGCAGGCGTCGGCCACCGCCTGGCGCATGCGGGCGATGACCTCGGCGTAGGCCGACTGGCTGCCGCCGGGCGCGTTGAAGATGGCCGAGCCGGCCACGAACGCGTCCGCGCCGGCCGCGGCGATGCGGCCGATGTTGTCCGCCTTCACGCCGCCGTCGATCTCCAGGCGGATGTCCTTGCCGGTGGCGTCGATCTTCTGCCGCACGGCGCGCAGCTTGTGCAGCGCGGAGGGGATGAACGCCTGGCCGCCGAAGCCCGGGTTGACCGACATCAGCAGCACCAGGTCCAGGTCCTCCAGCACCCAGTCCAGCACGTCCACCGGCGTGGCCGGGTTCAGCACCAGGCCGGCCTTACAGCCGAAAGACTTGATCAGCTGGATGGTGCGGTGGACGTGCTTCGAGGCTTCCGGGTGGAAGCTGATGATGCTGGCGCCGGCCTCGGCGAAGTCCGGCACGATGCGGTCCACCGGCTCCACCATCAGATGCACGTCGATCGGCGCGGTGACGCCGTGCTTGCGCAGCGCGGCGCAGACCATCGGGCCGATGGTCAGGTTGGGCACGTAGTGGTTGTCCATCACGTCGAAGTGCACCCAGTCGGCGCCGGCCGCCAGCACGTTATCCACTTCCTCGCCCAGGCGGGCGAAATCGGCGGAGAGGATGGAGGGGGCGATGATGCAGTTCGACATGGCGGTTCCAGGTGTAGGAGGGGCTTTGGCCCCGACATGCTCTGCGGGAGTGGTCGGGGCTGAAGCCCCTCCTACAGAGCAAGCCGCGGGCTATCGGCGCTTGCGCAGGGCCTTGATGCGGTCGTAGGCAGCGTTGATCTCGCGCGCCTTCTGTTCGGCCTGGCCGCGCAGGTCCTCCGCGGCGCCGGCCATCTTGTCCGGGTGGTACTGCGAGATGAGGCGGCGGTAGGCCTGGTCGATCTCGGCGTCGCTGGCGTCGCTGGTCAGGTCGAACACGCGGTAGGGGTTGTCGCGGCCGAGCTTGAACCAGTCCTCGTCGAAGGCATGCCCGATGATCAGGCCGAGCAGGCCGCCCAGCGGGTGGCGCATCAGCAGCCAACCGGCCACGAATCCCAGCAGTTTCCCGTACCAGCGCTTCATCCGGCCCGCCTTCTTCAGCAAGTGCGGCATTTTACGGCACACGCGGCCCCCAAGCGCCGTACACTACGCGGCCCGGTCCGGTACCCGGCCCCGCCAGGGCGGGTGGACGGCCGCCCCGGGGCACGGGCGCCCGGCCTGCCGCGCGTCCCCGCGACGCTGTACGCCTCGATGGTTTCCGGAACTCCCCAAGGAGTGTTTGTGCCCACGACGTTGCTCCAATCCGACCTGCCCGGCCTGCCCCTGCGCCACCGCGGCAAGGTCCGCGATGTGTTCGACCTGCCCCGCGACCGCCTGCCCGCCGACGCGCCCGCCGGCGACTGCCTGCTGATGGTCGCCACCGACCGCCTCAGCGCCTTCGACGTGGTGCTGCCCGACCCCATCCCCGGCAAGGGCGAGATGCTCTGCCAGATATCGAACTTCTGGTTCGCCAAGACCGCGCACCTGATGCCGAACCACCTGACCGGCATCGACGTGGCCGCCGTGCTGCCCGCCAGCGTGGACGCGTCGCTCTATGCCAGGCGCTCGGTGGTGACGAAGAAGCTCAAGCCGGTGCCGGTGGAAGCCATCGCCCGCGGCTACCTGATCGGCAGCGGCTGGAAGGACTACCAGCGCACCGGCAAGGTCAGCGGCATCGAACTGCCGGACGGCCTGCGCCAGGCCGAGAAGCTGGCCGAGCCGATCTTCACCCCGTCCACCAAGGCCGCCGTCGGCGACCACGATGAGAACATCGACTTCGACGCCATGGTCAAGGCGGTCGGCGCCGAACTGGCCGAGCGCGTGCGCGACGCCACCTTGCGCATCTACCGCTTCGCGGCCGACTTCGCCGCCGAGCGCGGCATCCTGCTGGCCGACACCAAGTTCGAGTTCGGCACCGACGAGGACGGCCGGCTCTACATCATGGACGAGATGCTGACCCCGGACTCCTCGCGCTACTGGCCCGCGGACCAGTACGAGGTCGGCACCAGCCCGCCCAGCTACGACAAGCAGTTCGTGCGCGACTACCTGGAGACGCTGGACTGGAACAAGACCGCGCCCGGCCCATCGCTGCCGGCCGAGGTCATCGACCGCACCCGCGCCAAGTACACCGAAGCCCTGCAGAAGCTCGCCGGCCTCGTGATGGAGTGACGCCCCCGCTGTAGGAGGGGCTTCAGCCCCGACCGGGACACCTGAAGGCCTTGAAGCCATGGATTGACGCGGATGAACGCGGATCAAGCGGATCTAAGGCAGAGCGCCTTATCCGCGTTCATCCGCGTTGATCCGTGTTTCCTGCTTTTTTCGACCGTGCGGTCGGGGCTGAAGCCCCTCCTGCAGGGGGCCGGCAGGGCCGGGCGGGCTGGGGTATGCTCCATACCCTGCCGCATTGCCATCCTCGGGAGGGATGAATGAACGCGACTGCGCAACGCCCGGTGGACCGCTGGTTCGCCAGCTATTCGGGCGACCACCAGAACGACACCAACCAGCTCATCCACGTCTTCGCCGTGCCGGCCATCCTGTGGACCGTGGTCGCGCTGCTGTGGTGCATCCCGGTGTTCGGCACCTGGGTGAAGTCCGGCGCCTGGGCCGCGATCGCGATGTTCGGCGCCTGGATGTACTACTACAAGCTCTCGCGGCCGCTCGGCTTCGGCATGCTGGCGATCTTCATCGCCATGGCCTGGCTGACGCGCTGGCTGGAGGGCCTGCTGGGGCTGCAGAACCTGTTCTTCCTGGCCGTGGGCGTCTTCGTGCTCGCCTGGATCGCGCAGTTCGTCGGCCACAAGATCGAGGGCCGCAAGCCCAGCTTCCTGACCGACCTCACCTACCTGCTGATCGGCCCGGCCTGGGTGCTCAGCAAGTTCTACCGGAAGATGGGCTGGCGCTACTGAGCGCCCCATTGCCGTAGGCGCGGGCCATGCCCGCGATGCTCTTGCTCCGGATGCCGGAAGCAAAAGCAAAAGCGAAAGCATCGCGGGCATGGCCCGCGCCTACGGGCCCAGCGCTCGGGCGTCGACGGTGAAGGCCCGCGGCGCGTAGCCGAAGTCGCGCGCCGCCGGCGCGGCGTCGAACACCAGGTCCTCGCGCATGCGGGCGACTGCGTCGTCGGTGAGCCCGCGCATCGCACCCGCCAGGCGCGCCGTCCGCAGCGCCATCCGGAACAGCGGCATCGGCACCTGCCACAGGCGCGCCGGCGGCTGCAGCGCCGCCAGCGTGCGCGCCACCATCTCGCGGTACGGCAGCGCCTCGCCCCCGGGCAGCGCATAGGCCCGCCCGTGCGTGGCCGGTGCGTCCACCGCCGCCAGCGCGGCCGCGGCCAGGTCGTCCACGTGCACCGGCTGGCGCAGGCCGGTCGCGCCGCGCGGCAGCACGAAACACCCCAGCCGGCGCGCCATCGCCGCGATCCGCGCCAGCGTCTGGTCGCGGCCCGCCCCGTAGACCAGGGTCGGCCGCAGCAGCGTCGCCGCGGCGCCCTGCGCGGCGGCGGCATCGAACACGATGCGCTCCGCCGCCTGCAGCCGCGCGACGATGTCGCACTCGTGGGCGTCGCCCGACGCCTGCTTGGTGTCCACGCTGGTGGAACCGAAGGCGACCACGCGCGGCGCGGCGATGCGCCCGCGCGCGTACCACTGCGCGAAGCCGTCCAGCGGGCCGGTGCTGAAGATCGCGTCGACGGCCCCGGGCAAGCCTTCGATGGCGGCGAATTCCCCCCGCAGCCAGCGCACCCGCGCCGACGGCGGCCGCGACATCCGCGACACCGCGAAGACCTGCCAGTCCGCCTCCGCCAGGCGCGCCAGCAGCGCTTCGCCGATCTGGCCGCTGGCGCCGAAGACGAGCGCGGTCCGCATGCGCGGCCTACCCGGCGCCGCCGGCATCCCCGGCAGCGTCTTCCGGCGGGGCCGCTTCGCCGCCCGGCATCGGCGGCCGCTCGGCCATCTTCAGCGACAGCGCCGCCTTGGCCATCAGGTGCGCGCTGATCGGCGCGGTGATGAACAGGAACGCGGTGACCAGCAGTTCGCGCGGCTGCGGATCGGTGCCGCCCAGCGCGTGGTAGCCGACCGAGGCCAGCAGCACGCAGCCCACGCCCAGCGTGCTGGCCTTGGTCGGCCCGTGCAGGCGCTTGAAGAACTCCGACAGCTTCACCAGGCTGAAGGAGCCCACCAGGATGAAGAAGCTGCCGGCGGCCAGCAGCAGCACCAGCACGATGGCGAAGACCCAGCTCATTCGACGATGTCCCGGCGCAGCACGTACTTGCTCAGCACCACCGTGCCGACGAAGCCGAGCATGGCGATGATCAGCGCCGCCTCGAAGTACACCGCCGTCCCCAGGTACATGCCGAACAGGATCAGCTGCGCGATCGCGGCCACGAACAGCGTGTCCAGCGCCAGGATGCGGTCGGGCACGCTCGGCCCGCGCACCAGCCGGTACAGCGCCAGCAGCATCGCCACGCCGACGACGTGCATCGAGCCGACCACCGCGTAGCCCACCAGCGCCTGCGGGGTCACGGGAAGATCTCCATCAGCGGCACCTCGTAGCGCGTCTTGATCTGCCGGATCACTTCGTCGGCATCGTCCAGGTTCAGCACGTGCACCAGCAGGTAGCGGCGGTCGTCCGACAGCGCCGACGATACCGTGCCCGGCGTGAGCGTGATGATGCTGGTCAACGCCGCGATGCCGTGGATGTTGCCGATGTCCAGCGGCACCCAGATGAAGCCGGGGTGGATCTTCCGCTCGGGCCCCAGCACCTGCAGCGCGACGGTGATGTTGGAACGCACGATGTCCAGCAGCAGCACCCACAGCATGCGCGGCACGCCGCGCAGGCGGCCGATGCGGGCGAACTCGCGGTCCAGCCGCGCCGCGAACAGCGGGATCGCCAGCGCGAGCAGCAGCGCCATCAGCACCTGGCCGAGGCTGACGTCGTCGTTCATCAGCAGCCAGAAGCAGAACACCGTCGCGCTCAGCGGCAGCGACGGCAGCCAGCGCTTGCGCCATTTCGCGACCATGCTCAGGGCTCCCTCAGGGCGGGCGCGGCGGCGCGCACATGGTCCACGTAGTCGGCGGGCGCCTGCAGCTGCGCCGCGGTGGCGCGGGTGTAGTCCAGCACCGGCGCGGCCGCCAGCACCAGGGCCACGCCGTAGGCCAGCAGCAGCACGGTGGCGGCCGTCTCCAGCGGCCGCGACGGCGCATGCGCCAGGTCGTCCGCGGGGGTGAAGGCGGCGCGCTTCTCCGGGCTCGCGTCCGGCCACGGCTCGACCCGCCAGAACAGGCGCGTGCCGGCGCGCGCCAGCCCGACCAGCATCAGGAAGCTGGTGCCCAGCACCAGCAGCCAGACCCAGAAGGTGCGCGGCCCCTCCGGCACCGCTTCCAGCAGCAGCAGCTTGCCGATGAAGCCAGACAGCGGCGGCAGCCCGGCCAGCGACACCGCCGCCACCAGGAACAGCAGGCCGGGCACGGCCTTGTCCGGCAGCGCCGCGACCACGTCCTTGCGGTCGCCCGCGCGGCCGCGGCGGCGGCGGATCAGGTCGGCGAGCAGGAACAGCGCCGCGCCGGCGAAGCTGCTGTGCACCAGGTAGTACAGGCCGGCGCCGACGGTGCCTGCCGTGGCCAGCGAGAACGCGACGAACAGCGTCGCCGCCGAGCCCAGCACCAGGTAGGCCGCCAGCGCGCGCAGCCGGTTGGCCGCCAGCACGCCCAGCGCCGCCAGCACCAGCGTCGCCGCGCCCAGCGCCAGCAGCGGCGTCCACGCGAACCCGTCCAGCGGGCCCGCGGCGCCGAAGGTCAGCGTGCCCAGCCGCAGCACCGCGTACAGGCCCACCTTGGTCATGATGGCGAACACGCCGGCCACCGCCGCCGGCGCGTGCGTGTAGGTCTCCGGCAGCCAGAAGTACATCGGCAGCAGCGCCGCCTTCGCGCAGAACACCACGAACAGCAGGCCGGCCGCCGCCCGCACCAGCGCCACGTCGCCCGGCGGCAGCTGCGCCACGCGCACCGACAGTTCGGCCATGTTCAACGACCCCAGCAGGCCGTACAGCAGGCCCAGCGCGATCAGGAACAGCGTCGACGCGGCGATGTTGAAGCTGACGTAGTGCAGGCCCGCGCGCAGGCGCTCGCCGCGCCCGCCGCTGAGCATCAGGCCGTACGACGAGATCAGCAGCACTTCGAAGAACACGAACAGGTTGAAGATGTCGCCGGTCAGGAACGCCCCGTTCAACCCCATCAGCTGGAACTGGAAGAAGGCGTGGAAGTGCGGCGCGCGCCGGTCCCAGCCGGCGCAGGCGTGCAGCAGGCAGGCGCCGCCCAGCAGCAGCCCGACCAGCAGCATCAGCGCCGACAGCCGGTCCACCATCAGCACGATGCCCAGCCGCGCCGGCCAGTCGCCCAGCAGGTAGACCGACACCTCGCCGGTCGCCGCCGAGCGCAGCAGCAGGCAGGCGACCGCCAGCATCGTCGCCAGCGACGTCCACGCCACGATGCGCTGCGGCACCATGCCGAACCGGCGGTGCTCGAAGAACAGCGCCAGCGACGCGGCGAACAGCGGGATCAGGATCGGCAGGATGGGCAGGTGGCTCATGCGCCGCCCTCCGCGTCGTCCGCCTTCGCCGCCTCGCGCGCTTCCTCGTGCCGGCGCAGTTCGGCGGCCTGGAAATCGCGCTCGGCGCGGCGGCCGTCGACGTGGTCGCTGTCGTTGTCGCCGCGGGCGCGGATCGCCAGCACCACGGTGACCGCGGTCATCGCGAAGGCGATCACGATCGCGGTCAGCACCAGCGCCTGCGGCAGCGGGTCGGTGTGGTTCGCCAGCGTGGGCGCCACGCCGTCGCGCAGCACCGGCGGCTTGCCGGCCACCAGCCCGCCGCCGGAAAAGATCAGCAGGTTGGTCGCGTAGGACAGCAGCGTCATCCCGAGGATGACGTCGAAGCTGCGCGCGCGCAGCAGCAGGTACACGCCCGCCGCGGTCAGGATGCCGATCGCGCTCGCCATCGCCAGTTCCATCAGGGCGTCCCCATCAGCGCGGCTTCCATCAACGCAGTTCTCCGGTGCGGGTGGAACGCTCGCCCGGCTCCATCACGCCCAGGTGCGAGACGCGCGTGCGCGAGGGCTTGATCGTGCCCATCATCGACAGGATCAGCATGGCGCCGCCGAACACCACCAGGTACACGCCGGTGTCGAAGCCGATGGCGCTGGCCAGCGGCACCGTGCCGACCAGCGGCAGTTCCAGGTCCAGGTGCCCGCTGGTGAGGAACGGCACGCCGAACCCCATCGACGCCACGCCGCTGAGGCCGGCGACGATCAGGCCGGCGCCGATGCACTTGATGTAGTCGAAGCCGAAGCGCGACTCGACCGAGGCCGCGCCCTGGATCACGTACTGGATCAGCAGCGGCACCGCCAGCACCAGGCCGGCGATGAAGCCCCCGCCGGGCGCGTTGTGGCCGCGCAGGAACAGGAAGACGGAGACCGTCAGCGTCAGCGGGAACATGATCTGCGCCAGGTCGGCCGGCACCGGCAGCTTCACCGGCGGCCCGGACATCACCTTCTCCGGCGCCATCCGCGCGCGCCGCAGCAGCGCGTGCACGATCAGCGCGGCGATGCCGAACACGGTGATCTCGCCGAAGGTGTCGAAGCCGCGGAAGTCCACCAGGATCACGTTCACCACGTTGCTGCCGTAGGCCTCCGGCAGCGAACGCGCCAGCAGTTCGGCGCTGATCGTGTCGACCGGCCGCGTCATCACCGCGTACGCCAGCAGCGCGGCGCCCAGGCCCGCCGCCGCCGCCACCGCGATGTCGCGCAGGCGCCGCCGCGGCGTGCGTTCCGGCGGCGAGCGCGGCGGCAGGTAGTGCAGGCCCAGCAGCAGCAGCGCCAGGCTGACCATCTCCACCATCAGCTGGGTCAGTGCCAGGTCCGGCGCCGACAGGAACACGAAGGCCAAGCTGACCACCAGGCCGATGCCGCCCATCACGATCACCGCCAGCAGGCGCTGCCGGTACAGGCGGATCGTGTACACCGTGCACGCCACCAGCACCAGCCACAACAGCCAGCCCAGCAGCGGCATCGGCTGCGGCGCGCGCCAGGCCAGCGGCGCGGACACGCCGGCGGCGAACGGCGCGGCGCCCGCCACGACCGCGGCCAGCACCAGCCACACCAGGCTGCGCTGCAGGCTGCCGTTGGCCAGGCGCGCCGTGAACCGGCCGGCCAGCCCGTACAGCGCCTCCATGTTCCAGCGGAACAGCCGGCGCCCCAGCGAGCGGCGCACGATGGCGTGCAGGTCGAACAGCCGGCGCAGTCCGAAGTACAGCGCGATGCCGCCGGCGATGCCGGCCAGGCTCATCAGCAGCGGCTTGTTGACGCCGTGCCACACCGCCAGGCTGTACGCGGGCATCGCGTCGCCCAGGATCGCGCCGGCGCCGGCCTGCAGCACCGGCGCCACGGTCCAGGCCGGGAACATGCCCACCGCCACGCACAGCACCACCAGCACCTCCACCGGGATCTTCATCCAGCGCGGCGGCTCGTGCGGCATCGCGTCCAGCCCCCGCGGCCCCTTGCCGAAGAAGGTCTCGTAGACGAAGCGCAGGCTGTAGGCCACGCCGAAGATGCCGTACAGCAGCGCCGCCACCGCGATCGCGTCGCGCATCCTGCGGTGCCCGGCGATGTCCAGCGCCTCGGCGAAGAACATCTCCTTGGACAGGAAGCCGTTGAGCAGCGGGATGCCGGCCATCGCCAGCGAGGCGGTGATCGCCAGCGCACTGGTCCAGGGCATGTAGCGCCGCAGGTTGCCGAGCCGGCGCATGTCGCGGGTGCCGGTCTCGTGGTCGATGATGCCCGCCGCCATGAACAGCGAGGCCTTGAAGGTGGCGTGGTTGAGGATGTGGAACACGCCTGCGACCACCGCCATCGGCGTGGACAGGCCGAACAGCAGCGTGATCAGGCCCAGGTGCGAGATGGTGGAATACGCCAGCAGGCCCTTCAGGTCGTGCTGGAAGATCGCGAACCAGGCGCCGACCAGCAGCGTCAGCGCGCCGACGGTGGTGACGACGTAGAAGAACAGGTCCGTCCCCGCCAGCACCGGATGCAGGCGCGCCAGCAGGAACACGCCGGCCTTCACCATCGTCGCCGAATGCAGGTAGGCCGAGACCGGCGTCGGCGCCGCCATCGCGTGCGGCAGCCAGAAGTGCAGCGGGAATTGCGCGCTCTTGGTGAACACGCCCGCCAGCACCAGCGCCAGCACCCACGGGTACAGCGCGCTGGCGCGGATCAGATCGCCGGAGGCCAGCACCACGTCCAGGTCGTAGCTGCCGACGATGCGCCCGACCAGCAGCACGCCGCCCAGCAGCGCCAGCCCGCCGGCGCCGGTGATCGCCAGCGCCATGCGCGCGCCCTCGCGCGCGTCCTGGCGGTGCGACCAGAAGCCGATCAGCAGGAACGAGCTGATGCTGGTCAGTTCCCAGAACACCACCAGCAGCAGCAGGTTGCCGGCCAGCACCACGCCCAGCATCGAGCCCATGAACAGCAGCAGGCAGGCGAAGAAGCGCGGCGCGCTGTCCTTTTCGCTCAGGTAGTAGCGCGCGTACATCACCACCAGCGCGCCGATCGCCAGCACCAGCCCGGCGAACATCCAGGCCAGCCCGTCCAGGCGCAGGGTGAGGGCCATGCCGATCTGCGGGATCCACGCATGGTCGGCGCGCACGCCCCAGCCCTGCAGCACGCTGGGCGTCATCCAGCCCAGCAGCAGCAGGCCCAGCAGCGGCGCCAGGCCCGCCAGCCATGCCGTGGCGCCGCGCGGAATGCCGCGCGCCAGCGCCACCACCAGCGCCAACACGAACGGCAGCGCCAGCAGGATTTCGAGGAATGGGATCATCAACGGCCTTGCAGGGAATGCGGCATTCGCGAGCAATCGCGCCCGAGTTTAACAAACCCGTTCACACCTGCCTGAGCCGGCCGTTCAGATCAGGCCAGCAGCGCGACCTCCAGCACCACCCAGCCGGCGAACGCCGCCAGCAGCAGGCCGCCCTCCGCGCGGCTGATGCGCAGGTCCCCGCGCAGCATCGGGTACAGCACCAGCACGAAGGCGATGGCGGCCGGCAGTTCCAGCCGCACGAAGGACTCGGGCAGCGGCAGCGGCCGGAACGCCGCCATGCCGCCCACCACGACCAGCAGGTTGAACAGGCTGGAGCCGATGACGTGGCCGGCGACCATGTCGCCCTGCCCGCGCCGCGCCGCCATCGCGGCGGCGGCGACCTCCGGCAGCGCCGTGCCGATCGCCACCGGCAGCAGGCCGGTCAGCAGCGGCGACAGGCCCCAGTGCGCCCCGATCACCGGCGCGCCCTGCACCACGAAGCGGGCGCCGTAGTACAGCAGCGCCGCCGCCACCGCGAAGCGCAGTAGGTTCATCCACAGCGCGGTGCGGGTGGCCGCGTAGGCCTCGACCTCGGCGCGTACCCCGGCCGCCTCGCGCCCCGCGCGCGCCAGCAGGAACGCCAGCGTGGCGACGAAGCCCAGCAGCAGCGCCATGCCCTCCGCGCGGCCGACCACGCCGTCCAGGCCGAACGCGATCAGCGCCAGCGCGCCCAGCGCGAGCAGCACCAGCAGCGGCGAGAGCAGCCGCATCCGGACCACCACCGGCGCGGCCAGCGCGGCGACGCCCAGCGTCAGGCCGAGGTTGACGATGTTGCTGCCGACGGCGTTGCCCAGCGCGAGTTCCTGCGAGCCCACCCACACCGCGCGCGCGTTGACCGCCAGTTCCGGCAGCGAGGTGCCGAACGCGATCAGCAGCAGGCCGGCGACGAAGGGCGAGGCGCCGACGCGCTGCGCCAGGCCGGAGGCGCCCTTGACGATGGAATCGCCGCCCAGGGCCAGCAGCACCAGGCCCAGCGCGAAATATCCCCAGGCTTCCGTCATCGCCGTCCCCTTCCCGTATGGTGTGCGGCGATTCTATGCCCGGCCGGAGGGACCGGCCACCACGGCGCGGCGGGTCAGGAGCACCCTTCCACGTAGTCCACCTGCGGCGACAGGCCGACGCGCCAGGACACGACCTTGCCGCCGGCGTCGACCTCGAACACCAGCCGGGTCGGCGCCACGTCGCCGGCATCCAGCGCCAGGTACTGGCCGCCCTGCGTGTACTTGTGCGGCGTGGCGACCAGCGCGCCGCCGTAGAGCTTCTGCAGTTCGTCCACGCCCATGCCCACCTTGCCGCCGCCGGGGGCGGTCTCCTTGTCGGTGCCCACGTCGTAGCGGACGAACCTGCCCTCTTCCATCATGAAGGCGAAGTCGGCGGGCCGGCTGATCCATTTCGGCCACAGGTAGTGGCAACTGGTGCCTTCGGTGGGCGCGCCGTTGAGTTCGCCGCCCCAGGCCGCGCGCGCCTCCTCGACGGTGCTGCCCAGCTTCATGTCGCCGTAGCCGAGGAAGCTGGCCTGGCTGACCGGGCCCGCGGGCGCGGCGGTGTCGTCGACCGCCGGCGCGGGCGTGTCGGTGGCGGCCACGGGGGTGCTGGTCGCCGTGGTCGCCGGCGCGGCATCGGCGCCCGCGGCGGCGTCCTTCCCCTGGCACGCCGACAGCAGGGTGACCGCGATCACGATCGGCAACATCGACTTCATGGGCTCTCTCCAGTGCGCAAACCGACAGATTAGCGGCCGCGCGTTAAACCACGGCGAAGACCCCCGCGCTGTCATGCCCGCTTCATCGGCACCGCCTAGCCTGCGCGCTCTCCTCCGGCCCGCCGCCATGCGTCCGTCCAAGACCGACCTCGCCCGCCAGACCCTGCAGGCCCACACGGGTTCGCTGGGCATGCGCGAACGGCGCGCGCTGATCCTGTGCGACGGCCGCCGCGACCTGGAGGAACTGGGCGGCCTGCTGGGCCCCGACGCGGCCGACCTGGTCCGGCGGCTGGTGCGCGACGGCTTTCTGGCGCTGCCTGCGCCCGCACCGCCACCGTCGCCCGCCGCGCCATCGCCAGGCCACGCGCCGCAACCGCCGCGCCGCTCGCTGGTGGCGGCCAAGGTCTACCTCACCAGCATGCTGGAGCTGCAGCGCGACGACGGCGCGCGCGCGCACCGCGCACGGCTGCAGGCGCGCCAGGACGACGAAGCCCTGCTGGAGAACCTGGCGGACGCGCTGCGCTTCCTCGAACGGCGCGTCGCCGCCACCCTGGCCGGCCGCATCCGCGAACGCCTGCTCGAAGCCCTGCCCGAGCACGACCTGCCGCGCATGCGCGAGCGGCTGGACAGCCGGGACGCCGTGGCCGCGCCCTGACGCGCCCTGACGCGCGCTCAGCGCGCCGGCGCGGCGAAGTGCTTGCGCAGGCCGGCCCAGCACGCCTGGTAGTCGCGCTGCCGGTGCGGCGCCTCGACCGCCTGCCGCGTCGGCCGGATCACCGCGCGCGTCTCGAACATGAAGGCCATGGTGCCGGCGATGACGTCCGGCTTCGACAGGTCCGCGGCCGACGCCTTCTCGAACGTCGCCGCGTCCGGCCCGTGCCCGGTCATGCAGTTGTGCAGCGAGGCGCCGCCGGGCGCGAAGCCCTCGGCCTTGGCATCGTACACGCCGTGGATCAGGCCCATGAACTCGCTGGCGATATTGCGGTGGAACCACGGCGGCCGGAACGTGTCCTGCGCCACCAGCCAGCGCGGCGGGAAGATCACGAAGTCCATGTTGCCCACCCCGGGCGTGTCGCTGGGCGAGGTCAGCACCAGGAAGATCGACGGGTCCGGATGGTCGTAGCTGATCGAGCCGAGGGTGTTGAACCGGCGCAGGTCGTAGCGGTACGGCGCGTAGTTGCCGTGCCAGCCCACCACGTCCAGCGGCGAGTGGCCGATGTCCGCGCGCCACAGGTGGCCCTGGAACTTGGCGACCAGCTCGAACCCGCCTTCCCGGTCTTCGTAGGCGGCCACCGGCGTCTCGAAATCGCGCGGGTTGGCCAGGCCGTTGGAGCCGATCGGGCCCAGGTCGGGCAGGCGCAGCGCGGCGCCGAAGTTCTCGCACACGTAGCCGCGCGCCTCGCCGTCCGGCAGTTCCACCTCGAAGCGCACGCCGCGCGGGATCACCGCGACCTGCTGCGGCTCCACCTCGATCACGCCGAACTCGGTGGCGAGGCGCAGCCGGCCCTGCTGCGGGACGATCAGCAGTTCGCCGTCGGCATCGTAGAAATAGCGGCCCTGCATCGAGCGGTTGGCGGCGTACAGGTGGATGCCGACGCCGTGCTGCGCTTCCGGCGCGCCGTTGCCGGCCATCGTGTAGAGGCCGTCGACGAAGTCCGTCGGCGTCTCCGGCATCGGCAGCGGCGACCAGCGCATCTGGTCCGGCGACACCGGCCCGGCGCTGAAGTCGCTGTGCAGGCGGTGCTGCACGTAGGGCGCGAACGGCCCGTGCATCGCCGCCGGCCGGATGCGGTACAGCCAGCTGCGCCGGTTCTCCGCGCGCGGCGCGGTGAACGCGGTGCCGCTGAGCTGTTCGGCATACAGCCCGTGCGCCACCCGCTGCGGCGAGTTGCGGCCTTCCGGCAGCGTGCCCGGGACGGCCTCGGTGGCGAAGTGGTTGCCGAAGCCGGTCATGTAACTGTTGGCGCTGTTGGCATTCATGCTCATCGTGTCCCGATCAAAGCCCCTCTCCCGGCGGGAGAGGGGTTGGGGAGAGGGCCGGTGGTGAGGCAACGTCCCAGATCACCGCGACCACCGCCTCCACCTCCCTCAGCGCATCGTTGTCCCAGAACCGGACAACCCGCCATCCTTGCGACTGCAAGTATCGCGTTCTTCCGGCATCCACCGTCGGCGAATGTTGCGAACCGTCCAGTTCCACCACCAAGCCCGCCTCGACACAGCAGAAGTCGACGATGAAAGGTGGAACGGGATGCTGGCGGCGGAATTTCATGCCTCCCAGGCGTCCTGCCCGCAGGTACTGCCACAACCGGCGTTCGGCATCGGTCATGCCCTTGCGCAGTCGCTTGGCATGATCGAGCGTATGCGTGGGCAAGCGTGGCTTGTTCATGCAGGACCTCCTGTCCTTGCTGATCCGTTTTCCTGATGTCGTAAACGATAAGGCTCCGCCGTCCCTCTCCCCAACCCCTCTCCCGCAGGGAGAGGGGCTAGTTCTCGGGATGAAGCCTACAGCACCCCGCGCCGCATCTGGTCCCGCTCGATGCTCTCGAACAGCGCCTGGAAATTGCCTTCGCCGAAGCCTTCGTTGCCCTTGCGCTGGATGATCTCGAAGAAGATCGGGCCCAGCGCGTTCTGGGTGAAGATCTGCAGCAGCTTGCGCTGCTTGGTCTCCGGGTCGGCGTCGATCAGGATCTTGTTGCGCGTCAGGCGGGGGACGTCCTCGCCGTGGTCGGGGATGCGCTGGTCGATCACCTCGAAATAGGTGTCCGGCGTGTCCAGGAACGCTACCCCGGCCGCGCGCATCTTCTCCACCGTGTCGTAGATGTCGTCGGTGAAGCAGGCGATGTGCTGGATGCCCTCGCCCTTGTACGCGTCCAGGTACTCGTTGATCTGGCTCTTCGGGTCGCTGGATTCGTTGAGCGGGATGCGCACCATGCCGTCCGGCGCGGTCATCGCCTTGGACAGCAGGCCGGTCTTGGCGCCCTTGATGTCGAAGTAGCGGATCTCGCGGAAGTTGAACAGGCGCTCGTAGTAGTCCGCCCACTTGGCCATGTTGCCGTGGTACAGGTTGTGGGTCAGGTGGTCGATGAAGGTCAGGCCGAAGCCCTTGGGCATCAGTTCGACGCCGGGCAGGTATTCGTAGTCCGGGTCGTGGATGGTGCCCTGGTCGTCGTAGCGGTCGACGATGTACAGCATGCAGTCGCCGATGCCCTTGATGACCGGCGCGGCGACGGCCTTGGTCAGCTCGTCGGCGGCGTCGAAGGATTCGGCGCCGTTCTTCAGCGCCTGCATGCGCGCCCACTCGGCCAGCTTCTTGACGCGGATCGCGAAGCCGCAGGCGCTGGGCCCGTGCCGGGCGGCGAAGCGCGCGGCGAACGAGTCCGGGTCCTCGTTGATCAGGAAGGTGCAGTCGCCCTGCCGGTAGGTGCTGATCGCCCGCGTCCGGTGGCGCGCGACCTGGACGAAGCCCAGCTTGCGGAAGTAGTCGTGCAGGTGGTGCGCCTGGCCCGGGGGGGCGGCGAATTCGACGAATTCGAAGCCGTCGATGCCCATCGGGTTGTCGAACGTGGTGGGCTGGATGCCCGAATTGGGTTGTGCGTTCATGGGGCGCCTCGCTAGGCTTGCCGGGATTCGCCCCATTTTATAGTTTCAGCTGAAACCAACAACAAGTAGCAGCGCAGCATGAGCCAGCCAGCCAGCCCCGCCATCCACGCCGATTTCGACCTCGACCGCCTGTTTTCCTACCGGTTGAGCGTGCTGTCCAACCGGATCAGCGGGGCCATTTCCCGCGAATACCACCGCCGTTTCGGCCTGGCGATCACCGAATGGCGGGTGATGGCGGTACTGGGGCGCTTCCCCGGCCTGTCCGCCGGCGAGGTGGCCGCCCGGACCGCGATGGACAAGGTGGCCGTCAGCCGGGCGGTGGCCCGCCTGCTGGAACGGGCCCTGATCCAGCGCGAGATCCACGGCGACGACCGCCGCCGCTCGGTGCTGGCGCTGACCGACGAGGGCTTCCGCGTCTACGACGAGGTCGCCCCGATGGTGATCGAGTACCACCAGCGCATGCTGGAGCCCCTGACCGACGAGGAACGCGCCCTGCTGGACCAGCTGATCGACAAGCTGGCCGGGGAAGGGGTGAAGCGCATCGAGGGGTGATGGCGCGGCCGGGTTGGCTTGGCTTCGCGCAGGGCGGCTCCGGGTGTGCGTCATTGCGGAAAGACGGCTGCGCGGCAAGGTGCCTGTTTCCGGGCCGCCGCCGCTCCCCCAGCAGGCTCCCTGTAGGAGGGGCTTCAGCCCCGACGCTTTCCGGTTGGTATCGATGATCCCCAAAAAGAACGGCGGCCGAAGGCCGCCGTTCTTTTTGGGCTGGAACTGGAACTGGAACAACAGCAACAGCAACGACAAAAACCAAGGCACTGGATCCCCGCCTGCGCGGGGATGACGCATTGGCAAAGGCGCGCCCGCAGGGGCGCGCGCCAATGCGTCACTTGGTTCCGTGCATCAGTTTCTGCACCAGCGGCGCGATCAGGAACAGCAGCACGCCCGAACCCACCAGCGCCCAGAAGCCGAACGTGTAGCCGGCGTGCGCCGATTCCACCGTCATGCCGCCTTCGCCGCTGACCCGGCCGGCGAAGATGCCCGCCAGGTTGTTGCCGATCGCGATGGACAGGAACCAGCAGCCCATCGCCATGCCGGCCAGCCGCGACGGCGCCAGCTTGGTCGTCATCGACAGGCCGATCGGCGACAGGCACAGCTCGCCGACCGACTGGATGACGTAGACCATGAACAGCGTCCAGAACGGGATCTTGCCGTCGCCGTCAACCAGGCTGGACAGGGCGAACATCAGCAGCAGGAACGCCAGGCCGTTGAAGACCAGGCCCAGGCCGAACTTGCGCGGGATGATCGGGTTGTTCTTGCCCATCTTGACCCAGATCCAGGCCATGATCGGCGCCAGCGTGATGATGGCGACCGAGTTGACCGACTGGAACCAGGACACCGGGAAGTCGTCGGTGCCGGCGGCCATCTGGAAGAAGCCTTCCATGCCGATATCGCGGTTGACGATGCGGTCGGCGAGGAAGTTGAACGAGCTGCCGGCCTGTTCGAAGAACATCCAGAACAGCACGTTGAACACGAAGATCACCAGCATCGCGATGACCTTGTCGCGCGCGATCCTGCCCTCGCGCAGGCCCTCGACCACCAGCATCACCGCCGGGATCACGAACAGCGCCATCAGGATGATCTGCAGCAGGTTGGCGTCGATGGTCAGCAGGGCGTAGAACATGGGCACGCCGATCGCGGCGCCGAACAGCACGACCAGGCTGACGTTGCGCAAGCCGGTCTGGTGGGCGGCGGGCAGGCCGATGCCCTGCAACTGGCGGCGGCCGAACCAGAACCACACCAGGCTCAGGATCATGCCCACGCCGGCGGCGATGAAGACCACCTTGTAGGCCGGCATGTCCTCGATGCCGAACACCTTCTTGGCCAGGTACTGGGTGACGATCGGCGCCAGCAGCGCGCCGATGTTGATGCCCATGTAGAAGATGGTGAAGCCGGCGTCGCGGCGCGCGTCGCCCTGGGCGTACAGCTTGCCCACCATCGTCGAGATGATCGGCTTGAACAGCCCATTGCCGACGATGATCGTGGCCAGGCCGAGCTTGAACATCGATTCGCTGGGCAGCGCCAGCAGGAACAGGCCCGCCGACATGAAGATCGCGCCGAGCAGGATCGAGCGCTGGAAGCCGATCAGCTTGTCGGCCACGTAGCCGCCGAAGATGGCGCCGGCGTAGACCAGCGCGAGGTAGGCGCCGTACAGCTCGCTGGCGGGCTTCTCGCCGGTGGCGTCGCCACCGTGGAACTGGGCGACGATGTACAGCACCATCGCCCAGCGGATGCCGTAGAACGCGAAGCGTTCCCAGAATTCGGACATGAAGAGCATCCACAGCGGGCGCGGATGCCCCAGGACCTGCTTGAATTCCGGTATCCGTTCCGGCGTTGGCGTATCGACGGCTCCGCTCATGCGGGCTCCCCCCTAAGAAAGTGGTTCAGGAATTCGGTTTCCCGCGCAACCAGCGCGGAACGCGCGAGGATTACCGACCCGGCCGGCGCGCGTCAAATCCCCGCGACACGTGGCCGCACTGCGCGACCCCGCGCATTCAGCAAGGCAAGCCACTGATTTCCATGGCATTACCGACCGGATGAACACGCCTTCCGGCCCGCCGGCCGGCCCGCTTCAGCGCGGCCGCAGGTAGCGCGCATCGTCGAACGTGCTGCACCAGTGCGGCCGGTAGACCACCACCAGCGCCATCACCCCGCCGGTCAGGAAGGCCTCGCCGAACATCATCAGCGGCGTCGCCAGCAGGTAGAACCCGGCGCCCGGCAGCGCCAGCCAGGTGGACACCGCGTACTTGGCCAGGTCGCACGCCGCGATCGCCAGGGCGCCGCCGACGAACCCCTGCGCCAGCACGTAGACGAACAGGTTGGGCGGCAGGCGCCGCTCGCAGAAGCGCGACCAGGCCCAGCCCACGGCCACCGGCAGCGCCGCGGTGGCGAGGAAGTCCGGCGCCGCGCCCAGCCAGACATAGCCGAACGGCCAGGCGACCAGCGAGGCGACCGCCAGCGCCCACAAGGCGAACGCCGGGCCGAACATCAGCGTGGCGACCATGGCGCCCACGAAGTTCAGCTGCACGCCCGCCAGCCCGTGCGTGTTGAAGACGCGCAGCAGCACCAGCGCCATCGTCGCCATGCCGAGCACGCGCTGCGCCTCGGCGTCGCCGCGCACCTTGTGCCACGGCAGCCGCATGGCGGCCGCGGCGAGGACCGCCAGCGCCAGCGCGCCCGACAGCCACTGCACGGTGGCCATCGCGTCCATGGCTCAGCGGCCGGGGCCGATCGACGTGCGCACCTCGAACAGCTCCGGGAAGAAGGTCAGTTCCAGCGCCTGCTTGAGGAACCCCACGCCGCTGGACCCGCCGGTGCCGCGCTTGAAGCCGATGATGCGCATCACCGTGCGCATGTGGCGGAAGCGCCACAGCTGGAACTGGCTCTCCAGGTCCACCAGGTCCTCGCACAGCGAGTACTCGCGCCAGTAGCGGTCGGTGTCCTCGTAGATCGCCTCGAACACCGGCACCAGCGCCGGGTCGGCGGCGTGGGTCTGGCGCCAGTCGCGGCGCATGTGCGGCGCCGGGATCGCATGGCCGAAGCGCGCCAGGTACAGCAGGAACTCGTCGTACAGGCTGGGCGCGTCCAGCACCGCCTCCAGGCCGGCGTGGCCCTCCGGGTCGTGCGCGAACACCTTCAGCATCGCCGCGTTCTTGTTGCCCAGCAGGAACTCGATGGTGCGGTACTGCAGCGACTGGAAGCCGGACGACGGCCCCAGCAGGTCGCGGAAGCCCATGTACTCGGACGGCGTCAGCGTCTCCAGCACCGACCACTGCTCGGTCAGCTGGCGCAGCACCTGCTTGGCGCGCGCCAGCACCTTGCGGCACTGCCAGACCTGGTCGCGCTGCAGGAAGCCGATGGCCGCGCGCAGCTCGTGGATCATCAGCTTCATCCACAGCTCGGACACCTGGTGCTGCACGATGAACAGCAGCTCGTCGTGGTGCGGCGGGTCGGACACCGGGTGCTGCGCCGACAGCAGGCGGTCCAGCTGCAGGTAGCCGCCGTAGCTCATGCGGCCGGACAGGTCGGTGTGGATGCCTGCTTCCAGCGGGCGCTCGTTCTTCTCTACGGCCATCCGTCGTTCAACCGGGGCGCTGCCGGCGGGCAGCGGGGGCGCCAGCGTAACCGATGGCGGCCGGCGCCCCCGGCAAGGCGAACAAAAACGGGGACTTATGTCATGCCCGTGCAATGCGCGGCGGCGAGGCTTCCGTTACATTGCGTCGGCCGGGGGCGGGTTCCCCCGACAGGGGGCGGCGCTCACACACCACTCGAGGGAGAGTCCGCAATATGGAAATGCCACGCGGCCGCCTTGCGGCCATGTTCGCGTCTTTCGCCCTGCTGCTCATGGCCACGACGGCCCAGGCGCAGGTGGTCATCAGCCAGGTCTACGGCGGCGGCGGCAACAGCGGCGCCACGCTGAAGCACGACTTCATCGAACTGCGCAACAACGGACCGGCCGCGGTCGACCTGACCGGCTGGAGCGTGCAGTACACCTCCTCGGCCGGCACCAGCTGGACCAACCGCACCGCCCTCAGCGGCAGCATCCCGGCCGGCGGCTTCTACCTGGTGCAGCAGGCGCAGGGCGCCGGCGGCACGGTCGACCTGCCCGCGCCCGACGCCACCGGCACCATCGCCATGGCGGCCGGCGCCGGCAAGGTGGCGCTGAGCCGCAGCACCGCGGCGCTGGCCGGCGCCTGCCCGCTCGACGATGCGAACGTGGTCGACTTCGTCGGCTTCGGCAGCGCCGCCAACTGCTTCGAAGGCAGCGCGCCCACCGCCACGCTCACCAACACCACCGCCGCGCTGCGCCTGGGCGACGGCAGCGTGGACACCGACGACAACGGCGCCGACTTCGCCGCCGGCGCGCCGAACCCGCGCAACAGCGGCGCCGAACCGCCGCAGCCGCCGGATCCGCCGCTGGCCCTGACCATCGCCCAGATCCAGGGCGGCGGCCTGCTGTCTCCGCACAACGGCAAGCGCGTGGTGACCGAGGGCATCGTCACCGCGGTGAAGTTCAACAACGGCTTCTTCCTGCAGGCCGCCAACGACGACGGCGACCCGGCCACCTCCGACGCCGTGTTCGTGTTCACCAGCAGCGCGCCGCCGGCGACCGCCGCCGTGGGCAACCGCGTGCGCGTGACCGGCACCGTGGACGAGTACACGCCCGCGTCCAACCCGCACCAGCTGGCGATCACCGAGATCGTCACGCCGACGGTGGAACTGCTGGAAACCGGCGTCGCCCTGCCCGCCGCGGTCGAACTGACCGCCGCCGAGCTGGGCCCGGACGCCCTGCCCGGCACGCTGGAGCGGCTGGAGGGCATGCGCGTGAGCGTGGCGCAGGCGGTGGCGGTCGCGCCGTCCGGCGGCAGCCTCGGCGAGGCCAACGCGACGTCCAGCAGCGACGGCGTCTTCCACGTCGTCCTGCCCGGCGTGGCGCGCCCGTTCCGCGAGCCCGGCATCGGCGCGATGGACGCGGTGAGCCTGCCGGCCGGCAAGGACCCGCCGCGCTTCGACACCAACCAGGAACGCCTGATGGTGCGCAGCCGCGGCCAGGTCGGCGCCTTCCCGCTCTCCGTCGACACCGGCGCCGACGTCGCCGGCCTGGTCGGCGTGCTCGACTACTTCGCCGGCACCTGGGCGCTGCTGCCCGACGCGGCCACGCCGCCGTCGGTCAGCGGCGGCCTGCTGCCGGAAGCCGTCAACGACCCGGCCTACGACGAAGTGACCGTCGGCAGCTTCAACCTGCTGCGGCTGTTCGACGAGGTCAACGACGGCAACGGCGCGGTGACGCTGACGCCGGAAGCGCTGGACAAGCGCTTGGCGAAGGCGGCGCTGGCGATCTGCGACTACCTGAAGGCGCCGGACATCCTGGGCGCGGTGGAAGTGGAGAACCTGCGCGTGCTGCAGCTGCTGTCCGAGCGCATCGACGCCACCTGCGCCGCGCGCCCGGGCTACGTGCCCTACCTGCAGCCGGGCAACGACGTGGGCGGCATCAACGTCGGCTTCCTGGTCAGCTCGCGGGCCACCGCCGGCGGCGTCGCCCGCGTCGAGGTGCTGGACGTGGCGCAGTTCGGCAAGGAGACCACGCTGGCCAACCCGAACGGCACCACCAGCCTGCTCAACGACCGCCCGCCGCTGCGCCTGCGCGCCCGCGTGCACCAGGACGCCGCGTCGAGCTATCCGCTGACGGTGATCGTCAACCACCTGCGCTCGCTCAACGACATCAACGATCCCCTGCCCGGCAGCAGCGGCTGGGCCACCGGCGGCGAGCGCGTGCGGGTCAAGCGCGGCGCGCAGGCGGTCTACCTGGCCGGGCTGGTGGAGCAGATGCAGCAGGCGAACCCGGACGAGAAGATCGTGCTGGTCGGCGACTTCAACGCGTTCGAGTTCAACGACGGCTACGTCGACGTCCTCGGCATCATCAAGGGCGAGGCGGCGCCGGAGGACCAGGTGCTGACGTACATGCCCAGCCCGCTGGCCACCCCGCTGGTGGACGGCTCGCAGCTGATCGCCGACCCCGCGCGCCGCTACTCGTACGTGTTCGAGGGCAACGCGCAGACGCTGGACCACGTGCTGGTGAACGAGGCCCTGGTGCTGGACGCCGCGCTGCGCGTGGACCATGCGCGGATCAACGCCGACTTCGGCGTGGACAACTTCGGCGACGCCACGCTCGCGCTGCGCTCGTCCGACCACGACCCGGTGCGCCTGAGCATCCGCGTGCCCGCCTTCGCCCGCGCCGACCTGTCGGCCACGGTGGCGGCCGACCGCGGCAACGCCAAGGTCGGCGATACGGTCCGCTACACCGCCACGGTGCGCAACGCCGGTCCCGGCGCGGCGTCGCCGGCCGCGGTCGCGTTCGTGTTCTCGGCCGAACTGTCGCCGTCGCTGGCCACGTTGCCCGCCGGCTGGAACTGCGGCGCGGCGGAGATCGCCAACGGCACCACCCGCGTGGCCTGCACCACGCCGTCGCTGGCCGTGGGCGGCAGCGCGACGTTCGTGGTGGATGCCGTCGTCCCGGCCAGCGCCGCCGGCACCACGCTGGGCCTGGGCGTGTCCGCCCACTCCACCGTGCTCGACCCGGCCAACGGCGACAACACCGCCGCCGCGTCGGTGACCGTGGCCGCGGTGCCGGTCCGCAAGGCCGACCTGTCGGTGAAGCTGGCGGGCGGCGCGCTGCCGCTGCTGCGCAACACCATCGCCACCCTGCTGGTGCCGGTGACCAACGCCGGCCCGGATGCCGCCGAACAGGTCAAGGTGGTGCTGTCCAGCAACGTGGACGCCCGCTACGCCGCGGTCGCCGCGCCCAGCGGCTGGTCGTGCACGCGCGTGCAGGACACGGCCGCGGGTTCCAGCGCCGAGTGCACGCGCCGCGGCGCCATGCCGCGCGGCGTGCAGACGCTGGCGTTCGCGATGGTGGTGCCCGGCAAGCCCAAGCGCGGCACCGAGTTCGAGTTCGACGCGACCGTCTCCAGCGACACGCCGGACCCGAACCCCGGCAACAACCACGCCCGCCTGGTCCAGCGCATCCGCTGAACTTTCCGGCCATCGCGGGGTCGACAGGGGCGCGGGCAACCGCGCCCCTCGTCGTTCGCATGCGGCGTACTATTCGCGCAGCGCGCGACGCGCATCACGTCCGGCCCACCCGTGCGGCAGGCGGACTGACACCGTACGACAGCGGGGCAAGCCTCTGTTTCCGAAACGGTTTCCCCGAACGAGTACGCCCCGCACGCGGCCGCCTTGCTGCATTGCACGACGGCCGCGGCGCATGCAGCTCCTAAAATTACATCTGAAACCAATTTCGGCCGACTGACGAGAACACCGTCCAGATGAGCATCGCCGCAAGCTTCGAGATCGAATACCTGCAGTACCTGGGCCCCGACGGCACCCTGGTGCGCGACGACCTGCCGGAGGCCGGGCGCGACGTCGCCCGCCTGCGCGAACTGTTCAGGCAGATGCTGTTCGTGCGCACCTTCGACAGCAAGGCCATCGCCCTGCAGCGCACCGGCAAGCTGGGCACCTACGCCTCCTGCCTGGGCCACGAGGCCACCCACGTCGGCATCGGCGCCTCGATGCGCACCGGCGACGTGTACGCGCCCAGCTACCGCGAGTACGGCGCCATGTTCATGCGCGGGGTGAAGCCGCGCGACGTGCTGATGTACTGGGGCGGCGACGAGCGCGGCAGCGACTACGACCGCGCCAGCGACGCCCGCAACGACTTCCCGTTCTGCGTGCCGATCTCGACCCAGTGCCTGCACGCCGCCGGCGCGGCGCTGTCGTTCAAGCTGCGCCGGCAGCCGCACATCGCGGTGGCGACCTGCGGCGACGGCGGCTCGTCGAAGACCGACTTCTACGCCGCGCTCAATTCCGCCGGCGCCTACGAGCTGCCGCTGGTGCTGTGCGTGGTCAACAACGGCTGGGCCATCTCGGTGCCGCGCAGCGCGCAGACCGGCGCGCAGACGCTGGCGCAGAAGGGCCTGGCCGGCGGCCTGCACTGCCTGCAGGTGGACGGCAACGACATGATCGCGGTGCTGGAAGGCATGCGCCGCGCCGCCGAGCGCGCGCGCAAGGGCCAGGGCGGCACGGTGATCGAGTTCGTCACCTACCGCCTGTCCGACCACACCACCGCCGACGACGCCCGCCGCTACCGCGACGACGCCGAGGTCAAGGCCGGCTGGGAGCGCGAGCCGATGACCCGCCTGCGCACCTGGCTCACCGCGCAGGGCGCGTGGAGCGAGGCCGAGGAAACCGCGTGGAAGGAGGAATGCGGCGCACGCGTGGACGAGGAGGTCAACGCCTACCTCAACACCCCGGTGCAGCCGGTCGAGGCGATGTTCGACTACCTCTACGCCGACCCGCCGCCGGACCTGCTGGCCCAGCGCGCCGCCGCCCTCGCCGCGGAGGGCCGCCCATGAGCACCGTGATGAAGCCCGAAAAGACTGTAGGAGGGGCTTCAGCCCCGACCGCACGCACCAACGTCGCGGCCGAGGCCGCGCCCACAACACCCACCGCCATCACCCTGATCGAAGCCATCACCCAGGCGCTGGCCTGGGAGATCGCCCACGACGAATCCGTGCTGGTGCTGGGCGAGGACGTGGGCGTGAACGGCGGTGTGTTCCGCGCCACCGCCGGCCTGCAGCAGAAGTTCGGCCCCGAGCGCGTGCTGGACACGCCGCTGGACGAGACCACCATCGCCGGCCTCACCGTCGGCCTGGCCGCGCAGGGCATGAAGCCGGTGGCCGAGGCGCAGTTCGACGGCTTCGTCTACCCGATGGTCGACCACGTCATCTGCCATGCCGCCCGCCTGCGCACCCGCACGCGCGGCCGCCTGCACTGCCCGATGGTGCTGCGCGTGCCGTGGGGCGGCGGCATCCGCGCGCCGGAGCACCACAGCGAGGCCAACGAAGCCATCTTCACCAACGTGCCCGGCCTGCGCGTGGTGATGCCGTCCTCGCCGCAGCGCGCCTACGGCCTGCTGCTGGCCGCAATCCGCGATCCGGACCCGGTCATCTACATGGAACCCAAGCGGATCTACCGCCAGTACAAGGAAGTGGTCGCCGACGACGGCGAAGCGCTGCCGCTGGACGTGTGCTTCGTGCTGCGCGACGGCACCGACGTGACCCTGGTGACCTGGGGCGCGCAGGTGAAGGAAGCGCTGGAAGCTGCCGACAGGCTGGCCGGCGAAGGCATCAGCGCCGAGGTCATCGACGTGGCCACGCTGCGTCCGCTGGACTTCGACACCATCGCCGAATCGGTGGCCAGGACCGGCCGCTGCGTGATCGTGCACGAGGCGCCGCGCACCGCCGGCTTCGGCGCCGAGATCGCCGCGCGCCTGGCCGAGCACTCGATGTACGACCTGCTGGCCCCGGTCGAGCGCGTCACCGGCTACGACACCCACATCCCGCTGTTCCGCCTGGAAATGAAGTACCTGCCCAGCGTCGACAAGATCGTCGCCGCGGCCAAGCGGGCGATGGCGGCCGGCTGATGCGCGCGCGCGCCGTCCGCGACTACCGCACGCAGTACGCGGACCCGATCCGGTTCGCGCGCGGCGACGTGGTCGCGCTCGGCGCGCGCGACACCGAATGGCCGGCCTTCGCCTGGACCACCACCGCCGACGGCAACGCCGGCTGGGCGCCGGTGGACTGGCTGCAGCCGCAGGGCGACGGCCGGGCCGTGGCGCTGCGCGACTATTCCGCGCAGGAACTGGACGTGCGGGCCGGCGACACCGTCGCCCTGCTGCATGCACTGGGCGACTGGTGGTGGTGCGCGCATGCGGACGGCCGCCGCGGCTGGCTGCCGGCGCGCGACCTCGAACCGATCCACGAAACGACTTCCGAAGAGAACACCGCATGAGCGAGAGCAAGACCTTCCACCTGCCCGACCTGGGCGAAGGCCTCCCGGACGCCACCATCGTCGAATGGTTCGTCAAGGAAGGCGACGTCATCCGCCTGGACGAACCGCTGGTGTCGATGGAGACCGCGAAGGCCGTGGTCGAAGTGCCCTCGCCCGTCTCCGGCAAGGTGGTGAAGCTGGCCGGCGACGCGGGCGACGTGGTGGTCACCGGCACCATGCTGGCCGTGTTCGAGCCCGATCCGACCCTGCCGCAGCGCGCCGAGGGCCAGGACACCGGCCACCACCACGGCCCCGCGAAGGACCCTGCAGGAGGGGCTTCAGCCCCGACCGCGGCACCAGGACAAAGCCTCGGGGCTGAAGCCCCTCCTGCAACGAAGGCGGGCGAAGGCGAACGCGACGATGCCGGCACCGTCGTCGGCGCCATGCAGACCTCCAGCGCCATCCACGCCGAGCAGGCCGTCGCCGTCGGCGGCGTCAAGGCGATGCCCGCCGTGCGCGCGATGGCCAGGAAGCTCGGCGTGGACCTGGCCCGCGTGCGCGCCACCGGCGCCGACGGCGCGGTGACGATGCAGGACGTGAAGCAGGCCGCGGCCAATGGTTCCGCACCTGTAGGAGGGGCTTCAGCCCCGACCGCGGCACCGGGGCAAAGCATCGGGGCTAAAGCCCCTCCTACAGTGGCATCTGCGCCGCAACGCACCGCGCTGTCCGCCTCCGGCAAGCCCATGCGCACGCAGCCGCCGGGCGTCTCCGTCAGCGGCCAGCCGGAACAGCTCAAGGGCGTGCGCCGCAACATGGCGCGGGTGATGGCCGACGCCCACGCCAAGGTCGTCCCCACCACGCTGAGCGACGACGCCGACGTGCACGCCTGGGTGCCCGGCAACGACGTCACCGTGCGCCTGATCCGCGCCATCGTCCGCGCCTGCAAGGCGGTGCCGGCGATGAACGCCTGGTTCGACGGCGACAAGCTGACCCGCACCCTGCACCCGCACGTGGACATCGGCATCGCCGTGGACACCGACGACGGCCTGTTCGTGCCGGCGCTGCGCAACGCCGACATCCTCGACGCCGGCGGCGTGCGCGAAGGCATCAACCGCCTGCGCGCGCAGGTGGAGGACCGCAGCCTCCCGCCGTCGGAACTGACCGGCTACACGATATCGCTGAGCAACTTCGGCATGTTCGCTGGCCGCTACGCCACGCCGGTGGTGGTGCCACCGTGCGTGGCCATCGTCGCCGCCGGCCGCGCACGCCACCAGGTCACGCCGGTGATGGGCGGCTTCGAATCGCACAAGGTGATCCCGCTGTCGGTGACCTTCGACCACCGCGCCTGCACCGGCGGCGAGGCCGCGCGTTTCCTCAAGGCGCTGATCGACGACCTGGCCCTGCCGGCGTGACCTTCCGCCGGCTGACGCCGATGCTGCGCACGCCGGATCTGTCCGGCACGCTCGCGTTCTACCGCGACGTGCTGGGCTTCGGCGTGGCGTCGGGGTCGCTGGAGCACGGCGGGTCCGCGCTGCGGCGCGACGGCGCCGAACTGATGCTGTCCGGCCTGAACGCCCGCGAGGGCGACGCCGCGCCCGCCTTCACCGGCTCGCTGTACTTCGACGTCGCCGACGTGGACGCGCAATGGGACGCCGTGCGCGACCGCGCGCGCATCTGCTACACGCCGGAGGACTTCGCCTACGGCATGCGCGAGTTCGGCATCTACGACAACAACGGCTACCTGCTGCAGTTCGGCACGCCCATCGCGGACGCCTCCTGACCGCGACCCGTGGCAGGATGCCGGCGTTCTTCCTTCCAAGGGCCCCCATGACGCATCGCAGCCGCCTCGCCGGGTTCATCATCGACTGTCAGGGCGGCGACCACGATGCCGCCGCCGGGTTCTGGAGCCGCGCGCTCGGCCTGCCGGTCGCCGACACCTGCGAAGAAGGCGAGGCCCGCTACGCCGAACTCGGCGACGCGCCCGGCGGCCTGCACGTGGAAGTGCAGCGCGTGGATCACCCCTCGCGCGTGCACCTGGACATCGAGAGCGACGACATCGACGCCGAGGCCGCCCGGCTGGAGAAGCTGGGCGCCAGGCGGATCGGCTTCGTCAAGCGCTGGTGGGTGATGGAGGCCCCGACCGGCCATCGCTTCTGCATCGTGCGCCTGCGCGACCGCGCCGGCGCCGCCGAACCGAACAGCTGGGACTGACGCGACATCCAGACATCTCTTGAAGGAGCGCCCTTCATGCCCCGCATGGGGTACATGGGCGCGATGCTTTTGATCTTCGTACCGCGACAAAAAAGCATCGCGCCCATGGGGCGCTCCTACGGCATACCACCACCTCGGAGACTTTCCGCATGGCCCACCGCAGTCGCCTCGCCGGTTTCATCATCGACAGCCAGGTCGACGACCTGCCCGCCGCCTCGGCCTTCTGGAGCGCCGCGCTCGGCCTGGAGGTCACCCATCCCGACGACGGCGACCTGGGGATCTACGACAAGTTCGAGCCCGGCCCGGGCGGCCTGCACATCGAGGTGCAGAAGGTCGAGCACCCCTCGCGCGTGCACCTGGACATCGAGACCGACAACATCGAGGCCGAGGTCGCGCGACTGGAAGCCCTGGGCGCGAAGCGCGTGCAGCACGTGCGCAACCGCTGGTGGGTGATGGAAGCGCCCACCGGCCACCGCTTCTGCGTGGTGCCGATGGACGAGGACAGCGCGCGCGGCAAGCCGAACCGCTGGCCGTAGCCACCGATACCGAGGACATGCGTGACCGTGGGAGCGACGTAAGTCGCGACGATGGAAACAGGAAATCTCGTTAGCCACGGATGGACGCGGATCGTCACGGATAAAGCTGTTTCCGAAACAGAAACGCCTTATCCGCGTTCATCCGTACGATCCGTGGCGCAAGGCTTTTTCATCCCATCGTCGCGACTCACGTCGCTCCCACCAGGGAGGGTTCACTCCCGCGCCGGCGCGCTGCGCTCGCGCACGGCCTTGAACTCGGAACCTTCCTGCCACTGCGGCCACGCCGTGCCGTTGGCGATGCCCTGCCCGAGGTCGTACAGCAGGGTCACGTCCTGCGCCTGCCCGCGCGCGTCCCACGCCGGCGTCCACGCATCGCAGGGCTGGTGGTAGCAGCTGGCGAAGTACGCATCGCGCAGCGCCCGGCCGCGGGCGACGCCGCCGTCCATGCGGTCCAGCCCGGCGCCGACGGTGATCGCCGGCACGCCGGCGCGCGCGAAGGCGAAATGGTCGGCGCGGTAGAAGAAGCCCGCTTCCAGGTTGGGATCGGGCGAATACGTGCGGCCGCGCGCTTCGGCCACACGCTTCAGGTCGCCTTCCAGCGACACGCGCCCATTGCCCCACGAGGCGATGTCGCGGGTGGGGCCGTCCGGGCTGAGCATCTCGATGTTGAGCACGGCCGCGGTCTTCTCCAGCGACGCGAGCGGATTCGCTGCGTAGTAGGTCGCGCCCTGCAGGCCTTTCTCCTCGGCCGTCAGCGCCATGAACAGCAGCGTGCGCTGCGGACGCGGGCCGGCGGCGAACACGCGCGCCAGTTCGATCACCGCGGCCACGCCGGTGGCGTTGTCCACCGCGCCGTGGCGGACGGCGTCGCCGCTGGCGTCGGGCTCGCCGATGCCGAACGCGTCCCAGTGCGCGGAGTAGACGACGGTCTCGTCGGGCCGCTGCGCGCCTTCCAGCCGGCCGATGACGTTGCGCGTCACCACCTGGTCGCGCTTCACCGCGAACGACGCCGTCAGCGTGGCGTCGCCCAGCGCGACCGGCGCGAACGCCGCGGTCTGCGCGCGCCGCTTCTCGGCCTCGAAGTCCAGTCCCGCGCGCTGGAACAGCGACACCGCCAGTTCGCGCTGCATCCAGCCGCGCAGCAGCGTGTGGTACTGCGCGGCGTCGGCGCGCGGGATGTCGAACACCGGCGACAGGCCCGAGGCGCGCACGGTGGTCCAGCCGTAGGCGGCCGGCGCGGTCTCGTGGACGATCAGCACGCCGGCCGCGCCCTGGCGCGCCAGTTCTTCGTACTTGTACGTCCAGCGGCCGTAGTAGGTCACCGCGCGGCCGTCGAACGCGCCCGGCGCGTCGGTCTCGAAGTCCGGATCGTTGACCAGCACGACCGCCACCTTGCCCGCCAGGTCCGCGCCCTTGTAGTCGTCCCAGCCGCGCTCCGGCGCGCTGACGCCGTAGCCGACGAACACCAGCGGCGCGTCGGCCACGTCGACGCGCTCGACCGGGCTCAGGCTCTGCAGGACGACGTCGTCGCCGTTGGCCAGCGCCTGCGCCGTGCCGCCGATCCGCAGCGTCGCGGCCACCGGCCCATCCACCTGCGCGCGCACCAGCGGCACGTCCTGGGTCCAGCCGCCCCGTTCGCCACCCGGCTGCACGTCGGCCTTCTCCAGCTCGTCGACCACGTAGGCGATGGTCTTCTCCTCGCCCGCGGTCGCCGGCGCGCGGCCCTCGAACGCGTCCGACGCCAGCACGCGCACGTGGCGCGCGAGGTTGTCGGCGCTGATGCCGCCACCGGGCACGTCGGCGGCCACTGCCGGCATCGCGCACAGCGACAGCAGCAGGATCGGGAAAGAACGCTTCATTGGCATGGCCCGCAGGGAGAACATCGCAAGTCTAGTCCATCGCTGTAGGAGCGACGTAAGTCGCGACCGCGGAGTGAAGTGGCCCTGGCCTTCGATGGAAGCCGCGATCGTGCCATGTGCGCCCCCGGGCGCGCCGACTCCGCATGGCGTGCGGTCGCGACTTACGTCACTCCTACAGCGGGGAAAGAGGAACCACGGATCACGGCCGCCCGCGATCCAGCCAGACGCCGAGCCCCTGCGCGTTCAGTTCGATGTCCATCGCGAGGATGCGCTGCACGTCCTCGTCGGCCAGCGGCACCGCCTGCGCGTGCGCGCGCTCGAGGTACAGCGCGGCCAGGCCGGCCGCCAGGCAGCGGTGCCGGTCGGCGCGGCCGTCGCAGGCGTCGGCGATCGCCACCATCGCGTCGATCTGCGCGTACAGCGCCTGCGCCAGGCGCGGCACGTCGCCGACGCGGCCGTAGTGGGTCAGGTACATGGCTTCGGGCGCATACGCGACCATGCGCGCGATGCTCGCCTTCAGGGCCTCGGGCTCGAACTGCACCGGCGTGGTCGTCGGCAGGATGAAGGCGCCCTGCGGCCCGTCCAGTTCGCGGTACGACAGCCCGAAGGTGTCGCCAGTGAACCAGCTGCGGCTGCGCGCATCCCAGATGCAGTGGTGGTGGCGGGCGTGGCCGGGCGTGTCGATGAATGCCAGCGCGCGGCCGGCCAGCGCCACCGTCTCGCCGTCCCGTACCACGCGCACGCGCGCTTCCGGCACCGGCACCAGGGTGCCGTAGCTGCGCTGCATTTCCTCTTCGCCATAGACCGCCGTGGCGCCCGCGATCAACTTGGCCGGATCGACCAAATGCGGCGCCGCGCGCGGATGCGCGACCAGCACAGCGTTCGGCAGGTGCTCCATCAGCAGGCCGGCGCCGCCGGCGTGGTCGAGGTGCACGTGGGTGACGATCAGGAAATCCACGTCCGCGGGCGCGAGCGACGCCCGCTGCAAGGCGTCCAGCAGGCGCGGCACGGAATGGTTGGTGCCGCAGTCGACGAACGCGCCCCGCCCGTCCTCGACGATCAGGTAGGCAGCGTCGAAGTGGTCGCGCTGGAACGCGGTGTCGATGGTGTGGATGCCGTGCGGATTCATCCGTTGGCCTCGCTGCTGGCGGATGCCCCGATTCTAGTCGCCGCCGTTCGCGCGCACGACCCGCCTTTGGTCGATCTCGTCGGTACCGATCGCGCGCATCTTTCCTGTAGGAGCGGCTTAAGCCGCGACCGCGGAAATCGGGAGGGCATTAGCCACGGATTACACCGATGGACGCGGATAGCGCTTGTCAGTTCTCTATCCGTGCAATCCGTGCCGATCCGTGGCAAAAGGCCTTTTCGTGTCTACGGTCGCGGCTCACGCCGCTCCTACAGGGGCGGCGGTCAGCCGCGCGACAGCCACCAGCCGCGCAGGGGCACCGCCATCGTCAGCACGAACAGGTAGGCGCCGTAGGCGACCAGGGTGGCCAGCACCTGCTTCCAGATCGCGCCGGTGCCCACGTCGGCCGCGCCCAGCGCATAGCCCCACTGCATGCCGGCGAAGCTCAGCACGAAGGCCACCGCCAGCGCGCCGAGGTCGAAGGCCTTGCGGCGGGCGTTGCGCGGCTGGCGCGGGAACAGCCAGTACAGCGACCCCAGCAGCAGGAACCACGGCAGGAACAGGATGATCGCCAGGTACGGCATGGCTCAGGCCTCCGCCGCGCGCAGCGCGGCCAGCGCGGCCAGCACCTGTTCCGCCGGCACCTGCAGCACGATCTCGGGCGTCTCCATCGCGTCGGCCTGCTCGGCCTGCTTCAGCACGCCGATCAGCCGGCCGGCGTCCTTCGGCGAATCGAAGCCGTTGCTCTGCACCAGCACGTTGCCGTCGGCGTCGACCAGCTTGAAGTAGAAGCGGCTGTCGGTGTCGCGGTACTGCTTGAACACCGGCAGCGCCGCCTTCGACGCCGCGGCCTGCTTCCCGCTCTCCGGCTGCTGCGCCAGGTCGCGCAGGCCCACGGCGTGGCGCAGCTCGGCCAGCAGCGGCGTGGCGTAGCGCTCGCGCAGGCGGCGCGCGCCGTCGCGCAGGATGGCCTCGATGTCGCCCGGCGTCGCCATCAGCGCCTCGTACTTCTCGCGCAGCGGCGCGATCTCGGCGTCGATGCGCTCGAACAGCTGCTGCTTCGCGTCACCCCAGGCGATGCCCTCGGCGAACTTCCGGGCGAACGCCTGCGTCTCCTCCGCCGTGCCGAAGGCCTGGTACAGCTGGAACAGCGCCGAGCCTTCCGTGCCCTTCGGCTCGCCGGGGCCGCGCGAGTCGGTGAGGATGGAGAACACCAGCTTCCTCAGCTCCTCGCGCGGCGCGAACAGCGGGATGGTGTTGTTGTAGCTCTTGCTCATCTTGCGGCCGTCCAGGCCGGGCAGCGTGGCCACGTTGTCGTCGATCAGCGCCTCGGGCAGGGTGAAGTACTCCTTGCCGTACACGTGGTTGAAGCGCTGGCCGAAGTCGCGCGCCATCTCGATGTGCTGGATCTGGTCGCGCCCCACCGGCACCCGGTGCGCGTTGAAGATCAGGATGTCGGCGGCCATCAGCACGGGGTACATGAAGAGGCCCGCGGTGACGCCGGCATCCGGGTCCTCGCCCTCGGCGTTGTTCTTGTCCACCGCCGCCTTGTAGGCGTGCGCGCGGTTGAGGATGCCCTTGCCCGCCACGCAGGTCAGGAACCAGGTCAGCTCGGTGATCTCGGGGACGTCGCTCTGCCGGTAGAACCACACCTTGCCCGGGTCCAGGCCGCAGGCCAGCCAGGTCGCGGCGATCTCCAGCGTGGAGCGCTGCGTGCGCGCCGGGTCCTGCGCCTTGATCAGGCTGTGCAGGTCGGCCAGGAAGTAGAAGCTCTCCGTGTCCGCGGCGCGGCTGGCGGCCACGGCGGGGCGCACGGCGCCGACGTAGTTGCCCAGGTGGGGCGTGCCCGAGGTGGTGATGCCGGTGAGGACGCGGGTGGTCATCGCAATCGCTGTCGTGCGGGGGGACGGGCAGTTTACCGGCTGGGCGCGGGCGGCGCCCCGGGACCATCCGCGGTCGGGCGACGGCGGGCGATCCCGTCCCGCAGGTGAACCCGTCCGCCTCCCGGCAACCCCACCCGGGCTCCGCGGCCGTTGGCAGCAACGTCACCCACCGGAGAACGGCCATGCTGCACCGCATCCTCGCATCCCTCGCCACCCTGGCCCTGCTGGCCTGCGCGCCCGCCCACGGCCGTCCCCTGGTCGACGTCAGCGTGGTCGACCGCGACACCGGCGAATGGCTGTCGCCGCATCCCCACCGCGGCGACGTCTGGGTCGCCGGCACGCCGGGCCACCGCTACAGCGTCCGCCTGGCCAACACCACCGGCGAACGCGTGCTGGTGGTGCTGTCGGTGGACGGCGTCAACGCGATCACCGGCCAGACCGCCGATCCGGCGCAGGCCGGCTACGTGCTGGAGCCGTGGCAGACCACCGAGGTCACCGGCTGGCGCAAGTCGATGGACGACGTGGCGCAGTTCGTGTTCACCGACCTGGGCGACAGCTACGCGGCGCGCACCGGCCGGCCGCGCAACGTCGGCGTGATCGGGGTGGCGGCGTTCCGCGAAGCACGCACCTACCGCTATCCGCAGTACACGCCGCCGCCGATCGCCCGGCCGTCGATGGAGAAGCGCGCCGAGGCCGAAGCAGTGGCGCCCACCGCCTCGTCGCGCGGGATCGCCGCGGACAGCGCCGCGCGGCAGCAGGGCATCGGCACCGGGCATGGCGGACGCGAATGGGCGCCGACTTCGCGCACCGGCTTCGAGCGCGCGACGCGCCAGCCGGAACAGGTCAGCGAAGTGCGCTACGACGCGCATCGCCGCCTGGTGGCGCTGGGCGTCCTGCCGCGCCATCGCGCGCCGGCGTGGCGCGACGATACGCCGCGCGCGTTCCCGGGCGGCTTCGTCGCCGACCCGCCGCGTCGCCGTTGAACCGCAGACCCGGAAACGAAGACGGGCCGCCCGAGGCGGCCCGTCGTGCCCGGCGCATGCGGCGCGGTCAGTGCTTGAACGTGTTGTCCGAACGCAGCGAACGCTGGAAGTCTTCCACCTCGGTGCGGGCCCGGTCGCGGTCGTAGCCGTAGCGCTCCTGCAGCCTGCCTTCCAGGTATTCGGCGTTGCCCTGCGCGACCTTGAAGTCGTCGTCGGTCAGATCGCCCCACTTCGCCTGGATCTTGCCTTTCAGCTGCTTCCAGTTGCCGGCGATGATGTCCTGGTTCATGTGTGTCCTCTTTTGTCTGTCGCGGCAGGGGGTTGCCGCGCGCACAGCATCGCAACGGCCGCGTTGCCGGCCGATCAACCGCGCGTCAACGCGGTATTAGGAAACTCTGAACGGTTCAGCGTGCGCGAGGCGCATCCGCCCGGATGTATTCCGGCTTTTCGCCGGCAAACGACGCACAAAGAAACGGGCCGCCCGCAGGCGGCCCGTCGCAGGGTCCGGAAGCGGCGGCGCGCTTACTTGCCGGACGCGTCCTCGACCTTCTCGCCCACCTTCTGCACGTCCTTGCCGAACCCCTTCACGGTGTTGCAGCCGGACAGCACGGCGATGGAAAACAGGGCCAACATCATCATTGCGGCATAGCGCTTCATGGGTGACTCCAGTGTGCGGTGTGTGGTCTCGTGCGGGGCGCGCGGCCGGCCCATCCGGTCCCCGCGCGATGCCCCCAACGCGGCCAGTCTGATTCAACCACACTGGCTGCCGGCTGACCAAGCCGCCTTCAGCGGCCCGGAAACGCGGAAGGGCCGGGAAAACCCGGCCCTTCCGGCGAAGGGAGCCCGTGGGGCGCCCGTCGGACGCCCGGGATCAGCACTTGCCGTCCTTGCAGTCCTGCGCCTTGTCCTCGACCTTCTCGCCGACCTTCTGCACGTCCTTGCCGGCGCCGGCCACGGTGTTGCAGGCGGACAGGAACGCCGTCGAGAACATCGCCAACAGCAACAGGGTCATCGCACGCTTCATGTGTCGTCTCCTGGGTGGATAGGGGACGCCGCCGCGCGTGTTTCCGACGCCGCGGTGGCGTGTGCGTCCACCTTCGGCGGCGCGGCGTATAGGTCGCGTGAAGCCGGCCCCGCCCCGTTCAGTCGCAGTTTTCCCCGGGCGCCGGCGGCCTAGTCGCGCATCAGCGTGGACTTGCCGAACAGGCTTTCCACCAGGTCGACCGTCAGCTTGGCCGTGCGGTTGCGGCGGTCCAGCACCGGATTCAGTTCGACGATGTCCAGCGATCCCATCAGGCCGGTGTCGGCGATCATCTCCATCACCAGCTGCGCCTCGCGGTAGTTGGGGCCGCCGGGCACGGTGGTGCCCACGCCCGGCGCGATGCTGGGGTCGAGGAAGTCCACGTCGAAGCTGACGTGCAGGTGGGTGCCGGCGTCGACGCCCTCCAGCGCGGCCTCCACCGTGCGCTTCATGCCGACCTCGTCGATGTAGCGCATGTCGTAGACGTCGACCTTGTGGTCCTTGATCAGCTTCTTCTCCTCCGGATCGACCGAGCGGATGCCGATCTGCCGCACCATCGCCGGGGTGATCGCGGGGGACTCGCCGCCGAGCTTCGTCAGCGCGTCCGGCCCGATGCCGCACAGGCACGCCACCGGCATGCCGTGGATGTTGCCCGACGGCGTGACCGCGCTGGTGTTGAAGTCCGAGTGCGCGTCCAGCCACAGCACGCGCAGCTTCCGCCCGGTCCGCCGGCAATGCCGCGCGACCGCGGTGATCGAGCCCATCGCCAGGCAATGGTCGCCGCCCATCATGATCGGCAGCCGCCGCTTTTCCAGTTCGGCGGCGGTGGCGTCCATCACCGCGCGGTTCCACGCCACCACTTCGTCCAGGTGGCGGTAGCCCTCCACCGGCCCGGTCCACGGATTGGGCGGCCCCTGCACGTTGCCGGTATCGACCACGTCCACGCCCCGCGCCGCCAGCGCCTCGCCCAGGCCGGCGATGCGCAGCGCGTCCGGCCCCATGCGGGCGCCGCGATGGCCGGCGCCGACGTCGGTGGGCACGCCGATCAGGGATACAGGGGGAAAGGCTCGACTCATGGATGCGTCCTGCGGATAACAGGCGCACAGTCTATGCCGTCGGCGATGACGGGCCTGTGGCATCGCAGCACGCGACCGGGCGATGCGCAGGCGGGAGGCTGGTGCGCTTATCCGAATCGAAAAATAGGACAATACCCTTTTATAGCAAGGCTTTCCGTCGATAAGAAAATTTTCATGCCCCCGAAGATGCCCCCTGCTCGGGAGCGCTGTGACTCTTCACCTTTCCCAGTCGCTGGGCTGTCTGAACTACGATCAGGCGCCAAGCAATGAAAGAGCAACTTTGTGACGGACGGCACCATTGGAGGCACCCTTCAGGCCCTGGAGAAGGCCGTGGGCGACCTTAGAGCCAGCATGGCTCCAGACGACGGCGGATCGTCAGACCCCCTAGGACCGCTTCTCGTGCCCGCCGCTCGCTATGCCCAGATCAGCAAGGATCTGGACACGGCTCTCGGGCAGCAGGAGGCCGGCGACACTGAAGGCGCACTGGCGCTACTGGTACGTGCCGCCAAGGCGATTGGCCAGGAGTACGGGCTTCAGGCGGCCGAGTTCGATGTGTCCGAAGAAGAAGTTCTGCGAAGGGTCAGCGCGCGCCACGGCAGCACAGGCGGCAGCGGCAAGGGGACAAGCTTTGAACGAAGGCGGCAACAGGTCATCGCCGAACTGGCCCACAAAGCCACATGGAGTCCATGGCGGAATATCACCGAGCTTGAGCACGAGATCGTCCGGCTGGCAGACGAGGCATTCGGAAGCATCAAGTACGGAAGGCGGCAGATCGATTTGATCCTTGCCGTGCCGGAAGTCCGGGCAATCCGTGACTCGCTGAAGCGGCAAATGAGGAGGCGCCGCTAGACGCCTCCTCAGGCATTCACTGACCGCTGCGATACGGACCTCCAGACCCGAACGTCCGGCTCTTCTCGGGCGCCTGGAACCGGATGTAGTGGTCGATCTTGGTCATGTAGCGGATCGCCTTCTCAAGATAGCTCCACATCACGTCGTCGCCGCGGTTGAGCATGCCGATACCACACTCGGCGTAGGCTTCCTTCTTCTTGTTGCAGTTGAAGTACATCCCCTTGCCTTCGGTTATCGCCTTCCACTGCTCCCCCATCAGGTCAGCGATGGTAATGTCCTTGTGCACCTTCTGGCCATCCAGAAAGATGGCGAAGTGAAAATGGCACCCCTTCTCGAAGGCGGACTCCATCTTCCAGATGTAGCCGGCCAGATGTTCGGCAAACGGTCCCTTGCGCAGATAGGTGAGGAATCTGTCCCGATGCTCCTGCGCCTGCTCCACGGTGATGGCCTGGGCATGGAAGCCCTGTCCTGGCCCGTACTCTGAGAAGTACTCCAGATCGAGCCGGATAGCGACGATCTTGGAGTAGCTCTTCCGAATCCCGGCCAGCAGGTCTCGAGCCTTCTTGGCGTTGGCACGCTCGCAGCGGTGCAGGTTCGAGAGTCGCTTGGGGAGCGCTATTCCCTTGCCGAACTGGCGGATCTTCTGGACAACCTTGTTGAGGCCCTCCGCCATGTCTGCCCTAAGCTCGGTTCGCCCGTCCCAAAGGCCTTGGCAGTACCGCTTAAAGACCGTGTAGAGCGGGCTGAAGCGGTGATGCGGATAGTGCTTGGCGATCTCGGCCACATCCACCTTGATGCACTGGAAGAAGGCATGGCCCAGCTTGGTCGCATGTACGTACGTCCGGCCTCCATGCTGATGCGTCTTGAAGAGGATTTCCTTGGAACGCAGCACCTTCGCCACGGTCTCGACCACACGCTTCACATCCTGGCCGCAGTTGAGCTGCCGGGTAATGCACCTCCGCCCGTCCTCCAGCCAGATCAGCGACCAGTCTCTAAGGGTCGTCACTTGGTTACTCATTGTCTTGCCTCACTAACAACGTTCATTCCTACTCGACAGACGACCGCTGAAGCCTGGCTTTCGGGAGTCTCTTGAAGGTTTTCGCCCTCGTTAGGGCATGGTCGGGCGCGCGACGCCCGGAAAGTTACCGTCGCCTCAACCCCTCCTTGCCTGCATCAGGCCCAGCACGTACTCGTTGATCTCGTGCTCGACGAAGCCCGTTGTAGCCCCCAGCCGAATAGGCCGAGGGAAGTCAGGTTTGAACTGCGCGGACCTCCTATCCAGGTATGCGTAAAGGGTTGAGCGCGCGATCCCCAGGCGTTGTTGGACCTCTGCCCGCCTGAGGATGCGCAGGCCTGCGGCTGGGCGGTTACTCATTGCGTTGCTCCTCCATCTCGGTGATGGCGCAACGGTAGGCGCGGGCCGAAAGTGGGCCTAGACCATATAGGCCCTGTAATTTCTGATAGGGGGTATCTGATGGAAATCCCGCCCTAAGTGACTGTTCCTAGAAGTGCCCGGAACCAACTTTCTTTCGGCCCGGATTCAAATTTCCTAGCTGCGGATGACATAAAGGACCCGACTCGCGCCGGGTCCAGTACCGCTTAGTCCCGGTCGAATGGGCTACTGGCCGTTCGAGCGAACAGCAGGCCGACGAGGAAGACGACCGCGTACGCGGCCAGGTGCTCAAGTGCTGATTGCTTGGGGAGGTTCACGACAGCTCCTGTTCTGGGGACCGGATTGCCCGGCCTGGAGGCGAGAGCGGGATTGCTCTCACTGTCGTGTTATGGGTTTAAAAATCGATTGATCGGCACCCGTCGCTGAAGCCAGAACAACCAATCCAACCCTACAGATGAGTAGGATTCGTTCCTACCGATATCTGTTGGAATCCCGGTACTCGATGACCTCGCCGGCCTTCCAGGTGGCGGGCTTGCGGGTCAGCCTCACGGGGAATCCTGGCCGGCAAGCAACGGTGGACAAGAAGTGCTCCGCAGTAATGCCCCATAGCTCCCCGCACTCCGCGGCATTCAGTGGCAGCTCCGACCACGGTATCTTGGCCTTTATCCCTTCAGACAGGCTGCTGGCACCACCGCCTGGCACTGTGGAGAACAGGCGGCGCCCCAACTCGGCTTCCATTTCCAGTGCCCACTCCTTAGCGCTCTGGCGCGTGGCGTGGGTCGATGACTCCCGGTGACCCTCCTGGTAGATCTCAACTCTATAGGTCATACCTCGTCGGCGGATGTGTGCCATAGCTTTCCTCCTCTGTACCTCCAGATTAGCCAAGCCAATCTCACACAGCGCGACATGCACCTGCTGCCATGTGCCATCCAATCATGGCAGACACCTATGGCATCAAATCCACCCCTCCGATTCATTCGGTTGACCGACGTAGAGGCGCGTGTTGGCCTGAAGAAGACATGGATCTACCGAAACATGGCGACAGGTGAATTCCCAATGCCAGTACAAATCGGCACTGCAAGCCGATGGATTGAGGCCGAGGTCGAGGAATGGATGCGCTCGCACATTGTGGATCGGGAAAAGTAGACCTACTCTAATGCCGGTGAGCCTGATGCACTTCTCACACGGGTGCAGGCGTAAAGTGGAGCCAGCAGAGTTCAGGGCCGCATCCTTCAGAGCGGTGACGCTACACAGATCCAGTTATCCTGGACCATCGATAGGCCGTGTACGGGGCGCCACCTACGACTTGGTGGCTTAGGAGGGGGTATGCGAATGGCTTTCGCTCTGGTTGCGGCAACTCTGGCGGGTAACGCTGGCGCCGCTCCAATAGAGCTATTGTGCAAAGGCGAGGTCGTGCTCGGCGGCGAAATCAGCTCAGGGTCTTTTGTTCTTGAGTTGGACAGCGAGAGTGGGCGTGCTTCCTTTTGGACGCCGGACGGCGAAGGACGTGGAGTCCTTAAGGCAGGCAGTAAGGACTATCTCGGGCACATCGTTGCGCCGAATGGAAACCGCTACTCCCTGACGCTGGATCGATACGACGGAAGCCTGTTCCTTATCCGCATTGATCCCCCGCCACCCGATAGGAAAGTCAGCTTCTGGGGTCAGTGCGTAAGGGCGATCAAGCAGTTCTAACCCAACAAAAACCCCGGCTAGGCCGGGGTGGTTGTTTTATGCGCCGCCAAGCTTCTGAAGAATCGGCGATAGGTACTGCTGGACAATCCACCAAATCACTCCGGCCGCTGCGAGTATCGTGGTCACAGCTACCTTCGCTCCAGCACGCCAAAGCTCTGTCTTGGTAGGGATGTTGTCGAGCTTCGTTTCAATACGGATTACCGACTGCTCTACGATTCGCAACCGACCGTCAATTTCGTTGATTTTGTCAGTCATATCGGTATCTCCCGGAGCTCCGGATGAGACAGCTTGGACAGTCTTTAGGGAGGGGGCGTTCCCTCCAACTTCAATTAAAACAACTCTCGGCTCATCTGGCGTTGACGAAATGATTGCCTCTGGCGCCCATTTCGTGGGCTGATCGGAGTCGTACAAATCAACCGGCGACATGCCAATTCTACTCACCAGCCAGAATTGGCGCAGGAGCAGCAGCAGCGGGAACCGCCGCTTCTGTTGCCTGAACGATCTCAATCTTGAGCTTACCCATTGCTGCCAAGATCTTCTGGTAGCTCCCAATGGGCACTAGCAACGTGGCCACCTCCTCACGGCAAGGAAAGGATTCGGTTGCCTTTGTGACGCTCTGCTTAACCTTTACGGTCCTGCCGCCAATCTCGCGGTCAGCGACCTCCTGTTCAAAGGTCTGGCTCACGATATTGATGCTTTCCCGCCAGAAAACAAGATGGACGAATCCGTCAGGGCTTGGACCCGCCACTGTTACACCAGAAGCCATAGCTCGGGTGTAAGCGGGCGCCTTCACGTACTTTACTTCTACCAAATTCCCCATCCTGAACTCCCTGTTCATCCCCGTACTCAATCCTACCAACGGGAACGAGTCCCGGTATAGGCCCAGTACCGGTAGCGGCCGACTGCATCCTGGCTTGAGCCCACCCCTCCGGCCGGGCTGGGGATCTCCCTAGCAAGGGCCAACCATAGTCGCGGCGGCGGCTCAGGGCCTTCGAGGGGATCACAGTTCCCTTGGGTACACGCAGGTAGCGCCCAACTCAGCCAGCATGGCGTGTTAAATCTCATTCCAGCGTGCGACTACGGGTCGGTTCCAGCATACCTGCCTTGGCGTCAACCCCCTGATGCCGGAAGCCTTCAGCTCGTCCGTCTCTGCCGAGGCGCCCGGCCAGAACCGCCACTAAGCCCTCCACCGCTGCTCTCAGGTAGAGATCGCAGGCTTTCACCTTGGGCCGGAGAACACCCTTCCCTTGTAAACGCGTGTACCGATAGTTGGTGGCCGGCTCACCAGCTTGGTCTCGTCCAATCTCTTGCAACGGTCGCATCTCGAACCTCAGAACGTCCCTCTGGAGAGACGAACATGTTCGCCCACAGATCGATCATCACCGTATCTCTTCTCACACTAATCCTCATCGCCCCGGTTGCTCGCGCACAATCCACAACGTGCCTGCAGGGATATGTATGGCGTGCCGCATCGCCAGCGGATGTTGTCTGCGTCACCCCTCAATCCCGGGCCCTCGTCGCTCAAGAGAACAGCTTGGCGAACTCTAGGCGAGAGGCAGGGCCACGAGACGGCGTGTATTACTGCCTGCAGGGTTACGTGTGGCGCGAAGCCTATCAAGGAGACACTGTGTGCGTTATCCCGGCTGCCAGGGATAGAGTTACCAGAGAGAACGGCAAGGCCTCAGCCCGTCGCGTAGGAGGGGGCAAGGAGTTCAATATCCGAGGGGTTCGGACTCTGGAACTCGGGATGGTCAACATGAGATCTGGTTGGGACGAGAAAACCTACTCCTCAACATGCGGCCGACTTGATCCTTTTCCCGGAGTCATGGCCAATATGATCGGTTGGGGCCAAGCGGAGATCGGCTGGCTAGGAGATAACTGCTTCGCCTTCGTGATGGAGAAGGCAGTGCAATTCGACCGTACTTTACTTGATCAGGTTCCTAGCAAGATCATCAAGAGGGCCATACTCACATACGACGAAGTCGAGGCACCGAACTGCCCACTCGTGGCTGGCTACAACTACCGGTGCTGGCAGAATGGTGAAGGCGCACCAGAGAAGAAGGTCAATGGCTGCGCGGTAGTCCGCACGCCAACTGTCGATTGGGTTCGTAATGGTGGCGCCTTCAATGGCAGGCTACCTGCGGCAGAAGGCAACAGGAACGGCATTCGTCGAGTCAACCCACGGACGTGGGATGTAACCTCGCAAGTCAGTTGGCAGCTTGTCCCCAACTCCATGCCCCTTCAAGCTCCTGGGAGCCCTCCTGCGTATCGTGGATTCGGACTCCTTCTTTCCGGGGGGCCGAACCTTGGGCAACTCACAGCACAAGACAACACCGTCTGTCTTTCTGAAATCCAGAACGTCGCACTTGAGGTTACGTACGAAGTGCTGGAGTCAGGCGTGTTTCGCCCTCCACACTAGAGTCCCTCAGGCCAGAACATCCCCTGCCCCTCCGGGGTGAAGTACCGGACCCCAGCCAGCCACCGACGACGCCAAGGGTGGAAGTCCTCGGGGATGGTCTCCACGCCATCGAAGCAGGATGGCTGCACGGCGACCCAGGCCGAGGCTCGTCCCAAGCGTCGCCGGGCCGTATCCCGACCCACCCAGATCAGGTCGGCCAGATCGCCGAGATCCCACTCGACCCGGGCAAGGAGGATCACGTAGGCGGCCGCTTGGGAATAGCTGGCCTGGACCATCTCCATCAGCTCGGATGCCTGGTCCTCGATTAGGCCACGAACTAAGGGGTCATCCGACTCCGGTCCGGACAGCACCCTGGAGAGAGCCGCCCCGACAGTTTCCTCGCTTGGCTCATCCCAGCCCCGGTCCAGCTTCACGGCATAGCGGACCGTCTTGTCGGCGAACTTTCCATGCCTCGCACCCAGCCATGCCAAGAGCTTGTTCTGGTGCTCCATGTTGGAGAAGTCGAAGGGCTCATCCATCTCTTCGCTGATCTCCAGCGCAATCAGCCAAGCATCATTGATGATATCCCCCAACTCCATCTCTCCCTGCGTTCCATTAGCGATCCTGCGCAGGTCACTCCGCCTTGCCTCTACGAATCCGTTGAACCGATGCATTCGGCGTCCTGGCTACCGAGGTGCGCGGAGTATCGTCACTATTGAGTCAAGTGTGCTTGACTCGTTTCAGAATTGCAGCGCACGTCACACCTATGCACAAATGCATAGCGACGCTATCCACTTCTGTATACCCACCGCATAAGTCGGTACTACGCATAGCGCATACCCATCGTCTCAATCCGAGCGACAGATGACACCTAGGCTGGAAGCGGTCAACTCACGCGAACGCCAACACCATGCAGAGCCAATCAAGTATCCCTTGGGGAATGCAGGCTATCGGTACTGAAGATGTTGAGTCACTACTCAGCCTTTCGCCTATTACAGCGCCAGAGAAAGCGACCTGCCCGGCGACCTAAACCAATCACATGAAATCACGGTAGTCCACTGTTGTCCGATACTCCTGCTCCACAACTTCCCCCAATAATGTGGCACCTCGCTGTCCCGCCTCGGGCTTTCGGCTCGTCCGCTCAGCGCTCAAGCCATTCGAATCGCGGACAAGCCCCCAAGAAAAGGCGTCTAGCTTTGCATCATTGATGTCTGCCGAAAGACCAAGAACTAGCTTATGCATAACAACCTCGCGTTTGCCTTTATGGGGCGAAACGCCTAACAGCCAAGGCCAGCCTTGGCCCCGACCACGTTGACATGCGTGACTTTGATACATGCACCTACTATGGGCACCGCCACCCATCCTCTGGCACAGGCTAGGGAGCTGAGGCCACCCCGGGAGGCGTCGAGTCTCACGCCCTCAGCCCCCACTTCAGAGTGGACGCCAGCATTATTGGTCGACCCATTCCACCTCAGCTACAACGCCCCCAAGGTCTACGAACTGGCCAACGGGCTACCCAAGGCCCACGCCTTCAACCGTGCCAGGCGCTACATGGAGAAAAAGAAGCGGATCCGGAACATCTGGAGGGCTTGGCGCGATCTGTGCCCCATCAAGCCACTCTACGCAGAGCGCCAAGGAGACTGTTAGCTATGAACGCTCAGCCATTCATCGGGCAGCAAAGCTCTTGCGAAACGGCCTTATCAATCCACACTCCCGTCGTACGCTAGTGCCACTAAGCATCCTTCACGCGCACATTGGACACCTCACTGCCCCCGCCATCCTCCGGGTTTGACTGCAAGGCGTCATCGTTCCTTTTTCCCACCTCGCATACGGCGTCGACAGAGCACTCGAACTTATCGCCGTTTGATATCTCTACCTGCTCACACTCACACTGCTTGAAGCTACTAACCTTCAGGCTTTCACATAGCCTAGTAGCATCGTGCTTTGCGTTTGTACAGGCAGTGATCTTGGTCCTCCCGGTAGATTTTCCGTTCACGGTCTCAGCAATCGCCGACGAGGATGCCAGGACCATCGAAGCGATTAGAATGACGTAGGCGACAATTCTCATTTCAGCTCTCCTCACAGATCTGATCCAAGGGCAAGAGTTGAGGCACAGGACCAGGAAGACTTGGGAACGGGTGCTTAGCTAACATCCAACGATGACGTACGGCACATCCTTTGTCTTCCGAAGTGCTCCGACATACAGCATATAGATGCACACAGTTCGATGACTCGTTTTGCGTCGAACACTCCATAGTGTTCGGGGCGACACGATAGATAGTCCTTCGATCTGGCAGTTGCCACCTGGGAGCCTCCAGCACCATTCCGCCGAGCTGCTCGGGCGTCCGATGTGAAGCCGTGTAGTAGCCCGGCACACAGACATGCGGCGGCAACGGGGGATACCGAGCGTTGTAGTCCCTCATCGCCACCTCATGAATAGCTCTCGCAAAGCCCCCCCGACCTAGCGCGGGCGGTGGCGGCCTTACCGGTCGAGCAGCCAGCACATTGAGGCCCTCACCTGCAAGAGGAATGCCATCCTTCTCCGGGAGCGCTCTTTCTCCATTTGAGGCAGCTTGGTAGACATCTCGCAGTGTGCGCACACCAAGTGAGTTTCCGTAGCGCACTTTGGCTTCAGTCACAACGATATCTTTGACCTCTCTTGCATCCATCCTAACGATCGACTTCAAACGAACGCTGTGTGGAACCCAGTCTTTCCCGCTCTTCTCCCACTTGACCTCTGGTCCAAAGCCAAATTTTTGATTCCTTTCACTCTCGCTACCGCCACCAATGGCGCCGTAGTTAAAGTTACCCTTCTCTTTGCTTGAAGCCTCGTAAGGAGACCCTGGCTTAGTCTCAAGAACAAGCTTCGCCTGTTCCGTATTCAGTGTTGCCCTGTATGAGCCATTGCTCAGCTCCATTCCACCATCTGCCAAGCTCCTGACACGAAGCGTTACGTCATTTGCATTCGAGAGCACGTAGTTCGTGATCATCTCAGCAAAGGATGTGGCATCGACGGCTCCTCCTGAATACTCGCTAACCATAGTGGCCCTGATGGACTGCGCATACTCCTCTGCCGCAGACATCACAACATCCTCCGATGTGAATCGATGCCTATCGTCACTTTCAGTGTTTGTGCCTCTACTCGACCCACCTCCAATTGAAATCGGACCGACATTGATACCACCCCCCCTGGAACGTCCAGAGGTTGACACGCTGCGCGCGCCAGTCTGCCGCTGATTCTTGAAGATGCTCAAGTACTGATCCGACCTGACGAATCCGTCAACAGCCGCACTAATGGCATTGCTGACAATCTCGACGTATTGATAGTAGATCTCTCCTTGAATGTTGCGCTCTTCAATCAGCGAACCAAGCTCTCTGCAAGTTCCATCCAGCATCAGAGGGGGGACACTTGTTGGGAACTCTCTGTTCACTGAATAGTTCCTGCTGTATCTGTACTTCCACCCGCGCGGATACTCGTAAATCGGAACAGGCTCGCCAATCTCATTTATCTTTATGAGAGAAATTCCTGCATAGGGATGAATAAAGATCGACCGATTCGCGCCACGAAACATGTTCTTTGAAGTCAACTCTTCAATCACTTCTCGCTGAACATTAGTTGACATTAGTTCGAGATCAGCTTTCACTCGAACTGATACATCGCCCTTTTTCCCCCTGCACGTTCCCGCCAAGCTTTCAGCGGCCTTCTGCCAATCGATACGTACGTATGGGGCAATGAATGGCTTATCTCTCGATGCATCGGCGCAGTAGACATTGATTGGCTCACCACCTAGCGATGGCGGGTTCGCTGTCGAGCAATCAGTAAATGGCAATTTCGCCTCCGGTGGCGCCGAGCCATCCATCCGCATCACTTGAACTGACTTCGGTGAGGTGTCCGCCTGCTGTTCACTCTCCGGCGCATCTGGTGGCTCGTCAGAGCACCCGGAAGCCACAAGTACCGCTGACAGCAACAGACAAGCGCCGCGCACGATCATCGCCAATCCCCTTCTATGGCCCCGCATGTCTGTCGCAACGCCATTAGTCGACAGACCCGGACACGCTGCTGGTCGGCGTCGGACAAGCGGAAGATACATGCATGTAGTAACCAATCCTGCCGCCCAGACTTCCCGGTCCGCCTGACCATGCGGCCTGCTACCTGAGTTGCCGGGGAGGTTCTGGAGTGGCGGGACGCAAACCGGGTCGGCCTACCTAGGAGCAGACGCCGTGGCCGTTGACACTTCATCACCCAGTCTGCTTCCCATCAAGGAAGTGCGCGCCCGTATTGGGTTGAGCCAGGCGACAATCTATCGAATGTTGCAGAGGGGGACATTCTTCAAACCGAGGGAGGTCGGCACGAGGTCACTATGGCGATCCGATGAGAACTCGACGGACTCTGGAAGGTGAAATTTCTCGACATGAGCCGATTGAAGTATCCGGATTCAATCACGCCACTTCGTTAATCAACCTTAGCAACGTGTAGAACCGCCTAATCGGCCTCCCAGGGCGCATTACTTCTCTTATCTCGAACTCAGCTAGCCAGCGCTTACCAATTGGATTGAACAAGCCACCCAAGAGCTGATCGCCCATAGCCCTACTTACATCCGCCGCCACGCGGCCCGAGATGTTCTCGCCTGTATCATCCACCACAAACTCAAACCTCCGGTGAGCAGGCAGGAGGCCATAGAGCAATCCTGTCATTTGGATATTGCCGCGCTCGCTTACCTCAAGGCCCTCAGTACGCTCCTTCGCACGCTGTATGTCATCCCGCCCTAGAGAGATCTGCCTATCTCCCTCAACAATTCTCATGCTCGCCTGAGCAGAAGACAGAGTATTGAAAAATGCCCTTGTGGACGTAAGAAGCCTGGAGTCAATGTCTGAAACAGCTTCCAAAAAAACGTCTTCGAGTGGATCGGAGATCTTAGCCACTAAGCTAACTACGTCCGCGACCACTTCATGCAATTGGGTCTCCGTGATCTGCTCTTGATCATTGACCTCCTCTAGAACGAAGCCGAACGACCCACGAGTCACGCCAGTAACCATGAGCTTCGAGTCTCCCCGAGCTGCGACTGGCCCTCGAGCGCCTAGCGCGCCTACTTCTCTCCTTGCGAACCTTTTTGATACCAGATCCTGAAACTTCTCTAGCGCGTCGCCCGCAAAATCAGCTTCAATACCCCTTGATCCGATGACTTTTGGGCCACTGAAGAACAGAGCTGCTGATGCAGTCTTTTCCTCAATCCCATCCAAGACGCGCAGCTCATCATCAAGCTCGCGTAGGCGCTGCTCAAACTGTCTCTTCCCGAGGGAGTCGCCCACTTCTCTCGCCTGCAATAACAATTGCTGGACAGCAGCCCTCTCCGCGGAAACCTCTTCAAGACGCAACTTAATTGGCATCATCGGCCTCCAGCATCGCAATGGCTGCAACATCATCAGCAGCCAGATCGATCTGCACGATTCCCTTCCAGAGCGCAGTATCCCTCTGATGCGAAAACAAGCCAAACCAATACACAGACTGACTCACTAAAACTTCAGGGGGGAGCATCAGATCAAGCATGAAACAATGCAAGCCAACACCCTCCGGGAACAACGCATCCCAGTTCTGATCGAGAAAGTCTTCCCAAGCGGCGGGATCAACAAACTGTTCTGGCCTAGCAACGTGGGTAACTAGGTCAATGTCGCCGGGCGGACGCCCCCGGTTTTGCTCGACGTTCTCGACAAAACTGCCGTCGATCCATTGATAGCCTGCTAGACCAAGCTCGCGCAGTGTTCGGCGATACTGAAATAGACTGCGGAGCAGTAATTTTCGCTCTGGGCTCGTCGCAAGCGCTGCGACTAGATCTTCTGGGGCCACTCGGTAAGGAGACCGGCCGGCAAGGTTCGCTGTTGGCCCAACCTCTGGAAGGTAGGGCGGTAGCACTCCAGATAACGTGAAGGATGGCAGCACCGTCTCCCCCCGATGAGTCCATTCTGACCTCACTCTATCAGAAACCTGAACAGACGCGCGCAGGCGCAAGCCAAATGACGTTAGAGTTCTCAGGGTTTGGACTGACCTTGGCGGTGGTCCGTAAGGCAGACCTCGATGGAACCTCAGCGCAGGGCGGATCAATGCCTCCACTCAGCTACCCATCACGCCGCCTTGGCTGCTGCTAGGGGTAGGACCTTCGTATAGCTCGATTCCGTATGCCCATATCCCATCCGCTCGTAGATGGCGGCAGCCTGGGGCGGGGAACTGGCGAGGTGGACCATCTGGATGGCCTTGCAGTCCTTCGCACGGCAAGCGGGTTCAATGGCCGCAAGCAGCGCCTTGCCCGCACCCCTGCCCTGCTCGTCCGGATCTACCCACCAGACAACCTCGTAGGCGGCGGTCACATCGGCGTTGAACATGAAGGGTGCCACGAACAAGCCGACCATGCCGACCAACTTGTTGTCGTCCTCCTCCGCCACCAACATCACGTGGTTCTCAGCCAGGTTGGAAGCCAGGTCATGCACGGTGCCCGGGTTGAACTGAGCCCATCCCGCATAGCTCGTCGTCTCGTAAAACTTGGCCGACATCGCCACGATGCTTGGAATATCCCTTTCGGTTGCCTGCCTGACCTGCATTACCCCTCCTTGGGTGTGAAGAACGCGACAGCGATTAGGCGGCCGGTGTCGGCATCCGTGCCGAAGGCAGCGAACGGCCACCGGGAGTGGAACAAGGCCGACTCGTAGATCAGCGCGCGCCCGAACTGCATCGGGACCATCTCGGTCATCTGCCAACGGCTGGCATCGTCCCAGTCGTGGCGGACCCGCTCGAATAGCTCGACCTGGCCTGCGTCGATCCGGTGCGCCCCGGTGGCCTTGTGTCGCCAGAAGGCGGTCCCGCTCGGGCCGTCGCTCAGGTACAGGACCAGGGCGTGCGTGCCCCAGCCCAAGTCGCTGTGGATGGCCGCATTGGGCAGTTCCCCACCGAAGTTCAGCCGGTAGCCCATCCCGAGCATCTCGACCGGGCCCACGACCTGCTCTAGACGCTCCCGAAGGCCCGGAACCTCGGCCAGACAGACCCGCCTATAGACCTCCCCGTCGTGGCCCTGCCAGTCGATGAACTCCGAGCCCAAGGCGTGCGCCCGGATGGCGTGCGGATCCGGCAGGAAGGCGTCAAACACGGCCAAGGGTGGCAAGCTGGCACCAGCACAGCTCAACTCTCGCCCCGCTGCCGAAAGGGCGTTCATAGGCGCATTGGGGCTCTCGGCCGCCGAGGACACTCTTGATCGCCTGGTCCGCTTGGCTCGGCCCGTATCGGCCGCCCGCTGGGCGATAGTCCTACCTGCCACAAAACCTCCTTTCCATATCCAAAAAACCGTGCCCCTCTGGTGCTACGATCCCAGTGCGCCCTCCGAGGAACGTCCCATGTCGCTGCCGCCTGATCTCTCGCAAGGTCACCACCCCGATAACAATCTCGACACAGGGAAGGTCATGCGGAAGTTGTTCTTCACGACTGCTCTGCTATTGGGTGGAGTAACTGCCTTGATTTACGGCCTCTTTTTCTAAGGCATCGGCAAACTGGACCACTTCAGGATCGTCTTCGCGCTCTCCTATGCTGCGCAACGTCTGGATCTGCGCTGCGACAGTGCCCTTGATCGGATACTTGGTCGTACCGGCAAGCCACTTCACTACGTCAGGATTCGTAAGCGCCTCTGCCAGTTGGTTTCCACCGTAGCCAACTGCGGCGACGCCGCCCGCCGGCCAGTAGTTCCCCGTTGAAACACCGTGCGACACCGCTTGAGCCAAACTGACGTAGTAGCCAATGGAACCCACCAACGTGCCGGAACCAGACGGGTTCTTGTAGACCGCCGATCCTTTATCGATGTTCTGTGCGACGCGCGTAATTCGATCCATGTCCTCTGAGAAGCCTGGACCGTGCCGATCGAATAAGGCGCGCTTCGCCTCTTTGCTGACGTTGTTCCAATTGGTCATGAACGTGCGTGCACTGAACACCTCGCCAGAGGCATCCTGCGCCCCAGGATTCGCCAATCCCATGCGTCGAATCACGGCAGCCGTAACCGCTCGCTGTTGCTGTCTGTCCAAGGACTGCATCACCTTGTGAATGGTCGTACCGCCGTCGCGGGTCCCTGAGACGGCAGCTTGATAGATCCTTTCCGGACCGCCGTTCTTGTCGATCACACGTTGTATGTCTTCCAGTCGATCCGCAGACACCCGGGTAAACGTATTCGCCCGTCGTGCCGCCCCCTCGGCGGCCGGTCCCTGCGCTTTCGCAGCAGCCTCCATATCCCGCGACAGGGAGGCGTAGAGGGCCTTGTACTGCGCGGTGGTCTTGTCCGGGGACAGAATCGAAGCATCGAGTTCCCTGCCAATGCGTGTGCGAAGCTCCTTCAATGCTTCATAAGGCATCCGGCCACCCCCACGCGCGAGGTCCTGCTGCAGGTTTTTCCGCATCGTCGCGATGTTCGGATTGATCAAAGCGCCTGTGGTGTTCTCTGCACCGCGTACTGGCGTGGTCAGGTCAACAACGGTTCGCCAAGTGTTGGGAAGCTGCACGCTGGTTCCACGAGGGATGAGCTGATCTACCTGCCAGTACAATGCCTTGCGGGTAGCTGCGATGTTCTTCGCGAACGTACTTGCGCCGGCCTCAATGGCACGTCCTGCACTCTCTGCGCTTGGGTTGGAGGACAAATTTCTTGCCAGCTTCTGGAGTCCAGTACCAATCTCTTCAGACTGGCGCTGTGCAAAGTCCGAGATGACGCCCTCCGAAGTGGGGAGAGCCCTTAGCGAGTTCTCCATGCCCTGAATCGACCTCTTGCCCGACGCTTGCCCAACGGAGGGAGTGGCGCCTGCAGCGGCGAAGTCGTCGATTGCCTGCCGATACTGCCCCGGATCCTTCCCAACAACCCCGCGTCGCAATGCCGATTCAAGCGTGGTAGTTGTTGCTCCAGGCAGCATCGACCCGCCCACGCCGAACGCCAGTTGCGTCAGCGGACTCGCGTCTTGCTCGCGCGCAGTGCTGGCGGCTCCGGTACCGGTGGCAGTGGCGGCCACCTGCGTAACGGGGTTGGAGGTCAGGAACTCTGCGAGTCGGTTGCGGACAGTCGGTGCGGCCGACTGGACGCCAGCGTTACCCATGCCGAGCAAGCTGCCAATACCCATAGTCAGGCCTGTGCCAGTCAAACCTTCGCCAATATCCGCCACAACGCGCTGTGTGGGAGTCTGAGGCCGCCGCATGCCCCACTCATCTGCTTGTTGGGCAGCCGCTTCCCGATAAGTACGGTCACCAATGCCAAGCTGGTTGCCCCAACCCGCAGCGCGATCAATGGGGGTCAACACGTACTCGTTCAGCGCATCGCCGCCGAACGCCCCATACAAGCCGTAGGCGCCCTGCATCACCTCGCGAGCGCCGATGTCGCCCAAGAGCCGACTGACCGGATTTCCCTTCGGCTTTGGAACAACGTTGTTCCCCTCAACATTGGCCGCATTGAGGCTACCTGCCATCGTTGCGCCCGCCCGACTTCCACGGCGGTGCCGGGGCGGCAATGCAGGTGCATAGTCGTTCCAAGGGCCGTCGCCGTCCGCTGCATAGTTCTCTTCCCACGGCTCGGCCATCACTGACGCTCCCAGTTGTTCTTGTCGTTCGGGTCACCGCCCTTGAAGCGATAACCCCTCCTGATTTCACCAATGCGCGGCATGGCTTGCCGCTGTCCGCTGCCGTGGGAAGTATTCATTTCCTCCTGCATGGCCCGGCGAACCGCCTCCTCCCACTTTCCGTAGTGCTGCTCAATGCGGCGCAAACTCTCTCGCAACCTGTCTTCGCGCTGGTTTGGATCAATGTTTGAGATAGTGGACTGCAAAGCAATCAGCTCTTGAATCGCGATACCACCCAATGCGCCACCAGTGGGCGAAGCGTCGCGCATCTGCTGCAATCGGTCGAAACCAAGATTCGCCCTGACCGTCTCCAGTGCAGCGGCCAAGTCGTAGGCAGACGAGCCCTCAATGCCACGCATACGGGCACCCATGTACCCCGTCGAATCGGGCCCGACCAATGACAGCGCGCGGGTGATGGCCTGGCGGACATTCCCGGCTGCAGAAAGCGCCTGTTCGTACTTCTGTATTCGCTGCGGAGCCTCGGAATTCTGAGTTGCCTGTAGTTCGGCCTCCTTCTTCCTCTGTGCCGCGTTCGCTTCAGCCTCCGCTTGCTGATCGGCATAGGACAAATCCGTCCTGATCTCCGCGCCCCGGACTGCTGCGGCCTCTTCCTCCTTGCTTCGGCCTGCGCCGAGGCCAACAGGCGCGCGCATCGGCACCTTTGGTTGCGGATGACCAGTCTGGACGGGAGCATTGCCCTCAGATTGCCGGGCGAAAAAATCGGATTGCAGAGCGCCCTCAAGCCATCCCGCGATCTGGTCATCACTGAAGTCGGCCGCCCGCATAGTGGAAACCACATTCGCAATTTGCTGTTGACGCTCGGGCGAAACTCCCTCGATCTCGACGCGGTACCGGTTGTGACCCGTTCCTGCGCTAGCCCCTCCAGCGCCAGGAAGTGGATTCGGAGCGGGCCCCTGTCCACCTGATGCGCCAGACCCGAGCTGTACGTAGTCGCCTACTCGTTCGTCGTAGTACATCTGCAAGCCAGTGCGAGGATCATTGACGAGGCGCCGGGGCTTGCCGTCACCAATATCGATGGTGTCGAAACTGTAGCCAGCACTGGACGGGCGTCCAACGGTTCCCAGCCTGACGCCCGCTGCCTTCTTGTACTCATCGCTACCAGGCTTGTAGCCGGCGGCATTGGTCAGCGCCTCGAATTCCCGGTAGCCGCTCGGCGTGTCCTTCGGATCGTCGTCCCATTGCGTCAGGGCATCCACCGTCTGCAGGATCATGTCCTGCGTCTCGGGCGTCCAATCCGGCGCTTGCATACCGCGTGCCCGCAGGCGCGGGAGGACAAAGTTTGTGTAGGCGGCTTGCTGCTGACCTTCGGGTGCGTTCTTGATAAAGCGGCTGTAGCCAATCAGTTCGCTCTTGTCCCGATCATCCTCCGCATTCCAGGCCTTCTGCTGTGCTTGAGCAAACCCGGGCGAGACGCCAGCCATCTGCGCTAGCAGGCTTGGGCGATCCTGCGGCGAAGTGCCGTAGGCCAGCGAAGCAAGTCCACTGAGTTTGTTCGTGTCCTGCTGTTGCTTGATCTGCTGGCCGAACTGCAATCCGCCGGTCAACGCATTGAGGAAGTTGCCTTGATAGTCAGCCATTAGCCCTTCCACCCCCACAGGTTGTCCACGTTGTTGCCGAAGTTGTAGATGGAGCCTTGGCCCGTACCAGCCTGGTTACCCATGAGCGTGGAATAGCTGCTGGCGCGCTGCGCACCCGCGTTGTTGCCACCGAACAGGCTGGACAGACCACTACCCCCGCCGAAGCCCCCACCCCCACCGCCGCCCATCCCCGCATACGTGCTGAAGGCTGACGCCAGTGCGTTGCCGTAGCCTGCCTGCGTCATGGGGCCGGCTGCCGCACGTTGGGCGTCGGCCTGCCCCTTCAGGCCAAGAGCCTGCCCGTACTGGTTGCCGTAGTTCCGGGCGAGCCCGCCCAAGTACTGCGCGGTGCCTAGGCCCTGATTGCTCAGCCCCATGAGCCGGTTGTAGAAGTTGCCGTACTCCTGCGAGGCCAAGCCCTGGTTGTAGTTGAGGAGGTCTGTCGAATGTCCGCCGCTGAACAGACGACCCCGGGCTGCAGCGCTGCGATCAAGTCCCTGGATGCCCTGATCCATCCGGAACTGATAGCCCGGATCGACCAGGAAGCTGGACATGTCGCCATTCATCAGCGCTTGCAGGCGGCTGTTCGCCTGCTGCCCGGTCTCTAGCCATGGCGTCGCATCGGAACGCGACTGGTCGTAGAGGTCCGTGTACTTCTGCATCGCCTGCTGCGCGGCATTGCCCTGCGCATTGGCGGCCTTCTTGGCGGCTGCGCCTTGGCGATTGGCGGCATACGCCATGCCGGCACCGACCGCTACTGCTGCTGTTACTGCTGCCATCGTCTACCTCCTACGAAACCTGTGTAATGGAGACCTCGCCACACGCATCCACGTGGGCGATCTCCGTTCCGTTGCTGATCACCACGGCGGGCCATCCACTTTCCTCATTGGCCTCACCCTCCACCCAATGCGTCGTGCCGGGCTTGAGCTCGAATCCGGCGCGGGCGGCGCGGAGCATGGCCCGCGCGATCGCCCGTTCCTTTCGGATATCCATGTCTCCGCCCATCAGTTCGAGGGCCGATGTGTCGCCATTGAACAGAGCAATGCGACGCAGGCACTTGGCGACCTTCTCCTCATTCCCAAACCGCAGCCCCTCTACCAGCAGCATGCGCGCTCCGAAGATGGAGGCCCACTCGTCCAAGCCCACTGAAAAGTGATGGCGTTGGACCGTGCTGCCGTCAGGACATGGCAGGTTCTCCACCCCACAGTGCGCCAGGCCGATGCACGCGAAGGGCTCCAGGCTCGTTACGGCATCGGCCGTCGTCCGGATGCGCGTACAGTCCGTGGCGCAGAACTGGTAGGCGATGGCTGCGGCAACTTTGTAGGAGGCACTCGCATCGCCGCTACCCAAGTTGGCGATCAACCTACGAGAACCGTCGCCAAGGTCTTCGAACAAAACGCACCCCGTGTCGAACACCAGTACCGACAGTCTCTGCCACGCGACCGACAAGGCATGCAGAGGGTCGCTCGGCCAATGGGATGGGAAGAACCACTCTCCCGCGCCTGCCGTCAGCACTGCTTCCGGCGTCGCTGCCAGGGAGAACGGAATTCCTGCGATATCTAGCTCATGGATTGAGCTTTGCGTTTCCTGAGTCACTTCACTTCCATCCGTAGTTGTCACAATCATTGGCATTGAGCCAATCAATGCCCTCACTCTCAGTGTGAGTTCCCGTTTGCTCGGGAAAGGCCCCAAATGCGTACTCTGGATAAACCCGAAATGAATCGTCGCGCGGAACATTTCCCCAAGCCTCAATGGCTAGTGCAACCAAGCGGCACCATGTCTGTTTCCTGACCTGCAGCGCCTGCGCCAGGTCGGAATAGTTGGGCACTGGATTACCCGCTGCAGCCCAATAGCCACAGCGAAAAGCGGTCACGAGCTGGAGCGCGGAGGCGCGGATTCCTGCATCAGAGCACAGGGCAAGGAAGCAATGCTGTCGAACGCCTAAGGACCGGAATGGGATGCCAAGCTTGACGTGTGTCTCCCATAGCCTGGCTTCCTGTTCCAGGGTTCGCCCAATGAGGGGCACGTCCGCGTAGCTCAAGCCCGGATCAATCGAGAACCCCATCTCTTGGACGTCATCCTCATCCTCCCACTCCTTCACGCCTGGCCCTCCGTGGCTTCCTCCACGCGGGCCCACAGCGCCGGTGCATTCATGGCGTTGAAACAGACCGCATGGACCAGCGCCAGCCAGTACCACGGATAGGTGCCAAGATCCTCTACGGGCATGCCGGCGTACCCAGTGACCTCAACCCGGTAAGCGGCCCGCCTAGTTGACTCAATGCCTAAGCTCTCATCCCCGCTCGGATTTGCCGAGTTACTTAGCGCCGGCTGGGCACGCCCAAGTAACGGTTCCTGCGGTTCGCGTCCCTCCCCCGAAGGCACATCGATGACCGCCCCCTCCTGCTTCACCAGCAGCTTCTCCAGCGCGGTGACCGCAGCCCGGACGTACTGGGGGATGGCATGCGACGCGAGGTGCGCATCCCGAATTGCGTCCTTACGGTCGTCACTCAATGGGGGATGCCCCAGCATTGAGGTTACGTCCTGCAAGGTCGCCACGTAGTCCTCCGGCGCCTGCCCGATCTCGCAACGCACCCAGCCCAGCAGACGGCGCAGGTGATTGATCTCAGCCTGCGTCAGGTTCGGCTTGGCAGTCCGGCCAATCCGACAACTCTTGTCGTGATCCGACATTTGTGGCGCCGTTGCAGAGTGCGTGGGCGGCAGGTTCCTTCGGCTCATGGGCTCGTCTCCTTGGATCTGCGCTTGCTGCGCAGGTTCTGGGTCACCCGGGCCTTACCCTCGGCAGTCCGTGGGCCCGTGCTCATTCCGCCGTGGAATCGGCAGCGCTTCTTCCCAGGCACGCTGAGCGCCTGACAGGGGTTTCCATCTCGATGGCGCTTAGCGCCGCAAATGACGCGCTGAAGCGTCTTCTTCTGCCTAACCCCATAGAGCCGCTGGAGCAATGCGTCCTGGGAAGCGCCAGGCAACAAAGTCTTGGGCTTTGATATTTCGGGATTTTTTATTCCGGAGGGCTGGATTCCCGCCAGTTCGGCCCACTCCAGGACGATGGCATCCAGCACACCACTGTTCGTATTGAGGGGATACCGTTGCGACCGTTTGGCATCGATCAGTGCCAAGGCCTCGTCGCTTGGCATGTAGTCGATCCGGGCCAAACGTGCTCTTCGCGCGCGCTGGAGCTTGGCAAGATGGGCCTTGTCGCGGGAGAGGTAGCCGTCAGACACGGCACCTCCTTTTAGCGCATGACAAAACCCGCCAGGTCGCCGCCAAACTCTTACGCGCGCCTACGCGTACTGCGCAGAAAACGCTTGGGACCCGACCAGACTCATACGCACGCGTGGAGGCGTCACTTAATTCCGGTAGCGCAGCAGACTCACGCGCGCGCACGTACTGATCCGGAAATGGAAGTCCGGAGCAGCACCGAGCGGCCTGACTCAACAGCGTCGCCCTTATAGGGGAACCACACCGACGCTGAGTCAGTGACGATTGATCGCGCAAGGCAAAGGGACGGTGCGCCCATGCAGGCGCGCACACCGTCTCCATTGCACGCCTGAAGCGACCTGTCGATGACACCCGACAAGTCAAGCGATGAGTGGAAACTAGGTCTGACAAGGCTTTCCGGCAGCAGCGTCGATTCATGCGGACACCTCCGACAAGTGAACGCTCCGATAGACCTTGGTCCCACCCTTCATCCTCGGGATGCTCTCCACTGCACACGACAAGTCCCCCAAGTCACAGGCCGCTTCCAAATACGGGGCAGCCCAGCCTGGTGACTTACCCGCAGCGACACTGACTGCACGAGCAGTCGGTTGTTTTCCGGCCCTCTCTAGTGTTCTGACGAGTGCGACGACTTGAGCGACGCTGGCATTTCTGGCTCCAGCCTTGGCTTCATCACGAACAGAAGCCCGCTCTGCACGAACCATCTCGTGCACCTTCCGCCACGGCTTGCCAATCAGGCGCGCGGGCGGATCAACCTCAACGGCAGCCGGTCCCCAATCCGTGTTGACCCAGCGGAAGAACACCGGAGGGGGTGGTATGCCCTTGGAACTGTCCAATGTGATCAGCGCAGTGATGCGCTCATTGAGACCCGGCGCGGCCATCCGGCGCAGGACCGTACGTGCGTCAGCGTCCGGGAACGGGTCCTCGTCGCACCCCAGGTTCACCAGCATCGCGGTCTGCCGGGAGTTGTTGACCAGCGCCGTCGCGCCGCGGATGTCGGCCGTGGACAGGTTCAGGTCGGACAGGTTGGACAGTGACGCCTGGGACACGTGGTGGGACAGCACGACCGCCACGCGCAAGGTTCGGGCAATCCGGCGAAGGGCCAGGATCAGGAGGCGGAAGCCGGCGTTGTTCTCCTCGGCTTCGCTCAGCGTGCTAGCGGTCTCGAATATCAGCAGACCCGGGGGACAAGGACCCTCCATCAGTGGGCGAATCGCCTCAATGATGGTCTCCACCGCGCCCGAGACCATCGGCTGCCCGTCGAACACGGCTACCAGGCTCTTGGCTGCGTCGTGGCCGAGGTCGTCCAAGTTCGGGACGACCAGACGCTCCTTGACCCATTGCCCTTGCTGAGGGGAGAGCAGGCTGATCTGGGCGGCGACCTTGCGGGCGTACTGCGCCCGGTCGTCCTCGGCCGAGTAGACGATGACGGAGCGGTTGGGCAGCGGGAGGAGATCGGCGAGGGAGTGCCCGATCACAATCGCGGTGGCGATCCCGATCTTGACCGTCGTCTTTCCCTCGCGACCGGCCGCCGCAATGATGCTGACCTCGCCCTCGGGGAACATGCCGACGTGGCGGTCCTGGAAGACATGCGGCCACGGGGTTTTGGCGTCCGCCAGCTCCTCATCGGTCCATGGCGTGAGCAGGCTCCGGAGCGCATCGCTCGGCGACTCCCCAGGCTCGGGGGCCGCTGTGGCAGACCCGGTGAAGCTGACCATCGCCTCCAGTCGGTCGAACTCGCGGTCATCGCGTTCGAGGTCAGCCTCTGCACGCTCCTGCAGGGTTCCTGTCACGCAGCCTTCTCCTTGGCGGCAGGACGATACGCGTTGCCTTCAATCAGTACGCTAGTGGCGTGGTCGATGCGTCGGACGGCTTCTGCCAATCGCCGGTCGTCTTCCGGCTGGAGCAACTTCCACTTCGCCAGGTCCCTGCCTGCGAACAGCACCACCTTTGCCTCCAAGGCCAGCACGGAAATGGCAGAAGTCCAGCCGGCCTCCTTCAGCGCACGACGGGCACGACGCTGTTCTTCCGGGCTTGCGGGCCAATGTCGCGGCGGCATGATGTCGGCCCAACGCAGGCCAACCGCATCCAATACTTCGTCTGGCCGGCAACCGCCAAAGCAATGAAGCAGGATCCTGTCGTCCGCCTGCGCAATGCTGACTTTTTGGGAACTTCCCCCGCAGGCAGGACAGCGGGAACGCCAGCCGTTACCAGAGCGCTGAACTCGGTCCAAGCGCTGGAGCAGGACGTCCACCTGCGGGGTATCGACGTGGCAGCCGTTCACGGGCTGGCCTCCGCAGAGGGCTTGCCAATGAGGCGGTCGATATCAGCGATCAATGCCTCCAGATGGCCCAGACGGGTGGCCTGGGTTTCGATCTCGGCGCGCATGTGCCTGCGCTGGTGCTCGGCCCGGGTCCGCTGGCGCATGAGCTCGACCCGGCCATCCGGACGCTCAGCCAGGATCTCCAGGGCTCGCACGGTGAAGAGAGGTGCTTTCATGCTGCCTCCCTGCACGCAGGCACGTAGGGAGAACCGATGTGGCGGTCGCTCGTGGACCGATCCTTCAAGATTTCGGTGATGTCGGCCTCAAACAGAAAGTCCGTGTGCCTCGCTTCTTCGGCAACATTCAGGATGTCGCGCCAGTAGCGACGGCACAGCGCCCGTGCCTCTCGGAACACCCCGTGGCTGGTGTCGCCCAGCGACTCCATCACGCGCCAGTCGTTGACTCCTGTCTGCCAAACAGCCTCATCCTGCGAACAGCGCTTGTAGATCTCCACCGCCGCCGCCCCCGCTGCGGCAACCAGCAGGCGCTCATGAGTCCGGTCCTGTCCATCCGCCGGCCAGGACACCGCACAACCGGCCTCCCGGCCCGCGCTCGGCAGCATTGTGATCATTTCGGCGAACCCACCGAGCCGGACGGCGACCACCGCATGCGCCGCCTCGTGGACGGCCATGTACATGGTGCTCATGCCACCTCCCCGAGCGCAGGACGCGCGTACAGCGCTTTGGCGCTACCGTTGCTGCTCGCGGCAGGCGCGTAGCCGACACGAACAATCAGGCCGTTCCTGAGGGCGCGCTGGGTGACGCCGCCGTAAGCCCGTTCCTCGGCGGGTCTATCCAGCCCCTGCTCAATCGCCCAGGCCCGGAACTGCTCAATCGTCCACGGCTCCAGGTCCAGACCGGCATAGCGTTGTAGGTAGCCGTAGGCCCTATCCGGCCAGCCCGGGGCCTCTTCGCAGGTGTGGCGGACGGCAGAAGCCATGCCACGGTCCCGCCGACGCTGGGCCTTGTCCCAATCGATCACGGAGGTCATCGGACGCCCTCCCTTGCCAGTCCCATCTGGACCGAGCGGGCACAGTCGTACAGCGCCCAGAGCGCCCATTCGACTTCGTGTGCGGGGAGGATGTGTTGGTCGCTGGCGAGTGTCGCCAGGCCACGGCTCAAGTCATGTGCTGTTACGGAGATTGAGGTAACATCACCTTGCACCCAGCCCGCCAGCTTGTGCCCGTTGCCCCCCTCGTGGGGGCTTCGTCGTTTATGGGGATGCGACATGGGCCGCCTCCCGCACGCCAGCGCTCAGGCGCTGTGGCAGCGAGTACAGGCTGTCCAAGAAAACGAACCTGCGCCGCCCGATCATCATCGTTTCGAGCAGGCCGGCGTTGGCTAGCTCGTAAGCCTTGGATCTGCCGATTCCTACCTTTGCACATTCCGGGATGAAGGGCCGGAAGTCCCTCTGTCCGCGTGTATCCATTGACTGCACCGTAGAGCCGCTGTGCGGCGTTTGGTACAGGATGGACAGCGTGAACAGCAGGCAGAAGGATCGTTTCGCCAAACTTTCTCGACGAACGTTGAGCTGCAATCCTATGCAGGAACGTTGTGCCGCTACTTCCTACCTGAACGTTCCGCGAGCCCCAAATGCTTTCTTGCCAAATCGTCGTCTACAGGCTCATTTAGTGCCATAGTTGCAATCGCAGCCACCACAGAAGGTGGAGACTCGTCATACCGAGCGGTAAGAAGCTTCCCCATTCGCCTGACAAAGTATCCTGTCAGCGCCCCTCGCTTATTAGGCTGGGAGTGCATTGGCCCTTCTTTAGAGATGCGCCTAGCGGCAGACGCAATGCGGCGTAGAACTGTTTCTAGATCTGGGAAATGCGTGTCACCTGGCATGACATGCCTATCCCCATCATCCGTGATGATAGGGTTCTGCGCGTAAGTTGACTCCAGCACCTCAACAGTCTGCACGTACTCTCTATCATCAAACAGTTCGCAAATTCGTGCATTAGCGAGACCATGACCTCCCCCCCTGTAGTAATGGTCGTCCGTGCTCTCTAAGAGATCAGCAAGCCGGCAAGCGCCCTCCTCAATATCACCGAAGAGCTTTTTGTGCTCGCGCACGGTTCTTTTCGGGACCGCCATCCACTCCGAGATCACATGGGCGGCGACGAAGTACATGATGTCGTATTCCTTAGCTACGTCACCACCGCCCCTACTTCTCAGCCAAGCCTTCACGACATCCTGATCCGGGTGGGTTCGCCAGTTTCCACCCATGAGCTTGCTGGCCTCATCATTGCAACGGAAGGTAGTTCGCAGCGAGTTGACCCAAACGCATGCCGCGAATAGAGCCTCTTCGATTCCAATCCTATTCCCGTCCTGCTGGACGAAGGCGCTACCAAGCTCCACGCGAATATTGCTCTTCATTTGTGGACTCCAGGCTTCTTCTCAATCTTCATACGATCCTGCGAAGACGGTGACCGCCCATTGAATGTACGCTCTAGCACGGCTTTCGAATTAAACCCGCTTCACCTAAGCTCGCTCCGGCACAGGGCCTGGACCTCCTCAATGGACGTCTTGGAAGTCACGACTAAGTCGCAATTATGGCTTGCGTCAGTGCGGCCCTAGCCTTCTCTATCGAGCATCCAGAACGCCTGCAAAGTAACTCGGCCACCCGCTCAAACTGAATCTGGTATCCAGTCTTCGGCGGCGGCGTTGAACAGCGATTCGGGAATGCAAGGATCTGAGCAGTCATTAGGATGCTCCTGGCTTGAGTGCGATACCCATCTCGTCTGCAATCTTCCGTGCCGTCGCTTCCAAGGTAGGATCCTTGAGTGGCTTGCCGCTCTCTTGAACGATCGAAATCGCGACGCGCAGGTCTATATCCCAGCCAAAGCGCAATGCGACCTTCTGAGCCATGCGCGCCATAGCAACATCGGCGCACACCGCCTGCGGAAACTGGATGATATTTGCCGTCACTGAAAGGCCTCCCTTAGCGCCGCCAATACAGCACGCCGCGCGTGGTCCATGCTTATCGCCTTGCCTCGCTCGTGTGCGCGGCGCCAGATGATCTCAGCCAAGGCTGTAAGTTCCTTGCCCAGAGTACCGTCCGGCCATTCCTCTACTGCTTTGACAGGGAACTGGATGATCTTGGCGCTCATGGCAGTTTCTCCCATAGCTCAATCACAGCACGCACTGCTTCTTGTTGCTGGCCTGTCGCTCGCTCATACGCCCTTGCAATCGCCAAGGCATCCGTCGAGAACGTCTCTCCAGTGAAGATGACTTCAGAGTGCTTATCGGCCCAAGCCTCCTGGAGAATTCCCCTTAGCTCGTCACGCAGGCCGGGATTGATTGAGCCACTCATGGCGTTATCCCCCAACTTGCAATGACGGCTTCCAGTGCGCGCTGCTGCGCTGGTGTGGCGCGCTCGTGAACTCTGGCAATTGCCATGCTCTCGCTGCTGACCATCGAGCCAGCCACGATCTCGATGCGCCTTGGTGGTGGCTCTGGCATGGCTGCTGCGAGCTCAACAGCAAGAGCCTTCAAGCCTTCGGGTGAAAGTGCCATAGTCAGCGCACTCCCGTCTCAGTCGCGAGTTTTTCAGCGAGCGCCTGAGCAGCGCCGATGAGGTTGTGTGTCCGATCCCTGAAGTATCGCTTCCTACTTGGCTCCGACTCCTCCATCATCGTGATGAAGTCTTCGTTGGCGATCTCTAAGACGCTTTCGAGCTGATTAATCGTTTGCCATAGCTTTGAGTAACTATCAGGCTCATGGGCAATGGCTTTGATTTCAGTACTCATGGTGGTCTCCTAAGCGACTCGTAGTGAGCAGAATGCGTCGGCCGCGTCATTCGCGGCGCGACGCTCGTCATCAACCAAACGTCGGGATTGGCGGACCGCTACTGACGCGACAGGCAACAGGGCCAAACTCGCCTCACGCTCCCGTGCCCAATGGATAGCCTGTCTCTTCGATGGGAAGGTGGCTGATTCGCGATGGCCATGTTTGTACACCTCCGCGCGCCAAGTCATTCCTCGCTGCCTGAAGGTGGCCATGGTCATCCCTTCTTCAGTCCTTTGCCGTAATGCTCTTGCCGCTCATCCAGCATGTTCCCTGCGTCCTCCGCAAGGTAGCCGCCGATCGATGCCAATCTCTGGATTAGCGTGTTCTCGCCTGCGGCTGCGCCGATGGCTTCAAAGAGTCCGCTGAGCTCATAGAGCTTCTTGGCGCCGATACCGACCATTCCAACGACGTCCTCCGGATGTTCGTTGAATAATTGGCGCGCCACCTCAATCGAAGCGCTGTTGGTCGTTGCTACACTTTGTGCTGCCATGATCGTCTCCTAGTCAGACGTTTGTGGAAGGCCGACCGGGTGTTAGAGGCACCCGGTTCGGCCGCTTTACCGGCGTGTGCCGGATTTCTTGAAGGGGACCACCTTGCGCTCGTTGAGACGCAGCGTGTCGAGGTAGTCCGCCCATGCCTGCATCATCCGTCGACGCTCTGGCAGATGCTGGGCGCGGTTGTATGCCGCTTTGATCGGGTCTCGTTCGGCGTGCGCCAGTTGGCGCTCAATCGCATCGGTGTTCCAGCCAAGCTCATGCAGCAGCGTGGACGCCATCGTGCGGAAGCCGTGGCCCGTCATGTCCTCGGTGGTGTATCCCAGCCGGCGAAGCGCGGCATTAACCGTGTTGTCGCTCATTGGGTCGCGCGGGCTGCGTACCGAGGGGAACAGGTAGCGGCCTTGGCCCGTCAGCGGGTGCAGTTCTTCCAGTACGGCCACGGCCTGGGTCGAGAGCGGCACGATGTGCGCCTCGCCCATCTTCATCTTGGAGCCAGGGATGTTCCACTGCTTGGCCTGGAGATCGATCTCTGACCATTCCGCGCGCCGCAGCTCGCCCGGACGGGTGAACACCAGGGGCGCCAGCTTCAGCGCGCTCTTGGTGGTGAACTGGCCGCTGTAGCCATCGATCGCGCGCAGCAGTTCACCCACGCGCACCGGATCGGTGATTGAGGCGAAGTGTCGGTTCTTGTTCGTCTTGATGGCTCCACGGAGGTCCGTCGTCGGATCTCGCTCGGCCCTGCCGGTGGCCACCGCATAGCGGAAGACCTGCCCGCACAGTTGCCTCAGTCGCTGGGTCGTCTCCAGCTTGTCCTGGGACTCGGGCCGGCGCAGGACCGCCAGCAGTTCCTGCGCGTTGATCTCACCGACGGGCCGCGGCCCGATCCACGGGTAGACGTAGGCCTTGAACATGGCCCCAGCGCGCTCCCGCGTGCTCGCTGCCAGATCTTGGCGCCGCTCCAGCCATTCCGCGGCCACGGCTTCAAAGGAGTTGGCGCTGGCCAGCTTCTGCTGCTGTTTGGCCAGCCGCTTCTCTGCAGAAGGATCACGCCCCTCACGCAGCACAGCGCGCGCCTTGTCGCGGGCGCTGGTCGCCTCCTTGAGCGTGACCTCTGGATACACACCCACGGCGAGGCGCTTCTCACGTCCAGCGAAGCGATATTTCATGCGCCAGTACTTCGACCCATTGACCATGATTTCGAGGTACAGACCACCGCCCGCAGCCAGCTTGTAAGGCTTGTCTTTGGCCTTCGCATTTCGCGCTGCGATGTCGGTGAGCGTCTTCGACGCCATGGGGGCACATCCCGGTTACAGTGCCCCCGAGTCGGGGGCATGGCCCCAAATATGCCCCCGCCTTGATCTGGATGCAAGTGGACGTGCGTGGACGCCAATGGACGCTTAAACGCCCTATTTGCTTGATTTCCGGAGTGATTCTGGACGTGGATGGACGTACGTGGACGCCTAAATGGTGCCGCTTATCCGAATCGAACGGATGACCTACCGCTTACAAGGCGGTTGCTCTACCAGCTGAGCTAAAGCGGCGTGGGCGGCAATTCTAGCGCAGTGCCGTGCATTCGAGCGGCTGCGGCGCGGCGCTGGACGCGGCGCGGGCGAGCGCCACCGGATCGACGCCTTCCGCGGCGCCGGCATCCAGCCACCACAGGCCGGGGCCGGCGCGGCCCACCGGCTGCAGCTGCGCGGCGAAGCCGGCGGCCTGCAGTTGCGCGGCGCGGCGTTCCGCCGATTCGCGGCTGCGGTAGCGCCCCAGCGCGATGCCGTTGGCCTGTTCGCCCTGGCGCACGACCAGGAAATCGTCGAAGCCGGCGGCGCCGATGCGGCGCGCGGTGGCCTGGGCTTCGTCCAGCGAGGCGGCCGGCGGCATCACCACCTGGTAGCCGCTGTCGCTGGCGCCGGGCACTTCGCGCAACCGCACGCGCACCAGTTGCTCCTTGATCGCGGCCTGCGCCTGGTTCGCCGAAGCCTCGCTGGTGAACGGCCCCAGGCTGAAACAGGTCGCGACCGCGTCCGGCACCGCGCCGGCGACAGCCGCCGGATGCGCCGCGGCGGCGGGCGCCTCGTCGACGAGTTGCAGGCGCGCCACGCCCACCGGCAGCGCCGGCGGTTCCGGCGCGGGCGCGGCCGCGGGGCGGGTCAGCCACCACGCGGCGGCACCGAGGTTCAACACCACGAGAAGGACGATCAAGGCGCGGATCAGCATGCCGGGATTCTAGCCGTGCTCAGCCGCCGCGACCCAGCCGTGTCCACACCGCCAGGCCTTCGAGCACCAGCGAGGGCGCGAGTTCGCCCTCGCCCAGCACGGGCCGCAGCGCCTCGGCCCCGCCCCCGTGCAGCAGCAGCGCGGGCCGTTCGCCCAGCACGTCGCGGGCCTGGCGCAGGCTGCGCTCGACCAGGCCCGCGGCCGCGCCGTCGCAACCGGAGGCCAGCGCGTCGTCGGTATCGGTGGCGAACGCGGTGTAGGTGCCGCCGTGCGCCGGCAGCTGCGCGGCCGCCCGCTGGAGCGCTTCGCGCATCAGGCGCGGCGACGGCGCGATGCGGCCGCCGTGGTGCCGCCCGCCTGCGTCCAGCAGGTCCACCGTCACCGCCGTGCCCACACCGACCACCAGCCACGGCCGCGCGCCGCGCGCATGCGCGGCCAGCAGGGCGAGGAAGCGGTCCACGCCCAGCCGCGCGGGTTCGGCGTAGGCGATGCGCACGCCGGCCAGCGCCGCTTGCGTGCGCGCGATCGAGATGCAGCCGAAGCGCGCGGTCATCCAGTCCACCACCGCCGCGGTGCGCGCGGGCGAAGCGACGCTGGCGAGCACGGCCGACGACGCTTCCCGCGCCGCCGCCGGCACCGCGGCATCGAGCGCGGCGATGAAGCCGCCCTCGTCGTGGCCGATCGCCCGCACCTCGCCCAGCGTGCCGTCGGCCCGCAACGGCGCGCACTTCAAGCGCGAATTCCCCAGATCGAACACCCACTGCGTCATGTCGCCCTCACGCTGACGTCCCCGGCATGCACCCGGTGTAGTTCCCCTCCCATTCGCACCAGCAGCGCGCCGTCCTCGCCGATACCCTCGGCGATGCCGTGCCCGTCGCCCTGCGCACCGTGCACGGTGACGGCCCGCCCCGCCAGCACGTCCAGCGCGGCGTACCGCGCCAGGAAGGGCGGCAGGCCGTCACGGTCGAACCGGTCCAGCGCGGGCAGCAACGCGTCCAGCAGGTGCGCGGCGAGGGCGTTGCGCGAAGGCAGGCCGCCGCCGAGCGTGGTCAGGTCGGTCCAGGGCTGGTCGATGGCCCCGGCTGCGGGCGCCGGCATGCGCACGTTCACCCCGATGCCGATCACCGCGCGCACCGGCCCGCCGTGCTCGCCGCCGCCTTCCACCAGGATGCCGCCCAGCTTGCGGCCCTGCGCGAGCAGGTCGTTGGGCCACTTCACCCCGACCGTACCATAGCCGGCCTGCCGCAGCGCCTCCGCCGCGGCCACGCCGACCACCAGGCTCAGGCCGCCCAGCCGCGCCAACCCGCCGGAAAACTGCCGCGCCAGCGACAGGTAGAGGTTCGTCGCGATCGGCGAGGCCCACTGGCGCCCACGCCGCCCGCGTCCCCCCGTCTGCTGCTCCGCCAGCAGCACCGCCGCGCCCTGTTCGGGCGTCGTGCGGCGGAGCAGTTCACTGTTGGTCGAGTCCAGCGACCACGCCACCTCCAGCGATGCCAGTTGAGACGACGCCGGATCCTGCACCTGCGCGCGGATGCGGTCGGCGTCGAGCAGTTCGACCGGCTCCGCCAGCGCGTATCCGCGCCCGGCCCGCGCGTCGATGCGCACGCCGCCTTCGCGCAGCGCCTCGATGCGCTTCCACACGGCGGCACGGGTGAGGCCCGCGTCGCGCGCGAGTGCGTCGCCGGAAACCGGGCCCTGGATCAGGCGAAGCAGCAGGTCGCGTTCGCCGGTCATGCGCGGCGGCGCCGGATGGACGTGTGGTCGACGCGCGGTGCGATGCGGGCGCGCCGCTGCGGCAGGTGGTTGAGGCAGGTGGGTGTTGTCGTCCGTCCCATCGCCGCTGCGGAGACCTGCGGAGCGCGACTGATCTGCACCCACCAGGCCTGCGACAGCAGGGCGACCGGACCAAGCCACGCCCTCCCGGCCGATTGCATGCCCGCGCCGCTGCCGACGTACGGCGTCACCGTCGCCCCACCGGCTTGGACGGCATGAGCGCCGTCCGTGTTGGCGCTGCCTGGCGTGCCGATGTCCGCGCCGTTCAGGGTCGAACGGGTGGGAACGGGCTTCCGCAGAAGGGCCCTCGGCAGCGGGAGGAAGACGGTCGGCATGGCGCCATTATGGGCCACGTCCCTGCGTGGACCGGCATCGCGTACCGGTTGCACGACCGCAGCCGGGGCACGCGGCCCTGCATGCGCACGCAGGAAGGTGCGGGGACATGCGGTCCGGTCCGCGGTCTCTCACCGCTGGGCAGGCGGCATTGCATGCTTGCAGCAGGCTTCCGGACTACGGCGCTTATCGCCGCCTCCCGATAGCGCTGCCAGGAAGGCAAGCAGGTCGAAGGCGCCATGATCGTGGTCATCGGATCGACGACGCCGCCGGCGGCCAATGCGCCGGCTCGCATGCCACGGCCGATTGCGGCGACGACGCCCAACAACCTACATCGGTCGGCGCAGATCCAGCGCGCCGGCGAGGCCGGTACGCCTATCAGCCATGCGCCGTCCGTCCGCCCCGGCATCGGGCTTCGCATGCGCGCTTGGCCCACGGCGGGTCCGGCTTGCGGGCGACCATGGCGATGGCGGCCCGAAAGACACGATCCGCCGGTCCGGCACAGAGCACCCGGCCACTTCCCTGCCCCGCGCCTGCTGCGACGCAGCAGCCCGGAGGCGGTTTTCCTCGATCCGTCGCCACGGACCGGCGTTTCGTCGCACGGGACGGCCGCATTCATGCCGGTGGCGGCCATTCGGGCTATAGTCGGCGACGTCATCTGGCCGCTGTACCCGACCGACAGGAGTCCCTCCGATGCTTCGCGCCAGCCTTGCCTTGCTGCTTCTCTGTGCCTCTGCGGCGGTGCTCGCCCAGAACGGGCGCGGCATCGCCAACGGCAATACCGGCACCTGCCAGGACGTCGCCGACCGCGCGGTCGTCGCCGCCGATCGGCCGGGCGATGCCGTGTCGACGACGCCGGACGCGCGCCGCGCGCGCGCCACCGCGGTGCGCAGCAAGTACGCCACGCCCGCGGCGCTGGCACCGTCCACCTCGCGCGGCGGCGGCGACGACGACGAAACCCCGATGCCGCGCAGCCGCGGCTCGAAGTGGCACAGCTTCCTGCCGGGCATGTTCCGCTGACGCGGACTGCGCTGCCCGGTGATCGGCCTGCTGCGCCGCCTGCGGCGCCCCGCCCCGTCCATTGACGACGCCCTCTGGCACGCCACGCGTGCCGGCACGCCGTGGGTATCGGCGCTGGACGAGGCGCGCGCCGGACGGCTGCGCGGCCTGGCCGCGCGCTTCCTGCACCAGAAAACCATCACTCCCCTGGCCGGCCTGGAGCTGGACGACGCGCAGCGCGTGCAGCTGGCGGCGCTGTGCTGCCTGCCGCTGCTGGAGTTCGGCGAAGCCGGGTTGCGCGGCTGGTCGCAGCTGATCGTCTACCCGGACGCGTTCCGCGTGCGGCGCACGCATACCGACGCGGCCGGCGTGCTGCACGAATGGGAGGACGACCTGGCCGGCGAAGCCTGGGACCAGGGCCCGCTGATCCTGTCGTGGGCCGACGTGCAGGCCGACCTGGCCGAACCCGACGCCGGCTTCTGCGTGGCCGTGCACGAGATGGCGCACAAGCTGGACGTGCTCGACGGCGAGCTCGACGGCACGCCGCCGCTGCCGGACGGGTGGCACGGCCGCTGGGCGCGCGACTTCCAGCGCGCCTACGACGACTTCTGCATGCAGGTGGACCTGGGGCGCGAGACCGCGATCGACCCCTACGCCGCCGAGGCCCCCGAGGAATTCTTCGCGGTGGCCACCGAGTACCACTTCTCCGCCCCCGGCGTGCTGGCCGACGTGATGCCCGCCGTCGCCGACCACCTGCGGCGCTTCTACGGCCCATCGCCTTTCGCCGCCTCCGCTCCCCTGTAGGAGCGACGTAAGTCGCGACCGGAAACCCCGAACTCTCCGGGAAACGTCAGGACGTCGACCTGCCGTCTTTTTTCGACAGCAAAGCGGCGAGTCGAACTGAAGCCGGCAATGCCGGCTCCTCGGAGGGAAGAGGCACTGGGTTCCCGCCTTCGCGGGAATGACGAATGCGAACCGGGTCGCGGCCCCGTGTCGACCTCCGGTTGAGATAGCGGGAAGTGCAGGCGAGGGCCGTCCTTGCCCGTCCGCCTTGGCTGCCGCGCTTCTGCGCGCGCCACCCGAGCATCTGCCTGCTCGTGGACACCGGCACTCGCAGACTGCCCTGGGTTCTCATTGACCCGGGCTCGTCATCGCGACTTACGTCGCTCCCACACCCATGTACGCACACACACCCATGCACGCACACACGCACCTAGTGTCGGCGTGCCTACAGGCCCGGCGGCAGCCGCACCTCGAAGCGCGCGCCGCCCAGTTCGGCCGAACGGCGCACCTGCAGCTCGCCGCGGTAGTCGCGGATCAGGTCCTGCACGATCGACAGGCCGATGCCGTGGCCCTGCACGCGCTCGTCGCCGCGCACGCCCCGCTGCAGCACCTTGGCCACGTCGTCCTCGGCGATGCCGGGGCCGTCGTCGTCCACCGCCAGGAACAGGCCCGGCCGGCGCTGCGGCGCCGTCGCGCCAACCTCCACCGTCAGCAGCACGCGCGAGCGCGCCCACTTGAAGGCGTTCTCCAGCAGGTTGCCCATCAGTTCCTGCAGGTCGCCGGTCTCGCCGTGGAAGCGCGCGCGCGGATCGATCTCGAACTCGCAGATCACGCCCTTGGCCGCGTAGACCTTCTCCAGCCCGCGCACGATCTCCTCGGCGTGCGGCTCGATGGCGACCGCCGCCGAGAACAGCTTGTGGCCGCCGGCCGCCGCGCGCGCCAGCTGGTACGACACCAGGTTGTTCATGCGCTTGAGCTGCACGTCCAGTTCCTCGCGCAGCGCCTGCGGGTCGCCGTCGTTGTCCAGCTGCGTGCGCAGCACCGCGATCGGCGTCTTCAGGCTGTGCGCCAGGTCGGCCAGCGTGTTGCGCTGGCGCTCCAGGTTCTCGCGCTCGCTTTCGATGAAGGCGTTGATGCTGTCGGTAAGCGGCTCCAGTTCGCGCGGATGGCTCTCGGTCATGCCCGACAACTCGCCGCGCTGCACGCGGCTGAGTTCGAAGATCACCCGCCGCAGCGGCCGCAGGCTCCAGCGCAGAACCAGCATCTGCAGCAGCAGCAGGATCACGCCGGCGCCGCCCAGGTAGACCCACAGCGAGCCGCGGAACACGCGGATCTGCGTGCTCAGCGCCTGCGCGTCCTCGAGGATGTAGATGCTGTACGGAATCTCCGCGTGCTGGTGCGTGGCCGGCCACGCGTAGCCGACGCCGTAGCGGTAGGCCTGGCCCTCGCTGCCGTCCGCGCGCCGCACGGGCAGCGGCCCTTCGAACGATTCCTCCAGCGCGCCCAGCATCTGCGGCACGGGCAGCTCGGGACCGAGGGTGGAATTGGAGCCCCACGGCGGCACGCCCTGCAGCACCACCTGCGCGTACATGCCGCTGTCGGGCATGTCGAAGCGCGGGTCGGGGGTGTTGTAGGGGGGGATCAGGGTGCCGTTGCGGCCGAACTCGACCTTGTCGGTGTAGTACAGCGCGTAGCTCTTCAACCGCTGCCGCAGGTTGTCCTCGGCGGTGTCGACGAACGCGCGGTCCAGCGCGTAGCCGGCGAGGGCGAGGAAGGCCAGCAGCGCGAGGCTGGCCGCCAGCAGCTGGCGCGCGCGCAGGGAGCGCGGCCGCCAGCCGACGAACCGGTCGCGGCCGGCGGGAGCGGGCGGCACGGCGCCGGCGGGTGGCGCGGGCATCAAGCGCAGGCGATGCCGGCGCGGCGCATCAGCCTTCGCCGCTGCGCGGGATGGCGAAGCGGTAGCCGCGGCCGCGCACGGTCTCGATCGGCTTCAGTTCACCTTCCGGGTCCAGCTTCTTGCGCAGGCGGCCGATGAAGACCTCCAGCACGTTGGAGTCGCGGTCGAAATCCTGCTGATAGATGTGCTCGGTCAGATCGGCCTTCGAGACCAGTTCGCCGGCGTGCATCATCAGGTACTCGAGCACCTTGTACTCGTAGCTGGTCAGGTCGACGTTGCTGCCGTTGACGCTGACCGTCTGCGCGGCCAGGTCCAGCGCGACCGGGCCGCATTCCAGCGTCGGCTTGCTCCAGCCGGCGGCGCGGCGCAGCAGCGCGTTGACGCGGGCCAGCAGCTCTTCGACGTGGAAGGGCTTGACCAGGTAGTCGTCGGCGCCCTGCTTCAGGCCTTCCACCTTGTCCTGCCAGCTGGAGCGCGCGGTCAGGATCAGCACCGGGAATTTCTTGCCCTCGTCGCGCAGGGCCTTGATCAGCTCCATGCCGGACATCTTCGGCAGGCCCAGGTCGATGATGCCCACGTCGAACGGCACCTCGCGGCCCATGTACAGGCCTTCCTCGCCGTCCTGGGCCGCGTCCACCGCGAAGCCTTCGCGCTTCAGGCGCGCAGCCAGGGTTTCACGCAGGGGGGCTTCGTCTTCGACCAACAGGATACGCATGGACTCTCCTTGGGAATGCGGCGCGGCCTCTCTGGCCGCGCGGGCGTGCTCGTGTGAGCCGTGATTCTACGTAAGACTACGGGCGCGGGGGGTTATCGCCGCGTGGAGGCTGGGGCGGCGCCATGTCGCGGCGCGGACGCACCGGGGCATCGGAGGCGCGGCGCGGGCTGCCGGCATCGTCCATCGTGCGCACGCGGCCGCGGTCGTCGACGTACTTCACGCGATTGATCTCGCGTCCCTCGTACTGCATGCGCTCGACGCTGAGCACCTGCCCGCCGGTCTCGTTGCGCACGCGGCGCACGGAATCGGACATGGACGAACGGTGCGCGCGGTCCTCGGCCCGCGGCACGCCGCGCTCGCGCGGCGCGTCGCCACGGCCCTGGTCGTCCTGCGCGTGCACCACGGGGGTGCCCGCCAAGGCGATGAGCACCGTCATGGCGACGGCGGCGAGGGTCGGGGAACGAAAACGCATAACGGAATCGTAACGGATATGGGCCCGCGAAACTGAACAGAACCCGAAACCGCCTCTGGGGAATGGAGGCAAAGTCTTGGGCCGGCGCAGTGAATCCGCTCTGAATTTATCCACAGGCCGATGCAGCGGATTCAGCCACCTGAACGATCAGAAAACCTCGGCGACACAACATCTTAGCGAGCCGCCCCCGGCCTCGATGGCGTCCAGGGCGACGCTGCGCACGACGAAGCCGGCGCCAGCCTCCAGTTGCTGCCGGCTGGCCTCGCCCAGCGCCTGTTCGGCGCGTCGGCTCATCCACACCGTGCCTTCCGACAAGGCGATCGCATTGCCCGCGAAGGCCGCCTGTTCCGACGCCGCCAGCACGACCACGTGCGGTCCGTAGAGCGCCGCCAGCGCCTCCATCAGACCGGGCGCCGCCAGCCCCCCGGGATGGACCAGCGCCGCGCGCCCGGCCAGCACCGCCAGCAGCACGTTGGTGTGGTACTCGCCGGCGGCCAGGTCGAACATCAGCGTGGCGCGCAGGCCGAAGGCCGCGTGCATGCGCGCGGCGCCGGCTTCGTCGCAGCGCTCGGACAGGCCGCAGAAGCCGATGCCGCGCGCGCGGTCGACGACCAGCGCGCCGGTCAGCTCGCAGGGATGCGGCTGGGTCGACAGGTCGATCTCGCGGTATCCCAGCGCATCGCGGAAGAACCCCCGGATGTCGGCCCGCTCCGCTTCGCGCTGGCGCACCGGATGGCGCATCCGGCCGACGATCAGCCGCGGTTCGCCGCCCACGCGCGCGGTGGCGAAGACGTTGTTGGGGAACACCGCGTCCGGCGTCGCCTCGCGGCCCGGGAAGCAGAACACCGGGATTTCCTCCGACAGCGCGCGGTGCAGGGCGTGGTGCTCGCGCATCGCCGCCTCCGCGTCGAACGCCGCGGCGCCGGCCATGTAGCGGTTGTCCTGCGCGGACTGCTCCGCGCGCACGAAGCCGTCCGGCGACACCAGGAAGGCGGCGCGCGCGGTGGCGGGCCCGACGTCCGGTGCCAGCGTCCGCGCATGGGCCACGAAGGCGGCGACGTCGCGCGTGATCATGCGCCTACGCCGCCGGGCGCAGTTCGCGCGCGGTCGCGGCCAGCGCCTGTTCGACCAGCGCCCAGTCCGCACCGGGCTTGTGCGCGCCCTCGCTGAGGATCTGGCGGAACGCGCGCCCGCCCGGCTGCGCATGGAACAGGCCGAGCACGTGGCGGGTCATGTGCTTCAAGGCCACGCCCTTCTCCAGCTGCCGCTCCACGTAGGGCCGCCACGCGCGCAGCAGGTCGTGGCGCGGCGCGGTCGCGCCGCCGAACAGCGCCGCCTGCATCTCGTGCAGCACGTAGGGCTCGTGGTAGGCCGCGCGACCGATCATCACGCCGTCGGCGTGCCGCAGGTGCCCGCGCACCTGGTCGGCCGTGGCGATGCCGCCGTTGATCGCGACCGTCAGCTCCGGCCGCTCGCACTTGAGCCGGTACGCCCAGTCGTAGCGCAGCGGCGGGATCTCGCGGTTCTCCTTTGGCGACAACCCGTTCAACCACGCCTTGCGCGCGTGCACGAAGAACACGCGGCAGTCCGTCGCCGCCACCGTGTCGACGAAGGCGCGGAACAGGCCGTAGTCCTCCTGCTCGTCCACGCCGAGCCGGCACTTCACCGTCACCGGGATCTCCACGGCGGCGATCATCGCCGCCACGCAGTCGGCCACCAGCGCCGGCTCCTTCATCAGGCACGCGCCGAAACGGCCCGCCTGCACGCGGTCGGACGGGCAGCCGACGTTGAGGTTCACCTCGTCGTAGCCCCATTCCTGCGCGATGCGCGCGGCCTGCGCCAGGTGCGCCGGCTCGCTGCCGCCCAGCTGCACCGCCACCGGGTGCTCGACCGGATCGAACCCCAGCAGGCGGTCGCGGTCGCCATGGATCACCGCCTGCGCGTGCACCATCTCGGTGTACAGGCGCGCATCCGGCGCCAGCAGGCGGTGGAACACGCGGCAATGCGTGTCCGTCCAGTCCATCATCGGGGCGACGGACAGGCGAAGGGCTGGGTGCGGGATCGGCGGCGACGGCATGCCGCCATTGTAGCTTGGGGCCCTCGCGGGCCCGGCGGCACGGCCGCGGGGCTGTCCGACCCCGGCCGCGGCTCAGCCCGAGGCGCGGTGCTTGCCGCCGCGGCCGAGCACGCGGTCGGCGTCCTGGTCGAACGTGGGCGCGGCGAAGGGCGCGGGGCCGGGGGTGCGGCCGAAGGCGATCGGCCGGGTGACGCCGCGGTAGCTGCCGATCACCGGGTGCGCGATCTCGGCGACCATGTCCTCGGCCAGCACCTGCGGGTGCTCGAACATGTCCTCCACTCGGCGCGCCGCGGCGCAGGGCACGTCGTCGCCGAAGTGCGCTTCCCACTCCAGCGCGGTGCGCGCCAGCAGCGCTTCGTGCAGGCGCGGCACGATCTCGGCGGCGTGCTCGGCGCGCTTGCGCACGGTGTCGTAGCGCGGGTCGTCCGCGAGCGCGTCCAGCCCGGTCAGGCGGCACAGCGCCTTCCAGAAGCGCGGGGTGTTGGCCGACAGGTACAGGTGGCCTTCGCGCGCTGGATGGATGCCGGTGACGCCGCCCGAACGCATGTCGCGGCCGATGTCCAGCGCCTCGCCCTCTGCCCAGATCATGCGCGCGGACTGCATGGTCAGCGCGCTGCGCAGCAGCGACACGCCGACGAACTGGCCCAGCCCGCTGCGCTCGCGCTCGTACAGCGCCGAGGACACGCCGGCGGCGAGCAGCGCGGCCGCGTAGTAGTCCACCACCGAGCCGTAGATGATCTCCGGCGCGCCGCCGCGCTTGCCCTGCAGCGTGCACATGCCGGTCATGGTCTGCAGCACCTGGTCGTAGCCGGCCTTGTCCTTCATCGGCCCGGTCTCGCCGTAGCCGGTGACCGCGCAGTAGATCAGCCGCGGATTGATCACCGAGAGGCTGTCGAAGTCGATGCCCAGCCGCTTCGGCACGCTGGGGCGGAAGTTGTGCACCAGCACGTCGGCCTCGCGCACCAGCCGCAGCAGCGCCGCGCGGTCGGCGGGCTGCTTGAGGTCGAGCCGGATGCCCTGCTTGCTGCGGTTGACGCCGAGGAAGGCGCGGCTCTCCTTCTCCAGCGTGGAGGGGTACTGGCGCAGGTTGTCGCCGTCGGGCGGCTCGACCTTGATGACGTCGGCGCCCTGGTCGGCCAGCAGCGTGCAGCCGTAGGGGCCGGCGATGTAGGCGCTCAGGTCGAGCACCTTGACGCCGCTCAGCGGGCCGGGGGGGCCGTGGCGCCGGGGCGCGCGGAAGGGAGAGGCATTGTCCATGGGGAAAGGCTCCTTCAACCGTCGCCTGCGTGCCGGCGGCCAGTCTGGTCCAGGCGGTGGCGCGGATACAGTCTGCCGCCGTAGCTTCTGCGGCCACAAATTCTTGCGAGCGCGGCGGGCGTCATGGCGGCGGCAGCGACAGCCAGGTCAGCCGCCAGGCGCCGTCCTCGCGGCCGCCGGCGCGGTAGTACGGCCAGAACAGCAGCGGCGGGCGGTAGCCCAGCTGCATCGCGATGCCGGCGCCCTCCTCGCCCTCGGCGACCGGCAGCACCTGCAGCCAGTCGTCCTGCGGCGCGTCGGGCAGGCGGACGGTCTCCTCGGTCTTGAAGCCATCGATCAGCCCGGTCGCGTAGGCCAGCGGGCCGCGCGTCAGCCCGACGTAGTGCAGGTCGAGCACCTGCTGCCTGACCTCGCCGCCGTCGGGCGCGCGCGATTCCTGCACGTTGCGCAGCACCTGCCGGTGCAGCACCGGCCGCAGCGGGAAGGTGAGCTGCACCTGGTCGCCGGGACGCCAGCGCCGCGCGATGCCGGCGAACGTGCCGGGCACGGCTTCCACGTCCACCGCCTCGCCGTTCACCGCCAGCGTCGCGCCCTGCGCCCAGCCGGGGATGCGCAGGCGCAGTTCGAACGTGGCCTCGCGTCCGGGCTCGACCTCCAGCGCGACGGTGCCATCGAACGGGTACGCGGTGCGCTGCGCCAGTCGCAGCACGCCCGCGGCCGGGTGCGCCAGCCGCGCCTCGCCCGGGCCGTAGAGGTTGACGCTGACGGCGTCCCCGGCCTGCCCGTAGGCGAGGGCCGGCAGTTCCTCCAGCGCCATCGCGCCGCTGGACTTGCAGCAGCGCCAGTAGGTCGTGTGCACGCGCCGGCCGTTCGGGAACGAGTAGTAGCACCAGTCCTCGCCGTCCGGCGCGTGCGCGCCGAGCAGGTCGTTGTAGGCGGTGCGCTCGATCTCCTCGGCGTAGCGCGCCTCGCCGGTCAGGCGCAGCAGTTCGCGGTTGAACTGGATCCACGCCAGCAGCGAGCAGGTCTCGACGTAGGCGTGCGGGCTGAAGCTGCCGCGCGCGTTGAACACCTCGCGCGAGCGGTGGGCGACGCCGCCCCACGGCCCGCCGCCGAGCGTCAGGTGGTGTTCGCGGATGTTGTCCCACATGCCCTCCAACGCGCGGCGCAGCGCGGCATCGCAGGTGGCGCGGCACAGCTTGGCCAGGCCCACCAGGTTCCAGAGCAGCTGGTAGGCCTTGCCGGTGGCGATCTCCGAGGCGTCGGCGCCGGCCTCGATCGCCGGCAGCAGCCGCAGCGCCGGATGCGCGTTCGCCTGCGCCAGCACCTGTTGCGCCAGGGCGAGGAAGCGCGGCTCGCCGGCCTGGAAATGCAGTTCCAGCGCCGCGTCCATCAGCACGGTGGCCGACAGGCCGTGGTGGTTGCCCAGACTGGTGATGTCGATGCCGTCCTGCAGCGTGCGCGCGCACAGGTCGGCGATGCGCCCGGCGGCCTGCGTGTACGCCGGCGCGTCCAGGGCGCGCGCGGCCTCGACCAGGCCGAGGATCAGGTAGGCGTGGACCCAGATGTCCCAGGTGCGCAGCGCCGGGGCGCCGTCCCAGCTGGGCGGTGCCGGCGGTTGCGGCCGCATGAAGCGGCGCTCGTCCGCGTACGTGCCCAGGTAGCCGTCCGGCTCCTGCACGGACACCAGGTAGTCGGCGACCTCGCGCAGGTGCGCGCCCAGTTCGGCGTCGCCGCTGCGGGCGTAGGCGCGCGCGGCGGCGTACAGCCACTTGCCGGCGTGTTCGCCGTACCAGTCGCCCTCGGTGTTCTGCGCGCGGTGCGCGGGCGAGAACAGCGCGATGGCGGGACTGTCGCGGCCGGTGATGAAGTGCGAGAGGCGGCCGCGGCGGTTGGCCTCCAGCGCCGCGCCCAGCACGCCGTGCAGGCGGATGTCGGGGGGTGTCATTGCGTCACGTACCTGGCGAGTTCGTCGATCTGGCGGGCGCTGAGCCCCTGCGCGTGCGGGCGCATCACGCCGCGGCTCAGCGCATCGACGATGCGGGAATGGGACCGCGCGGCGATCACCGCGCGCGGGGGGATGTTGCCTTGCGGATGGTCGTGGCACGCCGCGCAGCGCTGCGCGTACAGCGCGGACGGCGCCAGGCCGGCCAGTGCCGGATCGACGACGGCCGCTTCCGCCGCCGCCACCGGCACGCGGTCGGTGATCCGGCGCCCGCCGGCGCCGAACGCCTGGATGCGGTCGGTGCCGACAAAGACCTGCCCGCCGCCGAAAGCCGGCTCGTTGTACTTGCCGCTGGTGAACAGCTCGCCCGGCGCGCTGCGCCACAGCACGGCCAGCGAGCGCGCATCCAGTGCGTACAGCACCGGCCGCGGCGCATCCGTGCCGTGCAGCGAGGCGGAGCGCGGCGCGTTCTCGTCGAGGATCCACACCAGCGCGTCGTCGGCGCCGCGGCTGGTCACCACCGGCGAGCCGGGATTGCCCAGCACCAGCGAGGGGTTCGCCCTGTCGATGCGCAGGAACGGCGCGTCGGGCTTGGTCCCGTCCACGCGCAGGCGCACGACCGACGGCGCGATGCTGGCCGGCGAGCCTGGCGCCCGCTTGGTGTTGCCGGTGACGTAGACGTATCCGGTGCCGTCCGCATCGCGGAACACCGCCGGCACCGAACGCGCGCGCGCGAGATCCAGCGCCGCGTCGTCTTCCGAATAGGGCCCGAACACGTTGAGTGGGCCGCGCGTGCCGAACTGGGGCTGCGGCGACGGCGCCAGCAGCGAGCCGTCGCCGGCGGCGTCGCGGCTGCACGGCGGGCGGCGGTCGAGCGCGCCCGGCAAGCGGTCGCGATCCAGCAGGTAGACGTTCCCCTGCTTGCCGCCGACCGTCAGCAGCCGCAAGCCGGCGCCGCCGTCCGCGTCCGGGAACAGCGCCACGCCGCCGGAACCGAGGTCGATGTCCTTTTCCGCCGTCGTGCAGTAGTTGAACGGGGTGTACGTGCCGCGTAGCGCGAAGCCCTGTCCGTCCGCCATCGCCAGCTTCAGCACCGACTGCGCCCAGTCGCCGTCCGAATCCTGGTAGCCGCCGAAACCGCTGCCGGTCGCCACGTACACGTGGCCTTCGGCATCGACGGCGGGACCGCCCGCGCCCCAGATCCCGCCGCTGCCCCGGTGCGGCATGGCGACGGCGGCGAACGCGCCGCTCACGCGCGCATGCCGGGTATCGACCGCGGCGATCCAGCCGGTCTCGGATTCGCCGAACACGACGTACAGCTGCGATCCGTCCGGGCTGAGGTTCAGCGCGCCGCGCTGCACGCGGAAGTCGAAGCGGCGCTTCGGCGGCACGCGCCGGGGGCCGGCGTTGGCGTTGAGGTCGTTGAAGGTGGCTTCGTCCAGCCGCACCGGCCACTGCGGCAACACGCGGCCGCTGCCGAGGTTGAGGGCGTAGGCCTGCCAGCGCCGCTCGGGATCGCAGTGGGCGACGTACAGCCGGCCCTGCGGCACGTCGGCCACCGGCGTGCTCAGGACGCCCGTCGGCACGCCGTCCAGCGGCGCCGGCTGCAGCCGGCAGGGTTCGCCCAGCCGGGTCTTCCACAGGATCCGGCCCGGCGCCACGTCGCCGTTGCGCGCGGCGTTGATGGCGTAGACGTGGCCGTTGTTGCTGGCGGCGATCACCACGTCGAAACGCTCGCCGGTGTGCGGCCCGGCGGTGATGCGCAGCTTGTCCACGTACAGCGGCGAGGCGTAGAGCCGGGCCTCGCTGCCCTGGTCGGCGTCCAGCGGCGGCGACTCCCACACCAGGCCGAAATCGGGCGCGCCGACGACGGCCGGCGCCAGCGCCGGCTCGTCGCGCCGCCAGCCGGTGCGCGCGGCGTCGACGTGGAAGGTCGCGCGGCGCACCACGCCGGGAGGGTCCTGCCGCGGGGCGCCGGCCTTCGGCGCTTCCGGCGGGATCGCATCGGCCACCACCTCGGCACCCGCCGTCCACAGGATGGCGTTGAGCAGGAAGCGCCGGACGGCGGGCTGTTCCAGCGCCGCCAGATAATGCGCGCCGGTGAACACCACGCCGCGCCCGCCGCCGGCGCGCTCGTGGGCCCAGGCGACGTCGGTGCGCTCGGCGATGTCGTCCAGCACCGGCTGGCCGTCGCGGTACTGCGGATGCAGCACCGCCTCCAGCAGCGTCGTGCGCGTCCCGCCAGTGGCCGACCGGAAGGTGGGATAGAACTCGTCGCGGTACGAGAACGCCGCCATGCCGCGCGTGACCGGATGCGTGGCCGACGGCGCCAGCGTCGCCCATTCGGTCGTGCGGTCGAAGGTGCCCACGCGCACCGCGCCCAGCCAGCGCGCGAGCCCGAAATCTTCATCTTCGGGGACCGTGGATGCCTGGTGCAGGGCGACGACGCCCGCGCCGCGCTGCATCGCCGCGTCGAAAGCCGCGCGGTGCGCGGCATCGCGCAGCGGATGATGCTGCAGGCCGTCGAAGTACAGGACCACGGTATCGGCCTGCGCGAGCGCGGCCGGGTCGGCCGGCCAGCCGTCGGGATAGGCCTGCACGCGCACGCGGCCGGGCGCGTCCTGTTCCAGCAGCGCCTGCAATCGCCCGATTCCCTCGGGATAGGCATGCCGGCCCGGTCCTTCGCTGGCGGGGCCGCCGATCAGCACCACCGTCTTCGGCGGAGCGGCGCCGCACGCCGCCAGCAGGCAGGCCAGCGACAGCCGCAGCGCCCACCGGCACGCGCGCCATCCCCGCCCTGCGCGCACGCGCGGCCTCACGCGGCGTCCACCACGCAGCGGAAGCCGATGCGGCCGGAACGGTCCTTGGACGGCGCCATCAGCAGCAGCTTGCCGTGCTGGTCCAGCCGCCGCGCCTGCGGGAAATACCAGTGCGAGGTGCGCGGCTCGTAGTCGCTGCCGCCGCGCACGATCGCCGCGCGCGTGTGCTCGTCGTGGAATTCGTCGGTCCATTGCCAGACGTGGCCGACCAGGTCCATCACGCCGAACGGACTGGCGCCGGCCGGGAAGCGGCCCACGTCGGCCGGCGGCGGCAGCGTGCGGCCGCGGAACACCGGCGGCGCCGCATCGTCGCGCCAGGCATCGCCCCACGGGTACAGGCGCCCGTCCATGCCCTGCGCCGCGTACTGCCATTCCCAGCCGTGCGGCAGGCGCTTGCCGGCCCACGCGGCGTAGGCGCGCGCGTCCTCCAGCGACACCCAGGTCACCGGCTTGTTCTCCCATCCCGGTGGTGGCGCGCCATCGCGCCAGTCGCGGAGGAAGTTGAGCGCGTCGCGCGGCGCGTAGCCGGTGGCGTCGAGGAAGGCCTTGTACTGCGCGTTCGTCACCGGGTGGCGGTCGATGTGGAACGACGCCACCGGCATGCGGCGGCGATGGTGGCGACGCGCGGTCGGCTCCCACGGGAACTGCACGTCCACGCCTTCCCATACCTGCCCTTCGATCTCGATGCCCTGCACCGCGAACAGGAACTCGCCCGCGGGGATCGTCACCATGCCCTCCGGCGCCTCGGCCCGCGGCGCGGTCGGCGCGATCGGCTGCAGCGTTTGCGGCAATGCCTGCCATTGCGCGGACAGCGAGGCCAGCGGCGTCCCGGCCCACGCCGCCATCCGCGCGAGGAAGGCGTCGAGGCCTTCCTCGGCCGTGCCATCGCGCAACGCCAGCAGCGCGCCGAAGCCGCGGCCTTCCAGCGTGGCCTCCAGGATCGCCCGGCCGTCGATGAGGCGCGGCTGCAGCGATGTGCCGTTCCACAGGTCGAAGTAACGCGTCCCTTCCACGTGCGGCACGGCCAGCTGCTCGCCTTCGATCGGGTACTCGTGGCGGTTGACCAGCGTCCACAGCGTGCGGCCCTCGCCCGGGAAGCGGCTGGCGAAGACGCCGGCCTGCAACGTGCGCTCGTAGGGACGCCAGTCCGGACTGACCAGCAACGGCGCGAAACGGCGGTAGATGGCGGCGATGCGGCGCAGCGCCTCGGCGTCGCGCGGCGTCAGCCGGTTCCACAGGCCCCACACGTTCTCCCACGCGTTGTAGCCCACGCCGTTGAAGAAGATGTACTGCAGGTCGTGGTTGCGGTCGCGGCCCCAGCGGTTCTCGTAGTTGATCATGTGGCGCGGTTCCAGCCACTTGAACTTCGCCACCGGCGGCACGACCTCGTTCGGCGCCTTCTTGCCCCAGCTCTGCACGTTCCAGATCAGGTGCTCCTCGGCGCTGATCGTGGATTCCGGCTGCACCACCACCGGGTGGCCGAGCGCGTCGCAGGCGTCGAAGAACGCGCGCGGCACGCCGTTGTAGGTATCGCCGTTGATGCCGTCGGCGCCGACCGCCTTGACGATCTTGGCGATGGCCCGCCAGTCCGGCTCGCCCTCGTCGCGGGTGCCGTTGTCCCACGGCATGGTGGTGAGGAACACGCGCACGCCGCGGCGGTGGAAGTCGTCGACGGCGCCGCGCAGGCCGTCCAGCCCGCCCGGCAGGCAACGCGCCAGGTCGAACTGGTTGCGGTCGTCCACGCCGATGTTGGGGTAGACGCACCACAGCAGCACGCTGTCCAGCCCGCCGAAGCGCGCTTCCAGGTCGTCGAGGTAGCGGTCGACGGTCCAGCGCCCGGCGACCGGGTCGTAGAGGTAGCGGTCCTCCACCATCACCTGCGCGTGGACGAAGTTGCGTTGCGCCCATTGCAGTTCCGGGCGGCGGTAGTTGGCGTCGTCGTAGCCGATGCGGATCAGGTGCTCGCGCCGCCAGTCCTTCAGCTCCGCGACCCAGTCGTCCGCCGACGCGTTGGCGTCGATCTTCCACTGGCCGATGTCGGCGAACGGCCAGCCGGGCGCCTTGCCCGGCGTGGGCAGGTAGCGCTGGGTGGTGACGTGGGAGAACTTGTATTCGGTCCTGACCGGCGCCGGCGCGTCGTCGTCGGGGTCGGTGGGCGTGCGGGAAGGATCGTGGGGCGTGGGGGCGTTCATGGGCGTGTTGCTCGATCAGGATCCGGGGATGCCGCAGTAGGCGGCCAGCGCGGCATCGGGCGGGTCGGCCTGCGCGGCGAGCAGCGCGTCGACCTCGGCGCGCGCCGGCACGCTGGCCTGCGCGCCGAGCCGCGTGCAGGCCAATGCCGAGGCGGCGCTGGCGAAGCGTAGCGCGTCGGCCAGCGGCGCATGCTGCGCCAGCCGGGCGGCCAGCGCGCCGCAGAACGTGTCGCCGGCGGCCGTGGTGTCCACCGCGTCCACGCGGAAGGCCGGCTGCAGGAACAGTTCGCCGCCGCGCCGCGCGACGCAGCCGCGCGCGCCCAGCGTCGCCACCACGCACGGGACCGGCAGCCGCGCGAGTTGTTCGCCCAGCGTGCCCGGGCCGGCCAGCGCAGTCAGTTCGCCCTCGTTGACGACCAGCAGGTCGATGTCCTCCAGCAGCGCCGGCGGCAATGCCGCGGCCGGCGCGGCGTTCAGCACCACGCGGACGCCGGCCGCGCGGGCGACGTGCGCGAAGGCCGCCACCGTCTCCAGTGGCGTCTCCAGTTGCAGCAGCAGGTGGCTGGTGCCGCGCAGCGACGGCAGGTGGTGCGGGCGCAGGGCCGCGTTGGCGCCCGGCGCGACGGTGATGGCGTTCTCGGCGTCGTCGGACAGGCAGATGAAGGCGGTGCCGCTGGCCGCATCGGGCACGCGCACGACGTGCGTCTCCACGCCGGCCCCGGCCAGCGCCTCCTCCAGCACCGCGCCGTAGGGGTCTTCCCCCAGCGCCAGCAGCATGCGCGTGGGCGCGCCGCCGGCGCGCGCGCAGGCCACGGCCTGGTTGGCGCCCTTGCCGCCGGGGAAGGTGGCGAAGCCGCGGCCCAGCACCGTCTCGCCGGGCGCCGGCACGTGCGCGGCGCGCACGACGAAATCCAGGTTGGCGGAGCCGGCGACGAGCACGCCCGGGGAAGACGTCACGGCGCGACCACCTGTTGCACGTGGTTGTAGAACGCCCTGGCCACGCGCGGCAGTTCGCGCGGGTGGTCGCCGGGCAGGTGCTGCAGCATCAGCACGCCGACGGTGTCCGTCGCCGGGTCGATCACGAACGCGGTCGACGCCGCGCCCGTCCAGCCGACCTGCCCGGCCGCGCCCGTGCGCTCCTGCGCGGCGGGATCGAGCAGCACCGACAGCCCCAGGCCGAAGCCGCGCCCCGGCGTTTCGTCGATGTAGGGACGCTCCAGTCCCATCGGTCCCAGCTGATCCCGGAACATTTCTTCCACCAGGGCCGCCGGCACCAGCTGCCGTTCCCCCACGCGACCCCGTGCGAGCAGCATGCGGGCGAAGGCCAGGTAGTCCGGTGCGGTCGAATACAGGCCGCCGGCCGCACTGAACCACGGACGTGGCCGGGTGCCGGGATAGCGTGCGGTCGGCTCGTCGGACAGCGCCAGCCGGCCGTCAGCGTCGATCCGGCTCAGCTCGACGATGCGGTCGCGCTGGTCGGCGGGCACTTCGAAGCCGGTATCGACCATGCCGAGCGGAACGAAGAAGGTGGCGTGCAGGTACTCGGGCAGCGATTGCCCGCTCCAGACCTCGACCAGCCGCCCGAGCACCTCGGTGTCGATGCTGTCGTAGGTGAACCGCGTGCCGGGATCGCTTTTCAGCAAGACCTTGCCCACCCGCTCGACATAGCCGGCAAGACTCAGGCTGTAGTCCAGCTTCGCCTCGTTGCGGCGACGTGTCGCCTTGCCGTCGCCGCCGACCGGGAATCCGGTGGTATGGGTCAGCAGGTGGCGGATGGTCGGCGCGCGCGCCGGCGCACGGCCGATGCCGGCGACGTTCATCACCTTCAGGTTGGCAAGCTCCGGCAGATGCCGGCCGATCGGGTCGTCCAGCGCACCGTGGCCTTCGCCGACCAGCCGCAGCACCGCGGCCGACACCACCGGCTTGGTCATCGAATAGATGCGGTAGATCGCGTCCCCGCGCAGCGGGCGGGTGCGCGCGACGTCGGCGAAGCCCAGCGTCTCGTCGCGCACGACCGCGCCGTCGTGCAGCACGATCATCCGCGCGCCGGGATAGCCGGCGGCCACGACGTCCTGCTGCAGCCATGCATGCGTGTCGGGGTGCGACGGCCCCGCCGCCATCGCGGCGGCGGGGACCAGGGCAGCGCACAGGAGCAGCAACGCCCGCAGGCGCGCACCGTGATGCCGGTTCATGCATTTCCTCCAGGGCCCGCGGCGGGACGGGCCGTTGCGGGACGGCGTCGCCGGGCCATCATCCGATGGCCCGGCGGGACCCGCCGCAGGATGCGCGTCCCCCGCGGCCGGCCCGGACACCGCGTCCGCGGTCGATCAGAACGTGCGCTCGTAGGTGAAAGAATACATCCGCCCGCGGCCGGCCCAGTAGTTGCGGAAGCCCGGCACCTGCGACCAGGTGAGGATGTACTGCTTGTCGAGCAGGTTCTCGATGCCGAGCGAGAAGCGACCCACCTTGTCCACCGAGTAGTTCATGCTGAAGTCGAACAGCGTGTACCCGGTGGTGTGTTCCTCGTACTCGTATTCTTCCTCGTAGTACTCGTGGTAGTCCCTGCCGTAGAGGTCGCGCGACATCTGCGTCGCGGAGCTGAGCGTCATGTCGCCCTTCGGCGAGAATTTCCAGCGCGCCGTCAGCACGAGCTTGTCGGGATTGGTGTCCAGCGCACCCATCGGCTTGTTGAGCCCGCCCGCGCCCCAGCGTCCTTCCAGGTCGGAGGTCCAGAACGAGGTCCAGCCCTCGGTGTGGGCGTACACGGCGGAGAGCTTCCAGTCGTCGTTGACGTACCAGTCGACCGTCGCCTCGTAGCCCTTGATGCGGGTCGGCGCGCGGTTCAGCACGAAGTCGTTGGTCCGCCAGTCGACGGCCAGCGAACTGCCGAAGTCGGCGTTGGACTCGTAGTAGGACGCGCCGATGGACAGGTGCTTGCCGTACCAGTTGAAGCCGATCTCCTTGTTGTCCACGATGATCGGCTGCAGGTCGACGATGCCCTTGACGGTCTGCCCATCGGTATCCACGTTGCGCAGCGGGATGCCGACGTTGGGCAGGCCGAAGCCTTCGCCATAGGCGACGAAGGCCGACAGCTGCGGCGTGATCTGCCAGACCGCGCCCAGGTTCTTCATCGTGTCGGTGTAGGACAGCGTTCCGCCCTCGACGAATTTCCTGCCCCGATACCAGGTGGTCGTGTACGAATCGACGTGCAGTTCGCCGTCCTCGCGGCGCAGGCCGCCGCTGATCGTCACCGGGCCGATCTCGTAGCTGAGCTGCGCATAGGGCGCAAGGCTGGTGTATTCCATCGGCGGCACCCACAGCCGGTCGGTCAGCGCCAGGCGCTGGTCGGCGGTGTCCTTGACCCAGTCGACGCCGGTGTGCAGTTCCAGTCCCTCGACCCCGAACAGGTCCGGACGCGTCCACGACGCGCGCAGGCCGCGTTTGTCGGAGCGGATCTCGGACTGGTCCCAGATGCGGCCATCGGGGCCGTTCGGCGGGATGTCGGGGTCCTGGCGATCGTTGCCGTCCTCGGGCGGATAGCGCATCGCCTGGTCGGCCCAGTAGCCGTTGACCACCAGCGTGCCGCCCAGGAAGTCGGCGTCGCTGTAGACCGCGTTGAATTGCTTGAAGTCGTTGAACTCGGCCTTGGTCTCGAACAGGTGGCCGCGCTCGGAGGTGTTCGGGCGCGGATCCTCGCACCAGACGGGCTCGTAGCGGCAGCCATCGACCTGCCGGTAGTTGCCCTTGCCCTCGATCTTGAAGTCGCTGTAGCTGGCCTGCAGGCGCTTCTCGCCGGATTCGCCGAAATTGAAGCCGGCCTTGACGAAGAGGTTGTTGGCCTCGGAATCGTGCAGCGAGCCGCTGGTGTTCATGCCCAGGCGCACGCCGTTGCCGTCGTAGCTCATGCCGCGGTCGATCCGGGAAACGCCCACGACGACGTCGAAGTCGTCCTTCTTGTGCGACATGTTGGCGCCGATCTTCCAGCCCGCGCTGTCGTCCTTGAACTGGGTCGAGTAGCGGGTGACGAGGCGGAACTGGGTGCCTTCCGTGCTCGGCTGGGTGGAGATGTAGTTGATGATGCCGCCCGCCGCGCCGATGCCTTCCGACGCCGAGGGGCCGTTGATCACCTCGATCCGCTCGACGATGCCCATGTCGGTGAATGTGGCGTTGCGGGTGCCTTCGCGCAGCGGCGAGCCCTGCGGCACGCCGTCGAACAGGCGCAGCGCGATGCGGCCGCGCAGGTTCTCGCCGGTGTTGCTCATCGCCTGCGAGGCCTCGGAATAGCCGGGCACTGTGCGCGCGAGCACCGCGGTCGCGTCCTCGGTCACCAGCAGGGTGCGCTGGATGTCCTCCTTCGACACCACGTTGATGGCGCCGGGGATCTTGTCCACCGACTTGAGCGCGCGCGTGCCGGTGACGATCATGCGGTCCAGGTTGACGGCGTCCTTCCCGCGCTCCTGTTCGGCCGCCGCGTCCTCCGGCGGCGGGGTGTTCTGTTGGGCCTTGACGCTGGCGCTGACGGCGGCGGCCAGCAGGAAAACGCCGAACGCGGCGGGTACCTGTTTCATGGTCTGTTCCCGGAATGCTTGGATGGACGGGCGGGGACGCGATGGCGTCCGCCCGTGGCAAGAGATGTGCAAGAAGTGGCCGCCCCTGGCGACCGGCGTGCCCAGCGTTCCTCCCAGACGCTCGAACCCGACGATGCGGACAGCCTAGGTCGACGCGCGTCACGGAAGAATCGCCCGCGGATATGTTCACAGGCTAGTTTTTGTAGCGTGCACTGCAACATCCGCCGCTCAGGCATGGCCGGTGGCGGCGCGGCTCTCCTGCAGCAGCACGGTCACCAGGCGGATGCGCACGGTCGAACGCGACCACACCATGCCGATGCGCCGCGGTTCGCTCGGCATCGGCAGCGGGATGCGCGCCAGGTCCAGCCCTTCCGGCCACGGCCGCGCCCAGTCGGGCACCAGCGAAACGCCCAGCCCGCGGTCGACCATCACCGCGATGGCGTTGAGGCCGTTCAGTTCGAAGCGCTCGCGCGGCACGATGCCGGCGCGGCGCAGGTAGTCGTCCGCGACCCGGCCGCCCCACTGGTTGCGGTCGTAGCGGATCAGCGGCTCGCTGCGGAGCAGGTCGTGCGGGTCGCGGCCGGCCATGCGCGAGGGCGCGATCATCACCAGCGGCTCCTCGCGCAGCAGCTGCCAGTCGCAGGTCTTGGGCAGGTTGTACGGCGCCTGCAGCACCAGCGCCGCGTCCAGCTCGCCGGTCTCCACCGCGCGGTACAGCTCGGCCGAATAGCCGGGGCGGATGTAGACGTTGATCTGCGGGAACGCGTCCACCATCCGCGCCAGGATGTCCGGCAGCATGCCGGCCAGCGCGGTCGGGCATGCGCCCAGGCGCAGTTCGCCGGAGACCTCGCTGTCGTTGGCCACGCTGCGCATGTCGGCGACGTCGCGCAGCAGGTCGCGCGCCCGCTGCAGGATGCGCGAGCCCTCCTCGGTGAGGCTGACGGTGCGGCCCGCGCGCGCGATCAGCGGCGCGCCCAGTTCGCGCTCCAGGGTGCGGATCTGCTGCGCCACGGCCGCCGGCGTGATGTTCAGCACGCGCGCGGCCGCCGCCATCGAGCCGCGGTCGGCGACCACCACGAAGGTATTCAGGAACTGGGTGTCCACGCGCCTCCCCTTGCAGGCCTCAGGCTACACGAGGTCCGCGCCGGCGACGATGGGACCGATGGCCCATGCGCTCAGCCGGCGCCGCCCGCCGCATCCTGCCGGTGGATGGTCAGCCCCTGCAGCGGGCGCGACGGCGGCGGGAAGCACAGGCTGGCCAGGTAGCCGACGACCACGCAGACCAGGATCGAGATGGCCAGGTAGAAGTACGGGTGCACCAGGTCGAAGCACCACGCCACAAAGGTCAGCACGATCGCGGCGACGATGCCGATCGCCACGCCCTGCGAGTTGGCGCGGCGGGTGAACATGCCCAGCGTGTAGGCGCCGGCGAAGCCGCCGCCGAGCAGGCCGGCCAGCTCGATCGACACGTCGAACAGCGAGCCGATGTCGAAGCGCGACAGCACCAGCGCCGCGCCGATGCCGACCAGGCCGACCACCACGGTCATGATCTCGGCGAAGAACACGCCCTTCTTCTGCGACTTGTCCTTGGCGAAGCGCTCGTAGAAATCGACGGTGATCAGCGTGGCGACGGAGTTCATGATGCCCGACAGGGTCGCCATCGCCGCGGCGAAGATGCCGGCGATGATCAGGCCGGTCACGCCCATCGGCAGCTCGGCGGCGATGAACAGCGGGAAGGTGGCGTCCACCGGCAGCAGCGGGTTCATCCGCTCCGGGTTGGTCTTGTAGTAGACGAACAGCGCCGTGCCGATGCCGTAGAACACGAAGCCGCCGGGGATCATGATGGCGGCGAAGGCCCAGATCGAGCGGCCGGCCTCCTTGTCCGACTTGGTGGACAGCACGCGCTGCATCAGCACCTGGTCCTTGGGGAAGGTCAGCACCACCTCGAACAGCACCAGGAAGACGAAGCCCCAGACCGTGGCCTTGGTCAGGTCGAAGCTGAAGTCGAACAGCTTCGTCTTGTCCTCCGCCATCGCGATCTGGGTGAATTCGCCGAAGCCGCCGCGCAGCGTCCAGATGATGAAGAGGATGGCGAAGATCGCGCCGCCCATCTTCACGATCACCTGCACCACGTCGGTCCAGATGACCGCCTTCATGCCGCCCATCGCCGTGTAGACGATGGTGAAGCCGCCCATCAGCCAGATGCTCCACACCACGTCGATGCCGGTGATGGTGGAGATCGCCAGCGCCGGCAGGAACAGGATCACGCTCATGCGGCTGCCGATCTGCATGAAGATCGCCAGCGCGCTGGCGAGCATGCGGATGGCCGGGTGGAAGCGCGTCTCCAGGTAGGAGAAGGTGGACATCAGGTCCAGCCGGCGCAGCAGCGGCACGATCCACACGGCGACGAACATCAGGCCCAGCACCGCGATCAGGTTGTTGGTCAGGTACTGCCAGTTGGTCTCGAACGCCTTGGCCGGGATGGCGATGAAGCTGATCGAGCTGGTGTTGACCGCGTACAGGCTCAGCCCGGCCGCCCAGAACGGGATGGTGCGGCTGCCGACGAAGAAGTTCTCGGTCGAGTTGCGCTTCTCGCGCAGGTAGAAGTACAGGCCGATGCCGATCATCGCGGCCAGGTAGACCACGATCACCAGCCAGTCCAGCCAGGTCAGCAGGTGCTTGCCGGCCTGCAGCTGCAGCCCGTGCAGGCCGCCCTCCGCATCGGACCAGGCCAGGCCGTCGCCCCACGCCGTCGCCCCGGCGATCCCGGCCGGCAGGTCCACGGGCAGCTTCGCCCAGGCCTTGGTGATGGTGTGGAAGGTCTCCAGCCGCGGCGCGCCGCCGTCGGACACCACGTAGAGCAGGTGCGCCTGGCCCAGCGCGCGGCCCGCGGGCGGCAGCAGCCGGCCCGGGAGCGCGGGCATCTCCGTCCAGCCGGTCTCGCGGTGCCAGCGCCAGAGCGCGTCGGCGGTGGCGCCCGGCACGGTGGCGAACAGCTGGCCGCGCTGCGCCAGCAGGCTGCTGGCGCGGCCTTCCGGCCAGGCGGGCATCGCGCTCCAGCCTTCCGCGGGCGCGGTAAGCGCCAGCCGGTACAGCTGCGGGCGGCCGTCGGCGTCGACGCCGCCCGCGTACAGGCGGCCATCGCCTTCCGCCAGCACCGCATCGCGCAGCGGCGCGGGCCACGGCGGCAGCGCGCGCGCCACCAGGCGACCGCGTTCCAGCGTCGCCGGCGACGCAGCGGTCGCGACATCCGGCGCGCCCGCCGCGTGCAGCGCGTACAGGCTGCCCTTGGCCGCGTTCACCCAGGCCGTGCCGGCGGGCACGCCGCCCTCGAACGCCACGGGCTGCCAGGCCTTGCCGCCGGGCGGCAGTTGCCAGGCGCGGCCGTCGTGGAAGGCGACCAGCGAGGCGTCGACCGCGTGCACGTCGTCCGCCGCGCCCGCCGGCGGCGCGGGCAGGACCTCTTCCCGCACCGTGGCCAGGCTTTCCGCGTGGACGGGCGCCGCCGGCCACAGCCAGGCGAACAGGAACAGCACGAACGCATGTCCGACCACGCGCTGGATGCGGGCGGTCGCGGACCGCGTTGCCGGTTGCCTCATGGTGTCCCCTTGTTGCGTTCGACGATGTCCAGCACGGCCCGGGCGCGCGCCAGGAACGGCGCATCCACCATGCGGCCATCCACGGCGAACGCGTTCCCGCCCGCTTCCGCGGCCGCGTCGACGGTGCGGCGGGCCTCCTCCACTTCGCGCACGGACGGCGCGAACGCCGCGTTCGCCCACGCCACCTGGCGCGGATGCACGCAGCTCTTGCCGGCGAAGCCCAGGGCGCGCGCCGCATCCGCTTCGGCGCGGAACCCCGCCTCGTCCTCCAGGCCGGGGAACGCGGCATCGTAGGCGAAGACGCCCGCCTCCGCCGCCGCCATGCGCAGCGCGTACTGCGCGGCGTGGACGTTGCGCAGGTCGGTGCGGCGGATGCCGTGCGGTTCGAACAGGTCGCCCAGCCCCAGTTGCAGGCCGTGCACGCGCGGATGCGCCTGCGCGATCGCGGCGGCGTGGCGCAGCGACCGCGGCGTCTCGATGTTGACCAGCAGCCCGACCGCCGGGCGCGTGCCCAGGCGGGCCTCGATGGTCTCGATCCCGGCGATGGCCTGGCGGAGCTGTTCCGCCGATTCGATCTTCGGCAGGTTGAGCAGGTCGATGTCCAGCGGGAGGATCGCGCGCAGGTCGTCCTCCCATCCGGCGGTGTTCCAGGCGTTCACCCGCACCACGGCCCGCTTGCCGGCCGCGCGATGGGGCGCGGTCCGCAGGCACGCCGCGACGTTCGCGCGCGCGTCCGCCTTGTCGGCGGCGGCGACCGCGTCCTCCAGGTCGAACGACAGCATGTCGGCATCGCCCGCCAGCGCCTTGGCGAACAGCGCGGGACGGCTGCCCGGCACGAACAACTTGCTACGCATGGACGGCGCTCATCATGGTGCGCAGTCTGCGGAAATCGCGCGGGCGGCAAAGCCCGCGCGGACATCTTCAAACGATAGTTTTTCCTGCGTCCGGGGATGTCGCAACGCAACATCCCCTGTTGCGTGCGGCCGTCAGCGCTTCACGTCCAGGCTGTTCTCGCCGAGGAAGGCCTGCACGTCGGCGGCGCCGACGAGATTGAAGTCGCCCGGCAGCGAATGCTTGAGGCAGGCCGCCGCCACGCCGAAGCGCAGCGCCTCGGCGCTCGCCATGCCGGCCAGGCCGCCGTGCAGGACGCCGGCGGCGAACGCGTCGCCGGTCCCGATCCGGTCGACGATCGGCGACACCTCCCACGACGGCGTGGTGTGCAGCGTGCCGTCGCGCAGCGCGGTGATCGCGGACAGCGCATGGTGGTCGACGCTGTGCTGCACGCGGACGGTCGCCGCCATCTGCGCGAGGTGCGGGAAGGCCTGGAACGCGGCCGCGGCGCCGGCCGCGAACCGCTCCTGCGGCGTCGCCTGCGGGAACGCCAGCCCGAGCACGACCTGCAGGTCGCGGTGGCTGGCGAACAGGACGTCCGCTTCGGCCATCAGCCCGCGCAGGATCGCCGGCGCGTCGCCGCCCCACGCCTCCCACAGCTTCGGGCGGAAGTTGCCGTCGAAGGAGACCTTCACCCCCGCCGCGCGCGCCGCCTTCACCGCGGCGAGCACGCCGTCCGCCGCCTGCTGGCCGAGCGCCGGCGTCACCCCGGACACGTGCAGCCAGTCGGCGCCGCCGAGCAGCGCCGGCCAGTCGTGCCGCCCGCCGCCCGCCCGCGCGAAGGCCGAATCGGCGCGGTCGTAGAGCACCTCGCTCGGCCGCTGGATCGCGCCGGGCGTCAGGAAGTACAGGCCCATGCGGCCGGGCGCCTGCTGCACCGCCGACGTGTCGACCCGGTGCCGCCGCAGTTCGCCCAGCGCCGCTTCGCCCAAGGCGTTGTCCGCGACCAGCCCGACCATCCGCGCGTCGTGGCCGAAGCGCGCCAGCGATACCGCGACGTTCGCCTCCGCCCCGCCCACGTGCACGTCCAGCACCGGCGACTGCAGCAACACCTGGCGGCCCGGCGCGCCCAGCCGCAGCAACAATTCCCCGAAACAGACGATCTTTCCCATCCCCTCCTCCTCCCGTCGCGATGGCGCGCCGCCCGCGGCGACGGCCCGTTCCGGCTTGTCCAGGGGACAAGATAATCCGGTCCGTCCGCCAGTTGTTGTTGCAGCGCACACTCTGTTAGCGTTGTTTTTGACCAGCGGTGTCATTTTATCAGCTGGGACGACCTGGAAGGGAATATTCAGCGGTTTTTGTCATCAAATCAGTCGCGCCAAGCGGCCATGGTCCCTTGAGGAGGGGAGAACATGCCAGTACGTCATCATCGCCGGAAGACACCGGTTACCTTGCTCGCCGTCTCGATCGGCTTCGCGCTGCACATGGGGGCGGCGCAGGCGCAGGACGCGGCCCCGGCCCCGGAAGGCGCCGCCCAGGAAGCCGTGGACACCACCCTCGACACCATCAGCGTCACCGGCTACCGCGCCAGCCTCGAGAAGGCGCTGGACATCAAGCGCGGCGAAGCCGGCGTGGTCGACGCCATCGTCGCCGAGGACATCGCCGACTTCCCCGACCTCAACCTGGCCGAGTCGCTGCAGCGCATCCCCGGCGTGTCGATCACCCGCGACGGCGGCGAAGGCCGCAACATCTCCGTGCGCGGCCTGGGCCCGCAGTTCACCCGCGTGCGCATCAACGGCATCGAAGCGCTGGCCACCGGCGGCGGCACCGACACCGCCGGCGGCGTGAACCGCGGCCGCGGCTTCGACTTCAACACCTTCGCCTCCGAACTGTTCAGCCAGCTGGTGGTGCGCAAGACCTCCTCGGCCGAAACCGAGGAAGGCTCGCTCGGCGCCACCGTCGACCTGCGCACCGCGCGCCCGTTCGACTACGACGGCTTCACCCTGGCCGTCGGCGGCCAGGCCAGCTACAACGACCTGCTGGAGGAGACCAATCCCCGCGGCACCTTCCTGATCAGCAACACCTTCGCCGACAACAAGCTCGGCGCGCTGCTGTCGGTGGCCTACACCGACCGCAAGGTGATCGAGGAAGGGTCCGATTCGGTGCGTTGGTGGCAGGCACAGACGATTCCCGCGGGGTCCGCCGCCGCCACCAACTACTTCAACGGCTGCCAGCCCGGCACCACCTACACCGCGCCGGTCACCTCCGTGTGCGACCCCAACGTGTCCCACCCGCGCATCCCGCGCTACAACGTCTACCTGCACGACCAGGAACGCCTGGGCGTCACCGCCTCGCTGCAGTTCAAGCCCAACGCCAATACCGAGCTCTCGTTCGACGCGCTGTACGCGCGCTTCGACGCCAACCGCTACCAGGACAACATCAACGCGGTCTCGTTCAGCCGGACCACCGCGTCCGGCAAGCAAGCCACGGTGGTGCGGGAAGCCGAAATCGACAGCCGCGGCAACCTGGTCTACGGCCTGTTCGACAACGTCGACATCCGCTCGGAAGGGCGCTACGACGAGCAGACCACCGACTTCAAGCAGTGGAGCTGGGAACTGAAGCACCGCTTCAGCGACGCCTTCTCGATGAGCGCGGTCGTGGGCAACGTACGCTCGACCTACGACAACCCGGTCCAGACCACCGTGATCATGGACAAGTTCGACGTCGACGGGTACTCGTGGGACTACCGCGGCAACAGCCGCCTGCCGGTGTTCGGCTACGGCACCATGGACCCGCTGGACCCGAACGGCTGGACGCTGGCCGAGATCCGCCTGCGCCCGCAGTGGACCCGCAACGAGTACGACGCCGCGCAGGTCGACTTCAACTGGATCGCGTCCTCCTACTTCACCCTCAAGGGCGGCGCGCACCACAAGGACTACACCTTCGAGTCGAAGGAATGGCGGCGCTCCAGCGAGCTGACCGTGCCGGCGATGACCAGCCAGACGCTGGCCGGCATGCTGCGCCAGTTCGGCACCTACGGCATCGGCGCCGGCGGCGTGAACCGCTGGCTGGTGCCGGACGTGGCCGCGTTCCAGGAAGCGCTGGGCATCCACGACGGCCAGGGCATCTACGAGGTCTACGACAACCTGTCCTCGCTGGCTGCCAACAACCGCACCGTCAACGAGCGCAGCCTGGGCTACTACCTGCAGGGCGACTTCAACTTCGACATCGGCAACATCCCGGTGCGCGGCAACGTCGGCGTGCGCCGCGTCGACACCGACCTGACCAGCGACGGCTGGTCGTTCGTCGGCGGCGTGCCGGTGCCCACCCGCGTGACCCACGACTACAGCGACACCCTGCCCTCGCTGAACCTGGCCGCCGAGATCACGCCCGACTTCGTGGTGCGCCTGGCGGCCGCCGAGGTGATGACCCGGCCCAACCTGGGCTTCCTGAACCCGGGCGCCACCGTCAGCGCCTCCGGCGGCGCGTTCACCGTGACCACCGGCAATCCCAAGCTGGAGCCGTTCCGCGCCAAGACCCTGGACCTGAACCTGGAGTGGTACTTCACCAACGAGGCGCTGCTGTCGCTGGGCGTGTTCTACAAGGACATCGACAGCTACATCCAGACCTCGCGCGAGAGCCGGCCGTACAGCACCTCCGGGCTGCCGAACGAACTGCTCAACGGCACCATCGCCACGCCGGACGACATCTTCACCTTCAACCAGCCGCTCAACACCCCCGGCGGCGAACTGCGCGGCTACGAGCTGAGCTACCAGCAGCCGTTCACCTTCCTGCCCGGCTTCTGGCAGGACTTCGGCGTGCAGCTGAACTACACCTACGTCGATTCGGACATCCAGTACCTGAACTCGGCCGGCGCACCGACGGTGAAGGGACCGATGGTGGGCCTGTCCAAGAACGCCTGGAACGCCACGCTATACTTCGACAACAACAAGTTCTCGGCACGCGTCTCGGCCGCCTATCGCGACGAGTTCGTCAACACGATCCCGGGCCGCGAAGGCAGCGACGTGGAGGCGACGTCGGAATTCACCACCGTCGACGCATCGCTGGCGTACAAGGTCACCGACAGGCTGACCATTTCGCTGGAAGGCCTCAACCTGACCGACGAGTGGACCGACATGTGGATGGACACGGCGGGCGACCGCTCGATCGCCTACACCCACACCGGCCGCCAGTACATGCTGGGCTTCCGCTACAAGTTCTGATCCGCCCTGCCCGGAGCGCCACGGCTTTCCGTGGCGCGATGGCGACGGAGCCCGGCCATGCGCCGGGCTTCTTTTTTGTTCCGTCAATGCTGCTTCACCGAACGCTGCTACATCGGTAGCGCGCGGTCATGCTGACGTTGGGGCGCTTCGTTCCTGTCGCCTTTCGCTCGTGCGGTTCCCGGGCGGGCGTCACCGGATCCCTGCCCGCGCGGGGACGATAGATCCTGCGACTGCCCAGGCCTGTCTCGGCGTAGGGTGCGCCCTGGCGCACCGCAACGCACGCCTGCGGACTCCCTGTCTGTGGTCGCTTGCACCGCGATGCGCTCGTCATCGCGCCGCGCAAAGGCCCCGCCGTGCGCGCCCAGCCCTGCGATCCTGGATGGTGCCTGCCGCTACCGCCATCGGCTCGCAGCGTCCCGCGTGGAAGTCGCTGGGTCCCCGCCTGCGCGGGGACGACGGATGGTGTTGGCTGCCCATCTCCTCGGCGCTTCATGCAGGATGGGCTTGATAGCTGATGGATCCACGCAGGGTGCGCCACGGCGCACCACCCTGCATGCGTGCGAGCGCCTGCCAGTGGCGCCTCCATTGCGACGTGCACGTCGGAGCGCCATGCCATGCATGCAATGTTGGTCCGTCATCGCACGCGGTCGGACCTGAAGCCTCCACCACCCGGCACGCGGCGCCTTTCCCTACCCACGCTGCCGTCGATCCACGGAACACCGCGCCCCATGGCGTTCCGTGCACGCAAAGAAAAGCCCCGCCGGCGAACGGCGGGGCCTCGAAGCGATCGCGAGCGATCAGCGCAGCGGTTCGCCGCGCTCGTAGCCGCCGTGCCGCTCCATGGTGTCCAGGTCCCATTCGGCTGCGACGAAGGGCTTGCGGGCTTCCTTGTAGGCGGGATAGCCGCCGACCTGCTCCTGGCTGTCGATGATCTCGCCGCGGCCTTCGATCACGTCGGCGACGATGCGGCGGTCGACCAGGTCACGGTCCCACGGCGTAGCGCCGGCGGTCTCGATCACCGCGTCCTGCACCTGCGCCGACGGCAGCAGCGTCACGCCGAACGGCAGCGGCGGGGCCTTCTTCACCCGGTTGAGATCGACCGGCGTGGTGGTGTAGCTGCCGGTCTCCTGGATGCTCTTGTTGCCGATGCGGTCCACGACCAGGTTGTCCTCGGTGTAGAGGTCGAGGTCGCCGGAACCGCCGATCATGAAAAACGCCAGCGGCTCGGTCGACTTGCCGGCGCGCATGACGTTGCCGCGCACGGCCATTTCGCCGCGCGAATACGGGTGGCCCAGCCATTCCTCCGCGATCAGGTTGTAGTGGATCGCGCGCTGGCCCGGGTTGTAGATCAGGTTGTTGATGACCTGGCCGCGCGCGCCGCCCTTGAACAGCGGGCTGCGCTCGTAGTTGTGCGCGTACAGGTTGCCGACGATCAGTACCTCGTTGACGTGGTCGTGGATCAGCGAGCCCTTGGAGTGCTCGCCCTTGGCGTGGATCGAATGCGCCAGGCCCTCGCCGATGATGTTGTTGCTGTAGGTGATGCGGCGCGAGGCGTTGGCCATCCACTCGGCCTCGCTCTCGCCGTGGAAGCGCGTGCTCGACGCGCTGAGGTTCTCGTCCGTCGCCCAGGTCAGCGAGCAGTGGTCGACGATCACGTCGTGCGCGCCGCGCACGGTGGTGATGGCGTCGATGTCGCCGGAGCGCTTCGGCAGGCCGCCGTCGCCCGGGCGGATGCGGAGGTGGCGGATGACCACGTCGTGGGCGGCGATGGTCAGGCCGCCCTTGATGATGGTCACGCCCGGATGCGGCGCGGTCTGGCCGGCGATGGTCAGGAAGGGTTCGTCGATGCGCAGTTCCTTCATGCCCAGGTCGATCACGCCGCCGACCTCGAACACCACCGTGCGCGGCCCCTTGGCCTCGATCGCGGCGCGGAACGAGCCGGGGCCGTCGGCCGCCAGCGTGGTGACGCGGATGAGCTGGCCGCCGCGCCCGCCGGGCGTGTGCGCCGCGCTGCCCTGCGCGCCGGGGAACGCCAGCGGGCGGGGATCGGCGGCCAGGGCGGCGGTCGCGGCGAAGGCCAGCAGCAGGGCGGCCAGGCCGCGGGTCAGTCCGCGGGCACGCGCCCGTGCCGGGAAACGGTTGTGGAACATGGAGCCCCTCCCAAGGGTGGATCGACGCATGGTGGCATCGGGATGGATTTTTGCGGCAGTGCACATTGTCAATGACACCGGTTTACCATATACAGGCCATGAACCTGCACTGTCACTCGGCAGTGCAACAAAAACGCAGCCGGGAGAATCCCTCTTGAGTACCGATCACAGCGCCACGGCAGGCGCGCGCGCGGAGGCGCCGGAACTGGCCGCCATCGCGGACAGCTTCGTCGGCGCGCGCCGCCAGGGCCACGCCTTGCCCGGTTTTCCCGGCGAGATCCCCGCCGACCTGGTCACCGCCTACCGCGTGCAGGACCTGGCGATCGCGCAATGGCCCGACCGGGTGGTGGGCTGGAAGGTCGGCTTCATCGCCCCGGAGCGGCGCGACGGGTCCGGGGACGAGCGCCTGCTGGGGCCGATCTTCGCCCGCCAGCTGCAGTTGGCCACCGGTGGCCAGCAGGCCTTCCAGGTCTTCGCCGGCGGTTTCGGCGCGGTCGAGGCCGAGTACGTGCTGCGCCTGGACGCGGACGCGCCGGCGGACAAGACCGACTGGACGCCCGAGGAAGCCGCCGCGGTGCCCGCCACGCTGTTCACCGGCATGGAAGTGGCCAGCAGTCCACTGGCCACGATCAACCAGCTGGGCCCGCGCGTGGTGGTGTCGGACTTCGGCAACAACAACGGATTGGTGGTGGGCGCCGAGATCTCCGGCTGGACCGGACGCAGCGACGCCTCGCTCACCTGCACGACCTGGATCGACGGCCGGCCGGTCGGACAGGGCGGCGCCACCACGCTGCCGGGCGGCCTGCGCGCGGCGTTCGCGTTCGCGCTGGCGCGCTCGGCCCGGCGCGGCCGCCCGCTCAGGGCCGGCGACCTGATCGCCACCGGCAACGCGACCGGCATCCATGACATCCTGCCCGGCCAGCGGGCGCGCATCGCATTCGACGGCCACGGCGCCATCGAGTGCGTCGCGATGGCGGCGACCCCGAAGGACGAGGGAGACTGGCGCGCATGATCACCCGCCGCCGCTTCCTGGGCGCCGGTCTCGGCGCCGCGGCCGCGCTGCCGCTGGCCGGCAGCCGCGCGCTGGCCGACGACGGCCGCCGCGTGCTGACCGCCACCGACGTGCACGTGAAGGACTACCCCACGGTGGAAGCCGTGCACTGGATCGGCGAGACGCTGGAACGCGAGACCGGCGGGCGGGTGACGCTGCGCCAGTACCACTCCGGTCAGCTGGGCCGCGAGTCGGAGGCGATCGACATGGCGCGCTTCGGCGCCATCGACATCACCCGCGTCTACGCCGGCGCGCTGAACAACGCCTTCCCGCTGACCCAGGCGCTGTGCCTGCCCTACGTGTTCGACTCGGTGCCGCACATGCGCCGCGCCATGGACGAGGGCGTCGGCCAGGCCGTGCTGGACGGCTTCGCCCGGCGCGGGCTGGTCGGCCTGGCGATCTACGATTCCGGCGCGCGCTGCTTCTACAACACCAAGCACGCCATCCGCGCGCCGGCCGACCTGCACGGCCTGAAGATCCGCGTGCCGGTGTCGGACATCTTCATCCGCATGCTGCGGCTGTTCGGCGCCAACCCCACGCCGCTGTCGCTGGGCGAAGTGTTCTCCGGGCTGGAGACGCACATGATCGACGGCGCCGAGAACAACATCCGCAGCTTCCATTCCAGCCGCCACTTCGAGGCCGCGCACTACTGGTCGCAGACCAACCATTCCTACGCGCCCGACGTGCTGCTGGTCTCGCAGCGCACGCTGGATGCGCTGCAGCCGCGCGACCGCGACCTGCTGGTGGACACCGCGCGGCGCTCGGTGGCGGTGATGCGCGCGCTGTGGGACGCGTCGGAAGCGAAAGCGCGCGAGGCGGTGTTCGCGGCCGGGGTGAAGCGCAACGAGGCCGACCTGGACGCGTTCGCGCGCGCCGCGCAGCCGCTGCTGTCCGAATACCGGCGCGATCCCGCCATCGACGCCCTGTACCACCGCATCCGCGACCTGGCCTGAGAACGCACGCGATGTCCGACCAATCCACTCCGCTTCCCGCCGCGCCGCTGCAGCGCGGCATGGACCTGCTGTCCAACGCCGCCATCGCGGTGGCGGTCGCCGCCCTGCTCGGGCTGGTGGCCGTGCAGGGCTGGCAGGTGATCGCCCGCTACGTGATCAACGATTCGCCGAGCTGGACCGAGCCGGTCACCGTGCTCCTGCTGGCCACGGCGATGAGCCTGGGCGCGGCCGCCGGCGTGCACACCCACCGGCACTTCGGCTTCTTCCTGCTCGCCGACGCGGTGGGCCCGCGCCTGCACCGGCTGCTGCACGCGGTCTCCCCGCTGGTCATCGCCGCCATCGGCGCGGTGATGGCGTACTGGGGCGCGGTGCTGCTGCTGGACGGGCTGGACATCCGCATCGCCGGCGCCGCGATGCCGCAGAGCATCGGCTACCTGCCGCTGTCGCTGGGCGGCGTGCTGATGGTGGTGTTCGCGCTGTACCGCCTGTTCCTGGTGCTGCGCGCGCCGCTGACCGACGAGGCCCGCTGACCCATGGCGATCACCCTGCTGTTCTCGATCTTCGCGATCCTGCTGCTGATCGGCGTGCCGGTCGCCTACGCGCTGGCGGCGGCGTCGCTGGCCACGCTGCTGTACCTGGACCTGCCCAGCATCGTGCTGGTGCAGCAGATCTCGTCGGGCACGGGCTCGGCGTCGCTGATCGCGATCCCGCTCTTCATCTTCGCCGGCGAGATCATGCTGCGCGGCGGCATCTCCGAGCGCCTGATCAGCCTGGCGGCGTCGCTGGTCGGCCGGCTGCGCGGCGGCCTGGGCCAGGTGAGCATCCTGTCGTCGCTGTTCTTCGGCGGCGTGTCGGGCTCGGCCATCGCCGACGTCTCGGCCGTCGGCGGCACGATGATCCCGCAGATGGTCAAGCGCGGCTACGACCGCGACTACGCCGTCAACGTCAGCATCACCGCCGCGCTGGTGGCGCTGCTGGTGCCGCCCTCGCACAACCTGATCCTGTTCTCGGCGGCGGCCGGCGGCGGCCTGTCGATCGCCGACCTGTTCGCCGCGGGCATCGTGCCGGCGCTGCTGATGACGGTGGTGCTGATGGTCACCGGCTGGGCGGTGGCGCGCCGGCGCGGCTACGGCACCGAGCCGTTCCCCGGCATGCGCGCGGTGCTGCTGCGGCTGGTCGCCGCGCTGCCCGGCCTGGGCCTGGTGGGGCTGATCTTCTTCGGCATCCGCGCCGGCATCTTCACCGCGGTGGAGAGCGCGGCGATCGCGGTGGTGTACGCGCTGCTGGTGACCAGCGTGCTGTACCGCCAGCTGTCGTTCCGGGAATTCTTCGCCACCGTCACGCACGCGGCGCGCACCACCGGCGTGATCCTGTTCGTGATCGCCGCGGCGGCGGTGTTCGGCTGGCTGCTGGCCTACCTGCAGGTGCCGGCGGCGGCGGTCGACGCGCTGCAGTCCATCGCCCACAGCAAGTACACGGTGCTGCTGCTGATCGTGCTGGTGCTGCTGTTGCTGGGCACCTTCATGGACCTGGCGCCGATGATCCTGATCTGCACGCCGATCTTCCTGCCGGTGGCGCGCGCCTACGGCATCGACCCGATCCACTTCGGCCTGGTGCTGGTGCTGACCGGCGGCCTGGGCCTGGTGACGCCGCCGGTGGGCTCGGTGCTGTTCATCGGCACGGCCATCGGCAAGATCACCATCGCGCAGAGCATGCGCACGATCTGGCCGTTCTGGCTGGCGGGCGTGGCGGTGCTGCTGGTGGTGACCCTGTTCCCGGAACTGTCGCTGTGGCTGCCGAAGGCGATCAAGTGAACCCGTGCGCAGGCCCTGGAACACCCGGCATGCGGACGCCCGGCACGGACCGCGGGCGGGCCGTGGCGGGACGATGCCCCGGCGCGGAAGCCCCCAAGGCGGACGCCAGCCGGGCAGGCGCATGCCCGTGATGCCCGCTTTCGCGCTGGAATGACCCCCAGCCGCTAGAATCCCCCCGACAGACGAACGGACCCGTACCCGCCCCATGCCCGCGCGCAAGAAGCCCGAAAGCCCCGCCCCCCTGCCCACCGGGGGCAAGGCGGCGACCATCAACGACATCGCGCGGCTTTCCGGCGTCTCCAAGAAAACGGTGTCGCGCATCATCAACCACTCACCGCTGGTCCGTAAGGACACCCGCGAGAAGGTCGAGGCGCTGATGCGAGAAGTGGGCTACGTGCCCGACCCGATGGCGCGCGGGCTGGCGTTCCGCCGCTCGTTCCTGATCGGCATGGTCTACGACAACCCCACCGCGCAGTACATCGTCAACATGCAGTACGGCGCGCTCGATGCGCTGCGCGACTCGGGTTTCGAGCTGGTGGTGCACCCCTGCGACAGCCGCAGCCCCGGCTACATCGACGGCGTGCGGCGCTTCGTGCAGCAGCAGAAGCTGCACGGCGTGATGCTGGTGCCGCGCGCCTCGGAAGACCAGGCGCTGGCCGACATGCTGGCCGAGATCGGCTGCCGCTACACGCGCATCGCCTCGGTGTCGATGGACGAGCCCTCGCGCATGGTGGTCACCCACGACCGCGACGGCGCCGCCGAGGCCGCGGAATACCTGCTGTCGCTGGGCCACACCGACATCGCGCTGATCACCGGCCCCACCGCCTACCGCTCGGCGGTGGAGCGCACCGACGGCTTCCTGGGCGCGCTCGCCAGGCGCGGCCTGGAGCTGCCGGCGTCGCGCATCATCGAAGCCGGCTACACCTTCGAATCCGGCGTGGTGGCGGCCGAGAAACTGCTGTCGGGCAAGAACCGGCCCACCGCCATCTTCACCGGCAACGACGAAATGGCCGCCGGCGTCTACAAGGTCGCGATGCGCGCCGGCATCAGCATCCCCCGCCAGCTGTCCGTGGTCGGCTTCGACGACAGCCCGCTGGCCTCGCGCCTGTGGCCGGCGCTGACCTCGGTCCGCCGCAACACCCGCGACACCGGCCGCACCGCCGCCGCCATGCTGATCCAGCCCGAAGGCACGCCGGTGCTGGCGGCCGCCAGCATCCGGCCGCACCTGATCATCCGGGATTCCTCGCAGCCGCCGGAGTGAAGCGGAAAGTCAGGAACGAGGAACGAGGAGTGAGGAACGAGGGGTGATCGTTCCCTGGCACCCTGACCTCCCGTCTCCCGGCGATCCTTTCCCCGGTGAGCACCCGGCGCCAGCCCGCCCACTCGTTCCTCACTCCTCGTTCCTCACTCCTCGCTCCTGCCGCACCGCAAAATGACACCGGTTACCAAAGTCCGTAGAATCCGTCCCACGCCCTTCCCCCGACGCCCCGCCGCACCGGCGTCCGCATCCCACGGAGTCCCGCCCATGTTCTGCAAGACCTACCACGCCACCCACCCGGACATGATGGACGGCGCCAGCAACGACCAGCTGCGCGACCGCTACCTGATCGGCAACCTGTTCGTCGCGGACACCGTGCAGCTGAACTACTCGCACAACGAGCGCTTCGTGATCGGCGGCGCCGCGCCGGTGTCGAAGAAGGTCGAGCTGCCGCGCCAGGCCGAACCGGCCTCCGCCGCGGGCAAGCCGTTCCTGGAACGCCGCGAACTGGGCGTGATCAACGTCGGCGGCGGCGCCGGCAAGGTCACCGTCGACGGCACGACCTACGCGCTCGGCCCGAAGGACGGCCTGTACGTGGCGATGGGCAGCGCCGACGTGGCGTTCAAATCCGACGACGCCGCCAATCCCGCCAAGTTCTACCTGACCTCGACGCCGGCGCACGCGCGCTTCGAAACGAAGCAGCTGTCGATCAAGGACGCGGTGGCGCTGGAACGCGGCGCGCTGGAGACCAGCAACGAGCGCACCATCTACCAGTTCATCGTGCCGGCCACCTGCCCGTCCTCGCAGCTGCTGCTGGGCCTGACCGTGCTGAAGACCGGCAGCGTGTGGAACACCATGCCGCCGCACCTGCACGACCGCCGCAGCGAGGTCTACTTCTACTTCGACCTGGGCGAGAACGACCGCGTCTACCACTTCATGGGCGAGCCGGAAGCGCAGCGCCACATCGTCGTGCAGAACGACGAGGCGGTGGTGTCGCCGCCGTGGTCGATCCACATGGGCTCGGGCACCAGCAACTACGCCTTCATCTGGGCGATGGGCGGCGAGAACCTGGACTACACCGACATGCATGTGCTGGACATCTGCCAGCTGAAGTAAGGCCGCGCCCCGCTCCGGCAACCGGCGCCGCGCTTCCGCGCCCGGCCGGACGACCGCCGGGCCGTCGCACGACAACGCAGCCGCGCAAGCCCGCTCCACGACCACCCACCCCAGCCGACCGCCACCGGCACGGCGCCACCACCACCGAGGGAAACACCACGATGGCAAGCAATCCGTTCAGTCTCGAAGGCAAGGTCGCGCTGGTGACCGGCGCCAACACCGGCCTGGGCCAGGGCATCGCGCTGGCGCTGGCCGAGGCCGGTGCCGACATCGCCGCCGCCGGCATCGTCGAAGCCGCGGAAACCGGCGAGAAGGTCCGTGCGCTGGGCCGCCGCTTCCTCAACCTGGAAGCCAACCTGATCAGCATCGAGCCGGTCGAGCGGCTGGTGAAGGAGACCGTCGACGGCCTGGGCGGGCTGGACATCCTGGTCAACAACGCCGGCCTGATCCGCCGCGCCGACGCGGTGGACTTCAGCGAGAAGGACTGGGACGACGTGATGAACGTCAACATCAAGTCCGCGTTCTTCATGTCGCAGGCGGCCGGCCGGCACTTCATCGCGCAGGGCCGCGGCAAGATCGTCAACATCGCCTCGATGCTGTCGTTCCAGGGCGGCATCCGCGTGCCCTCGTACACCGCCAGCAAGTCGGGCATCGCCGGCATCACTCGCCTGCTCGCCAACGAGTGGGGCAACAAGGGCGTCAACATCAACGCCATCGCGCCCGGCTACATGGCCACCGACAACACCGCGCAGCTGCGCGCCGACGAAGCGCGCAACCAGGCCATCCTGGACCGCATCCCGGCCGGCCGCTGGGGCGAGCCCTCGGACCTGGGCGGCACGGCGGTGTTCCTGTCCTCGCGCGCCTCGGACTACGTCAACGGCGCCATCATCCCCGTCGACGGCGGCTGGCTGGCGCGCTGACCGCCCGCCGCCCCCGTGTGTAGGAGCGACGTCAGTCGCGACCGCAAGGCCGGAAAAGCGGGAAACGCGGATCAACACGGAAAACACGGATAGAGCGCTTGCTTTTGATCGGCTTTGATCGGCTTTGATCCCTGCCGGACGCTTCCTGGCCTTGCGGTCGCGACTGACGTCGCTCCTACATGGACTCTGCGACAGGTGATGGCGAATACCGGAGGTTGCGAATGCTCCGTGCTTTCTTGATGGTCGCGCTTTGCGCCTGCGGCCTGCCCACCAAAGCGGAAACGCCGCCGCGGCAGGTCTTCATCGCCGGCGACTCGACCGCCAGCCACTACGGCCCGGAGCGCGCGCCGCAGGAAGGCTGGGGCCAGCAGTTGCAGACATTCCTCGACGGGGACGCGTACGTGGTGCGCAACCACGCGCGCAACGGCCGCAGTTCGCGCAGCTTCGTCGCCGAGGGCTGGTTCGATGCCATGGCCGCGGAAATGCGCGCCGGCGACGTGCTGCTGGTGCAGTTCGGCCACAACGACGCCAAGGTCGAAGACCCCACTCGGTACAACGAACCGGAGCAGGCGTTCCCGGCGTGGCTGGGGCGCTACCTGGCGCTGGCGCGGCGGAAGGGCGCCACGCCGATCCTGGTCACACCGGTCGCGCGCCGCAAGTTCGACCGCGGGCAGTTGCTCGACACGCACGGCCCTTACCCGCAGGCCGTGCGCGACCTCGCGCGGCGGGAGGGCGTCGGCCTGATCGACCTGACCGCCGCCAGCATGGACTGGCTGCGCGCCGCCGGCGACGAGGCCAGCCAGGCCTATTTCATGCACGTCCCGGAACAGGACCTGCAGGACGACACCCATTTCCGCCAGCGCGGCGCGACGATGGTGGCGTGCCTGGTGGTGGCGGGCTGGAAGCGGCTCGATCCCGCGCTGGCGCCCCACGTGAAGCGCGACACCGACTGCGGCGCGCCGGCGTCCGCGCTGGACGACCGCAGGGCGCAGGCGCATCCCTCGCAGGTCGTGCACGCAGACGACCTCGCCGTCGAGCAGCCCGGCCCGCACGGCGGCGCCGGCACGACCACGGCGTATCCGTTCTTCCGCGACGCGCCGGCGCTCGGCTTCGAGTTCCGCAAGCGCATCCTGCACCGGGGCGCCGGCATCGGCCTGCACCAGCACGACAAGGACGAGATCTACTACGTGCTCGGCGGCCGCGGCGTCTACGAACTCGATGGGACGGCGCGGCCCGTGCAGGCCGGCGACGCCATGCTCACGCGTCCCGGCAGCACGCACGCGATCCGCCAGGACGGCGACGACGACCTGGTGCTGCTGATCATGTACGGGAAGGAACAGGAGTGAGGTGAGAGGAGTGAGGAGTGAGTGGGAGACGCGCCTCGCTTTTACTCACTCCTCACTCCTCTCCCCTCACTCCTTGCCCTCAGGCTGCGGCCGGTCCCAGCGCCTGTAACTCTGCTGCAGGGCGCTGCGCAGGCGGCGGTACTGCTCGCTGCCGGGTTCGGCCTGCAGGCGGCCGGCGACCGCCTTCCAGCCGCCCTCGTGGTTGCGCGACCACTCGCGCACGACCGCGCGGCACGGCTGTCCGACGATCTGCGCCAGCGCGCAGGCCATGAAGATGTCGCCGGCGGTCCAGTCCGGCTGCTGCTGCATCGCTTCCACGTAGGCGCGCGGCACGGCGTAGTAGCGCGCCATCTCGTCGGCGAACGCGGCGGGATAGCGGCTCGCGTAGTCGTTGATGTCGACCAGGTGGCGGTCCACCGAGGCGTCGCCAGTGGCGGGCGCGTACGCCCCGGCAGCGTCCTGCGCGCGCGCCGGCGCGCCCGCCGCCAGGGCCAGGCAGCACAGCAGGACGAAGGTCGGCAGGGTGTTCATCACCGCGCCATTGTGCCCCAGCGCGGCCGCGCCCGCCGCGCGCTCAGGCATCCCGCAGGGCTTCGATCCGCGCCAGCGCGTCGGGCAGCTGGCCGGCGTTCTCCACCACGCGCAGGCGCGGCGCGTCGTGGGCGACGCCGTGCTCGGTCTCCAGCGCCCAGGTGACGTGGTACGGCATGTGGATGCCCCAGCCGCCGAGGGCGAGCACCGGCTCGATGTCCGAGCGCAGCGAGTTGCCGACCATCGCGAACGCGCCGGGCGCCACGTCCAGTTCGCGCAGCACGCGCGCATAGGTCGGCTCGTCCTTTTCGGAGACCACCTCGATGCGGTGGAAGACGTCGGCCAGGCCCGACTGGGCGATCTTCGCCTCCTGGTGGAACAGGTCGCCCTTGGTGATCAGCACGATCTCGTGGTCGGCGGCGATGCGCTCGACCGCCTCGCGGATGCCGGGCAGCAGGTCGACCGGATGCTGCAGCGTGGCGCGCCCGATCTCGATCACCCGGTGCAGGTCGCGGGCGCTGATGCGCTCTTCGGTCAGCTGGATCGCCGTTTCCAGCATCGACAGCGTCATGCCCTTCACGCCGTAGCCGAAGATCTTCAAATTGCGCCGCTCGACCTCCAGCAGGTGCCGGTGCGTGCGCGCGTCGGCCAGGTCGAGGTAGGCGCCGAGGATGGCCTCGAAGTCGGCTTCGGCCTGGCGGTAGTAGTCCTCGCTCTTCCAGAGCGTGTCGTCGCCGTCGAAACCGACCCACCGGATGCGCGCCATGCGGCCCCCTGTCCTGCTGCGTGTACGAAGGCCGCGAAGGATAGCAGCCGCCCCGTGCGCGAACGGAAACGGCCGCCCTGCGGGAGGGCGGCCGTGGCGGTTGTTGCGGCGTGCCGCCGGCTCAGGCCGTCATCCGCCCGTGCTCGGCGGCGGCGGTGCGTTGCCGTCGGTGGGCGGGGTCTCCGGTGCGTTCGGATCGGCCGGCGGCGGCAGGGTCGGATCGGTCGGCGCCGGATCGGTCGGCGACGGCGACGGCGACGGCGGGGTCATGTTGTCGGTCGGCGGGGTGGTCTCCACCGGCTCGGGCGCGGTGGGCGGCGGGGTGTCCTCCGGCTTCGGGCCGCAGGCGGTCGCCAGGGCGGCGCTCGCCAGCGCGAGGCCCAGGCCCAGTGCCAGGGAATGGCGGGACAGGTTCATGGTCGTCTCCATGCTGCTTCGTGGGGTGCGCGCGCGTCAGGGCGTGCCCTGCGCGTACGCCTCGTATTCTTCCGGGGTCAGGCGGCCGTCGGCGTCCTTGTCGAGCGTGCCGAACACCTGCGCCAGCGGCGGATCGACGGCCGCTTCGTCCTTGCTGATCGCACCGTCCGCATTGGTGTCCAGTTCGTCGAACGGACGCGGCGCCGAGGTCGACGGCACGGTCGCGGCGGGCGACGTCTGGCCGGCGCGGGTTTCCGCATCGCGATCGCCGGTGGCGGTGGCGTCCTGCGCCTGTGCGAACGGCGCGGCCAGCAGCGCAAGGGCGACGATCGCACCGAGGCATGGCTTCTTCGTGTTCATGGCTCCCTCCTGTTGGTGGACGGCGGGACGTCGGCCGTACGCGGCCGGGAACGGAAAGGGCGGCTCCTCGGGCCGCCCTTTCCGGAGGATCGCGCCGCAGCGCGGCGGCGCGGCGTCGATCCGGCGCGCCAGGCGCGCTTACTTCTGCTGGTCGCTGTAGTTCTTGCTGACGAACGCCTTGTACTCGTCGGCGGTCAGCTTGCCGTCCGCATCGGCGTCGGCCTGGTCGAAGACCTGGCTCAGGCCCGGGTTGGCGGCCGCTTCCTGCTTGCTGATGGCGCCGTCGCCATCGGTGTCGACCTCGGCCCAGCCCTGCTGGCCCTGCGCCGCGGACTGCGTGCTCTGGGTCGGGGTCTCGGTGGCCGCGCCGGTGGCCTGGTCGGCGGTCGGCTCGGTCTGCTGGGTGGCTTCCTCGGCCTGCTCCTGCGCGAATGCCAGCGGCATGGCCAGCGCGGCGCTCAGGGCGACCAAGGCGATCAGCGGCTTGCGGTTGTTCTTCGTCATGTCAGTGCTCCGTTCTGTAGGGAGTGCGTCCGATTGCGCACGGCCCCACCTTGCCGCGCGGCGTCTGAACGAAATTTGCGGCCCGACATGAACGTGCACGCAGGCTTAACCACACGGTGCCGTGCATCGGTTAGACAGGTGTTAGCAAGCTGTGAGCGTGCCGTCAGCACCTCGTGCATTGCGTGACGCTGCGCGGATTTGAGGTTAGGCGCCCGTTATTTCGGAGGCGTCGCGCCGCCATCTACTCCGGTGTTTTTTTGCTGAACCAATGCCAACCGAGGGCGACGCCGCTCAGCGCGCCGGCGATTTCGAGCACCACGCGCGTGCCGAGCGACTCCGGATCGTGGATGCCCTGCAGTGCCAGCCGCGCGTACAGCGGCGACTCCAGCTTCATGATGCCCAGGTAGAACAGGTTCCAGGTGTCGATGCCGGCGCCGATCAGCGCGGCCGAGACGCAGGCCCAGCCGACCGCATGGCCGATCGACCAGCGCAGCCCCAGGCACAGCCGGTTCCAGAGCAGGAAGCACAGCACGCCGAGGACGAAGGCGATCAGCCCCGCTTCCAGCGCGCCGAGCAGGCCGTAGTGCAGGGGCAGGTTCATCGCCCGCGCCCGGTCATGGCGGGCGCGGCGGCGGAACGGATGGCGCGGTGACGCATGGCGGTGTCTTCCCCCCGGCGCGCGGACGGCGCCCGACGCGGCAGGGTAACCGATGCGATCCCGGACCCGTGCAGGGCTGGCATGATGGCGTCGATCACGAAGGAGGGCCGCACATGGGTCGTCGTCTGCTGCTGGCCGGCGCCACCGGGCTCGTCGGGCAGGCCGCGCTCCGGTACGCGCTGGCGTCGGCGCGCGTGGACGAGGTGGTCGCGCCGACGCGCCGTCCGCTGGCGCCGCATCCCGGGCTGCTCAACCCGGTGGTGGATTTCGACGCGCTGCCCGGCGATGCCGCGTGGTGGCGCGTGGACGCCGTGGCCTGCGCGCTGGGCACGACGATCCGCGACGCCGGTTCGCAGGCGGCGTTCCGCCGCGTGGACCACGACTACCCGCTGGCGATCGCGCACCACGCCCGCCGCCACGGCGCACGCTCGTTCGCGCTGGTGTCGGCGATGGGCGCCGATCCGGCATCGCGGCTGTTCTACCCGCGCACCAAGGGCGAACTGGAAGCGGCGCTGGGCGAGTGCGGGTTCGCCTCGCTGACGGTGCTGCGCCCGGGCCTGCTCGGCGGCGTGCGTGGCCAGCATCGCCAGGGCGAAGGCTGGGCGCTGCGGGTGCTGGGCGCGCTGGAGCCGGTGCTGCCGCGCCGCTACCGGATCGTGCCGGCCGAACGCGTGGCCCACGCCCTGGTGGATGCCGCGCTGGACGCCGTGCCCGGGCGGCACGTCGTACCATCGGAACGGCTGCTGGCCTGAGGCCGGCGGCTCAGGCGCCGGGATCGTCCGCCCGCACCTGCACGCCGTCGGCCAGGATGCGGTATTCGACCTCGGGCACCGCGGCGCCGGTGCCGGTCTCGCGCGCGGTGTGGTCGCGCGCCGCGGCGGACAGCGCCACCCGCGACAGCACGCCGTGCACCTGCGCCTGCCCGCGCACGTCCTTCGGCACGTAGAAATCGTGGTCGCCGAGCAGCACGCGCGCGCCCTGCCCTTCGTCCTCGAGCATCACCCAGCAGCCCTTCTTCTGGCACACGTCGACGACGCGGCCGCTGAAGACGCGGGCCTGGCCCTCGTGCGCGGCCGGATCCGCCAGCGCCTGCGCCAGCGGCACCACGGCGCCGGCCGGCACGTCGGCGCCATACTTGTCCCAGACCGGGTCCGACGCCCACGCGAGCGCCGCCATCGCCATCGTGCAGATCACCGCCAGCCAACGTCGCATGGGTCCCGCCTCCAGGTGGAATGCCGGCATCTTACCCGCCCCGCCGCGCGGCTCAATGCAGCAGGCCGTGGGGCACCTGCTGCAAACGATGGGTCCCGGTGGCGGCGATGGCCTGGCTCGCGCGCTCCAGCAGCCGCTCGTCGTCGTCGTCGATCACCACGAGCACCTGGCCCGCGTCGATCTCGGCGCGGTAGTCGCGGCGCACTTCGCTCGGCACGGTCGCGCCGGCCAGCGCGGCCGCCCAGCCACCGACGGTCGCGCCGACCACCACGCACAGCAGCACGGCGAGCGGCGGGATGCCCGCCGCCGGGATCGCCATGGCGAGCAGACCGATGACGAGGCCGATCGCGCCGCCGCCGACCAGCCCGCGCCCGGCGGCCGGCACGAAATCGGTCGGTGCGCGCTCCTTCTCGGCATCGGGCATCTGCGTCATCTCGATCTCCGGCCGACCCACCAGCGAGGCATGCTCGGGATGGATGCCCAGGCGCAGGGCGACATGCAGCGCCGCTTCGGCGGTGTCGATGTCGGGGGCGCTGAATACGCGTCGCGTCTTCATGGCGATCTCCTGGCCGGCGCGGAAGGGCCGGCCGTGGCGCCCACCCTAGGCGCACCCGCGAAAGCATCGGGTGAAAAATGAAGGAAGGAGACAGGCGCAACCGCCGGTCGCCGGTTGCGCCCGTGCGCGCCTACAGCGCGGGACGCTCCGGTGCCTGCGTGCGGCCCAGCGCGCGCAGGTAGAGGTCGTACAACGCGGTGACCTTGGAGACGTAGGCCTGCGTTTCCGCGTACGGCGGCACGCCGCCGTAGCGCGAGACCGCGCCGATGCCGGCGTTGTACGCGGCGGCGACCAGCGGCAGGTCGCCCTTGTAGCGGCGCATCAGCTGGCGCAGGTGGCGCGCGCCGGCGTCGATCGATTCGGCCGACGAAAACGGATCGGCCACGCCGTATTCCTTCGCCACCTCGGGCATCAGCTGCATCACGCCCATGGCGCCCTTCGGCGACACCGCCTTGGCGTCGAAGCCGCTCTCCGCGTGCGCCACGGCGCGCAGCCAGGCGTCGTCGACGCCGGTCCGGCGCGCCGCCGTCCTGAATTCGGACGGGTACCTGTCCAGCCGCGGCGCGCCCACCCGGCCCAGCCCGGCATGCGCCGGCTCGCCCGGCGGCGTCTGCACGGTGAACTTCAGGTAGGGACGCGAACCGGGCAGGTTGCGGGTCGAATAGACCAGCCGGCCGTCCTGCTCGCGCTCGTACAGGGTGCCGCTGAACACCCCCATCGCGCCCCACAGGTTGGGCGTGGTGGCGGCGTTGTCGTCGATCTCCCGGGCGGCGCACTTCGATTCCGGCTCCGGCGCCGTGGCCAGGCTGACCGTGCCGCCCTGGACGCAGCGGTAGACCGTGCGCGCGCCGGCCTCGGCGCTGGCCAGGGCCAGCGCCGCCAGCAGCAGGGCGGCGGCGGATCGGAGGGGGTTCATGGGCGGCGGATTCTAGGTCCCGGCAGCCGGAAGGCAGCCTGAACCACGCGCCGGGCGCCGACGGCCGGCCACGCCCACCCGCGCTCCTGCTGCGCCGCAACAGCCAAGCGCGTAAAATGCGGCCCCTCCTTCACCGCACACCCCACTCGGAGCACGCAATGGGCCTGGATCTGGTCACCGCCGGCAAGAACCCGCCGGACGAAATCAACGTCATCATCGAGATCCCCAAGGACGCCGAGCCGGTGAAGTACGAAGTGGACAAGGCCAGCGGCGCGATCTTCGTCGACCGCATCCTCTCCACGCCGATGCGCTACCCCTGCAACTACGGCTACGTGCCGCACACTCTGTGCGGCGACGGCGACCCGGCCGACGTGCTGGTGGTGCTGCCGTTGCCGCTGATCCCCGGCTCGGTGATCCGCTGCCGTCCGGTCGGCGTGCTGCGCATGAGCGACGAGGCCGGCAGCGACGAGAAGCTGCTCGCCGTGCCGGTGGACAAGGTCTTCGCCGGCTACAGCCACATCAGCGACATTGACCAGGTCAGCCCGCACTGGCTGGAGCGCATCGGCCACTTCTTCGAGCACTACAAGGACCTGGAGAAGGGCAAGTGGGTCAAGCTCGACGGCTGGGGCAACGCCGCCGAGGCCAAGGCCGTGCTGGTCGACGCCATCGCCCGCCAGGCCGCGCAGCCGGACGACGAGAAGCACAGGTTCTGACGCCGCGGCCGCCAGGCCCCGGATGCAAGAAGGCCACCCTCGCGGTGGCCTTTTTCTTGCGCGACGACGGCGCCCCGCGCCCGCGGACGACCGGGCCCGGAAAAAACCACGGCCCCTCGCGGGGCCGTGGCGGTGGAACGGCAATGCCTCGATCCCGGCGGGATCAGAAGCTCTGCTTGTACTGCATGTACACGAAGCGACCGATGTCGAAACCGCCGTAGTACGAGTACTGCGAGTTCGGCGCCGAGAACGCCGGGGCGGCGTAGTGGTCGAACACGTTGTTCGCACCGATCGCGATGGTCGCATTCCACGGCGCGTTCCAGCGGAGCTGCAGGTCGTGGAACGTGTTGGCGCCCATGCGGTGCATGGCGTAGTTCTTGGTCGGATCGGACGAGACGTAATCCGGCTCGGAGCAACGGTCGTCGTAGTAGCAACGCTCCTTGGTGCCGGAGTAGTAGCGCATGTTCCAGCTCACGCCGAACGCACCCATCGTCCACGCGGTGCTCAGGTTCGAGCGGACGCGGAAGTAGCTGCCGAAGCCGTTCTGGATGTTGACCGGCAGGTTGGCGTCGTTGGTGGTCTTCAGCTCGTACTTGGAGACGTAGGTCGTCTGCCAGTTGAAGTCGAAGCGGCCGAAGCCCTCGGTCTCCCAGCGGTACGTGGCTTCCATGTCGTAGCCCTCGGTATCGAGGTAGCCGGCGTTGCGGCCGCCGTACGACAGGGCGTTGACGTAGCCGCGGGTGGCGTCGCGCGTGAAGGTGGAGCAGCGCGACTCGATCCCCAGGATGTAGCAGTCGTTCAACTGATCGGTCGGGGTGTCGTCGATGATGGTGTTCTCCACCTTCACCGCCCACCAGTCCAGAGCGATGTTCAGGCCCTCGGCGAAGCCCGGGCTCCACACCACGCCCAGCGTCTTGGAGGTGGAGGTTTCCGGGGTGAGGTCCGGATTGGAGCCGGCGGTGAACGGCACCGGGCTCTGCTCGTCCGGGCCTTCCGCCACGACGAAGCCCTGCTTCAGCTGCCGGTACGTGGCGGCGTTGGCGATGTCCTGGGCGCAGCGCGCCAGGGTGGCGGCGTTGGTGGCCGCATCGCCGAAGTCGGTATCGCACGGATCGGTGAAGTACTCGAACGACTGCGAGCTGCCGCCGTACAGGTCGGCGATGGTCGGCGCGCGGAAGCCCTCGGACCAGGTGCCGCGGACCAGCAGCGAATCCATCGGCTTCCACTTGAAGCCGAACTTGCTGTTCAGCGTGTCGCCGAAGGTGTTGTAGTCCGAATAGCGCGTGGCGACGTTGAAGCTCAGTTCCTGCGCGCCCGGCAGGTCGGCCAGCACGGGGATGTTCAGCTCGGCGTAGACCTCGTTGACGTTGTAGCCGCCGCTGGTCGGGCCCGCGGCCAGGTCGGTGGAGTCGCCGGTCTGCGCGAGGGCGTCGGGCTCGAACGAACCCTTCTCGTTGCGGTACTCGTAGCCCAGCGCGAAGCCCAGGTCGCCGGCCGGCAGGGTGAACAGCGAACCGGCGATGTTGGCGTAGTAGCTGGTGGTCTCGACTTCACCGGTGGCGTGCGAGGTGGGGAACAGGAACGCGATCAGGTCCGCGTTGCCGGTCAGGCCGCCATCGCCGGTACGGCCGTACGGGATGAAGGGATTCCACGGCGTGCAGGCGCCCGGGCCCGCGCCGTAGGCCGGGTTGGTGCCCGCGGCCAGGCCCGCGGCCGAACCGCATTCCACGCGGCCGGTGGTCGGGTTGTAGAACGACTCGCCCACCGCCTGCTCGACGGCGGAGACGCGGAAGTTGCCGGTCTGGCGCTGGACCAGTTCGGCGTTGTTGTACAGGTAGCCGGCATCCCAGTCGAAGTAGCGCTCGCCGACCTGGAAGCTGCCCTCGAACGCGCCGGAGAAGCGGTACGTGGTCAGCTGGTTGTGCGACACGCGCGGCACTTCCCAGCCGCGGCGGACGAAGCCCACTTCCTGGCCCGCGCCGGGGTTCCATTGGTTGCCCAGCGGGTTGAAGTAACTGTCGGCCGACATGGCGATGCCGTAGGCTTCCGACTGCAGCGGATAGCCCGCCACCTGCGCTTCGCTCTCGCGGCGGGTGTACAGCACGTCGGTGTTGAAGCGGATGTTGTCGGTGAGGTCGAAGGTGCCGTTGACGAACACCGAGCGGCGTTCGGTCGGCGTGACCAGGTGCATCTGCTCGTTGGAGTTGCTGACGTCGCCAGTGACGGGCGTGCCGTCCTGCACGTGGAAGTTGCCGAAGTCGTACGGGTTGGCGCCGCGGTCAAGCGAGTAGTAGATCGGGTTGTCGTCTTCGTCGACGTCGCCGTTGGTCAGCGAGCCCCACTGGCCGACCGTGGTCCAGCCCTGGGTCGGGTGGCGGTTGGTGCGAGAATAGGCGGAGTACCAGCGGTCCTTGGCCCACACGCCCTCTTCCTTCGAATACTCCACGCCCAGCGTCAGCGAGCCGCGGTCGCCGGAGAAGCCCATGACGAAGTCGTAGGTCTCCTTCTGGCCGTCGCCCTCGTCGTACTGGCCGATGTAGGCGCTGGCTTCGGCGCCTTCGAAGTTCTTGCGGGTGATGATGTTGACCACGCCCGCCATCGCGTCGGAGCCGTAGATCGACGACGCGCCGTCCTTCAGCACCTCGATCCGCTCGACCATCACGGCCGGGATCTGCGAGATGTCCTGCCAGCCGCTGACGCTGGCGCCCAGGCGCTTGCCGTTGACCAGCACCAGCGTGCGCGTGGTGCCCAGGTTGCGCATGTCGATGTAGGCGCCGCCGACCATTTCGCCGGAGGACAGCGGCTCGGAACGGCTGATGGCCGGGGAACCGGCGGCGGTCACGTTCTGCAGGATGTCGACGACGGACTTGAAGCCCTGCTTCTCGATGTCGTCCCGGCTGATGGTCAGCACGGGCTGCTGGGTCTCGGTATCCACGGTGCGGATGCGCGAGCCGGTCACCTCGATGCGGTCCAGCGTGGTGGGCGCGCTGCTTTCGGCCTGCTCCTGCGCGCTCGCGAACGCGGGGACCAGGGCGATGGCGATGCCGGCCGGCAGCAAGCCGACCCGCATCGCACGACGCGGATTGCGTTGGTTCATTCAATCTCTCCTCAGAGGAACGTATAGCGTTATGGGCGTGTTAAAACGCCCTGCAAACTTACGTTCCAGTCCTCACCGCCGCTTTGCGGGCGATGGCCGATGACTTTGCCGACTCTGTCCTCGACGCGGCCAGCGCCGACCGGTAGCGGCTGGCCGAGGTGCCGAAGCGCGCGCGGAAGGCGCGCGCGAAGCTGCAGCAGTTGTCGAAGCCCGACGCGGCGGCGACCTCGCCCACCATCATCGAGGTGCTGCGCAGCAGTTCGGCCGCGTGCTCCAGCCGCATCCGCGCGGCGGCGGCCTGCGGGCTCTCGTCGTACAGGCTGTAGAAGGTGCGCGAGAAGTACCAGCTGGAGAAGCTGGTCAGCTCGGCCAGCTCGCTGATGCGCACCACGCGGTCGCAGTTGCCCTCCAGGTACAGGCGCGCGCGCTGCAGCCGGCCGAAGACCTGGCGCTTGCGGTTGCGCGAACGCCCCGGGCAGCGCTGGATGTAGTCGGAGAACTCCTGCTGGATCGCGGCCAGGTGCAGCAGCAGGGGCCGCAGCGCCTGGAAGTCCGGGCCCTGCGGCGCGTGCCGCGACGCTTCCCGCCACAACCGCACCAGCGTGGACGCGTCGCGGCGGCCCAGCCGTCCGCACCCCGCGTACAGCGGGCTGTCGGCGAACCGCGCCATCGCGCGCAGGGCGTCGGCGCCCAGCGCCACGCCCAGGCACAGGCCGTAGCGGTCGCTCTGCACCAGCGGCCGGGAATCGCGTTCGAGCGCGATCCAGTGGCCCCGCCGCAGCCGGAACCGCCCTTCCTTGGCCTCCACCCACGAGACGCCGCGCAACTGCACCCAGACCGTGAACACGTCGCTGCCCGCCTGCACGGCGCCCAGCCGGGACACGGCGATGCAGCCGCTCGGATCCTGGCCATCGGCCACGTCGGCGCGGGCCACCTGCCCGCGGTCCCCCCACAAGGTTTGCTCCATCGGTCTTTCCACTGTGCACGAACAGGACTGTGGATGTGCCGGAAAGCGCACGACGAAGCAGGAAATTGCGGGGAAACCGCGACGAAATCGGTACGAACCGGTTTCCGAAGAAACCACGAAACCGGTTTCGCCAGGAAAATCAGCCGGTTAGCGGAACAGCACCGGCGGGCTGGCGGCCGCGCCGCCCAGCGACAGCAGGCCGATGTCGGAGCCGTCGTTGACCGCCATCGAGACGTACGCCACACGCGTGCGCGCATGGGCGCTGAAGCCGTTGATGGTGGACAGGTGGTTCGGCTCCAGGCAACGGGGCGCCGGATGCGAGCGCCCCACCCCGATGTGGCGCAGGCTGACGTAGCAGTCCGGCAGCTGTTCGAGGTATTCGACCTGGCCGTCCTCGGTGACCGCCCAGGTGCGGTAGCGCTGGCTGACGGGACGGTCGGCGTCGACCTGGCGGATGCTGCCGGCGGACAGCGACAGGTCAGCCTGCCACAGCCCGTCGCGCCCCAGCCGGGTGAACAGCACGCGTCCCTGCGCGCCGTCCGGCCGTGCGAACGAGACGCCGTCGATGGCGGCCACCCGCCGCCAGGGCATGGCGCTGCGGTCGAACACCACCAGTTGCTGGCTGTCGCCGCGGCCGGCGACCACCAGGATCCGCGACGGGTCGGGCAGGTAGGCGGCGAACAGCAGGTCGTCCGGCGCCACCGGCACCGGCAGCGCGCGCAGCTGGCCGCTCGCCGGCACGAGCTCGTGCAGCCCGTACCGGCCCCTGCCATCGGAGCCGATGACCAGCACGCGCGTGCCGTCGGGCGACCACGCCGGCACGTGGCGGGATTCGGGATGGATGCCTTCGAGCAGGCGCAGCGACGCCGGACGGTCCATGTCGGCCCACCACAGGGCATAGTCGCCGGAGCGGTCGGAGGTGAACACGATCTGGCGGCCGTCGGGGGCCACCGAGGGCAGCGTGTCGCGGCCGGTGGACGGGAACAGCCGCTCGACGACCGGCGCACCGCCCGCCGTCGGCGCGCTGCCGATGCGGTACACGCCGAACTGCGGCTTGCGCTGCACGAAGGCCAGCTGGTCCGCCCGCAGCGCGACGGCCGGCGCCTGCGCGTCCTCGATGCCGAGGTCGCTGATGCCGCCGTCCTCCAGCGCCAGCCGGTACAGGCGGGTGTGGTTGTCGACGCGGCGCCCGAACACGATCGCCTTGCCGTCCGGCAGCCAGTCCCAGCCGCGGAACTCGGCGCGCTGGTGGGTCAGGCGCTGTGGCTGGCCGCCCCCGGCCGGGATGCGCCACAGGTCGCCCAGCGGCGTGTTGCGGACGAAGGCGATCCACTTGCCGTCCGGCGAATAGCGCGGCGCGGTGTCGACGTCCTCCGCGGTCGCGCCGTACTCCAGCGCGCGCCAGCGCCCCGTCGCCAGGTCCAGCAGGTGCAGGCCGGGCTTGCCGCCGCCGGACAGCGGACTGCTGAAGACCAGTCCGTCGCCGTCCGGCATCCAGTCGAAACTGGGCCGGTTGTGCGGATCGCAATTGCCCAGCACGCGCGGCTCGCCGCCGCTGGCCTGCACCGCCATGATGCGGCAGTCCTGGCCGGGGAAGCGGCGCAGGAAGGCGATCTCGCGGCCGTTGGGCGACCACTTCGGACTGGTGTCCCAGGCTCCGTCCGGCGGGGTCGTCAACGTCCGCGGCTGCGCCGGCTCGGTGGTCTGGACCAGGATCGCCGTGCCCGTAAGCTCCTCGGTCAGGCTGGACAGGTAGGCGACCTGCGACCCGTCCGGCGACAGCGTCGGGGAAAGCTCGAACCCCGGTGCCGAGGTGATCAGGCGATACGGCCGCGGCGCGGGCACCAGCGTCCGTGCGTCCGGCAGCGCCAGGGCGGGAGGAGCGCCCTGCTGCTTGACCGCGATCCAGACGCCCAGCGCCGCGATGCCCAGCGCCAGCGCGCCCAACGCCATGCCCCAGGCCCAGCGGCGGAACAATCGCGGCTGCCGTGCTACCGGACCCGGACGGGCCGGTGCCTGCACGTCAGGAACGTCGGCATCGGCGGCGGCTTCCCGCGGCGGAGCCTCGGGAGCCGCGGCCAATGGCGCCGCCGCCGCCGCACCGGGGGACGGCGCTGCCGGCCCCGCGGCCGGCAGCCATTCCACCGGCGCCAGCAGGCGATACCCCGTCTTGGCGATGGTCTCGATGTAGCGCGGGCCGTCGCCGCGCTCGCCGAACCCCTTGCGCAGCTGGGTGACGGCCTGGGTGACGACGTCGTTGGTCGGCAGGGTGTCGGGCCAGACCGCCGCCAGCAGGGCGTCCCGCGCGACGACCCGTCCCTGCGCCTCGGCCAGCACGCGCAGCACGCCCATCGACTTGGGCGTGATGCGCGCAGGGCGGCGCGCGCCCGGCGCACGGATTTCGCGCAAGGGGATGTCGACGAGGCAATCGCCCACCTTCAGATGATCGGCGGGGGGCGCGGCGAGGGGGTCGGAGGGTCGTGTCATGCGGGGCGGATACTGCGTCGGCGCCCCCGTCCCGTCATGTGCCTGAACGCCGCGCATCGATCAGATGAGCGAATCCGCCCGATTCGGCAAAGTGCAGGAGCAACACGGGGAAAGCGCACCGTCGCGGTGGATTTTACAGTGGCCGCCATGCTCCTCCTGAACGGGAGCATCCCAGGCAACCTCTCTCTCTCGCCGACGTCCTACTACAAGCGCTACAGCATTCGCGCCCCTGGGCGCGAATTTTTTTGCCCGCGCGGAACGTCCTAGCCTTCCCTGCGCCCCGGCAGCTTCAGGATCGTCAATCCGATCAGGCGCGACACCACGATGGCGATGTACATCACGCCGGCGAACTGCTCCAGCATCACCAGCGCGCGCGCCTGCGGCAGGATCGGCATCACGTCGCTCAGCCCCACGCCGGACAGCAGGCTGAAGCTCAGGAACAGCAGTTCCATCCAGCTGCGCGGCGACTGCGGCTCGACGGCGGCGGTGAAGCTGCCCGGATACCACTGCTGGCAGACGGAGAAGGCGAACGCGAACGCCCACGCCAGCAGCGTGAAGGTGGCGCCGGCGGCGAACAGTTCGTCGCTGGTGACCTGGTGGTCCTGCAGCATGTAGGCGATCAGGCTGCCGGCCGTGTAGAAGTACAGGCCGCTTTCCAGCAGGTGGGCGTAGATGCCCAGCGCCGGCTGGTCGAAGATGGCCGCCGACAGCGACAGCAGCACCGACGGCACCGCCAGCGACCACGCGATCCAGTTCACCGCGGCGCTGCGGTTCACCACCCACAGCGCCAGCGCCAGCACCAGGATGCCGAACGCACCGAACAGCGCGCGGCCGGCCTGGGTGTCCTCCATCAGCGGGTACAGCAGGATCCCGGCCAGTTGCACGATCAGCAGGAACGCCGACGGATGGCGGCGCAGCGTCACCAGCCAGCGCAGCCAGGCCCAGGGCATCGTCATGCGGCGCGCGTCACTTGAAGTGGTAGACCAGCGCGTAGTAGACCACGTAGATCCACGACAGCACGCCGTGGACGACGGCCCACAGCAGCGACTTGTTGGCGGTCCAGGAAATGGTGATCGCCAGCGCCGTGCCGAAGCCGATGCCCGCCTTCGCGATCCCGCTGCCGCTGCCCTTCATGGCGTTGCCGCCGGGGCGCCGCTGCCGGCACGGTAGGGATAGCGCAGGAAGATGTCGGCGATGGCGGCGTCGATCTTCGCGCCGCGCTCCTCCGGCTTGGTGCGGCCCACGCGCCCGACCGCCACGCCCGTCCATACCAGGCGGTTCTGCTTCGCGTCCACCAGGTCCACGTTCAGCGTGCCCTCCGTGTACCGGTACACCTCGGTGCGGTCGCGCCAGTACGGCACCGACACGTAGCGGCGCGCGCGGTAGCTGTAGTAGTAGTCGTAGTCGACCTCGGGCATGGTCACCACGTCGGTCTTCTCCTGCATGTAGGCGTTGAGGTTCACCCACAGGTCCGGCGACGCCGCGTCGTACACGTAGCCGCGCGCTTCCATCTGCGCGCGCGCGGCGTCCTTGGTCCGGCCGCTGGTCAGGGTCGCGTAGCCCTGCGCTTCGATCGCCAGCGGCGAGTAGAAGGCGAAGGTGCGGTAGCGGGCGAAGTCGGCGGACGGGTCGGCGTCGCTGGTGATGCGCGGGCCGGTGGCGCACGCGGCCAGCAAGAGGACGCCGGCGGCCATCATCCAGCGGCCGGCACTACGGGCGAATCGGGCCATGATCGTTCTCCTGTCGGGGACGCCGCCATGATGGCGGACGTCCCGTGAACGCCGTGCGGGGAAGCCCGGGGCGGTCGCGCCCGTCCCGGACCGGTCAGCCCTGACGATACACCTGCGCCCCCTGGGCCAGGAACTCCGCCGACTTCTCCGCCATGCCCGCCTCCAGTGCGGCCTGTTCCTCCACCCCGTGCTCGGCGGCGTAGTCGCGCACGTCCTGGGTGATCTTCATCGAGCAGAAGTGCGGGCCGCACATGCTGCAGAAGTGGGCCAGCTTGTGCGCGTCCTTGGGCAGGGTCTCGTCGTGGAATTCCTTGGCCTTCTCCGGGTCCAGGCCGAGGTGGAACTGGTCCTCCCAGCGGAACTCGAAGCGCGCCTTGCTCAGCGCGTTGTCGCGCACCTGCGCGCCGGGATGGCCCTTGGCCAGGTCGGCCGCGTGCGCCGCGATCTTGTACGCCATGATGCCGTCGCGCACGTCCTGCCGGTTGGGCAGGCCCAGGTGCTCCTTCGGGGTGACGTAGCAGAGCATGGCCGTGCCGTACCAGCCGATCATCGCCGCGCCGATGGCGCTGGTGATGTGGTCGTAACCCGGCGCGATGTCGGTGGTCAGCGGCCCCAGCGTGTAGAACGGCGCCTCGCCGCACTCGCGCAGCTGCTTGTCCATGTTCTCCTTGATCAACTGCATCGGCACGTGGCCGGGGCCTTCGATCATGGTCTGCACGTCGTGCTTCCACGCGATCTTGGTCAGCTCGCCCAAGGTCTCCAGTTCGCCGAACTGGGCGGCGTCGTTGGCGTCGGCGATGCAGCCCGGGCGCAGGCCGTCGCCCAGGCTGAAGGCCACGTCGTAGGCCTTCATGATCTCGCAGATGTCCTCGAAGTGGGTGTAGAGGAAGTTCTCCTTGTGGTGCGCCAGGCACCACTTGGCCATGATCGAACCGCCGCGCGAGACGATGCCGGTGACGCGCCTGGCGGTCAGCGGCACGTAGCGCAGCAGCACGCCGGCGTGGATGGTGAAGTAGTCGACGCCCTGCTCGGCCTGTTCGATCAGGGTGTCGCGGAAGATCTCCCAGGTCAGCGCCTCGGCGCGGCCATCCACCTTCTCCAGCGCCTGGTAGATCGGCACCGTGCCGATCGGCACCGGCGAGTTGCGGATGATCCACTCGCGGGTCTCGTGGATGTGCTTGCCGGTGGACAGGTCCATCACCGTGTCGCCGCCCCAGCGGATCGACCAGACCAGCTTCTCCACTTCCTCGGCGATGCCGGACGACACCGCGGAGTTGCCGATATTGGCGTTGATCTTGGTCAGGAAGTTGCGGCCGATGATCATCGGCTCGCTTTCCGGGTGGTTGATGTTGTTGGGCAGGATGGCGCGGCCGCGGGCGATCTCGTCGCGCACGAATTCCGGCGTGATGAGCTTCTGGATGCTGGCGCCGAACGATTCGCCCGGGTGCTGCGCGAGCAGGTGCGCCTCGCGCACGGCCTCCAGCCGCTGGTTCTCGCGGATGGCGACGTATTCCATCTCCGGGGTGACGATGCCGCGCCTGGCGTAGTGCATCTGGCTGACGTTGGCGCCGGCCTTCGCGCGGCGCGGCAGCACGCGGTTGGGGAAGCGCACGGCGTCCAGCTTCGGGTCGTGCTCGCGCGCGCGGCCGAATTCCGAACTCAGCGCAGGCAACTGCTCGGTGTCGCCGCGCTCCTCGATCCATGTCGCGCGCAGCGCGGCCAGGCCGGCGGCCAGGTCGATGCGGGTAGCCGGATCGGTGTATGGGCCGGAGGTGTCGTACACCGTGACCGGCGGGTTTTCCTCGCCGCCGAAGATGGTCGGCGTCTGGGTCAGCGCGATCTCGCGCATCGGCACCCGCAGGTCCGGCCGCGAGCCCTCGACGAAGATCTTCCGCGAGCCCGGGATGGGACGGGTCACGGATTCGGAAAGCTGCCCGGTCTGCTGCAGCAGGTCGGCGGCGGGCTTGGGTTGGGCATTCATCGGCATCGTCCTGGTCGGTGGGACGCGAGGGGATCGCGTCACGGGACGAAGCGGCGGCGCATGGAACGACGCAGGCGGGGCTTCAGCCCCGATACCGCGGTGGCCGGGGCTGAAGCCCCGCCTGCATCGTCCTGCGAAGCTTCCCTACGCCGGTCTCAACCGGATCAGGTTCGAAGGGTCTGTCTCAATCGCCGGCCCGGCCGGCGATACCCCCGCTTCGGGGCGAATTAGACCACATCGGGCGCAGCGCGCGGGTTCAGTCGGCCGGCAATGTGGCCGACAGCAGCGCCGGCGGCACCGGCACGAAGGCGGTGGCGTCGCCGAACTCGGGCCAGCCGGCGCGCAGGGCGGCCATGACGGCGGGATCCTCGGCGTGTGCTTCCAGCAGCCAGGCGGCGATGGCCTGGCAGGGCACGTCCGGCGCCGGGCGGCACAGCAGCGGGCCGGGCGGAATCGGGTCGGACCGCCACAGTTCCACCACGCCCGGCGGGCGCGCGGCGTCGTAGACGTCGGCCGCCAGCGCCGCGACGTCGGCATTGCCCGCCGCCACGGCCTGCAGCGCGGCCGCGTGGGAACCGGCATGGGCCACCGCGGCGAAGGCCGTCGCCGGGTCCAGGCCCTGCGCGCGCAGGTGCTGCACCGGCACGAAGCCGCCCGAGGCGGAATCCCGGCCCACCAGCACCAGCCGCAGGTGGGCGGCATTGCGCTTCAGCGCCGCCATCGGGCCGACCTCGGCACGCGCCACCAGCACGGCGCGGTAGCGGTCCGCCTGCAGCGCGGGGACCCGCGGCACCGGCAGGGCGTCCACGCGTTCGTGCCAGCGCCGGGTCTGCAGGTAGGCGTGCAGGTTGGGCACGGCCACGTCGGCTTCGCCGCGGCGCACGGCCTCGACCAGGGCGGTGGGCGACGGCAACAGCTTCACCCGCACCGGGTGGTGGCCGCGCCGGGCCAGGTAGTCGGCCAGCGGCTGGATCGCGGCGATGCGGTCGCGTTCGGGGTAGGCGTAGGTGGCGACCACCCACGGCCTGCGCGCGTCCTCCTGCGCGGAAGCGGGGGGAAGCGCGAGGACGGCGGTCAGGCAGGCGAAGGCGAGGCGGCGGCGCATGCCGCCATCAGACGGCATCCAGCAGGGCCTTGTCACGCACCGCGCCCTTGTCGGCGCTGGTCGCCAGCAGCGCGTAGGCCTTCAGCGCGGTGCTGACCTTGCGCGCGCGCGGCTGCGCGGGCCGCCAGCCCCTGGCGTCCTGCCCGGCGCGGCGGGCGGCCAGTTCCTCCTCCGTCACCAGCAGGTCGATCGACCGCTGCGGGATGTCGATGCGGATGCGGTCGCCGTCGCGCACCAGGCCGATGGCGCCGCCCGCGGCGGCTTCCGGCGAGGCGTGGCCGATGGACAGGCCCGAGGTGCCGCCGGAGAAGCGGCCGTCGGTCAACAGCGCGCACTGCTTGCCCAGCCCCTTCGACTTCAGGTAGCTGGTCGGGTACAGCATCTCCTGCATGCCCGGCCCGCCCTTGGGGCCCTCGTAGCGGATCACCACCACATCACCGGCCTTCACCTCGTCGCCGAGGATGCCCTTCACCGCCGCGTCCTGGCTCTCGTACACGCGCGCGTTGCCTTCGAACACGTGGATGGCCTCGTCCACGCCGGCGGTCTTCACCACGCAGCCGTCGCGCGCGATGTTGCCGTACAGCACCGCCAGCCCGCCTTCCTTCGAGAACGCGTGCTCGACGTCGCGGATGCAGCCCTCGGCGCGGTCCACGTCCAGCGACGGCCAGCGGGTGGCCTGGCTGAAGGCGACCTGGCTCGGGATGCCGGCCGGGCCGGCCTTGTAGAAGGTGGCCACGGCGTCGTCGTCGTTGCGGGTCACGTCCCACTGCGCGATGGCGTCGGCCAGCGTCCTGGCGTGCACCGTGGGCACGCCGGTGTGCAGCAGCCCGCCGCGCGCCAGTTCGCCCAGGATGGCCATGATGCCGCCGGCGCGGTGCACGTCCTCGATGTGGTACTTCTGCGTGTTCGGCGCCACCTTGCACAGCTGCGGCACGCGCCGCGACAGACGGTCGATGTCGCGCATGCCGAACGGCACCTCGCCCTCCTGCGCCGCGGCCAGCAGGTGCAGGATGGTGTTGGTGGAGCCGCCCATCGCGATGTCCAGGGTCATCGCGTTCTCGAACGCCTCGAAGGTGGCGATGCCGCGCGGCAGCGCGGTCGGGTCCTCGCCGCCGTACCAGCGGTGCGCGAGTTCGACCGCGGTGCGGCCGGCGCGCAGGAACAGCTGCTCGCGGTCGGCGTGCGTCGCCACCACCGTGCCGTTGCCCGGCAGCGACAGGCCCAGCGCCTCGGTCAGGCAGTTCATCGAGTTGGCGGTGAACATGCCGCTGCACGAGCCGCAGGTCGGGCACGCGCTGCGCTCGACCGCGGCGACCTGCTCGTCGCTGGCGTTGGGGTCGGCCGCCATCACCATCGCGTCGATCAGGTCCAGCTTGTGGTCGGCCAGGCGGGTCTTGCCCGCCTCCATCGGCCCGCCGGAGACGAACACCGTGGGGATGTTCAGCCGCAGCGCGGCCATCAGCATGCCGGGGGTGATCTTGTCGCAGTTGGAGATGCACACCAGCGCGTCGGCGCAGTGCGCGTTGACCATGTACTCGACCGAGTCGGCGATGACCTCGCGCGAGGGCAGCGAATACAGCATGCCGTCGTGGCCCATGGCGATGCCGTCGTCCACCGCGATGGTGTCGAACTCCTTGGCCACGCCGCCGACGCGCTCGATCTCGCGCGCCACCAGCTGGCCGAGGTCCTTCAGGTGCACGTGGCCGGGCACGAACTGGGTGAAGGAATTGGCGATGGCGACGATCGGCTTGTGGAAGTCCTCGTCCTTCATGCCCGTCGCGCGCCACAGCGCGCGGGCGCCGGCCATGTTGCGGCCGTGGGTGGAGGTCCTGGAGCGGTACTCGGGCATGGAAAACCGGCGATGCTGCGATGACGTGGGAAGCCTTGATTCTGCGGCGTTTCCTCGGTTTCAGTTGCAACCATCTCGGCTGTAATCATCCGATCGTCGCAAAGATCGCGAAACCGCTTGACACGCTTCGAAGCGGCATGTTTCCCTTGCCGCATGTTGCAGCGCCACACGCCCCCGACGACCGACCCGACCGCGCCCGCCGCGGCGTCCGTCCTCGTACTCGTCCTTATTACCTCGCCCACAAGTGCGGGACGGACCGGCGTGTAAGCAGCAACGACGCCAGATTCGCAAAACCCCGCACTGAGAAGTGCGGGGTTTTTTGTTTAAGAGCCTTTCCCTTCACCTCAACCACCCTCAGGAACTCCGCGCAATGACCACCAACGCTCTCCCGCAACCCAAGATCGCCGTCGTCGGCTACGGCAGCCAGGGCCGCGCGCACGCGCTCAACCTGCGCGACTCGGGCTTCGACGTCACCGTCGGCCTGCGCCCGGGCGGTCCGACCGAGGCGAAGGCGCAGGCCGACGGCTTCGTGGTGAAGGCGCCGGCCGAGGCGGTGAAGGACGCCGACCTGGTCGCCGTGCTGACCCCGGACATGGTGCAGAAGAAGCTCTACAACGAGGTGCTGGCGCCGAACATGAAGCCCGGCGCGGTGCTGCTGTTCGCGCACGGCCTGAACGTGCACTTCGGCATGATCGAGCCGCGCGAGGATCTGGACGTGGTGCTGGTCGCGCCGAAGGGCCCGGGCGCGCTGGTCCGCCGCGAGTACGAGATCGGCCGCGGCGTTCCCTGCATCTACGCCGTCTACCAGGACCGCAGCGGCAAGGCCGAGCAGTACGCGCTGGCCTACGCCGGCGGCCTGGGCGGCGCGCGCGCCAACATCATCAAGACCACCTTCAAGGAAGAGACCGAGACCGACCTGTTCGGCGAGCAGGCGGTGCTGTGCGGCGGCGCCTCCTCGCTGGTGCAGGCCGGCTTCGAGACGCTGGTCGAGGCCGGCTACCAGCCGGAGATCGCCTACTACGAAGTGCTGCACGAGCTGAAGCTGATCGTCGACCTGTTCTACGAAGGCGGCATCACCCGCATGCTGGAGTTCATCTCCGAGACCGCGCAGTACGGCGACTTCGTCAGCGGCCCGCGCGTGATCGACGCCTCGGTCAAGGCGCGCATGAAGGACGTGCTGACCGACATCCAGAACGGCACCTTCACCCGCAACTGGCAGGCCGAGTACGACGCCGGCCTGCCGAACTACCGGAAGTTCCAGCAGGCCGACAAGGACCACCCGATCGAGAAGGTCGGCAAGGAACTGCGCGCCAAGATGGTGTGGCTGCAGGCCAACGCCTCGCAACCGGACACAGACGAGCAGGCCGCCGCATGAACGCCGCAGCGGCCACTGCTCCGCGCAATGGCGCCCGCTGGCTGGCCCACGCCCTGGAAGCCGAGGGCGTGGACACGCTGTTCGGCTACCCGGGCGGCACCATCATGCCGTTCTACGACGCGCTGGTGGATTCCAACCTCAAGCACATCCTGGTGCGCCACGAGCAGGGCGCCGCGCTGGCGGCCAACGGCTACGCGCGCGCCAGCGGCAAGGTCGGCGTGTGCGTGGCCACCTCCGGCCCGGGCGCGTCCAACCTGGTGACCGGCATCGCCGACGCCATGCTGGATTCGGTGCCGATGGTCTGCCTGACCGGCCAGGTCGCCACCACGCTGATGGGCACCGACGCGTTCCAGGAACTGGACGTGTTCGGCCTGACCCTGCCGATCGTGAAGCACAGCTTCGTCGCCCGGCGCGTGGACGACCTGCCGGAGATGGTGCGCGAGGCCTTCCGCATCGCCCGCGAGGGGCGTCCCGGCCCGGTGCTGATCGACCTGCCCAAGGACGTGCAGATGTCCGACGCCTCGCACCTGCCCGACCACGTGCCGGCCAGCGTCGACCCGCTGCCGGCGCCGGAGGACGCGAAGCTGGCCGAGGCGATCGCCGCCATCGCCGGCGCCGAGAAACCGGTGATCTACGGCGGCGGCGGCATCGGCCTGGCCGACGCCGTGGACGCGTTCCGCCAGTTCGTCGACGCCACCAAGATCCCTACCGTGCTGACGCTGCGCGGCCTGGGCGCGCTGCCCGCCGGGCATCCGCACTACCTGGGCATGCTGGGCATGCACGGCACCCGCGCGGCCAACATGGCGGTGCAGGAGAGCGACCTGCTGATCGTGGTGGGCGCGCGCTTCGACGACCGCGCCACCGGCAAGCTGGCCGAGTTCGCGCCGTTCGCCCGCGTGGTCCACGTGGACGCCGACGCCTACGAGATCAGCAAGCTGCGCACCGCCGACATCGCCATCCCCGGCGACGTCGCCACCAGCCTGCGCACGCTGGGCGCGGCGCGCAGCACCTGCGACGACTGGCGCAAGCGCTGCGTGGCCAACCGCGAGCGCTTCGGCTTCCGCTACGACGCGCCCGGCACCGACATCTACGCGCCCGGCCTGCTGAAGCGGCTGAGCGAAGTGGCGCCGGCCGACGCGATCGTCGCCTGCGACGTGGGCCAGCACCAGATGTGGGTGGCGCAGCACTGCAAGTTCACCCATCCGCGCAACCACCTGACCAGCGGCGCCCTGGGCACCATGGGCTTCGGCCTGCCGGCGGCGATGGGCGCGCAGTTCGCCTGCCCCGACCGCACGGTGATCCTGGTCAACGGCGACGGCGGCTTCATGATGAACGTGCAGGAGCTGGCCACCATCGCCCGCTGCAAGCTGCCGGTGAAGATCGTGCTGCTGGACAACAGCGCGCTGGGCATGGTGCGGCAGTGGCAGGAACTGTTCTTCGCCGAGCGCTACAGCGAGATCGACCTGTCCGACAACCCGGACTTCGCCGCGCTGGCGCGCGTGTTCGGCATCCCCGCCCGCCACATCAGCCTGCGCGACGAGGTCGACGACGGCCTGGCCGACCTGCTGGCCCAGCCCGGCCCGGCGCTGCTGCACGTGACCATCGACATCAAGGCCAACGTCTGGCCGCTGGTGCCGCCCAACCATGCCAACAGCTCGATGCTGGACGCCAATCCCGCCAAGCAGAGCCCGGAGCCCACCCCCCATGCGATACCGGCTTGACCTGGTGCTGAAGCCCGCCGAAGGCGCCCTGACGCGCGTGATCGGCATGGCCGAACGCCGCGGCTTCGCCCCGCGCGCGATCAGCGGCGAACCGGCGGCGGCCGACGGCCGCTGGCGGCTGCAACTGGTCGTGGACGGCCAGCGCCCGCCGGAAACCCTGCGCCTGCAGATGCAGAAGATCTACGACTGCGAGTCGGTCGAGATCACGCCGGTGGAGACGTCGCCGTGAACGGGGCGTGGGCATGCGGAAGCGGGAACGGGGAACCGGGAACCGGGAATGCGCGTTCCCGGGCATCGTTCGCGAGGTGGGCGATGCGGAAGGGCGCGGCCGGCCGTCGCGCTGTTGACGGCCAGTCCCGTGTTTCTACGCATCCGGTCGGGGCTGAAGCCCCTCCTGCAGCGGGGGTCGGTGCGATGCCGACCGTTGCCCGGAGGTGGGTTCTCCGACTCTCGTCCGCACGGCGCCATTTCCTGTTCCCCGTTCCCCGTTCCCCGCTCTCCCATGCCTGACGGCCGCGCCACCGCCGGCAACGACCCCGACGTAGGCGACGTCGTCGTCACCGTGGCCGACGTGCTGGCGGCGCAGGCGCGGCTGCGGCGCTACCTGCCGCCGACGCCCTTGCACCACGCCGAGCGCTTCGGCGTGATGCTGAAGCTGGAGAACCTGCAGCGCACCGGGTCGTACAAGGTGCGCGGCGCGCTGAACGCGCTGCTGGCCGCGCGCGAGCGCGGCGACCGCCGCCCGGTGATCGCCGCCTCCGCCGGCAACCACGCGCAGGGCCTGGCCTGGGCCGCCTACCGGCTGGGCGTGCAGGCCATCACCGTGATGCCGCACGGCGCGCCGGAGACCAAGATCGCCGGCGTTGCCCACTGGGGCGCCACCGTGCGCCAGCACGGCAACAGCTACGACGAGGCCTTCGCGTTCGCGAAGGAACTGGCGGAACAGAACGGCTACCGCTTCCTGTCCGCGTTCGACGACCCGGACGTGATCGCCGGCCAGGGCACGGTGGGCATCGAGATCGCCCCGCACGCGCCGGACGTGGTGATCGTGCCGATCGGCGGCGGCGGCCTGGCCTCGGGCGTGGCGCTGGCGCTGAAGTCGCAGGGCGTGCGCGTGGTCGGGGCGCAGGTCGAGGGCGTGGATTCGATGATCCGCGCGCTGAAGGGCGACACCGCCCCGCGCGACCCGGTGGCCTCGCTGGCCGACGGCGTGCGGGTGAAGGTGCCGGGCTTCATCACCCGCCGCCTGTGCGCGCAGCTGCTGGACGACGTGGTGACCGTGCGCGAGGCCGAGCTGCGCGAGACCCTGGTGCGACTGGCGCTGGAGGAGAACCTGATCGCCGAGGGCGCCGGCGCGCTGGCCCTGGCGGCGGGCCGCCGCGTGGCCGGCAAGCGCAAGTGCGCGGTGGTCTCCGGCGGCAACATCGACGCCACCGTGCTGGCGCAGCTGCTGTCCGACGTGCGCCCGCGGCCGCCCCGCAAGCCGCGCCGCCGCAACGCCGAGGGCGAGCCTTCGCTCGCCGGCGGGCGCACGACCCGCGCGACCCTGTCAAAATCCCCCGTCATCACCGGCGCGCGCCGTACCCCGGCCGCCGCCACGGCAACAGAAGTACACGAGGAAACCATCTGGTGAACACGCCAACCATTCCGTCCCCGACGCAGATCCGCATCTTCGACACGACGCTGCGCGACGGCGAGCAGTCCCCCGGCTGCAGCATGACGCCGCAGCAGAAGGTGGTGATGGCCCGCGGCCTGGCCGACCTGGGCGTGGACGTCATCGAGACCGGCTTCCCCGCCAGCTCGCAGTCCGACCGCGAGGCGCACGCGCAGATCGCGCGCGACCTGCGCGAGACCACGCTGGCGGTGCTGTCGCGCTGCCTGGCCGCCGACATCGAGACCTCGCTGCGCACCGTCACCGCCGCCGCGAAGCCGCGCCTGCACCTGTTCCTGTCGACCAGCCCGCTGCACCGCGAGCACAAGCTGCGGATGAGCCGCGAGCAGGTGCTGGAATCGGTGCACCGGCACGTCGGCCTGGCGCGGGCGCACATCGACGACATCGAGTTCTCGGCCGAGGACGCCACCCGCACGGAAGAGGACTTCCTGCACCAGGTGATCGCCACCGCCATCGCCGCCGGCGCCACCACCATCAACCTGCCCGACACCGTCGGCTTCACCACGCCGGAGGAGATCCGCGGCATGTTCGAGCGCGCCATCGCGCGCGTGCCGGGCGCCGACCGGGTGGTGTTCAGCACCCACTGCCACAACGACCTGGGCCTGGCCGTGGCCAACTCGCTGGCCGCCATCGAGGGCGGCGCGCGCCAGGTGGAGGGCTCGATCAACGGCATCGGCGAGCGCGCCGGCAACTGCGCCCTGGAGGAGCTGGTGATGGCGCTGAAGGTGCGCAACGCCTTCTACAACCTGGACACCCGCATCGACACCCGACGCATCGTGCCGACCTCGCAGCTGCTGTCGCGGCTGGTCGGCATGCCGGTGCAGCGCAACAAGGCCATCGTCGGCGCCAACGCCTTCGCGCACGAGTCCGGCATCCACCAGCACGGCATGCTGCGCCACCGCGGCACCTACGAGATCATGCAGCCGCAGGACGTGGGCTGGCCGTCCTCGCAGATGGTGCTGGGCCGCCACAGCGGCCGCGCCGCGGTCGAGCAGCGCCTGCGCGCGTTGGGCTACTGGCTGGAGGAGGACGAGCTGGCGCTGGTGTTCGAGCAGTTCAAGGCGCTGTGCGAGAAGCAGCGCGTGATCAACGACGCCGACCTGCAGGCGCTGATGCAGGATGCCGCGGTCAGCGACGGCTACCGCCTGGCCTCGATGACGATCAGCGATGTCGGCAGCCGCGCCAACGCGCTGGTCGAACTGTCCGATCCGGACGGCAACCGCGTCGCCGAGACCGCACAGGGCAACGGCCCGGTCGACGCGCTGTTCAGCGCGCTGGCCGCCGCCACCGGCGTGCAGCTGCAACTGGAGAGCTACCAGGTGCACAGCGTCGGCATCGGCGCCGACGCGCGCGGCGAGGCCAGCCTGTCGGTGCGCTGCGAGGGCGAGGAATACGAGGGCACCGGCACCAGCAAGGACATCATCGAGGCCAGCGCGCTGGCCTGGCTGGACGTCGCCAACCGGCTGCTGCGCCAGCGCAACGCCGGCAAGACCGAGGCCGTCGCTGCGTGAAGGCAGGAACGAGGAGAGAGGAACGAGGAACGAGTCCTCGCCCTTCTCGTTCCTCGTTCCTCCTCCCTCGTTTCTAGCTTCCCCACACTTACCCGAGTCACCGCAATGCCCGCAACAACCCTGTTCGACAAACTGTGGGACGCCCACGTCGTCGTCCCCGAGACCGACGCGGCCCCCGCCGTGCTGTACATCGACCTGCACCTGATCCACGAGGTCACCTCGCCGCAGGCGTTCACCGAGCTGGCCGCGCGCGGCCTGTCGCCGCGCCGCCCCGACCGCACCAAGGCGACGATGGACCACTCCACGCCGACCCTGCCCGCCGGCGCGGACGGCAGGCTGCCGTACTACACGCAGGCCGCCGAGACCCAGGTCGAGACGCTGGCGCGCAACTGCGCCGCGCACGGCATCGAGCTGTTCGACATGGCCTCGCCCAACCGTGGCATCGTCCACGTCATCGCGCCGGAACAGGGCTTCACCCTGCCCGGCATGACCATCGTCTGCGGCGACAGCCACACCAGTACGCACGGCGCGTTCGGCGCGCTGGCGTTCGGCATCGGCACCAGCGAGGTCGGCCACGTGCTGGCCACCCAGTGCCTGCTCCAGCGCAAGCCGAAGACCATGGCGATCACCGTCGACGGCACGCTGGCGCCGGGCGTCGGCGCCAAGGACGTGGTGCTGCACGTGATCGGCCGGATCGGCGTGAACGGCGGTACCGGCCACGTCATCGAGTTCCGCGGCAGCGCCATCGAGGCGCTGGACATGGAGCAGCGCATGACCCTGTGCAACATGTCGATCGAGGCCGGCGCGCGCGCCGGCATGGTGGCGCCGGACCAGACCACCTTCGACTGGGTGGCGCGCACGCCGCGCGGGCCGAAGGGCGAGGCGTTCGACGCCGCGGTCGCCTACTGGAAGACGCTGCGCAGCGACGACGGCGCGGTCTTCGACGTGGAAGAGCGCTTCGACGCCGCCGACATCCGCCCCACCCTGACCTGGGGCACCCACCCGGGCACGGCGATCGCGGTGGACGCGCCGATCCCCGCGCCCGCCGACGCCGCCGCCCAGAAGGGCCTGGACTACATGCACTTCAGCGCCGGCCGCGCGCTGGAGGGCACGCCGGTGGACGTGGTGTTCGTCGGCTCGTGCACCAACGGCCGCCTGCGCGACATGCGCGAGGTCGCGCAGGTGCTGCGCGGGCGCAAGGTCGCCAGCGGCGTGCGCATGCTGGTGGTGCCGGGCTCGGAGATCGTCAAGCGCGAGGCCGAGGCCGAGGGCATCGACGCCATCGTGCGCGAGGCCGGCGCCGAGTGGCGCGAGCCGGGCTGCTCGATGTGCATCGCGATGAACGGCGACCTGGTCGCGCCCGGCCAGCTGGCCGTGAGCACCAGCAACCGCAACTTCGAGGGCCGCCAGGGCCCCGGTTCGCGCACCCTGCTGGCCTCGCCGCTGACCGCGGCCTGGGCCGCGGTGAACGGCCGGGTCAGCGATCCGCGCGAGCTGTTCGATGCGGCTTGAAAAGCGAGAAACGAGGGGCGAGAAACGAGGAACGAGCGAAAAAAGCAGCACCTCCTCACTCCTCAGCTCCTCTCCACTCGTTCCTCGTTCCTCTTCACTCGTTCCTGGCCCTTCCTCATGACTGGCTTCCACACCTTGAAATCCCGCAGCGTCGTGCTGGCGCAGACCAACATCGACACCGACCAGATCATCCCCGCGCGCTTCCTGTCCACCACCGAGCGCGCCGGGCTGGGCAAGCACGCCTTCAACGACTGGCGCTGGCAGGCCGACGGCGCGCCGAACCTGGCGTTCCCGTTCAACCGGCCGGAGAACGCCGGGCGGCAGATCCTGCTGGCGGGCCGCAACTTCGGCTGCGGCTCCTCGCGCGAGCACGCGCCGTGGGCGCTGACCGACCTCGGCCTGCGCGCCATCGTCAGCAGCGAGATCGCCGACATCTTCCGCAACAACAGCCTGAAGAACGGCCTGCTGCCCATCGTCCTGCCGGAGGAGGCCGTGCAGGCGCTGATGCAGCGCCCGGACGACGAGCTGGTCGTCGACGTCGCCGCGAAGGAACTGCGCACGCCCGGCGGCGCGGTCTTCGCCTTCCCGCTGGACGCCTTCGCGCAGACCTGCCTGCTGGAAGGCGTGGACGAACTGGGCTATCTGCTGGCCCGCCATCCCGACATCGAACGCTACGAGGCCACCCGCCATGCACGCTGACATCGCCCTCCTGCCCGGCGACGGGATCGGTCCCGAAGTCGCCACCGCCGCCGTCACCGTGCTGCGCTCGCTGGCGCGCCGCCACGGCCACACGTTCGACTTCCACGAATACGACATCGGCGGCATCGCCATCGACCGCCACGGCGAGCCGCTGCCGCAGGCCACCCTGCAGGGCTGCCAGCAGGCCGACGCGGTGCTGCTGGGCGCGGTGGGCGGGCCGAAGTGGTCCGACCCCAACGCCCCGGTGCGCCCGGAGCAGGGCCTGCTGGCGCTGCGCAAGGGCCTGGGCCTGTTCGCCAACCTGCGCCCGGTGCGCCCGCACGCGGCCGCGCTGAACGCCTCGCCGATCAAGCCGCACCTGCTGACCGGCGTGGACATCGTGGTGGTGCGCGAGCTGACCGGCGGCATCTACTTCGGCGAGAAGACCCGCGACGCGCGCGGCGCCAGCGACCTGTGCAGCTACAGCGTCACCGAGATCGAGCGGGTGGTGCGCAGCGCGTTCCGGCTGGCGCGGCAGCGCCGCGGCTACCTGGTATCGGTGGACAAGGCCAACGTGCTGGAAACCTCGCGCCTGTGGCGCGACGTCGCCACGCGCATCGGCCAGGACGAGTTCCCGGACGTGAGGCTGGAGCACCAGTTGGTCGATTCGATGGCCATGCACCTGCTGGCCAAGCCGCGCGAGTACGACGTCATCGTCACCGAGAACATGTTCGGCGACATCCTGACCGACGAGGCCTCGATGCTGGCCGGCTCGCTGGGCCTGCTGCCGTCGGCCTCGCTGGGCGACGGCAAGGTCGGCCTGTACGAGCCGATCCACGGCTCGGCGCCGGACATCGCCGGCAAGGGCATCGCCAACCCGTACGCGACCATCCTCAGCTGCGCGCTGCTGCTGCGCCACTCGCTGGGCCTGCACGAGGAGGCCGACTGCATCGAGCGCGCGGTCGACGGCGCGCTCAACGCGCAGGTGTTCACCAACGACCTGGCCACCGGCGGCCGCGGCGTGTCCACCCAGGCCGCCACCCAGGCGGTGATCGAGCAGATGCAGGCGCACTGCTACGTGGCCGAGCTGCGCGACTGAGCCGGCCGCGCGGCCGCGGGGTCAGTACGTCACCAGCCGGTCGCGCCCCTGCTGCTTGGCGCGGTAGAGGCGTTCGTCCGCCTCGCGCAGCAGGCCGCGCAGGTCGCCGCCGGGCTGCAGTTCCGCCATGCCGATGCTGACCGTGCAGTGCACGGCGCTGCCGTCGGGGGCGTCGAAGCGGGCCCCGGCGATGCCCTCGCGCAGCGCTTCCAGCCGCGCCCGCGCCGCCGGCCACGGCAGCTGCAGGCAGATCAGGAACTCCTCGCCGCCGTAGCGCGCGATCAGCACGCCCTCGTGGCCGCCGGCGAGGTCCCCGGTCAGGGCCGCCACCTGCGACAGCACCTCGTCGCCGAAGGCATGCCCGAAGCGGTCGTTGACCGCCTTGAAGTGGTCGATGTCCATCAGCGCCGCCGACAGCGGGCGGCCTTCGCGGCGGCTGTCCTCCAGCGCGCGGGCGAGGAATTCGTCGCCCGCGCGGCGGTTGGGCAGGCGCGTCAGCGGGTCGTGGCGGGCCTGGTGGGCCAGCTGCTCCAGCAGGCGCGCGTGCTCCCGGCCGGCCTGCTCCAGCTGCGCGTTCTTGTCGGTCAGTTCCGAGGTGCGCGCCTCCACCAGCGCCTCCAGGCGGCGCTGCCGCTGGCGCTGCCGGCGCATCAGCAACTGCAGCACGCCCCAGCCCAGCGCCAGCAACGCCAGCGCGTACAGCGCGAAGGCCCAGCCGCGCAGCCACCACGGCGCGGCCTTGTCGAACTGCACCGTGCGCGTCGCCACCGCCTCGGCCTGGCTCCAGTCGGCGGGCGCGTTCATCGCCTGCACCTGGAAGCGCAGCGGGCCGGCCGGCAGGTTGGTGTAGACCGCATCCGCCGCGGCGTCGCCGCCGGGCTCGATCCAGTCGCGGTCGAAGCCCTCCATCCGGTAGCGGTAGCGCAGCCGGTCCGGCGCGCGCTGGTTGAGCCCGGCGAAGCGGATCACCACGCGCCGGCTGTCCGCCGGCAGCGCGTGGCGCTCGCGGTACGGCAGCGTGCGCCCGTCGACCTCCACCGACTCGACCACCAGCGCGATGGCCTGCGCGCGCTGCCGGCGCGCGTCGCCCGGGTCGATGACCGCGATGCCGGCCGAGGTCGCGAACCACAGCTTGCCGTCGCGCATCCGCCAGCCCGCCGGCGAACTGGCGCCGTTGGCCTGGCTGCTGGGCAGGCCGTCGCTGTGGGTGAAGGCCTCCACCGGCAGCCGCTGCAGGTGGCCGTTCTCCATCGCCGTCAGCGCCGCGCGCGAGATCCGGAACACGCCGCGGTTGCTGGACAGCCAGAAGTCGCCGTTGTCGTCCTCCAGCAGGCGGAACAGGCGGTTGTTCGGCAGGCCGTGGCGGTGGTCGAACTGCAGGAAGCGCTCCCCGCGCCAGTGCAGCAGGCCGCGGTCGCTGGCGATCCACAGGCTGCCGTCCGCGTCGGCGAGGAAGTCGAAGGCCGCCACCGCCGGGAATTCCGCCTTCGGTGCCCACGCCCGCAGCGTGCCGTCCGCGCGCATCATCGCCATCCCGCTGCTGGTGCCGATCCACAGCACGCCGCCGGCGGTTTCGTACAGCGCGTAGACGTTGCCCTCGGGCAGGCCGTCGCGCGCGTCGTAGTGGCGCACGATGCGGCCGTCGCGGTACACGCTGACGCCCTGGTTGCTGCCGATCCACAGCGACCCGTCGCCGCGCTCGAGCAGCGCCCGCACGTGGTTGGACGGCAGGCCGTGGGTCTCGTCGATGCGCCGCGGCGGCGGCGCCGGTCCCTCGCCGGCCGGCGGCAGGTACACCACGCCCTGGTCGTAGGTGCCCAGCCACAGGCCGCCGTCGCCGGCCAGGGCCATCGACAGCACGGAAGGCGCCGACTGGCCGTCGAACGCCAGCGGCACCGCGCGGATGGCGCCGTCCTGCCAGACGTCCACGCCCATCGGGTGACCGATCCAGACGCCCTGCCCCGGCCGTTCCAGCAGCGCGCGCACGTAGATGTCGCGCAGCCCGGCGCTGCGTTCGATGCCGAAGACCGGCCCGTCGGAGATGCGGAACAGGCCGTTGGTGGTGCCCACCCACAGCAGGCCGTCGCGGTCCTCGAACAGCGCCGGCGCCAGCCGCCCCATCAGCCCCTGCCGTTCGCCCAGGGTCTCGTGGCGCCCCTGCGCGTAGCGCCGCAGGCCGTCCAGCGTGGAGATCCACAGGTTGCCGTTGCGATCCTCCAGCATCGCCTCGGCGCGGTCGCCGGTGATCCGCGCCAGCCGGCCGCGCTCCGCCCGCCAGACGCCGGCGCTGCCGCCGATGAGGATGCCGCCCCAGCGCGAGGGCTGCACGGCCAGCACCGAGGTGTCGGGCAGGCCGAGCCGCCGGCCCCAGTCGACGACCCGGTCCCCGTCCAGCCGGAACAGGCCATGCCGGTTGCCGACCAGCACCCGCCCGTCGGCCAGCGGCAGGATCGCCTGCACGCGCTCGTTGGCCAGCCGCGGATGGGCGTTGCCCAGTTCGTGCAGGCTGCCGTCGGCGTCCAGCCGGTACAGCGAATGGTCGGTCCCGATCCACAGCGCGCCCCCCGGGCCGTAGCGCAGCACGGAGATGTCCGGCAGGGTCCCGGCCGGCCCCGGCAGCCGCCGCCAGGCGCCCTGGTGGAAGCGGGCGATGCCCGGCCCCACCCGGCCCAGGCTCAGCACCATGCCGCCGCGCGGATCCGGGGCGATGGCGCGCACGCCCTCGATCTCCATGCCCTCGGCGGCGCCGGCGTCGGACGGCGTGAAGCGGCGCCCGTCGAACCGCGCCGCGCCTTCCCAGGTACCCGTCCAGATGAACCCGTCCGCGTCCTGCTGGATGGTGTGCACCAGGTTGTGCGGCAGGCCGTCCTCCATCGTCCAGCGGGTGATGGTGTACTCGGCCACGTCGCGCGCCGGATCGAGCGCCCACGCGGGCGCCGTCCCCGCCAGCGCCAGGCAGGCGCAGCGGATCAGGAAACGGCGCACGGCGGCGGGCGGCGGGAGGACGTCACCTCCCCAGTATCGGCCGCGGCGGGGGGCATCTTGAACCCCCCGCGGCTCCGTCCTACCCGTGCGCGTCCGGCTCCGGCCGCACCTTGAACCAGGCCGCGTACAGCGCCGGCAGGAAGAACAGGGTCAGCACGGTGGCCACGGTCAGGCCGCCCATGATCGCCACCGCCATCGGCCCGAAGAACGCGCTGCGAGACAGCGGGATCATCGCCAGCACCGCCGCCAGCGCGGTCAGCACGATGGGACGGAAGCGGCGCACGGTGGCGTCGATGATCGCGTGCCAGCGGTCGTGGCCGGCGCGGATGTCCTGGTCGATCTGGTCCACCAGGATCACCGAGTTGCGCATGATCATGCCCGCCAGCGCGATGGTGCCGAGCATGGCGACGAAGCCGAACGGCACCCGGAACACCAGCAGCGCCAGGGTCACGCCGATCAGGCCCAGCGGCGCGGTCAGCAGCACCAGCGCCACCCGCGAGAAGCTGCGCAGCTGCAGCATCAGCAGCGTGGTCACCGCCAGCAGGAACAGCGGCATGCCGGCGGCGATGGACTTCTGCCCGCGGCCGGAATCCTCCACGGTGCCGCCGGTTTCCAGCAGGTAGCCCTGCGGCAGCTGCGCGCGGATCCCGTCCAGCGTCGGCAGGATCTGCGCGACCACCGTCGGCGGCGTCAGCGCGTCGGTGCCGAGGTCGGCGCGCACGGTGACGGTGGGCAGGCGGTCGCGGTGCCAGATGATGCCGTCCTCGAACGCGTATTCCAGGTTGGCGATCTGCGACAGCGGCACGCTGCCGCCGTTGCCGGTCGGCACCGCCAGGCTGCCCAGCAGGTCCAGCCGCGCGCGCTCCTCGTCGGGGCCGCGCAGCAGGATCTCCACCAGTTCGTTGCCTTCGCGGTAGGTGCTGACGCTCAGGCCCGACAGCGAGCCGGACAGGAAGTGCGACACCTGCGCCGTGCTGACGCCCAGCGCGCGCGCGCGGTCCTGGTCGATCTCCAGCCGCACGATCTTGCTCGGCTCGCTCCAGTCCAGGTTGACGTTGGTCACGTGCGGGTTGGCGCGCACCTTCTCCGCCACCTGGCGGGCCAGCGCCTGCACGCGGTCGACGTGCTCGCCGGACACGCGGAACTGCACCGGGTAGCCCACCGGCGGCCCGTTCTCCAGCCGCGTCACCCGGAACTGCAGTTCGGGGAACCGCGGCGCGACCTCGTTGATCAGCCACTTCCGAGTGGCCTCGCGCGAGGCGATGTCGTCGGTCAGCACCACGAACTGCGAGAAGTTCGCCTGCGGCAGCTGCTGGTCCAGCGGCAGGTAGAAGCGCGGCGAGCCGGTGCCGACGTAGGCGACGTAGTTCTGGATGCCCTCGCGCGTGGCCAGCAGCGCTTCCAGCTTGCGCGCCTGCGCGTCGGTGGACTTCAGCGAACTGCCCTCGGCCAGTTCCAGGTCCACCATCAGCTCGGGCCGCACCGAGTCCGGGAAGAACTGCTGCGGCACGAAGCGGAACAGCAGGATAGAACCGACGAACGCGGCCGCGGTCACGCCGATCACCAGCCAGCGGCGGCGCAGGCAGAACGCCAGCCAGCCGCGGAAGCGCTGGTAGAACAGCGTGTGGTAGGGGTTGTGGTCGTGCGCGTCGTGCGCCTTCGGTGCCAGCAGGCCGGCGTACTGCGGCCAGCGGTCCGCCAGCCGCGCGCGGAACCCGCGCCAGCGCGCCGCCGGCGAACCGGGCTTCGGCGGCTGCGGATTGCCCAGGTCGGGCAGCATCTTGTCGCCCAGGTACGGAATGAACAGCACCGCCGCGATCCACGACACCACCAGCGCGATGGTCACCACCTGGAACAGCGAGCGCGTGTACTCGCCGGTGCTGGACGCGGCCGTGGCGATGGGCAGGAAGCCGGCCGCCGTCACCAGCGTACCGGTCAGCATCGGGAACGCGGTGGATTCGTAGGCGAAGCTGGCCGCCTTCAGCCGGTCGAAGCCCTGCTCCATCTTGATCGCCATCATCTCCACCGCGATGATCGCATCGTCCACCAGCAGGCCCAGCGCCAGCACCAGCGCGCCCAGCGAGATCTTGTGCAGGCCGATGCCGAAGTAGTGCATCACCGCGAAGGTCATCGCCAGCACCAGCGGGATCGACACCGCCACCACCAGCCCGGTGCGCAGGCCCAGCGAGAAGAAGCTGACCAGCAGCACGATGACCACCGCCTCGGCCAGCACGCGGACGAACTCGCCCACCGATTCCTCCACCGCCGCCGGCTGGTCGGAGACCTTGCGCAGCTCCATGCCCAGCGGCAGCGTCTTCTGCAGGCGCTGGAACTCGTGCTCCAGCGTCTGCCCCAGCTTGAGGATGTCGCCGCCGTCCTTCATCGCCACCGCGATGCCGATGCCGTCCTGGCCCATGAAGCGCATGCGCGGCGCGGCCGGGTCGGCGAAGCCGCGCTTGATCTCGGCGATGTCGCCCAGCTTGACCGTGCGGCCGCCGGCGCGGATCGGGAACTGGCGGATCTCGTCCACCGAGCCGAACTCGCCGCTGACGCGCAGCTGCACGCGGTCGCTGGGCGTCTCGAAGAAGCCCGCCGGCGTCATCGCGTTCTGCTCCTCCAGCGCCTGCTGCACGGCGTTGAGCGGGATGCCCAGGGTGGCCAGCTTGGTGTTGGACAGCTCGATCCAGACCTTCTCGTCCTGCAGGCCGACCAGCTCGACCTTGCCGACGTCGTCCACCCGCTGCAGTTCCAGCTGGATGCGGTCGGCGTAGTCCTTCATCACCGCGTAGTCGAAGCCCTCGCCGGTCAGCGCGTAGATGTTGCCGAAGGTGTCGCCGAACTCGTCGTTGAAGAACGGGCCGATCACGCCGCTGGGCAGGGTGGCGCGGATGTCGCCGACCTTCTTGCGCACCTGGTACCAGAGGTCGGGGATCTCCTTCGACTTCATCGAGTCGCGCGCCATGAAGATCACCTGCGACTCGCCGGGGCGCGAGTACGAGCGGATGAACTCGTACTCTCCGGTGGTCATCAGCGCCTTCTCGATGCGCTCGGTGACCTGCTGCGAGACTTCCTCGGCGGTCGCGCCCGGCCACACTGTGCGCACCACCATCGCCTTGAACGTGAACGGCGGGTCCTCGGACTGGCCCAGGTGCTTGTACGACCACGCGCCGATGATGCCCAGCAGGATCATCGCGAACAGCACCAGGCTGCGGTTGGTCAGCGCCCACTCGGAAAGGTTGAAGCGGCGCATGCCGTTACTCCGAGCGCGAGGCGACGTTGGCCGCGCCGCCGGCCGCGGCGGGCTTCAGCGGGCGGTTGTTGCGGTCCACCGGCGCGACGGCCTGGCCTTCGCGCAGCAGGTGGCCGCCGGCGGCGACCACCCAGTCGGTGGCCTTCACGCCGGCCAGCACCGGCACCGAGGCGTCGCCGTAGGGACCGAGCTGCACGGCCTGCGCGCGGACCTTGCCGCTGGCCGGCTCCACGACCCATACCGTGGTCTTGCCGTCGTCGCCGCGCTGGATCGCCGACAGCGGCAGCTTCAGCGCGGCGCGGTTGCCGTTTTCCTGCACGTAGACGCGCGCGCTCTGGCCCAGCTCGACCTGCTGCCGCGCCTCGCCGACCAGGCTGACGCGGGCGGCGTAGGTGCGCGTCTGCGCGTCGGCGGCGGGCGCGATCTCGCGGATGGCGCCGGGCAGGCGCTGGTCGGGCGCGTTCCACAGCTCGACCATCACCGGCTGGCCCACGCTGAACTCGCGGATGCGGTTCTCCGGCAGGCCGATGGCCACTTCGCGGCCGCCGTCGGCGGCGAGGGTGAAGACGGTCTGGCCGGCGGCGACCACCTGCCCGGCCTCGGCCTGGCGGCTGGCGATCACGCCGTCGCGCGGCGCGCGCAGCTGTGAATAGCCTTCCTGGTTGCGCATCACGTCCATCTGCGCGCGCGCGGCGCGCGCCTGGCCCTCGGCGGCCTTGTACGCGGCGACCTGCGCGTCGTAGGCGGACTGGCTGATCAGCTTGTCGCCGACCAGCTTCGCGTAGCGGTCGCGGTCGCCGCGCGCGCGGACCAGGTCCGCCTCGGCCGCGGCCAGCTGCGCCTGCGCGGCCTGCGCCTGCAGGGCGAAATCGCCCGCGTCCAGCAGCGCCAGCACTTCGCCCTTGCGCACGCGCGCGCCGGCGTCGACGTTGCGGCGGACCAGGTTGCCGCCGACGCGGAACGACAGCGGGCTCTCCTCTCGCGCGCGCACTTCGCCGGCGTAGGCCGACAGCGCGGCGTCGGCGCCGCCCCCGGGCTGCACCACCAGCGCCGGCCGCGGCGTTTCCGCGGGTGGCTCCGCGCTGCAGGCGGCCAGGCCGGCCAGCAGGATTCCGAACACTCCGTTCCAGCGCGTCTGGCGCATGACCGCTCTCCGTTGCGACTCAATTAGTGGACTTGGCGGTATAGTATAAATATCGAACCGGGTAGTCTAGTATTACGTCCATGGTCAGCACGCCCTCATCCGCCAACCGCCGCAAGTCCCCCGCCAAGCCCGCCGCCAGCGGCCCCGGCCGCCCCAAGGACCTGGGCAAGCGCGCCGCCATCCTGGAGGCCGCCAAGCGGCTGTTCGCGCGCGAGGGCTTCAACGGCGTCAGCATGGACCAGATCGCGGCCGAGGCGGGCGTCTCCAAGCTCACCGTCTACAGCCACTTCGGCGACAAGGACGCGCTGTTCGCCGCGGCGGTGCAGGCCAAGTGCGAGGAGATGCTGCCGGACGCGCTGTTCGAGATCGAGCTGACCGGCGACCTGCGCGACCAGCTCAAGGCGATCGCCCAGGCCTTCTTCGCGCTGATCACCAGCGAGGAGGCCATCAGCACGCAGCGCATGATGATGGTCCCGGGCAATATCGACGACAAGCTCAAGCAGACCTTCTGGGAAGCCGGCCCGCAGCGCACCCACGAGGCCTTCGCCGCGCTGCTGCAGGCACAGGTGGCCAAGGGCGAGTTGGACATCCCCGACGTGGCGACGGCCTCGGTGCAGTTCTTCACCCTGATCAAGGGCGAAGTGCACGCCCGCATGACCTGCGGCCTGTGCAGCCAGCCCGGCCCGCTGGACATCCGCCGCCACATCGACGCCACCGTGGACATGTTCCTGAGGGCCTATGGCAGGCGCTGAAACTGAAGCCGGGCCATGGCCGACGGAGGTCGCGGTGACTTCCGGCACTGCGCCTGCCGCGGCGGCTGCCGCGATCCTTGCCCAGCGCGGACGGGGCGGGCCCGGTAAAATGCCCGGCTCAGCCCCCCGCGTCGGATGACCACCCCCATGACGATCAACTACACCCAGGCCCGCGAAAACATGGTCGAGCAGCAGGTACGTCCCTGGGACGTGCTGGATGCGCGCGTGCTGGAAGCGCTGGCCGCGCTGCCGCGCGAGGCCTTCGTGGCCGAATCGCACCGGGCGCTGGCGTACGCCGACCTGGAGCTGCCGCTGGGCCACGGCCAGGTGATGGCCAAGCCGGTGATCGAGGGCCGCACCCTGCAGGCGCTGAAGCTGCAGGCCGACGAGGACGTGCTGGAGATCGGCACCGGCAGCGGCTACCTGTCCGCCTGCCTGGGCCACCTGGCGCGCGACGTGGTCAGCCTGGAGATCCACCCCGACCTCGCCGACGCCGCGCGCGCGCGCCTGGACGCGACCGGCCTGGGCACCAACGTACGCATCGAGGCCGCCGACGCGCTGGCGTGGGACACCGACCGCCGCTTCGACGCGGTCTGCGTGACCGGCGCCGTGGCCAGCGTGCCGGCCCGCTTCCTGCAGTGGCTGCGTCCCGGCGGCCGCCTGTTCGTCGTCCGCGGCGTGTCGCCGGTGATGGAAGCCGTGCTGCACGTCAACGATGTCAACGGTCCGCGCATCGAATCGTTGTTCGAAACCGACCTCCCCTACCTGGTCGGCGCCGCGCCGGCGCCCCAGTTCGTCTTCTGAAGGATAAAAAGGAACCCGCATGAGCCGTCGCCCCCTCGCACTTGCGCTCGCCCTGGCCCTGCCGTCCGCGGCCAGCGCCACCGACCTGATGCAGACCTATGAGCTGGCACGCGCCGGCGACCCTCAGCTGTCCATCGCCGAATCCACCCGCCTGATCAACAAGGAAGGCGCGGTGCAGGCGCGCGCGGTGCTGCTGCCGCAGATCAGCGCCAGCGCCGGCTACGACCTGACCCACAGCAGCCGCCCCGGCAGCCCCACCGGCGACGGCAAGGGCCGCAGCTACGGCGCCTCGGTCAACCAGACGATCTTCGACTGGAGCCGCATCGCCAACCTGCGCGGCCAGCGGGCGATCAGCCGCGCCGCCGACTACGACCTGGCCTCGGCGAACAACGAGCTGATCACGCGCACGTCGGCCGCCTACTTCAACGTGCTGATCGGCATCGAGTCGCTGGCCGCGGCCGAGACCAACGAAGCCGCGTCGAAGAAGCAGTTCGACTATGCGCAGAAGCGCCTGGACGTCGGCCTGGCGCCGATCACCGACGTGCACGAAGCGCGCGCGCAGTACGACAGCGCGCGCGCCAACACCATCCTCGCGCGCAACGCGCTGGACGACAGCTACCGCGCGCTGGCCGAGATCACCGGCCAGCCGGTCAGCGGCCTGAAGGGCCTGCCGGACGAGTTCCGCCCGGAACTGCCGGTCGACCAGACCGCCGAGACCTGGGTCTCCAGCGCGCTGGAGCAGAACCCCGACCTGAAGTCCGCGGAATACCAGCTGGAATCCGCCCAGTTCGGCGTGTCCAGCGCGCGCGCGGGCCATTACCCGACCCTGAGTTTCAGCGGCCGCTACACCAACGGCACCGACTGGGACAGCGTGCCGGGCACGCTGTCCAAGGACGCCGAAGGCTACAACTGGGGCGTCACCCTGACCGTGCCGATCTTCTCCGGCGGTACCACCCAGTCGGGCGTGCGCCAGGCGCTGGCCCAGCGCGACCGCGCCGCCGACGGCCTGGAGCAGACCCGCCGCGCGCTGGTCCGCAACACCAGCAATGCCTACCAGGCGCTGGTGGCCGGCGTGAGCGAAGTGGAAGCCCGCCGCCTGGCGGTGGTCTCCGCGCAGAGCGCGCTGGACGCCTCGCAGGTCGGCCTGGAGGTCGGCACCCGCACCGTGCTGGACGTGCTGCAGAACCAGCGCACGCTGTTCCAGGCGCAGGTCGAGTACGCGCAGGCGCGTTACAACTTCCTGCAGAACCGGCTGCTGCTGGAACAGGCCGCCGGCACGCTGGACGGCACCGACGTCCAGGACGTCAACCGCCTGCTGACCGCCGACGCGGAAGCCCGCCTGTCGACGCCGGCCACCACGCAGTAAGCCCTCGCTCCCTGGGTGATCACGCGACGGCGGGCCAAGGCCCGCCGTCGTCGTTTCCAGCACCCGTTTCTGGGTTGCAGATGTAGGAGCGACGTGAGTCGCGACCGCACGCCATCACAGCATGGGACACGGATCAATACGGACAAAGCTTCTTGCGTTGATCCGTGCCGATCCAGGGTTTGAAGGTATTCACGACCTGCGGTCGCGACTCACGTCGCCCCTACAGCGGATGCGGGTGGGGGCTCAGATCGCGCCGCGTTCGCGCAATACGGCGATCTCGGCGTCGCCGTAGCCGGCTTCGCGCAGCACCTCGTCGGTGTGCTGCCCGAGCAGCGGCGGCGCGCGCCCGGCGTGCACCGGGGTGGCCGACAGCTTCAGCGGGCTGGCCACCAGCGGCAACGCGGGCGCGTGCGGATGCGCGACCGCCGCCACCATGCCGCGCGCCCGCACCTGCGGGTCGGCGAACACGTCGGCGATGTCGTTGACCGGTCCGCAGGGAATTCCCGCCGCTTCGAGCAACGACAACCACGCGTGCCTGTCGCGCGACCGCAGCCGTTCCTGCAGCACCGGCACCAGCGCGTCGCGGTGGCGCACGCGCGCGGCGTTGGTCGCGTAGCGCGCGTCCTGCGCCAGCGCGGGGACCTCGAGCAATTCGCACAACCGCGCGAACTGGCGGTCGTTGCCGACCGCGACGATGACGTGCCCGTCGGCCACGGCGAACACCTGGTACGGCACGATGTTGGCGTGCGCGTTGCCCTGCCGGGGCGGGGTTTCGCCGCCGACCAGGTAGTGGCTGCCGAGGTTGGCCAGCATCGCGACCTGCGCGTCCAGCAGCGCCATGTCGATCACCTGGCCTTCGCCGGTCGCGTCGCGGTGGCGCAGCGCGGCGAGGATGGCGACGGTGGCGTACATGCCGGTGAACAGGTCCGCCACGGCCACGCCCACCTTCTGCGGCTCGCCGTCGGCCGCGCCGGTGACGCTCATCAGGCCGCCCAGCCCCTGCACGGCGAAGTCGTAGCCGGCGCGGTGCGCGTAGGGGCCGTCCTGGCCGAAGCCGGTGATCGAGCAGTAGACCAGGCGCGGGTTCGCCGCGCGCAGGGTGGCGGCGTCCAGTCCGTGGCGCGCCATGTCGCCGACCTTGAAGTTCTCCACCAGCACGTCGCTGCGCATCGCCAGGCGGCGGATGACGACCTGCCCTTCCGGCGTGGACAGGTCCACGGTCAGCGAGCGCTTGTTGCGGTTGGCGCACAGGTAGTACGCGGATTCCGCGGTGTCGTTGCCCTCGGCATCGCGCAGGAACGGCGGCCCCCAGCCGCGGGTGTCGTCGCCGCTGCCGGGGCGCTCGACCTTGACGACGTCGGCGCCCAGGTCGGCGAGCACCTGCGTGCACCACGGTCCCGCCAGCACGCGGGTCAGGTCGAGTACGCGCACGCCGGCCAGCGCGCGCGGCGCGTCGGTGCGCGCGCCGCTCATGCCACCGGCGCCGGCAGGTGCGGCGCGATCATCGCCAGCGTGCGCGCCAGCGCGCCGCGGCCGTGCTCGACCAGCGCACGGCCGCGGTCGGCCACGTCGCGGCGGCGCGCGTCGTCGGCGAGCAGGCCTTCGATGGCGTCCGCCACGCCGTCCGCGTCCGGCGCGATCGCCAGCGCGTCGGCTTCCCGGAGGCGGCGGGAGATCTCGCTGAAGTTGTGCAGGTGCGGGCCGGTCACCGCGGGCGTGCCGACCGCGGCCGGTTCCAGCAGGTTGTGCCCGCCGATGGCCTGCAGGCTGCCGCCGACGAAGGCCACGTCCGCGCAGGCGTAGAACGCCATCAGTTCGCCCAGCGTGTCGAGCACGAAGACGTCGTCGCCGGCGGCCGGCCACTGCCCCCCGCGGCGCGTGCCGACCTGCCAGCCGGCCTCGCGCGCGGCCTCGGCCACGCGCGGGAAGCGTTCCGGATGGCGCGGCGCCCACAGCAGCAGCAGGTCCGGCCAGCGCCGGCGCAGGCGCGCGTGGATCGCCAGCACCGGCGCCTCCTCGTCCTCGTGCGTGCTGGCGGCGATCCAGACCCGGCGTCCCGGGGCCAGGTGGCGGCGGAAGCCGGCCACGACCTCGGGCACGTTGGCCGGCACCGGGATGTCGAACTTCAGGTTGCCGACGTCGCGCACCTGGTCCGGCGCCGCGCCCAGCTGGACGAAGCGCGCGGCGTCGTCGCCGGACTGCGCCGCCACCCGGCGCACCGTGCGCAGCGTGCGCGCGATCAGCGGCCGCAGCACGCTGTAGCCGCGCAGCGAGCGCGCCGACAGCCGCGCGTTGAGGATGTACACCGGCACGCCGCGGTCGTGGCAGCCGAACAGCAGGCTGGGCCACAGCTCGGTCTCCATGATCAGCGCCAGCCGCGGCGGGAAGTGCCGGAGGAAGCGCGCGACCGCGCCGGGCAGGTCGTAGGGCGAATACACGTGCAGGACACGCTCGCCCCACAGCGCCTGCACGCGCTGCGACCCGGTGGGCGTGATGGTGGTGACCAGCAGCCGCAGGCCGCGGTGGCGCTTGAGCAGCGCGTCCACCACCGGCGCCGCCGCGTTCACCTCGCCCACCGACACGGCGTGCAGCCAGACGTCGACGGGACGGCCGGGCGTGCCGTAGCTGCCATAGCGCTCGTCCCAGCGCTGGAAGTATTCCGGATAGCGGAAGCCGCGCCAGATCAGGTGGTACACGGTGACGGGCGTCAGCACGTACAGCACCGCCGAATACAGGGCGCGCAGCAGGCGTTCGGCGGTACGGTTCGGCATGGCCGACAAGGATACCCGGGGCCGCCGCTACAATGGGCCATGGCCGAACCAGAGAAGCGACCCGCCGACGCCGACGCGCGTCCGCCCATGGGCCCCCGGCAATGGCCGGCGTGGGCCGGCATCGGCCTGGCGTGGCTGGCCGCCCGCCTGCCGTGGGGGCTGCAGCGCGCGCTCGGGCGCGGCATCGGCGCGCTGCTGTTCCGCCTGTCGCGCGAGCGCCGCCACGTGGCGCGGCGGAACATCGACCTGTGCTTCCCGGAACTGGACGCCGCCGCCCGCGAGGCGCGCGTGCGCGCCAGCTTCGCCGAGCTGGGCATCGGCCTGTTCGAGTTCGCCCGCGCCTGGTGGGGCGGCGTGGCGCCGATGCGCCGCGGGCTGCGGGTCGAGGGCCTGGAGCACCTCGCCGCCGCGCGGGCCGGCGGGCGCGGCGTGATCGTCGTGTCCGGCCACTTCACCACGCTGGAGATCGCCGCGCGGCTGATGTGCGACTACGCGCCGCTGGCCGGCATGTACCGCCCGCACGACCAGGGCGCGATGGAATGGGCGGTCCGCCGCGGCCGCCTGCGCTACGCCACCGCCATGTTCACCCGCGACGAACTGCGCCCGGCGCTAAAGCACCTCAAGCAGGGCGGCCTGCTGTGGTTCGCGCCCGACCAGGACACGCGCCGCGGCGAGAGCGTGTTCGTGCCGTTCTTCGGCCACCCGGCCTACAGCCTCACCTCCACCCACCAGCTGGCGCGGCTCTCGGGCGCGGCGGTGATCGCGTTCTCGCACGTGCGCCGCGCGGACGGCGGCTACACGCTGACGCTGTCGCCGGCGTTCGAGGATTTCCCGTCCGCCGACGCCACCGCCGACACCGCGCGCGTGATCGCCGCGATCGAGGCCATGGTGCGGGACGCGCCGACGCAATACCTGTGGATCCACCGGCGCTTCAAGCGGCAGCCGGACGGCCGCGGCGAACTCTATCGGTAGAGATCGGGTTCGCCCGGCGGCCGCGTCTTGAAACGCCGGTGCACCCACAGGTACTGCTCGGGGTGCCGGCGCACGACGGCTTCCAGTTCCGCCATGTAGCGGGCCGCGTCCCGCGCCGGGTCGCCAGACGGCCAGCCGTCCCAGGTCGGCTCCACGCGCAGTTGGTAGCGCCCGGCCGCGTCGCGGTGGAACCAGAACGGCAGCACCACCGCGGCGCCGCGCCGCGCGAGGTCGGGGGTGGCGGTCAGCGTCGCCGCCGGCACGCCGAAGAACGGCACGAAGGCGTTCTGGTAGTTGAAGTCCTGGTCCGCCGAATACGCGACGATGCCGCCGCGCGACAGCGCGCGCAGCAGGCCGCGCACGTCCTTCTTGCCGATCACGTCGGCGAACACGCGGCGGCGCGCGCCGTCGACCAGGTGCTCGATGCAGGGATCGTTGTTGCGGCGGGCGACGATGCTCAGCCGCTCGCCCAGCGCATCGCCCAGCAGGCGCGCACACAGTTCCGAATGCGGGACATGGCCGCCGAACAGCAGCACGCCGCGCCCCTGCGCACGCGCGGCGCGGACGTGCTCCAGCCCCTGCACGTCGGCCAGTCCGCGCAGGGTGCGCGCGGGCGCGTACCAGCCGCGCACGAGTTCCAGCACGCCGGTCACCGTGGCGCGCAGGGTGTCGCGCAGCAGGCGCGCCCGCGCGCGTTCGTCCAGGTCGGGAAAGCAGAGGGCGATGTTGGTCGCCGCGTAGCGGCGCCGCTTGCCCAGCACCGGCCACAACGCCCACGTGGCCGCGCGCCCGAGCGCCAGCAGCACGCCCTGCGGCAGGCGCGCGATCCCCGCGGCGATCAGGTTGGCCGGCGCGACGAACCAGCAGCGCCGGCCAGGCCGGCGCTCAGTCGCCATCGCGCGCCAGCAGGCTGCCCGCGTACAGCGCCGCCAGCATCAACGTCAGCCCGCCCCAGAAGGTGGAGTAGAACGCCAGGTGCGTGTTGAACGGGAACACCGTGACCGCCAGCGCCAGCATCGCCGGCCGTGCGCGGTCCTTCGCCTGCGGCGTCGCGTAGCGCCACGCCCGCCACGCCAGCGCGGCGCCGGCCAGCCACAGCAGCAGGCCGACGATGCCGGTCTCGCTGAGCACTTCCAGCACCAGCTGGTGCGCGTGCAGCGCCGGTCCCTCGCCCCACGCGGGACGCTGGTCCTGGCCGGCGGTATCGCAGCCCGGATAGGCCTCGCGGAAGCCGCGCGCGCCCACGCCGTTGAACGGATGGCCGGCGATCATGCACGCGGCCGCGGACCAGATCTGCGTGCGGCCCGAGAGCGCGGCGTCCACGCCGGTCTCGTCGGCCGCCAGCGCGCGCGTGGTGAGCAGCATGCGGTCGCGCACCTGCGGTGAGGCGACGGTCAGCACGCCGAGCAGCACGGCGCCGAACCCGAACACGGCCAGCAGCCGCTTCCAGCCCAGCAGCTTCCAGCCGGAGAACACCAGCACCAGCGCGTAGGTGATCCAGGCCGCGCGCGCGCCGGCCAGCAGCACGACCACGCCGATCGCGGCCGCCGCCAGCAGCCAGCCCAGCGCCTGCAGGCGGCGCGCGGCGGCGAACAGCAGGAACGGCGACAGGCTGGCCATCACCACGCCCAGCTTGCGGTTGCACGGCCCGAGGAAGCCGCTGAGCCGGTCGATGCCGGCCATCTGCTCCACCGTGCACATCGGCCGCCCGCTGATCAGCTGCTTCAGCTGGTCCAGGCCCCAGAACAGCGGACTGGTGCCGAAGGCCACCTGCGCCAGCGCGTCCAGCGTCCACACCGCCACGATCACCGCCAGCCCGGCGAACGTGGTGCGCCGCGCGGCGTCGTTCGCCACCGCGGCCGCCACCAGCCACAGGAACGGCAGGTAGCGCAGGTCCACCGCGGCCTCGCGCAGCGCGCGCCCGACGTTCACCGCGTCCAGCGCGGACAGCGCTTCCGGCAGCCAGTAGGCGGCGAACAGCGCGCTGGTCAGCGCCCACGCCGCGCCGCTCAGCAGGCGGGTGCCGCCGCGGAACCGGTCCAGCAGCAGGCGCACGATCGCCGCCAGCGCGCCCAGCACCATCACCGCCTCGGCGTAGCCCGGCGCCGGCCACAGCGCGACGAAGGTCAGTACCCAGGCCGGCGCCCAGCGCCATCCGTGGGCGGTGCGCGCGGGCCGGTCAGGGATCGATGGCGGGTCGGCGGTCATCGGCGAGGTCGTGGTAGAGGGCGAGCGTGGCGTCCTGCATCGCGCGCAGGGAATAGACGTGCATCGTAGCCAATGGCGGCGGCGGATGGGCGAGCGCGTCCCGCACCGCGTCGAACAGCCGGTCGGCGTCGAACGCCGGCACTGCGCCCTGCGGCTGCAGCGCGGCCAGCAGTTCGCCGACGCCGCCGTGCGCCCAGCCGACGACCGGACGGCCCACCGACAGCGCTTCGATCACCGTGCGGCCGAACGCCTCCGGCTTGCGCGACAGCTGCAGCACCGCGTCGCTGGCGGCGTAGGCGCGCGCGATGTCCGCCGTCGGCGGCGTGATCGCGAGCGCGGCGGCGCAACCGCGGCGCTGCGCGTCCGCTTCCAGGTCGCGGATGTAGTCCCCGCGTCCGGCCTCGCGCGCGCCGGGCATCCACAGGCGCGCGGCGGCGCCGGCATCGTGCAGGCGCGCGAGCAGCGCGACGGCGTCGTGGTGCCCCTTCAACCGCGTTCCCCGCCCCGGCAGCAGCAGCAGCGGACCGTCGCCGGCGAGCGCCGGGTGCTGCGCCGCCGCCCAGGCGCGCGCATCCGGATCGGGCGACGGCGCGCGCGGGAACTGCGCCGGGTCGATGCCGCGCGGGATCACCACGAGCCGGCCGGGATCGGTGCGCGGGTAGTGCCGCAGCAGGTAGTCGCGCACGGTCGCGGAGACGCAGATCACCCGTTCGCCGCGGGCCATCACCGCGCTGTAGCGGCCCGGCGAATTGAGCCCGTGCATGGTGGTGACGAAGCGCGGCCGGGCGGCCGCCGGCATGCCGCGCACCGCCCACAGCCCCAGCCAGGCCGGCAGGCGCGAGCGCGCGTGGACGATGTCGGCGCCGACCTCGGCGAACAGCCGGCGCAGCGCGGACACGTGGCGCAGCGTCGACAGCGACTTGTGGCCGATGCCGAGGGCGACGTGCTCGGCCCCGGTCGCGCGCAGCGCGGATTCCAGACGCCCGCCCGCGGACACGACCACGGCACGGTGGCCGGCGCGCGCCAGCGCATCGGCGATCTCGAGGGTGGAGCGTTCGACGCCACCGGATTCCAGCGCCGGCAGCAGCTGGACGACGGTCAGGCGGCGCATGGGCGGCGGGCCGCGCGCTTCGCCCGCATCGGGCGGTCAGTCGGCCAGGACGAAGTGCGAGCCGCAGTACGGGCACTGCACTTCGCCGCCCGGCGCGTCCTCGATGGGCAGGTACACGCGCGGGTGCGAATTCCACAGCGCCATCGACGGCAGCGGGCAGCTCAGCGGCAGGTCGGCGCGCGACACGGTGTAGCGCTTCTCGGCGTTGGCGGGCGCGCTGGCGGTCTGGCTCATGGCGGTGCGGGCATCGTGGAACGGGGGGCGCCAGTCTACCAGCCGGGCCGGCGGCGGCCCAAGGACGCGGCCGCGGAACGAAGAACGCCGCCCGGCGCGAGCGGGGCGGCGTCGCCGGCACGGCCCGGCCGGGGGAGGAAAGCCGGGCGGCGGGCCGTTACTTCTTGGCTTCAGCGGTGGCTTCGGTGGTGATGGTCAGGGTGACCTCGTCGCTGACCATCGGCGCGTAGGCGCCCACGCCGAAGTCGCTGCGCTTGACCGTGGCGGTGGCGTCGAAGCCGATCGCCGGCACCTTCTTCATCGGGTGGTCGGCGGCCTTGTTGAGGGTCACGTCCAGCACCACCGGCTTGCTGATGCCCTTGATGGTCAGGTCGCCGGTGACCTTGAGCTTGTTGTCGCCGGTGGCCTCGACCTTCGTGCTCTTGAAGGTGGCGGCCGGGAACCGGGCGGCGTCGAAGAAGTCGGCGCTGCGCAGGTGTTCGTCGAACTTGGCGCTGAAGCCGTTCAGGCCGGCCAGCGGCAGCGTCACCTGCACGCTGGACTTGGACACGTCGTCGGCGTCGTACACCAGCACGCCTTCGGCCTGGCCGAAGTGGGCGCTGGGGTTGGAGTAGCCGAAGTGGTTCCACTTGGCGATCACGTCGGTGTGGGTGGGGTCGATCGTGTAGGTCACCGGCGCGGCGAAGGCGGAACCGGCGAACGCGAACAGGGCGGCAACGAGCAGGGTCTTGCGCATGGGGAGTCTCCGGGTGGTGGGACGGTCAGAGGATGCGCGCGGCTTCGTCGAAGCCGAGTCGCGGGGAACGCGGGAAGAGGCTGGCGGGGTCGCCGTGGCCCAGGTTGACCAGGATGTCGGACTTGATCGCGGTGCCGGCGAAGAACGCTGCGTCCACCTTGGCGTTGTCGAAGCCGGTCATCGGGCCGGCGTCCAGGCCCAGCGCGCGCGCGGCCACGATCAGGTAGGCCGTCTGCAGCGCCATGTTGCGCAGCGCCGGCTTGGCGCGGTTCTCGCGCGGGCCGTCGAACCAGGCCTTGGCGTCGGTGTGCGGGAACAGGAACGGCAACTTCTCGTGGAAGTCCTCGTCGCGGCCGACGATCACGGTCACCGGCGCGGCCATGGTCTTGGCGTAGTTGCCCTCGTCCAGCGCCGGGCCCAGCTTGGCCTTGGCCTCGGCCGACTTCACGAACACGAAGCGCGCCGGGGTGGTGTTGGCCTGGGTGGGGCCGAACTTCAGCAGGTCGTACAGCTGGCGCAGGGTGTCGTCGCTCACCTCGCCGCCGAAGGCGTTGTAGGTGCGGGCGGTGCGGAACAGCTGGTCCAGCGAAGCGGCGTCGAGGGCGTGGGGCATGGGATACCTGTCGCGATGAAGGAAGTGCCCGCGGCGGCCTGCGCCGGCGGATCGGACGGGCAGTGTAGAGTGTCCTGACTATGGCAACATCCAACCGACCCGGAACGGATTGTTTTAACCAGTGGAACGACCAAGCGCCGTGACGGCCGATTCGATCCGCCTCTGCACGCTCACGGACGGCCATGCGGGCAACGTACGGCAGGCGCAGTCGTTGGCGCGTGCACTCGGCGCCGCGCCGCGCGACCTCGTCCTTCGGCCGCGCGCGCCCTGGCGCTGGCTGGCGCCGCGCGCCCTGCCCTTCGCCGGCCGCGCCTTCGGCGACGCCTTCGCCGCGCTGCTGGCGCAGCCGCCCGCCGTGGCCATCGGCTGCGGCCGGCAGGCGGCGCTGGCCACGCGCCTGCTGCGCGCGCGCGGCAGCCGCGCCGTGCAGATCCTCGACCCACGCATCGACCCCGCGCACTGGGACCTGGTGATCGCGCCGGACCACGACGGCCTGCAGGGCCGCAACGTGGTCACTCTGCTGGGCAGCCTGAACCCGGTGGACGACGCCTGGCTGGCGGACGCGCGCGCGGCCTTCCCCGCCTTCGCCGCCCTGCCCGCGCCGCGCACGGCGGTGCTGGTCGGCGGCGACAGCGCGCACTACGCCTTCGATGCCGCCGCCTTCGAACGGCTGGCCGCGCGCATCGACGCCGCGGCCGGCGGCGGCAGCCTGCTGGTGACCACGTCGCGCCGCACGCCGCCCGGCGTCGTCCAGGCGCTGCGCGCGCGCTGGTCCGTTCGCGCGGACACCATGCTGTGGTGCGAGCCCTCCGACGGCCCGAATCCCTATGCCGGCCTGCTGGCCTGGGCCGACCGCCTCGCCTGCACGCCGGACTCGGTCAACATGCTGTCCGAAGCCTGCGCGACGACGGCGCCGGTGCACGTGTTCGAACCCGAGCGCGTGGACGGGCGCCCGCGCCGGTTCCTCGACGCGCTGCTGCGCCGCGGCCGCATCCGTGCGCTGGACGATGCGATGGCGCCGTTCGAAGCCGTGCCGCTGCGCGAGACGGCGCGCGTCGCGGCCGAACTGCGTACCCGCCTCAACCTACCTCGTCCGTAGGCGCGGGCCATGCCCGCGATGCTCCTGTTGCTTGGCGTGGCTGCACGAAAAGCATCGCGCCCGTGGGGCGCTCCTACGGGCTTCCCGCCCGCTGTAGGAGCGGGCCATGCCCGCGATGCTTCTGCTTCTTGGATGGAGGTCCGAAAAGCATCGCGCCCACGAGGCGCTCCTACGGGCTTCCCGCCTGCTGTAGGAGCGGGCCATGCCCGCGATGCTTCTGTTTCTTGGATGGAAGCCCGAAAAGCATCGCGCCCATGGGGCGCTCCTACGAGCTTTCCCGCCTGCTGTAGGAGCGGGCCATGCCCGCGATGCTTTTGCTTCTTGGATGGAGGCCCGAAAAGCATCGCGCCCATGGGGCGCTCCTACGGGCTTCCCGCCCGCTGTAGGAGCGGGCCATGCCCGCGATGCTTCTGCTTCTTGGGTGGAGGCCCGAAAATCATCGCGCCCACGGGGCGCTCCTACGGGGGATCGAAGTCCAGTCCGTGCGCTGAGGTGGTCCGCATGACCACGGCGCGCGCCGTCGCCAGGGTCGCGTTCTCCGCCAGCAGCCGCGGGCGGCGGTCCAGCGTGCAGGCCAGGCCTTCGGCGACGAAGGTGGCGTGCACCGCGTCCAGCGCGGCGGCCTCCTCGGCCGACAGCGCGCCGGCCGTGGCCAGCGCGGCGACCAGGCCGGGCGTGTCGCGCGGCGCCCGCAGCGCCGGCTGCGCGCCGGCCTCGCGCAGCACCAGGTACTGCAGCAGGAACTCCAGGTCGACCAGCCCGCCCGCGCCCTGCTTCAGGTCGAAGCGCGCCGCGTCGCTGCGATCGAGTTCGGCGCGCATGCGGCCGCGCATCTTCACCACGTCGCCGCGTAGCGCTTCATCGTCGCGCGGGCGCGCCAGCGTCGCGGCGCGGATGTCCTCGAAGGCCCGCACCAGCGCGGCGTCGCCGGCCACGCCGCGCGCGCGCACCAGCGCCTGGTGCTCCCAGGTCCACGCCCGCTCGCGCTGGTATTCGCCGAAGCTGGCCAGCGACGACACCAGCAGGCCCTTGGCGCCGTCCGGGCGCAGGCGCACGTCCACGTCGTACAGCCGCCCGGCCGCGGTGACCGCGCCCAGCAGCGCGACGATCTTCTGCGCCAGCCGCGCGTACCAGCGCCCGGCTTCCAGCGGGCGCACGCCCACCGCCTGCGCGGGGTCGGGCGCGGATTCGCTGCCGGCCGGGGCGTCGAACAGGAATACCAGGTCCAGGTCCGAACCGAAGCCCAGTTCCTCCCCGCCCAGGCTGCCGTAACCGATCACCGCGAACTGCCCGCCGGGCACGCGGCCGTGCGCGGCGGCGACATCGCGCACGGCGACCTGCAGCACCACCCGAACCACTTCGTCGGCCAGCCAGGCCAACCGGCGCACGCTGTCGCGCGCGGCCTGGCGGCCGTCGAGCGTGGCCAGCGCCACCCGGAAGCTCAGCGCCAGCCGGCGCTCGTTCAACACGCGCAGGCAGGTTTCCGGATCGTCCTCCAGCAGCGCCGCTCCGCATTCGGCGCGCAGTTCGCCGCGGTCCGGCATCGGGCCGGAGACGCGCGTGTCCAGCAGTTCGTCCAGCAGCAGCGGGTACTGCGCCAGGCGCTCGGACAGCAGGGCGCTGCGCGCCAGCACGTCGACCAGCCGCGCCAGCGCGCTGGGCTGTTCGTCGAGCAGCGCGAGGTAGCTGGCGCGCCGCAGGATCGCCTGCAGCAGCGACAGCACGCGGCGCAGCGCGGCGTCCGGCTGCGAGGAGCGCGCGCACGCGTCCAGCAACGCGGGCACCACCCGGTCCAGGCGCGCGCGCGCGGCGTCGGACAGGGCGCGCACGCCGCTGAACTGGGCGAACTCGCGCAGCGCGCCGTCGGCGCCGCCGGCATCGGCGAAGCCCGAGGCCGCCAGCGTCGCCGCGTCGCCGCCGTCCGGCAGCGCGCGCCAGTACTGCGCCAGCGCGCCCGGCGCGGCGTCGCGCCGGCGCGGCGCCAGCAGTTCGGCGAACTCGGCCGACACTCGCGCGCGCTGCACCTCCAGCGCCGCGTGCAGGGCGTCCCAGTCGGGATAGTCCAGCCCGCGGGCGATGCGGTGGCGGTCCAGCGGATCGTCCGGCAACGCGTGCGTCTGCGCGTCGCGCAGCATCTGCAGGCGGTTCTCGAGCCGGCGCAGGAAGCGGTAGGCCTGGCCGAGCGCCTCGCCTTCCTCCGGCGACACCTGGCGGGTGGCGACCAGCGCCGGCAACGCCACGCGCAGCCGCCGCTCGCGCAGCGCGGGCTCGCGGCCGCCGCGGATCAGCTGCAGCGCCTGCACCAGGAATTCGATCTCGCGGATGCCGCCCGGCCCGCGCTTGATGTCGTCGGCCAGCTCGCGGCGCGCGACCTCGGCGGCGATGGCCGCCTTCATCTCGCGCAGGCCGTCCAGCGCGGTGTAGTCCAGGTAGCGGCGGTAGACGAACGGGCGCAGCGATTCCAGCCAGCGCTCGCCGGCCTCGATGTCGCCGGCGACCGCGCGCGCCTTCAGCCACGCATAGCGCTCCCAGTCGCGGCCCTCGCGCTGGAAGTACTGGTCCATGCCGGCGAACGACAGCGCGACCCGGCCGGCATTGCCGAACGGGCGCAGGCGCAGGTCGACGCGGTGGCAGAAGCCGTCGACGGTGGGCTCGTCGAGCAGCTTCGCCAGCCGCTGGCCCAGCCGCATGAAGTAGTCCTCCGCGGCCAGCGCGCGCACGCTCCCCGCCTGCGCGGGAGCAGGCTTGGACTCGCCGGCCTGCGGATAGGCGTAGACCAGGTCGATGTCGGAGGAGAAGTTCAGTTCGCCGCCGCCCAGCTTGCCCAGCCCGAACACCACCAGCCGCTGCACGCTGCCGTCGGCCGCGTGGACCACGCCGTGGCGCTGCGCGAACTCGGCCTCCAGCGCTTCCAGCGCGACCTGCAGGCAGGTTTCGGCCAGCCGCGTGGTGCCGGCGAGGGTGTCTTCGACCGTGTCGAGGCCGTGCACGTCGCGCCAGACCAGGCGCGTGGATTCGGCGGTGCGGTAGCGGCGCAGCCGTTCCTGCCATTGCGGCGCGTCGTCCGCGGCCAGCACCGGCGCCGGCCAGGGCGCGGCGCCGTCGTCGCGCAGCAGGGCCGCCAGCAGGTCGGGCTGGCGGCGCAGGGTTTCCAGCGCGAAGTCGCTCGCGCCGACGACGCGCGCCACGCGTTCGGCGGCGCCCTGCCCGTCCAGGCAGACCGCGTGTTCCGGCGAGGCCGCGCGCAGGCGCTCGATGCCGCGCGCGACCAGCGCCTCGAATCCGGCGGCGGGGGAAACGGAGGTGTCGTTCATGCCGGCCGATTGTGGCATGCGGTCCTTCCATGCGGGCGGCCGGTCCTTCGCCTGCTGTGGGAGCGGCGTCAGTCGCGATCGAGGATGGCGAAGAGCCTTGGCAGTGGGTTCGACACGGATCAACGCGGAAAAGGCGGATCGGGGCGGGGAGCGTTATCCGCGGGTATCCGTGCCTGATCCGCGTCCGATGGCGTTGATGGCGTGCGGTCGCGACTGACGTCGCCCCTACAGTGCGGTGGACCAACACCATCGGCCGGTCCCTGTAGGAGCGACGTCAGTCGCGACCGGAAGAAGCGAAGAACCTTCGCGCCACGACCCGGCACGGACCAACGCGGACGCAGTGGATCAGAGTAAACGCCTTGTCCGCTTCCATCCGTGTTGATCCGCCTTGATCCGCGTCCCAACGCTTTCGACCGGCGCCGATCGCGACTCACGTCGCTCCCACGGGAAGCGGGAATCAGGCCGCCTGCGAGAGGTCCGGCAGCGCGGCTTCGCGCTGCAGCGACAGGCCGAACTGGGCGGCCAGGTGCTCCAGCAGCACCGGCTTGACCTCGTCCATGCCGCCCGGGCCGCCGAGGTCGGCCAGCGACACGACCTGAAGCCCCTGGTAGCCGCAGGGATTGATGCGATGGAACGGCTCCAGGTCCATCGCGATGTTGAAGGACAGGCCGTGGAAGGTGCAGCCGCGGCGCACGCGGATGCCGAGCGCGCCGATCTTGGCGCCGGCCACGTACACGCCGGGCGCGCCGTCCTTGCGCTCGGCGTGTACGTTCCATTCGGCCAGCGTGTCGATCATGGCCTGTTCGATCCTGCAGACGTAGTCGCGCACGCCGACCTTCAGCCGCTTCAGGTCGAACAGCGGGTACGCCACGATCTGGCCGGGGCCGTGGTAGGTCACCTGGCCGCCGCGGTCGACGTGGACCACCGGGATGTCGCCCGGCGCCAGCACGTGCTCGTCCTTGCCGGCCTGGCCGAGGGTGAAGACGGGGTCGTGCTCGACCAGCCACAGTTCGTCGGCGGTGGCGTCGGTGCGCGCGTCGGTGAAGCGCTGCATGGCGCGCCACACCGGCTCGTAGGGCTGGCGGCCGAGGTCGCGGACGACGCAGGGCGCGGTCACAGCGTCCACTTCACTTCCGGATGCTCGCGCAGCGCGTGGTGGGCCGCGTCGTACTGACCGCGGTCCCCGGCGCGGAAGCGGATGCGCACGGAGACGTACTTGCCGTTGCTGGAATGCTTCCAGGTGATGTCTTCGTGCAGCACCTCCACGCCCACCGATTCCAGCAGGCGCGGCAGTTCGGCCTCCAGCCCGGTGCCGGCCGTGCCCATGGCGCTGAGCTCGAAGGTGCCAGGGAACTGGAAGCCGTGCTCGGGGTTGTCGGATTTGATTTCCATGCGGGAATTATTGGGACGCGGCGCGCGAAAGCCAAGCCGCGGCCCGGAAACGCGAAGGGCCGCCCTGCGGCGGCCCCTCCCGGTGGCGATGCGGCGGGCCTCAGCGCGCCAGCTGCACCAGGCTGGACGACACCCAGCCCTTGTTGCCCAGCTCGTCCTCGACTTCCCACATCACGCCGTCCTTGTTGCCGGTGGGATACAGCAGCATGCCCGGGTCCAGGTCGCGCACGGCCTTGCCGGTGCCCTTGGGATTGGCGAACAGGCGGCCCGGCTTGGTCATTTCCACCGCCTGCTGGGCGTTGGAGGCCGAGGCGTTGTCGGACAGGCCGCCCAGCTGGCCGACCAGTTCGGTGTACGCCTGCAGGTAGGCCAGCGTGATCACCTGGCCGATCTCCGTGTTGGCGTAGCCGCTGGCGCCGCCGCCGCCCCAGTGGCTGCCGGTGAACAGGCTGCCGCCCGCGCCCCAGCCGATGTCGGTCTTCTTGGCGCTGCCCTCGGCCATGGCGACCTGCTCGGACGAGCGCACGTCGGTGACGGTCAGCACCACGTCGGCGGTCTTCTTCTTGAAATCCAGCCCGCCGACCGCGCGGCCGAGGTTGCCGCCGACCAGCCCGCCCAGCAGGCCGCTGATGGCGTTGCCGCCGGCGTTGCTGTTGTGCGAGATCAGGTCCGGCACCAGCACGTAGTCGGCGGCGCGGATCTGGCCCTTGCCGACGTTGGAGCGGTTGCGCAGCTCGCCGCTGGCGGCCAGGTCGCGTTCGGCCATCGCCGCGCCCATGCCCGCGCCGCGGTCCACCAGGGTGAAGCAGCGCGACTTGTTGACGAACACCTTGATCAGCTTGGAAGGCGCCGGCAGCTGCTGGCCGCTCCACCAGTTCACGCCGTCCTCCGGCTCGATCACCGAGATGCTGCCCAGCGGCTTGGCGCAGGTGGGGATTTCCGCCATCTGCTGCTTGCGCTGGTCCTGCGCGCTGGCGCGCTGCGCGAACGCCGGCGCCGCGGCCGTCGCCAGCAGGCCCAGCAGGCCGGCGGCCATCGTCAGGTGCTTGTTCGTACCCCTGTTCACGTATGCGTCTCCTTGTAGGCTGAGGTGCCCGCGCCCGGCGGGACTTCCGTTTGTGGGTGGGTGGACGCCGTGGTCTCCCCGGTCCGCCCGGGACGATCATAGGCGATCGATGTGTCCATGCCTGCTAGGGACGCAGGAAGCAGGCCCGGCAGGCCAGGGACCAACGGCAGGGGGCGTCGCCTCCGGCGGTCCGCGCCGGGCGATGGACCTTCCCGCCGATTACCATGCACGCCCCCGGTCCGGAGCCATCGCCTTGCCCTATCTGCTGACCAGCGTCGTCTGCAGCGTCCTGGTGTCGGTGCTGCTGAAGCTGATGCAGCGGCGCGGCATCGACACCGCGCAGGGCATCGCCTGGAACTACCTGGCGGCGTCGCTGCTGTGCTTCGCGCTGCTCGACCCGCCGCTGGCGGCGCTGGCGCGCCCGGACGCGCCGCGCGCGTCGCTGGCGCTGCTGGCCCTGCTGCTGCCCGGCATCTTCCTGGCGCTGTCGGCGTCGGTGCGCGCGGCCGGCATCGTCCGCACCGACATCGCCCAGCGCATGTCGCTGGTGCTGTCGCTGCTGGCGGCGTTCCTGTGGTTCGGCGAACGGGCCGACCCGCTGCGGATCGCCGGGCTGGCGCTGGGCGTGCCGGCGATCGTGCTGCTGGTGCTGCGGCCGCGCGCGGAACCGTCCGTCGCCGCCGACACAGGCTGGGCCGGCTGGGCGTTGCCGCTGCTGGTGCTGGTGCTGGCCGGCTACGCCGGCGTGGACGTGCTGCTCAAGCACATCGCCGCGGCGGGCACGCCGTTCGCCGCATCGTTGCAGGCCGCGTTCGTCGCCGCGTTCGCGGTGATGATGGGCGTGCAGGCGTGGCGCCGCGTCCGGCACGGGGTCGCGCTGACCCTGCCCGCCCTGGCCACCGGCCTGCTGCTGGGCGCGCTCAACTTCGCCAACATCCTGTTCTACGTGAAGGCGCACCGCGCGCTGCCGGACAACCCGGCGGTGGTGTTCGCGACGATGAACATCGGCGTGGTGCTGCTGGGCACGCTGGTCGGCGTGTTCGGCTTCGGCGAGCGCCTCGGCCGCCTCAACCTGCTGGCGATCCCGCTGGCGGTCGCCGCCATCGCATTGATCGCCGCAGGGCTTTCGTAGGGTGCGCCCGCGCCCGGATGGCCATTCCGCCAGCATGATGATGAACGCGCCGCAGCGCGCCCGGGCGGTGAACAGCAAGCGTCAATACCGTGTCCACGATCGCGCCATGCGCCAGGGCGCACCCCACGAAAACGCGGAAGCCGGCTTGCGCCGGCTTCCGGATGCATCGACGAACGGACGCGGCGCGGATCACTCCGACTCCCACCACATCCAGAAGGCGTCCCACAGGCGCTTGAAGAAGCCGGCCTCCTCGATGGCGGCCACCGCCACCAGCGGCGACTGCGCGACCACCTTGCCGTCCAGCGTGACCTTGACCGTGCCGATGGCCTGGCCGGCGGCGATCGGCGCGACCAGCGTCTTGGGCACGTCCATCATCGGCTTCAGCGCGTCGTAGCGGCCGCGCGGCACGCTGACCAGCATCGGCTGCGCCACGCCCAGCTGCACGTCCTTGGCCTTGCCCTTCCACACGCGCTGGGTGGCGATGGCCTTGCCCGGCTCGTACAGGCGGTGAGTCTCGTAGAAGCGGAAGCCCCAGTTGAGCAGCGCCAGGCTGTCGTCGGCGCGCTGCTTCTCGGAGGTGGAGCCCATCACCACCGCGATCAGGCGCTGGTCGCCGCGCTGGGCCGAGCTCATCAGGCAGTAGCCGGCGCCGGAATGGTGGCCGGTCTTGATACCGTCCACGCTCGGGTCGCGCCACAGCAGCAGGTTGCGGTTCGGCTGGGTGATGGTGCCGACCGTGAATTCCTTGATCTTGTTGTAGGCGTACTGCTCGGGATAGTCGCGGATGAAGGCGCGGCCCAGCAGCGCCAGGTCGTACGCCGTCGAGTAGTGCTCCGGCGCGGACAGGCCGTGGGCGTTGACGAAGTGCGAGCCCTTCATGCCGATCTGGCCGGCGTAGTTGTTCATCAGCGCGGCGAAGGCTTCCTGGCTGCCGGCGGCGTGCTCGGCCAGCGCGATGGCGGCGTCGTTGCCCGACTGCACGGCCATGCCCTTTTCCATGTCGACCAGCGGCGCGGTCTTGTTGACGGCGAAGCCGCTGTAGCTGCCGTCGGTGCCGGCGCCGCCCTCGCGCCAGGCGCGCTCGCTCATCATCACCGGGTCGTCGGGCTTGATCTTGCCGTTCTTCTGCTCGGCCGCCAGCACGTACGACGTCATCACCTTGGTGATGCTGGCCGGCTCGACCCGCTCGTCGTAGTTCTCGCCGGCGAGGACCTGGCCGGTGATGTAGTCCACCAGCACCCAGGCGGTGCCGGTGGGCACGGGCGCGGGCGGGATGGCCACGGCGGCGGACGCCGGGGCGGCCGCTGGCGGCGCCGGGGCCGGTGTCTGGGCGATGGCCAGGCCCATGGCGGTGGTCGCGAGCGCGGCGAGGACGAAACGGAACTTCATCGGCGGAAAACTCCTGGCGAGGCCGTGGGCCTGACGATTCGAGGCGAATATTGTAGGGAGGCGGGCCGCGCGTTGGGGTGGAAAGGCGTAAAAAAACGGCGGAGCGGACGGGTCTATTCGCGCACGACCCGCGGACGGTCGAAGCCCAGGCCCGCGATCCGGCCCGCGAGCGCCTCGGCCGTGGCCGCGTCGGGCGCGCCGACGCGCAGGCGCCACAGCGTGCGGCCCTGGCTGGGAACGTCGCTGAGCCGCGCATCGGCGATGCCGGCGGCGGTCAGGCGCGCCAGCGCGCGGTCGGCGTTGTCGCGGCTGGAGAAGCTGGCGACCTGCAGCTGCACCGCCGGCGACGATGCCGCGGTGGCCTGCGGTACTGCGGACGCTGGCGCGGCCGGCGTCGCGGGCAGCGGCACGGCGGTGGACGCCGCAACCGCAGCAGGAACCGATGCCGATGCCGGCACCGGGCTGCCCGGCTTGCCGGTGGCCACGCGCACGCCGTTGGCCTGCATCCAGGCCTCGAAGCCGTCCGCGCTGGGCGCATCGCCGGGCTTGGCCGCGGCCTGGTAGCGCGCCGCGTCCTTCGGCAGCCGGCCGACCAGTTGGTCCATCGCCGATGCCGACGCGGCCGGCGCCGTCGCGGGCGCCGCGGCCAGCCCGGTGTCGCCGGGGACCAGCGCGCGCACTTCCACGCGTCCGGTGCCGCGCTGGGTGATGCCCAGCTTCACCGCCGCCGCGTAGCTGAGGTCGATCACGCGGCCATCGTGGAACGGCCCGCGGTCATTGACGCGCACCACCACCGACTGGCCGTTGTCCAGGTTGGTGACGCGGGCGAAGCTCGGCAGCGGCAGCGACTTGTGCGCCGCGCTGTAGGCGTACATGTCGTACACCTCCTGGTTGGAGGTGCGGCGGCCATGGAACTTGTTGCCGTAGTACGAGGCGATGCCCTGTTCGACGAAGCCCTCGGTGCGGTCGAGCACCTGGTAGCGCTTGCCGAGCACGGTGTACGGCGACTTGTTGCCGATCGGCGAGCGCGCCACCGCGACGACGGCCGGTTCGCGGATGCAGTCCAGGTCGGGCACGTGGTCCGGCGTGGTGTCGGCCACGCCCGGCTTGTACAGGCCGCCGGCGGTGTAGTCGCCGCGCGTGGACAGGTCCTCCTGCGCGGGTGCGTAGCGCGAGCAGTCCTTGCCGGCGGCCGACGCGGACGACGACGCGGTGGAGGACGGCCGGCCGGCGCCGCCCGAGGACGGCAGGGACTTCTTCGGCGCCGTGCTGCACGCGGCCAGGGCCACCGCCAGCAGCGGCAGGGCCAGCCGCTTCATGCCGGCGGGATCCCGCGGCCGGCGATGGCCTGCGACAGCTGGTGCACGGCCATCGCGTACATCTTGGAGTTGTTGTAGCGGGTGATCGCGTAGTAGTTCTGGAAGCCCAGCCAGTACTGCCTGCCGTCGGCGCCGTCCAGCTGCACCAGCGTGGCGGTGGCGTCGGGCGCGACCGGCTCGGCCGGCACGTAGCCCTTCTCCGCCAGCTGCGCCAGCGTGTAGTCCGGCGTCCACGTCTCCGGGTTGAACTCGGCGAAGCCGGGCTGCAGCTGCGCGCGCGCGACCACCGCGCCGCCCGGCACCCAGCCGCCGCGCTCGCCGCCCTTCCTGCGGAAGTAGTTGGCGATGGAGGCGAAGATGTCGGGATGGCTGGCGAACAGGTCGCGGCGGCCATCGCCGTCGCCGTCCACCGCGAATTCGCGGTAGCTGGACGGCATGAACTGGCCCATGCCCATCGCGCCGGCGTAGCTGCCGGTCAGGGTGGCGATGTCCAGCTTCTCCTCGCGGCCCAGCGCGAACAGCTGCGCCAGCTCGTCGCGGAAGAACTGCTCACGGCGGTATTCGTAGGCCGCGCGTGCCGGGTCGCCGCTGCGCGGATAGCGGAACGCCAGCGTGTACAGCGCGTCCAGCACCTTGTGGCGCCCGGTGAAGCCGCCGTAGTTGGTCTCCACGCCGATGATCGAGACGATCAGCTCGGCCGGCACGCCGTACTGCTGCTCGACGCGGGCCAGCTCGTCGCGGTGCGCGGCGACGAACCTGCGCCCCCCGTCGATGCGCGCCTGGGTCAGGAAGCCGGTGCGGTACTCGCTCCACGGCTTCACCCGCTCGGCCGGCCGCGACATCGCCGCGACCACGCTGTCGAGGAACTGCGCCTTGCCCAGCGTGGCCTCGATCTCGGCCGGCGCGATGCCGTACTTCGCCGCGGTATCGCGCACGAACTGCGCGCGCGCGGTGGTGAAGTCGACCGGCTTCAGCGCATCGGCCGGCACCTCGGCGACACGCTCCACCGACGTCTCGGCGGGCGCCGCGGGGGCGGGTGCGGGGGTGGACTCGGGCGTGGACGCCGTGGAAGCCGGCGCCGGCGTTTGCGGCGTGGCGCAGGACACCAGGCCCAGCGCCAGCAGAGAGGAAAGTGCGCGTCGCATCATCGGCGCGAGGGTAGCATGGGGTCCCGGGGAAATCGTGAACAGCGGCAGGCGAGGAACGAGTGATGAGGAACAGAGGAACGAGAGAAAGACAGCCACTCGTTCCTCTCTGCTCGTTCCTCGTTCCTCGCTCCTCGCCACTCAATACCCATGCACCGGCCGATGCGCCCGCACCGCCATCACTAGGCCCAGGCCGGCGAGCAGCGACACCGCCGAGGTGCCGCCGTAGCTCAGCAGCGGCATCGGCACGCCGACCACCGGCAGCAGGCCCGACACCATGCCGCCGTTGACGATCACGTAGACGAACAGCGCCATGCCCAGCGTGCCGGCGAGCAGGCGCGAGTACGTGTCGCGCGCGTCCATCGCGATCCACAGGCAACGGCCGACCACGAACAAGTAGAGCGCCAGCACCGTGGCCACGCCAGCCCAGCCGAATTCCTCCGACAGCACCGAGAAGATGAAGTCGGTGGTGTGCTCGGGCAGGTAGTCCAGGTGCGACTGCGAGCCCTGTCCCCAGCCCTTGCCGGTCCAGCCGCCGCCGCCGATGGCGATCTTCGACTGCAGGATGTTCCAGCCCGCGCCGAGCGGATCGTTCTCGGGGTCGCGGAAGGTCAGGATGCGGTTCTGCTGGTATTCGCGCAGGAACGAGAACCATGAGATCGGCGCGAACATCACCAGCCCCACCACGGTGCCGCCCAGCACGCCGGCGGTGATGAACCACCACCACGACAGCCCCGCCAGGTACAGGCCGAACACGCCGCTGGCCGCCACCAGCATGGCCGTGCCGAAGTCCGGCTGCAGCAGGATCAAGCCGGTCGGCAGGCCGATCAGCAGCGCCGAGACGAGCGTGGTGCGCCAGCCCGGCGGCAGCGGTTCGCGGTGCAGGTACCAGGCCAGCATCATCGGCAGCGCGATCTTCAGCAGTTCCGACGGCTGCAGGTAGAAGAACTTCAGGTCGATCCAGTGCGCGCCGTGCTTGCCGGTGCCGATGAACAGCACCAGCACCAGCGGCACCAGCGCCACCGCGAACACGCCCGGCGTCCACGCCCGCAGCCGCACCGGCGTGACCCGCGACAGCGCCCACATCGCCGCCATGCCCACGCCGAAGCGCACGCCCTGCGCCAGCACCAGCCGCGACCCCAGCGCCTCGCCGCCGGCGCTGTACAGCACCGCCAGGCCGATGCCCATCAGCGCCAGCAGCGCGCCGAGCAGCGGCCAGTCGAGCGTGCGCAACAGGTGGCGCAGCAGGTCGAAGGCCCAGCGCAGCAGGTCGCTCATGCCGAGGCCTCCGGTGCGTGCGCAGCCTTGGCGCCCTTCACCCCCGCGGGATTGCGCGGCGCGACCGCTTCGCGCCCTGCTGCTTCCGCACGATTCCGGACAGCGAGGGCATCAAGCCCCTCTCCCGCCGGGAGAGGGGTTGGGGAGAGGGCCGGGACAGGCGCGATGGCGAACACCCCCGAAGAACGCGATGCGAGCGCAACCACGCCCCCGCGGCCTGTCTTCACACGGCCAACGACAACGCCAAGACCTCCCTCTCCCGTACGACCCGGAACCGCGGCAGCGTTGAGCCCCTCTCCCGCCGGGAGAGGGGTTGGGGAGAGGGCCGGGACAGGCGCGATGGCGAACACCCCCGAAGAACGCGATGCGAGCGCAACCATGCCCCCGCGGCCTGTCTTCACACGGCCGGCGACAACGCCAAGCCCCCCCTCTCCCGTACGACCCGGAACCGCGACGGCGTTGAGCCCCTCTCCCGCCGGGAGAGGGGTTGGGGTGAGGGGCGGGACAGGCGAGATAGCGAACACATCTGGAGAACGCGGTGCGAGCGCGGCCACGCCACCGCGAACGTTGCCTACACGGCCTCCGTCGCCCCTCACCCCAACCCCTCTCCCGGCGGGAGAGGGGCTCTGGTCCGCGGCGCCCGGAGGCGGCACCGGTGTGGCCGGCCGCACCTGATCTGCCGGTGGAACTGCCGGCGGCTGCGCGGAAGGGAGTGCAGGTGCGGGCTTCGGCGCAGCACCGTTCCCGACGCCCGATTCCCCATTCCCCACCTCGGCCTCCGGCGACTCCGGCATCTTCCCCAGCAGGTACGCATCGAAGATCTTGCGCGCCATCGGCCCGGCGGTGCTGCCGCCGTAGCCGCCGCCCTCCACTGCGATGGCCAGCGCGATGGTCGGGTTGTCGGCCGGCGCGAAGCCGACGAACAGCGAGCGGTGGCGCAGGTGCATCGGCAGGCTGCGCGGGTCGACGGCGGCCGTGCCGCGGCGGCTGATCACCTGCGCGGTGCCGGTCTTGCCGGCCATCAGGTAGGACGCGCCCTGCGCCACGCGCCAGCCGGTGCCGCCGGGCTGCATGGTGTCGCGCATGCCCAGCCGCACCACCTCGACGTTCGCCGGGTTCGGGCTGATCGGCACCGGCGCCGGCTGCGGCAACGGCTCCCAGGGGCGGTCGAAGCCCTGCCGCACCTGCGCCACCAGGTGCGGGCGCCGCAGCTGCCCGTCCGCCAGCCCGGCGGTGGCGCGCACCAGTTGCAGCGGGGTGACCTTCCAGTCGCCCTGGCCGATGCTGGCGTTGACGGTGTCGCCGGGATACCAGCGCTCCTTGCGCGCCTTCAGCTTGGCCTGCGGCGACGGCAGGATGCCGCCGATCTCGCCGCGCAGGTCGATGCCGGTGGGCTGGCCGAAGCCGTAGTGCGCCATGTAGTCGTCGAACTGCTCGATGCCCAGGTCCAGCGCCAGCCGGTAGTAGTAGGTGTTGACCGACTGCGAGATCGACTTGCGCAGGTTGGTCACGCCGTGGCCGCGCCGGCTGGCGTCGCCCCAGCCGCGGCTGGTCCCGGGCAGGTAGAACATGCCGGTGGACACCACCGTGTCCTCGGGCCTGCGCTTGCCGCTGTCCAGCCCGGCCAGCGCGATCAGTGGCTTGATCGTCGATCCCGGCGCCACGCCGCCCAGCACCAGCCGGTTGAACTGCGGCCGCGACGGGTTCTCGTTGAGGAGCCTGAAGTCCTTGCTGGAGATGCCGTTGACGAACAGGTTGGGGTCGTAGCTGGGCAGGCTGACCATCGCCAGGATCTCGCCGGTGCGCGGATCGACCGCGATCGCCGAACCCTCCAGCTCGCCGAACGCATCGACGATGGCCTGCTGCAGCGTCGCGTCCACGCTCAGGCGCAGGTCGGTGCCGGCCTGCGCGGGCACGCGCCCGACCACGCGCAGCGCGCGGCCCTCCACGTTGGTCTCGACCTTCTCGTAGCCGATGCGGCCGCGCAGTTGTTCGTCGTAGTAGCGCTCCAGGCCGGTCTTGCCGATGTGGGTCAGCGCCGAGCTGATCTCGCCCATCTGCTCGAGGTCCTTCTCGTCCACGCGGCCGACGTAGCCGACGATGTGCGCGAACAGCTCGCCGTAGGGATAGCGCCGGGTCAGGTAGGGCACCAGCTCCACGCCCGGGTAGCGCCAGCGGTCCACCGCGAAGCGCGCCATCTCCTCCTCGCCCACGCGCAGCTTCAGCGTGATCGGGCGGAACCCGCGCGTGGCCTTGCGGGTGGCCTCGAAGCGTTCGATGTCCTCGGGCGACAGGTCGATGATCGCGGCGAGGTCGGCGACCAGCTTCGCCGGGTCCTTCACCTTGTCCGGAGTGACGTCCAGGCGGAACGCCGGCACGTTCTCCGCCAGCAGCCGGCCGTGGCGGTCGTAGATGGTGCCGCGGCCGGGCACGACCGGGCGCGGGCGGATGCGGTTGGCCTCCGAGCGCGTGGCGTAGTCGTCGTGGTCGACCACCTGCAGCTTGAAGTACCACGCGCCCAGGCCCACCAGGCACAGCGCAACCACCACGAAGCCGGTCACCGCGCGGCGGCGGAACTGGTCGGCTTCGGCATGCGGGTTCTTGCTGCGCCGGCGCGGCCCGATCATGGCTCAGCCCCGCTTGCGGCGGCCGAGCCGCAGCGCGTCCATCAGCACGAACAGCGGCGGCCACAGCAGCATGCCCAGCAGCGGCGCCCACCAGTACTCCCACGGCAGCGTGGGCTCGCCCAGCGACAGGTGCACCACCGTGGTCACGATGCGGTCGTTGAGCAGCAGGCCGCCGATGGCCAGCGCCTGCTGCGACATCGGGAAGAAGCGCAGCCGCGCGCGGAAGCGCTGCAGGATGAAGGCCATGATCAGCAGGCGCAGCGCCTGTTCGCCCAGCAGGGTGCCGAACATCAGGTCGGCGACCAGGCCGACGATCACGGCGAAGCCCAGGCCGGCGCTGTCCGGCGCCTCGATCACCCAGTACGCCACCACCAGCGCCAGCCAGTAGGGGCGCAGCGGCTGCAGCACGTCCGGCAGCGGCAGCAGGCCGAGCAGCAGTGCCACGACGATGCTCGCCGGCAGCAGCCAGCCGGTGCGCGCGCGGCTCATCGCTGCGGCTCCTGCGGGCGCGACGTGGGCGACGCGGGCGGCGTGCCGCGGGGGTCGAGCCCCTCTCCCGCCGGGAGAGGGGTTGGGGTGAGGGCCGGGGCGTTCGCGGCGCGCGGGGCTTGCACGGAAGCCGTCGCGGGCGCGGAAGCGGCCTGCCGATCGGTGCCAGTGCTGCCTCCGTTGCCCCTCACCCCAACCCCTCTCCCGAGGGGAGAGGGGCTCTGGGTCGCGGGCGCGGAAGCGGCCTGCTCGCCGGCACCGGTACTGCCTCCGTTGCCCCTCACCCCAACCCCTCTCCCGGCGGGAGAGGGGCTCTGGGTCGCGGGCGCGGAGGCGGCCTGCCCACCGGTGCCGGTGCTGCCTCCGTTGCCCCTCACCCCAACCCCTCTCCCGGGGGGAGAGGGGCTCTGGGTCGCGGGCGCGGAAGCAGCCTGCCGATCGGTGCCGGTGCTGCCTCCGCTGCCCCTCACCCCAACCCCTCTCCCGAGGGGAGAGGGGCTTTGGGTCGCGGGTGCGGAAGCGGCCTGTCCGCCGGTGCCGGTGCTGCCTCCGTTGCCCGCCGGGCCGGTCATGCCAGCCTCGGGCGATGCCGCGTCGGGCAGGAAGCGCGCCGGGTCGGCCGGCGGCAGGGGCTGCGGCGGGGCGGACTTCAGCAGCAGCACGTCGCGGCCGCGGTCCAGGCGGGCGGCGGGGGCGACGTCGCCGACCAGGAAGGCGTGGCTGTCGTCGGGGCGCAGCGCCGAGATCGAGCCGACCGGGAAGCCGGCCGGGAAGCGGCCGCCCAGCCCGGACGTCACCAGCAGGTCGCCCACTTCCACGCCGCTGTTGAGCGGCACGTCGGCCAATTCCAGCAGGTCGCTGCGGCCGCGCCCGTAGACGATCAGCCGCACGCCGTTGCGCGCCACCACCACCGGCACCGCGTGGTCGGGGTCGGTCAGCAGCAGCACGGTGGCGTGCGCCGGGGTGGTGTCGATGATCTGCCCCATCAGCCCGCCGGCGTCGATGACCGACTGCCCGACGGTGGCGCCGTCGCGGCTGCCCGCGTCCAGCACCAGCCGCTGCCGGCCCGGGGCCAGGTCGATGTCGAGGATCGGCGCCAGTTGCACGTCCAGCCCGCGCGACGTCGTCACGCCCAGCAGCGCGCGCAGTTGCGCGTTGTCGGCCGCGGCCGTCTGCAGGCGCGCGAGCCGGGCGTTGGCGACCAGCGCCTCGTTGCGCAGGCGGCGGTTCTCCTCGATCAGGCCGCTGCGGGTCGCGGCGTCGTCCTGCACGCGGGTGGTCACCCGGCCCGGCAGGCCGGCCAGCCACCACAGCGGCTGCGTCACCACGTTGGCCTGCGCCCGCACCTGCGACAGCCAGCCGCCGCGGTGGTCGAGGACCACCAGCGCGATGGTCAGCGCCAGGTAGCCCAGCAGCCGCAGCGTGCTGGCGACTTCACCGGGACGGGAGGCGACGGGAGGGCCGGCGTAGGAGGGCACGAGCTAGGAACGAGGGGAGAGGAACGAGAAGTGAGGGGTGCGTACTGAAGCAGCAGGGAAAGCCGGGAAACCGTATCCACTCATTCCTCGTTCCTCTCCACTCGTTCCTGCTTCAATCATTCCGGCGCGAAGAACTCGTTGCCGTGCATGTCGACCAGTTCCAGCGCGCGGCCGCCGCCGCGGGCCACGCAGGTCAGCGGGTCGTCGGCCACCTGCACGTGCAGGCCGGTCTCCTCGGAGATCAGGCGGTCCAGGTCGCGCAGCAGGGCGCCGCCGCCGGTCAGCACGATGCCGCGCTCGGCGACGTCGGCGCACAGTTCCGGCGGGGTCTGCTCCAGCGCCAGCTTGACCGCGCTGACGATGCCGGACAGCGGCTCGTGCAGCGCCTCCAGCACCTCGTTGGAGTTGATCTTGATCATCTTCGGCACGCCCTCGGCCAGGTTGCGGCCGGAGATCTCCATCTCCTGCACCTCGGCCTGCGGATAGGCGCAGCCGATCTCCAGCTTGATCCGCTCGGCGGTGGCCTCGCCGATCAGCATGCCGTGGTTGCGGCGCACGTAGTTGGTGATGAACTCGTCGAAGCGGTCGCCGCCGATGCGGACCGACTGCGAGTAGACGATGCCGTTGAGCGAGATCACCGCCACCTCGGTGGTGCCGCCGCCGATGTCGATGACCATCGAGCCGCGCGCCTCGGTCACCGGCATGCCGGCGCCGATCGCCGCGGCCATCGGCTCCTCGATCAGGTAGACGTCGCGGGCGCCGGCCTCCTCGGCCGATTCCTTGATCGCGCGGCGCTCGACCTGGGTGCTGCCGGCCGGCACGCACACCAGCACGCGCGGGCTGGGGCGCAGGAAGCGCGACTTGTGCACCTTCTTGATGAAGTACTTCAGCATCGCCTCGGTGTAGGTGAAGTCGGCGATCACGCCGTCCTTCATCGGGCGGATGGTGGTGATGTGGCCGGGGGTGCGGCCGAGCATCTGCTTGGCCTCGGCGCCGACCGCCGCGACCGAGCGCGAACCGCCGATGGCGCGGTCCTGGCGCACCGCCACCACCGAAGGCTCGTTCAGCACGATGCCCTGCCCGCGCACGTAGATCAGGGTGTTGGCCGTGCCCAGGTCGATGGACAGGTCGTTGGAGAACATGCCGCGGAGCTTCTTGAACATCGGGGGACGGGTTCCTGCTGGGGGCTGGAAATCGCGCGGAGCTGGCGATTTTTTGGGCAAAAAAGCGGTCGGCTAGACTAACAACCCGCCTGATCGCGGGCAAGGAAAAATCTCGTGAATGCGCGGGGAAAAACGGGCATCCGGATTCCGGCGCGGGACCGCATTCCGGATGGATGCGTCCGGCGCCACGGCGCCGGATCCGTGCGCCGCAGGGAACGTCGGGGGCATGGCCCCGACCTACGGCAGGTCAGCCCTGCGCGGCCGACGCTTGGGGACTCTCACGCTCCGGCAAGCACCCGTTCCCGGAATCATCTCCCGTACCGGCGCGGCCTTGCCCGATGCCATGCACCCGGGGAAACGGCTGCGGGAGAAGGCATCCGCACCGGAATCCGGATACCCGAAAAAACCCCGTTCGGCTGCGGTGCGCGCACCGGCTCCGGCGGCGGCCCGCGCGCCGTCAAGGCTGGCCGCGGGCGGGTCCAGCCGGTAACCTTCGCACCGGCGCGCCGGGAATGGGGCGCACGTCCCGTTTTTTCCGGCGGCCGGGGATGGCCGCGCCTACTGCCCAGCCGAGCCTGCCGATGTCCGCACTGATCTGTGGTTCCCTTGCCTACGACACCATCATGGTGTTCCCGGACCAGTTCAAGAACCACATCCTGCCGGACAAGGTGCACATCCTGAACGTGTCGTTCCTGGTGCCGCGCATGCGCCGCGAGTTCGGCGGCTGCGCCGGCAACATCGCCTACAACCTCAAGCTGCTGGGCGGCGACCCGGTGCCGATGGCCACGGTGGGCCAGGACTTCGGCCCCTACCGCGAGCATTTCGTCGAACAGGGCATCCACCTGGGCCAGGTGAAGGTGATCGACGAGCTGTTCACCCCGCAGGCCTTCATCACCACCGACCACGACAACAACCAGATCACCGCCTTCCACCCGGGCGCGATGATGCGCAGCTACGAGAACCACGTGAAGGACGTGCCCGGTGTGACCTTCGGCATCGTCAGCCCGGACGGCCGCGAGGGCATGCTGCAGAACGCCGCCGAGTTCGCCGAGGGCGGCATCCCGTTCATCTTCGACCCGGGCCAGGCCATGCCGCTGTTCAACGGCGAGGAGCTGCGCCAGTTCATCGAGCTGGCCGACTACGTGACCGTCAACGACTACGAGTCCAACCTGCTGCAGGAGCGCACCGGCTGGAGCGAGCAGGACATCGTGCAGCGGGTGAAGGCCTACATCACCACCCAGGGCCCCAAGGGCGCGCTGATCCACACGCCGGAGAAGACCTACGACATCGCGCCGGCCCACGAGCGCCGCGTGACCGACCCGACCGGCTGCGGCGACGCCTTCCGCGCCGGCCTGATCTTCGGCATCGAGAAGGGCTACGACTGGCTGACCATCGGCCGCATGGGCAACCTGATGGGCGCACTGAAGGTGGAGCACCCCGGCACCCAGAACCAGCGCTTCGACTTCGACGAGTTCAACGAGCAGTTCAAGCAGCAGTTCGGCTACGCGCTCTGAGCCCGAGCCCGGCGGCGGCCTCGCCTGCGGTGGCGACGGCCCGCGCCGTACCGGCGCCTTGAGGTTTGATCGGCGCGGCATCCGCAACAACGGGCGCTTCGGCGCCGGCGCGTTCGGCGAACGGTCCAAGCGGCCGTCCGGCTGCCCGCTCCGGGCCCGACGGCCTCGCCCGCGGTGGCGCCGGCCCGGCCCGCGCTGGCGGTCCGGCACCTACCCGGGGGTGCACCCGGAGCCGGCATTCCACTCGACTCTTCCCACGGACGATCCGGGCGGCGATCCGGCGGACGCGCCATGCCCCTGCCCCGCGCCACCCCGGACGGCACTTGCACGGCCGTCACGCCGGTGGCGTAAGGTGGCGGCCAGGGGGAGCCGGGCCAGGAGGCGCGTCCCGTGGGCAGCGCAGCAGGGCGGGACGGCATGGTCGGGCAATTCGGGCACTCCATCTCACGGCCGCCGGCCGCGCCCGGCCCCGATGCCGCCGCCACGGCTTCCCGCCTGGTCCTCCAGGCCGTGCTCGTGGCCACGGTGGTGTTCGCCGCCAGCGGCCTGGGCATCCTGACCCGCCCGGAGCACCAGCTGGCCACGTTCTGGCCCACCAACGCCCTGCTGCTGGGGCTGTTCGTGCGCCGGCCGGCCCTGGCCTCGCCGGCCGGCTGGGCGGCGGCGGCGCTGGGCTACGTCGCCGCGGACCTGCTCACGGGCACGTCGCTGCCCACCACCCTGCGCCTGACCGCGGCGAACCTCACCGGCGTGCTGGCCGGCTACCTCCTGTTCCGCCGCATCCGCGACGAGGACCGCCGCCTGCAGCACCCGCTGTCGATGCTGTGGCTGCTCGCGGTATCGGCGGTGGCGGCGCTCGGCGCCGGCCTGGTCGGCAGCCTGACCTCGCAGGCGATGGTGCGCCTGGGCTTCGCGACCGCCAGCGGCTTCTGGTTCTCCGCCGAACTGGTCAGCTACGTGGCCCTGCTGCCGGTGGTCCTGCTGGCGCCCGCACCCGGCAACCTGGCGCACGCGCTGCGGCGCCAGTGGGGTCAGGTCCGCCGCCGGCCGATGCTGCTGATGCCGCTGGCCGCGCTGGGGCTGACCATCCTGCTCGGCGTCGCCATCGGCGGGCCCGGCGCCATCGCCTTCCCGGTGCCGGCGCTGCTGTGGTGCGCGCTGGCGTACCGCCTGTTCACCACCGCCGTGGTCACCGCGCTGCTGTGCATGTGGACGCTGATCGCCATCGCCACGGGGCTGATCGACCTGAACCTGCAGGACACCAGCGTCCGCTCGGTGATCTCGCTGCGCATCGGCATGGCGCTGCTGGCGGTGGCGCCGCTGACGGTCGCCAGCATCGACGGCGCGCGCAACCGGCTGCTGGCCACGCTCAACCATGCCGCCGACCACGACGCGCTGACCGGCGCATTGAACCGCAGCGCCTTCCTGCGCCGCGGCCAGGACCTGCTGGAGCGCGCGCAGCGCGAAGGCTGCGGGGTGGTGGCGATGATGCTCGACATCGACCACTTCAAGTCGGTCAACGACCGCCACGGGCATGCGGCCGGCGACGCCGTGCTGGTCGCCTTCGCCGAGCGCATGCGCACCCACCTGCGCGAGGACGGCCTGTTCGGCCGCTTCGGCGGCGAGGAGTTCGCCGCGCTGCTGTCCGGCCTGGACGCGCCGGCGGCGCTGGCCGTGGCCGAACGCCTGCGCGAGCTGGCCTGCGAGCCCATCCTGCTGGACGACGGCCGCGTGCTGGACATCACCGTGAGCGTGGGCCTGGCTGCGCTGTCGCCGCAGGCGCGGGTCGACACGCCCGAACGCCTGCTCAGCCAGGCCGACGTCGCGCTCTACCGCGCCAAGGCGATGGGGCGCAACCGGGTGGTGCTGTAGCGCTCCGCCGGCTCAGTCCCAGCCCGGCATCTGGCTGCCATCCAGGCCGCCGGTCTCGAACACCGCCCTGTGCGTGCTGCCGTCCTTCACCGGGAACTCGATCTCCAGCACCCTGGTCTTGCGCGCCACGCGCCACAGCGCCTTGTCGTCGTCGATGAACATCGCGGTGGCCTCGTCGGTGTCCGGCCGGTTGGCCGACATGCGCTTCGGCGCACCGCCGTCGGCGACCACGGTGACCTGGCAGCGGCGGTAACAGGCCTTGGCGAAGTCGCTCGCCTGCAGCACCAGGTAGCTGCTGCGCTTCCACGTGGGATGGTCGCGGAACACCAGCTGCACCGGCTTGGCGCCGGTGCCGTCCACGTCCACCGGCTCCTTGCCGAGGATGGCCGCGGAGCGCTGGGTGCCGCCGTCGGTGGCGAACTGCGCGTAGTCCCACAGCGCTTCCATCCGGCGCTGCTCGCGCACGGCCTGGGCCTTGCCCTTCACCTCCTCGAGCGCCGGCCCGATGCGCGCCGCCGCCCGGCTCTGCGGGTACTGGTCGAGCAGCGCCACGCCGTGGATGCGCGCCAGGTCCCAGTCGTTGGACGCCACCGCGCCGTCGTACTTCTTCGCCAGTTCGTCGGCCTGCTGCTCGATGGCGGCGGCCTGCGCCGCGGCGGCAGCGGCGCGCTCGGCCTCGCGGTCGCCGCAGGCGGACAGGGCCACCGCGCAGGCGGCCGTCAACAACAGCTTCTTCATCGCATCCACTCCCTTCGTGCGGTGCTTCATCGGGGTTGGCCCCGCTGGATCAACAGGGCGACCGCGGCCGCCACGTCGTCGGGTTTTTCCATGATGGACATGTGGCCGCAGCCGTCGAGCGACACCTGCAGGGCCTGCGGCATGGCGGCGGCGTACAGCGCCATCGCGCTGGGGTCGATCACGCGGTCCTGCCGGCACCACAGCAGCAGCGCGGGCTGGCGGATCGCGGCCGCGGCGCGGCCGGGCTGGAAGCGCTCGTCGCCGCGGCCGATGCGGTCCAGCACCCGCTGCTCGAACGGCGCCTGGCGGATGCGCCAGCCGATCACCGCGCGCGAGGCGGGCCACGGGATGGCCGGCTGCACCGAGCGGTCGTGGAAGACGGTGTCCAGGTAGCGCTGCAGCGAGGCCTCGTCGTCGACCGCGAACGGGTTCTTCCCCGCCAGCACCTCGGCGCCGAACGCGTTGTCGCGGAAGCGCACGCCGGCGGCGTCGATCAGGCCCACGCGCGCGATCCGCTCCGGGTGGTCGGCCGCGGCGATCGCCGCGATGCCGCCGCCCATCGAGTGCCCGAGCAGCACGACCGGGCTGCCGTCGCGGCGCACGCGCGCCAGAAACTTCGCCAGCCGCTTGGCCTGCGCGTCGAAGCCGTAGTCGGCGCCGTCCAGCCGCTGGCTCTCGCCCCAGCCTGGCAGGTCCGGGATCACCAGCCGGTAGTGCCCGCCCAGGCGCTGCGCCAGCGGGTACCAGTTCTCCTTGCTGCCGGTGAAGCCATGCACCATCACCACGGTCGGCGCATCGTCCGCGGCGGCCTCGCGCTCGTCGTAGGTCCAGCGGTGGTCGTCGACCACCACGCGCTTTTCCGACAGGCCGATCCACCACCCCTGCAGCGCCATGCCGGCGCGCAGCGGCGCCATCGGGTCGCGCCAGGCCCAGGCCACCAACGCACAGACCAGGACGGCCGCCACCAGGGCGGCCGTCCGTGCGCGGGTCGGGCGGACCGCCATGCTGCTACTTGCCTTCCGCTGCCTTCGCCAGCACGGCCTCGACCGAACCGGTCGTGATCGGGTGGTAGCCCGGGCGGGCGCGCGCGAACACCTCCCGCGCGAACGCCAGGCCGTCCGGCGTCTTCGCCAGTGCCTCGTAGATCGGCATGATCAGCTTGCGGCGGCCGACGCGCTCGATGAACTTCGCGATCTCCGGGCGCGCGTCCAGGTAGCCGCTGCGGATGGTCAGCGGGTACCAGCGCATCGCGATCTCGCCGTTGGCGGTGCCGGTGAAGTGGTAGGCGTCGTCCAGCTGCTTCAGCTGCTCGACGGTCAGGGTGTCGCCCATGCCCTCGATGAAGTGCACCCACTGCTGGGTCACCCAGCCGCCGGTGACCTGCGGGTTCGGCAGCTGGCCGCTGCCCTGCCAGGCGATGCGCGCGGTGTCGGTGTTGGAGAAGCCGCGCGACTGCGCCACCGGCGCGCCGGCCGGGATGCCCGGGCCGTAGACCCAAGCCTGGATCTCGGCGTCGCTGACCAGGTTGGGATGCTTGTCGAACAGGTGCTTCTTGGCGTAGTCGAGGAACGTCTCGGTGGTGATGCTCTGGAACGCGAAGTGGTCGAAGTAGCCGCGCAGGAAGGCGTCGAACTCCTGCCGGCCGAAGCGCTCCTCCAGGAACTGCAGGAACCACGCGCCCTTGTCGTAGGACACGGCGCTGAGCGCGTCGTCGGCGTCCAGCTGCGTGCCGGGCTTCACCGCCAGCGCCTGGGTGGCCTCCGGCATGGTGCCGATTTCCTTCTTCAGGCCGTTGCGCGCGATGGCGAATTCCATGTTGCTGAATTCCTTGCCGTACAGCGCCTCGACGATGCGGTTCTCCACGTAGCTGGTGAAGCCCTCGTTCAACCAGCCGTGCTTGGCGCTGGAGAAGGTCACCAGGTTGCCCGACCAGCTGTGCGCCAGCTCGTGCGCGATCAGCGACACCAGCGACTTGTCGCCGACGATCACCGTGGGCGTGGCGAAGGTCAGGCGCGGGTTCTCCATGCCGCCGTAGGGGAACGAGGGCGGCAGCACCAGGATGTCGTAGCGCTCCCAGCGGTAGGGGCCGTAGAGCTGCTCGGTGGCCTGGATCATCTTCTCGGTGTCGGCGAACTCGGCCACCGCCTTGTCCACCATCGCCGGCTCGGCCCACACGCCGCTGCGCGCGGAGATCGGCTTGAACACCAGGTCGCCGGCGGCGATCGCCATCAGGTAGGACGGGATGCGCTGCGGCATCTTGAACGCGTAGTCGCCGTCGCGCGCGGCGTCGGTGGCGTTGTCGGCGCTCATCAGCACCATCACGTCCGGGCGCGAGGTCACGTGCGCGCTGTAGGTGTAGCGCACCTGCGGCGTGTCCTGCAGCGGCACCCAGCTGCGCGCGTGGATCTGCTGCGACTGGCTGAACATGAAGGGCAGCTGCTTGCCCTCGGTCATCTCCGGCGTCAGCCACTGCAGGCCGGACGCGCCGGGGGCGCTGTGGTAGGTGACCCGGACCCGGGCGTTGCGCGCGGGCGTCTCGATGGTCAGCTTGCTGCCCAGCACCGGGTCCTTGGCGGCCAGCGCGTACTGCAGCGGCGCCCAGGCGTCGTTCGCCTCGCCCTCGACCTTCTCGATGGTCAGGTCGCGGGTGTCCAGCACCAACTGGGTGGCGGCCTTGTCCTTCCAGTCGAGCGTGTAGGTCGCGGTGCCGCCGATGGTCTTGGCGTCGAAGTCGACGGCGATGTCCAGCGCCAGGTCGTCGATGGCGACCTTCTGCGGCTCGGCATAGGAATGCTCGTCCTGGTCGACGATCTTCTCGGCGGCGGGCTTGGGCTTGGCGGCCACGGGGGCGGGTTCGGGTTCCTTGGAGCAACCGGCCGCCAGCACGGCGGCGCAGGACAACAGCAGAGCCAGTGAACGCATCAGGGACTTCCAGCGATCGGGGGAAGCCGCAAGTTTACCGCGCCGCGGCGGCGTTGCCCTTGCCGTGGAGGGCGAACGCGCCGCCGCGCGCCCGGCCGGCGAACCGACGGCCCTTGCTTCGTCATCCGGGAAAACGGCCCGGGCCGGCTTCCAGGCACGGCGCCGGGGCCGCAGGCCCCGATCCCTGCGCCGTAGGAGCGCCCCATGGGCGCGATGCTCTTGCTTTCGATCGTTCCCGGAGCAAGAGCATCGCGCCCATGGGGCGCTCCTACCGCGATCCTGGGCCTGTAGGAGGGGCTTCAGCCCCGACCGCCGCGATGGTCGGGGCTGAAGCCCCTCCTACAACGAAACGGCGGGTGCGCTCAGACCTTGTAGCCAGTATGGATGGCGACGATGCCGGCGGACAGGTTGCGGTAGCTGGTGCGGGCGAAGCCGGCGGCATCCATCATGCCCTGCAGCTCGGCCTGCGGCGGATGCTTGCGGATGCTCTCGGCCAGGTACTGGTAGCTGTCCGCGTCCTGTGCGAACAGCCGCCCCAGTTTCGGCAGCACCTTGAACGAGTGGAAGTCGTACACCGGCTTGAACCAGTCCACCGTCACTTCCGAGAACTCCAGCACGCGCGCCTGCCCGCCGACCTTCAGCACACGGTACATCTCGCGCAGCGCGGCGTCCTTGTCGGTGACGTTGCGCAGGCCGAAGGCGATGGTCACCAGGTCGAAGCTGGCGTCCGGGAACGGCAGCGCCTCGGCGTTGCACTGCACGTATTCCAGGCCGCCGACCAGGCCGCGGTCGGTCATGCGGTCGCGGCCCACCGACAGCATGCCGGCGTTGATGTCGCCCAGCACGATCTGGCCGGTGTCGCCCACGCGGTCCTTCAGCAGGGCGGCGATGTCGCCGGTGCCGCCGGCCAGGTCGAGCACGCGGTCGCCGCGCTTCACCTGGCAGGTGCCGACGAAGTAGCGCTTCCAGACCCGATGGATGCCCAGGCTCATCAGGTCGTTCATCAGGTCGTACTTGCCGGCGACCGAGGTGAACACCTCGCCCACCAGCTTCTGTTTGTCCTTGGCGGCGACGTCGCGGAAGCCGAAGTGGGTGGTGCCGCGTTCGTAGGGGGATTCGCTCATGGCCGGATTATCGCACTACCCGGCCGGCCCGGCCCACGCCCGGCGCGCCGGCGCTACTTCACCGCGCAGACCAGCGACGGGCGCAGCGCCCGCGGCAAGGCGCCGCAGGCCTGCCGCCGCAACCGGTCCACCGCCGTCGCGGGCGCCGTGCGCACCGGCGGGGTGGGCGGCGGCGCGATGGAGGGCGGAACGGACGGCGCGGGCGACGACGAGGCCGCGACCGCGGCGTTCCGCTCCAGCACCGGCGCCGGCGTGCTCATCGCGCGCGGCCGCGGCCCGACGCGCACCACGAAGCCGTTCGCCGTCGCCGACACCACCTCGACCCAGTGCAGTTCGTTCGGCGTGTTCCAGCGCCCGCCGACCTTCAGCATCGAGCCTTCGTTGCTCGACAGGTCGGCGGCGGGCACGTCGCGGTCGACGCTGTAGGCGATGCCGTAGTCCTCCAGCCGGTGGATGATCACGGCGTCGCCCGCCAGCGCGGACTCGTAGGTCCCGCTGCGGCGCCGCGCCTCCAGGGTGTAGATCACGGTCCTGTAGGGGTCGGGCTGGGCCGGCATCGCCAGCACCACCAGCTGCGTGTTGGCCGTGTCCGGCAGGCTGCCGGCATCCAGCACGAATTCGTGCGTCTGGCCGTTGCCGGCGACGATGGTGCGCTTGCGCGCTGCCGGCAGCCAGCCCAGCCGCTCGCGCTGGTACATGTTGAGGTGCTTGGGCAGCAGGCCGAAGGTGGCGTCGCTGGTCGCGTTGCGCCAGGCGTCGCTCATCAGGTCCCACGGATTGTCGTAGGTGTCGCCGTCGCCGTCGGAGTTGTCCGAATGCGGCAGGCCGTAGCCGTGCCCCATCTCGTGCGCCAGCGGCGCCAGGTTGGCGAACGACCAGGGTGGGCTCCACGTCACCCGCGTGCAGGCGTAGGCGCCGTCGAGCGTGGCGCAAGCGCCGCCGCCCCAGGCATTGCCGTCCAGTTCGCCGTTGAACATCAGGTTGACGCCCTGGATGTTGCGGAAGTCCACCTCGGCGTCCGCCGCCGCCGCGCAGTCGGCGAACAGGTCCGACAGCTGCGCCTTCGGCTTGCCGTCGACGCTGGCCAGGTAGGCGGCGCGCGGCTTCGGCAGCGTGTACCAGCCGTGCGCCGAGCTGCCGGCCAGGTTGATCTGCCCGTACGACACCTCGGACCAGTAGTGGCCCAGCTGGCCGGGCGCGTTGCCGTACTGGTCCTGGAAGTACGCGCGCGGCTTCTGCTCGGTCGCGATGTCGGCGAACTTGCACATCAGCGTCACCCAGCGGGTGGCGCCCAGCACCGGCGCCGACGCCATGACGCGGCCGTCCGCGCCGACCGCCTGGGCGCGCGGCGGCACCGCCCCGGTGGGCACGATGGCGTCGATCACCGGCGCCGCCGGCGCGGACGCCATCGCCTTCGCGGGCGCCCGGTACGACACCGCGACAGGACGGTTCGCCAGCGCATACAGGTCGCCCGCCGCCAGGCGCGACTGCGCCACGTCCAGCGGCACGCGCTGGCCCGGCCCCGTTTCCAGCCACGCGTCCAGCTGCGGCGCCGGGCGCGCCTGGCCGGGCGGCGCGTGCGGCGGATCCGCCCATTGCAGCTGCAGGATGCCCTGCACCATGGTGTCCGCCCGCAGCGGCGGGGCGGGGAGAAGGCATGCCATTGCCAGTGCGCACGCGGCGGCGGACATCCTGGTGCCCTTCCGCGATGCGTCGGCCGACCGGTGTGTGACCACGCGCGACCCCTTCATCGTGGGCGGGCCGACATGGCGCCGCCATCCGGGGTGTCGGCCGGCGCGCGGGGGTCTTGATGGTCCTGCGGGTCGATCCCGCGCGTCCGCGCGGCGGATGTTCCGAACTGCGATGCAGTTCAGCCCGCCAAAGGGAACCGCATCGTGTTCATGTGCGACAGCGCGCCCGCGTGCGGCACGCGGGGACGCGGCGGCCTGTCGGGACGATCCCGACGGGGACGCCCCCTGCGCCTCAACGCTCGCGGACGGCGCACGACGCCGTCCGCGCGCCGCAGGGACGCGGCGGCGCCGCGCGCACCGCACGGTCGCGTCCGTCCACCGCCGGCGATGGCGCCGGCGCCGACGCCGACGCCACCGCGGCGGGCTTCACCAGCGCCGGCAGCGGACTGCTCATCACCCGCGGCGGGCCGACCGTGAGCACGAAGCCGGTCGCGGTCTGCGCCTTGACGGTGACCACGTGCGAGCCCTCGGGCGTCGTCCAGCGCTCGCCCACCTTGAACATGGAGCCTTCGTTGTTGGAACGGTTCGCCGGCGGGACATCGGCATCGATGCTGTAGGCGGTGCCGGAGCGCTCCACCTTGTGGATGATCACCGCGTCGCCGGCCAGCGCGTTCTCGTAGCTGCCCTGGCGCTTGCGCGCCTCCAGCGTGTAGATCACCGTCGCGTAGGGATCGGCCTGCGGCGACAGCGACAGCACCAGCATCTGCACGTTGCCCGAATCCGCCAGGTGCGCGTAGTCCAGCGCGATGTCGCGCGTGGCCAGGTCGCCGAGCGCGACGATCCGCTGCCGCGGCGCGTCCACCCAGCTCAGGCGGTGCCGCTGGAAGATGTTGATGTGCTTGGGGCGCGAGCCGTAGGTGGCGTCCTTCACCGCGTTGCTCCAGCTGTCGCTCATCACGTCCCACGGGTTGTCGTAGGTGTCGTCGTCGCCGTCGGAGTTGTCCGAATGCGGCAGGCCGTAGCCGTGCCCCATCTCGTGCGCGAGCGGGGCGAGGTTGCCGAACGACCAGGGCGGGTTCCAGGTGACGCGCTTGCACAGGCGCGCGCCGCGCACCGTCGCGCAGCTCTGGCCGCCCCAGGCGAAGCCGTCGAGGTCGCCGTTGAACATCATGTTGATGCCGACCGGCGCCGCGAGGTCGACGGTGTCCGGCGCGGCGGACGCGCAGTCCGCGAACAGCTTGTTCAGGTCCGCCTTGTCCTTGCCGTCCACCTGGGTCACGTAGGTCGCGCGCGGGCTCGGCAGCGTGTACCAGCCGTGCGCGGTGCTGCCGGCCAGGTCGATCTTGCCGTAGGAGACTTCCCGCCAGTAGTGGCCGAGCTGGCCCGCGCCGTCGCCGTACTGCGACTGGAAGAACGCCTGGTCCTTCTGCTCGGCGGCGAGGTCGCCGAACTTGCACATCAGCGTCACCCAGCGGGTGGTGCCGCTGACCGGCGCGGCCGCCATGACGCGCGCGTTGGCCGGATGCGCGGGCGCGGACGGGGTCGCGCGGTCGGCCGGCACGATGGCCTCGATCGCGGGCGCGGACGCCATCGCGCGCCCCTGCGCCGCGAACGCCACCGCCACGCGCCGGTTGGCCAGCACGTACAGGTCGCCGGCGGCCAACTTCGCCTGCGCGGGGTCCAGCGGGATGCGGCTGCCGTCGTCCTTCAGCAGCGTCGCGTTGAACCGCGGCGGCGCCTGGACCTGGCCGGGCGCGGCGCGCTGCGGGTCGCCCCACGCCAGCTGCAGCACGCCCTGCTCGATGGTCTGCGCGCGCAGCGCCGGCATCGCCGACGCCAGCACCAGCGCGGCGGCCAGCGCCCGCAGGCCGCGCGGGGCAGCCGTTGCGTCCTTCATCATCCGATGACTCCCCCGGTCCTGCGCACACGAGCGCCGTCCTGCGTTCTACAAGGTCGCGTCCATCGCGCGCCGTGCGTCACATCACAGTCCCCGAGGTAGGATGGAGGCTTCCCGCCTTCTCATCCCCGACCATGACCCTGTCCACCGATTACCGCGCCCTGCTCGAGACCGCCATCGCCGAAGCGCGCCAGGGCCTGGCCGAAGGCGGCATTCCGATCGGCGCCGCGCTCTACCACCGCGACGGGCGCCTGCTGGGCTGCGGCCACAACCGCCGCGTGCAGGAAGGCGATCCCTCCGTGCACGGCGAGACCGACGCCTTCCGCAAGGCCGGGCGCCAGCGCCGCTACCGCGACACGATCATGGTCACCACGCTCGCGCCGTGCTGGTACTGCAGCGGGCTGGTGCGGCAGTTCAACATCGGCACCGTGGTGGTGGGCGAATCGGTGAACTTCCAGGGCGGGATCGACTGGCTGCGCGAGGCCGGGGTGGACGTCGTCGACCTGCAGAACCAGGAATGCATCGATCTGCTGGGCGGCTGGATCCGCGCCAACCCGGACGTGTGGAACGAGGACATCGGCGAGGACTGACCCCGGCGCGGCGTCACGCCTTGCGCACGAACTCGGACTTCAGCTTCATCGCGCCGATGCCGTCGATCTTGCAGTCGATGTCGTGGTCGCCGTCGACCAGGCGGATGTTCCTGACCTTGGTGCCGACCTTCACCACCAGCGACGAACCCTTGACCTTCAGATCCTTGATGACGGTGACGCTGTCGCCGTCCTGCAGCAGGTTGCCGTTGGCGTCCTTGACGACGCGCGCGTCGTCGTCGTTGCCCGCCGGCGCATCCGCGGACCACTCGTGGCCGCACTCCGGGCAGACCAGCTGCGCGCCGTCCTCGTAGGTGTATTCGGACCGGCATTGCGGGCAGGGCGGCAGCGTGCTCATGGGGCGATGGCTCAGGCGAAACGAACCGCGATTGTAACCGACGGCCGCACGGCGCCCGCCGGAAACGGAGGACCCGCCTCGCGGCGGGTCCGGTGCGTCAGAGGATGTAGCGGCTCAGGTCCGGGTCCTGCACCAGTTCGCCCAGGTGCGCGTCCACGTAGGCGCGGTCGATGGTGATGTCCTGGCCATCACGGTCCGGCGCCTCGTAGCTCAGCGTGTCGAGCAGGCGCTCCAGCACGGTGTGCAGGCGGCGCGCGCCGATGTTCTCCTGGCGCTCGTTGACCTGCGCGGCGATCTCCGCGAGACGGTCGACGGCGTCGTCGGTGAAGCGCAGCGCCACGCCCTCGGTCTTCATCAGCTCCACGTACTGCCGGGTCAGCGCGGCCTTGGGCTCGGTGAGAATGCGGATGAAGTCCTCCTTGCTCAGCGCCGACAGCTCCACCCGGATCGGGAAGCGGCCCTGCAGCTCCGGGATCAGGTCGCTGGGCTTGGCCAGGTGGAAGGCGCCGGAAGCGATGAACAGGATGTGGTCGGTCTTCACCGTGCCGTACTTGGTCGACACATTGCTGCCCTCCACCAGCGGCAGCAGGTCGCGCTGCACGCCCTCGCGGCTGACGTCGGCGCCGCTCATGTTGCCGCTGCGCTTGGCGACCTTGTCGATCTCGTCGATGAAGACGATGCCGTGCTGCTCGCAGGCCTCGATGGCGGCGGCGCGGATGTCGTCCTCGTTGACCAGCTTGGCCGCCTCCTCCTCGACCAGCTGCGGGCGCGCGGCCTTGATCGCCACGGTGCGCTTGTGGGTCTTGCCGCCGCCCAGGCTGGAGAACATCTGCCGCAGCTGCTGGCCCATCTCCTCCATGCCCGGCGGCGTCATGATGTCCACGGAAGCGACATTCGCCGACAGTTCCAGTTCGATCTCGCGCTCGTCCAGTTCGCCGTTGCGCAGCTGGCGGCGCAGCTTCTGGCGGGTCTCGGACTCCTTCGACGACGGCTCCGCGCCGATGTCGACGGTGGCCGTGGGCGCGCCGAAGCCGAAGCCGCCGGCCGGCGCCTCGCGGCGCGGCAGCAGCGCGTCCAGGATGCGGTCCTCGGCGCGCTCCTCGGCCTGCGTGCGCATGCGCGCCTTGGCCTGCTCGCGGTACATCTTCACCGCGGTGTCGGCCAGGTCGCGGACGATCTGCTCGACGTCCTTGCCGACGTAGCCGACCTCGGTGAAGCGCGTGGCCTCGACCTTCACGAACGGCGCGTTGGCCAGCGTGGCCAGGCGGCGCGCGATCTCGGTCTTGCCCACGCCGGTGGGGCCGATCAGCAGGATGTTCTTCGGCATCACCTCGTTGCGCAGGCCCTCGTCCAGCTGCATGCGCCGCCAGCGGTTGCGCAGCGCGATGGCGACCGCGCGCTTGGCGGCCTGCTGGCCGACGATGTGGCGGTCGAGTTCCTGCACGATCTCGCGCGGGGTCATGGTGGAGGACGTGCTATCGGACTTGGACATGGGCGGGCAGGCGTGAGAAGCGAGTGGAGAGGCGTGAGGAGTGAGGGAAAGGCAGTTGCGAAGTCGGAGCCGGGGAGCACACGCTCACTCCTCGTTCCTCTCCGCTCGTTCCTCGCCCTAGAGTTCCTCGACCACCACGTTGCGGTTGGTGTAGATGCAGATGTCGCCGGCGATGTTCAGCGCTTCGACGGCGATGGATTTGGCGTCCAGCCCGGTGTGCGCGAGCAGGGCGCGGGCGGCGGACAGGGCGTAGGAGCCGCCGGAGCCGATGGCGATGATGCCGTCCTCCGGCTCGATCACGTCGCCGGTGCCGCTGATGATCAGCGAGGTCTCGCGGTCGGCGACGGCGAGCAGCGCTTCCAGCTTGCCCAGCCGGCGCTCGGTGCGCCAGTCCTTCGCCAGTTCCACCGCGGCGCGGGTCAGCTGGCCGTGCTTCTCCAGCTTGGCCTCGAACAGCTCGAACAGGGTGAAGGCGTCGGCGGCCGCGCCGGCGAAGCCCGCCAGCACCTGGCCGTCCCGGCCCAGCCGTCGCACCTTGCGCGCGTTGCCCTTCATCACCGTGTGCCCCAGCGTCACCTGGCCGTCGCCGGCGACGGCGACATGGCCGTTGCGGCGCACGGAGATGATGGTGGTGGCATGGAAGACGTTGGGATTCTGGCTGGGGTCCATGGGGGCCTCCGGGGTGTTCCCCCAGAGGTGGGGATGGGCGGGACGAGTTCAAGAGCGAGGAGTGAGTGGAGAGGAACGAGGAGTGAGTGAAAGCCGGGTCGCCCGCCTTTGCTTGTCACTCACTCCTCGTTCCTCTCCACTCACTTCTCGCTTTTCCGCCTGGCCCGCGGGTGCGCCGCGTCGTACACCTTGGCCAGGTGCTGGAAGTCCAGGTGGGTATAGATCTGGGTGGTGGCGATGTCGGCGTGGCCCAGCAGTTCCTGCACGCCGCGCAGGTCGCCGGAGGATTCCAGGATGTGGCTGGCGAAGCTGTGCCGCAGCATGTGCGGGTGGACGTGCTTGAACAGGCCCTGCCGCTGCGCCAGCTGCTTGATCCGGATCTGCACCGCACGTTGGGAGATCGGGCCGTCGCCGCGGCCGGGGAAGACGAAGCCGTCGCTGCCCGTCGGCCGCTCCTGCCGCCATTCCGCCAGCGCGTTGCGCGCGTGCGAACCGACCGGCACCTTGCGCTCCTTGCTGCCCTTGCCGAGCACCGTGACCATGCCGCCGGCCATGTCCAGGTCGCGCCAGCGCAGCGCGCACAGTTCGCTCAGGCGCAGGCCGGAGGAATAGAACAGTTCCAGCAGCGCGCGGTCGCGCCGGCCCAGCGGCGCGTCGGTCGGCACCTCGACCAGCCTCACCGCCTCGTCGGCGTCCAGCACCTGCGGCAGCTTGCGCGGCGCCTTGGGCGCGCGCAGCGCGGCGGCGGGACTGGCGGCGATGCGCCCGTGCTTCAGCAGCCACCGGTAGTAGCTGCGGCAGGCGGACAGGCGGCGCTGCAGGCTCTTCGGCGACAGGCCGCGGCGGTGTTCGCTGGCGACGAAGCCGCGCAGCTGCTCGGCCTGCACGTCGGCGAGGTCGGCGATGCCCTGCGCCTGCGCCCAGTCGGACAGCGCGGCCAGGTCGCGGCGGTAGGCGTCCAGCGTATGCGCGGAGACGCGGCGCTCGACGTCGAGGTGAGCGAGGAAGTCGGTGGTGGACATGGCCTTCCCCTCCCCTCACCCGTCATTCCGGCGAAAGCCGGAATCCATCTTGCTCCTGCTCTTGCGCCAGGCAGGCAAGGGCGAAAGCAAAGGCGAAATGGATTCCGGCTTTCGCCGGAACGACGGAGGGGGTGGCGGGGTGCGCCTCAGCCATCGAACCGCTTCAGCGCCGTCGCCAGCGTCTCGCCCATCATGCGCAGGAACAGCGTGCCCATGCCGGGATAGAAGCGGTTGCCGTCGCGGCTGCCCACGGCCACCAGGCCGATGCCCGGCAGCGGCAGCAGCGCCGACGAGGCGACTTCCTCGGCGCGCGCGCCGTACAGCAGCACGTGCTTCTCCGGCTGCAGGCGGCCGCAGATCGGCTCGCCGTCGCGCAGGCAGTCGCGGAACGGCGCCATGTGCGGGTTGTCGGCCGGCACCACCTGCAGCCATTCGTTCTCGTCCAGCCCGTCGACCGGCTGCAGCAGCACGATGCTGACGCGGTCGCCGTTGAAGTCCTCGGCCAGCGAGGCGGCCATCGCGCGGACGGTGTCGGCGGCCGAGCCCTGCTTCATCAGCGTCAGCGCCAGCTGGTGCGTGCGCACGGCCAGGCGCTCGTTCTCCTGCGCGTTGGCGAACAGGTCGGCCAGGCGCTTGGACAGCTCGCGGTTCTTGTCGCGCAGCACTTCCAGCTGGTAGCTGGCCAGCGACGCGGTGGGGCCTTCGTCGCGCGGCACCACCAGGTTCAGCGCCAGGTCCGGGAACTGCTTCAGGAAGGTGGGGTGCCGCCGCAGCCAGGCCGCCACTTCGTGCGCGCCCAGTTTTTCCTGTGTGTCGCTCATGCTTTCCATTCCCCTTCGAATACGAATGCCGCCGGCCCCGACATGATGACCGGCGCGTCGTCGGACGGCCAGCGGATGCGCAGCTCGCCGCCGGGCAGCGCGATGGCCACGTCGCGGTCCACGCGGCCGCGGCGGACCAGCACCGCGGCGGCCGCGCAGGCGCCGCTGCCGCAGGCCAGGGTCTCGCCGACGCCGCGCTCGTACACGCGCAGGCGCACGCGGTCGCGCGCGACCACCTCGGCGAAGCCGACGTTGACCGATTCCGGGAAGTGCCGCGAGCGCTGCAGCAGCGGGCCGTAGTGGCGCACCGGCGCCGCGTCCACCGACGGCACCTCGATCACCGCGTGCGGATTGCCCATCGACACCGCGCCGAACCGCAGGCGCACGCCTTCGTCCACGTCGGCGTCGTATTCCGCGCGGGCCTGGTCGAAGCCCTGCAGCGGGATGCGCGCCGGCGCGAACACGGGCACGCCCATCGCGACGGCGTAGCGGTCCTCGCCGATGCGTTCCACCGCATGGGTGGCGAGCGGGCTGTCCACGTCGAACGTGGCGCCGGCGGCCGCGCCGTCGCGCACCAGCCACGCCGCCACGCAGCGCGCGCCGTTGCCGCACTGCTGCGAGGGCGAGCCGTCGGAGTTCCAGATGCGGTAGGCGGCCACCGCGCCGGCGCTGCGCGGCGGCTCGATGGTCAGGATCTGGTCGCAGCCCACGCCCCGGTGGCGGTCGGCCAGCCGCGCGGCCAGTGTCGCGTCCGGCGGCGGCAGGCCGTCGCGCAGGTCCAGCACGACGAAGTCGTTGCCGGCGCCATGCATCTTGGTGAAGCGCATCGGCGTGGCCCGCGCGTGCAGGGGCTCAGCCATTCCCGTCGGTGGCCGGCACCGTGGCCGGATCGATCGGCGGCTGCGCCGGCACGCTGTCGGCCGGCGCCGGCGCGGCATCGGCGGGCGCCACCGGCGCCTCTTCGACGGGCGGCTGCGGCATGAACAGCGGGCCCTTGGCTCCGCAGGCGGACAGGGCCGCCAGCAGGGCGGCGGCGGCGAAAAGACGGGCGTTCCGGTTCATGCGGCGAGTATAGCTACACGCCGGTGAACGCGGCGGGCGTTCAGCGCGGGCGCGGCGGCTCCGGACGCATCCACAGCCAGGCGCCGACCACCGCCATGCAGGCGACCGGCACGGCGACCATCCACCAGCGGTGCGTGCCGCTCCACAGCATCAGTGCGAGCAGGATCGCCGCGCTGGCCAGCATCGTCCAGGTCGCGGCCCACTTGGCGCGCCGCGACACCGCGCGGTGCAGGTGCCAGTCGTGGATCATCGGGCCGAAGCGTGGATGCGTCACCAGGTAGCGATGCAGCCGTTCCGACCCGCGCGAGGCGGCGTACGCGGCGATCAGGACGAAGACCGTGGTGGGCAGGCCCGGCACGAACACGCCGAGGATGCCCATGCCCAGGCTGGCGTACGCCAGCAGCCACCACGCCCAGCGGAAGCGGGTGGGTCGCGGTTCGGGCAGGCGGCGGGGCTCGGGGGGAGACTTGTCGTGCACCGCGCCCTTGTACCCCAAATCCGCCGCCGATGGCGCGAATACCACCTGCGCCGACCGGATCACCGCGTCCCAACCCGCCATCGCCCGCACCTGCTCCATGGAAACTCGGAGACGGTATCGGCGGCGCGGCGCCGGACCTGAGGCGCCACCCGTCGGCCGACGGCGCGGCGCAACCGGAAGCGCCGGGTTTCCCCGGCGCCTGCCGCTACTTCGACGCCACGCCCAGCTGGTCCAGCATGAAGGCGAACATCTCCGCGCGCTCGCGGTACTGGCGGAAGCGGCCGGACTTGCCGCCGTGGCCGGCTTCCATGTTGGTGCGGAACACCACCGGGCCGGTGCCGGTGTCGAGGTCGCGCAGGCGCGCCACGTACTTGGCCGGCTCCCAGTACTGCACCTGCGAATCCCACAGGCCGGTGCCGACGAACATCGCCGGGTAGGCCTTGGCCTGCAGGTTGTCGTAGGGCGAGTACGTCAGGATGTAGTCGTAGTAGCCCTTCTCTTCCGGGTTGCCCCACTCGTCGTACTCGTTGGTGGTCAGCGGGATGGACGGATCGAGCATCGTGGTGACCACGTCGACGAACGGCACCAGGGTCAGGATGACCTTGTACTTCTCCGGCGCCATGTTCGACACCGCGCCCATCAGCAGGCCGCCGGCGCTGCCGCCCATCGCCGCCACGCGGTCCTTCGCCGCGTAGCCTTCCTTGACCAGGTAGTCGGTGACATCGATGAAGTCGGTGAAGGTGTTGATCTTGTTGTAGAGCTTGCCGTCGTCGTACCACTTCCGGCCCATCTCCTGGCCGCCGCGGATGTGCGCCAGCGCGTAGACCACGCCGCGGTCGAGCAGGCTGACGTTGGTGACGCTGAAGCCCGGGTCCATCGAGTTGCCGTAGCTGCCGTAGGCGTACTGCAGCATCGGCGCCTTGCCGTCGCGCTGGAAACCCTTTTTGTAGACCAGGGTCACCGGGATCTTCGTATGGCCGTCGCGCGCCGGCGCCCAGATGCGCTCGGTGACGTACTGCGAGGCGTCGTAGCCCGGCACCGGCTGCTGCTTCAGCTGGCGGCGCTCGCCGGTCTTCACGTTGATCTCGTAGGTCGTGGCCGGCGTGGTCATCGAGGTGTAGCCGTAGCGCAGCCAGTCGGTATCCGTTTCCGGGTTGGCGGACAGGCCCATCGAGTACGCCGGCTCGTCGGCCTTGACGTACTCGCTGGCGCCGTCGGCCTTGATCACGCGCAGGCTCTCCAGTGCGTTGGCGCGCTCGGCGACCACGCTGAAGCCGTCGAACAGCTCGAAGCCCTCGACGAACACGTCGTCGCGGTGCGCGATCCAGTCCTTCCAGTCCTTGCGGGAGACCGAACCGGTCGGCGCGGTCACCAGCTTGAAGTTGGTGGCGCCATCGGCATTCGTGCGGATCACCCAGCGCCCGCCCAGGTGGTCGGCCTGGTATTCGACGTCGCGCTCGCGCGGCGCCAGCACGGTGAACACGCCCGGGCTGGCCGCCGGCGTGCAGCGCATCTCCGAGGACACCGTGCTTTCCACGCTGATGCAGATGAAGGCGTCGTCGCGGGTGCGGCCGATGCCCATGTAGAAGCTGTCGTCTTCCTCTTCGTAGACCAGCGCGTCCCGGTCGGACGGCGTGCCCAGCACGTGCGACTTCACCCGCTTGCTGAGCAGGGTCTCCGGGTCCTTGTCGACGTAGAACAGCGTGCGGCCGTCGTCGGACCAGACCAGGTTGGGCTCGGCGTTGGCGATGGTGTCCGGCAGCAGCTCGCCGGTCTCCAGGTCCTTGAAGCGGATCGTGTACTGGCGGCGGCCGTTGGTGTCGTCGGCGTAGGCGAGCAGGCGGTTGTCCTGGCTGACCTCGTAGTCGCCGACGTTGTAGTAGTCCTTGCCCTCGCCCAGCGCGTTGACGTCCAGCAGCACCTGCTCGCCGGCGAAGTCGCCGGCCGCGTTCGCCGCCTGGATCGACACCGCGTCCACGCCCGGGCCGTCCTTGCGGCGCGCGTGCACCGGGTAGTCCTTGCCGGCCACGAAGCGCGCGTAGTACCACCAGCCGCGCTCGCGGTACGGCACGCTGGCGTCGTCCTGCTTGATGCGCGCGACGACTTCGCCGTAGAGCGTGTCCTCCAGCGGCTTCAGCGGGGCCATCAGCGCGTCGGCGTAGGCGTTCTCGGCCTTCAGGTAGGCCAGCATCTCCGCGTTCTCGCGCTTGTCGTCGCGCAGCCAGTAGTACTCGTCGTTGCGCTCGGCGCCGTGCGGCGCCTTCACGACGTGCGGCTTCTTCGCCACGTCGGGCGGCGTGGCGGTGGCGGCGAGGGCGGAGGTGATCGGGATGCTCATCAGGACGGTCGCGGCAAGCAGGAGGGACGTGGTCTTCATGGATGGGGTCCGGGATGGCGGGTTGCAATGGTGGCGCGATCGGCCCTTGCCCGCCTGGGGAGGCCGTGCGGCGGGGCGGGCGACGCTGTTCGGATCCGGCGCCGGCACCGCCTGCGGGCGCCCCGCATCGCGTACGGGGCAGGCCCTTCCCCCGCACGCGGGGGAAGGGAACTACGTGGTCACTTCGCCAGCTGCTGCCACAGGAAGGTGTAGGCCAGCGCGCTCATGTGCGCCGCCTGCGCGTTGTTGGCCGCGCCGCCGTGGCCGCCCTCGATGTTCTCGTAGTAGCGCACGTCCTTGCCCGCTTCCAGCATCTTCGCCGCCATCTTGCGGGCGTGGCCCGGATGCACGCGGTCGTCGCGGGTGGAGGTCATGAACAGCGTCGGCGGGTAGTCCTTCTTGGCGTCGAACAGGTGGTACGGCGAGAAGGTCCGGATGAACTCCCAGTCGGCCGTGTCGGGGTTGCCGTACTCGGCCATCCACGAGGCGCCGGCCAGCAGGTGGCTGTAGCGCTTCATGTCCAGCAGCGGCACCTGCACCACGACCGCGCCGAACAGCTCCGGGTACTGCGTCAGCATGTTGCCGGTCAGCAGGCCGCCGTTGCTGCCGCCCTGGATGCCCAGGTGCTTCGGCGAGGTGACCTTGCGCGCGATCAGGTCCTGCGCAACCGCGGCGAAGTCCTCGTAGGCCTTGTGGCGGTTGGCCTTCAGCGCGGCCTGGTGCCAGCGCGGGCCGTACTCGCCGCCGCCGCGGATGTTGGCGACCGCGTACACGCCGCCCTTCTCCAGCCAGCCCTTGCCGACGCCGCCGGAATAGCCCGGGGTCAGCGAGATCTCGAAGCCGCCGTAGCCGTACAGCAGCGTGGGCGTGCTGCCGTCGTACTTCAGGCCCTCCGGGCGGACCAGGAAGTACGGCACCCGGGTGCCATCCCTGGAGGTGGCGAAGTGCTGCTCGATCTTCTTGCCGGCGGCGTCGAAGAACACCGGCATCGACTTCAGCTGTTCCGGCGCCTTGCCGATCTCGGCCAGCGACAGCGTGGTCGGGGTCAGGTAGTCGGTGACCGTCATCCAGACCGCATCGCTCTCGTCGCTGTCGACGTCGTTCACGCCGATGGTGCCGAAGGCCGGCGCGCCGGTGAAGGCGCCGGTCTTCCAGCCCGAGGCCGACGGCGTCAGCACGCTCAAGCGGTTCTTCACGTCTTCCAGCACGTTCAGGACCAGGTGGTTCTTGGTCCACGTGAACCCGGCCAGCGAGGTCTTGTCGGTCGGCGCGAACAGCACGTCGAACGCGCGCTGGCCGGCCATGAAGTCGTCGAACTTCGCCGCCAGCAGGCTGCCGGCGGCGTAGGTCCTGCCGCCGACGGTCCACGGCTCGCGCAGTTCCAGCGTCAGCCAGTCCTTGTGCACGCCCTTGTTGGCGGAGTTGGGCGCGTCGATCTTCGCCAGCGTGCCGTCGGCGCGGCGCAGGTACAGTTCGTCGTTGTAGAAGGCCAGCGTGCGGCTGACGAAGTCGCGCTGGAAGCCCGGCGTGTCGTCGTGCATCGCCGCGATGTACATGTCCTCCGGCTTGCCTTCGTACACCACGGCGGCGCTGTCCAGCGGCGTGCCGCGCTTCCACTCCTTGACGATGCGCGGATAGCCCGACGTGGTCATGCTGCCGGGGCCGAAGTCGGTGTAGACGTAGACGGTGTCGGCGTCCTTCCAGCCCAGCCCGCCCTTGGCCTCGGGGCGGTAGAAGCCGTCCTTCAGGAACACCTTGTTGACCAGGTCGAACTCGCGCGTCTCGTCGGCGTCGGCGCCGCCGCGCGACAGCGCGATCAGGCAGCGGGCGTAGTCGGGCTTGCGGCAGTCGGCGCCGTGCCAGACCCAGTTCTTGCCCTCGGCCTTGTTCAGGGCATCGAGGTCGAGCACGGTCTCCCACTGCGGCTGCGGCTTGCGGTATTCCTCCAGCGTGGTGCGGCGCCAGACGCCGCGCTCGTGCTGCTTGTCCTTCCAGAAGTTGTAGTAGTACGGGCCGATCTTCTGCACGCCGGGGATCTTGGCGTCCGAGTCCAGGATGGCGCGGATGTCCGCTTCCAGCTGCTTGAACGCCGGGGTGGCGGCGATCTCGGCCTCGGCCCTGGCGTTCAGGCCCTTCACCCAGTCCAGCGGCTTCTGGCCCTCGACCTCTTCCAGCCAGGCGTACGGATCGTGGGTCACGTCAGCCTCCTCGGCCTGGGCGGGAGCGGACAGGGCGCCGGCGACGGCAAGGCCGGCGGCCAGGCAGGCGTGGGTGAATCTGGGCATCGGGTGCGGCTCCGGGAGCGTGGTTCATGAACATGCCACGCTAGCACAAGGCCCGGAGGCCACCCCCTGCCGAAGGTCAGGCCGCCCGCGGCAGCCCGGCGCGGCCCGTGCGGAGACGCCGGGCCTGCGGACTGCGGCGTCCCCGCGCGGTCCGCCGGGGCCGCGTCCACCCCGCCGGAAGCCGGAAGCGGTGCAGCGCCCACCACGCCACCGCCGGCATGCCGACCAGCCACAGCGGCAGCCAGCCCAGCCAGTCGGTGCTGGCGCGGGCCAGCGGCACCAGCAGCACCAGCGCCATGCCCACGGCCACCGTGCGGCGCAGGACGCGGTCCAGCTGCGCGTCGGGACGGTCGTGCGGGACGGCGTGCGGCACCTGGAACGAAAGCGTGGACATGACGGGACTCCCTGGGTGTTGTCGGTTCCGCGTCACATTCGCGCGGCGGCATCTCACGGGTTGCGACATCACCGGTTAACATCTCCCTCGCATCCTGCTGACTAGCGTGTCCGTATGACAGGGAGGAAGGAGTCCCGCATGCCCATGCCGTTGCCATCCCGCGTGACCCGCTTCGGCCTGTTCGTCCTGCTGCTGGGGCTGGTGTCCGGCTGCGCCAGCCGTGGCCCCGCGCAGGCCGCGCCCGACGCGGTGGACCTGCCGCGGTTCATGGGCACCTGGCACGTGGTGGCGCACATCCCCTACTTCGCCGAACGCGGGCACGTGGCGGCACGGTACGAATACGTCCTGCGCGATGCCGACAGGATCGGCGTCGCCTACCACTACCGCGAAGGCTTCGCCGAACCCGAGCAGGTGCGCGAGGCGCGCGCCTCGGTCAAGGCGGAAACGGGCAACCGCGAATGGACGCTGTGGTTCGTCGGCGTGGTGCCGGCCAAGTGGCGCATCGTCGAAGTGGCGCCGGACTATTCCTGGGCGCTGGCCGACTATCCCGGCCGCGACATGGGCTGGATCCTCGCCCGCGACGCGGCGATGGACGACGCGCGCTACCAGGCCCTGGTGAAGAAGGCCCGCGACCACGGCCTCAACGCCCGCCAGTTGGTCCGCGTGCCGCAGGTGCCGGCGCAGGTGGGCCAGCCCGGCTTCGGCGAACCGAAAGTGCCGTGACGGCGCGTTGTAGGAGCGACGTGAGTCGCGACCGCCGCCGCAAAAAGCCATTGGCCGCGGATCACGCGGATGAACGCGGATAGGGCTCTAAAAGATCCAGTCCGCACGGGGGGCGGCCTGCGTTTGTTCTGTTCCCGCGGTCGCGGCTGAAGCCGCTCCTACAATCGGAAGGCCATCGCCGGATGCTCGTAGGAGCGGGCCATGCCCGCGATGCTTTCATGCTTTTTGCCCGAACCGGAAGCCCCGGCACGATTGCCGCCGACCAGCGGGGATCACGCAAAGAAGCCCTATCCGTGTTCATCCGCGCGATCCGCGGCCCGCGCCTGCTTAACTACCGCGGTCGCGGCTGAAGCCGCTCCTGCGCCGCAGCGGCTATTTCTTCTCGTAGTTCGACAGCGCCAGTTCCAGCAGCGCCTTCGCCTGCTCGCGCAGCACGGCGGGCTCGACGATCTCGGCGTCGGCGCCGTAGTGCAGGATGTCCATCAGCAGTTCGCGCGAGACGCTGTAGGGGAGCTTCAGTTCGTAGCGGCCGTCGGGCAGGTGCCGGCCCTGTTGCTTGGAGTGCCATTGCTCGTCCGCCACCCAGCGCGCGGCCTTGGCGCTGAACAGGATGGTGGCCCAGCCCTTCGGTTCGCCCGAGAAGATGCCGTAGCTCGACGCGAGGTGCTGGTTGAGTTCCTCGTTCGGCAGGTCGCGCGCCGCGTCCTCGCCCAGCCGCGCGTTGCCGATGCGGTCCACGGCGAAGCTGCGCAGCGCGTTGCGCTCGTGGTCCCACGCGTCCAGGTACCAGTTGTCGCGGTAGTGGGTGATGCGCTGCGGCGACACCGTGCGGCGCGTGCGCTCGTCGGTGGAGCGCGCGCGGTACTCGAACTGCAGCTGCCTGCGCTCCAGCACGGCGGAGGCGACGGTGCGGAAGCTGGCTTCGTCCAGCTTGCGGCCGCGGTGCGGGATCACGCGCACGCGGTCGACCGGCCAGTGGTCCACGCCGGCGTGGTCGGCCAGCAGCCCTTCGATGCGCTTCTGCAGCGGCGCCAGCGCCCCGGACAGCACGCCGCCGCCGGTGCGCACCAGCAGTTGCTGCGCCGCCAGCAGGGCGTACAGCTCTTCCGAACTCAGCCACAGGCCCGGCAGCTCGAAGCGGTCGCTCTCGGCGGCGTGGTAGCGGAAGCCGGCCTCGCCGTCGCCTTCGATCGGCGCCATCAGCGCATCGCGCAGGTAGGCCAGGTCGCGGTAGACCGTGGCGCGCGAGCAGCCGAGTTCCTCCTGCAACCGCTTCACGGTCACCGGATAGCGCGCCGCCTTCAGGATGCGGTGCAGGGCGGTGATGCGTTCGATCTTGTCCATGGGCGGCGCGGCGACGGGGGCGTAGCCGGATTATCGCCGACCGATGGCCGTTTTCGTCGCCTGCCCGCCGTTGGTACGGATACGGGGGCAAGCGCCGGCGGCGCCTTGGGCCCGTGCGGTGCCCGGTCCCGCGGCGTGTCCTCGCCGCCGCGGCGCCCTCAACGCACGGACCCAAGGCGCCGCCTTCCCCCGAGCCTCCCGACATGTCCCCGCGCTCCGCCTCCACCCTGCTGCCGCTGCTGTTCGCCCTGGCCGCCTGCCGGCCGTCGCCTCCCGAGGCCGCCGGCACGCCCGAGGCCGCGCCGGTCCCGGCAGCGCCGTCGCCGCCGGCCGCCGCCACCGCGGAGGCCGTGCAGGAAGTGAAGGACTCGATGCAGCGCTTCCTGGCCGCGCGCAGCTTCCACGCGCGGATGCAGGTGGAAGGCGCCCGGCCGATGACCAGCGACATGGACTACGTGGCGCCGGACCGCTACCGGATCGAACTGCCCACCGGCACGCAGACCGTCGTCGGCAACATGCTGCACATGCAGGTCGGCGACCGGCGCACGCAGGTGCCGCTGCCGCCGGCGACGCTCGCCCCGTGGCGCGATCCGCTGAAGCTGGAACAGGCCGGGGAAGGATTGTCGGCCGAGCGCGTCGGCGACGACGCCGTGGACGGCCAGCCGGCCCGCCGCTACCGCGTGCGCCATGCCGGCCCGGACCCGGCGACGTTCGACTACTGGATCGGCGCCGACGGCCGCCCCCTGCAACTGCGCCACGCGGGCCGCGACAGCGACGGCCGCGACTACACGGTGCTGCAGACCTACTCGCGCTACGACGACCCGGCGATCGTCATCGACGCGCCGCGCTGACCGTCCAACCCGCCGTTCATGTCCGGGACGACATCCTCCGCGCACGGGATGCGGAGGACGGCAGGGATGGGCGAGCAGAACCGGAACCGGGCCGTCGCGATGATCTTCGTGCTGGCGATCCACGGCACGGCGGCCTGGGTGCTGCGCGGGAGCGTGCCGCGCCCGCAGGCGCACGACCCGCAGCCGCTGCGGGTCCGCTGGATCGAACGGCCGCGCCTGCCCGCCCCTTCGCCGCCGCCAGCGGACGTCGCCATCCGCAACCCCTCCCCGCCCGCCGAGGCGGCGGGGCAGGCACGGCGGGCCGACGCGCCAGCGACCACGCCTTCGCCCGCACCGGACGTCACGGCCGCGCCCGCGATGACGCCGCACGACTATCTTTCCCAGGGAACGGCCTGGGCCACGCAAGCGGCGGGGCCGGTGGATTTCCGCCCCGGCCTGGCGGACAGTCGCACCCCGGGCCTGCCCGGCGGCGCCCACGGTGGCCGCTTTCGCATGCGCGAGCCCGCATCGCCGCAGCGCGTGCTGCAGGCGATCGGCAGGATGCTGGCGGGCCCCGACTACACCCCCGATCCCTGTTCGCGCCTGCACGACAACGTCCATGGCCTGTTGCCGGACACCCGCGATACCGGGCGGCGACGGCTGCAATGGGAATTGAGGGAATACCGCGAACGCTGCCGACCGTGACCACGATCCTGAATCCGGCTCCCGTCCATGGCACAATGCATGTCGCAAACCTGAATCGGAACAAGCACTTGGGTTGTGAGCCCACGGGCCCACCTCTACCATGTAACCGATTACACCCCCCATTCCGTGAGACCCGCCATGCTCCGTCCGACGCCCCCTTCCCTGCTGGCACTCGCCCTGCTCGCAGGCATCGCGGCACCGGCCCACGCCCAGACCGCCGCCGAGGCGTCGCTGCCGCGCAACGCGAAGACGGACGCCGCGCAGACGGACAAGGCGTTCGGCAAGCACGGGGGCACCGCGCTGCCGGTCGTCGCCATGGCCGTGCGCCCGATCCCGGAGGCGCCGCCGGAACCGCCGCCCCCGCCGGCGCCGCCCGCACCCAAGCTGACCGGCGGCGGCGAACTGGGCTTCGCCGCCACCAGCGGCAACAGCAACACCGAGAGCTTCAACGGCCGCCTCGACCTGACCTACACCGACGGCAGGGCGTGGCGCCACAGCGGCAGCGTGTTCGGCCTGCATTCGCGCTCGGAATACACCAAGACCCAGGCCGACGGCAGCGTCGTGCGCGACCGCCGCACCACCGCCAACCGCTACACGATCAACGCCAACAGCGCCTACCTGATGGACGAGCGCGGCACGCTCAACACGTCGCTGCGCCACGAAGAGGACGACTTCGGCACCTACAGCCGGCAGCAGTCGGTCAGCCTCAGCTACGGCAACCGCGTCATCAAGAACGACCGCGGCCACCTGGACCTGCAGGTCGGCCCCGGCTACCGCCGCGCCTACGACACGCTCGACGGGCGCACCGAGGCCAGCTTCATCGGCCGCGGCCTGATCGACATGCGCTACGCGCTGACCGAGAACACCGAGATCGTCAACAAGCTGCTGATCGAGTCGGGCGAATACAACACCTTCGCGCAGAACGACCTGGGCGTGTCGGTGACGATGAACTCGCACCTGGCGCTGAAGGCCGGCTGGCAGGCGCGGCACAACAGCGACGTGGCGCCGGACATCAAGAAGACCGACACGCTGACCACGATGAACGTGGTGTACCGGTTCAAGTGACGCGGCGGCGGGCCGGGCCCGCGCCCTCTGGAACGACGCCGCAGGAGCGCCCCATGGGCGCGATGCTTTCGGGCGGATCGCGCAGAAGCATCGCGGGCATGGCCCGCTCCTACAGGCATACAGATAGAAGGTGCCTCGTGCGCGCGACGCCCTTCAGATGGATCGTGCAAGGCACCACGGGCACGGCCTGCTCTTGGAAGCCGTAGGAGCGCCCCATGGGCGCGATGCTCTTCGGCGGATCGCGCAGAAGCATCGCGGGCATGGCCCGCTCCTACAGGCATACAGATAGAAGGCGCCTCGTGGGCGCGACGCCCTTCAGATGATCGTGCAGGCACCGCGGGCACGGCCGCCCTTGGAAGCCGTAGGAGCGCCCCATGGGCGCGATGCTTCTCGGGCGGATCGCGCGAAAGCACCGCGGGCACGGCCCGCTCCTGCAAACCAGAGAGGTCCGGCGCAAGCAATCCCGGGTGCTGGCCGCAATCAGGCCAGGAAGTCGCCGGCGCCCTGTTCCAGCAACCGGGTCGCGACGCGCCTGCCCAGGGTTTCCGGATCGCGGGCCTCGCCCTCGCCTTCGGCACGGATCACCAGGCCTTCCGCCGCCGATCCGACCAGCCCGGACAACGACAGCGCGTCGCCGCGCAGCGTCGCGAACGCCGCCACCGGTACGTGGCAGCTGCCGTGCAGCGCGCGGTTCATCGCACGCTCGGCTTCCACGCAGGTGCGCGTCGGCATGTGGTCGAGCGCCGCGAACAGCGCCTGGGTGGCGGCATCGTCGGCGCGGCATTCCACCGCGATGGCGCCCTGCGCCGGCGCGGGCAGCCACGCGGGCGCGTCCAGCCGCGCGCGGATGCGCGCCTCGAATCCCAGCCGCTGCAGGCCGGCGCAGGCCAGCACGATGGCGTCGTAGTCGCCGGCGTCCAGCTTGGCCAGGCGCGTGTTGACGTTGCCGCGCAGGTCGAGCAGGCGCAGGTCCGGGCGCAGGGCGCGCAGCTGCGCCTGGCGGCGCAGCGAGGACGTGCCCACGCGCGCGCCCTGCGGCAGCGCGGTGATGCCGTCGTAGTGGTTGGACACGAACGCGTCGGCCGGATCGGCGCGGGCCAGGATGGCCGGCAGCGCGAACGGGCCTTCCAGCTCCATCGGCACGTCCTTCAGCGAATGCACCGCGCCGTCCGCCTCGCCGCGCAGCATGGCCAGCTCGAGTTCCTTCAGGAACAGGCCCTTGCCGCCGATGGCGGCCAGCGAGCGGTCCAGCACCTCGTCCCCGCGGGTGCTCATCGGCACCAGCTCGACCGCCAGCCCCGGGTGCGCGGCGCGCAGCAGGCCGGCGACGTGTTCGCTCTGCCAGAGGGCGAGCGGGCTCTTGCGGGTGGCGATGCGCAGCGTGGTCATGCGGGCATTATCCCGCATGGCGCGGCGTCCGCGGGCATTCAGAGCGTCTTGACGGTCTCGCGCAGGCTCGCCACGCAGCGGCGGCTGACCTCGAGCGGCGCCTTGCCGTGGCGCAGGATGGCCTGCACGTGGCCGTCGCCGACGCGCTTGATCTCGACCAGTTCGTGGCGCGCGACCAGGCAGTTGCGGTGGATGCGCACGAAGCGGCCGCCGAACTCCTCCTCCAGCGACTTCAGCGATTCCTCGATCAGGTCCTCGCCGCGCGCGTGGTGCACCACCACGTACTTCTCCTCGGCCTGCAGGTAGTGCACCTCGTCGACCGGGATCAGCCGCAGGCTGCCGCGCAGGCGCGCGCACAGGTGGGTGCGCGGCTGGCTGCTCGAGGCCGCCGGCGCCTGCGTCTCGCGGCCGGCGATGAAGGTGCGCGCGCGCTCCAGCGCCGCGGCCAGCCGCTCGGCGCGGATCGGCTTCATCAGGTAGTCGATGGCCGCGGCCTCGAAGGCCGACAGCGCGTGTTCGTCGTAGGCGGTGCAGAACACCACCGCCGGGCGCGGGTCGAAGGCGGCCAGGTGGCGCGCGGCCTCCAGCCCGTCCACGCCCGGCATGGCGATGTCCAGCAGGACCATGTCGGGCCGGTGCTGCGCGCAGGCCTGCAGCGCGTCGAGGCCGTTCTCGGCCTCGGCGACCACCTCGATGCCGGGATGTTCGGCGAGCAGCGCGCGCAGGCGTTCGCGGGCAAGGGGTTCGTCGTCGGCGATGACCACTTTCACGGCAAAGGCGTCCTCGGTGAACGTTGGCGCGATCCCCCGCGGCCTAGGTTACCCATGGCGGCGCCGCGCGTCATCCCGCGCGGGATGCCCGGCGATTACACCGCGAACCGGCGTTCCATCCAGTCGCCCAGGTCACGGATCTCCTCGGCGCACACCTGGTGCGCCATCGGATAGCGGTGCCACTGCACGTCGAACCCCAGGCCGGCGAGCGCGCGGGCGCTCTGTTCGGCATGGACGAGCGGGATCACCGGGTCGGCGGTGCCGTGCGCCATGAACACCGGCTGCGCGGCGGCGCCGGCGGCGAGGTGCGCCGCGGCCTGCGCGGCGCCGGGCAGGTAGGTCGACAGCGCGATCAGCCCGGCCAGCGGCGCCTGCCGGCGCAGGCCCGCCGCCAGCGTGATGGCGCCGCCCTGCGAGAACCCGGCCAGCAGCAGCCGCTCCGGCGCGATGCCGCGCGCCTGTTCGCGCGCGATCAGCGCCTCCACCTGCACCAGGGATTCCTCGATGCCGGCGCTGTCGGCGCGGGTCGGGAAGTCCATGCCCACGATGTCGTACCAGGCGCGCATGCGCACGCCGTTGTTGATCGTCACCGCGCGCACGGGCGCGTGCGGGAACACGAAACGCAGCGCCGGCCAGCCCGGCCGCACCAGTTCCGGCACGATCGGCGCGAAGTCGTGGCCGTCGGCGCCCAGGCCGTGCAGCCACAGCACGGACCATGGCGGCGCGGGGCCGGTTTCCTGTTCGACGGCGTCGAGGAGCGGGGAGTCGGAAGGGATCGTCATGCCGCCATTCTCGCCGCAGACGCGCGCGGACACCAATCAGCCGCCGCGGGCCTCCGCCGGCAGCCGGAACCGCACCGTGCGGCGCGACGCGTGCGCCTGGCCGGTGGCCTCGAAGCGCCAGCGCTGCGCGACCGCGATCGCCGAGGCGTCGAACAGGCCCGCGGGCGTGGACGACAGCAGGCGCACGTCGCGCACGCTGCCGTCGGGCTGGATGGTGAAGGCGACGTCCGCCTCCCCTTCGATGCGCGCGCGCAGCGCCGGCAGCGGATAGCGCGGCGGCGCGTCCTGCAGCAGGCGCGGCGTGCGCGTTTCCGTCCCGGGGCGCGGCGCGGCGGGAACGTGGACGGGCTCTGCCGTGTCCGCCGTCGCCGTCGACGCCGGAGGCGGTGGCGGCACGGGTTCGATGGCGGGCATCGCCGGCGCGGCGGCCTCCGGTCGCGCGGCCATGGCCGGCGGTCCGGCCGGCGCGGGCGTCGTGCGCACCGCCGCCGGCATCCCGGGCACGGCGGGCGGCGGCGTTTCCCGCACCGCGGCCGCGGCTTGCGCGGCCTGTTCGCGCGCCAGCGCGGCGACACCGGCGCGCAATCGCGGCAGCGCCGGGGCCCGGGCGTCGATGCGTGCGATCAGGCCGTGCAGGCGGCGGGCCTCCGGCGCATCGCCGCGCGCCAGCGCCTGCTCGGCGGCGATCAGCACGTAAGGCTGCAGTTCCGCCAGCGCCGCCTGCGCACGCGGGCGCTCCGACGGCTGCGCGCGGGCCGCCAGGTAGTGCTCCACCGCGTTGTCGCCCGCGGGCGACAGCATCCGGTTCTCGGCCAGCGCCTGCGTCGCGCGGGCGTAGGACGTCGCGGGTCCGATCCCGGCGCCGGGATCGGGCAACGCGGCCGGCAGTGGCGCCGCGCGTTCATCCGCCGCCGGCGGCGATGCTTCCCGGCACGCCGCCAGGCACGCCGCGAGCCCGACGCCCATCCACATCCGCTTCGCTTTCATGGCCTCCCCCCGTCTTGCGGGCGGCAAGCCTAGGCGACCTTCATGACCGCGGTGCGTCAGCGCCCGGAAAGCGGGCGCCGGCCGAAGCCCGCGCACCGGCCGCCCCGCCCTCCGCCACCGCCCGGCGCCGCCGCGATCCGTGTCCATGCGCCTCCATCGGCATGCCCGGCGCCCGCAGGCGGCGCTGGAAGCGTTTGCAGGTGTGCCGGCGGTCGCGTCCCGGACAACTTCGGGTAAAGTGAGTTGACAATGGGCCGATACCAAGCCGTACCGCCCCATCCGGGGACGGTCGAGCACGGAGTGCCATGGCGAACCCGATCCATCCAGCGGAAACCGTTCTTGGGGAAGACGCGACCGCGAGGCCCGCCGCCGTGCCGCCGCAGGCCGCCCAGGGCGGGCCCGACGTGTCCTGGGTCATCGACCATAGCGACAACGCCGTCGTGGTCTGCGACGACGACGCGCGCATCACCTGGGCCAACCAGGGCTTCACCCGCATGTTCGGCTACACCCTGGAGGACGTGGCCGGGCGCCGGCCCAGCGATTTCCTGTCCGGGCAGCACACGGACCCGGAAACGGTCGAATGGGTGCGCGGGCAGCTGAACGCGCAGCAGGGCTACCGCACCGAACTGCTGGTCTACGCCCAGAACGGCGTCCCGCTGTGGATCTCGGCCGTGGTCAACCCGGTCTTCGACGCCGAACGCAACGTCCGCTACCTGCTCGGCGTCTACACCGACATCACCCACAGCAAGCTGCACGAGGAACTGCACCGCAAGGTGCTGGGCGCCATCGTGCGCGAGCAGCCGCTGCAGGACGTGCTGACCCTGGTCTGCCGCGAGGTCGAGAAGGTCATGCCGGAGGCGGCGGCCTCGGTGATCGCGCTGGACGACTACGGCCGCCTGCGCCCGCTGGCCGCGCCCGGCCTGCCCGACCACATCGGCGCGCTGATCGACGGCGAACTCGCCGGGCCGATGGTCGGCGCCTGCGGGTCGGCGGCGTGGAGCGGGCAGCCGGTGGAATGCACCGACATCGAGCGCGACCCGCGCTGGCAGGCGTACAACGCGCCCTTCCTCGCGCTGGGCATCCGCGCGTGCTGGTCCAGCCCGATCAAGGGCCACGACGGCCGCGTGCTGGGAACGTTCGCGCTGTACTACTGGGAAAACCGGACCCCGGACGAATTCCACCAGAAGGTGGTCGACGTCTGCCTGCACCTGTGCGCGCTGGCGATGGACCGCGAGCAGTCGCGCGCGCGCATGCACCAGTTGTCGTTCTTCGACACCCTGACCGGGCTGCCCAACCGGGCGCTGTTCAACAGCAAGGTCGAGCAGATGCTGCTCGGCGCCGCGCGCCGCGACAGCGCGGTGGCGCTGCTGTTCATCGACATCGACCGCTTCAAGATCGTCAACGACACCCAGGGCCACGCCGCCGGCGACGCGCTGCTGCGCGAACTGGCGCGGCGGCTCGGCAACGAGCTGCGCGAGGGCGACGTGGTGGCCCGCCTGGCCGGCGACGAGTTCGTGCTGGCCATGCCCGACCGCGGCGCGGAGGAAGCCGCCAACCTCGCCGACCGGCTGATGGCGCGCCTGTCCGAACCGGTCAGCGCGGGCAGGATGATGCTGTCGCCGCAGGCCAGCGTCGGCGTGGCGATGTTCCCGGCCGACGGCTGGGACGTGGATTCGCTGGTGCGCCACGCCGACATCGCGATGTACCGCGCCAAGTCCGAGGGCGGCGGGCGGATCGTGTTCTACAGCCTGGAGATGAACCAGGCCATGCAGGAGCGCCTGGCGCTGGAGAACGCCCTGCGCGACGCCGTGCGCAGCGGGCAGCTGCGCCTGCACTACCAGCCGCAGGTCGCGCTGGACGACGACGCGCGCCTGCACGGCGTGGAGGCGCTGCTGCGCTGGCGGCACCCGGAGATCGGCGAGATCTCGCCCGCCACCTTCGTGCCGATGGCCGAGGAGTGCGGGCTGATCGACGAACTCGGCCGCTGGACGCTGGAGGAGGCCTGCACGCAGATGGCCGACTGGCGCCGGCGCGGCGTGCCGGTGCCGCGCGTGTCGGTGAACCTGTCGGCGATCAACTTCGAGCAGCAGGACCTGCCGGCCTTCATCGGCAACGTGCTGGGCAAGTGCGGCCTGTCGCCGGCGGAGCTGATGGTCGAGGTGACCGAGAGCGTGATGCTGGCGCAGAAGCCGGAAGTGCTGGCCAACATCGACGCGATCCACCGGATGGGCGTGCGCCTGTCGATCGACGACTTCGGCACCGGCTATTCCAGCCTGAGCCACCTGCACCGCCTGCCGATCAGCGAACTGAAGCTCGACATGAGCTTCGTCCGCGACCTGGAGCACAGCGAATCCGCGCGCGCGCTCACCACCTCCATCCTGCGCATCGGCGAGAGCCTGTCGCTGAAGGTGGTGGCCGAGGGCGTCGAGACCGCCGCGCAGCGCGCCGTGCTGGCCTCGCTCAACTGCGACCTGCTGCAGGGCTACTACGTCTCCCGGCCGCTGTCGCCGCACTCCCTGGAACGCTGGCTCAGCCTGCAGCCAGCGGCGGAGTGAGCGCACCGTCGCCGGCGTCGGCGGCCAGGAAGCCCAGCGCCTCGCCGCACGGCGCCGCCACGCGGAACCGCAGCAGGTCGTCGGCGCGCGTGCGCCCCAGGTTGACCGCCGCCACCGGCTTGCCCGCGCGCACCGCGGCGTGCACGAAGCGCAGGCCGGAATAGACCATCAGCGACGAGCCGACCACCAGCACCGCGTCGGCGCGGCCGAGGTGCGCCATCGCCGCGTCGACGCGCGCACGCGGCACGTTCTCGCCGAAGAACACCACGTCCGGCTTCAGCAGCCCGCCGCACGCCTCGCACGCCGGCACGTCGAACCCGGCGAAGTCGCGACCGTCCAGGTCGGCGTCGCCGTCCGGCGCGGCCGCCGCCTCCAGCGCCGCCCAGTCCGGGTTGGCGCGCGCCAGGCGCACTTGCAGGTCCGCGCGCGCCGAGCCCCGGCCGCACCCCAGGCAGACCACCCGGTCCAGCCGGCCGTGCAGATCGATCACCGACACGCTGCCGGCGGCCTGGTGCAGGCCGTCGACGTTCTGCGTCAGCAGCAGTTCGCATCGCCCGCGCGCCTCCAGCGCCGCCAGCGCCCGGTGCGCCGCGTTCGGCCGCGCCCGCGCGATGCGCGGCCAGCCCAGCAGGCTGCGCGCCCAGTAGCGCTGGCGCGTGGCGCGATCGCCCGTGAAGGCCTGCCAGGTCACCGGCGGCGTGCACTTCCACGCGCCCTGCTCGTCCCGGTAGTCGGGAATGCCGGACCCGGTGCTGCAACCGGCGCCGGTCAGCACGAACAGGCGGCGGTGCGCCGCCAGGAAGGTCTCGAGTCTCGCGTCGCCCATGCCGGCAGCATAGGGCATGCCGCCGGCGCCGCGCGTCAGGGCCTCGGCGCCGGGCAGTAGCTGCGCAGGTAGTCCATGTGCGCCGGCATCTGCCGCACGGTGCCCAGCACGCTGCCGCGGATGTCGTCGAGAAAGCGCTGCAGGTCGTCGCGCGCCATCACGTCGGCGGTCGGGTGATAGCCCTTCGGCACCACGCCCTGCCCCAGCATCACCTGCACCCAGGAGTTGTCGCCGAACAGCTCGCCCGGCACGTGGAAGACCGTGCCGGTCTCGCGGAACAGCTCGATCCGGTGGCGCAGCGTCGCCGGGATCTCCATCTCCGCGATGTCGCGCCAGTACGGCGTGTCGCGGCGGTCGCTGATGGCGTAGTGCATCACCACGAAATCACGCACGTGCTGCAGTTCCTCGTTCAGGCCGGCGTTGTACTCGTCGATCGCCGGCTGGGTGATCGCGTGCGGGAATCCCTGCAGCAGGCGCACGATGCCGCGCTGGATCAGGTGGATGGTGGTGGACTCCAATGGCTCGATGAAGCTGCCGGCCAGGCCCAGCGCCACGCAGTTCTTCGCCCAGCACTGCTGGCGCTGGCCCGGCTTGAAGCGGACCGGCCACGGCTGCTTGATGATCTCGCCCTCGAGGCTGGACAGGAACTGCTCGCGCGCCTCGTCGTCGCCGATGTAGCGGCTGGAATAGACGATGCCGTTGCCCACGCGGTGCTGCAGCGGGATGCGCCACTGCCAGCCCGCCGTGCCGGCGATGGCGCGCGTGTACGGCACGGCGTCGCGCACCGCGGTGGTCTGGGTCGCGAGCGCGCTGTCGTTGAACAGCCATTGCGACCAGTCGGTGTAGCCCACGCCCAGGGTCTTGCCGATCAGCAGCGCGCGGAACCCGGTGCAGTCGATGAACAGGTCGCCCTCGATGACCTCGCCGCGCTCCAGCTTGATCGACGCGATGCAGCCGTCGGCGTCGGTGGCGACGTCGACGATCTTGCCCTCCACGCGCTTGCAGCCGTGGCGTTCGCTGAAGCCGCGCAGGAAGCGGGCGTAGAGCGCGGCGTCCATGTGGTAGGCGTAGTTCACGTGGTAGCGCGGCAGGTGCGAGAAGCGGTCCTGCATCGCCGCCTGCAGCTCGATGCAGTAGTCGCTGTAGTCGCTGGCCAGGCCCTCGGCGCGCCCGCGCAGCCAGAAATGCTGGAAGCCCGCCGACCAGTGGTCCTTGCCGCTGGTGCCGAAGGAATGGATGTAGCGATGGCCCACGTCCTTCCAGTTCTCGAAGGAGATGCCCAGCTTCACCGTGCCCTGCACGGCCGCCATGTACTCCTGCTCCTTGATGTCGAGCAGGCGGTGGAAGACCACCAGCGTCGGGATGGTCGCCTCGCCCACGCCGACGGTGCCGATCTCCTCGGACTCGACCAGGGTGATGTCCAGGGTCCTGCCCAGCGTCTTGGAGATCGCGGCGGCGGCCATCCAGCCGGCGGTGCCGCCGCCCGCGATGACGACGCGCTTGACGGTACGGGGCGTGGCGAGGGGTTCGGGCGTCTGCATGCGGGATTCACTCATCGGTTGAGGCGCTGCACCAGCAGCGCGCGCAGGTGGCGGACACGGGCTTCGTCGAGGGGACCCAGCACGCGCCGCGCCGCTTCGGGCACGTGGCCGGCGTCCTCGGCCTCGTCGTAGTCGAAGACGTAGTGGTCGAACACGTCCTTCCAGATCGCCCGCTCGTGCGCGGGCAGGTCGCGCACGCTCATGATCGCGAGCATCAGCGCGTTCATCGGCGTGTCCCTCCACGCCGGCGACCGCCGCCACCAGTAGTTGACCAGCACGTTGAAGGCTTCCAGCCCTTCCATGTGGTGCCACCACATGCTGGGGATGAAGACGGCGTCGCCGGGTTCGAGCACCGCGCTGCGCGCATGGCGCAGGGCCTCGGCGAAGCGCGGGAAGCGATCCGTGTCGGGCGCGGCGAAGTCCACCAGGCTCACCGCCTGCCCGGCGGGCGTGTGGTCCAGCGGCCCGATGTAGAGGTTCTCCAGCTGCTCCGGCGGGAACAGCGTCACCCGCCGCCGTCCCGCGACCACGCAGGCCAGGTTGTCCGGCACGTCCTGGTGGGCGGCGATCCGGCTGCGGTTGCCGACCCAGATGCTGGCCAGCGGATCGCGCTCGCCCAGGCCCACGTCGTTCTCGCCGCGGAAGCCGGGCAGGAAGGTATCCAGCGTGGTGGACGCCACGTAGATGGACGGCGGCGCCGGTGCGTCCAGGTACTTGCGCAGCGTGTCCAGCGCGACGGACAGCGGGACCTGCTCGCGGCGGAAGTTGAAGCCGCTCAGGTCGTCGTTGTAGTAGACACGCCCCCCGGCCTCCGGCGGGGCCACCGTCGCGGTTACCGGCATGGCCCGTGAATCGAAGCGCTTCAGGTAGTCGATGCCGGCCTGCGCCGAGCGGCGGCCCGCCTGCACCATCGGCCATGCCGACACCAGCCCGCGCGCCACCACCGGCGTCGCCGAGCACAGCAGCGCATCCGGCAACGCGCGCGGGTCGAGCCCGCCGATCTCGTCGATGGGCTCAGGCGCCGGCAGCACGGCGGCGGTTCATCCGTTCGATCAGGTCGCGGAACCGGGACATCGAGGCCAGCACCATGTAGACCGGCAGCAGGTGGCCGGCGCGCGCGAGTTGCTCCAGCGCCGCGCCGTCGAGCGCCTGCAGGCGGTCCTCGTCGATCGTGTGGAAGCCGGCCAGCCGATTGTACGTGCCGTCGTCGAGCCGCACGTCCAGCACGAACGATTCCAGCAACGCGTGCCGTTGCAGCGCCTCGATGAAGGCCGGCGTGGCCTCCACGCCGTCGTGCAGCGCGAGCAGGACCGACTTGGCCTGTTCCAGGAACTCGGTGGCGCCGCCGAAATCGTGGAACAGCGCTTCGCCTCCACCGCCGCGCACGCGGGGATGGTCGAGGTCGATGTGGAGCAGGCGCTGCTCGCCCGACACGCCGACCAGGAAGGGCTGCCGCCGGATCGCGAGCGGCACGTAGGTCGCATCCCAGCGCGCGCCGTCCAGGAACAGGTTCTCGCCCTCGCGCAGCCCGAGCAGCGCGAGCGGATGGAACCGGCCCTCGCCATCGCGCCGGAACACGATGGGATAGTGCGCCTGCAGGTCGCGGAACTCGCCCGGGAACGCCAGCGCCTGCATGACGTCGTCGCCCCAGGCGGCGCCGTGGCCTGCCTCCACCCGCAGGCCGCGGTGATCGGCGTTGTTCAACAGCACGTGCTGGGTCATCGGCTTTCGGAAACGTCCTGACGAAACAGCGGGAAAGGCATCGTGCCCCATCCACCGGCCGGAAGAAAGACGGAGCCGCCGGTCTTCCAGCGGCTCCGCTTCCCTGGTGCGACGCGTGCGGTCAGAACTTGTAGCGCAGGCCGAACATGTAGCGCGGGCCGGTCTGGGTGGCGAACCGCACCATGTTCTCGTGGCGCGCGTGGACACGCATCGTCTCGTCGGTGAGGTTGATGCCTTCCAGGCTGAGGGTCAGGTTCGGCGTCACCTGGTAGCTGACGTTCACGTCCAACTGGCCGTACGCTTCGACGTAGTTCGGGTTGGGTCCCTGCCCGCCCACGCCATTGAAGAATTCGTCGCGCCAGTTGTACGCCGCACGCACCTGCCATGGCCCCTTGTCGTAGAACGCCACCAGGTTGGCCGAATCGCTCAGGCCCACGAGCGGGTATTGCTGGCCGAGGCTGGTGTTGTCGAACGTCAGGCCCGAATCGACCTTGGTGTAGTTCGCCGCCAGGCCGAAGCCGCTGTCGCCGAAAAGGTGCTGGACGTTGATTTCCCAGCCATCGAGCGTGTCGGACCGCTGGTTGGCGGGTACCGAGATGTTGAACCCGGCGATGGGATCGCCCGGCTGGCCGGTGATCGTGCCCGCGGCGACGTTGACCCCGGGATCGTTCGCGTGATTGGTGAAGATGTAGGTGCGGATGCAGTCGCCATCCGTGGCCAGGCAGCCCGCCGCGAGCGCGTTGTTCCAGTAGGTGCCGCCCACCGGGGTGTGCAGCGCGAACGGTTCCTCGCGGACGATGGTGTCGCTGATGAAGTTCTTGATGTCCTTGCGGAAGTAGCCGACCGAGAAATAGCTGCCCGCGCCGTAGTACCACTCGAACGACAGGTCGTAATTGTCCGACAGCAGCGGTTCCAGCGCCGGGTTGCCGCGGTTGCCGTCGCCGCCGGTGATGCGGACGACGTTGGCGAGCTGCTGCCCGGCCCGGATGGCGCCCCAGCCCGGCCGGCCGATGGTCTGGCTGTAGCTGCCTCGCAGCACCATGTTGTCGCTGAGGTCCAGCTTCAGGTCCAGGTTGGGCAGGACGTAGTCGTACTTGCCCTCGCGGCGCGCGAAGGCCTGTTCGCTCGCGTAGTTCACGTACAACTCGTTGGCGGCGACCCAGCTGATGGTCTCGCCCACGCGCTCCAGCGCGGTGGACACCACTTCGGTTTCCTCGTAGCGCACGCCCAGCGCCACGTGCAGCGGCATCGACCAGTCGAACATGGTGGTCCACTGCAGGTACGCGCTCTTCGACTTCTCCTGCGTGCGCATGTCGTCGGTGAACTCGGTGGGCATCTCGTAGCAGCTGGCGCAGCCGGTTTCCGAGATCGCGGCCTGTCGCAGGCGCTCGAAATCGAACACCAGGAAGGCGTCGGTCCAGTTCGGGTTGTTGTGGTTGCCGAAGGCCTCGAAGTAGCGCGACATGTGGTCGACGTACCAGATGCTGTCGTCGTAGTCGGCGGGCGTACCGACGCCGCCCCAGGTATCTTGCTGCATGACGGCCGACGCGGACCGGTTGCGCACGTCGGTGGCCGACACGCCGAAGTCCAGGCCCGAATACTCGCCGAACTCGAAGCGGCCCTTGGCCTGCAGCTGCTCCACTTCCGACTTGTTGTAGCTGTTCTGGAACACCGAGCCGGTCACCAGCGCCTGCGACGGCAGCACTTCGGTCTGTCCCGGCGGCAACTGCACGTTGACGATCGGGATCTCGCCGCTGTAGTCCACCGTGGTGGTGCCGCGGATGTAGGCCGCCACGCCCAGCACGCCAGCCGAACCCAGCGGGCTGTCCGGACGCGATTCGGCCTTGGAGCTGTGATAGTCGAATTCCAGGTTCAGGTTGTCGCTGACTTCCCACTCGACGTTGAAGCCCAGCGAATCGCCAGTGGTCTTGCTGGACAGCTGCATGCCGCCCATCGACAGGTCGGACCCGGTCATGTCCTCGGAATAGACGATCGGCGCCGACACCGGACCGTCGGTCCACGAGCTGTCGCCCGGGCCGTAGTTGAACCACACGGAGAGCTCGGAGCGCTGCATCTGCACCTTGTTCTCGATGTAGTTGTAGTCCAGCGTGGCGGTCACGTTGTCCGTCGGCGCCCACTGCAGGGTGACCTGGCCGTTGGTGCGCTGGCGCTGCACGCCGTTGACGCTGTAGCCGGTGTTCTGCGGACGCGCATAGACGGTATCCGGGCCCGGGCGGTTCTCGATCCGGTCGTAGTACGCCTGGCCCGGCTGCGGCAGGCACTGCCAGCAGCCCGGATCGGTGTTGTCGCCGTAGAACGTCAGCCAGCCGTCGGCGACGGAGGCCTGGTTGAAGCCCGAGTCGCGCTCCTGGTAGCTGCCGCTCAGCGCGACGCCGAAGCGGCCGTCGGCATAGGTCTGGCTGAAGATGCCCGACAGTTCGCCGGTGAAGTCCGAGCCCTGCTGGGTCCGCGGCAGGTTGTCGTTGGAGGTGTCGTGCACCGTCTTCAGGCCGAAGCTCGCGACCGGCGACGCTTCCAGCGGGCGCGCGGTCCGCACGTCGATGGTGGCGCCGATGCCGCCGGTGGGATTGTCGGCGCGGCCGGTCTTGAAGACGCGGACCTCCGAGATCGATTCGCTGGCCAGGTTGGCGAAGTCGAACGAGCGCGAGCTCGACGAACCCGCGCCGCCCGGGCCCAGGTTGGACGCCGGCATCTGGCGGCCGTTGAGCAGCACCAGGTTGTAGTCCGGGCCGAGGCCGCGCACGGTGACCTTGGAACCTTCGCCGCTGGACGTGCGGTCGATCGACACGCCGCTGATGCGTTGCAGCGACTCGGCCAGATTGGTGTCCGGGAACTTGCCGATGTCCTCGGCGACGATGCCGTCGACGACGCCCTGCGCGTCGCGCTTGAGGTTCATCGACGACTCGAGGCTGGCGCGGATGCCCTTCACCACGACGGTGTCGAGGGTGGTGGGATCCACTTCGCCGCCCGTGGCGGGCGCCGGACCGGCGGTCTCCTGCGGCTCGGCCTGCTGGGCCCAGGCGGGCCCGGCGAGCGCCAGCAGCAGTGCGGATGTCAGTACTCGCTTCCTTGGTGCGGAGTGCGCTTGCTTCATGGACTTTCCCCTCTCCGGAAATTCACGAATGGCGTGGACGTGCGTGCTCGAGGTCCCCTGTTCCTCTCGCATTGGGCCGCATTGGACGCGCGATTGACAGCGTTGTCAACTTTCTGTGATTCGTCTCGCGATGGAGGGAAAACCCCTTGTTTTCAGCTGCGGAATCGATGCTGCGGCGCAGCTGAAACCGTTTTCCACCGTTCGTGCCGCGACACGGAAACGGAAGAAATTTTCCGCTCGGCCACACGGAAGGTTTTCTATTGGTATGGAATCCGCGCGCGATGCTCGCCCATGCGGCGGCGCGCGATGGCCGCCGGCGAAGGCAGGCCGGAAAGAGGGAAAACGCCGCGCATCAGCGGCGCGAGGGCGGCTGCGTCGACTCGCGGAACAGCACTTCGTGCTCGACGTGCACCATGCTGCCCGCCTCCGCCGCGCGGATGCGCGCCAGCAGCTGCAGCGTGGCCAGCCGGCCCATTTCCGAGGTGGGCTGGCGCACGGTCGTCAGCGCCGGGTAGATGTGGCGCGCGATCGGCGTGTCGTCGAAGCCGCACACCGAGATGTCGCGCGGCACCGACAGGCCGCGCTCGCACGCGGCGCGGATGACGCCCGCCGCCATGTCGTCGTTGGCGGCGAAGATGGCGGTCGGCGGCCGGCGCAGGTCGAGCAGCCGGTTGCCGGCCTCGATGCCGGACTCGAACGAGAAGGCGCCCTGCACGACCAGGTCGGCGTCGTAGTCCAGGCCGGCGGCGCGCAGCGCGTCCTTGTAGCCCTTGTAGCGCCACTGGCACGCGCCGTGCGCCGGCGGCCCCTTGATGTGGCCGATGCGGCGGTGGCCCTGCGCCACCAGCCCCGCCATCAGCTCGAGCACCGCCGCGGTCTCGTCCATCATCACGCCGATGCGGTCGCTGGGATGCTTGGGCGCGATGCAGGCGAACGGCACGTCGTGCGCCTCCAGGAACTCGAGCACCGCCGGGTCGTCGGTCAGCGGCGGGATCAGCACCACGCCGTCCGGCGCGAAGTGCTCGAACACCACCTTCAGGTCGTCGGCCTTCCGCTGCCTGGGCGCGCCCACCGGCGCCAGGACGAGGTTGTAGTGGTTGTCCCGGCAGGCGTCAAGCATGCCGCTCTGGATCTCCATCAGGTAGTTGCGCGACGGGTTGTTGTAGACCAGCGCGATGACGTAGGAGCGCTGCCCGGCCAGGCTGCGCGCGGACAGGTTGGGCCGGTACTGCAGCTTCTCGACCGCCTTCATGACCCGCTGGCGCATCTCCTCGCGCACGTTGGGCTCGTTGTTGAGCACGCGCGAGACGGTCTTCATGGACACGCCGGCCGCGGCGGCCACGTCTTCGATCCGGCTACGCATTGGATTGCCCCTGCTCCACTCCGACCACCCTTCCCGGCACGATGCCGGATTCTGACAGCGATGCCCGTCGCCGGATACCGCGCGCGCGCCGAATGATCGTCGCGGCACAACGTTCGATGTCCCCGGCGCACGAGGCGGCGACGGGCCGTGCGCGCAAATCGTTGCTGCAAGGCAACACGCCGGCGCGTCCCGCGCAGGCAGAACGCCCGCCATGGCCCGGCTTTCCGTCGCTCCCGCGCATGCGCGGTTGACAGCAACATGTAGCAACGGTATGACAGCGCTGTCAACTACCGCGCATCCGACGTCGCGCCGCGGCGTCCTGCCGCGCGCTTTCCTTTCCAGCGAGGCACCACCATGCATTCCACGCGACTGTTCGCCGCCGCGCTCGGCGCGGCGATGGCCACCGGACTGGCGGGCGCCGATGCCGCCGAACCCCAGGAAACCGCCATGCCGCCGGCCACCACCGTCACGATCTACACGACCGCGCAGGGCGCCGCCCAGCGGCTCGGCGAAACCGGGACCGTCTCCCTGCAGACGGGACACGCGCTGACCGAGGCGGAGACCTCCGTCTTCGTCGATCCGGCGCGGCGGTTCCAGTCGTTCCTGGGCATCGGCGGCGCCATCACCGACGCCTCCGCCGAGGTCTACGCGACGCTGTCGCCGGAGAAGCAGGCCGAGTTCATGCGCGCCTACTACGACCGGGAGCGCGGGATCGGCTATTCGCTGGCCCGCACCACCATCCACAGCTCGGACTTCAGCTCGGCCAGCTACACCTACGTCGAGGAAGGCGACAAGACGCTGGACACGTTCTCCATCGACCACGACCGCCGGGCCCGCCTGCCGATGATCAAGCAGGCCATCGCGGCCGCGGGCGGCCACCTGCCGCTGTTCGCCAGCCCGTGGAGCGCCCCGGCCTTCATGAAGACCAACAAACACATGCTGCGCGGCGGCGCGCTGCTGCCCGAGTACCGCGACGCGTGGGCGCGCTACTTCGTGAAGTTCATCCAGGCCTACGAGCGGGAAGGCGTGCCGGTCTGGGGCATCACCATCCAGAACGAACCGATGGCCACGCAGACCTGGGAATCGATGCTGTACACGGCCGAGGAGGAGCGCGACTTCCTCAAGCTGCACCTCGGCCCGACGATGCACGCCGCCGGCTACGCCGACAAGAAGATCATCGTGTGGGACCACAACCGCGACATGATGCCGTACCGCGCGCAGGTGATCCTCGGCGACCCGGAGGCGGCGAAGTACGCCTGGGGCCTGGGCTTCCACTGGTACGAGACGTGGGCCGGCTTCGACCCGATGTACCGCAACGTGGCCGCGGTGGCGCAGGCCTTCCCCGACAAGCCGGTGCTGCTGACCGAGGCGGCGGTGGAGAAGTTCGACCCGGCGCGCTACCAGCACTGGCCGAACGCGGAGCGCTACGGCGCGGCGATGATCAACGACTTCAACCACGGCGCGGTGGGCTGGACCGACTGGAACATGCTGCTGGACGAGAAGGGCGGCCCCAACCACGTCGGCAACTACTGCTTCGCGCCGCTGCACGCCGACACCCGCACCGGCGAGCTGATCTACACGCCCAGCTACTACTACATCGGCCACTTCTCGAAGTTCATCCGCCCGGAGGCCCGCCGCGTCGCCGCCGCCACCAGCCGCAGCACGCTGCTGGCCACCGCCTTCGTCAATCCCGACGGCCGCCTGGCCACGGTGGTGATGAACCCGACCGACGAGGCGATCGCGTACAACTTCTACGTGGGCCAGGCCTCGGCGACGGTCACCATCCCGGCGCGCGCGATCCAGACGCTGGTGAACTGACGCCGCGGCCGCCGGGAGACCGCGATGCGACGCCTGCTGTCCCTGCTGCTCCTGCCGGCGTGCGCGCAGGCGTCCGCCACGGACGCCTTCGCCTGGCCCGACGGCCGCCGCGCGGCGGTGAGCCTGGCCTACGACGATGCGCTGCCCTCGCAGCTGGACAACGCCCTCCCGGCGCTCGACCGCCACGGGCTGAAGGCCAGCTTCTACCTGACGCTGGCGGCCGACACCGTGCGCGACCGGCGCGGGGAATGGCAGGCCGCGGCGCGCAACGGCCACGAACTCGGCAACCACACGCTGTTCCACCAGTGTTCGTCCTCGCTGCCGGACCGCGACTGGGTGCCGCCGCACCGCGACCTGGACGCCACGACGGTGGCGCAGATGCGCGACCAGGTGCTGCTGGCCAACACCCTGCTCGCCGCGCTCGACGGCAGGACCGCGCGCACGATGACGGTGCCGTGCGGCGACACGCGGGCGCGCGACGGCGACTATGTGGCCGCGGTCGTGACGGCGTTCGTGGCGATCAAGCTCGGCCAGGGCGGCGTGGTCGGGGACATGGCGGCGCTCGACCCGGCGTCGGTGCCGGTCGACGTGCCGGTGGACGCCACCGGCGAGGCCCTGATCGCGCGCGTCGAAGAGGCGGCGCGGCGCGGCACGATGGCCAGCTTCACCTTCCACGGGATCGGCGGTGACTACCTGGCCGTCTCCAGCGAGGCGCACGAAGCCTTGCTGCGCCACCTGGCCGCCCACCCGGACGTGTACTGGGTGGCGCCGTTCGTGGACATCATGCGCCACGTCGAGGCGACGCGTCCGCGATCCGCGGACACGGCGGGCGCCCGCGACGCACGCGCGCCGCGGCCCTGAGCCACGCCCGGCCGGTGGCGCCGCCACCGCGCGTCATCGCAGGCACGACGACAGCTTCATGCGCGCATGCCACACCGCGCGGCGCGCGAGGTCGTAGGCCATGTCGGCCTCGCGTGGCAGCAGGTGTTCGGCGCGCACCGGATCGGCGCCGTGCGCGGCGGCGTATTCCACCCGCTCCAGCTGGGACAGGTGCAACCGGATGGGCCGCGCCAGGTCGTCGAACAGGCCGCCCCGGCAATGCGCGAAGTCGCGGCCCAGCGCCGCCAGCTGCCCGCGGATGGCGCGGCTGGCCGCGCCGTCCAGGCCCGGGGCCGGCTCGGCCGCGATCGGCGCCGCCTTGTACGCATCGCCCGTCGCCTCGCTGCCGAGGTCGGCCGTGCGCTCGTGGAGCGCCGGGTTGAAGCGGACCTCCGGCGGCGGCCGTGCGCGCGCGGGCTGGTCGCCCGTGCCCAGCGGGATGGTCACCAGGCCGCCCTCGACCGTGCCGTGCGCATCTTCCAGCAAGGCGTCGCCGGCGGTTCCCTTTCCCCGCCATGCGCGGTCGAAGCGGGTTTCGCGGTAGTCGACGGGATTCACGCGATCGAACGGCCCGCGCGCCTGCGCCTGGGCGTTCCCGCCCATGCCCGGCGGCGCGCGCGCGGGCGCCGGCGACGCCAGGGCGCCTTCCGGCACGAGCACCCGGCCGTCGCGGCCGTAGAGCGCGAGCCGCGGCGGCGCATCGACGCGGGCGTCGGCGCGTTCCACCGGCGACATCGACGCCGGCGCCGCGGAAGACGACAGCGCGCGGTGCGCGCCCGCTTCCACGCGGCGTCCGCGGTCGGACGGCGCAGGCGCGTCGGAAGGCGGCGTGCGCGCGATGAAGCGCAACTGCACCACCGGCTCGCGCCGGGCGACGTCCTCGCGGCCGGCGTGCGGCCGCATCAGCACGCACGCGAACAGCACGACCACGGCGATGCTGGCCAGGCCGGCGACCAGCCTGTCCCGCACCTCCACGGGCACCTCACGCAGGCGCTGCGGCAACCGCCGCCACGCTCCGGGCGCCGGCACGTCAGGCCACGCGCGGCGGCATGGCCGGGCGCCCGCCACGGCGCGCGCCGCGCGCCGCGCGATCGCTCGCCGTCAAACCGGGTCTTCCCGGTCTCCCGGCGCCGGCATCGGCGGGGGATATCCCTGATCTTCCAGGCATACCTCCAGCAGGTCGTGTTGCTCGGGCGTCAGTCCGGGCCTGGCGCGCGCGCCCTCCGCCGACGGCATGGGCAGGTCGAGTTCCTCCGCGCAGGTCGCGATCGCCTCGTGGAAGCCGGGGTCCGACCCCGGCCCATGCGGCCCCGCGCGGCCCCAGTCGTGCGGTGGCGGACCACCGGGACCGAACGGGCCGGGCGGCGGCGGGCGATACCCTTGCGGCGGTTGCGAGCAGCAGGCGGCAAGGCCCAGGGCCAACACGCCCGGCAGGGCGGCACGGATGTAGGGAACGTACGGCAAGAGACCTCCTGGGCAGGGAAAACGGGAAACGGAAGGCCGGCACGACGGCGACGGGGCGGACGTGGGAGAGGACGCGCGCGGTGCCGTCCCCGCCGTGCCGGACGAAACGGGAAACATCGGATGGAGCTTCATCCCGGCGAAGGCCTCCTCCGGGCATGCAGCGCGAACGGAGCCGGCGCCGGCGGCACCGCTTCCGCGCGCGCCGCCAGGGCCGCGTCCACCCAGCGCCGCTGCGCCGCGTCGAGCACCTCCGTGAATCCGTCGCGCGCCTGCAGCGGTCCGAGATTGTTCGCCTTCCATGGCTCGTCCGGCAGGATCAGGGAGGCCGCCATCGCCCGGTAGCGCGACCACAGCGTGTCGTCCTGCTCGCAGCCGAGGAAGGCCAGCACGCGCGCCAGCGTCTCGCGCGGACGGCCCGCCAGGTCCTCGTAGCGGACGTGCAGGTGGCGCGGATCGTCGCGCCAGCGCGCGCTCTCGGCCACCGCGGTCGCCCAGCGGTCCACGCACTTCTCCAGCGACAGGAAGGGCCGCCACGACGAATGCGTCTTCGCGGCGCGATGGAGCGACGCCACCACCTGGCGCCCGTCGCGCTGCAGGTGGATGAAGCGGGCGTCGGGCACGCCCTGGCGCAGGTGGTCGATGTAGAAGAGGTGGTCGGGCGTCTTCTCCAGCCAGACCGGCTTGTGGATCGCCAGCGCGTGCGCATCCAGCGTCCGCACGAAGGCGGCCATCTGCGCGGCCAGTAGCCAGCCGGTTCCGGCGGGCGCGGCCACGGGAAGCCCCAGCGCGCGCAGGCTGGACCACGCGCCGGCCGCGCGCCACGAGGCCACCATCGCGAATTCCGTCAGCAGGCTCCGTCGCCAGCGCCGCACGCGCGCCGCCGGCGAACGCGGCCGGTCGGCCAGGCTGCGGCGATGCTCCTCGCTGCCCAGCAGCAGGGGCAGGAAATGGGTCTCCGGCATCGAGCGGACCTGCCGGTGCGCGTGCAGCAGCAACTGCAGCAGCGTGGTGCCGGAACGCGGGCAACCCACGAGGAAGACCCGGCGCCGCACGTGGCCGTGCCCCGCCGCACCCGATGCCTCCCGCAGGCAGTCCGCCAGGCGTTCGTGCTGGTGCAGGCGGCGGGCGTTCATGGCGTCCAGGCGTTGGCGGCGCGCGGCGCCGTCGCGCCGGCCAGCATCGGCGCGATCGCGCGCAGCCGCGCGTGGAACTGGCGGCGGCCCGACAGGTAGTGCGCGCGCGCCGCGTCGCCCATCGCGGCGCGCTGCAGGCCGCCCAGGCCCAGCGCGTGCTCGACCGCCTGCTCGATCGCCTCGATGGTCACGTGGTGCGTCAGCGCGAGGCCCTGCCGGCGGCCCGGGCGCGCGCGGATCAACACGCCACGGCCGGGCGCGACGTGTTCGTTCATCGGCGCGGCGTCGGTGGCCAGCACCACCGCGCCGACGCTCATCGCCTCGACCAGGTGGTGTCCGTGCCCTTCCGCCTCGGACGGGCACAGGTGGAAGACGTGGCGGTTCTGCCACCAGCGGATCGCGTCGTCGTCGAAGTAGCCGACGTGGTGCTCGATGTTGTGCGCCGGCGGCCCGGGCCGGGCGTGCCGCTCGGCCTGGACGACCGTCAGCCGCGGCCATTCGGGATGCAGGCGCCAGGCCGCCAGCAGGGTGTCCGTGCCTTTCATGGCGCTGCTGCCCGCAAGGTGGAAGAAGGCGCGCTCGCGCGGCACCGACGCGTCGCGGCGGTCGTCGCTGGTGAAGCCGACGTGGACCGCGCGGCAGCCCTGCGCCTCGAAGATCCGTTGCGCATGCCGGGTCTTGCACAGCACCAGGTCGAATCGCGGCAGCAGCGGGCGCCACGTGTCGAGCGTCCATTCGGGGTTCGGCACCAGCACGTTGCGGCGCGCCAGCGGCAGGCAGCGCGGATAGATGCGCTCGATGAAGATCTGCAGGTCGGCCCGTCCGTGCCTCAGCCGGTCCGCCCACAGGCCCAGCTCCGTCCATTTGCCGGACCGGCCGCCGGCGCCGAACGCCACCCGCTCGCACGCCAGCCCCGCGTCCGCCAGGCCCTCGGCCAGCAGCCTGAGGTCGCGGCTGAGCCCCGCGCCGTTGTCGCGGGTCAGCAGGCGCGGGCGGCGTTCGGGCATCGGCGGGCTTCGGCGGCGGGGGAGCGCGCAGCATGGGCCGCGCATGTCGCGGGCGTATGCCGCCGTGTGCCACGTAGCGCGCGGCGCGGCGACACGCGCCGGCACACGGCGGCATACGCGCGCCAACAACACGCGTCACCCTGCCGCGACGCCGGCGACAGACCGGCCCGTCCGCTCCCCGTGAAGATCCTTCGCCGCCACGCGCCGTGGCGGCTTCTTTACCGGGCGCCGGGCCGGGTCCGGGAATGGCGCATACTCCTTCAATACGTTCCGCCCCCCGCGCCATGGACCTGAGTTCCCACATCCTGGTGGTCGACGACGACCCCGAACTGCGCGCCCTGATCGGCGGCTTCCTGCGCGAGCACGGCTACCGCGTGGACATGGTGGGCGACGTGGCGGCGATGCGCGACGCCATCGCCCAGCGGCGCCCGGACCTGGTGGTGCTGGACGTGATGATGCCGGGCGAGGACGGGCTGTCCGCCGCGCGCCGGCTGGCCAGCGAGGCCGGCCCGCCGGTGATCATGCTCAGCGCGCTGGGCACCGACACCGACCGCATCATCGGCCTGGAGGTCGGCGCCGACGACTACCTCGCCAAGCCGTGCAATCCGCGCGAACTGCTGGCGCGCGTGCGCGCGCTGCTGCGCCGGCAGCCGTCCTCCGCGGAGGGCGCGGCGCCTGCCGGAAGCGGCACCCTCTACGCCTTCGACGGCTGGCGCCTGGACGCGGCGCGGCGCGAACTGCGCGACCCGGCCGGCACCTACATCAACCTCTCCGACGGCGAGTTCGCGCTGCTGCGCGCGTTCGTCGAGCATCCGCAGCGCGTGCTCAGCCGCGACCAGTTGCTGGACTTCGCCCGCGGCCACGCGGTCGACGTGTACGACCGCGCCATCGACAGCCAGGTCAGCCGGCTCCGCCGCAAGCTCAACGAGCGCGGCGGGACCGAGATGATCCGCACCGTGCGCAACGAGGGCTACATGCTGCTGCCCGCCGTCGTGCGCCGATGACCGTCCTGCGCCGCCACCGCCGGCTGTCGCTGTTCGCGCGGACGTTCCTGCTCCTGCTGGCGGCGCTGGTGGTGGCCTACGCCATCGGCATGGCGGTGCTGCTGTACCGCGCGCCGGTCGACGGCATCGCGTTCAGCGAACTGACCGCCCTGCTCTCGTCGCGCATGCCGGCCACCAGCCCGGACCTGAAGGTCTCCGAGGCGGACGACGCGCCGGCGCCGGACGCGGCGCGCTACCGCCCGTCGCCGATGATCGCCGCGCTGCTCGCGCAATGGCTGGGCAGCGACGTGGAGCGGGTGCGCTTCTTCCACGTGCAGGGGCCGCGGCCGTTCTCGCCGGCGCCGTTCCCCGGTCCCCGCCCGCAGGGCGCGGGCCTGCCGCTGCCACCGCCCGCCGGGAGCGCGGCGGGCGGCCTCGGCATCGACGACGCCGCGCGCGGGCCGGACGCCGGCGGCGGCGCGCCGCCCCGGCCCTTCCCGCCGGACTGGCGTCCCGACGCCCCGCTGCGCGGCGATTTCGTGGCCGCGTACCGGCAGGCGGACGGTCGCTGGCGGATCGTCGAGAACACGCGCGAGCGCTCGTCCTTCACCGCGCGGCTGGCCATGCTGTTCCTGGCCGGCGTGCTCGCCCTGCTGCCGCTGGCGTGGTGGTTCTCGCGCGCGCTGGCGGCGCCGATCCACCAGTTCGCGCGCGCCGCGGACCGGATGGGCCGGGACGCCGACGCGCCCGCGCTGCCGCTGACCGGGCCCAGCGAGATCGCCGGCGCGGCCGCCGCGTTCAACGCCATGCAGGCGCGCCTGAACCGCCTGCTGCAGGAGCGCAGCGAGATGGCCGGCGCCATCGCGCACGACCTGCGCACGCCGCTCGCGCGCCTGGCCTTCCGCCTGGATGCGCTGCCCGCCGAAGCGCGCGGCAAGGCCGCCGCCGACATCGCCGAGATGTCGCAGATGATCGAGGCCACGCTGGAGTTCATCCACGACCAGAACCGCGTGCGCGCCCGCGAACCGCTCGACCTGCGGCTGCTGGTGGAGAGCGTGGCCGACAACCTGCGCGACACCGGGCACGACGTGCGCTTCGCGGAAGGCGCGCCGGCACCGATGGAAGGCGACCCGCTTTCGCTGCGCCGGATGGTCGCCAACCTGGTCGACAACGCGCTCAAGTACGGCCGGCGCGCACGGCTGGCGCTGGCGGCCGAGAAGGACGGCTACCGGCTGCTGGTGGACGACGACGGCCCCGGCATCGATCCGGCCCAGGCGGAGCCGCTGTTCCTGCCGTTCGTGCGCGGCGATGCGTCGCGCAACCGCGGCACCGGCGGGATCGGGCTGGGCCTGGCCTCGGTGAAATCCACCGTGCTCGCCCACGGCGGCGAGGTGGCGTTGGCGAACCTGGACGGCGGCGGCCTGCGCGCCAGCGTCTACCTGCCGCGCCGGCGCGGGTAGGCGGCGCGCGCGCGATGCGTCGCTACCGGGACCGCAAGCGCACGGGCAGCATCCGCCGCAGCGTGTCGTCCCGTCGCAGGTAGTGGTGCAGCAGCGCCGCCAGCGCATGCGCGCCGATCAGCCAGTAACCCGCCTCGCCGACGGTCTCGTGCAGTTCCTTGGTCCAGGACGCCAGCATCCGGTCCGGCCCGGCGAGGGCGGGCCACGCCAGCCCGAAGAAGGGCACCGGTTTCCCGGCCGCGCTCAGCACCAGCCAGCCGGCCAGCGGCATGCCGATCATGAAGGCGTAGAGCGACACGTGGACGGCCGTGGACGCGACCTGCTGCCAGCGCGGCGGCGCGGGCGTGATCGGCGGCCTGCGGTACGTCAGCCTCGCGACCAGGCGCACCCAGACCAGCAGGAACACCAGCAGGCCCAGCATGAAATGCCAGCTTTTCAGCGTCTCGCGCGGCAGGCTGCCCTTCTCGAACAGCTCGCGTGCCTCGATGCAGGCGTAGACCGCCGCCAGCAGCACCAGCATCAGCCAATGCAGCACGATCGAGACGCGTCCGTAGCCTGCGGTCCCGTTCCCGGTGTCCATGTCGCTCTCCCCGTCTGGCGGCCGGTCGCCCGGCCGTGCGTCGTTCCCGTTCCGGACTCCGCGCGTCATCGCGAAGATGACCCTGCCCGCATGCGCCCGCCGGCGTGGCGGCCTGCATGCGGGCAGGAGGGAGCCTGTCGGCCGTGGATGCGCCGCGCGCGGGGCGCGGCGCACCGTGCCGGTGGATGCCTCAGCGCTTCTGCCTTGCCGGCTTCACTTCGTGCTTCAGCACTTCGCCGGTCTTGCGGTCGATCACCAGTTCCACCTTGCGCTGCTGCGCGTCGCGTCCTTCCACTTCGGCCAGGCGCGCGTCCAGTTCGATCTCCTTGACCGTGACGATGCCTTCGGCCACCGCGCGGCGCTCCACGTCGCCGGCGCTCAGGTAGCCCGTGGTCCGCGCGGGCGCTTTCGGCTGCTGCGCCGCGGCGGCCAGTGCGCCGGTCGCCAGCAGGGCGGCCAGGCCCAGGGGCAGGAGGAGGCGGGAGTGCTTGAAGACGGTCGGTTTCATGTGAGGGGTCCTGTGCAGTGTCGGTGCCGGTTGCGGCGATACCGTTCTACGCCGTCGCCCCTGACGCGACGGGGACGGTCCGCGTCAGCGATCCGTCAGCGGTCCGCTCCCGCGAAGACGACGCTCGGTGGACGCGCCTTCCGGGTTGTCGCGCGTCCCTGCGGGAAAGCGGGATGCCGCGTCTTCCGCGCGACCCCTCGGGCAGCGCCGATACCTGCCGCCGGAAACGACCGGCCGCGACACGGATGCACGGACCGGCAGGACAGGAGGCGCGCCGGGACACCGCGCGACCGGCCCGCATCGGAGCGGAAGCGCAAGGCGAGCCGATCTGGATAGCCCGCGCCCGCGGCGATACCATGGCGCCTCGTGCCAGCGTGCTCCATCGCCAGCCCTGTTTCCTCCGGCGAGGCCTCCATGCCCCTGACACGCACGCTCCCTGCGCTGATCCTCCGCCCGTCGTCCGCGGCGTCCGCACCGCGGCGCCGGCCGCGCGCACGCCCATGCGCCGCACGATGCGGGGCGGCATGAGGCCCGCGCCGGCCACGTCCCGCTGGTACCGTCTCAACCTGTGGCTGCACCGCTGGTGCAGCCTGGTCGCGACGCTGCCCTTCCTCATCCTCTGCCTGACCGGCACGGTGCTGATCTTCCACGAAGAGATCGACGCGGCGATGGGCGTGGTGCCCACCCAGGGCAGCACGGCGGACCCGCGCGCGCACGTGCCGCTGCAGGCCGCGATCGACCGCGTGCTGGCGGCGCATCCAAGCGAGCGCGTGGCCAGCATCGGCCTCGATCCCGAGGAGCATCCCGGCCTGCTGCTGATGGTGACGGTGCCGCGCGAAGCGCACCGGTTCGAGGACATGACGCTGCGCTTCGCCGATCTCGCCACGGGGGCGCCGACCGAACACGTCGTCGATCCGGCCTCGACCCTGACGGGCTTCCTGCTCGAACTGCATGCGCAGTGGTTCCTCGGGATGGCCGGCGAACTCGTCGGCGCGCTGATCGCGCTGCTGGTGCTGGCGTCGCTGCTGTCGGGCATGGTCGTCTACTGGCCGCACGTGAAGAAGGTCGCGTTCGGCCTCCTGCGGCGCGGACGCGGGCCGCGGCTGCGGCAGCTGGACCTGCACAACCTGATCGGCGCGGTCGTGCTGGGCTGGGCGTTCGTGGTGAGCCTGACCGGGTTCCTGCTCGGGTTCGGCACGGTCGCGACCGGCGTGTGGACGTACACCGCGCTCGCCGACGTCCGCGGCCAGGAGCGCGCAACGGCGATCGATGCGCGCCGCCCGCCGGCGGACGTGGACACGGTGATCGCGGCGGTGGCCGGCGCCGCGCCGCCCGGATGGCGGATCGCCACGGTGCTGTTCCCCGATACCGAATACTCCACGCCCAGCCACTACACCGTGCTGGCGACCGGGCCCGACGGCCTGGAGGAACGCCTGTTCCGCGCCGGCCTGGTCGACGCGGCGACCGGCCGGGTGGAGGCGCTGGTGGACATGCCGGGCTACATGAAGGCGATCATCCTGTCGCAGCCGCTGCACTTCGGCGACTACGGCGGGCTGCCGCTGAAGATCCTGTGGACGCTCTGCACCTGGCTGACGCTCTTCATCACCGCCAACGGCGCCTGGCTGTGGTGGGACCGGCGGCGCGGGCGCAGGCGGCGTGCGGACGCAACCCGCGGGGCGGCGGCATGACCGGCGCCCGCGCGCTGGCCGCGTTGACGGTGCTGGCGCTCGTGGCCGCCATCGGCATCGTCGGCATGCTGCTGGCCGGCGGCGCGGCGGACGCGGCCTTCTTCGCGATGACGGCGCTGCCGCTGGTCGTCGGCGGCGGCTGCGCCTGGTGGTTCCGCAACCGCGGCGCCGGCAGGAAGCCGTAGCGCGGCGCGTCCCTCGCCAGCCGGGCCGATCGCCGCCCCTTCGCTCACGCGTGCGGGTGCGCCAGCTTCTCCGGCCGCAGGATGGCCTCCAGTTCGCCCGGCGACAGCAGTCCCCGCGCGAGCACGATCTGGCCCACGCTGGCGCCGGTCAGCTGCGCCTCCACGGCCACCTCCGTCGCGGCGACGTAGCCGATGTAGGGATTCAGCGCGGTCGCGATGCCGATGGAACGGTCGACCTGTCCGCGCAGGTGCGCGGCATTGGCGGTGATGCCGGCGACGCAGTTGCGGGTCAGCGTCTCGCAGCCGTGGCGCAGGTGCGACAGGCTGCGGAACAGGCTGGCCGCGAGGATCGGCTCGAAGGCGTTCAGCTGCAGCTGCCCGGCCTGCGCGGCCAGGGTGACGGTCAGGTCGTTGCCGATCACCTCGAAGGCGATCTGGTTGACCACTTCCGGGATCACCGGGTTGATCTTGCCCGGCATGATCGACGAGCCCGACTGGCACGGCGGCAGGTTGATCTCGCCCAGCCCGGCGCGCGGGCCGGACGACAGCAGGCGCAGGTCGTTGCAGGTCTTGCCCAGCTTCACCGCGATGCGCTTCAGCGCGCCGGACAGGTGGACGAACACGCCGCAGTCCTGGGTCGACTCGATCAGGTCGGGCGCGGTCAGCAGTTCGACGCCGGTCAGCGTGGACAGCTTGCGGCAGACCAGCGCCGCGTACCGCGGATGCGCGTTGATGCCGGTGCCGATGGCGGTCGCGCCGAGGTTGATCTCGCGCAGGAAGGCCATCGCCTCGCGCAGGCGCAGCCTGTCCTCCTCCATCATCACCGCGTAGGTGCCGAACTCCTGGCCCAGCGTCATCGGCACGGCGTCCTGCAGCTGCGTGCGCCCGACCTTGAGGATGCCGGCGAACGCGTCGCGCTTGGCGGCGAACGCGTCGCGCAGGTCGGCCATCGCCGCCAGCAGCGCCTGCGCGTCGGACCAGGCGGCCAGCTTCAGCGCGGTCGGGTAGACGTCGTTGGTGCTCTGGCCGAGGTTGACGTGCTCGTTCGGATGCAGGTGGACGTAGTCGCCCCTGGCGTGCCCCAGCAGTTCGAGCGCGCGGTTGGCGATCACCTCGTTGGCGTTCATGTTGGTCGAGGTGCCGGCGCCGCCCTGGATCACGTCGACGACGAACTGGTCGTGCAGCGCGCCGCCGCGGATCTCCCCGCAGGCGCGCGCGATCGCCTCGACGCGGCGGGCGTCGAGCAGGCCGAGTTCGCCGTTGGCCAGGGCGGCGGCGTGCTTGATGTCGGCCAGCGCAGCGATCAGCGAGGGGTACTGGCCGATGCGCACGCCGCTGATCGGGAAGTTCTCCACCGCGCGCAGGGTGTGCACGCCCCAGTAGGCGTCCGCCGGGACCTCGCGGTCGCCCAGCAGGTCGTGTTCGGTTCGCGTCGTCATCGCCGGTGGCCCCGCTGTCGTTCCATTGCCCGGCATGGCCGGCTGGCGCATGCCGTGTCGCTGCGCTGCGCGCGGGTCAGTCCAGTCCGCCCTGGCACAGGTACTTGAGGTGCATGTACTCGTCGAGGCCGTGGCGCGAGCCTTCCCTGCCGTAGCCCGAGGCCTTGATGCCGCCGAACGGCGCGGCCTCGGACGCCACCGCGCCCTCGTTGATGCCGACCAGGCCGGCTTCCAGCGCCGACGCCAGCCGCGCGATGCGGCGCACGTCGCGGGTGTAGAAGTAGGCCGCCAGTCCGTACGGCGTGCCGTTGGCCTCGGCGACCACGGCGTCCTCGTCGGCGAAGCGGAACACCGGCACCATCGGGCCGAAGGTCTCCTCGCAGGCGAATTCCATGCCGTCGGCGACATCGGTCAGCACGGTCGGCTGGTAGAAGTTGGCGCCCAGCTCCGGCAAGCGCCTGCCGCCGGTCACCAGGGTCGCGCCCTTCGCCAGCGCGTCCTGCACGTGCCGGTCGACCTTGTCCACCGCCTTCGCATTGATCAGCGGGCCGATCTGCGCCTGCGGGTCGGTGGCGGGCGCGACCCGCAACGCTGCGACGCGCGCGGCGAGCCGGGCGACGAAATCGTCGTGCACCGCGTTGTGTACGTAGACGCGGTTCGGGCACACGCAGGTCTGGCCGGCGTTGCGGAACTTCGCCGCCATCAACCCGTCCACCGCGGCGTCGAGGTCGGCGTCGTCGAACACGATGAAGGGCGCGTTGCCGCCCAGCTCCAGCGACAGCTTCTTGAAGGTGCCGGCGCTGGCGCGCGCCAGGTGGCGGCCGACCGGGGTGGAGCCGGTGAAGGTCAGCTTGCGCACGCGCGCGTCGTCCAGCCAGACGTCGACCACGCCCGGCGCGTTGGCGCGCGAGGACGTCACCAGGTTCAGCACGCCCGCCGGCACGCCGGCTTCCTCGGCCAGCGCGACCAGCGCCAGCGCCGTCAGCGGCGTGTCCTCGGCCGGCTTGGCGACCACGGTGCAGCCGGCGGCCAGCGCCGGCGCGATCTTGCGCGCGATCATCGCGGCGGGGAAATTCCACGGCGAGATCGCCGCGATGACGCCGACCGGTTCCTTCACCGCCAGCATCTGCCGCCCCGCCACCGGCGCGGCGATCACGTCGCCGTGGATGCGCGCGGCCTCGCCGGCGAACCATTCGATGTAGCTGGCCGCGTACACGATCTCGCCGACGGCCTCGGCCAGCGGCTTGCCCTGCTCGCGCGAGATCAGCCGGCCCAGGTCCTCCCGGTGCTGCAGCACCAGCGCGTTCCAGCGCGCGATGAGGCGGGAGCGGTCGCGCGCCGGCACCGCGCGCCAGGCCGGGAACGCGGCGTGCGCGGCGTCCAGCGCGGCGGCGCCGTCGCGCGCGTCGCTGTCGGGAACGCTGGCGAAGGCGCGGGCCGAGGCCGGGTCCTCCACGTCGTAGCGCGCGCCGCCGGCCGCTTCGCGCCAGCGGCCGCCGACGTAGTGGGTCGAGCGCAGCAGGTCGGGACGTTGCAGTGTCAGGGGCATGGGAGGCGCAGCCTGCGGGACGGTGTCGGGAAGCGTCGCGGCGGTCAGGCCGCGGCGACGATGCGGGCGATGGCCTCGCCGGTCTCGCGCGTGGACGCGGTGCCGCCCAGGTCGCGGGTGCGCGGGCCGTCGCGCAGCACCTGCTCGATGGCGGCGAGGATCGCGTCGTGGGCGGCGCGGCCGGCGCCCTGCCCGCGGTCGAGGAAGTCCAGCATCAGCGCGCCCGACCAGATCATCGCGATCGGGTTGGCGATGCCCTGCCCCGCGATGTCCGGCGCGGAGCCGTGCACCGGCTCGAACAGCGACGGGAACGCGCGCTCCGGGTTGAGGTTGGCCGACGGCGCCAGGCCGATGGTGCCGGTGGTGGCCGGGCCCAGGTCGGACAGGATGTCGCCGAACAGGTTCGACGCCACCACCACGTCGAAGCGGCCCGGCTGCAGGACGAAGCGCGCGGAGAGGATGTCGATGTGCTGCTTGTCCACGGCCACGTCCGGGTAGCCGGCGCCGATGGCGTCGGCGCGGCCGTCCCACCACGGCATGCTGATCGCGATGCCGTTGCTCTTGGTGGCCACGGTCAGGTGCCGGCGCGGGCGCGCGTTGGCCATCTCGAAGGCGTACCGCAGCACGCGGTCGGCGCCGAAGCGCGAATACACCGCTTCCTGGATCACGATCTCGCGGTCGGTGCCGGCGTACATGACGCCGCCGAGCGCGGTGTACTCGCCCTCGGTGTTCTCGCGCACCACGTAGTAGTCGATGTCGCCGGGCTTGCGGCCCGCCAGCGGGCACGGCACGCCCTCGAACAGGCGCACCGGGCGCAGGTTGACGTACTGGTCGAACTCGCGGCGGAACTTCAGCAGCGAGCCCCACAGCGAGACGTGGTCGGGCACCGTCGCCGGCCAGCCGACCGCGCCGAAGTACAGCGCGTCCGATCCTTCCAGCCGCGCCTTCCAGTCGTCCGGCATCATCTGCCCGTGGCGCGCGTAGTAGTCGCAGTGGGCCCAGTCGTGGTGGACGAACTCCAGCCCGATGCCGAAGCGCGCGGCGGCGGCCTCCAGCACGCGCAGGCCTTCCGGCATGACTTCCTGGCCGATGCCGTCGCCCGGCATGACGGCGATGCGATGCTTGCTCACGGTGCGGCGTCTCCTGCCGGCGCGCGGTCCGCGCGGCCGCTGGCGGCGAGCACGTCGTCCAGCCAGCCGGTCCGCAGTTCGGGGACCGAACGCGCCAGTTGTTCGTAGTAGGGATGGTGGGGGCCGAGCGCGTAGTCCTCGCGGGCGATCTGGTCCAGCTTGCGCCCGTGGCGCATCACCACGATGCCGTCGCAGACCGCACGCACGCTGTGCATGTCGTGGCTGATGAACAGGTACGAGGCGTTGACCTCGCGGCGCAGTTCGGCGATCAGGTCGAGGATCGCCGCGGCGACCACCGGGTCCAGTGCCGAGGTCACTTCGTCGCACAGGATCAGGTCCGGCTGCGCGGCCAGCGCGCGCGCCAGGTTGATGCGCTGCTTCTGCCCGCCCGACAGGCCGACGGAGGTGCGTTCGGCCAGCGCCGCCGGCAGCTTCACCAGGTCCAGCAGCTCGGCCACGCGCCGGCGCCGCGCGGCCGCGTCCATGCCGTGGAAGAACGCCAGCGGGCGCTCCAGGATGCGGCCGACCGTGTGCGCGGGGTTCAGCGCGGTGTCGGCGTGCTGGAACACGATCTGCACGCGGCGCAGGGTCTCGCGGTCGCGCCCGGCCAGTCCGCCGGGCAGCGCCTTGCCGTCGAAGCGGATCGTGCCGGCCGCCGGCGCGATCAGGCCGGCGATGCAGCGCGCCAGCGTCGACTTGCCGGAACCGGACTCGCCGATCACGCCGATGGCCTGGCCGCGGTGCAGGGTGAGGTCGACGTCGGCCAGCACCGGGAACTCGGGCTGGCCGTCGCGCACGCGGCCGTAGCCGGCCGACAGCCCCGCCACTTCCAGCAGCGGCGTGCCGGCCGTCGCCGGCGCCGCGTCCGGCGCGCGCTCGCCCACGCGGGCGGCGTCCAGCAGGCTGCGCGTGTAGTCGTCCTCCGGCGCCGCGAGCAGGCGCGCGGTGGCGGCGCATTCGCGCATGCGGCCGTGGCGCAGCACCAGCACGTGGTCGGCCATCTGCGCGACCACGGCCAGGTCGTGGCTGACGTAGATCGCGCTGACGCCGTGTTCGCGGACGACGCGGCGGAAGGCCGCCAGCACGTCGATCTGGGTGGTCACGTCCAGCGCGGTGGTGGGTTCGTCGAACACCACCACGTCCGGGTCGGCGATCAGCGCCATCGCCGCCATCACCCGCTGCAGCTGGCCGCCGGAGACTTCGTGCGGGTAGCGCCGGCCAATGCCGTCGGGGTCCGGCAGGGCCAGCTCGCGGAACAGGGCGATGGCCTTGCGTTCGGCCTCGGCCCGCGCCAGCACGCCGTGCAGCAGCGCCGGCTCGACCACCTGGTCGAGGATGCGCCGCGAAGGATTGAACGAGGCCGCCGCGCTCTGCGCGACGTAGGCCACGCGGCGCCCGCGCAGGGCGCGCTTGCCGGCTTCCGGCAGCGCCAGCACGTCGGTGCCGCCGATGCGCACGCGGCCGCCGGCGATGCGGCAGCCGCGCCGGGCGTAGCCCATCAGCGCCAGCGCGAGGGTGGTCTTGCCGGAGCCGGATTCGCCGATCAGCGCCAGCACCTGGCCCGGTTCGACCACGAAGCCGATGTCGTGCACCAGCGTGGCGGCGCCGGCGGCGACGCGCAGGCCTTCGACCTCGATGCGCGCGCCCATCAGTGCACCGCCTTGCGGGCGTCGCGGCCAGGCAGCGCGTCGACCACCAGGTTCACCGCCATGGTCAGGCTGGCGATAGCCAGCGCCGGCGCCACCACCGCCAGGCCGCCTTCCCACAGCGCGCCGAGGTTCTCGCGCACCAGCGTGCCCCAGTCGGCGGCCGGCGGCTGCACGCCCAGGCCGAGAAAGCTCAGGCTGGCCAGCAGCAGCACCACGTAGACGAAGCGCAGGCCCAGGTCGACCGTCACCGGCGCGACGATGTTCGGCAGCACCTCGTGCAGCATCAGGTACCCGCGCGACTCGCCGCGCGTGCGCGCCACCACCACGTAGTCCAGCGCCGACACGTTGATCGCCAGCGCGCGGGCGATGCGGTACGCGCCCGGCACGTAGATCACCGCGGCGGTCAGCACCAGCAGCGGCACCGAGGCGCCGAACGCGGCGACCATGATCAGCGCGAACAGCTTGCTCGGGATCGAGATCAGCGTATCCATGCCGCGGCTGAGCAGCGCGTCCAGCCAGCCGCCGCTGACCGCGGCGAGCATCGCCAGGCAGGTGCCGATGGCGCTGGCCAGCAGCGCCGCCACCAGCGCCACCGCGACGGTGTAGCGCGCGCCCAGCAGTACCCGGGCCAACATGTCGCGGCCCAGGTAGTCGGCGCCCAGCCAGTGGCCGGCCTGCGCGGGCGCGAACACCGGCAGCGCGCCGATCTCCTGCGCGCCGGCCGACACCCACCACGGCGCCGCCAGCGCGACCAGCAGCCAGGCGACCACGACCAGCAGGCCGAGCGTGCCGGGCACGCCCAAGCCCAGCAGGCGCCTGCGGCGCGCGGCCGGCGGGGGAACGGGAGTACGGGCGGCCGGTGCGTTCATCGGGTCTGGCGCAGCCTCGGGTTGGCGAGGATGCCGATCATGTCGGCGACCATGACCAGCAGCAGGTAGCCGGCGCAGAAGATCATCGTGCAGGTCTGCACCAGCGGGATGTCGCGCTGGCTGACGCCGTCGACCATCAGCTTGGCCACGCCGGGGTAGTAGAAGATCGTCTCGATCACGATCACGCCGCCCAGCAGGTACGAGGTGCTCAACGCCACCGCGTTGGCGATCGGGCCGATCGCGTTGGGCATCGCGTGGCCCAGCACCAGCCGCACCGGCGGCACGCCCTTCAGCCGCGCCATCTCGATGTAGGGCGCGTCGAGCTGGTCGGCCAGCGCGGCGCGGGTCATGCGCATCATCTGCGCCACGATCACGCAGCACAGGGTCAGCACCGGCATCACGAACACGCGCAGCGCGGCGGAGGCCGAATCGATGTCGCTGGCGTAGGACAGCGCCGGCAGCCAGCCCAGCTGCACCGCCAGCACCAGCACCGCGATGGTCGCGATCAGGAATTCCGGCACCGATACCAGCGCGACCGCGCCGCTGTTGAGCACGCGGTCCAGCCAGCCGCCGCGGAACACCGCCGCCAGCGTACCCAGCAACAGCGCCAGCGGCACGCCGATGGCCGCGGTCACCGCCGCCAGCAGCAGCGAGTTGGGCAGGCGATTGCCGATCAGTTCCATCACCGGCGCGTCGCTGACCAGCGAACGGCCCGGGTCGCCGGTCAGCAGGCCGCCCAGCCAGTGCAGGTAGCGCATCGCCAGCGGCTGGTCCAGGCCCATCTGCGCGCGCAGCGCGGCCAGCGTCTCGGGCGTGGCGTCCTGGCCGAGCAGTTCCTCGGCGGCGTCGCCCGGCAGCACCGCGGTGATCGTGAACACCACCACCGACACCAGCAGCAGCGACAGCACCGCCAGGCCCAGCCGTTGCGCGAGCAGGCGCAGGATCGGCCTCATGCGTCCCACCACACGTGCTCGGCGAACTCGTAGCCCATCAGGCCGCCGACCGGGATCGCCGACAGCCCTTTCAGCCGCGCGTGGTGCGCGTCCAGCGACGAGATGAACAACGGGATCGCCACCCCGCCCCGCTCGTGGATCATCACCTGCATGTCGGCGTAGATCGCCTTGCGCCTGGCCTCGTCGATCTCCGAGCGCGCGGCCAGCAGCAGCTGGTCGAACCGCGGGTCCCGCCAGTGCGCGTCGTTGCTGCTGGCGTCGGACTTGAAGAACTGGGTCAGCACCGCGTCCGCGTTCGGCCGCGCGTTGACGTTGCCCCAGCCCACCGGGCTCTTGCCCCAGTGGTTCGACCAGTAGCCGTCCGGCGGCATGCGCTGCAGCTGCAGGTTCATGCCGATGCGGCGCGCGCTCTGCTGCAGGGCCAGGGTCATCTCGACGCTGTAGGTCGCCGCCGGCGAGGCGACGACCGCCACCGGCGCGCCGCCGATGCCGCTGCGGCGGAAGTGGTAGCGGGCCTTGTCCAGGTCCTGCTCGCGCTGCGGCAGGCCGGCGAACCAGAACCGGTTGGCCGGGTGGATCGGCTGGTCGTTGGCGACGATCGCGTTGCCCAGCGCCACCGAGTCGACGATCCGACGGCGGTCGAACAGCAGCTTCATCGCCATCGTGAAGTCGGCGTCGCGGCCCGGCGCGATGTCCTGGCGCATCGCCAGGTTGCTGTACTGGCCGGACGACTGCCGGAACACGCGGTAGCCGTCGCTGCCCTCGACGCGGCGCACCGAGCGCGGATCGATCGCGGCGACCAGGTCGAGGTCGCCGGACAGCAGCGCGTTGACGCGCGCGCCCTCGTCGCCCAGGCCGGACAGTTCGACCTCGTCCACGTAGGGCCGCCCTTCGCGCCAGTAGCCCGGGTCGCGCACCACCAGCGAGCGCAGGCCGCGCTTGAACTCCTTCAGCCGGAACGGCCCGGTGCCGATGCCGCGGTTGAAGTCGCGCGTGCCCGCCGGGACGATCGCGAACCAGAACGTGGCCAGCGTCACCGGCAGGTCGGCGTTGGGCTGGTGCAGGCGCACCTCGACCTCGGTCGGCGACAGCGCGCGCACGCTCTGGATCTGGTCGGCGAAGATCTTCGCCTTGGACACCGTCGCCGGGTCCTTGTGCCGCATCAGCGAGAACACCACGTCGTCGGCGTGCAACGGCCGGCCGTCGTGGAAGGCCACGCCGCGGCGCAGGTGGAAGCGCCAGCGGCGCGCGTCGTCGGTCTCGAAGCGCTCGGCCAGCGCCGGCCGCGGGGTCAGCTGGCCGTCGAAGCAGGTCAGGCAGCTGTACAGCATGCGCGAGCGCGCGTAGTCGGTCTGGTTGGCGAGCTTGGCCGGGTCCAGCGTGTCGGCGATGGACGAGGTCGCGCTGGCCACGCGCACGCGGCCGCCGTAGCGCGGCCGCGCCGCGACCGCGGCTTCGGCCAGGGTGACGAGGCCGGACGCGCCCGCCAGCGCCAGGCCGGCGCCGGCCAGCAGCTTCAGCACGTCCCGGCGCGAGGCGCCGCGCGCGAGCGCGTCCAGGACGCGGCCGCTGTCGGCCGGTCCCAGCTGCCCGCGCAGCGCGTCGTCGCCCATGCGCCTGTGTCGCCTACAGGCCGACCAGCGCGGCCAGGCCGCCGGCGTCGGCGATCTCGGTGTAGCCGTACTCCGGGTTGCCCGGGCCGTGGCCGCGGTTGATCCATGCCTTGTCGCGGATGCCGACGTCGTGCGCGGTCATCAGGTCGTAGCGCAGGCTGGAGGACACGTGCAGCATGTCCTCCGGGTTGCAGCCCAGCGCGTCGATCATGTACTCGAACGGGCGCATGCGCGGCTTGTAGGCCTGCGCCTGCTCGGCGGTGTAGACGCGGTGGAACGGCACGCCGAGCAGTTCGACGTTCTTCAGGATGTCCTTGTCGTCGGCGTTGGACAGGATCACCAGCGGGATCCTGTCGGCGATCTTGGCCAGCCCGGCGGTGACGTCCGGGTGCGGGCCCCAGGTCGGCACCGCGTCGCAGATGCGCTGCGCCTCGGCGTCGACGTACTGCAGCTTCCACTTGCGCGACAGCCGGCGCAGCGCGTTCTTCAGCACGTCGCCCAGCGGCTGCCACGGGCCCAGCACCTCGTCCAGGCGATAGGCGGTGAAGTCGGCCAGGAACTGCGGCATGCGCGCGGCGTCGACGCGGTCGGCGAAGATCTCGCGCGCCATGTCGTTCGGCTTGTAGTTGATCAGCGTGCCGTAGCAGTCGAAGGAGATGTACTTGGGCCTGAAGGTCATCGCGGCGTGCCTGTCGCAGGGGATGGGTTCGGAGGGTGGGCGGGGCCTGTCCCGGCCCTGCGGGGATTGAAGCATGCGGTCGGCGAGGCGTTGTCGCGTACTGGCCCCGGCGCCCGCCCGAAACTGCGGTTTGCCGCGTGCCGGCCAGCAGATTATGTGCGGCCGGCTCAGCCGAAACCGACGATGGCCTTGGTCTCGAGGAACTCGCCCAGCCCGTGCTCGCCGTACTCGCGCCCGTTGCCGGAGCGCTTGTAGCCGCCGAACGGCGCGAACGGGTCCCAGGCCGGATGGTTGACGTGCACCTGGCCGGACCGGATGCGCAGCGCCGCGGCGCGCGCCTGCGCCACGTCGCGGCCCTGCACGTGCCCGCCGAGGCCGTAGGGCGTGCCGTTGGCGATGTCGATGGCCTCGTCGACCGTGTCGTAGGGGATGATGCAGAGCACCGGCCCGAAGATCTCCTCCTGGGCGATGCGCATGCCGGGCGCCACGTCGGAGAAGATCGTCGGCCGCGCGAAGAAGCCCGCGGCCAGGCCCTCGGGACGGCCGGGGCCGCCGCACAGCAGCTTCGCGCCCTCGCCGATGCCGACGGCGATCATCTCCTGCACGCGCTCGAACTGGGCGCGGTTGGCCAGCGGCCCCAGTTGCGTGGCCTCATCGCGCGGATCGCCGACGACGAGCGCGTCGGCCGTCGCCGCGGCGAGCCGTTCCACCTCGGGCAGGAGCGCCCGCGGCACGAGCATGCGGGTCGGCGCGCTGCACGACTGGCCGACGTTGCGGAACGCCGTGGTCACGCCCAGCGGGACGGCCCGCGCCAGGTCGGCGTCGGGCAGCAGCAGGTTGGGCGACTTGCCGCCCAGTTCCTGGGTCACGCGCTTGACCGTCGGCGCGGCGGCCTGCGCGACCAGCACGCCGGCGCGGTTGGAGCCGGTGATCGAGATCATGTCCACGTCCGGGTGGACCGCCATCGCCTCGCCGACCTCCGGGCCGGTGCCGTTGACCAGGTTGAACACGCCGGCGGGCAGGCCGGCGTCGTGCACCGCCTGCGCGAACAGCAGCGCGCTGAGCGGCGACAGTTCGCTGGGCTTGAGCACGACGGTGCAGCCGGCGGCCAGCGCCGGCGCCACCTTGGCGGTGATCTGGTAGAGCGGCCAGTTCCACGGCGTGATCAGCGCGCACACGCCGATGGGCTCGCGCACGATCGCGGTGGTGCCGTGCATGGACAGGAACGGATAGTCCGCCAGCAGGTCGCGGGCGACGCGCAGGTGTTCGACCGCCAGCGGCACCTGCGCGGCGCGCGCGTAGGCGATCGCCGCGCCCATCTCGCGCGAGATGGCCTGCGCGAATTCCTCCGCCCGCTCCAGCACCCGCGCCCGGATGCGGTCGAGGTACGCCGCGCGCTCGCCGGCCGGCAGCGCCGCGTAGGCCGGGAAGGCCGCGCGCGCCGCCGCCACCGCGCGGCCGACGTCGGCTGCGTCGCCGGTCGCGATCTCGCCCACCCCCCGTTCGGTGGCCGGGTCGACGATGGGCAGCCGCGCGCCGTCCAGCGGTTCCCAGCGGCCGCCGATGTAGGCGCCGTGGCGGATCGGGCCGCCCGCCATCAGGGTGTCGAACAGGTCCGTCATCGCCGTGCAGTCTCCAGCAGGAAGAGGGGGAATCGCATGCCGCTACCAGCCGCGCATGCGCGGCCAGGTCGCCACGATCTCGCGGCTGCCCGGGCGGACGACGTGGTAGCGGTCGTGCTGCGCGCCGGTGGCGCAGGCGTGGTTCGGCAGGATGCGCACGCGCTGGCCGATCATGAGGTCGGGAAGCGCGGCCCGGCTGCCGGGGCGGAGCGCGAGGATGCCGTGCTCCTGGCTCGCGTCGGCGACGATCAGGTCGGGAAGGACGGCGCCGTCGACGTCGCACACCACGCCGTAGCCCTGGTCGAGCGGATGGGCCGCGGTGCCGCGGTCGCGCGACAGCGCCATCCAGCCGGCATCGACCAGGATCCAGCCCTTGCCGGGCTTGTGGCCGATCACCGTCGCCAGCACCGACAGCGCGATGTCCTCCACCGCGCACACGCCGATCCCGTGCATCACCAGGTCGAAGAACACGAACACGCCCGCGCGGACTTCGCTCACGCCGTCCAGGTCGCGGGCGAAGTGCGCGGTCGGCGTCGAGCCCACGCTGACGACGGGCGCGGCATGGCCGTGGCGGCGCAGGTGCGCGGCGGCGGCGACGGCCGCGGCGCGCTCGGCCTCGGCGGCGTCCGCGACGCCGACCCCGTTCCTGCAGGCATAGGACTCGCCGGCATGGACCAGCACGCCGCGCAGCGTCACGCCGGCCCGCGCCAGGATGTCCGCGATCGCGACGATCCGCGGATCGTCCGGCGCCAGGCCGCCGCGGTGGCCGTCGCAGTCGATCTCGACCAGCACGCCCGGCATGTCGCCGGCGGGCGCGGCGTCGGCGAGCGCGAAGGCCTGGGCGACGGTGTCGATCACCACCGTCGCATCGACGCCCCGCGCCACCAGCGCCCGTACCCGCGCGATCCTGTCCGGCGCCAGCCCCACCGCGTAGACCATGTCGGTGAAGCCGGCGTCGGCGAAGCCTTCGGCTTCCCGGAGCGTCGACACCGTGATCGGGCCGCGCCCGCCGGGAAAGAGCCGCGCGGCGACGTCGACCGACTTGGCCGTCTTCACGTGCGGGCGGAAGCCGGTGCCCAGCGCCGCCAGCCGCTCGCGCAGCCGCGCGACGTTGCGGTCGAGGCGCGCCGCGTCCAGCACCAGCGCCGGCGTCCCGATCGAGGCGAGCGTGTCGGCCATGGACGGCTAGAAGTACTTCACCCAGCCGATCGACGTCCTGCGCTTGAACGCGCCGAACCACCGGGTCGGGTAGTACAGGACGAACCACATGCCGACCGTGACCACCCACACCACCCAGAAATGGTCGGGCGCCACGCCGAAGCGCTCCATGCCGGTGGGGCCGACCTGGTTGGCGCCGAAGATCGCCAGCAGGATCTTGTAGCCGAACACCAGCACCGCCAGGTGGACGATGTAATAGAACATCGGCGCGCCGCCGAAGGTCGACATGAAGCGGGTGAAGGCGTTGTCCGCCTGGTCGGTCGCGGCCAGCAGGAAGAAGCCGCCGCCCAGCGTCATCAGCAGGAAGTCCAGCGACGGCGGGTACTTGGTGTAGTTGAGGAAGTCCATCACCGTCAGCAGCGGCGTGGCCTGGTGCGTCCAGGGCGCGTTCTCGCCGTAGAGGTTGGAGCCGCGCAGCAGCAGCAGCGCGATCCAGCAGCCGATGCCCAGCGCGACCAGCAGCCTGCGGCGGCGGGCGCCGTCGAAGTCGCGCGCGAACAGCGGCCCGGCCGACCAGCCCAGCAGGATCACGCCCACCCACGGCAGCGCCGGGTAGGTGACGCGGATCTGCGGCATCGTGTCCTCGTACAGCCAGCCGCGGTGCAGGAACAGCGTCCACAGTTCGTACAGCGGGTGCGAGCGCGGCAGGTCGATCCAGGCCAGCGCGTTGTGGCCGCACACGATCACCAGCCCGGCCACCAGCAGCAGCCTGCGCGGCAGCGAGGAGGCGAACGCCAGCACCACCATCGAGAAGCCGATCGCCCACATCACCTGCAGGTAGATCACCTTGGGCAGTTCGCCCACCCACAGGAAGCTGATCAGGGTGACTTCGAGGAAGATCAGCAGCGCGCCGCGCTTGAACAGGAACTCGCGCGCCGAGCGCGGGGTGCCGCCGGGCGGATGGGCGTACAGCCACGCCCCCAGGCCGGTCAGGAACACGAACACCGGCGCGCAGAAGTGCGCCGCCAGCCGGCTGAAGAACAGGTCCGCCGGCGTCTGCCCGATGGTCATCGGGTCGGTGACCTGGTAGTGCAGGTACAGCGTCTCGCGCACGTGGTCCATCATCATCACGCACATGACGAACCCGCGCAGCGCGTCGATCGAGGTGATGCGCTTGCCGTGCGCGGCGGCGGCGGGCGTCGACACGCCGGCGGCCGCCGCGGCGTCGCCCGGGAGGGAGGAGGTGCTGATCGACATGTCGGACCCTCTTGCGGTGTAGGGCGCCGGTCGGCGCGCGCGCCCTGGAAAAAAAAAGGGGCGGCCGGCCCGGGGAAAGGGGCCGGCCGCCAGGCACCGCGTCAGCGGTGCTTCGGGGGAGTGACGCCCATGTCCTTCAGCACGGACGCGGGCAGGGTCTTCGCGACGACCGGCAGCGGCTCCAGGCCCTCGGCCACGTGGAACGAGAGCGTGGTGTTGTAGCCCTCGGACTGGTAGGCCTCGTCGGGCTGGCCGGCGAGCTTGCGCACGCCCTCGACCTCGTCGATGAAGTACAGGTTGACGCTGTAGTCGCCGCGCCACGGCAGCGCGAGGCTGAACCTGCCGTCGGCGTCGCTGATCACGGTGCGCGCCCAGCCGGACGGCACCGAGACCTTGACCGCCTCGCCGGCCAGCGGTTCGCCGAGGTAGGTCACCTGGAACTCCACCGCGTCGCCGTCGCGCTCGCCGGTCGGCACGATGTCCAGCGTCAGCACCGGTTCGCGCTTGCGGAAATCGCCCACCCAGCGCGTCGCCGGCACCCAGAAGTTGTGCAGGGTCCTGCCGTCGCGCGAGATGTCGTGCATCGGGTATTCCAGGTCCACCGACACCAGCGCGTCGGCCGCGCCCGGGCGCACGCCGGCCGGCAGGTCCAGCCGGTCGGCGCGCTTGACCAGGTCGATCTTCTTCTCGCCGGCGGGCGTGTACCAGGTGGTCTGCAGCTTCGCCATGCGGTCGATGCCGCCCGGCGAGACTTCGTGCAGGTTCTGGTCCAGTTCGCCGTAGCGGAAGGTCAGGCCGTCGCCGGCCCGTTCGTACCAGAACTGGTGCGCCTGGACGGCGCCCGCCGAGAACAGCAGGGCCGGGAGGGCGACGCGGACCAGAGTCCGGGCGATTGCATTCATGGACGTACTCTTCTTCATGGGACCTCGCTCGCGTGCTTGCATCAGAATCCGATCCGGGCGGTCAGCGTGATCCGGCGCTCGGTGCCCGGCATCACCCAGTACGAACTGTAGGAGCTGGCGTAGTACTCCTTGTCGAACAGGTTGTCCACGTCCAGCGACAGCTTCAGCTTCTCGCTGACGTCGTAGGACGCCATCGCGCTCCAGACCACGTAGGACGGCAGCTGGAAGAAGTCCGTCGCGCTGAACGCGGCCGCCGCACCCTCGCGCTCGCCGACGTAGCGCGGGCCGCCGCCGACCGACAGCTTGCGGCCGCCGACGTCCAGGTCCTTGAACAGCAGCAGGCTGGCTGCGTGCTCGGGCACGTTGGCGTTCTGCCGGCCGATCAGGCTCAGGCCGGCGCCGCCGGCGAGGTCCTTGGTCACGTGCGCGTCGGTGTAGGCGTAGGACGCGTACAGGCGCAACCCTTCGGCGATCTGCCCGGCCACGTCCAGTTCGAGGCCCCGGCTCTCCATCTCGCCGATGGCCTGGTTGTAGTTGTTCGGATCGACCGGGTCGGCGGTAAGCACGTTCTGCTTGGTGATGTGGTAGATCGCCAGCGTGCTGCTGATGCGGCCGGTGTCCCACTTGGCGCCGATCTCGTAGGACTTGCCTTCCTCGGGATCGAACGCATGGCTCACGCCGTTGGCGTCCGGGCGGCTGACGCCGGTGTTCGGGCGGAAGCTGCTGGCGCTGGTGGCGTACAGCGACCACTGCGCGTTCGGCTGGTAGACCAGGCCCACGCGCGGGCTGGTGGCGCTGGGCTCCTGCTTCACGACGCTGTTGTTGCGGAGGTTGTGGGCCTCCTGGCGGGAACGGTCGTAGCGCACGCCGACCAGCGCCTTCCAGCGCTCGCCCAGGTCGATCTGGTCCTGCGCATAGACGGCATAGGCCTTGTGCTCCTCGTCGGTCATGATCGCCGGCGTCTTGGTCGGCTTGGCCGCGCCGTAGACCGGGTCCAGCAGGTCGATGCCGTAGGTGGTGCCGGCCGGATCGGCCGCGTTCTGGCGGCGGTGGTCCTCGTACCTGTAGCCGTCCACGCCGAACAGCAGGTTGTGGACCACCGTGCCGCTGCCGAGCCGGCCGAGCACCTCGAAGCGGCCGGACAGGTCGGTGGCCTCGTTGTCGCGGTCGCGGTAGCGGCGGCGCAGCATGCCGTTGGGCTGCAGCGCGCCGTACGGACGCACCTCGCTGCTGGCGCCCTTCAGCGAGCTCTTGCGGTAGCTGACGCCGGTCTGGATCGACCAGTTGTCGTTGAACCAGTGCTGCAGGAACACCTGGTGGCCCAGCGACCGGGTCTCGTGCTTGCCGTCGTTGGGCTCGCCGTAGAAGTTGCTGATCGGCACCACGCCCAGCTCGCCGTTCACCGCCACCACGCCGCGGTCGAACGGCGCGTTCTGCCGCACCGCCTCGATCTCGTAGGACAGCGTGGTGTCCGGCGAGATCATCCACAGGAAGGACGGCGCCACCAGCAGGCGGTCGTACTCGATGGTGTCGCGGAAGCTCTTGCCGTCCTCGTAGGCGGCGTTGAGGCGGTAGGCGACGGTCTCGCCCAGCGGGCCGGTGGAGTCGAGCGCGGCGCGGTAGACGTCGAAGCTCCCGGCGCTCAGTTCCAGCGTGTTGGCGGCCTTGAACAGCGGCTTCTTGGTGGAGATGTTGATGGTGCCGCCGGGCTCGCCGCGGCCGTACAGCGCCGAGGACGGCCCCTTCAGCACTTCCACGCTCTGGGTGTTGGCGCCGTCGCGCACGCCGTTGTAGCCGCGGCTGGAGCTGAAGCCGTTGACCATGTAGTCCGAACCGAAGTCCGGGTGGCCGGCGAAGCCGCGGATCGAGTAGCTGTTCCACAAGCCGCCGAAGTCGCTCTGCTTGGAGATCGTGGCGGACAGGTCGAGCGCGCCGTTGAGGTCGGTCACGCCGGCGTCGCGCAGCAGGCCGGCGTCCAGCACCTGGATGCTCTGCGGCAGGTCGCGGATGAGCGCGTCGGTCTTGGTGGCGCCGGTGACGCTGAGGTTGCGGTACGGGCGGCGCTCGTCGCGGACCAGGACGGTGTCCAGCGTGGCGGCGCTCGAGTCGGATTGCGCCGCGCCGGAGGCCGCGGGCGGGCTCGCCTCCTGGGCGAGCGCGAGCTGCGTGCAGGCGGCGAGGCAGGACGGGATGAGGATGCGGAGGACGGGACGGCGGGGCATTGGCGGTTCCTGTAGCGAAGGGTGGTACAGGGAAGGCTGGTGGGTGCGTCAATCGGGCGCAGGCCAAGCATCCGAGCATCATTTCTCAAGCGTCTTGTACGAAACTTTGGGTCGTCACGAAAACGACACGACGCGCTGATACGCCGCCGCGGCCCCGCGTGTTTGTGCTGGCCGGTGTGCCCAGACCGCAGATCGCGCTGCCGCGCCGTGCGCCGCACCAATCCGCCCCGCGGCGCACAATTCCGGTGCGCGGGACCGCCGTCCGGACGGGCGGTTCGGCCGGCTTCGCACCCGCCCCGGGCATGCGCCCCGCGCGCGCCCGCGCAACGCACCAGCGGGCGGCAAGGCACCGGGCGCGGCCCCGCGGCGACGGCGGAAACGCCGCTGCTTAGCACCAGCGGTGGGCAAGCGGCGTCGCGCAAACGAAACCGCCCGCGCAGAACCTGCGCGGGCGGCATCGGCAACACGGCGGCGGCGCGGGTCAGGGAATGGCGTAGCGGACCGAGATCGTCTGCTGCGACGGCAGCACCACGACCAGCACCACGCGGTCGCCGGACACCGGGTTGGCGCCCTTGGCGGTCAGCTTCTCGCCTTCGGCCACCAGCGGCGCCTCCTTGCGGCCGTCCTTGCCGACGATGGTCAGCTTGCCGGTGATGCCCTTGGTCGGCATCAGGCTGCCGTGGTCGTCCAGGTAGACCTGCGCGCCGCCGCTGGCGCCGGGCACCAGCTCGAACGAGATCTCCTGCGCGGCCTTGACGATGCCGCCGAAGCGGGGCTTGGCCTCGCCGTGCGCGAGCGCGGTCGAGGCCAGGGCCAGGCTGAGCAACGCGGCGGCCGCCAACGAAGTCCACAGGGAAGAGAAGGAACGAATGCGCATAACACTCTCCGGTTTTCGTCGATGCGGCGCGCTTGGAGGCGGCGCCGCGAAGGCCTGCGTCGTGGAACGGGGGTCAGAAGGCGTCCTGCAGGGCCTGCGCCCCGCCGCCGTCCAGCTCGGCCGCCGCGTCCTGCGCCAGCAGCCGGCGGGTGGGCGCCTCGCCGAACAGCCAGTACATCATCGGCGTGAGCAGGGTGTCGAGGATGGTCGAACTGACCAGGCCGCCGAAGATCACCACCGCCACCGGGTGCAGCAGCTCCTTGCCCGGCGCGTCGGCCGCCAGCAGCAGCGGCGTCAGCGCCATCGCCGCGGTCAGCGCGGTCATCAGCACCGGCGTCAGCCGCTCCAGCGAGCCGCGCACGATCATCGCCTTGCCGAACGCCTCGCCCTCGAACTTGCACAGGTTCACGTAGTGGCTGATCTTGAGGATGCCGTTGCGGGTAGCGATGCCGGCCAGGGTGATGAAGCCCACCATCGAGGCGACCGACAGCTCCACCCCCGCCACCCACATCGCCACCACGCTGCCGATCAGCGCCAGCGGGATGTTGGCCATGATGATCGAGGTCAGCACCACCGAGCGGTAGCGGCTGTACAGCAGCAGGAAGATCAGCGCCAGCGACACCAGCGCCAGCCCGGCGATCAGGCGGGTGGCCTGCTCCTGGGCCTGGAACTGGCCTTCCAGGGTGATGAAGTTGCCGGTCGGGACGTTGGTCTCCTCGATCGCCTTGCGGACGTCGGCGACCACGCGCGCCATGTCCGAGCCGTCGGTGTTGGCGTACACCACGATCCGGCGGCGGCCGTTCTCGCGGCCGATCTGGTTGGGGCCGTCGGTCTCGGCGACCTCGGCGATGGACGCCACCGGGATGCGCCCCAGCGGCGTGTCGATCAGCGTGCGCATCAGGTCCTCGGGCCCGCGCGCGTCGTCGGGCAGGCGCACCACCAGCTCGTAGCGGCGCGCGCCGTCGACGATGTCCGCGCCGTGCGCGCCGTCGGTCAGCGCCTGCAGCAGGCGCACCGCCTCGCCCGGCGCCAGGCCGGCCTGCGCGGCGCGCTGCTGGTTGATGCGCACGGTGATCTGCGGGATCAGCACCTGCTTCTCGACGGTCAGGTCGACCAGGCCCGGGATGCCCTCCATCCGCGCGCGCATCTGCTCGCCGAGGCCGCGCAGGGTGTCGAGGTCGTCGCCGAAGATCTTCACCGCGATCTGCGCGCGCACGCCCGACAGCAGGTGGTCCAGGCGGTGCGCGATGGGCGCGCCGATGGCAGTCTGCGCCGGCAGCACCGAGAGCTTCTGGCGCAGGTCGGCCAGCACTTCCTCGCGGTCGCGATCGGACGGCTTCAGGTCGACGTCGATCTCCGAGGAGTGCACGCCCTCGGCGTGTTCGTCGAGTTCGGCGCGGCCGGTGCGGCGGCCGACCTGGGTCACCTCGGGCACCTGCAGGATCAGTTCCTCGGCGGCGGTGCCGATGCGGTTGGCCTCCTCCAGCGACGTGCCCGGGCTCAGCAGCATGCCCAGCACCAGCGAGCCCTCGTTGAACGGCGGCAGGAACGCGCGCGCCAGGAACGGCACGCTGGCGGCGGCCAGCACCACGCCCAGCGCGGCGGCGGCCAGCAGCTTGCGCGCGCGCGGGAACGACCAGTCCAGCAGGCGCTCGTCCTGGCGCTTGAGCCAGCGCACCAGCGGGCCGTCGCCGTGCCCCAGCCGCTTCATCCGCGGCAGCAGGTAGCTGGCCAGGGTCGGCGTGACCGTGATCGAGACCAGCAGCGAGGCCAGGATCGAGACGATGTAGGCCACGCCCAGCGGCGCGAACAGCCGGCCCTCGATGCCCGGCAGCGCGAACAGCGGCACGAACACCAGCACCACGATGGCGGTGGCGTAGACGATGCCCGAGCGCACCTCCAGGCTGGCCTGGCGCACCACCTGCAGCACCGGCAGCGGGTTGCCGGCCTCGCGGTTGAGCTTGAGCCGGCGCTGGATGTTCTCGATGTCCACCACCGCGTCGTCCACCAGTTCGCCGATGGCGATGGCCAGGCCGCCCATCGTCATCACGTTGATCGACAGGTCCATCCAGTGGAACACCAGCGCGGCGACCACCAGCGACAGCGGGATCGCCAGCAGCGAGATGAAGGTGGTGCGCGCGGACAGCAGGAACGCGAACAGCACGATCGCCACGATGATGGCGCCGTCGCGCAGCGCCTCGGCGACGTTGCCGATCGAGGCCTCGATGAAGTCCGACTGGCGGAACAGCACGTTGGGCTCGCCGACGCCGTTGGGCAGCGAGCGCGCCAGTTCGTGCAGCGCCTCGTCCACGCCGGCCATCACCTTGACGGTGTCCGCGCCCGGCTGCTTCTGCACGCTGGCGATCACCGCCGGGTGGCCGCCGTAGCTGCCGTCGCCGCGCTTGTTGGCCGGCGCGTAGCGCACGCTGGCGATCTGCGACAGGTAGATCGGATTGCCGTCGCGGAAGCTGACCGGCACCCGCTGCAGGTCCTCGATCTGCAGGGTGCGGCCGATGTGGCGGATCAGGTACTCGCGGCTGTTGAGGTCGATGAAGCCGCCGCCGGCGTTGCTGGCGAAGCCGCGCAGCGCGTTCTCCACCTCGGTCAGCGACACCCCGGCCTGCGCCATGCGCGCGGTGTCCGGCTCCACCCGCAGCGTGCGCACGTCGCCGCCGATCGGGATGACCTGGGCCACGCCGTTCACCGACAGCAGCCGCGGGCGCACCACGTAGTCCACGTACTCGCGGACCTGCATGGCGTTGCCCTGCGTCCCCTCGGCGATGGGGAACGCGATCAGGGTGATCTCGCCCATGATCGAGGTCACCGGCCCCATCACCGGCGCGATGCCCTCGGGCAGTTCCTCGCGCACCAGCGCCAGCCGCTCGGCGACCATCTGCCGGTTGCGGTAGACGTCGGTGCCCCAGTCGAATTCGGCGTAGACGATCGACAGCCCCACGCCCGAGGTGGAGCGCACGCGGGTCACGCCGGGCATGCCGTTGAGGCTGGTCTCGATCGGGAAGGTGATGGTCTGCTCCACCTCCTCCGGCGCCATGCCGCCCGCCTCGGTCAGCACCGTGACCACGGGCTTGTCCAGCGAGGGGAACACGTCCACCGGCGTGCGCAGCGCGGTCAGCGTGCCGTACACCAGCAGCAGGGCCGCGAACGCCAGCACCATCAACCGGTTGCGGAGCGCGAAACTGACGATTCTGTCGAACATGGGATGCGCTCTCTCGGCGTCAGCGGATCTGGGAAATCAGGGCGGCGCCCTGGACCACCACCCGGTTGTCCTCGCCCAGGCCCTGCGTGACGACGACGGTGCGCGCATCCAGCGCGCGCGCCTGCACGGGCTGCGGCAGGTAGCGCTCGGCGCCGGACTTGATCCACACGATCGGTTCGTTGGCCGCGTTGCGCACCACCGACTCCTTCGGCAGCACCATCCCGCGGGTGCGCTCCTTCAGGCGCACGACCACCGTCACCGGCTGGCCGACGGCCAGCGCCGGCGCCGTGCCGCCGTCCGCCGCCGCGGCCAGGTCGACGCGGAAGCTCACCGGGATCAGGCCGTCGCGCAGGCTGCTGCCGCCGCCGATCAGGCTGAGCGCGGCGTTGTCCACGCCGACCAGGCTGGCGCCCTCGATCTGCGAGGCCAGGGTGGGATCGGCGGTGGTCGCCTCCACCTGCAGGCGGGTCGGGTCGACGATCTGGAACAGCAGGTCGCGCGCTTCCACCACCTGCCCGCTGATGGCGCTGGCCTGGGCGATGGTGCCGCTGACCGGCGCCAGCAGCGGCTCGCGGCCGTCCAGGCCGGCGCCGACGCTGCGGGTCGCCGTGCCCAGGCTGGCGAGTTCGGCGCGCGCGGCCTCGATCTCCTTGCGCGGCACGATGTCGGCCAGCGATTCCAGCCGCGCCACGCGCTGGCGCGCCAGTTCCAGGTTGCTGCGCAGCTGCGCGAGCTGGGCCTGCTGGTTGGCGCGCGAATACGGGTCGGCGTTGTAGCGGACGTAGCCCAGCACCTGCCCCTTGCGCACCGCCTGGCCGATCGCGGGCAATCCCTCCGGGCCGGCCTCGATGCGGCCGCTGCTCATCGACTGCACCAGGCCGCCGGCGTTGGGATCGTTGACCACCCGGCCCATCAGCTCGACGCTGGCGGCCGCGTCGGTGGCCTTCGAGAACCTGGTGCGCACCGCCATCCGGCGCTGCGCCGGCATCGGCACGTTGACGCTGCCGTCGGGCAGGCGCGACAGCCCGGCGACGCCGCCGGTGGAGGTCGGGCCGTCGAGGTGCTCGCCGTTGGGCCCGTGCGCGCCGGGCGAGGCCTGGAGGTCCGCCGTCAGCGTGAGCATCAGGCCGAGCGAGAGCGTCAGCGCCGCTCCCGCGGCGCAGGGGGCGATCAGGCGGTTCATGCACGGGCTCCGGAAAGGCGCCGGCCTCGGCCGCGCCGGCGCAGGATGGAATAGGCGAGGACGAGCAGGACCAGCAGGCCGAGGGCGACGTGCCACCAGCGGAGGCCGGCGCCCGCATGGGCGTGGGCGGTGTCGGCAACGTCGAGCGCGCCGGCGACGATGTCGAAGTCCTCGCCCTGGGTGACGGTGAAGGCCAGCGAGTGCTTGCCGACCTTGGACAGCGCTTCGATCAGCTTCGGGTCCTTGAAGGTGTAGACCCCGGTCGCCGGGTCGAACGTGGCCTTGGCGGTGATGCCGCCGCTCTCCAGTTCGACGTCGGCGCCGTCCACCGGCGCGTTGGTCTCGTAGACGCTGATCATCGCCGTCAGCGCGTCGTGTTCGAGGTGCGCGACCATCTCGAAGAGTTCGGTGAAGGCCTCCATCCGCGGACGCCCGTCGGCGCTGGCGCCGGCCCCGGCGGCGGGGCCGTCCAGGTGCTCGCCGTTGGGGCCGTGGGCGCCCGGCGCGGCATGCGAGAGCGGCGATGCGGAGAACAGCAGCAGGCTTGCGAGGACGAGCAGGACTCTCATGGCAACATTCCGATGGCTTGCAACAAACGGGCGTGGGCCAGGCCGTGCTCGGCATGGCGGCGGGCGCGGTCGGCGTCGGCTTCGGCCGAGTAGCGGGTGGTGAGCAGCAGTTCCGCCAGGTCGATCTCGCCGGCGGCGAAGGCCTGCTCCATCAGGCGGACGCGCTCGGCCAGCAGGTCGGCGCGGCGGCTTTCACTGTCCAGCTGCCGGTCCGCCAGCACGATGGCCAGCTTCGCCGCTTCCAGTTCGGCGGCGTAGCGGCTGCGGGCGATGGCCAGTTCGGCCTGCGCCACGTCCAGTCCGGTCTGCGCCTGCGCGCGCGCCAGGCTGCGGCGCGCGCCGAGGCCCAGCGGGATCCTCAGTTCCATCACCAGGCTGCGCTCGCCCACCGCGCCCGGGCCGTCGGCCTCGTCCTTGGCGCCGAGGGTCAGTTCGGGCGGCGTGCCCAGCGAGCGCCGGACCGCCTTCAGTTCGGCCTCGGCGCGCTGCACCGCCTTCTCCGCCGCGACCAGCGACGGCGGCGTGCCCGCCCGGGCCAGCAGCGAATCGACGTCGGCGTGGGATTCGTTCTCGATCTCGCTGGCGTCCGGCAGTGTCTCCAGGCCGGTCAGCACCTTCCAGCGCGCGACGCTGTCGTGCAGTTCGCGCTCGGCGTCGGCCAGTTCGGCTTCGGCCGCCAGCTGGTCGGCGCGCGCGGCGAGCGCGTCGCTGCGCGCCAGGTCGCCGGCGGTCACGCGCCGTTCGACGTCGGTGGCCAGCTTCGCCAGGAACCCGACCTTGGCCCGGACCTGTTCCTGCGTGGCCTGGCGCGCGGCGATCTCCCACGCGGCCTCGCGCACGCGGCCGGCGACGTCCAGGCGCGCCTGCGCCAGGTTCGCCTCGGCCCACGCGACGTCCGCGCCGGCGGCCGCGCGCGCGGCGCCGCGCTGTCCCGGCATCCACAGCGGCACGCTCAGGCCGATCTCGGTCTCGGTGCCGGTGCCGGCGCGGGCGCCGCCGTACCAGTCGCCCTCGGTGCGCGAGAGGCCCAGCGACGGTTCGTCGGCGGCGAAGCTGCGCGCGATCCGGCGCTGGGCGTCGGCGCGCACGGATTCGCCTTCCGCGCGGCGCGCTTCCGCCGCGCGCGCCCATGCGGCGTCCACGGCCTGCGCCAGCCCGGGCGCGTTGCCTTCCACCGCCGAAGCCGCGGGCGCGGCGCAGGCCAGGCAGAGGAGCAGCCAGGGGATCGCGTGCCCCGGGGAACGGCGTCTTGTCATGAGAAACGGTCCTTGGTGCGGTAGTAGGCGCCCACCAGCGGCAGGAACCACGGCGGGCCGAAGTGGCCGGGGATCGCCGGCCATGCGCGGCCGCCCCACGGGTTGGCCGGCGCTTCGCCGGCGATCAGGCGCGCAATCACCTCGCCCATGTGCACGGACATCTGGGTGCCGTGGCCGCTGTAGCCGGTGCTGTACCAGACGCCGTCGCGCTGGCCGGCGCGGGGCAGGCGGTCGCGCGTCATGTCCACCACGCCGCCCCAGCAGTACTCGATCGCCACGTCCGCCAGCTGCGGAAAGATGCGCAGCAGGCCTTCGTGCAGGATCGGCGCGCTGCGCGCGTCGGACACCGGCGAGGAGACGCCGAAGTGCGCGCGGCCGCCCAGGACCAGGCGGTCGTCGTCGGTGAGCCGGAAGTAGTGGTGGATGTTGGCCACCGTGGTGCAGGTGCGGCGGCGCGCGATCAGCGCCTGCGCGCGCTCGCGCCCGAGCGGCTCGGTGGCGATGATGAAGCTGCCGACCGGCACCATCCGCCGGCGCAGCCAGCCGAACTCGCGGTAGCTGCCGTGGCGGCCGGCGCCGTTGGCGAGCAGCACCTGCCCGGCCCGCACGCGGCCGCGCGCGGTGTGCAGGACGGCCGGGCGCCCGGCGGCGCGCTCGATCCGCGCCACCTCCGCGCCCAGCAGGATCCGTCCGCCTGCGCGCTCCACCGCCGCGGCCAGGCCGTTGGCGAAGCGCCCCATGTGCATCTGCGCGCTGCGCCGGTAGACCAGGCCGCCGGCGAAGCGCTCGCTGGCGATCTCCTCGCGGCGCACGCGGGCGGCGTCCAGCAGGTCCAGGTCGGTGTCCACGCCGTCGGCGATCAGCCGCTCCGCGCTGCGCGCCAGTGCATCGTAGTGCGCCGGACGGGTGGCCAGCTTCAGCTTGCCGTTGCGCGCGAAGCCGCAGTCGATGGCCTGCTCGCGCACGATGCGCTCGACCGTGTCGACCGCGTCGTCGTAGGCGCGGTACCAAGCGCGCGCCTGCTCGGCGCCGACGCGCGCGGCCAGGTCGCCGTAGTCGTGCGCCAGCCCGTTGTTGACGTGGCCGCCGTTGCGTCCGGACGCCTCGCCGGCCACGCAATCGCCGGCTTCCAGCACCGCCACGCTGGCGCCGCGCGCGGCCAGCGCGAGCGCCGCCGACAGCCCGGTGAAGCCGGCGCCGACGACGGCCACGTCCACCGACGCCGGCCACTCGCCGGCCTGCGGCGCGTAGCGCGGCACGGTGTCCATCCAGTACGACTGCACCTTCAATCGCCCCACCTCTGCGTCACCTCATGGCTGATCGGACAACGCGGCCCCGACGGGATGCCTGCCCGGAACGCGCGCCGACGTGCCCATCCGCGCACGCCGCCGGCAAGGGCGATGAACGATTGGAACACGAGGCCGCGCCCACGATTGCCGCGATCGGCGCCGGCCGACGGCATGGACGTGCGCTTTTGGTCGCGGCAGGCAGCACGTCGTGCGGCCCGCGCCGCGGACGGGGCGACGGCGGCGGCGGCGCGCCGTGCGGCGATCCGCGACGCGGGCGGCACCGCCCCGCACCGGTGCGCGATGCGTCCTTCCGTCATGCGCGGTCCACCATGCGGCGCCTCCGCCGGCGGGTGCGCCGACGGCGCCTGCGCCGGACCCGCGCGCCGCAGTATTGATTAGGAGTGGCGCGGCACGCCGGTCCGCCGCGGTGCGATCCGCGCCCGCGCGATGCCGCGGGCCGGAGCGCGCACGGGGCCCGCAGGATTTGCTCCGCTTTGCCGCGGCCGCGCCGGCGGCAAATACCGCCCCCGCGCGCCATCGCGGTGGAAGCTGCTGCATTCCGCCGGCGCGCGCACGGCGACAAGAATGTCCTATAGGGTAGGTACCCGGGCGCGTAAGGTAATCGGACCTGCGCGTTCCCGTGGCGTCCCGGCTGCATGCGATGAGTACGACAAGCAGACCCATCATTCAGATCGAGCAAGGCGTCGAGTACCGGACCATGCGGGCCGGCGACCTCGATGCCGCGTGGAACCTGTCGATGGACCAGCACTGGCCGCACCGGCCGGTGGACTGGGCCGCGGCGTTCTCGCTGGGCGAAGGCGTCGTCGCCGAAGTCGACGGCCAGCTCGTCGGCACCGCGATGCGCTGGCTGTGGGACGACCGCCACGCCACCGTCGGCCTGGTGATCGTGTCCGAACTCATGCGTGGGCGCCGCATCGGCAGCGCGCTGATGAACCACGTGCTGGAAGGCCTGGACGACCGCAGCGTGTCGCTCCACGCCACCGAGGAAGGCCGCGGCCTGTACGAGCGGCTGGGCTTCGTGCGCACCGGCGAAGTCCGCCAGCACCAGGGCATCGCCGCGCATCCGCCGCTGATCGGGCTGGACGACGGCTGGCGCCTGCGCCCGTTCGACCGCAGCGACGAAGCCGCGCTGTTCGACCTCGACGCGCGCGCGCGCGGCTGGAAGCGCGAGAATCTGCTGCGGCTGTGGCTGGACAGCGCCGAGCGGGTCATGGTGCTGGACCACGACGGCACGCTCGACGGCTACGCCACCCTGCGTCGCTTCGGCCGCGGCGTGGCCGTGGGCCCGGTGGTCGCCTCCGACGACATCGGCGCGCGCGCCTTGATCGGCCACCTGGTCGGCGTCGCGACGGGCCGTTTCACCCGCATCGACCTGGAATTCGATTCCGGCCTCACCACCTGGGCGGAAGAACTCCAGCTGCAGCGCGTGGGCACGGTGACCGCGATGACGCGCGGCCCGCTGTGCAAGCGCAGCGACGGCCCGCGCCGGTTCGCGCTGGCGACGCAGGCGCTGGGCTGACACCGCGGTAAGGGGTTCGCCACGCCCGGCGACGGCCGCCGGCGCCACCGCAGTTTCTTCCGGCAAGCGCGCAACAACGGCATGCGCGGGCGCGCCGCATCGCGGCGACGGCATCTAACACCACCGCGGCGGTCCTACCCTGTAGGCACTCCCCCTTCGACCAGGTTCCCGTGCCATGCAGCCTGCGACTCCCGCTCCGATCGTCATCGAGGCTCCCGCCCGGCCGTCGGCCGCGCAGGGCCAGTCCGCCCTGCAGTCGCTGCGCAGCCTGGACCGCGAACACCTGATCCATCCGGTGTCCGCGTGGCGCGCGCACGAGCAGCGCGGCGTAACGGTGCTGGAGTCCGGCCACGGCTGCACCCTGCGCGATGCCGACGGCAACGAACTGCTCGACGCGTTCGCCGGCCTGTGGTGCGTCAACGTCGGCTACGGCCAGCAGAGCGTGGTGGACGCGGCGACCGAACAGCTGCGCAAGCTGCCCTACGCCACCGGCTATTTCTCCTTCGGCAGCGAGCCGGCGATCCGGCTGGCGAAGAAACTGGTCGAGATCAGCCCGCGCTCGCTGCGCCACGCCTACTTCAGCGGCGGCGGCTCGGACGCGGTGGACGCGGCGGTCCGCCTGATCGTGCAGTACTGGAACAGCGTCGGCCGCCCGCACAAGAAGCACTTCATCACCCTGGAGCGCGGCTACCACGGCTCGTCCTCCACCGGCGCCGGGCTGACCGCGCTGCCGGCATTCCACCGCGGCTTCGACCTGCCGCTGCCGACCCAGCACTACCTGCCGTCGCCCAATCCCTACCGCGGCGCCAACGCCGATCCGCAGGCGGTCATCGACGCCTCGGTCGCCGCGCTGCGCGCCAAGGTCGCCGAACTCGGCGGCAGCGATCACGTCGCCGCCTTCTTCTGCGAACCGGTGCAGGGCTCCGGCGGCGTCATCATCCCGCCGCGCGGCTGGCTGAAGGCGATGCAGGACGCCGCGCGCGAGCTGGACATCCTGTTCGTCGTCGACGAGGTCATCACCGGCTTCGGCCGCACCGGCCCGATGTTCGCCTGCGAGCACGAAGGCGTGGAGCCGGACGTGATGACCCTGGCCAAGGGCCTGACCGCGGGCTACATCCCGATGGGCGCCACGCTGCTGTCGGACAAGGTGTATGCCGGCATCGCCGACAACACGCCGCCCGGCGCGGTGGTGGGCCACGGCGCGACCTACTCGGGCCACCCGGTCGCCGCCGCAGTCGCGCTGGAAGTCATCCGCCTGTACGAGGAAGGCGGGCTGCTGGCGCACGGCCAGCAGGTGGCCGCGCACTTCGGCAAGGCGCTGGACGACCTCGCCGGCCACCCGCTGGTCGGCGACGTGCGCCACGTCGGCCTGCTCGGCGCGATCGAACTGGTCAGCGACAAGGCGAGCAAGCGCGGCTTCGATCCCAAGCTGGGCCTGGCGGACCGCATCGCCGCCATTGCCTACCGCAACCAGCTGGTGTTCCGCTCCTTCGCGGACCAGATACTGGGCTTCGCACCCGCGTTGTGCATCACCGAGGCCGAGTGCGCGCTGCTGGGCGAACGCCTGCGCCGCACGCTGGACGAGGTGCTCGCGCTGCCGGAAGTGCGCGCGGCACTGGACGCCTAGCCGCGCGCGCCGCGCCGGTGGTCATGGACGTTGACCGGTTCTCTCCACTTACAACAGAATCCGGACGCCCCTTCTTCCAGGCAACCACCGTGGTCAACTCCTTCAAGCTGGACCGAATCGACCTGCGCATCCTGGCCCACCTGCAGAAGAACGGCAGGATCACCAACGTCGAACTCTCCAACGCCGTGTGCCTGTCGCCCAGCCCGTGCCTGGTCCGGGTCAAGCGGCTGGAACAGGCCGGCTACATCACCAGCTACTCGGCGCACATCGACCTGGCCAAGCTGGGCGACATCCTGACCGTGTTCACCGAGGTCACGCTGTCGGACCACCACGTCGAGGACTTCAGCCGCTTCGAGAAATCCATCCGCCAGGTCGACGAGGTGATCGAGTGCCACCTGGTCAGCGGCGGCTACGACTACCTGCTCAAGTTCGTCGCCCGCGGCGTCAACCACTACCAGACGCTGATGGAGAGCCTGCTCGAACGCAACATCGGCATCGAGAAGTACTTCAGCTACATCGTCATCAAGACCCCGTTCGTGAAATCGCACCTGCCGATCGAGCAGTTGTTCAGCCAGCACCTCTAGCCCGCGATCCATGACGGCCCCCTCCGCACCGCGCTTCGTCCGCCTGTCCGAAACCGACCGCCCCGCGGTGGCGTTCACCCTCGACGGACGGCCGGCCACGGCGCTGCGCGGCGACACCCTGCTGGTGGCGGTGCTGCACCAGGGCGGCCACCTGCGCACCTCCGAGTTCGGCGACGGCGCGCGCGCCGGCTTCTGCCTGATGGGCGCCTGCCAGGACTGCTGGATGTGGACCGAAACCGGCGACCGCGTGCGCGCCTGCTCCACCCCGGTGGCCGACGGCATGGCCGTGCACACGCGCCCGCCGCACGACGACTGGAGCCGCATGGCGGCCTTCTCCGCGCGGCTGCAGGCGCAGGGCGAAGAAGGCGGGACGCCGTGAGCGGGGCGCCGCGCATCGTCGTGGTCGGCGCCGGCCCGGCCGGCGTGCGCGCCAGCCAGGCGCTGGTGGAGGCGGGCCTGCGCCCGATCGTGATCGACGAAGGCCTGCGCGACGGCGGGCAGATCTACCGCCGCCAGCCGGAAGGCTTCCGGCGCGGCTACGCCAAGCTCTACGGCAGCGAGGCGGCCAAGGCCGAAGCGCTGCACCGCGACTTCGACGCGCTGCGCGCGCAGGTGGACTACCGGCCGCGCACGCTGGCCTGGAACCTCTCGGCCGGCGCGCTGCACGTGGTGCAGGACGGCCGGGCCGCCCACCTGCCGTTCGACGCGCTGCTGGTCTGTTCGGGCGCCACCGACCGGCTGATGCCGGTGCCGGGCTGGAACCAGGCCGGCTGCTACAGCCTGGGCGCGGCGCAGATCGCGCTGAAGTCGCAGGCCTGCGCGATCGGCGCGCAGGTGGTGTTCCTGGGCAGCGGCCCGCTGCTGTACCTGGTCGCCAGCCAGTACGTCGCCGCCGGCGCGCAGGTCGTCGCCGTGCTCGACACCGCGCCCGCGCGCCCGTCGCTGGCCGCGCTGTCCGGCCTGCTGGCGCGACCGCGGCTGGCGCTGCGCGGCCTGGGCCTGATCCGCGACCTGCGCAGGGCCGGCGTGGCGTTGCGCAAGGCAGTGGTGCCGGTGCGCATCGAGGGCACGCCCGGGGCCGGCGTCGCCGCGGTCGTCGTGCGCAGCGCGGCGGGCGAAGAGCGCTTCGCCTGCGATGCGGTCGGCATGGGCTGGCACCTGCGCAGCGAATCGCAGCTGGCCGACCTGGGCCGCTGCGACTTCGCCTTCGACCCCTTCAGCCGGCAATGGCTGCCGGCCATCGACGAGGACGGCCGCAGCAGCGTGCCGGGCATCTACCTGGCCGGCGACGGCGCGCGCATCCTCGGCGCCGACGGCGCCGAGGCCGCCGGCCGGCTGGCCGCGCTGGCGGCGCTGGCCGACCTGGACCACGCCGGCGCACGCGCGCGCCACGCGGCCGAAGCGCCCGCGCTGCGCCGCACCCTGCGCACCATGGCGCGCTTCCGCGAAGGGCTGGCGCAGGCGTTCCCATGGCCGCACGCGCACGCCGCCAGCCTGCCCGACGCCACCGTGGTCTGCCGCTGCGAAGTGATCACCGCCGGCGAACTGCGCGACTGCGTGCGCGGCAAGGACGCGCACGAGGTGAACCGCGCCAAGGCCTTCAGCCGCGTCGGCATGGGCCGCTGCCAAGGGCGTTACTGCGGCCATGCGTCCGCCGAGATCATCGCCGCCGCCAGCGGCACGCCGATCGAAGCGGTCGGCCGCATCCGCACCCAGGCGCCGGTGAAACCGCTGCAGATGGACGTGCTGCAGGCGGAGCCGGACGCATGAGCGCCCCCGCGCGCAGCGACGTGCTGGTGCTCGGCGGCGGCCTGGTCGGCGCCGCCACCGCCTTCTTCCTGCGCCACGCGCACGGCCTGTCGGTGACCCTGCTGGAGCGCGAACTGGTCGGCCGCCAGGCCAGCGGCACCAACTTCGGCGGCGTGCGCCGGCAGGGCCGCACGCCGCAGCAGATGCCGATCGCCCACCGCGCGCTGCGCACCTGGTCGCGGGTGCGCGAACTGCTGGGCGAGGACCTGGAGTTCCGCCCCTACGGCCACCTGCGCATCTGCCATTCGCAGGAACGCGCGGACATGATGGCCGAGTACGCGCGCGACATCCGCCAGGCCGGGCTGGAACTGCAGTTGCTCACCCGCGAGCAGCTGCGGACGCAGTTGGGCATCTTCAGCGACGAGATCGTGATGGGCTCGCTGTCGCCGCAGGACGGCCACGCCAACCCGCGCATCGCCGGGCCGGCGTTCGCGCGCGCGGCGCGGCGCCTGGGCGCGACGCTGCACGAGCACACCGAGGTCGCGCACGTCGCGCGCGACGGTGGCGGCTTCCGGGTGGAAAGCACCGACGGCCGGCAATGGCGCGCCGAGCAGCTGGTGGTCTGCTGCGGCGCCTGGTCCGGCAAGCTCAGCGCGCAGTTCGGCGAACCGGCGCCGCTGGAGTTCCGCGCGCCGTCGATGGCGGTCACCGAGCCGCTGCCGTACCGCGCCGGCCCCTTCATCGCGATGAACTCCGGGCTGATCGACGAGGTGATGTACTTCCGCCAGATCGAGCGCGGCAACATCGTCATCGGCGGCGGCCGCCGCGCCGAGGTGGACCTGGACAAGGCGCGCGCCTACGTGCACCCGGACAACATCCTGCGCCAGTTCCGCGAGCTGCGCCGGTTCGTGCCGGCGTTCGCCCGCGTGCAGCTGATCCGGGTGTGGAGCGGGGTGGAGAGCTACACCCCCGACAGCCGCCCGATCATGGGCCCGAGCGCGAAGGTCGAGGGCCTGCACTACGCCTTCGGCTTCTGCGGCGAGGGCTTCGCCATCGGCCCCGGCGTGGGCGAAGTGATGGCCGAGGCCATCGCCACCGGGCGCTGCGGCCTGGACCTGTCGCCCTATGCCATCGCCCGCTTCGCCGCGGCCGCCTGAGCCGGTGGCGGGATCATCTGCCGCCATCGCGGCCACAACCCCATTATCTGCCGCGGCGGCCGGCGTCGGCGGCACCGCGCCCGCGCGGCGGGCGCTTACGCTCACGCCCATGCAGAGCGGCGCCTGCCACGACCCGTTGTCCGCCCCCCCGACGCTCGCGCGCGCGCTGGACTACGCGCGCGACCATCTCGCCGAACGCATCCCGCTGCAGACCCTGGCCGACCTGACCGGGCTCAGCCTGTGGCGCTTCTCCATCGTGTTCCGCCAGCAGATGGGGGTGCCGCCGCACCGCTACATCAGCCAGCTGCGCATCGCCCGCGCCTGCGAACTGCTGCGGCAGGGCGTGTCGGCGGCGGCCGTCGCCGACGCGTGCGGCTTCTACGACCAGAGCCATTTCTCGCGCCACTTCAAGCACCAGTGCGGCGTCACCCCCGGGCGGTTCGCGGCCACCTGCCACGCGCATCGCGGCGGCGGCCTGCCCGATCCCGCGCCGCAGCCGGCCTGACCCGCCGCGCACGCCCTTCCGCCACCACCCGATCCTGCCCGTGAACGCCGCCGCCCCCGACATCGACGACCTGCTGCCCGCCCTGCGCACGCTGCGGCGCGACCTGCACGCCCACCCGGAACTGGGCTTCGCCGAACACCGCACCGCCGCGCTCGTGGCCGGGGCGATGCGCGAGCTGGGCCTGGAGGTGGCCACCGGCATCGGCGGCACCGGCGTGGTGGCCACCCTGCGCAATGGCGGGAGCGGCCGCAGCCTGGGCCTGCGCGCGGACATGGACGCGCTGCCGATCGTCGAGGCCAGCGGCGTGCCGCACGCCAGCGTGAACCCGGGCGCGCACCACGGCTGCGGCCACGACGGCCACACCGCCATGCTGGTCGGCGCGGCCCGCCAGCTGGCGCGCACGCGCCGCTTCGACGGCACGGTGCACTTCATCTTCCAGCCCGCCGAGGAAGGCCAGGGCGGCGCCGACGCGATGATCCGCGACGGCCTGTTCGAACGCTTCCCCTGCGACGCGGTCTACGCCCTGCACAACTGGCCCGGCCTGCCGCTGGGCGTGGCGCAGACGCGCGCCGGGCCGATCATGGCCGCGGCCGACCGCTTCGAGATCACCGTGCGCGGCCGCGGCGGCCACGCGGCGATGCCGCACACCACGCCCGACGCCGTCCTCGCCGCCAGCCACCTGGTGCTGCAGCTCAACACCATCGTCGCCCGCGACATCGATCCGGTCGAATCGGCGGTGCTGTCGGTGACCCGGATCGAGGGCGGCCACGCGCACAACGTGCTCCCCGCCGAAGTGACCGTCACCGGCACCGTGCGCAGCTTCGAGCCCGCGGTGCAGGACAGGATCGAGGCGCGCCTGCGCGAGGTCTGCGCGGGCGTGGCGGCCTCGACCGGGACCGAGCTGGCCATCGACTACCTGCGCTACTACCCCTCCACGATCAACACCGCCGACGAAGCGCGCAAGGCGCTGGACGCCGCCGCCGCCGCGGGCCTGGCCGCCGTGCCCGCCCCGGCCCCGGCGTTCACCTCGGAGGACTTCGCCTTCATGCTGCGCGCGCGCCCCGGCGCCTACCTGTGGCTGGGCCAGGCGACGCCGGGCCACGAACGGCCGCTGCACCATCCCTGCTACGACTTCAACGACGATGCGCTGCCGCTGGGCATCGGCTGGTTCGTCGCCCTGGTCGAGCGGGAGCTGGCCGCGGGCGCCTGACGCCGCCGCGCGGCGAATGCACGCCCGGCCCGCGCCGTCGCGGCCTCCGGAACCCGCCCGCAGCACGACCGACGCGCCGCGGCCGGACTTGCCGCAAGAAACGCCGGCGGCTTCCCACTAGAATTGCAGCCCCTCCCTCGCATCATCCCGGTCTCCATGCGCATCCTCGTCCTCGGCAGCGGCGTCGTCGGCACCACCAGTGCCTGGTACCTGCAACGCGCCGGCTTCGAGGTCACCGTCGTCGACCGCGAGGCCGCCCCGGCGATGGCCACCAGCTTCGCCAACGCCGGCCAGGTGTCGCCGGGCTACGCCTCGCCGTGGCCCGCGCCCGGGGTGCCGCTCAAGGCGCTGAAGTGGCTGCTGACGCGGCACGCGCCGCTGGCCATCCGCCCCACCGCCGACCCGGCGCAGTACCTGTGGCTGTGGAAGATGTGGCGCAACTGCACGGCCGCGCGCTACCGCGTCAACAAGGAGCGCATGGTGCGGCTGGCCGAGTACAGCCGCGACTGCCTGGACGCGCTGCGCGCCGAGACCGGCATCGCCTACGAAGGCCGCCAGCAGGGCACCACCCAGCTCTTCCGCACCCAGGCGCAGCTGGACGCGGCCGGCAGCGACATCGCCGTGCTGGAGCAGTACGGCGTGCCCTACGAAGTGCTGGACCGCGCCGGCATCGTCCGCGCCGAACCGGCGCTGGCGGGCGTGGCCAATACGCTGGCCGGCGCGCTGCGGCTGCCCGGCGACCAGACCGGCGACTGCCACCTGTTCACCACCGGCCTGGCCGCGCTGTGCGAACGCGCCGGCGTGCGCTTCCGCTTCGGCAGCCGGGTCGAGGGTTTGCAGGCCGCCGGCGACCGCATCGAGGGCGTGCGGATCAACGGACAGCTCGAAACCGCCGACCTCTACCTGGTCGCGCTGGGCAGCTGGTCGCCCGGGCTGCTGAAGCCGCTCGGCCTGTCGCTGCCGGTCTATCCGCTGAAGGGCTATTCGCTCACCCTGCCCATCGTCGACCAGGCGCAATCGCCGGTGTCCACCGTGCTGGACGAGAGCTACAAGGTGGCGATCACCCGCTTCGACGACCGCATCCGCGTGGGCGGCATGGCCGAGGTGGCCGGCTTCGACCTGTCGCTGCCGGCGCGGCGGCGCGCGACGCTGGAGATGGTGGTGCGCAGCCTGTACCCGCGCGGCGGCGACCTGGCGCGCGCCAGCTTCTGGACCGGCCTGCGCCCGGCCACGCCCGACGGCCCGCCGGTGGTGGGCGCGACCCCGCTGCGCAACCTGTTCCTCAACACCGGCCACGGCACGCTGGGATGGACGATGGCCTGCGGCTCGGCGCGCTACCTGGCGGACGTGATGGCCGGCCGCACGCCGCAGATCGACACCGAGGGGCTGGACGTCTCCCGCTTCGCCCGCGCCGCCTGACCGCCATGCGCCCCGCCTCCGCCCGCATCGACCTCGATGCCCTGCGCCACAACTACCGCCTGGCCCGCGCGCTGGCCGGCGGCCGCGCGCTCGCGATCGTCAAGGCCGACGCCTACGGCCACGGCGCGGCGGCCTGCGCGGCCGCGCTGTCGGCCGAGGCCGACGGCTTCGGGGTGGCCTGCATCGAGGAAGCCCTGGCCCTGCGCGAGGCCGGCATCACCCGGCCCATCCTGCTGCTGGAAGGCTTCTTCGAAGCCGACGAACTGCCGCTGATCGAACGGCACCACCTGTGGTGCGCGGTCGGCGCGGCCTGGCAGATCGACGCGCTGGAACGCTACACGCCGCGCCATCCGCCGAAGCTGTGGCTGAAGATCGATTCGGGCATGAACCGGCTCGGCATCCCGGCGGCCGACGCCGGCGACGCGTGGCGGCGGCTGCATGCCCTGCCGTGGGTGCGCGACGTCGTCGCCATGACCCACTTCGCGCACGCCGACGCGCCCGAGGCCGATCGCACCCGCGAGCAGCTGGCCGCCTTCGAGCGCGCCTGCGACGGACTGGCGCCCGGCGACGCCAGCCTGGCGAACTCCGCCGGCCTGCTGGCCTGGCCCGACGCGCGCCGCGGCTGGGGCCGCCCCGGCCTGATGCTGTACGGCGCCTCGCCGTTCGACGCGCCGTTCGCCGGCGCCGACGCCCTGCGCCCGGTCATGACGCTGCGCTCGCGCGTCATCGCGGTGAAGGACGTCGCCGCGGGCGAGCCGATCGGCTACGCGGGGACGTTCGTCACGCCGCACGCCATGCGCATCGGCGTGGTCGCCATGGGCTACGCGGACGGCTACCCGCAATACGCGCCCCACGGCACGCCGGTGGCCGTGGACGGCCGGCCCGGCCGCACGGTCGGGCGCGTGTCGATGGACATGATGACCGTGGACCTCACGCCGTTCCCCGACGCCGGCGTCGGCACGCCGGTGGAACTGTGGGGAACGCAGGTTTCCGTGTCCGAGGTGGCCCGCCGCTGCGGCGGCAGCGCCTACGACCTGCTGTCCGGGATCAAGCGCGTGCCGCGCGGCTACGTGGAGCGCGAACCGGCGCCATGACGGCCGCGACGGCGCCCGGTCAGGCCGGCCGCCAGATCGCGTAGACCTTGCGGACGTACACCTGGCTGTCCCAGCTGCATTCCGCGCCCTGCCGCACCAGGAAGATGTCGCCGCGCCCGAACGTGCCGCGCACGCCGGCCGCGTCGACGAACGTCACCTTGCCGTCGAGCAGGTGCATCAGCTCGTAGTGCCGGTAGCGCATGGCGTTGCGCGCGTAGGGCGTGGAATCCCAGGTGCCGCACATGAATTCGCCGTCGCCGGAGCGGTAGTCGGTGTGGTTCCTGCACGCCGGCGTGGGCGTCGTCAGCAGCTCGGCCGACGGCGCGCCCGAAGGCTGCAGGTCCGCATCGGGATCGATCGGCACGAGGCCGCTTTCGCCTTCGCCGGCCGCCGCGTAGCGCATGAAGACGAGCGACGCCGGCGCCTCCGCCGTCCACCGCAGCGTAGTGCCGGCGCGGATCACCGCGGACGCGCCGGCGGCCAGCGGCACGGCCACGTCCCCGGCGTGCAAGGTCACCCCGCCTTCGTGGACGACCACGAATTCGTCGGCGTCGGCGCGTTCCTCGTGCGAACCCGGCGGGACGCTCAGCACGCCCACCGACACCGGCCCCACCGGCAGCGGCAGGCACTGGCGCGCGAGCCCGGACGGCGCGGCCAGCGGCAGCACCCGCTCGGCGAACCGCCGCAGATCCACGAAAGACGCCGAGGGCGCGATTGCATTCATGCCGTTGCCTGCTGCCGTGACCAGGCCGACAGGCTAAGCGAACGGCGGAAGCGCAAGCTGCCGAAGTGGCGGGCCGGAATGGCATCGGGCCGTGGTCGTGCGCGGGTTTTTGGCACGGCCGGCAGCGGGTTGCCGGCGCGGCACCGACGTTAGGCCTGCGCGCCATCTCGGAAGGACCGGCCAGCCACCACCATCCGCGCCGCGGTTGATCCAGATCAGGGCGTCCCGCGCCGACCCCGCCTAGGCTCGGTGCATGACGCAAGCTCCCCGCACTACGCCCCTGCCCGGCATCGCCGCCGCGGACGCCGAGCAGCGCCTGCTCGACGCCTGCTTCCTCGGCCCCTACGGCGAGAACGACACCCTGCTGGAGAAGCTGGTGGTGGAGTTCCTGCGCGACCACGTGCACTGGCGGCGCAACTTCCATCCCGAGGATCCGCCGGCCATCCCCACCTCGGCGGCGCAGCATCCGCAGTACCAGGCGTTCGAGGCCCGGATGCGGCGCGAGCTGCACCAGCTGTCGGCCGCGCTCAAGCAGTCGGTGCCCTTCCACAGTCCGCGCTACATCGGCCACATGGCCTCGGACCTGCTGCTGCCGGGCCTGGCCGCGCAGATCCTGGCGCTGCCCTACAACCCCAACAACGTCAGCGAAGACGCCGCGCCGATCACCGTGCAGCTGGAAGTCCAGGTCGGCCTGCAACTGGCACGCATGCTCGGCTACCCGGCGGACCCGGCGCTGCCGGATTGCGCGTTCGGGCACCTGACCTCCGGCGGCACGCTGGCCAACTACCAGGCGTTGCGGCTGGCGCTGGCGCTCAAGGCGTTCCCGGTGGCGTTGCGCGCCGCCGGCGTGCCAGACCTGGACCTGCCCGGCGACGACGGGCAGGCCTTCAATCTGGTGCCCGCCAACGCGATCGCGCTGCTGGAACGCTGGCGGCACTGGCTCGCCGCGCAGGCCGCGGGCGAGCGAGCGCGCTGGCGCGCGCGCGTGGACGCGCAGCGCATCGAGCATCTCGGGCTGGTGGCGTTCTTCGATCGCCACCGCGACCTGCGCGCGCCGCGCGTGCTGGCGCCCATCACCGCCCACTACTCCTGGAGCAAGGGACTGAAGCTGCTCGGCCTCGGCCGCGACCAGCTGCACCTACTGCCGGTGAGCGGCATGCGCCTGGATCCGGGTGCGCTGGAAGAAGCGCTCGAACGCTGCGAACGCGAACGCCAGCCGGTGCTGATGGCGGTGGCGGTGCTGGGCAGCACGGAATACGGCACCATCGACCCGGTCGACGCGGTGGTCGACGCGCGCGACCGCGCCGGCGCGCGCGGGCTGGGTTTCAGCGTGCACGTGGACGCCGCCTGGGGCGGCTATCTCGCCACGCTGTTCCGCCGGCCCGACGGCGGCCTGCGCACGCTGCGGGAGATCCGCGCGGAATACCGCGACTTCCCGCGGCCCGGCGTGCACGCCGCGTTCGCGGCGCTGGCGCGGACGGATTCCGTCACCGTCGATCCGCACAAGCTCGGCTACCTGCCCTACGGCACCGGCGCCTTCGTCTGCCGCGACCACCGCGCGGTCGCGCTGCTGTCCGAGCACGCCGACTACGTCTTCCGCGAAGGCGGCGCGGACGACTACCTGTCCCGCTACCGGCAGCTCGGCCAGTTCGTCCCGGAAGGCTCCAAGTCCGGCGCCGCGGCGGCCGCCGTCTACGTCGCCCACCGCGTGCTGCCGCTGGACCACGCCCACTTCGGCCTCATGCCGCGGCAGACGGTACTGGCGGCCGAGGCGTTCCTGGCCCGCGCGCAGCGGTTCGCGCAGGACGTGGCGCCGGCGCTCAGGGCCTGCGTGCCGTTCCATCCGGACAGCAACCTGGTCTGCCTGGCGCTGAACCCTGCCGGCAACCGCGACATCGCCGAGGCCAACGCCTTCGTCCGCGGCCTCTACGACCGGTTGCGCTGCGACCCGCGGCAACCGCTGCAGGTCAAGCAGTTCTTCGCCTCGATCACCACGCTGCAGCACGCGATGGTCGGTGACGCCGAATTGCACCGCATCCTGCGCGAACTCGGCATCGACCCGGCCACGATGGAGCGCAGCGATACCGACCGGCTGGTGATCCTGCGGCACACGCTGATGAACCCGTACCTGGTCGACCGCGAGAACGGGATCAGCTACATCGACCGCTACTTCGACTACCTGGCCGCACACCTCCGGCCGGCGGCTGGCGCGTGAGGGCGCCGATGGCGCGCCGGTTTTTTCTCCCCGTTGTGTTCTCCGCATCGTGCGGGCCTCCAGGAGCATCGCGATGAAGACGTCCCCGCCGCCGCTGGTGTACTCGTGCTCCGGCTGCTCCAGCGCCGCGCAGATGGCCAACCGGATGGCGCTGTGGCTGGACCGCGAAGGCGAGGCGGAGATGTCGTGCATCGCCGGCGTCGGCGGCGGCGTCGCCGGACTGGTGCGCACCGCGCGCAGCGGCCGGGCCATCGTCGCGCTGGACGGCTGCGTCCTGCATTGCGTGAAGGCCTGCCTGGCCAATGCCGGCGTGCAGGCGGACCTGCACGTCACCCTCTCCGACCACGGCGTCAGGAAGCGCAGGCACGCCGACTTCGACGCCGCCGAGGCGGCGTCGGTGTACACGGCCTCGGTATTGCCCGCGGTGCGGGCGCTGCGCACGGCCGGCGCGGTCGCGGAAAGCTCGCCGCCGGCCTGAGGCGGGGCACCGGCAATGGAGGAACGCCGCGTCCGCGTTTCATCGCGGCGGAAGCGGAACGACAGAACGTCGCCCGGAAGGAGAAGCGGAAACGCCCACCGTTTTTCCAACGGCCCGGCCGCTAGTACTTGTACTCGACCACGAGCTTGTAGGACGTCTGCGCCTGGCCGCGGCGATTGGCCAGCGTGCGCCCGGCCAATGCCTGCACCTCGAAGGAGGCGTTGGGCCGCCACTTGGCCGCCACGTTCGAGCGCAGGTGGTAGGCGCTCGCGTCGTCCACGGGCGCGTCCGCGAACAGGTCCACGCCGACCACCCAGGCGGGACCGGGCACGTACTCGACCAGGCCGCCGGCGCCCCACAGGCGCTGGCCGCGGTCGGCGCCCATCACGTGGGTGTAGCGGGCTTCGGCGGTGTACGTCAGCGCGCCGGCGGTCCTGCTGGCGCGCACGGGAAGTTCCAGGGCGTATCGTCCGCGTCCGATGCCGCCGGCTTGGTCGCCGACGGGCACGCTCAGTTTCGGTTCGACGAGCCAGGCCAGGCGCGTGGGGGACTCCCGGGCCAGCTGGTACTTGAGCTTGACGTCCACGTCGCGCCCGCCGGACGTGCGCTGGCCGTGCCGGTCGACGATGCCGTAGCCGCCGGACATCTCGAACGACAGGACGTCGTTGATCGGATGCGCATAGCCCAGCACGGGACGCGCCCAGGTGCGCGCGTTGCCGCTCTCGCGCAGCGCGACTTCGGCCTTGACCTTGCGCTGGCGGTCCACGCCGGTGCCGCCCACTTCCCATGGCCCGGCCAGCGCGTCCTGCATGCCCGCCACTGCGGCGAGCAGCAGCGCGGCGCGCACTGCGCGATGGGGGACTGGCACCTGCCGCATCGGGAGATCCTCGTGCTTCGGGGGAAGCTTCTTTCTAGGGTTCCGTCGCTGACATCGCGCTGATGCCCGTCGTCAGGAAGCGGAAAAAAAGCACCGTGTCGACGGCAGGTGCCCGATGGACCGCAGGAGAGAGACGTTGTACGGCGCGCCGCGGATGCGCCGCGACGGCTAGGCCCTGAACGAGCTGACGAGCAGCGCGGCCTGGGTGCGCGACTGGCATTCGAGCTTGCTCAGGATGGCGGTGACGTGGCACCTCACGGTGTTCTCGGACAGTCCCAGCGTGTGGCCGATCTTCTTGTTGGGCAGGCCGTCGGCCACCAGTTGCAGCACGCGCAACTGCTGCGGCGTCAGCAGGTCCACCGGGCGCCAGGCACGGACGGCGGCCTGCGCGCGCCTGGGCGATGCGGGCGCCGGCCAGCCGCGTCCGGCGGCGACGGCTTCGATGGTCGCGGCCAGGGCGGCGGCGGAGCAGGCCATCGGCACGAAGCCCGACGCGCCGAACTGCCGCGTCCGGGCGACGACGCCGGGATCCTCGTCCATGCCCACGGCGAGGAGCGGGACGTGCGGCAGCCGGCTGCGCAGCCGCACCAGCGGCGCGCAGCCCTGCGCGCCGGGCAGGTCCAGGCTCAGGACCACGAAGCCCACCGGGCCGCCGGCGATTTCCTCCGACAACCGTTCCTGGTCGCCGACCTCCACGGCTGGCTGGCCGAGCACGCCGGCCACGATCGCGGACACGGCCGCGCGGAACAGGGGGATGGGGTCGGCGACGATGAGCTTGGCTTGCATGGTGGCTCCCGCGGCGAAGGCCGGCGTCCGCGCCCGCGTCGAACGGAAACGGGGGGTTCCTTCCGCGCGTCCGATCCGCCTACTTCTTCGCCCTCATCCTGCTTTCGAACGTGTTCTGGTACTCGCGCGCCACCGCCTGCCGGCTCCGCCTCGCCTCCAGCAGGTCGCGTTTGCGTATCTGCGCATCGACGGCGGCGATGGCGGTCATGTTGACCACCCGGCGCGGGGTGGCGCTGGTGGTCAGGATGTGCACCGGCCGGGAGATGCCCATCAGGATCGGACCGATCGCCACCCCGTCGGTCACCACCCGCACCATGTTGT